>Ga0208242_100007_pt1 | contig 435538 bp, 387 predicted proteins | sample SubbioAug_CSW13A_FD_184825 | JGI IMG/M metagenome (GOLD analysis project Ga0208242, IMG submission 184825) | Serpentinite rock and fluid subsurface biosphere microbial communities from McLaughlin Reserve, California, USA - CR12Aug_CSW13A (SPAdes) | ecosystem: Environmental > Terrestrial > Deep...
CACACGCTTTCCAAATTTACTTAACCAATTATAAAGGAATCTTAAATCAACGCAGTCAGTTCAATCAAGTAAATGAACTTGGTTTTGATGATTTTGGTAAACAATTTATGTTAGGATTTACCATTACTAGAAGGTATAATTTCTAGTCTAATTATAGTGTTTTTTTAATAAAAAAGCGCTTCAGAAATGAAGCGCTTTTTTTATTAGTATAAATCAAAAATCTATATGGTCATAGAGAAAATTCTAATCTCAGGCTGGTTTTCAATCAATCGCAAATCAAAAGCCATGCAAATATTTCTCACAAACATTCTTCCTTCTTCCGATACTTTCAACGTATTTCCTTCAATTTTCAACACCTTATCCTGTATTAATTCATTTAATCGTTCTATAATTTCGGGCATTTCTTCCAATTTCAATGCATCCTCGTCCCAACTTGTTTCTAAATGACACATGATATTTAAAATATGCCTTCTAACAATTAAATCTTTTGTTGTTAATAAGTGACCTCTGAAAACCGGAAGTTCTCCCCTGTTTACACGTTCAATATAATCTTCTTCTTTCTTTTCATTTTGAGCAAAACTGTACCATGAATCGCTAATGGAAGAAACTCCTAAACCAATCATTAACTGGGTCTTTCCAGCGGTATAACCCATAAAATTACGGTGTAATGTTTTCCTTTCCATTGCTTTACATAAAGAATCAGACGGCAAGGCAAAGTGATCCATCCCAACTTCTACATATCCTGCTTCAAAAAACAGTTGTTTACCCAATTCATATAAATGACGCTTTTCATGATCTTGTGGTAAATCATTTTCATCAAACCCGCGTTGTCCAACACCTTTAATCCACGGAACATGCGCATAACTGTAATAGGCAATTCTATCTGGGCGCAGCGCTACAGTGTTTTTAATGGTTGTTCTGATACTGTCTTCTGTTTGAAACGGAAGTCCGAAAATTAAATCGTGACCAATAGATTGATAGCCAATTTTTCTTGACAAATTATGAACGGACTGTACCTGATCAAATGACTGAATTCGATTAATAGCTATTTGAACTTTAGGATCGTAATCCTGAATTCCAAAGCTGTTACGTCTGAAACCTAAATCATATAATGTTTGCAGTTGTTTTTCAGATGTTTTATTCGGATGACCTTCAAAACTCATTTCATAAACCTCAAATTTATCGGCTCTTTTAAACAATCCGTTTATTAAGCGTTCCAAATTTTCAGCTGAGAAAAAGGTTGGTGTACCACCACCTAAATGAACTTCTCTGATTTTAGGTCGATCTTCAAACAAATCGCAATATAAATCCCATTCTTTAAGTAAAGTATCAATATATGGATCTTCAACAGAATGCTGCTTTGTTATACGTTTGTGGCACGCACAAAACGTACATAAACTTTCGCAGTAAGGCAGGTGAATGTATAAACTAATCCCTTCTGTATTATTACTCTCTCTAAACGATTTTTTAACCGTTTCTTTCCAATCATCTATGGCTATTCCATGTGCATCCCAAAAAGGTACAGTTGGATAACTGGTATAGCGCGGCCCCGGAATATTGTATTTTTGAATTAGCTCAGTATTCATTTTTTAAAACATTTAGTTTAGTTCAATTACTAAACAGGTTAATTTTTAGCTTGATATTCTTTAACAGCATCAACAAATGCTTTGGCATTATCAAGTGGAATATTTGGTAAAATACCGTGTCCTAAGTTGGCAACTAATTTATCTTTACCAAACTCATCTATCATTTCCGTAACCATTTTTTTGATGGTATCCGGTGGCGATAACAATCTGGCCGGATCAAAATTACCTTGTAACGTAATGTTTCCTCCAGTTAACTGACGTGCCATTTTAGGTGAAATTGTCCAATCAACTCCTAAAGCAGAAGCATTAGATTTAGCCATTTCTTCCAAGGCAAACCAGCATCCTTTACCAAATGCAATTACAGGAGCATCATCTTTTAATGCTTCAATTATTTGATTGATATACTGCCACGAAAATTCTTGATAGTCTTTTGGAGATAACATTCCACCCCAACTATCAAAAACCTGAACAGCATTTACACCGGCCGCTACTTTAGCTTTTAAGTATAAAATAGTTGTATCGGTAATTTTTTGTAATAAAGCGTGTGCCGCTTCTGGATGTTCAAAACAGAATCCTTTAGCTATATCATATGATTTAGAACCTTGACCTTGAACTACATAACACAATATTGTCCATGGAGATCCGGCAAAACCAATTAATGGAATTTCATCATTCAACATTTCTTTGGTTAGTTTGATGGCATCCATCACATAACTTAATTCTTTATGAACATCTGGAATTGGAACCAAATCTACATCCTTTTGAGACCGAATAGGTTTTGGAATAAACGGTCCAACACTTTCTTTCATTATTACTTCGATATCCATGGCTTGTGGTACCACTAAAATATCCGAAAATAAAATTGCGGCATCCATACCGTATCTTCTGATAGGCTGAACTGTAATTTCTGCAGCCAATTCTGGAGTTTGACAACGGGTGAAAAAATCATATTGATCGCGTAAAGCGATAAACTCTGGTAAATACCTACCTGCCTGACGCATCATCCAAACAGGAGGACGCTCAACCGTTTCTCCTTTTAATGCTCGTAAAAATAAATCGTTTTTTATAGTGTTCATTATAGTGTTTCTAGTTTATTGTTTTTTTAAATTCTGCAACTTTTTTCATTGCAGCGTTAATAGCTTTTTCTGTTTTTTCAAAATCTTCTTCACTTAAGGCAGATGACAAGAACCAAGATTCATACTGCGATGGCGGAATAAACAATCCTTGTTGTATTAACTCCCAGAAAAATACACCAAAAGCTTCTGTATCACTGGTTTGAGCCGATTTAAAATCAATCACATTTTCTTTGGTAAAGAACGGATTGATCATTGAACCAAATCGGTTTACAACAACATCAATATTGTTTTCTGTAGCTGCATTGAAAATGATTCGCTCTAAACGCTCGGCATTTTTATTAAAATCCTCATACGGGTTTTGACGTTTTAACTCTAATAAAGTTGAAATTCCGGCAGCCATTGCAATTGGATTTCCAGAAAGTGTTCCTGCTTGATATACGGGACCCAAAGGAGCAACCATTTCCATAATTTCATTTCTGGCAGCATAAGCGCCTACCGGAAATCCTCCGCCAATAACTTTTCCTAAACAAACAATATCCGGTTCAACTTCAAAGAAATCAATTGCTCCACCAAATTTTGAGCGGAAACCACTCATTACCTCATCGGCAATTAGTAAAATTCCTTTTGATTGTAATAATGATTTTAGTTCTTTTAGAAAATCGCCCTCAGGCAATACTACACCCATATTTCCAGCCACAGGCTCAATAATTACAGCAGCAATATCCTGATGCTTATCTAGATGTTGTTTTACGCTGTCTATGTTATTATACTCTGCAATTAAGGTGTTTTTCACTGCTTCTTCAGGCACGCCTTTACTTCCCGGAATACTTAAGGTAGCTAAACCAGAACCAGCTGCAACTAGTAACGCATCAGAATGCCCATGATAACAACCCGCAAATTTGATAATTTTATCCTTGCCAGTAAAAGCTCTTGCCAATCGTATGGCGCTAAACACCGCTTCGGTACCTGAGTTTACAAAACGTACTTTATCTGTGGATGGAAAAGCATCGCAAATTATTTTTGCCAACTTGATTTCATCTGCAGATGAAGCGCCAAAAGAATAGCCTTTTTTAAGTGCTTTTAAAATTGCTTTTTGTACCTTTTTATGGCGATGACCAATTATCATCGGACCGTATGATAGTACATAATCAATGTATTTATTGCCATCGGCATCGATTATTTTACTTCCTTTGGCTTTTTTAATAAACAAAGGATTTCCTCCAACCGATTTAAATGCTCGTACCGGAGAGTTTACCGCTCCTACCAAATGCACCAATCCTTCGTTGTATAATTTTTCTGATTTTTTAAAACGTTGTTCCATTAATTTTTAATTAACTGTTTTTTAATAGTTTGGCTACTTCTTTTGCAAAGTATGTGATGATAATATCGGCGCCTGCTCTTTTCATGGAAAGTAAAGTTTCCATCATAACTTTATCGCCATCAATCCAACCTTTTTCAGCAGCTGCTTTTATCATGGCATATTCGCCACTTACGTTGTAACAAGCCACTGGTTTGTCAAATTCATTGCGTACATCTCTTATAATATCCAAATACGATAAAGCTGGTTTTACCATTAATATATCAGCATCTTCTAAATCGTCATAACCCGCTTCTCTTAATGCTTCTCTCCTATTTGCAGGATCCATTTGATATGTTTTTCTATCGCCAAAAGTAGGTGCTGAATCTGCAGCATCTCTAAACGGACCGTAATACGATGAAGAAAACTTAACTGCATACGACATAATCGGAATTTGGTAATAACCGGTTGCATCTAAAGCTTCTCTAATGGTTTGTATGGTTCCGTCCATCATGCCCGACGGAGCAACCATATCTGCTCCTGCTTTTACATGCGAAACTACTTGTTTTGCAATGTTTGGCAAGGTTGCATCGTTGTCAACATCGTTGTTATGAATGATTCCACAGTGACCGTGTGAGGTATATTCGCAAAAACACACATCGGTAATAACATACAATTGTGGATAGTTTTTCTTGATAAATCTGATTCCTTGTTGAATAACACCATTATCATTCCATGTTTCAGAACCAGAATCGTCTTTTTCTGATGGAATACCAAACAGCAAAACAGCAGGGATATTAAGCGAAACCACCTCATCTAACTCTGGTTTTAAACGGTCTATAGACAAACGCTTAATACCTGGCATTGAAGCAATTTCCTTTTCAATATTTTCTCCTTCTTCAATAAATAAAGGATAAATTAAATCGTCTACGCTGAGTTTATTTTCTCGAACCAATCGACGTATATTCTCGTTTTTTCTAAGTCTTCTTGTTCTAAACATAATATTGATTTACTTTATGAATCACATCTTCTATAGTTGGATTATCTGACACCAATACGTCCTTAAAATATTCAGAAGCAGTAAGTGCAGTAGTTGTTCCTATACAAAATGCTTTAGGTTTAACATCATTTTTTGCCGCAATATAACTTTTTACTCCGGATGGACTAAAAAACATAACCCCATCAAAATTATCAGTAACATTAATATTTTTTTGAAGCGTTTTGTACACGATAACTTCTTGTACTCTAATATTGTTTGCTACTAATTTAGCAGGAATTTCATCCAATCGGATATCACCACAAAAAAAAGTTACCTCTTTAACTTGTTGGTTAACAATAAAATTAGCCAAATCTACACCGTATTTTTCGCAGTGAGTTACCTTAAATCCGTTGGTTTCAAGCAACGATTTAGTTTTATCGCCAACACAAAAAATATTATCATAGTTAAATAAATTTTCAGTATTAAATTCCAACACACTTACTACAGCATTTTGGCTTGTAAAGATTACTGCTGAGGGCGTATTTTTAATATTGGCCTGAATATACTCAATACTAATAAAATCGGTATCAGTAATTGCAAGGGATTGGTTAAATAAACCACGTTGCCAATCTGTTAATTTTTTGGTTGATAATATTTGAAACTCCGACTTCATAAATTTAGTGGCTGTTCATAGCTTCTTTAATTTCTTTCATCATTACATCTCCTCCATTTTCTAAGAGCTTTTCCGCACATCGATTTCCGGCATTTTCTATTTCATCAAATGGAATACATTCTAAAAACTCAAGTTTATGAATTCCATCCAAGCTAAATAAAGCGCCTTTAAATAATACGCAATTATCACCTAGGGTTGCTAAAGCAGCAATTGGAGCTGTACATCCACCTTCCATAGTATTCAAAAACTGACGTTCCATATCCACAGCAATAGCCGTATTTTGATGATTGAGTTTTGAACAGATTGCTAATATTTCCTTATCCTTTTCAAGAGCGGTTATCATAATTGCTCCTTGAGCTGGTGCTGGAAGCATCCAATCTAAAACTATGTGATTTTCTGGCAATAAATTGATTCGCTCTAAACCTGCAGCAGCAAAAATTGCACCGTTCCATTCATTGTCTTTTAATTTTTGAAGTCGAGTATTTACATTTCCACGTAAATCTTCTACTGTATGTGATGGATATTTATTTAACCATTGTGCTCTGCGTCTTAAACTTCCTGTGGCAATAACAGCATTGTCACTTGATAAAAAATCAGTATTATTTTTAAGAACAAGAATGTCATTAAAATTAGCCCGCTCTAATACCGCAGCTTGAACTATACCTTCGGGTAAATCTGTTGGCACATCTTTTAAAGAGTGAACTGCGATATCTATTTCACCGTTTAACATAGCGATATCTAGATTTCGAGTAAATACGCCTACAACTCCTAATCGGTACAATGGTTTATCTAAAACAATATCTCCTTTTGAGTTGATTTCAATAATTTCCGAAGTGTATCCCTTATCTTTTAATTGTTTAGCTACTAAATTCGCTTGCCATAATGCTAATTCGCTAGAGCGAGTTCCTATTCTTATTGTTTTATGCATTTATTTTTTCGTCTTGAATATTAAATATTTTTTGCATCATTAAAACGCTTTTATTCACGTCTGTATCTGCTTCTTTTAAATGTTTGGCAAACTGAGCTGTAATTCTATTAACTATTTGATTGGTTGCCATTTCAGCATGTTCTGCATTAAAAGAATCGTATTTCTTTTGATGGTACTCTAAAACCTCGTTTTGAATATTTTCTAATGATTTTTTAAGTGAATTTAACGCAGGGGTTAGGCGTCTAAAAGCCAACCAATCTTCTAATTCTTTAATATATTTTTGAATAATTTCTTCCGCTACAGGTATTTGTAATTTCCTGTTTTCAATTGTTTTATCTGTTTCTTTTGATAAAACATCAACATCTATTAAGGTAATTCCATTTCGCTCTGCAAGCACAGGTTCTACATTTCTCGGAATGGCTAAATCTAATATTAATAACTCTTTGTTATTTGGAATAAAATCAGCTGTTATGGTTGGTTGCTTAGCGCTGGTGGCTACTATTAATATATCAATATGCTCTATTATTGATTTTAATTCATCGTATGATGCTACTCTCAATTGATGTTTATTAGCAAAGTCGGCTGCTTTTTCAAAAGTTCTATTTACAATAGTTATGCTTGAATGATCAAAGTATTGAATAATATTTTTGGCTGTATTTTTACCAATATCACCCAAACCGTAAAGCACAATTTTCTTAGAAGAAAAATCTTTTACATTGTCTTTGATGTACTGTATTGCTGCATACGAAACAGTTGTAGTTCCGGAACTTAAGTCTGTAGTGTTTTTAACTTCTTTACTTGCTTGCAATGCTAAATTAAAAATTCGCTCAAGATAAAGATTTAGTGTATTTAGCTCTTTTGCTTGGTAATAAGCCTCTTTTAATTGACCTACGATCTCATAATCACCTAAAATTTGACTTTCTAAACCAGTTGCGATTCTAAATAAATGATTAACAGCATAGCTGTTTTTGTTTATGTGGGAAACTTTTATAAATTCTTCAACGGTACCTTTAGAAAATTTACACAATAGATCTATTAACTGAAAAGGATGATCTGACATTCCAAATATTTCAGTACGGTTACAAGTAGAAAGTACCATAATTCCCTCAATACCTCGTCTTTTAGCCGTTTCTAATAATCTCTTTTGATCTTCTTTAGAAATACTGAAATTACCACGAGTAGCAACATCTGCTTTTTTATAACTTAACCCTACATTATAAAGTGTTTTGTTGGAAATTTCACTCAACATGAACTTATTATTTTTATTTTACGTTACAAAAGTAACATTAGGTTTTTAAAAAATATATCGACAAAAGTACAATAAATATCGAAAAAAGAATTAACTGATATAAATCACATTTACATATAATTATGATAAAAATCAGTGTTTTTAACAAATTTTTATCGTTTCTTTGTCCTCATATTCTCGAATTATGAATTCAAAAAATATCGACAAAAATACTTCTTTAATTTGTAATGACAATAACAATAAGCTCATTTTACAAATTAAAAACGACACAAACGAAGTGATTAAATCAACATATCAGATTGATCCAAATTACATTCAATTTTTTTTCAGTTTAAAAGGAAGTTCTAATGTTGCATTTAACATGCCACATTGCCGAGTTCAGATTGATGCTTACAATTCATATTTGGTGTTTTTTAAAAATACACCCATGAATTTGTATTTTGACATCAATCCCAATTCAAATTTAATTGCCATTTTAATAAACATTAATCATTTTCACAATTTATTCAATGTTGAAGATAAAGAAATGGCTATTTTTAACACCTTAAAAGGAGACCAACCAATAATAACACCTAAAGTAATTAATTCTGAAATCGCCAATCATTTAGAACAAATTATAGACAATAAAATTTCTAAATCGCTGCAACCTTTATTTTTAAGAGGTAAAATTTATGAGATTTTATCGCTTTATTTTAATGATGAGGTAAATGCCGACATCGAACAATGTCCTTTTATTCCTAACTCTACTGATGTTTCAAAATACAAAAGAGTAAAAGAAATAATCACTAAAAACATGATTAATCCTCCTGCATTAGAAGATTTAGCAGCAGAAGTTGGACTTAATATTAAAAAGCTGAAAGAAGGATTTAAAGACCATTACGGCATGCCCGTTTTTACTTATTTATATCATTATAAAATGGAGTATGCACGCAATTTATTAGATGAAAATCAACAAAATATTAATGAAATAGCCTCCGATGTTGGTTATAGTTCCGCAACACATTTTATTGCGGCATTCAAACGCAAATTCGGAATCACACCAAAACAATATTCACTTCATAAACTTAGTAACATTGAATAAAAAAGGAGTACTTTTAGTAAACTTGGGGTCACCAGATAGTCCCACTAAAAAAGATGTAAGAAAATACCTTGACGAGTTTTTAATGGATGAGCGCGTTATCGACATTCCATACTTATCACGATTATTTTTAGTAAAAGGTATCATTCTAAATACTAGACCAAAGAAATCGGCTGCTGCCTACCAAAAAGTTTGGTGGCCCGAGGGATCGCCGTTAATTGTATTATCAAATAGATTAAAAGATAAAGTTAGTGCTAAAACTGAAGTGCCGGTTGCATTGGCTATGCGCTACGGAAATCCAAGTATTAAAGCCGGTATACAAGAATTGGTAAATTTGGGAGTTAATGAAATTTTAATTTTACCACTTTATCCACAATTCGCAATGGCTACCACAGAAACCATTTTTGTAAAAGCAGAAGAAATTAGAAAAAAACATTTTCCTCAAATTACAACAGTTGATTTTCCAGCTTTTTACAATCAAAAAAATTACATAAAAGTACTGGGCGATAGTTTAAAAAATAGTATTACAGGTTTTGATTACGATCATATTGTTTTCTCTTACCACGGAGTTCCTGAACGACATATTTTAAAATCTGACATAACTAAATCTCATTGTAAAATAGACGGCAATTGCTGTAATGAACATTCTGAAGCACATAAATTTTGCTACAGACACCAATGTTATGAAACAACAAAACAAGTAGTTGAATATTTAAATCTTTCCGAAGGTAGTTACACAACTACCTTTCAATCTAGATTAGGTAAAGACCCATGGATTCAACCTTATACCGATGAAACCATTGAAAAATACGCTAAAAATGGTATTAAAAAATTAGCCATAATTACTCCAGCTTTTGTTTCTGATTGCCTAGAAACAATAGAAGAAATTGGCATGGAAGCTAAAGATGAATTTTTAGAACATGGCGGTGAAGCATTTCACAGAGTTGATTGTTTAAATGATAATGATGATTGGGCTTCTTTAATTGCAGAATGGATAAATAATTGGCAAGAAAACAACCTTTGATTATAAATATCATAATATTAAACACTTAATTAGATTCAAAAATGAATAGGATTAAGTGTTTTTTTATACCTAAATTTGCACAACATATTAAATAAATACACTTTACAACAAACATAATGAGAACTCTATTTTTAGGAAACGAAGCATTAGCGCAAGGAGCCATTGATGCCGGATTATCAGGTGTTTATGCCTATCCTGGAACGCCATCTACCGAAATTACAGCGTACATCCAAAATTCAAAATTAGCAACAGAATTAAACATACATTCAATTTGGTCTGTAAACGAAAAAACAGCCATGGAAGCCGCATTGGGAATGTCTTATGCCGGAAAACGCGCAATGACTGTAATGAAACACGTTGGATTAAATGTCGCTGCTGATGTGTTTATGAACATGTCCATATCTGGTGTTCATGGAGGATTGGTAGTTGTAGTTGCAGATGATCCATCGATGCACTCATCACAAAATGAACAAGATTCAAGATTTTACGGAAAATTTGCCATGATTCCAATTTTAGAACCTTCCAATCAGCAAGAAATGTACGACCTTACACGTTATGCATTTGACTTATCCGAAGAGTTAAAATTACCTGTTTTAATACGAACTGTAACACGCTTATCACATTCAAGAGCTTTTGTTAATACTAAAGATCGTATTGCACAAAACGAATTAAATTTACCAGAAGACACCAAACGTTTTGCCTTAATACCTAGTTATGCTCGCGGTTTATACCAAAATTTATTAGACATTCAGCCAAAAATTGAAGCAATTGCTGAAAACTCTCCATACAACCAATTAACCATCGGTAAAGACAAATCACTAGGAATTATTGCTTGCGGATTGGGTTACAATTATTTAATGGAAAACTTTGAAGATGAGTGTCCATATTCTGTTTTAAAAGTTACACATTATCCTTTACCTAGAAAAAAAGTAAAAGAGTTGTTTAAAACCTGTGATAAAATTTTAGTTTTAGAAGATGGGTATCCATTAGTTGAAGATATGATAGGTGATTACTTTGGCGATGACACCAAAGTTATTGGAAGATTAACCGGAGACGTAAACAGAACAGGCGAGTTAAATCCAAACATTGTAGCAAAATCATTAGGCATTATTGAAAATATTCCGCAAGAAATTCCAACAATCGTTGAAAACAGACCTCCGCAATTATGTGTTGGATGTGGTCATGGCGATGTGTTTGAAGCCTTAAAAACATTGATACCAGAAATTGGTGATAAACAGGTGTTTTCTGATATTGGATGTTACACATTAGGAGTGCTGCCTCCGCATAACATTATCAATACAGCCATTGATATGGGTGCTTCTATAACTATGGCTAAAGGTGCTGCCGATGCTGGTGTTTTTCCTGCTGTAGCCATCATTGGTGATTCAACTTTTACCCACTCTGGCATGACTGGCTTACTAGATGCCGTTTATGAAAAATCACCAATTACTGTCATTATATCAGACAATTCTGCTTCTGCAATGACAGGTGCTCAAGACTCTGCTGCACTAGGAAAATTAAAAGACATTTGTTTGGGCATTGGTGTTGAGCCAGAGCACTTAAAAGTTATTGTTCCATTAAACAAAAACCACGAAAACAATGTAGAGATTCTTCGTAACGAGTTTAATTACAAAGGCGTTTCTGTAATTATTGCTCAAAGAGCCTGTGTACAACTTCCAAAAGAACGTAAAGAAATTGTAAAACAATTAAATACGTTGAGTTAATTCTATAAAAAAATTAGTAACAAATGAAAACAAATATCATCATTGCAGGTGTGGGTGGACAAGGAATTTTGACCATCTCAACCATATTGGATATGGCTGCATTTAACAATAATTTACACATTAAACAATCAGAAGTACACGGAATGAGTCAACGTGGCGGAGCCGTACAATCGCATGTGCGTATTTCTGATTCAGAAGTTTTTTCAGATTTAATTCCCATGGGAAAAGCAGACATGATTATTTCTGTAGAACCCATGGAACTCTTACGTTACTTACCTTACTTAAAAGAAGACGGCTGGTTGATTACCGATGCAGAACCCTTTGTAAATATTCCTAACTATCCGGAATTGAAAGAATTATTTGAAAAGATAAAATCATATCCAAATCATATTATTGTTAATGCTACAGAAGAGGCTAAAAAAATAGGAACATCAAAAGCTGCTAATGTAGTAATGTTAGGTGCTGCTTCTGCTTTTTTACCAATTAAAGATGATGGATTACTAAAAGCCATAACCGATTTGTTTAACAGAAAAGGAGAACGTATTGTAAATATCAACATACAAGCGTATAAAAAAGGACAAGAATTAGCTGCTGCTGTAATTAATTAAATTATGTTACATCAAAAGTTTATTAAACCTAGTAGCATTGTTGTTGTTGGCGGAACTGACAATATACAAAGTCCGGGAGGCAATGTTTTAAAAAATTTAATCGACTATAATTTTAAGGGCGATTTATTTGTTGTAAATCCAAAACAACAAACAGTTCAAGGCATTAAAAGTTACTCTGATGTTTCTATGTTGCCACAGGTTGATGTAGCCATCATTGCCATTGCTGCAAAATATACAGTTGAAGCTGTTAAAGTGCTTACCGAACAAAAAAACACTAAAGGTTTTATCATATTTTCTGCAGGTTTTAGTGAAAAAGACGAAGAAGGGGCTGCACTGGAACGTCAACTAGTAGAATTAATTACTAAAGCAGGAGGAACTCTACTGGGTCCTAATAATATAGGTATAATTAATCAGCATTATGCCGGAGTATTTACAACCCCAATACCAAAATTAAACCCCAAAGGAGTAGATTTTATTTCGGGTTCAGGAGCCACAGCTGTATTTATTATGGAAGCTGCCATGGCATCAGGTTTAACATTTTCTAGCATTTATTCCGTTGGAAATAGTGCCCAAATTGGTGTAGAAGAAGTATTGGAGCATTTAGATGAGTCATTTAATCCAACAACTGATTCAAAAGTAAAATTGTTATATATAGAAAGTATTAACAATCCAAAAAAACTTTTAAAACACGCAAGTTCTTTAATTAATAAAGGATGTAAAATTGCAGCTATAAAAGCAGGGAGTTCAGATGCCGGAAGCAGAGCTGCATCCTCACATACAGGCGCCCTGGCCAATTCGGATGTGGCTGTTGATGCCTTATTTAAAAAAGCAGGAATTGTGCGTTGTTATGGACGAATGGACCTAATCAATGTAGCATCCGTATTTATGCATCCTGATTTGACAGGAAAACGTATTGCTATCATTACTCATGCTGGCGGACCGGCAGTTATGTTGACTGATGCCTTATCTAAAAACGGATTGGAAGTTCCATCCATTCAGGGAAAAAAATCAGAAGAACTTTTAACTAAACTTTTTCCAGGCTCATCGGTTGCGAATCCAATTGATTTCTTAGCCACAGGAACAGCAGAACAATTAGGATTTATTATTGATGCCTGTGAAAACGATTTTGAAAATATCGACGCAATGGCAGTCATATTCGGAAGTCCAGGTTTATTTAAAGTTTTTGAAGTATATGAATTGCTTCATCAAAAAATGAACTCATGTAAAAAACCAATTTATCCAATTTTGCCATCGGTAATCAATGTAAAAGAAGAAATCGACTACTTCATTTCAAAAGGGCGCATCAATTTTCCTGATGAAGTATTATTTGGAGAAGCACTTGCTAAAGTTTATCACACTGCTAATCCATTTAATGAGATGATTGAACTAGAAAAGCTTGATTCAATTACTATCAGAAAAATTATTGACAACGCTACAAACGGTTATTTACACCCTGATTTAGTTCAGCAAATATTAAAAGCTGCAAACATACCTGTGGTTCAAGAAAAAACGGTTTATACTATTTCTGATGCTATTAAAGAAGCTGAAATATTAAAGTATCCTTTAGTGATGAAAGTTGTTGGTCCTGTTCATAAATCGGATGTGGGAGGCGTTATTTTAAACATTAAAAACGAAGTAGCACTTGCAGAAGCTTTTGAGTCATTAATGCTAATAAAAGATGCAACTGGTGTTTTAATACAACAAATGAAAAAAGGTATTGAATTATTCATCGGAGCAAAAAAAGAAACAGATTTTGGCCACATGATTCTCTGTGGATTGGGAGGTGTTTTTATAGAAATTTTAAAAGATACGTCTGTAAGATTAGCTCCTGTTTCAGTTTCGGAATCAAATGAAATGCTAGAAGAATTAAAAGCATTTCCAATATTACAAGGCATTAGAAATCAGGAAGGAATTGATTTAGTTTCATTTGCGCATTACATTAGAAATATCGGCACTTTAGTGACTATTGCTCCAGAAATTGCTGAACTTGATTTAAATCCGTTATTAGGAAATTCAAAAGAAATTATTGCTGTTGATGCCCGAATATTAATAGAAAAAATTTAAAATTTTTCTATATATCCCTTGCCTATAGAGCAATTACTTCCAATAATAAATTCTCCGTTTTGAGGTTTTATTTTGTAAGTAATTGCTTTTTTATGTTGCTTAATCATCAAACTAATAATATTTAAATACGATATAGCATCACTATCAAAAACTATTTCTTGAATCTTATTATTAGAAATAATTGAATCAATTTCATCTAGTTCAACTACAAAGTTATATTCTACTAAATGCGGATTATCTACAACATACAGCTTGCTTAACGGATACATTGAAGTAATTTTTTTCAAAACATCTTTATTATTTCCAATGAATAAAATGTTAGAAATCTCAGAAGGTTTTTCTTTTAAAAACAATAATCTAATGTATTTGATTGCGTACCAACATCTAATTCCTATACCCATTAAAAAATCATATATTTTATTGAATTTATAATGATTACGGTAAAATAACTTCATAGCACCATAAAAGTACCCCAAGTACTTAACATCTTTTTGGGTGCTTTCTCCCTTAAAATGAATGGCACTTTCAGAACCTACATAATAATTTGAATACCCAGATTTTAACAAGCGATAACTTAAATCAATGTCTTCACCGTACATAAAAAAACGTTCATCGAACCCACCCATTTTTTGATAAACTTCTTTTTTTAACAGCATAAAAGCGCCAACAAGAATTTCTACTTTAGAATTCGTGTCTTTATCAATTTGATTGGCGTAATACCCTAACTTTTCATTAGCATTGCTTAATAATTTGAAAAAAGCACGACTTGGTGTTGGAATATTTCGCTTGCTTTCATACAAAAAAGCACCTGTACCATCAATTAACCTGATACCTAAAGCTCCTAAATCTGGTTTATTATCAGCAAATAAAAGCAAGTTTTTAAAAGTATTTTCAGCTATTATAGTATCTGGATTAAGTATTAAAACATATGCTCCAGTAGCTAATTCAACACCTTGGTTATTTGCTTTGGAAAAACCAACATTAACTTTATTTTCAATTAATTTAACAGAAGGAAAGGATGATTTAACCATTTCACAACTGTCATCGCTTGAATGATTATCTACTACAATTACCTCAGCATCAATCTCTTTTAGTGCTTTAAAAACACTTTGCAAACAAACATGTAAAAAATGTTGCACATTATAATTAACAATTATGACTGATAATTTTTTCACGATTTTAGTGAAGTTTCAAAAGGAATTCTATTTAAAATACTTCTTCCTAAGGTAATTTCATCAGTATATTCCAATTCATTGCCTACAGAAATTCCTCGTGCAATTGTAGATATTTTAACCTGTGAATGTTGCAATTGTTTAAAAATGTAAAAGTTAGTTGTATCGCCTTCTATGGTAGAACTTAATGCAAAAATTACTTCGCTAATTAATCCGCTGTTAACTTTTTCAACCAAACTTTTAATGGTTAAATTATGCGGACCGATTCCTTCCATTGGCGATATTTTTCCACCTAAAACATGATATAATCCCTTGTACTGTGTAGTGTTTTCGATAGCCATTACATCGCGGACATCTTCTACTACACAAATTATACTTTCATTTCTATTTGGACTTGCACAAATTTGACAAACATCTATATCAGATAAATTATGACAATTTTTACAATATTTAATCTCATCAACTAACTTGATTAATGCATTTGATAATTGTTTTGTGCGTTCTTTTGGTTGCTTTAAAAGGTGAAGAACTAACCTCAATGCGGTTCTTTTACCGATACCAGGTAAATGAGCAATCTCATTTACAGCAGTTTCTAATATTTTTGATGAAAAATTCATGCAACAAAAGTACATAATCAACTTAAAACATTTCAATATTTTTAGTTTCTTTGCTCTTATCACAAATAAAAATTATGCAACCACACCTAATCTTATTCTTAATTGCGACCTATTTTGGATTATTAATTCTAGTATCATATTTCACAAAAACCGAAGACAGTAACGAGGTGTTTTTTAAAGCAAAGAAAAACTCTCCGTGGTATGTTGTTGCTTTTGGAATGATAGGTGCTTCATTATCCGGAGTTACATTTATTTCGGTTCCGGGCTGGGTAGAAGCTTCTCAGTTTAGTTATATGCAAATGGTATTAGGATATACTGTTGGATATTTTATTATCGCAACAGTATTATTACCAATGTATTACAAGCTTAATTTAACTTCTATATACAGCTATTTAGAAACCCGGTTTGGAACTTATTCATATAAAACTGGTGCTTGGTATTTTATTATTTCAAGAACAATTGGTGCCAGTTTTAGACTTTTTCTTGTTGCTAATGTATTGCAATTATTGGTATTTGACGCTTTAAATATTGATTATTGGATAACAGTTTCAATCACAATATTCTTAATTTGGGTGTATACTTTTAAATCTGGAATTAAAACCATAATTTGGACTGATACATTACAAACTTTATTTATGCTAGTAGCAGTTGGTGTTTGTATTGTATTGATTTCTGATGATCTGGGATTAAATAGCAGTAATTTTATCGATTTTATAGGTTCAAGTTCCCTTTCAAAAACCTTCTTTTTTGATGATGTAAATTCTGTAAACTATTTCTGGAAACAATTTTTTTCGGGTGCTTTTATTGCCATAGTAATGACAGGTTTAGACCAAGATATGATGCAAAAAAATCTTACGTGCAGAAGTTTAAAAGATGCTCAAAAAAACATGTTTTGGTTTACTATTGTACTTACCATTGTAAATCTATTCTTTTTAATTTTAGGATTACTTTTAACAGTTTATGCACAACAAAATGGTATCGATGCTCATAAAGATGCGCTTTTCCCAACGCTGGCTAATAGTTATTTAGGAACTTCGGTAGCAATTTTCTTTATCCTCGGATTGGTTGCAGCTGCATATTCTAGCGCAGACAGTGCTTTAACAGCCTTAACCACTTCTTTTAGTATTGATATTTTAGATATTGAAAAAAGGTTTTCTGAAGCGCGTCAAATTGCGGTAAGAAAACAAATACACATTCTTTTTACATTAGTATTTATTGTAGTTATAATTAGTTTTAAATATTTAATTGCTGATGAAAGCGTAATTGCTAAGCTATTTAAATTTGCTGGTTTCACATACGGACCATTATTAGGATTATATGCATTTGGACTGTTTACTAAATTCAATATCAATGATAAATTTGTACCAATCATTTCAATTTTATCGGTACTTATAAGCATTTTTGTAAACAACTATAGCAAGCAGTGGTTTGGTTACGAGTTTGGTTTTGAAATTCTTATATTTAATGGATTATTAACGTTTATCGGTTTAATTATAGTTATCAAACGAACAGAAAATGGATAAAGATTTAGGAGGAAAACGTAAAGTGTATCAAAAACAGGAATTGCTGGAAAATAATATTCCTGAAAATCCAATGGAATTATTTCAGAAATGGTATTTCAACGCGGAAGAATCTGGTTTTATTGAAGAAGCTAATGCCATGAATATTACAACATTAGAACTCGATGGATTTCCAAAATCGCGCATTGTATTATTAAAACGATTTACCTGGGAAGGCTTTATTTTTTATACCAACTATAACAGCGATAAAGGAAAGGCTATTGAAAAAAATCCGAAAGTTAGTATTTCGTTTTTTTGGCATCAATTAGAACAGCAAATTTTAGTAAAAGGAATTGCAGAAAAATTACCTGAAAATTTATCTGATGGTTATTTTGAATCACGACCCGACGGCAGCAAATTAGGTGCGTGGGCATCTGATCAAAGTAGTGAAGTACCTTCAAGAGCTTATTTGGATAATCGTTTAAAAGATTTCGAAAATCAATTTAAAGGAAGTGAAATTCCACGACCTGATTATTGGGGTGGGTATATAGTAAAGCCAATAGCTATCGAGTTTTGGCAAGGCAGACCAAACAGAATGCATGATCGAATTTTATATACTTTACAAGAAAATTTCGAGTGGAAAATTTCTCGTTTAGCACCTTAATTTTTTTATATTTGATAAAAACTAGCGCAAACTATCTATGAAAACACTTTACATTGTGCGTCATGCAAAGTCATCTTGGGATTACACAGATGTTAAAGATTATGACAGACCTCTTACTGAGCGAGGCATAAGCGATGCGTATTTAATTGCATCTATCTTAAAAAATAAAATTAAAAAACCCGATGTTTTTGTATCTAGCAGCGCTAACAGAGCATTACATACCGCCATTATTTTTTCAGATACTTTAGGATATCCATTGGCTAATTTAAACATCAATAGGTCGTTGTATAGCTTTAGTGATGGCTATTTATTAAAAACTATTTATGCTTTAGATGATGATTTTGATACCGCAATTATATTTAGCCACAATCACGGAATTAATGATTTTGTCAACAAATTTGGAAGTCAAGAAATTGAAAATGTGCCAACCGCAGGTGTAGTAGGAATTAAATTTGATGAAAATCATTGGAAAAACATAAAAAAAGGAGAAACAGTTTTAGTAGAATTTCCTCGATTTCATAAAGTAAAAAATAAATAATTAGTGTTAGAATTAAAAAAATACGCAGCAATTGATATTGGATCAAACGGTGTTCGTTTATTGATATCCAATGTTGTAATTCCTCAAAATAAAGAACCCCTTTTTAGAAAATCTTCCTTAGTCAGGGTCCCAATTCGTTTAGGTGCCGATACCTTTTTAGACGGGAAAATATCCGATGAAAATATTGACCGAATGGTTAAAGCAATGGATTCTTACAAACGAATAATGGATATTCACAAAGTAGAAAATTATAAAGCATGTGCAACATCGGCTTTGAGAGAAGCTACTAACGGACCCGAAATTGTTAAGGAAATTTACAAAAAAACGGGTATTAAAATTGATATAATTGACGGAAAGACAGAAGCGCAAATAATTTCTCAAACCGATATTAAAGAGTTGATCGAAGACAACAAATCGTATTTGTATGTTGATGTTGGAGGTGGTAGCACAGAATTTACTTTATTCTCTAAAGGAGAATTAATTACTTCAAAATCGTTTAAAATTGGTACTGTTAGATTGCTTGAAACTCCAGATGAGGCTAAAGCAGATTGGAAAGCAGCTAAAAAATGGGTTATTGAACAAACACACAGCATTAAAAACTTAACCTTAATTGGCTCTGGAGGAAATATTAATAAAATATTTAAATTATCAGGTAAAGCTCAAATGAAACCATTATCGTTTGATTATTTAATGGAACAATATAAAAACTTAAGTTTGATGACCTATGAAGAACGTATTATTGAACTTAGTTTAAATCCTGACCGAGCAGACGTAATCATACCAGCATTAAAAATATACACTGCTGCAATGGAATGGAGTAATGCATCAAAAATATATGTTCCAAAAATTGGACTTGCTGACGGTATTGTAAAAATGGTTTATTACGGTTTGCTGTAAATTTTAATATTCCTCAACAAACTGTTTAACAAGTTTAGCAACAACCTTTTCTGCTTTTCGGGCAACTTCTTGAACTTCTTCGTGCGATACAGCAACTACATGTCCTTCGCCACCCATATCGGTAATTACAGAAACCCCAAAACAAGTCATTCCCATGTGTTTTGCAACAATAACTTCTGGAACAGTCGACATACCAACACAATCAGCCCCAACTGCTTTTACCATCATATATTCAGCAGGAGTTTCAAAAGTTGGACCTTGTAAAGCTAAGTAAATTCCTTTTTGAACTTTTATATTATTTTGTTTAGCAATTTCCTCCATTTTTGCAATCATTTTCATAGAATACGGTTCGTGCATATCTACAAATCGTGGCCCGAAACGTTTATCATTTTGGCCTCTTAACGGATGGTCTGGCATAAAGTTGATGTGATCTGTTATTATCATCACATCTCCTACTTTAAATAATGGATTAACACCACCAGAAGCATTGGAAACAATTAAATTGTCTACTCCTAAATATTTCATAACACGAACAGGGAAAGTTACTTGTTGTATATCCCACCCTTCATAATAATGAAAACGACCTTTCATAGCCAATACTTTTTTTCCCCCAAGTTCACCAAAAATTAATTCACCCGAATGTCCTTCAACAGTTGAAACAGGAAAATTCACTATTTCTTCATATGGTAACTTTAAATCAACAGTTATATTATCAACTAAACTACCAAGTCCGGTTCCTAAAATTATTCCATAATCTGGCTTTGTAATTCCTTTCGATTGTAAGAAAGCAACTGTTTCTTGAACTTTATCCCACATAGTCTTTTATTTTTTGAATAAAAATGTTCTCATTATTTATTATACGTGTCTCGATAGCAATAAAATAGCATTTTTCGAGGGATGCAAATATACGAACATAATCTTTTTCCGTAGTTAAAATTATCTTCTTTTCTGATGTTAAATTGCTAAACGTGTTCTTTATGCTGATGATGTCACTACTAGTGAAGTTATGATGATCTGAAAACGCTAAATGAGTACATTTTGCATTAACTTGAGTCAAAAAATTTAATAATGGTTTCGGATTTGCGATACCAGTAATTAAAAGCACCTCATATCTATGTAATTCATTAATATTTATACTATTATCAAATCCTTGTAAATTATATTGATAAGTTATTTTACTATAAAACAATTCTTGATTTACAGTTGGCTTAATTTTATTTTTAATATTTTGACATTCTATACTATCTAAATAATTAGGACATTTGGTAACAATAATAATATCAGCTCTTTTAGAACCAGATTTATATTCTCGAAGATTTCCCATTGGTAACATATGGTCATCAACAAACAAATCATCATATGGAGTTAAAACAATGGAAAGTCCTGGTTTTACACTTCTGTGTTGAAAGGCATCATCTAATAAAATTACATCTGGAGGTGATGTTAATTTTAACAGTTGTTGTATACCCCTTACTCTTTTTTCATCAACAGCTACTATAACATCCTTAAATTTAGAGAAATATTGAAATGGTTCATCCCCTAACTCAAATGCATTTAAACCATCTTTTGCAATTAAAAAACCACTAGTTTTTCGTTGGTATCCCCTACTTAAAACGGCAATTTTTTTTGATGTTTGCAGCATACGAATTAAATATTCAATATGTGGAGTTTTACCTGTACCGCCAACACTTAAATTACCGACAGAAATAATAGGAATATCAAAGTCATAGGATTTAAAAATTCCAGAATCATAACACTTATTACGTACAAATGTTATTAATCCGTAAAGTATAGAAAATGGATATAAAAGTTTACGCAATGCTTTCATTTATTGCGAAAATACAAAAGAATTATTATTATTCGGATGAATAAATTAACTTTGAATACTTAACTTCATTTTATGAAAATTCACGAATTAACTCACCTTATTGAAGAAATTGCACCTTTAACCTATGCAGAAGATTTTGACAATGTTGGTTTATTGGTTGGTAATCCATCTAAAGAAATTTCCAATGTACTTGTAACATTAGACACTTTAGAAAGTGTTGTTGATGAAGCTATTACTAAAAATTGCAACCTAATTATTAGTTTTCATCCTATAATCTTTGCTGGTTTAAAAAAAATTACTGGTAAGAATTATGTTGAACGTTCTATACTTAAAGCAATTAAACACGATATTGCCATCTATGCTACGCACACAGCTTTAGACAATTCAAAAGTTGGAGTTAATGCAAAAATTTGTGAAGTATTAAATATTAAAAATCCTAAAATATTAATTCCTAAATCTAACTCAATACAAAAGTTAACCACTTACGTTCCTCAAAAAGATGCCCAAAAATTGAGAACTGCTTTATTTGATGCTGGTGCTGGAAATATTGGAAATTATGATCACTGTAGCTTTAATACATCAGGCATAGGTACGTTTAGAGCCCAAGAAAATGCTAATCCAACTGTAGGAAAAATTGGTGTTACCCATCAAGAAGAAGAAACGTGTTTAACAGTAATTTATGAGAAACACCATGAAAAAAACATTTTAAATACGTTGTTTAAAACCCATCCATATGAAGAGGTTGCTTATGAAATTATTACATTAAATAATTATAATCAAACAGTTGGTTTAGGCATGATAGGTACACTGGAAACTGAAATGGATGAACAGTTATTTTTAAATTATGTTAAAAAATTGATGAATAAAAATGGTATTCGACACTCAAAACCTTTAAACAAAAAAGTAAAAAAAGTAGCTGTTTTAGGAGGTTCTGGAAGTTTTGCTATAGAAAATGCAATTGCTATGGGCGCCGATGCATTTATAACCTCCGATTTAAAATATCATGAGTTTTATAGAGCAGAAAATAAGATATTACTTATTGATGTTGGACATTATGAAAGCGAACAGTTCACAAAAAATTTAATAGTTGAGTATCTTACAAAAAAAATTGCTAATTTTGCAATCATTTTATCAGAAACAAATACAAATCCAATTTATTACCTTTAAAGATGGCTAAACAAAAAGAAGTTACCGTTGAAGAAAAATTAAAAGCACTTTACGCTTTACAAATAATTGATTCAAAAATTGATGAATTAAGAAGTGTACGTGGTGAACTTCCTTTAGAAGTGGAAGATTTAGAAGATGAAGTTGCAGGTTTAAACACACGATTAGCAAAATTTCAAACTGAAGTAGAGCAATTAGAGTCTGAAATTAAAGACAAAAAATTAGCTATTGAATCGCATAAAGAAATGGCTAAAAAATATACAGAACAACAAAAAAATGTTCGTAATAACAGAGAATTTGATTCCTTATCAAAAGAAATAGAATACCAGGATTTAGAAATAAAATTAGCTGAAAAACGCATTAAAGAGTTTTCTTTAAAAATCAGTCAAAAAAATGAATTAATTGAGGAAACTAATAAAAAAATTGCTGAATTAACAGTTCATTTAAATCATAAAAAAGCTGAATTAGAAGCTATTATGAAAGAAACTGAAAAGGATGAAAATATTTTATTAAGCAAGTCTGATGAATATGCCTCTTTAATTGACGAGCAATTGTTAAAAGCCTATAAGCGTATTAGATCAAAAGTTAGCAACGGCTTGGCTGTTGTTGCTATTGAAAGAGGTGCCTCTGGAGGTTCTTTTTTCACCATTCCACCTCAAGTTCAAATAGAAATTGGATCGCGTAAAAAAATTATTACTGACGAACACAGTGGCCGTATTTTAGTTGATTCAATTTTGGCAGATGAAGTTCGTGAATCTGTAGAAAATCTATTTTAAAAAAACACAATAATTTATTAAAAACCACGCAAATGCGTGGTTTTTTTATTTTAATATTTTTCTTATTTTTGGATAAATGCTTTGCTATGAATATAATCGTTATAATTTCTGTCGTAATTATTTTTACTATTATTCTTGTACTTCAACCGAACAAGACTGAGAATAAAACTAGGAAACCTAATTTTAATAAAAGAAAAAAATTGATTTCTGAATACGAAAAAAATAAACAAATTAATCCTGAGTATTTAACTAAAAACAAGAATATTGTTTATAACATTCATCATTTTACTGATAAAAAAGTTGCCATTACTGGAACTTTCAAAAAATTTGCTTCGAGAAATGAACTTGCTAAATTATTGTGGGATCAAGGTGCAATAATCGACACTAAATTTAACAGTAATACTGATTATTTAATAGTAGGAACATCTGTGGTAGATTCTCAAAAAATTAAAAGTGCTTTTTATCTAAATATCAAAGTACTAACAGAAGATGAATTACTTAAATATTTTAATGTACCTGAATTAGAGAAAGAATTAATTATAAAAGAACAATATCAACAGTAACCATAAAACTGGAATAGACTCTACACCAAAAGCACTATAGTACTTTGATTGTTTAACGGATGAAAACACTATAAAAATAGCAGTAATTATTAAAATTAAGTTAGTACTATTAACTTCTTTTTTAATTATATAAATGTTTACTAAGGCTATAAAAACCAATAAAATAAGTCCAAATATTTTAGTGTTAAAAATTCCAATATATTGAGGCAAGGTTTTTAATGATTTGTCATCTGTAAATACATCCCTAATTTCAAAAGGCAGTATTAAAACTAAATACAATAAAAATCTAATAATTATATAGTAATTAATCTCATTAGAATTTGTACTAAAATTGATAGATTTTATAGGGATAACTACTGTTACTATTGTCCAAATTGTAACAACAAAAATTATTTTAACATACGGTATTTCTCTGATATAAAACGTCTTATTATTGTTTTTTAAAAAAGGAAGTACATACAAAACAGTTACAAACCCTAATATAATTAATAAAATTAAAGCTTTAAATTCTACAAAAAAACTTAATATAATCAAACCAATAATTGCTGTATAAGTAGTATAAATTAACAGAGAAATATTACCAATTAACCAACTGTTAATTTGATTTGTTGATAATAAATCAACATCAACAATTCTAATAAAATTGTAGGCAACAACAGTTGCAAAAAACAACCAAAACGGAATTACATTTGACTGATTCTCAACCATCAGTAATGAAATCTTTGTAAAACAAAAAGCAGCAATACCAACATGAATGTTTGAAAAAACATAAAAGTCAAATATTTTTTTTAGCATTTTCACAATTTAAATGTAGCCAAATAATAACTATAATTTTATGATATTAAGCTGATTTTTAGTTTTAAATTATTTAATTTTACCCTGCAAAATTTACAACAATAAAAACAATGAAAACAGATTCATTTTCACTAAGACATAACGGACCAAGACCTGAAAAAATACAGGAAATGCTAAAAACTATATCGGTAAACTCCTTAGATGAGCTAATCGACCAAACTATTCCTGCAGATATTAAACTCACATCTGAACTGCAATTAAACAATGCCATTTGCGAATCCGATTACAGTGAACATATTTCTAAATTATCACAAAAAAATAAGGTTTTTAAATCATATATAGGTTTAGGATATCACCCGGCCACTTTACCAGCTGTTATACAACGCAACATATTTGAAAATCCGGGATGGTACACCGCTTACACCCCATATCAGGCAGAAATTTCACAAGGTCGTTTAGAAGCCTTGTTAAATTACCAAACCATGGTAACAGATTTAACTGGCTTGGAACTTACCAATGCATCTTTATTAGACGAAGGCACAGCAGCGGCTGAAGCAATGTTAATGTTGTTTAATTCACGATCAAAGGAACAAGTAAAAAGAAACGCAGTGAAATTCTTTGTTTCTGTTGAAGTATTACCACAGACCATTTCGGTACTTAAAACACGATCGAATCCGCTTGGCATTGAACTAATTATTGGAAACCATGAAACTTTTGAATTTACATCGGATGTTTTTGGAGCCATCATACAATATCCTGCTATGAATGGTGAAATATATGACTATTCAGATTTTGTAACTAAAGCTAAAAACAACGATTCTAAATTAGTTGTTGCTGCCGATTTATTATCGATCGCTTTATTGACTCCTCCAGGTGAATGGGGCGCCGATGTGGTGGTAGGAACCACCCAACGTTTTGGAATTCCGATGGGTTATGGCGGACCGCATGCAGCTTATTTCGCTACAAAAGAAGAATACAAAAGAGCCATTCCTGGAAGAATTATCGGTGTAACCATTGATGCCGATGGAAACAGAGCTTTACGTATGGCACTTCAAACCCGAGAGCAACATATCAAAAGAGAAAAAGCAACTTCTAATATTTGTACTTCACAAGTACTATTAGCGGTAATGGCAGGAATGTATACTGTTTACCACGGTGAAAGCGGATTGAAATACATCGCTAACAAAATTCACAACTTAACCAACACCTTGGCAGAAGGTGTATCAAAATTAGGACTTAAACAGCTCAATAAAACATATTTCGATACCTTAAAAATTCAAGTAAACAGTGCCTTAAAAGTGAAAGAAATTGCCGAGCAAAACGAAGTAAACTTTTTATACATTGATGAAAAAACAATCGGAATTTCAATTAATGAAACTACGCGTTTAAGACACATTAACGAAATTCTTACTATATTGGCAACAGCCGAAGGAAAAGAAGCTCCAACGTTTAATCAAACTGTAGAAAAAAATATTTTTACCGATAAATTTATAAGAACCTCATCGTTTTTAACCCACGAAGTTTTTAATAGGTACCGTTCAGAAACCGAAATGATGCGTTACATAAAAATGCTCGAACGCAAAGATTTATCATTAAACCATTCAATGATTTCATTGGGTTCATGTACCATGAAATTAAATGCAGCCTCAGAAATGATACCGTTAAGTACCGGAACTTGGGGTCAGTTGCATCCATTTGCACCAATTGAGCAGGCAGGAGGTTATCAAGAATTATTTAAAGAACTAGAAAGCGATTTAAATAAAATTACAGGTTTTGCCGCTACCTCGTTACAGCCAAACTCGGGTGCTCAGGGCGAATATGCAGGATTGATGGTAATTAGAGCGTATTTAAAATCCATCAATCAGGCACATCGAAACATCTGTTTAATTCCAGCCTCGGCTCACGGAACAAACCCGGCAACAGCAGTTATGGCCGGCATGAAAGTAGTGGTAACCAAAACTACCGAAAACGGAAATATTGATGTAGATGATTTAAGAGAAAAAGCCCTTTTACACAAAGAAAATTTGGCGTGTTTAATGGTAACCTATCCATCAACTCACGGCGTTTTTGAAAGTACGATTAAAGAAGTTACACAAATTATTCACCAAAATGGAGGACAGGTTTATATGGATGGGGCCAATATGAACGCCCAGGTTGGGTTAACCAATCCGGCAACCATTGGTGCGGATGTGTGTCATTTGAACCTTCACAAAACTTTTGCCATTCCACATGGTGGTGGTGGTCCAGGTGTTGGTCCAATTTGTGTTGCATCGCATCTAGCACCATTTTTACCAACCAATCCGGTTATTCCAACCGGAGGGTCTACTCCTATCGATGCCATTTCTGATGCACCTTGGGGCTCATCTTTTGTTAACATTATTTCTTACGGATATATTAAAATGATGGGTGCTAAAGGCTTGACTGATGCAACAAAACTTGCTATCTTAAATGCAAATTACCTTAAAACTTTGTTAGAACCACACTATAAGATATTATATACTGGCGAAAACAACCGTGTTGCACATGAAATGATAGTTGATTTCAGAGAGTTTAAAGCTAACGGGATAGAGGTGGTGGATGTAGCTAAACGATTAATGGATTATGGATATCATGCACCAACAGTATCGTTCCCTGTTGCTGGAACTTTGATGATTGAGCCTACTGAAAGTGAAAGTAAAATGGAAATCGACCGGTTTGCTGATGCTTTAATAGCAATCAAAAAAGAAATCGATAATTGTACAGCCGATAATAAAGATAATATACTTAAAAATGCACCACATACACAGCATTTAGTAACCAATAATGAGTGGAATTTTGAATATACCCGTCAGCAAGCAGCTTTCCCATTGCCATATATAGCCGAAAATAAATTCTGGCCATCGGTAAGACGAGTTGATGATGCTTATGGCGATCGAAACTTGATTTGTACCTGTAATCCGATAGAAGATTACATGTAAGACTTATCAACAATAATCATAAATCCCGAGCTTGTACTCGGGATTTTTTTTAGATCGAATACATTTTATAAACTGAATGCTTATTTTTGAATTATAAAAAATGAAAAAATGAAACTATTAGGAATTGGATCCCGCATCAAACACAACACTTTTGGCGATGGCGTAGTAACGAATGTAACCTCTAAACATTATTGGGTAACCTTTATAGAAAACGGACTGGAAACCTTAAATTTAAACGATACCGAATTTGAAATTATCGAAGCCGTAGAAGATGAAGTAGATACCATTAGCTTATATGAAGTCGAAAAAACGTTAAAATCAATTTTAACACGCTACAGTGATATTTCAGAAAATGTACCCATAGCCGACAAATGGAAAGGCGGGAAATTAATACTTGAACCTAGCACACCAACGCAAAATAAAGAAATACCAATTGAAACATTTTTTCACAAAATAGTAATGGTGCGCGATCGCTTAAGAGTAATGGAGCAAAAAATTAACGCAAGTAATTTAGATGAATCAGAAAAAATTGAATTGCAACAGTACATCACTAAAATATATGGCAGTTTAACCACATTTAATGTGCTGTTTAAAATTCAGGAACACTATTTTGTTGGAGACAAATCAAAATAAGATGAGAAAAATTATATGCATTACAGGAGCCAGTGCCGGATTTGGAAAAGCGACAGCCATGTTGTTTGCAAAAAACGAATGGGACATCATTATTACAGCTCGAAGAAAAGATTTAATTGATCAATTAGCATCGAAATTAGAAACAAAATTCCATGTTAATGTGATGCCAATTGAATTGGATGTTAGGGATAAAAAAGCTGTTAAAAAAGCCTTTACAAATTTACCGGACAACTGGAAAAAAATCGATGTATTGGTAAATAATGCTGGTTTGGCGAGCGGATTGGATAAAATTCAGGATGGAACTATTGATGACTGGGAAAAAATGATTGACACCAACGTTAAAGGATTATTATACGTTTCAAATGAAGTGATTCCTTTAATGATTGCACAAAAAAAAGGACATATCATCAACATCGGTTCAACTGCTGGTAAGGAAGTATATCAAAAAGGCAATGTGTATTGCGCCTCAAAACACGCCGTTGATGCTTTAACCAAAAGCATGCGAATTGATTTGTTGGAACATGGTATCAAAGTAACTCAAATAGCTCCGGGTGCAGCGGAAACCGAGTTTTCTGAAGTTCGTTTTTATGGCGACAAAGAAAAAGCAAAAGCAGTTTATAACGGATTTAAACCCATGAGCGCCGAAGATATAGCTGATATTATTTACTACACTACTACCCTGCCTGAGCACCTTTGCATAAACGATTTAACGGTAACATCATTAGCGCAGGCCAATAGTTTTTACATCCACCGAGAATAACTCTAATTTCTAAACATAAAAAAGCCACGCAATTGCGTGGCTTTTCATTATAATTTAAACGATTATTTTTTAAACTTCGCGTATTTTGATTTGAATTTATCAATACGACCAGCTGTATCAATCATCTTAGTTTTTCCTGTATAATAAGGATGTGAAGTTCTTGAAATCTCAAGTTTGATTACCGGATACGTTACACCGTCTACTTCAATTGTTTCCTTAGAATTCGCTGTTGAACGAGTTAAAAACACGTCTTCATTAGACATATCTTTAAATGCTACCATTCTGTAATTATCTGGGTGAATTCCTTTTTTCATTATAACTCGCTTTAAGTATTTTTTATTTTTAAGACTGCAAATTTAACCATATTTTTGAAATTACAAACAAATAAATCGTTTTATTTGTATAAAAATAGTAATAAAAAACGCTTTCAAATGAGTGCTTTTAAATCAATTATACCCGTTATAACTTTTTTGTTTCTTTTAAATTCTTGTGATGCCGATTATAAACTAGAATTAAAACTTCCGAAAAAAATTCAAGTTAACGAAGAATTAAATCTTTCAGTGGTTGAAAAAAATAATAAACCAGTTGATTCTGTTCAGTTTTTTATCGACAACAAGTTGTTATGTAATGGAAAATCAGCACATTGTAAGGTAATTATCAACGAATATAAATTAGGAAAACACCAAATTAAAGCTAAGGTGTTCTTTGAAAGTAAATCACAGGAAATTCAAAAAGACATTTATTTTTTGGCCGATTCTGAGCCGTCTATTTATGAATATGAAATCATAAAAACCTACCCCCACGATAAAAATGCCTATACACAAGGATTGGAATATTTTAACGGATTTTTATACGAAAGTACCGGACAATACGGTTCTTCGACACTTCGAAAAGTGAAATTTGAAACAGGGGAAATAGTGCAGCAAATTTCACTTACCAAAGAGTATTTTGCAGAAGGTTTAACTATTTTTAATAATCAAATTTATCAGCTTACTTGGAGAGAAGGAGTTGGTTTTATATACAAAATTGATGATTTTTCAAAAATTAAAAATTTCACATATAAAAACAGTTTAGAAGGATGGGGCTTAACCCATAACGATACCCATTTAATAAAAACTGATGGCACAGAACGTATATGGTTTTTAAATCCAGAAACACAACAAGAAGAATACTATATTGAAGCCTATACAAACAAACGAAAAGTTGAACAACTAAATGAGTTAGAATACATTAACGGAATGATTTACGCCAATATCTATCAACAAAATTCTATTTTAATTGTGAATCCATTAAACGGAAAAGTTGAAGGTGTAGCCGATTTAAACGGACTTAAAAATTTGGTTGAACAGCATTCCAATTTAGATGTACTGAACGGTATTGCCTATGATTCACAAAGTGACCGATTGTTTGTGACCGGAAAAAATTGGAATAAATTATTTGAGATTAAACTCAAATTAAAAAAGTAATGTAATTTAATCGCTTAGTTATCGTTATAAATCATTTAAAACCATGAGATTTTCATTACTTATAATATCAACTTTATTTTTTGCAATAACTTCTTGCAGAAAAGATTTTGATTTTAAGGAGAGTGATGGAAATTTATCATTTTCAAAAGACACTGTTTTCTTAGATACTGTTTTTTCAAAAATTAGTTCTAGCACCTATAAACTAAAAGTTTATAATAAAAGCAATCAACAAATTACAATTCCGTCAGTTGCTTTAGGACGAGGTGAAACTTCCTTTTACCGATTAAATGTAAACGGCAGACCCGGTAAACAGTTTACTAATGTTGAAATTCTTCCAAAGGACAGTATTTTTATTTTCATTGAAACAACTATAGATTACGCCAAAGTTATTAACCCAATTTATACCGATTCAATTGTTTTTAAAGGAAACTCATTTGTTAAAGATGTAAAGTTGGTGAGTTTAGTACAGGACGCCCACTTTTTATATCCCTCAAAAGACAGTCAGGGTTTAATAGAAACCATTACACTTGGTAAAAACATAAAAGGAGAAGATATTAAAATAAACGGTTTTTACTTAAACAATAATTTCACATGGAATAGTTCAAAACCTTATGTTATTTACGGATATTGTGCTATTCCTGCTGGCAAATCGCTTACTATAACCGAGGGCGCAAAAATTCATTTTCACAATAATTCTGGCTTGATAATCAACAAAAATGCTACGCTAAAAATTAACGGTACACTTCAAAATAAAGTAGTATTTGAAGGTAACAGACTGGAACCGTATTTCAAAAATATTGCCGGACAATGGGGTACCATTTGGATGCGCGCCGGAAGTAAAAACAACGAAATTAACCATGCTGTTATTAAAAACGGAAGTATTGGTATTTTAATTGATTCCATTGGAAGCGCCGTAACTCCAACACTAAAATTAACAAACACGGAAATTTACAACCATTCAACTTATGGTATTCTAGCACGCGAATCATCTATAGAAGGATCCAATATTGTAATCAACAAGGCCGGTTTTTCTTCTTTAGCTCTTACCATGGGAGGCAATTACACATTTACACATTGTACTTTTGCCAATTACTGGAGTCAAAGTTTACGCCAATTTCCGGCTGTTTTAGTTAACAATTTTTACAGTTATGAAGAGGGAAACAAAACTATTATAGTTCCTAAAAAATTAACAGCTGCCAATTTTTACAATTCCATCATCTTTGGAAATAACCGCATTGAATTGTTGTTAGATAAAATAGATGGAGCTGATTTTAATTTTTTGTTTCAAAATAATCTAATTCAGTTTGATGATTACAACAATAGCTATTCAACAAAACCACAATATCAGTTTAGCAATACCTTGATGTATCAAAATAACTTGTTTAATCAAACACCCGATTTTAAAAACACCCAGTTAAATCAGTTGATTATTGGCAAAGCATCTTCAGGCATTCAAAAAGCAGCTATATCTAAAGCCTTATTAGTTCCTGTAGATATTTTAGGTGTAAATCGCACTACATCTCCCGATATGGGAGCTTATCAACACATAATTTTCCAATAAATTAACGTTTTTTCTGCGCTTAATTTCATATTTTTATCAAACTCCAATCATAAAACTTAAAATAATTTTTTATGAAAAATATTATCATTACTGGTTGTAGTAGAGGAATTGGACTAGAATTAGTAAAATACTTTTCAAATCCGCACTATCAACTTATTGCAATAGCTCGAAATACAGATACTATTACAAAATTGTCCATGTCAAATGTAACACCGTTTAAAGCAGATATAACTGATGTAAATGATTTAAGAGCCCTTAAAGCATACGTTGAAAAAACTTGGACACATGTTGATATTATAATTCATAATGCAGGAAAGTTACTAAACAAACCTTTTTTCAAAACAAAAACTGAAGATTTTATTGATCTATATAAAGTAAATGTTTTTGCAATTGCAGAATTGACGCGTAGAATGATTCCGTTTCTTAAAAAAGGAAGTCATGTAGTTGCTATTAGCAGTATGGGCGGAATTCAAGGAAGCATAAAATTCCCAGGCTTAGCGGCTTACTCATCTTCTAAAGGTGCCTTAATTACTTTGATAGAATTATTGGCCGAAGAATATAAAAACGCAGGGATATCATTTAATACTTTAGCATTAGGAGCTGTACAAACAGAAATGCTTACCGAAGCATTTCCTAACTATAAAGCGCCTGTAAATGCACAAGAAATGGCTCAGTTCATTGGAGAGTTTGCTTTGAAAGGAAATAAACACATTAACGGTAAAACAATTCAAGTATCAAGTTCAACCCCTTAATTTTCATGAAAAACCATCTTAAAGATTTTATTCCAGAAGCTTCGTATGAGCAAGTTATGGAGCTGTTAAATCAACATTCATTCAAACTGAAAATTGTAAATCAACGTGTTACAAAGCATGGCGATTTTAGACTTTTACGCGATGGAAATTATCAGATTACACTAAACAATACACTAAATAAATATCAGTTTTTAATTACATTACTACATGAGTTAGCTCATTTATTAACATTTACTGAAAACCAACAAGCCAAACCACATGGAAAGGAATGGAAGAAAACCTTTCAGCATTTAATGTTGCCTTATTTAAATCCTGATATTTTTCCTAAGGAATTACTGCCATTAGTAGCAAGCTACATAAAAAACCCAAAAGCCAGTACCGATTCAGATATCAAACTTTCTCTAGCACTCAAAAAGTACACCTTAGATTCTGGAAAGAATTATATATTTGAATTGCCTTTAGGCAGTTTATTTTACTTTAAAAATTCAATTTTTAGAAAAGGAAATAAAAGACGAGTAAGAATAGAATGTGTAGAACTAAAATCAAAACGCAACTTCTTATTTAATCCAAATGTAGAAGTAGAAGTTGTTAAAGACCTAGAAAAAAAACAAAAATGAACAAGAATTATTATGCACTGATAATGGCTGGCGGTGTTGGAAGTCGTTTTTGGCCAATAAGCACCCAACAATTTCCAAAGCAATTCCATGATATGCTTGGAACTGGGCAATCATTATTGCAGATTACCTTTAAAAGATTAGAAAAACTGATTCCATCAACCAACATTTTAATAGCTACTAACGAAAATTACGAACAGCTTGTTTTTGAGCAACTCCCTAACATCAGTAAAAATCAGGTATTGCTTGAACCGGTTATGAGAAACACCGCTCCATGTATTTTGTATGCTGCCTCAAAAATTTCTAAAATTAATGATGAGGCCGTGATGATAGTTGCACCGTCTGACCATTGGATAGAAAATGAATCAGAATTTATTTCTAATATTAGACAAGCTTTTGAAGCTAGTAAAAAAGATGATATTTTAATGACTTTAGGCATCAAGCCCAATTCGCCCAATACCGGTTATGGCTATATCAATTTTGAAGCAAATAGTAATCCGATTAAAAAAGTTTTGAAATTTACTGAAAAACCATCGCTTGAAAATGCCATAAAATTCGTAGCAAGTGGTCAATATTTATGGAATGCAGGTATTTTTATTTGGAGTACCAAAAGTGTTTTAAGTGCTTATAAAAACTACCTTCCTGAACTATACTCACATTTTAAATCAGGTGAACAAGTTTGGAACACAGCTGAAGAACAAAAATTTATTAAATTGAACTATGAAAAGTCTGATAATATTTCAATTGATTATGGTATTATGGAAAAAGCTAAAAACACTTTTGTATTACCTGTAGAATTTGAGTGGAATGATTTAGGTACTTGGGGTTCATTATACGAAAAACTAGAAAAAGATCAGCAAAAAAATGCCGTAGTTGGAGGAAAAGCAATTTTTAGAAATGCCTCTAACAATATGATAAGAACAACAACTCACAAGAAAATTGTTATACAGGGATTACATGATTTTATAGTTATAGAAAAAGATGATGTTATTTTAATTTGTCCTAAAGAAGAAGAACAAGAAATAAAAAATATTTCTCAAGAGGTTTCTGCTACTTTTGGAAATGAGTTTACTTAATTAATATGCTTATGGAAAATCAAAATAAAACAACCGAAAATCAATCACAAGAAATAAATTCTCAAAAGAAATTAAATCAAGATTTTATTTCCATGATTAAAAGTGCAGAAGTCTTTTTAAAAGATTTGTTTGATATTTCTCAAACCACTAATCAACACGAAACAATAGAACGTATCAAAGAAAATATTCCTATGAAAGGTCAGACTGCGTGGGTATTAATTTTTTCAATTGTAATAGCATCTATTGGTTTAAATGTTAGTTCTACTGCAGTTGTTATTGGTGCCATGCTTGTATCGCCTTTAATGGGTCCTATTTTAGGCGTTGGATTATCAATTGGTATAAATGATATTGATACGTTAAAAAAATCATTTATAAACTTAGGAGTAATGGTTGGCTTAAGCTTAATGACCTCCTTTTTGTTCTTTAGTATACCTGTATTTCAAGATTTAACACCCGAATTAAAAGCGCGTACTTATCCAGATATTAGAGATGTACTTATTGCACTTTCTGGTGGATTGGCCTTGATAATTGCACTTAGCAGACACAAAGAAATGACCCATACAATTGCTGGAATTGCTATTGCAACTGCCCTAATGCCTCCATTATGTACAGCAGGTTATGGCTTAGCCGTTGGCAGATTAGATTACTTTGGTGGAGCCATATTTCTTTTTACCATTAATACAATTTTTATTGCAATAGCAACTTTTATTATAGTTAAATTTCTAAAATTTCCAGTTGTAAAATACTTAAATTCATTACGCAGAAAACGAATTGCTCAATTTGCTTCGTTTGTTGCTTTAATGGTATTATTACCTAGTACCTATATGTTTTATTCGTTATTTGTTAAAAATCAATTTAAAAACAATGCGCAGCATTTTATACAACATATTGAAGATAAAGGAGTTAATTTAATCGGAGAAGCTAATGATGAATCTATCAATTATGAAAAAAACGAAATAAAGTTACTTGTTTTTGGAGAAACTCTTTCAGAAGAACAGATTCAATTATTTAAGAATGACTTACCAAAATTTGGCTTAGAAAATACCAACTTGATATTTAAACAAAGTAATCAGGATTTGGAGATGAAACAAAAAATTGATAATCTGACTGAATTGTATCTTAAAAACCAAGGTATTATCAACTCTAGAGAAGAAACAATTAGAGAAAAAGATGATAAAATACGGTTTTTAGAAATTACTTTAAATAAATTAAATGCAACGAATATAGCAATAGATAAAATTGGTACTGAAGTCAAAATCAACTATCCAGAAGTAGAAAAAATTACTTTTTCAAACAAAATTACTACCAATTTTAAGCAAATCGATACCATCCCAATCATTACTGTTAAATGGAATCGAAATACTTCGGATGTTAACACTCAACATTTAAAGCTTTCTAATTGGCTAAAAGCCAGACTGGAATTTAAAAAATTATTAGTATTAAAAGAATAAAAAAATCCCGAAAATTTTCGGGATTTTTTTGTGACCGGTCTGGGGCTCGAACCCAGGACCCCAACATTAAAAGTGTTGTGCTCTACCGACTGAGCTAACCGGTCCTCGTTTTAAGGGTGCAAATATACTAGTATTATTTAGTTAAACAAATGAAAATACTATTTAAAATTACCAGTATATACTTCTTTTACTTTTTTAAATAAATTAGATGAATAAACAAACGAAGAAACCGCTTCATTATCAGTGTAAAAAATTTCATCTTTCGTACCCTCCCATGCTTTTAAGCCATTTTTCAACAAAATAATCTTATCCCCTATTTCCATTACAGAATTCATATCATGCGAATTAATAATAGTGATGATATCATTCTCAATAGTAATTTCACGAATTAAATTATCGATAACAGTAGATGTTTGAGGGTCTAAACCTGAGTTTGGTTCGTCACAAAATAAATACCGTGGTTTCATAACAATAGCACGAGCTATAGCAACCCTTTTTTTCATTCCACCAGATAATTCTGAAGGTAATTTCTTATTAGAATTTTCTAAGTTAACCCGTTCTAAAACTTCATTAACACGAAATAACATTTCTTTTGCAGATTTGTTTGTGAACATCTTTATTGGAAACATCACATTTTCCTCAACGGTTAAAGAATCGTATAAGGCACTTCCTTGAAATACCATGCCAATTTCTTCTCTTAATTTACGTTTCTTTTTAATTTCTAATTCGGTATGTATACGTCCATCAAAAGCAATTACACCTTTTTCAGGCTCAAATAAACCCAATAAGCATTTTAGAAAAACAGTTTTTCCAGATCCGCTTTGACCAATTATTAAACTTGTTTTACCATTCTCAAAGGTGGCAGATACATCTTTTAGGATTTCTACACCGTTAAAGGATTTATATAAATTTTTAACCTCTATCATTAGCTCAACAACATTTGGGTTAAGAAATAATTCAAAACAATAATTACGACACTTGTCCAGACTACAGCTTTGGTACTGGCTCTACCAACTTCTAAAGAACCACCTTTAACATAATACCCATGATAAGCTGGTATAGTTGCAATAACAAAGGCAAAAACTACGGTTTTTATCATAGAATAGGTAAAATGAAACGGTTCTAAATCTGTTCTTAAACCTGTTATGTAATCGGGAGTTCCGATTAAGTCTGTAATATTTCCTGCAACCAATCCACCATAAATTCCTAAAAATATTCCCAAAGTTACTACTAGTGGATAAAAAATTACAGACGCAATAATTTTTGGCAATACTAAATAATTTAACGAGTTTACACCCATTACTTCTAAAGCGTCTATTTGCTCGGTTACTCGCATAGTCCCTATGCTTGATGTAATGTATGAACCAACTTTACCTGCTAGAATAATAGACATTAAGGTTGGTGAAAACTCAAGAACTAAAGACATTCTGGTAGCATAACCAATTAAATACCTTGGAATAAATGGATTTTCTAAATTTAAAGCCATCTGAATAACTACAACACCTCCTACAAAAAACGAGATAAATGCTGTTATACCAATAGAATTAATACCAATATCTTCAATCTCCCTAAACAACATTTCTTTAAATATAGACCACTTTTGAGGCCTTTTAAAGACTTGCTTAAGCATCATAAAATACTTACCGGTATGTTCTAAATAATTCATTTAATAAAAAAAGACTTTGCTTTAACTATTGATATTTATAAACTATTGCATTGATATTCATTCCTGCTCCAACAGAAGCTAAAATTACAACATCATCTTTATTAATTTCTTGGTGTTCTACCAATCCTTTTTTAACTAAATCAAATAAGGTAGGTACTGTTGCTACTGAACTGTTACCTAGTTTGTGAATACTCATTGGCATAACGTGTTCAGGGGTTGGGCATTTAAACAATCTATAAAAGCGTTTAATAATGGCTTCATCCATCTTTTCATTGGCCTGATGTATAAACACTTTTTTTACATCATGAATATCAACATTACACTTTTCCATAGCGTGTTTCATTGCTAAAGGAACATTAGAAAGTGCATATTCATAAATTTTTCTACCGTTCATTTTTATATAACGTACATCCGGATCTTCTGTTTTATCAAAAGAATTTCCAAAATTTAAGTAGTAAACTTCTTCCATGGTATTGCTTTGTGTAGCATGTGCCAAAATACCAACCGGGCTGTCACTTTCAACTTTTTCTACTATACAAGCTCCAGCTCCATCCGAATAAATCATGGAATCTCTGTCGTGCATATCCAAGACTCTGGACAAGGTTTCAGCTCCAATTACCAAGCATTTTTTTGCCATTCCAGATTTGATAAAAGCATGCGCTTGAATTACTCCTTCTACCCAACCCGGACATCCGAATAAGATATCATAAGCTACACAATTCGGATTTTTAATTTGTAATCTGTGTTTTACTCTGGAAGCTAAGCTTGGGAGAATATCACTTTGAATGGCAGCACTTTTAACATCACCAAAATTATGAGCTACGATTATATAGTCAATCGTTTCTTTATCGATGTTTGCATCTTCAATAGCTTTTTCAGCAGCTAAAAACCCAAGGTCAGAAGTATTTAATTCATGTGACGCCCAGCGTCTTTCTTCAATACCTGTAATTGCTTTAAACTTTTCAATAATAGTTTCATTGTCATAAATAAATGGAGTACCGTCTTCATTTAAGAATTCATGTCCTAAAAAATCTTCATTTGTTTTAAGAATTGAAGGAATGTAACTTCCTGTACCTGTAATTACTGAATAAGTTGCCATATCTAAAATTATTTAAAATGTATAATTTGGGTATTAATGCCCTTGTTTATTAATTAAAATTTGAAAAATTTAAAGTAACGATTTACTAAAAGCTACAGGCAATAAATCTTTTAATGAATCTGTTTTGAAAATTTTACCTGTTTCTCCCATGAAGAAAATTTCAATAGATTCATGTTGTTTACTTTCGTATTCAAACAAAGTTTGCCTACAAGCACCACAAGGAGACACAGGGGCGTCTACCGTTTTAAGATTTGAACTTGCTGTAATTAGTAATTTTTTTACTTTAATGTTTGGATAATCTGAGGCTGCTTTCCAAATTGCTACACGCTCGGCACAAATACCCGAAGGATATGCAGCATTTTCTTGATTGCTACCATAAATGAATTCTCCATTTTCGAGTACTAAAGCTGCTCCAACATTAAAATTTGAATACGGAGCATAAGCAGTATTTCTTGCTTTTACAGCTAAATCGACCAATTTTTTAACATCGTTGGGTAACTCGTCTACAGACTCATAAATTGTTAATGGGGTTGTAATTTCTATTTTTTTCATTTAATTAAACTACTTAATTAATATCCTTCATATAAATCGCCAAAATTGAATGCAAGTGAAAAACGCAGTGTATTTTCCAACGGATTATTGATGTCTGATGAGTTAAATAAATACGAAATATCTATTGAACTGCTTTTAAATTTAAATCCTGCTCCTAAAGTAAAATATTTTCGCGCGCCTTTTAAATCATGTTCATTAAAATAACCTGCTCTTAAAGCAAATGACCGATCGTAAACATACTCTGCTCCAAGACCCCAAGTAAATTCTTTTAACTCTTCAGAAAAACCATCAGGAGCATCTCCAAATGACTGAAAAATACCTTTAACCCAACCGACATTATCTTCTTTACCTTCGATAACATTTCCTAAATCATCTCTTACCGGTGGTGTTGGTACTAAAAGTTTGTTAAACTCTAAGTTAGTTGATATGGTATTGTAATCGTCTAAAATAAAATCAAATCCACCACCTATTTTTAAGTTTGTTGGTATAAAATTTTCAGCTCCACCATCGGTGTATCGTACTTTCGGACCAATGTTTGAAATATTAAATCCACCACGCCACTTGCCTGATATATCGCTATAATAATCTTCTTCTGATTGATAATAACCTGAAATATCCACTGCTATTGAATTAACGGTTTTTAGCTCAGAATTCTCTACTTTAAGTGCAAAGTCAGATCTGATGTAACGTAAGGTAACACCCATTGAATAAGTTTCGCTTAATTTCATTGCATAGGTTCCATCCAAAGCTAATTCATTAGGTTTTTCCTTTCCTATTTCATTTCCACTCCCATCAGTTAATTGAATTTCTCCAAGGGTAAAATATTTTAAACTTGCCGCCCAAGCACTTCGTTCATTTAGTCTGTTGGCAAAAGTAAATCCGCCTAAAAATACATCGTTTACCAACTCACGCATCCAAGGTGTATAATTAAAACCAAGATTAAATTGTGCTTCGCTAAATGCATATTTTGCGGGATTGTGATGCTGCGCATACACATCGGGAGAAGATGAAACTCCTACGTCGCCCATTCCACCTGCTCTAGCATCTGGTACAATTAATAAAAATGGTGCTGCAGTAGTTATTGCTCGCTCCTGAGCCATCATATTTTTTGAAACGAATAACATAAGAACAAGTCCTATAATTAGTTTATTTTTCATAATAACAATGATAATATTACAAATATCTATTTTTTTATTGAAGTATTACCAATTTCTCAATTTTTTCTCCCTTCTTACCTGATAAAGTCGATTTAACTTTGAGCTTATAAATATATACTCCTTTTCCAATTTTATCTCCAAAATCATCCAATCCATCCCAAGAAATAGTTCTCGACAAACTTCCTGTTGTTTGTACTATTTGATTTATTGTTTTTACTATTTTACCACTTACTGTAAAAATTTGAATTTGAACCTCTAAAGGTTCATTTGGTTTGTTATGATTAAACCAAAACTCTGTATAATTAATAAATGGATTTGGATAATTTAATACATTTTCAATTAACATTTCTGCATCGCTTACTACATAAAAAGTTATGGTAACCTCGGATGAATTATTATAGGTATCCCATGCTTTTAGTGTTAATGTATGCAAACCAACAGTTAAATTCCTCAATTGATATGATAACGAACCTTTCTTAAAATTATTTAAATCAGTCTCATAAAAATCATTTAAAACTATTGGATTTGTATGATTGTTATCTAGTATAGCTACAATATCATGATCAACCGCTGTAACAGAAGTGTTGATTCCGCTTTCATCTTCTAACTTTACTAGTAAAATTGGCGATTGGTTGGTGTTTCCTCCATCTATAAATGATTCATCATTTAAAAATATTTTTATGATTGGACCTATTTTGTCTTCTGGTGCATTTGAGTTTACACCCCCAATTGTAACATCAAAATTATGACCGCCTTTATCAATAATTTGATTATTTGCATATAAACTTATTTTCCCTTTACCATAAGCAACTCTTATGTCTTTTGGAGCCACAAAGTCAAATTTAAATGTACCGTTGGTAACACTTGCTTTTCCTTTATACATTTTGCTTTCTAACGATTGAAATTGCATAGGTTCTGTATAACCAGTACCTCTGTAATTATTTCTAAGCGTACTTTTTGTAATAGGCTTGTCGTATACTGATGCATCTAAAGTTCCGTTAAAATCTGACAGTATATTCCCATTTACATCAGTTATTATACCTTCAAAAGATGTATGTGATAAAGCCTTAATTGTATCTAACGGTTGATTAAAATCTTTACCGTTCATTTTGGTTAACACAATTTTTGGTTTTGGGATGGCTAATTTCATAGCTGCATCGCCTAAAGTATAAATAAAATAACGTTGACTTGTTGAAAAGTTATTTTTAGTATGCATTAATCCTTCTGCAATTGACAAATCTTCATTATTAAAACCAAGAATTACTTTCATTAAGTAATCATTTATAGCACTTCCAACGTTAATAAATACTTCGCGAGTCGTAGATATTAAACTCGCTGCACCTCCACCAGAATTCCATAAAACATACTCACCTGCAGTTGGTCGCAACGGATTATCAAAACGCGAAAACTCACAAGTAACTGTAATAAAAAGTGGTAAAGCATTAAAGTTTTTCCACGATTGTATATCGGGAACACCTAAAATACGTTCTGAAGCAAAACCATCTTCTCCACCATGCCCAAAATAATCTACAATTAAAGTTCCTTTTTCAATAGCATTGGTTAAATCTGCATTAACTTCAGGATAGCGCTCACCACCGGCTGAAATTTCTTGTTTATAGGCATCAGCATATATTTTTTTGATGTTAAATAATGGTTTTTGATTTTGTATTGCAATAGCAATTTTTTCTAAATCACCCTGTAAAACTTCTTCACCTGCAGTATCTACATCATCGGCTAAAAAAGTTATTTGATTGCGCCAATCTCCGAATGACTGTGAATTATAATAGTTTAATATTTTAGTAATTACCTTTTCTGCTTCTAAAACTGTAGTTACTGGAATTCTAGCTGTTGCAACATCTTGTTTATCTAGGGATGACATTAAACCTTCTGAAAGATCCATCATGCCGTAAAAATCGTCGGTTACAAATGTGGTTGCTTTATTAAAACTTTCAAAAGCTTCATAAACGGGTACAATATTGTTATTTCCTTTAATCCTGTCTTTATAGTCATACGAAGCATCGCCTAAAAAAGTAACGTATTTTATTCGCTTTTCAGGTGATGAAGCATTGATATACAAATGCCTAATAAAATCGCGAATAGCTGTAATATCTTTAGCGCCAGATCCAAACTCATTGTATATTTGAGACACATCTACAGTTCTGGCAGTTAAATTATTATTGCGGTGGTAATTGGTTAATCGATCTGCTTGTCCTAATAAATAGTCTTGCGTAATTACCAGGTATTCAATATCTCTTAAAGCATGTAAATTTTGATTAGCTACTTTTGGATTAGCAAGTTGTTTAGGTTTATAAAAATCTGCATTATTTAAGACTACAAATTCTTTGAGTGTTCCGCCTAAACTTTTAAAACTATAATTGCTATTTGTTGATTGATTAGCAATTCTTTTAGGGTTAAGAAAATCTGTTACCTCCCAAACTTCTTGAATATATGTAGCATTTTGAATTTGATATTCTACAATACCAGTTGCTGTAGCAGCATTAAAGTTTCTAAAACTAAATTGCTTACCATCAGCATTTAATAATTTAGTTCCCAAGACTTCAATATAGTCTACATAGGCTTTACCAGAAGGATTTCCATTATTATTAAAGGTTAATTCAACTTTTACGCTGTTTCCAGAAGTTCTTGCAGCCTGAACTCTTTCAGAAGCATAAGCTTTTGTTAAAGAATTTATGATAACTGCCGGAAAACTTAATGCATATAAATCCTGATTATTAACTTTTACACTTATAGAGGAAACCGTTGATGATACTGCAGCAGCTCTGGCTCTAATAAATATATCTTTGGATGGATCTAAATTCCTAAATGGAACGGTATACGATAAAGTACTTTGCAAGTTAAAATCATCTCCAAACCATTGCTGTCCTATACCAAATAAATTCACTTTCTCTTTTTCCAAAAATGTAAAATCTTCAAATGTAGTTATTGTTGCTGCCGAAGTTCCTGTTTGAGGCACCTCATTTATAATTCTTTTACCATCACCATTATTAACAGTAATAAAATAATAGGCTTCATCCGAAAAAATATTTTGCTGATGAGTAATACTTTGAAGATTTAAACCATTTACATTTCTCCATGAATGAGGACCTTTGGCATAAAACAATATATAATCATTGGTATCAAATCTACCATCGTTTTCTCCTTCTACATAAATAGCATTCTCTTGCAAATCATCATACCTAAAATCTTCGTTTTTAAATGGAAGCATTGCCCCGCCATTTCCAAATATTCTGATATTTTTTGGATTTAAATTGTTTACATTTATACCTAATCCTTGTAAAAAACTTCGATCTATTTTAAACACACCTGTTGTATCAACAGCAAATTTATACCATTCACCTGTTGACAGAACAGCGTTTTTAACTGCTGAACCTGTAGTATTTCGTTGGTTATTAGCAACTAAATTATACGCTAGCTCAAATGATTTAACCCTTTTAATACTCGAACCCTCTTTAATAAATGGAATAAACTGAAATACTGCATACGACTTAAAATTATCGTTTACTACTTTAATTTCAGAAATTAAACTGGTCTGTATTAGTTGATGGTTAAAATCTGGGTATTTATCTATATTGAATTGTTCATATTGTACATTTTGAATTGAATAATTTTCAATTTCCAAAGGCTGATTTAACTCAATCTGATAGTTAAAATTTGGCAACAATTCATTATTTAAGAAATTATTCTCAACAACTGGTAATACCAGAATGGTATTTTTACCAACTTTAAACAATTGATTTTCTATCCAATTTAATTGAAAATATAAGGTATTTTTAACTTGGGCATTTATACAAATTGTCCACATCAAAAAAACACTGAAAAAAATAATTTTTTTTGACATATAAGTGCTATAACGCTTAAACCTAAGGCTTATTTTATTTACAAATATAAGTTTACATATAATAAAGAAAAAAAACAATCGTTATTAAGATGAAACATTACTGTTTTAGCGAGATTTTATTATATTTACTTGTTTAAAAACATTTATATTGTAAATTGCAACACTGTTAAAACCCTATTAATAATGGTTTATATGAAAAAAATTGTTGGATTTAAGTTCCTGTTAATCTTATCGTTAGTATTTATACTAGCAAGCTGTAATAAAAAATCAAAAGGAAGTTCATCTTTAACCGGATGGAACTCCAAAGACATGAAAGCAGCCGGATTTACTAAAAACGGCGATTACAAAGGTGAAAAAGCACCTCCAGGAATGGTACTTGTTGAAGGCGGATCGTTTACAATGGGACATGTACAAGACGATGTTATGTTTGATTGGAACACAACTCCGGTTAAAATTCAAATTCGTTCTTTTTACTTAGATGAAACAGAGGTAACCAATGCAGAATATTTATTTTATTTAGATTGGTTAGAGCGTGTATTTCCACCAAATGAAGAAAATTACAAACACATTTATCAGAGCGCTCTACCAGACACCTTAGTTTGGCGTAATACCTTAGGAGCCAACGAATTGTTAACAGAAAATTATTTACGTCATCCAGCATACGCAGATTATCCTGTTGTTGGTGTGAGCTGGTTACAAGCTAATCAATATTGTAAATGGAGAACCGATGTTGTTAATGAAAAGATATTAATACAAAAAGGAGTTTTAAAAAATCTTTACAGAGATCCTGAAAAACAACCAACTGGTAACAATCGATTTGATGCAGATGCTTATACCTCAAGCCCAACATTGTTATACGGCGGCGATGAATCTATTTATAAAAAAGGATTAAAGGAAACAAAACCTAGAGTAAAAGGTGAAGCAAGACCAGAAAGAGGTAGCTTTACTGGAAGACATGTTAAGGTTTCTGATGGTATCATGTTGCCAGATTTCAGACTTCCTACAGAAGCTGAATGGGAATATGCTGCAAAAGCCGTCATAGAAAACAGAGAATATAACAACACCCGCGGTAGAAAAAAATACGCTTGGGACGGAAAATACACCCGCAATAAAGTGCGTAAATATCAAGGCGATCAATTGGCAAACTTTAAGCAAGGAAAAGGAGATTATAGCGGTATAGCCGGATGGAGTAATGACGGTGCAGACATCACTATAAAAGTTAAATCATATGCTCCAAATGCATTTGGATTGTATGATATGTCTGGAAACGTTGCAGAATGGGTACAAGATGTTTATCGGCCAATTGTTGATAATGATGCTAATGATTTTAATTACTTCAGAGGAAATGTATTTACAAAACGTTTAATTGATCAAGAAGGGAAAGTTGTAGTGGTTGACATGAATAACATGGCCTATGATACTTTGGATAATGGACGCATAATTCCTAAAGAATTACCCGGCAGTATCCGATATGTACCAATTACAAAAGATGATGCTTTTATGCGTAACAACTACGAAAAAGCTTATAACATCAATGCTAAAGATGGAGAGCTGGCATCAACTAAATTTTACGATAAAGAACCTGATCAAGTAGATCCAAAACAAGCCAGAATGTACAATTCTCCGCAAATAGAAAAGATTCCGGGAGAAAGTGGCTATATGCAATTACAACCTGATTCTGAAGTTCGATCAACTTTAATCAGTGATCAAGCCAGAGTAATAAAAGGTGGTTCATGGAATGACAGAGAATATTGGTTAGACCCTGCACAACGTCGCTTTTTACCAGAATATATGGCTGCCAGTTATATTGGTTTCAGATGTGCTGTTGATAAATTAGGCCCAATGACTAATAAAAAAAGAAAACCGTACAATATCAAATTATAAAAGAAGTTGATTAAAGCACAAACCTCAATGTACTTATCATTGAGGTTTTTTTATATATTTAACTATGGAAATACAAGAACTCTACCAACTTTATTTATCACATCCATTAATTGATACTGATACACGAGCTATTCGCTCAAAAAGTATCTTTTTTGCCTTAAAAGGAGAACAATTTAATGGAAACAATTTTGCTGAGGAAGCGTTGCAAAAAGGCGCTTCATTTGCTGTTGTTGATGAAAATCATTATCCTAGTAACCCAAATATTGTATTAGTTGATAATGTACTGGAAACTCTTCAGCAATTGGCAAATTTTCATCGTAATCAAATAAAAGTTCCTGTAATTTCATTAACTGGCAGCAATGGAAAAACTACAACAAAAGAGTTAATTAATGCAGTATTGTCTAAAAAATTTAACACCATTGCAACCAAAGGAAATTTAAATAATCATATTGGCGTTCCTTTAACATTGTTATCGATTTCAAAAGATACAGAAATTGCTATCGTTGAAATGGGTGCAAATCATCAAAAGGAAATTGAATTTTTATGTACTATTGCAGAGCCAAATTTTGGTTATATTACCAACTTTGGAAAAGCTCATTTAGAAGGATTTGGAGGAGTTGAAGGCGTCATTAAAGGTAAATCTGAATTATACGATTTTATCAAAAAAACAAACGGTTTGGTGTTTTTTAATAGTAATGACGAGTTACAACTTCAAAAAACTTTTGGCATGAAACGCTTGTCTTTCGAAGTTGGAAAAGACTCAACAATTGAACTGATAAAGGCAGATCCTTTTGTGATATTTACTTATAACGGAAAAACAATTCAAAGTCAGTTGATAGGCTCATACAATGTTAATAATATCGCGGCTGCCATTACAATAGGCGAATTTTTTAAAGTACCACAGGAGGATATTATAACTGCTATTGAAAATTATAGTCCAAGCAATAATCGCTCTCAATTGATAAAAATTAACTCTAATACTATTTTTATGGATGCTTACAATGCCAATCCGAGTAGTATGAAAGTTGCATTAGAAAATTTCAGTCAGGTACGCAGTAATTTAAAAGTAGTAATATTAGGTGATATGTTTGAATTGGGCGAAACAAGCGCACAAGAACATCAACAAATTGCAGATTTAGTTAGCGATTTAAATTTTAAGAACACCTATTTAATTGGCAATCATTTTGCATCAGTAAAAACAAAATATGCGACACAATTTCATTCTTTTGATGATTTCAAAGCCAATTTTGATTCTTCGACAATAAACAATGCAAACATTTTGATAAAAGGTTCACGAGGAATGGCTTTAGAACGTGTTTTGGATTTATTGAAATAAAAAAGCTGTTAATTTCTTAACAGCTTTTTCACACTTTAAACATTTACAACAAAAATTAAACTTCATGAGTTTTATGAAATTTAATTAAATTATCTATTGGTCGTTGAATAACATCGGTAATTTCTAAACCAAAACTATTAGCTACTTTTTCTAATATATCTCTAAAAAAGTGGGCAATTGAACCAATAAAATAAATTGGAGTTTCCTTGCCTTTTTGATATGGAAGTATTCTGTATTTAAAAAACTTTTCAAAGCCTTTTTTCATCAACATTTGTACATATGCATCTTCTTTATTCTGCAATAAAAATTTGGCAAAAGTTGCTAAATACGCATTAGGATCAGATTCTCTGTACAGATTTTTTTTAATAAAATCAGCTTCTAAATTAAATTCAGTTTCAAACTTCTGAGCTATATGTTTAGGCATAATTTTGTAATAATAATCGCGTATTAAGCGTTTTCCAAAATAATTTCCACTGGCTTCATCCATCAAAATATATCCTAACGATGCCACATTTTGATGCACTTTTTCTCCATCAAAATAACAGCTATTAGAACCAGTACCTATAATACAAACAATTGCCGGATCAAAACCTGAAGCTGCATAAACTGCCGCTAACATATCTTCATCAACATGTACAGTTGCCTTATCAAAAATTGCTTCAAAGACTCTTTTTAAAATCTCAATACCTTCAGATGTTCCACAACCTGCTCCATAGAAATACACTTTTTTAACTTTGTCCTTATGCTGAACCAGTTGGTATGTGTGTAAAATTCTATCGCTAAGTTCCTCGGCAGAAGTCATTTCTGGGTTTAAACCCATGGTTCTCACTCTAAACAACTCTTCCTTAGATGTTGCATCAATTGCAATCCAGTCTGCTTTTGTTGAACCTCCGTCGGCTATTAAAATCATTTTAATACGTTAGTTGTTTATTAATATTTTATATTCCCAAGGTTTTAATATAATTGGCGTTGTATTATTTAAACTTTCCTTTTCTGATGTAGCATAGTTTTTAAAATCACCATTTATATCAATTAAAACCTCCTTGTTTTCTGCCGTAAAATTACCGATAAAAACTAGTTTATCCCCTTCTTTTTCTCTAAAAAATGCTAAAACGTTTTCGTCAGCGCTAGTCTTAATTCGGTTATATGAAGCCGGATTTTTACCTGTATGTAATGCTTTTGTTGCTTTTTTAAGTTTGTTTAAATTTTTATAAACATCGTAAAATTTACCTTTAGTTTTTGGCATGGTATCCTTTTCAAAAAACAACAATCTTTTATCCATATCGTACTCTTCACCGCTGTATATTAATGGCATCCCTGGAACCGTATATGAAAATGCCATAAATAACTCTACAGCTTCACCCATTCGTTCTTTAACAGTTCCGTTCCAAGAATTCTCATCATGATTGGATACAAAATGCATTTGAATATCATCTTTTTCTAAAACTGTATCCATTTTCTTCATATATGCATCAAATTGAGCTACCGTTTGCTTTCCTTGCGCCATTTGATTAAAAATATGATGTCCTTCCCATGCATATTGCATATGAAATGCTTTTTTAAGCAGTTCTGGTTTCTCTGCTTCGGCTAACATAAAAAGTGGTTTTGTTTGTTGTAATTCTACCGATGCTCTTTCCCAAAAATCAGTCGGGACTTCTCCTGCTACATCACATCTAAATCCATCAACATTTAATTCTTTAACCCAATAATTCATATCAGCAATCATAGCTGTTCTTAAATCTTCGTTTGTAAAATCAAGTTCAACAACATCTGTCCAATCATAAGGAGCAATCATGTTTCCATTTTCATCTTTTGTGTAAAATTCAGGATGATTGGTAACCCAAGCATGATCCCAAGCCGTATGGTTAGCAACCCAATCTAAGATTACGTATATACCGTTGTCATGAGCTGTTTTTATAAGATTCTTAAAGTCTTCAACAGTGCCAAACTCAGGGTTTAAACTTCTATAGTCTTTTATTGAATAGTAGCTTCCTAAGCTTCCTTTTCTGTTTAAAACGCCAATTTCATGAATTGGCATTAGCCAAATTATATCGATTCCCAATTCTTTTAGTTGCGGAATGTCTTTTGTAAATGCCTCAAACGTACCTTCTACAGAATACTGTCTGATATTGGCTTCGTAAATAACAGCTGATGCCATAATTTCGTCAGACATTGGTGCTAAAGTTTGTGTTGCAATCTCTGTTTTCTTGCACGATACCATCGCTGCAATTAGTAGTAATGTTAAAACTATTTTTTTCATTATTAATTGATTATTAGGTTGTTTTAATTTTAATTTTTTGTGATTTATTGTTTTTTAGAATGACTTTAATTGATGTTTCTTTTGAATTATCATCCCAGCTAAACTTTACTGTTTTGCCATTTAATTTTACCTTTCTAGGTTTGTCTTTTAAATGATGTATTTTTAACTTAATTTCTTTATTGTAAACCTTAAAATCAGTTCCTTTTTCGGTTTCTATACTGATAATTAATTCGTCAGAATTTCTTTCGCTTTTAAAACGAAGTATTTCATACATTCCCTTTTCAAAAGATTCTGGCGTTTTTCCATCATCATTATACAGCATTCCTTCGCTTTCTTTTACATCTTCATCAGCATAAAAATGTAAGTCAAAATTAGAAAGCGTATAATTGTCTGTAGTTTGAATGGTTTCAATCATCGGAATAAATGATCCTCCTTTTACATATACAGGTATTGACGCATCATTTAGCTTAACTTCCTTATCAATACCTCCTTTAATTTTTTCACCGGTATAAAAATCAAACCAATTTGAATTTTTAGGAAAGTATACTTGCTTTTTTTCGATGCCTTGATACAAGACAGGAGAAACTAAAAATGAATCGCCCCATAAAAATGTGTCCGTAATTGATATGTGTTCGTTATTATCAAAAAATAACGGACGCATTAACGGCATTCCCTTTTGATTGTTTTCAAATGCCAGCGTGTAATTATATGGCAATAATTGATACCTAAATTCTATAGATTTTTTGGCTAAGGCTTTTGTTTTTTCATCGTGAAAAACTGGTTCTGCAGGTATATGTTCTTGTGCATGTGGTCTGTAAATAGGTTGAAAAACACCGTATTGTAACCAACGTGTATACAACTCTGCATCAAAAACCTCACCGCCACCAAACCCACCTAAATCTGAATGCATATAGCCTAAACCTTGCATTCCCATTTGCAACGCAATCTCTGGTTGCGATTGCAATCCACCCCAACTTCTACTTACATCACCCGACCATGGAATCATCCCAAATCGTTGGGAACCTGAATATCCGGCACGCATTAAAATAAATGGTCTTGTATCAGAAAAATCCATTTTATAACCTTCTTGAATCAATCTGGCCCAATCATGACCGTAAATATTGTGTACTTCATCAGCAGTTCCAGTGGCATGTAATAAATCGGATGGATGTACTTCTGGCTCTCCTAAATCACCCCACCAACCACTAACACCTTTATCGGTTAATCCTTTATAAATATTCCAAAACCATTTTTTTGCCTCTGAATTGTAAATATCTATTATTCCTGTATTACCAAAGTAAAAATCATATCGATAGGCGTTGCCATCCTTATCTTTACCTAAATATCCTTTACTTGAGGCTTCATCCCATTTAGACGATGTTGTTAAAATAAAAGGTTCAGAGACCAATACAGTTTTAACGCCTTCCTTTTTAAAATCGGCCATCATCTTTTCTGGAGTTGGGAAAGAATCTTTTAAAAATTCAAAATTCCCCATATGACCTCTAATATCTTTTCCAAACCAATAAATATCAACTACTACAGCATCTAATGGTATTTTAGCATCTTTAAACTTTTGTACCGTTTCTCTGGTTTCTCTTTCAGAATGATATCCAAATCGGCTTGAAAAATTACCCAATGCCCAAAGCGGTATCATGGGTTGTTTTCCGGTTAAATTGGTATACTCATTAATTAATTCGGGCCAATTATCACCTGCAATTATCTGGTATGTTGTTCTGCCAGAAATAGATTCGTAATTAATAGAATTATTTTGTTGACTATCCAAATCTAAGTAACCGATGGGCGCATTATCAAAATGCACTGCATAAACTTTAGATGAAAGTACCAATGGCATGGTATAATTCATGAGCTCTGACTTGGTTTCGTAACCATAATGTGCTCTGTTATACAACTGCAATTTATGGCCTCTGCGATTCATCCCTAAAGCCCTTGCTCCACCACCAAATAATGCTTCATCCCTATCAATTTCGAAATTGATGAAAAAAGAATTGTCTAATTTCTGATATCCTAAGTTTTCACTAATTAATGGTTTAGATTTGAAATTGTACGAAATTTTAAAAGGGCTTTTCTGAATTTCAACAGAAATTCCAGCAGACGTAAATGTTAAATTATTAGGTGATTCTTTTAGTTGATATGACTTAGTGTCGGGTTTTAACACCACTGCATGAGATGATGGATTAAATTGTTCTCCGTTTGGAATAAATGTTGTTTCGACAATATTTATATTGTACGGCTTGATTTTGTAAATTCCATCACTCGTTTTAATTTCAAGTACATTATCAATTTGATTAAAACTAACAAAGGTTCTAGATGTATTTTGCGAATTAGCCCAAATACTTATACTTGCTACAAAAACAAGCACTAAATATTTAATTTTATGTTTCATTTCCATCTATAACTATTTTAGTTCAATTACCATCGATGATTTTGCTGGTATAAAAAGCTCAGTTTTAGTAAAATCTAAAACCGCACCTGAAATGATATCAATTCCAGAAGTACTTTTTTGTAAGTTCTCTGCAAATCGATTTAATTGTATACGTTGTTCTTTAGGATTGTTATTGATAACTACCATAACTTTATCATTGTCATTGTATCTGAAATAAACATACACATTATTGTCTGGTAGGTATTGCGTAGTTTTTCCAAAATGAATTACAGGTTTTGTTTTTCTCCAATTAAAAAGTTTACTAGTAAAATTGAATAATTCATTTTGCATTTCTGTTCTTCCTTCTTTAGTGAAAGCATTATTTTCATCACCTTTCCACCCCCCCGGAAAATCTCTTCTTATATCGCCATCACCTACATTTTTATCTCCTGTCATACCGATTTCCGAACCGTAATATAGTTGTGGAATTCCACGAGCAGTAGCTAGTAATGTCATTGCCAACTTGTATTTTTTAACATCATTTTTATATAAGTTGTGAATTCTTTGCGTATCGTGATTTTCTGCAAAAATCAAAATGTTATTGATGTCTGGATATAAAAAATCATTGACAAAATTTTCATAAACTTTAATAATTCCGTCTTGCCAGTTTGCATTTTCTTCATTAAAAACTACCGATAAGGCGTTGTGCAAGGTAAAGTCCATTACACTTGGTAAATACGAATTGTAACTTTGGATGGCTCCAATTTTGCTATCTTTTTGCCAATATGCATTTTGTGCTTGATCATGCATCCATACTTCACCAACAATATTAAAATTTGGATATTCATCCATAATAGCTTTGGTCCATTTTGCAATAGCTACTTTATCGTTGTACGAATAAGTGTCAACTCGTAATCCGTCTAATCCAGCATATTCAATCCACCAAATAGCATTTTGTGTTAAATAATTTAATACCAGCGGATTACGTTGATTTAAATCGGGCATTGTAGATACAAACCATCCATCCATGCAGTATTTAGCATCAATTTCAGCAGTGTTTGGATCTAATTGTGTTGACATTCTATAGTTAGAATTTGCGTAACCTGGAAACTGATTAATCCAAGTATAGGTTGGCAAATCTTGAATCATCCAATGCTTTAATCCCCAGTGATTTGTAACATAATCCATGATAAGCTTCATGCCGCGTTGGTGCATTTCATCTGCTAATCGTTTATAATCTTTGTTGGTGCCGTAACGCGCATCAATGTTATAAACATCCGATTGTGCATAGGTGTGATATGAATATTTATCATCGTTGTCTTCCAGTAATGGTGTACTCCAAATTGCCGTTGCTCCTAATTCTTTGATATAATCTAACTGATTAATTATCCCTTGAATGTCTCCTCCATGCCTACCTCCCAAGTAACTTCTATTTGCTTTCTCGGTTAAATTTGGATGAGTATCATTAGACTCATCTCCATTGGAAAATCGATCTGGCATTAATAAATAAACCATATCAGAACTGTCAAATCCTTTTCGTAATGAAGAATTTTGCATTCGTGATTTTAATTCATAGGTATGTGTCAATTCTTTTTTACCTTTTTTAAAAAGTATATTAAACGAACCAGCTGTTGCTTTTTCTAAATTTAAATCGATGAATAAATAATTTGGATTTTCGGTTTTTGTAACACCAATTATAGCAACATCCTTATCTGCTATTGATGGATGAAAATTGGCAATATTTTTACCATACACCATTAATTGCAATGATTTATGTTGCATATCAGCCCACCAAAATGGAGGCTCTACTTTATCAATTTTTTGAGCATTAACACAAATCAATCCTACAAAAAATATTACTATAAAACTTATTTTTTTCATGATTAAAGACTTAATTCGGTTACTAATTCATGCGATTTACCATTAATTTCTATAGTTACAGCTTTACCAGTTTCATTGTAAAACTTAGTTTCAGAATGACTCTTGTACACTTTTAAAACCGTTTCGTTGTAATTAATTTTAAACGAATACGAAATCCATTCTTTTGGTATTTGCGGACTGAATGAAAGTTTATTTTTGAACGTTCTCATACCGCCAAACCCTTGTACAATAGTTAACCAAGTACCAGCCATACTGGTTATGTGTAAACCTTCATGAACTTCGTTGTTGTAATCATCTAAATCTAAGCGAGAGGTTCTTAAATACATTTCGTAAGCCTTATCCATTTTATCAATTTTTGCTGCTAAAATTGAATGCACACATGGAGAAAGAGAAGATTCATGTACTGTTATTGGTTCATAAAAATTAAAGTGCGATGCAATTTCATCTGTTGTAAATTTATTTTCGAACATATAAATTCCTTGAAGCACATCGGCTTGTTTAATATAACAAGAACGCAATATTCTGTCCCAAGACCATTTTTGGTTTATGGGCCTGTCTTCTTTTGGAAGTTTATCTACTGTAATATAGTCTTTATCTAAAAAACCGTCTTGTTGTAAATATACATTGTGTTTTTGGCTATACGGGAAATACATTAATTCAGCTACTTGCATCCAAGCTACAACTTCACTATCTGTTAAACAAGCTTTATCTACTATTCGTTTATAGTCTTCAGGATATTTTTTCTGTACTTTCTTCAGATTTTTAACAGCATATTTTATACACCATTTAGCTAAATAATTGGTGTAAAAATTATTGTTGATGTTGTTTTCATATTCATTAGGACCTGTAACTCCTAGAATTACATACTTATTTTTCTCTACAGAAAAATTAGCTCTTTGATGCCAAAAACGCGCTACTCCTATCATCACTTCTAACCCATAATCTGCGACGTATTTAAAATCATTGGTATAATTTAAATAATTATATATAGCGTAAATCATAGCACCATTTCGGTGAATTTCTTCAAAAGTAATTTCCCATTCGTTATGACACTCTTCACCATTCATAGTAACCATAGGATACAATGCTGCTCCGTTTTTAAAACCTAATTTTTCAGCATTTTCAATGGCTTTACCCAAATGATTATATCGGTATTTTAAGAGATTTTTTGCAACCGATTTGTCTTTGGTACTCATATAAAATGGTATACAATAGGCTTCGGTATCCCAGTAGGTACTTCCTCCGTACTTTTCTCCTGTAAATCCTTTAGGTCCAATATTTAGCCTTGCATCATCACCGGAATATGTTTGATTTAATTGAAAAATATTAAATCTAATTGCTTGTTGTGCCTTAACATCACCTTCTATAACAATGTCTGATGTTTCCCAAATTTTAGCCCAATCTTCTTTTTGATATTCTAATAACTGATTATATCCAATATTGCTCACTTCATCAAATAAGTACTGAGAATGACTTATTAACTTATCAATTTCATGATTCATTGATTGCACATAACTACCAAACTTTACAATTGTAATAGCGTCATTTTGTTTAGCTGATACTTTATATTGATAGGTAATTTTTTTAGGTTCTTCATTTTGAAAATACGCTAAATCTAATGGAACGGTATTTTTATCTATTTGAATTTTCATACCGGTTGCTACGTGAAAATTGGTTTTTAAAGTTTTAGAAACTATAAAAGCCTGACGCACTTCTGGATTTACCGATAAAACTTCCCAAAACAACTCATCATAATTGGCATCTTCATTTTTAATTCCGGCATCGATATATGGGTTAAACTCAATATCAACCTCAGCATTTAAAGGTGTTACAGTATATTTTATTGCACCTATTTCATTGTAACGTAAACTTAAGAATCGAAGTGAATTTACTTTAACTTCAATTCCGTTTTGGAGTTTTGCTATAAAAGAACGCTGTAACCAACCTTCTTTCATGTTTAATTCTCTTTTAAAATAGGATACTTGGCTAGTTTTAAGGTCTAAATCTTCACCATTAATTTTTACATCAATTCCAATCCAGTTTGGTGCATTTAACACTTTTGCAAAATATTCTGGATAGCCATTTTTCCACCATCCAACGCGTGTTTTATCAGGATAATAGATTCCTGCTATATAACTTCCCTGAAATGTTTTTCCGCTGTATTTTTCTTCAAAATTGGCTCGTTGCCCCATAGCTCCATTTCCAATACTAAAAATACTTTCTGATGCCGTTACATGTGATGCATTAAACCCTTCTTCAATAATTGACCACTCGTTGGGTACTATATAATTCAGATTCATTTTTTAATTAATTTATCTAAAAATTCTGTTGTTAATTCTGAGGTACTCTTAAAAACATATGTAGCCTCTTTTAATATTTCCTTTTCGCCAATTCCTATACACAGCATGTTGGCGGCATTAGCAGCATCTATACCGGCAGCTGCATCTTCTACTACGATACATTCTTCTGGTTTTTTATTTAATCGATGGGCTGCTAAAATAAAAACTTCGGGGTCTGGTTTAGCTTTAGAAACTTCATTGCCATCAATTATTTCATCAAAATATTGTGTAATTTGAAGTGTATCTAAAATTAGTTTTGCATTTTTACTTGCAGATCCTAAAGCAATTGCAATTCCCTTTTCTTTAAGGAATTTCAAAATCGTCATCATATTTGGTAACATTTCTGATTCATTCATTTGGGTAATAAACGATAAATAATGCTCGTTTTTTTCGTGCATATATTGTTGTTTTTCCTGTTGAGAAAGCGATACATCACCAATATTTAAAAGTATTTCTAACGATTTAACTCTACTTACTCCTTTAAGAAGCTCATTTTGTTCATGTGTAAAATCAAATCCTAATTTATTTGCCAATTTTTTCCATGCCAAATAGTGATACTTAGCTGTATCTACTATAACTCCATCTAAATCAAAAATTACGGCTGTTTTATTCATCTAAAGTATCTTTTACTCGAAGTGTTAAAAATCCGGATAAAATCATAGCAACACCGCCAACAATTAACGCATAAACAGGCTCGCTGTTAAAGAATTGTTTTATCATAAAACCTAAAATAGTAGCGGCAACAAGTTGAGGAATAACAATAAAGAAGTTGAATACTCCCATAAAATATCCCATTTTCTTAGCAGGTAAAGCACCTGCCAACATCGCATACGGCATCGATAAAATACTTGCCCAAGCAATCCCAACACCTACCATTGATAATAATAACATGGTAGGTTCTTTAATGAAATAGATTGAAATCAGTCCTAAACCACCAAAAGATAATGCTACAAGATGCGTAATTTTCCGATTGGTAAGTTTTGCAAAAACCGGTAACAGAAAAGCTACTAATGCAGCAACTCCATTGTACACCGTAAATAAAATACCCACCCAATCTGCTCCCTCATTATATAATGCTGAAGTTGTATCAGATGTGCCATAAACATGTTGTGTAACCGCTTGTGTGGTATAAATCCACATAGAAAACAATGCAAACCATGAAAAGAACTGAACCCAAGCTAATTGTTTCATTGTTGTTGGCATGTTTAATAAATCGGTGGTAATTGTTACGAAACTTGATTTTATTTGTTTTGCTCTTAGAAAGGATGCAAAAACAAACATCAATCCAGATATTGCTACACCAAATGCGAGAATATATAAAACTTTATCTAGTTCTAGTTGTTTAATAAATCCTACACCAATCAATCCAACTATTAGCATTACAATACCGATTAATTGCTGTTTCTTTTCATTAATTAATTCAACAACTTCAAAATTTTCTGATTTTACTTCAGCTTCTTCAAATGCTTCGAGTTCTTCTGGTGAATATTCTTTTGATTTGAAAACAGTCCACATAACAGCAACAAAAAACACTGCTGCTCCTAAATAGAAAGACCATTTAACAGAATCTGGTATAATGCCTTCTGGCGCCGTATTGCTTATATTAAACCAATTGGTTAACACATAGGGCAATGCCGAACCAACCACAGCTCCTACACCAATAAAAAAACTTTGCATAGAAAAACCTAAAGTTCGTTGTTCTGAAGAAAGATTATCACCAACAAATGCTCTAAAGGGTTCCATGGTAATGTTGATAGAAGCGTCCATCATCCATAACATTCCGGCGGCAACCCAAAGTTCAGGCGAATTTGGCATAAAAATTAATGCAATAGACGATAAAATTGCACCAGCTAAAAAGAAGGGTCTTCTTCTACCTAATCGAGTCCAAGTTCTATCGCTAAAATATCCAATAATGGGTTGAACTATTAAACCTGTAACGGGTGCTGCAATCCATAAAATTGGTATTTCATCAATACTTGCACCTAAGGTTTCAAAAATTCTGGAGGTGTTTGCATTTTGAAGTGCAAATCCGAATTGTATTCCTAAGAAACCGAAACTCATGTTCCAAATTTCCCAAAAACTTAGTTTTCTTTTTTTCATGTTTAGTATAATATTAGTTATACGATTTATAAGAAACCTCTAAGTTTTCTTACAAAATTTGATTAAAAAAATTATATATAACAGCTATTGACAGTATAAACTGTCAACAATAAAGTGAAGTGAAACCCTGTGAATGGGTATTAATTACTTTGCAAATATACTCTTTTTTTAAAAAAGACTAGAATTAAGATATCTTTTTTGTCGAATTACCAAATTTTAACTCCACATTTATGATTTCTGTAGTATACGGAACATCAGGCACTTTAGACTCGATTCTGTTTAGCAGTAATTCAATTGCTTTTTCGCCCATTTCATATCCGTGTTGAGCTAAGGTTGTTAATGATGGATTTGAAAATTGCGAAATATAGCCATCAGTAAAACCGATTATTGATAATTCATCAGGAATTTGAATTCCTTTGTCCTGAGCAATTTTCATGGCAGTTGCTGCATAAATTTCATTAACAGCAAATATACCATCAGGGACATTTGGAAGCTCTAATAACTTTTTAATTTGAGTTGGAATGTCATACTTTTCGTTAACATGAATGATATAATCCTTATTCATTTCAATTTCATAGGTTTCAAGTGCCTTTAAGTATCCTCTTTTACGTTCTAATCCAACAGAAATATGATCTGGAGTGGTTATAATAGCAACATTTTTACATCCGGTTTTAATTAAATGTTCTGTAGCTTTAAAACCTCCACCTATATCATCAACTACTACTTTATCACATAAAATTTTAGGATGAACCCTATCAAACAATACCAATGGAACCTCTTCTTTTAATTCTTCAAAATGTCTGAAATCCATCAATTCCTGAGTTTCTTTAGCAATAGAAACTAAAAAACCATCAACGCTACCACCTGCTAACATTTCAATGTTTAACACTTCTTTTTGATACGATTCATTGGAAAAGCAGACCATTACGTTGTAACCTCTTTTATTGGCACCACTCTCAATACCACTAATTACTGTTGAAAAAAAATGATGTACTATTTCAGGAATTATAACCCCAATAACCATACTACGCTGATGCCTAAGCTTTAAGGCTAAGTTATTGGGTTTATAGTTATATAATTTAGCAAATGCTTTAACTTTATCTCTGGTATCTTGACTTATTTCATGACTATCACTCAACGCCTTAGAAACCGTTGAAGTAGAAACACCTAATTCTTTTGCTATTTTCTTTAATGTAACTTTTGCTCCCACTGCGAATATTATGTCATTTTCACAAATATAGTAAGTTATTTTAGAAAGTTATCAACACGAAATCGTTTTAGTAAAGCATATGTTTATTAAGGCTACGAAAATGTTTCGTAAATTTAACATCGTGAAAAGTGAAACACTTGATTGTGTATTAATTACAAAGTTCAATTAGTTATTAATTAACCAAATATTCATGAAAAATTTTAGAACAATTTTATTGAGCATGCTGTTACTTGTTCCGTTAAGTTTGTTTGCACAAAAAGCAATCAACGGTAAAGTAACAGATAAAAATTCTGGGGCAGAATTACCCGGAGTTAATGTTATTATTAAAGGTACTAAAAAAGGAACTGTAACAGATTTTGACGGTAAATTTTCGTTAAATGATGTTAAAAACGGTGACATTTTAGTAATCTCTTATGTTGGATATACTTCTACTGAAGTAACCGTAACTTCTAACCAAAATTACACTATTGCATTATCAGAAAGCACTCAGTCGTTAGAAGAAGTTGTAATTATTGGATACGGACAGGTTCGTAAGAAAGATGCTACCGGTAGTGTTACTACTATTGGAGCAGATGACTTAAACAAAGGACCAATTGTATCACCTCAACAATTATTAACTGGAAAATCAGCAGGGGTACAAATTACCTCAGATGGTGGTTCTCCAGGAGCAAATAGTACCATAAGAATTAGAGGAGGTTCATCTTTAATTGCTACCAATGATCCATTAATTGTTATTGATGGAATTCCGGTAAGCGGAGGCGGTATCGCTGGTTTAAGCAACCCATTAAGCGTTGTAAACCCTAATGATATAGAAAGCTTTACCGTTTTAAAAGATGCATCAGCTACTGCTATATATGGTTCAAGAGCATCAAACGGGGTAATTATTATTACTACTAAAAAAGGAAAAGCTACCGAAGATTTAAAAGTAAATTACAGTGGTAATATATCTGTCGGAGAAGTTGTTAAAACAGTTGATGTTTTAACTGCAAAAGAATTCAGACAATTAGTTTACGACAATGGAACTAATGCACAAATTGCCCTACTAGGAAATGCTAATACAGATTGGCAAGATGAAATATACAGAACTAGTGTTAGTACTGATCACAATGTAACCTTAAACGGAAGTAACGGCGGTATTAATTACAGAGGTTCATTAGGATATTCTAATCAAAATGGAGTATTATTAACTGATAACTTACAACGTTTTTCTTATGCAGTATCTCTAAATAAATTTTTCTTTGACAATCATTTAAAAGTTGATCTAAATTCAAAAACTGCTGTAATTAAACAACGATTTGCAAATGGCGGTGCTATTGGTTCGGCAGTTGCAATGGACCCTACAAAATCTGTTAGAGGAGGAAGTTTAAAATACGGAGATTACTTCCAATGGTTACAAACCAACAACTTACCAATTGCTATTGGTGCAACTAGAAACCCTGTAGCTTTATTAGAACAACAATTAAACAAATCGTCAGTAACTAGAACAATATCTAATTTACAGTTAGATTATAAATTCCATTTCTTACCAGAACTAAAAGCTAATTTAAATTTAGGTTTAGACAAGTCTGATAGTGGCGGAAGTGATTTAGTGTCTGACAAATCTGTAGGAACTGTTTTATTAGATGGAACTAACTTAGGTTATTACGGTGAATATGGACAAAATAAAGAAGACAAATTATTTGATTTCTATTTGAATTATGTAAAAGAAATTCCTAGTATTAAAACAAAGGTTGACGTAATGGCCGGATATTCATATCAAGACTTTTCAGGTAAAGGATTCAATCTATTAGATATTCAAAACCCTACCCTAACCAGAGAAGATACGTATGATTTTGATCCTGAAAACTTACAATCCTATTTTGGTCGTTTAAACCTATCCATTGCTGATAAGTACCTATTAACATTAACATACAGAACAGATGGAACTTCACGTTTCTATTACTCAGGTGAATCTTGGGGTAAATTCCCTTCAGCTGCCTTTGCATGGAAAATTGGCGATGAAAATTTCTTGACAAATTCAAAAGTTATTTCTGATCTTAAATTACGTTTAGGATGGGGTATCACAGGACAACAAGGAATTCCAACTGCTTTCCCGGCCTTAGAACTATACAACATCAGTACACCAACTGCAATGTATCAATTAGGTAATACATTTTATAATACTGCAAGACCTCAACCTTACAATAAGTTGATTAAATGGGAGGAAACTACAACCTATAATACTGGTTTAGATTTCGGATTATTTAATAACATTAATGGTACTGTTGATGTGTATTACAGAGAAACTAATGATTTATTAAACTTTGTTCCCTATCCGGGTGGAGCCAACTTATCTAATGCAGGTTATGCCAATGTTGGACAATTAGTTAATAAAGGTATTGAGGTTACTTTAGATGCAACTCCGGTTAAAACCGATGATTTATCACTAAATGTTGCAATGAACTTTACCTACAATAATTCTGAAATTAAAAAGTTAACTACCAACAATGACCCATCGTACGAAGGAATTCCAGTTGGAGGAATAGCCGGAGGTGTTGGTAACACCATTCAAAGACACACCGTAGGTTATGCACCAAATACATTCTTCTTGTATCAACAAGTATATTATGCCAATGGCGTTCCTGCAGAAGGTGTATATGTTGATAGAAACGGAGATGGTTCTATTTCAAATGCCGATAAATACCGCGTTGAAAAACCAGCTGCAGATTATTTCTTCGGATTCAACACCAATCTTTCCTATAAAGATTTTGATTTAAACATGGCTTGGAGAGGAAGCATAGGTAACTTTATGTACAACAACGTTGATTCTGATAGAGGATATCAATTAAATACACTTCGTTACTTAAACGTATTAAATAACAGTGTACATAATTTATTGGAGTCTCAATTTATTGACGGTGGAACAAACAGATATTTATCTGATTATTATTTACAAGATGCTTCATTCTTAAAACTTGACAACATTACCTTAGGTTACAATTTAGGTAACGTAAGTTCTTGCATTAAGAATATGAAATTATACGGTTCAGTTCAAAACGTTCTTACTATAACCAAGTACGATGGTTTAGATCCTGAAATCTTTGGAGGTATTGATAACAATCTCTACCCAAGACCAAGAACTTTCTTATTAGGAGTTAATCTTGATTTTTAATTATTAAAACAACGAATTATGAAAATTAATTTCAAAAACATTTTCTTCATAGGTACTTTGGTAAGTATATTTTTCCTTGCTTCTTGTACAGATGACTTAAAAGTAACTCCTGAAGATGCAGATAATATAGCTTCTGAAGAGTTTTATAAAAATCCAAATTCATACAAGCAAGTTTTAGCAAAATTGTATGCTGGATTAGCGATAAGCGGACAAAATGGTCCTGCCGGAAATCCCGATATTACAGGTATCGACGAAGGTTTTAGCCAGTATTTAAGACAATATTGGTTAGCACAAGAAGTTACAACCGATGAAGCCGTTATTGGCTGGGCCGATGGTAGCTTACCAGATTATCACGAACACGATTGGGATGCCAATAACGAGTTTATTAGAGCTATGTACGACCGTATACTATATCAAATTACTGTTGCTAATGAATTTATTCGCCAAACAGCAGATGATAAATTAACTGCTCGTGGTGTTGATGCTACCTTAAAATCAGAAATTGCAGTTTATAGAGCCGAAGCACGTTTCTTAAGAGCATTAAGTTACTGGCATGCTTTAGATTTATTTGGTAATTTCTCATTCGTCACAGATAAAGATGCTCCTGGATATTTCTTCCCAGAGCAAAAAGACAGATCATTCTTATTTAACTTTGTTGAAACCGAATTAAAAGATATTGAAGCTACACTAAAGGCTCCAAAATCAAATGAGTATGCACGTGCAGATCAAGCAGCTGCTTGGATGTTACTAGCTAAATTATATTTAAATGCAAATGTATATACAGGAACTCCAAAATTTACTGAAGCAGTTACTTACAGTAAAAAGGTTATTGATGCTGGTTATACTATTGATAATGCATACAAAAACCTATTCTTAGCTGATAATCACACAGCTAGTGGAGTTATTTTCCCAATTGCTTTTGACGGAATGAAAACACAAACTTATGGAGGTACAACATTCTTAATTCATGCAGCAGTTGGTGGCAATATGGTTCCGGCAGAATTTGGAATTAATGGTGGCTGGGGAGGTACTCGTACTACCAGTGCTTTAGTTAATAAGTTTAATTTCATTTTTGATTTCACAGCAGTTAATGCAGCTATTGGAGCAACAACATCTTGGGGATTGGTAGGAGATGCTACTGCTAATGGTTGGGGAGGTCCAGACATGCAAATGAGACAAACATCAACAGCTAACGTTTATCAATTATATGCTCAGTTAGCTACAGGTGAAATAAAATTTAGATTTAATAATGATTGGGGTGTAAACTATGGTGATGACGGTGCCAATGGAACCTTAGAATCAGGAGGCGCTAATATCAAAGTAACTTCAGGGGGTTACAAAGTAACCTTAAACTTAAATAATAACACCTATACTTTAGAGAGAATCAAAGATTTACGAGCTGATTTTCATACTGATGGTCAAAAATTAGAAATAGAAAGTATTGGTACTTTTACTGATGGATATGCAGTAAGAAAATTCAAAAATGTTACTAAAGCTGGTGTAGCAGGATCTGATGCATCTGGTAACTTTACTGATACCGATTTCCCGTTATTCAGAGTTGAAGACGCTATGTTAATGTATGCAGAGGCTACCTTAAGAGGAGGAGGCGGAAGCACAGCAACTGCTCTAGGTTATGTAAACCAACTTAGACAAAGAGCTTTTGGAGGTGCAATGGGTAATATCTCATCTACACAATTAACCTTAGATTTCATTTTAGATGAACGTGCAAGAGAATTGTATTGGGAGTGTCATAGAAGAACTGATTTAATTAGATATGGTAGATTTACCACTGGTAGCTATCAATGGCCTTGGAAAGGTGGAGTTATGGCAGGTGTAGCAACATCAGCTCATAGAAATATTTATCCAATACCTTCATCTGATTTAAATGCAAATCCTAATCTGAAACAAAACCCAGGTTACTAATTTTAAAATTTAGAACGATGAAAAATATATTTAATAAATTATTACTAATCACAGGATTGAGTATCGCGCTGTTTTCTTGTGAAAAAGACGATGATTTTGCTACTTTAAATCCAGATACAACTTTAACAGCTACATCTAACAAAACAGCAGTTGTTTTGGCTAAAGCTGATTTGGGTAAAGATGCCTTAACCATTGCTTGGACTCAGCCTGAATATGGATATGCTGCAGCGCCTGTTTACAGAATATCAATTGCAGTTAAAGGAACTAATTTTAGTAATGCTATCAATGTAACGGTTGGAAAAAGCTTATCAAAAACCTTTAAAACAGAAGAGTTAAATAAGTTACTTTTAAATCTTGGCATTAAAGCCAATACTATAACGGCACTTGATATTAAAGTAGAATCTGTTTTAAGTGCTACTACCATTATCAGTTCAACAGTAATTAACCTTAATGCAACGGCTTATACCGATATATTAGATTTATCAACACCTTGGGGTGTAGTAGGTAGTGCAACTCCAGGAAGCTGGAATGGCCCAGATTTACCATTTTATCAAACTGCATCCGCTAACATTATTGTAGCTTATGTTACCTTAACAACAGGTGAAATTAAATTCAGAACCAATAATAGTTGGACTGTTAATTACGGAGATGATGGGGCTAATGGATCATTAGAAGCAGGAGGAGCTAATATTGCTGTAAATGCAGGAACTTATAAAATTACTTTTAATACTACTGCTTTAACGTATACTATTGAATCATTTACATGGGGAATTGTAGGTTCTGCAACTACAAATGGTTGGAATGGACCAGATATGAAATTGACCTATGATTCGTATTCTGATAAATGGAGAGCTGTTGTTAAATTGAATGCAGGAGAAATTAAATTCCGTAAAAATAATGACTGGGGAGTAAATTACGGTGATGATGGAGCTAATGGAACTTTAGAAGCTGGAGGAGCTAATATTGCTGTTACCGCAGGTTGGTATTTAGTTACTGTTGATTTTACTAAACTAGAGTATACTGTTGAAAAAACTAATGTATGGGGAATTGTGGGATCTGCAGCTCCAAACGGTTGGGATGGTCCAAATGTTAAGTTCACACCAGATTTTAGTAAAGATGGCGTTTTCTTATTAAATGGAATTTCTCTTGTGGTAGGAGAAATTAAGTTCCGTCAAAATGATGATTGGGCTGTAAACTATGGTGATGACGGAAACAATGGCTCTTTAGAAGCCGGTGGAGCCAACATCCCTATTACCGAAGCTGGAATTTATGATTTTGTACTAGATTTAAGCACTCCAAGTGCTCCAAAATACACCAAAACAAAACGATAGTTTTAAAAATGAAAAAGGCTGTAAAAACAGCCTTTTTCTTCTTAAATTAGTACCTATGAAACATTTTTTATTTGGATTATTTCTTTTATTAACAGCTTTTCTAAATGCTCAAGTAACAACATCTCCTTCATTACCAACTGTAAATGACCTGATAACTATCACCTTTAATGCCAATGGAACAGAATTACAAAATTATACCGGAGATGTATATGCGCATTCAGGCCTTTTAACATCAAGTTCTACTAGTGATAAAGATTGGAAGTACGTAATTGCAGCTTGGGGAGTTAATACTGCTAAAGCAAAATTTACACGAGACAGTTCTAATCCTAACTTATACACACTACAAATCGCTCCTAATGTTTTTGGTTTTTATGGAGCTCCTACTTCTGAAACTATTAATAAAATTGGACTCGTAGTAAGATCATCTGATGGCACAAAACAAACTAGACCGGATATTTTTATTACAGTTTACCCCGAAGCTACTTTAAATGTAAGCTTTACAAATCCTCAAAACAATGCCGTACTTAATTTAAATGAAACTATAAACTTAAGCGCAGAAAGTACTATCAATGCTAGTTTAGAGCTTTTTTTAAATGGTAACTCTATTCAAACAGCTATCAACTCTAAAACTATCAGTAAATCCCATTCATTTAATATTTCAGGAAATCACACCCTAAAAGTTACTGCAAATGATGGCACAACTACTAAAGAACAAACCATCAATATTTATGTAAAAACGCCTACTCAAAATGCTACAAAACCATCAGGAATAAAATACGGCCTTACAAAAAATTCTGATAATTCTGTTACTTTTTTACTAAAAGCTCCTTTTAAAAATGATGTTTTTCTGATTGGAGATTTTAATGATTGGTCGCTAAACGCCAATTATCAACTTTTTAAAGACGGAGAAGATTTTTGGATTACTATTAACAACTTAGACATCAATACAGAATATGCCTATCAATACTTTATCGATTATAGTGTAAAAGTTTCTGACCCTTATTCTGAAAAAATTCTCGATCCATGGACCGATCAATTTATTAAAACTGGAAATTATCCAAATCTCAAACCTTATCCTACCAATAAAACTACAGGATATGTGAGTACGTTTAAAATCAGTGAAACTCAATATACTTGGGAAGTACCAAACTTTACAAAACCATCCCAGGAAAAACTGGTGATTTACGAACTTTTTGTACGCGACTTTACCGAAACAGACTCGTTTAAAGAAGTTATTACCAAACTTGATTACTTAAAAAAACTCGGTATTAATGCTATTGAATTGATGCCAATAAATGAATTTGAAGGAGCCGATAGTTGGGGCTATAATCCAGCACTGTATATGGCTTTAGACAAATCATACGGCACCAAAAACGACTTTAAAAAACTTGTTGATGAATGTCATAAAAGAGGTATCGCAGTTATTGCTGATGTGGTTTTTAATCATTCGTATGGGCAATCGCCATTACTCCAAATGTATTATGATACTGCCGCTAATAAACCGGCAACTAATAATCCGTGGTATAATCAAAACCATAACTTTGTTGATAATGGAAGCGCCCAATGGGGTTTCGATTTTAACCATGAATCTCCGTATACAAAAGCATTTTTTAAAGATGTTTTAAATTATTGGATGACCGAATATAAAATAGATGGTTTCCGATTTGATTTTACCAAAGGTATGACCAACACCCTTTTTTATGGCAGTACCAATTGGGGAAGCGCCTATGATGCATCAAGAATTGCTATCTTAAAAGATTATGCTAGCCATGTTTGGAATCACAATCCAGCTAATAAACCTTATGTAATTTTTGAACATTTATCAGATAATACTGAAGAAAAAGAATTGGCCGATTTTGGCATCATGATGTGGGGTAATATGAATTACAATTATTCACAAAACAGCATGGGTTATTCATCTGGAGCAGACCTTACAGGGATTTCCTATAAATCGCGAAATTGGAACAATCCAAATTTAATTGGTTATATGGAAAGTCATGATGAAGAGCGCATGATGTACCGCAATATTAATTTTGGAAATTCAACTACTTCTCCACTTTATAATGTTAAAGATTTAAAAACAGCTTTATCTAGACAAGAATTAGCCGGTTTGTTTTTCTTAACTATACCAGGCCCAAAAATGATTTGGCAATTTGGAGAGTTGGGTTATGATTTCTCTATTAATACTTGTGAAAATGGAACCGTAAGTAATGACTGCAGATTATCAAGAAAACCAGTAAAATGGGATTATTTTAACGACGTAAATCGAAAACATATATACAGTACCTGGGCCACTTTAAATGCATTTAGAAATCAACATCCGGTATTTCACACTACAGATTTTACACTAAATGTAAGTGCATTATTAAAGTCTGTACAGTTACGCCATGCCACTATGGATGTAGTAATAATTGGAAATTTTGATATAACAACCAAATCTGTAAATCCAAATTTTACCAAAACCGGCACCTGGTATGAATATTTTTCTGGAGAAATACGTACTGTCTCCAATCAAACTGCAACAATCGATTTAAAACCGGGAGAATACAGATTGTACAGTTCGGTAAAATTAACCGATCCTTTTGGTGGTACCACAAATGATGACTCTGATGGAGACGGCGTAAACGATGCACTTGACCAATGTCCTAATACTATAATTGGAACAGCCGTAAATGCAAGTGGTTGTCCATTATTTAGTTTACCTGTAACCAATTTTAAATTAGAAGTTACGCAACCAACCTGTGTTAATAAAAACAACGGTCAATTAAAAATAACAGCTACTGAAACTCACAATTATATAGCTACTGTAAATAGCATTGATTATTCATTTACTAGTACAACTACAATTCCAAATTTATCACCTGGTTCTTATACTGTTTGCATAAAAATACCGGCGCAAAATAATTATACACAATGTTTTGAATTCAGTATAACCAATCCTCCAGGTTTAGTTGGTAGAACTTCCATAGACACCAAAGGAAACAGTGCTTTAGCTACTATTGAAATTGATAGTGGAACACCTCCATACACCATTAATTTAAATGATAAAATAATGGAAATTACTACACAAAAAACGATTCAAGTCAGCGTTAATAATGGTGATAATTTGGTCGTTAAATCGAGTATAGATTGTGAAGGAATTTTACAAAAACAAATCAATTTATTGACTGATATTACGGTATATCCAAATCCAACTTCAGATTATTTACAAGTATTTATTCCACCTTATATTCAAGAAGATGTGGTTAGAATACAGCTGTATAATCAATTTGGAAAATTGGTATTAAGTGATGATTTTAACATTAACGAGAACCATGTTAAAGTATCTTTACATAACTTTACCGAGGGTTTATATATGTTAAGAATTTTAACAGATAAGCCCCTAACATTTAAAGTAATAAAACAATGAAAAAGCTTTTAACCTTATATATAGCATTATTATTGATATCGTGTGGCGGTGGTGGTGGAGATGAGCCAACCCCTCCTCCAGTAGAAAACAAAGCACCTTCTATTCCAACCTTAACAAACCCAACCAATGGTTTATTGTGTATTTCTAATACCGTAGATTTTACATGGACAAGTTCCACAGATCCGGAAGGAGATTTAATAAACTACGAAATTATGGTTGCTAAAGATCCTGGGTTTTCTCAAATTGTATCCCAAAAGCAGGTTCAAACTCTAACTACTTCAGTTACCTTGGAAAAAGGCGTGGCGTATTATTGGAAAATTAGAGCTATAGATGCTAAAAGCAAAGCCAGCGAGTTTACTGGGGTATGGAATTTCTTAACCGAAGGTGTTGGCGTTGTAAATTATGTACCCTTTGTAGCTTCTTTAGTCAAACCAACCTTAAATTCAACCGTAACCGGTACGTCTGTAGTTTTAGAGTGGAACGCATCGGATGTAGATGTAAATGATATTTTAACTTACGATATTTTCTTTGGAACTACTACAACACCACCAAATATTGTTACCAGTCATACATCAAAAAATTATACCAGAACAGGTTTATTACCCAACACTACCTATTATTGGCGCATAGATGTTAAAGATGGCAAAGGAGGTAAATCAACCGGTCAATTGTGGAGTTTTAAAACATCTTAATAAAAAAACCGCATAATGCGGTTTTTTTATTTAAGCTTTTATAGTGCAACCAATTGCTTTGGTTTCGGTTGTAGCTGGCTTTTTACCTTTTAACAAAGCATCTACTGCATCTTCAACATATTTGGATTTTGCTTGTGATGCATCTTTGTAATTGTCGTCAATAGCTCCAATATATGAAACCACTAATTTTCCATTTTCCTTATTTAACAAAAATACATGCGGTGTTCTGGTAGCTCCGTATTGAGGATAAATTTTTTGTCCGTCATCAAAAAGGTAAGGAAACGTAAATCCTTTTTCTTTTGCTCTAACTTTCATGGCTTCAAAGCTATCTTGTGGTTGTTTTTCAGGATTATTTGGATTAATTGCTATAACCGGAAAACCTTTTTCTTTATACTTTTTATCAAGTTCGATGATTCTGTCTTCATAAGCAACAGAATACGGGCAATGGTTACAGGTAAAAATTAAAATAAATCCTTTGGCCTTTTTATAATCAGCTAAAGAAACCATTTTATCGTCAATGTTTTTTAACTTAAAATCGGTAGCGGTATCACCTACTTTATATCCACCACTATCAGATTTTAATCCAAAAGATGCTACAAGTGCACCTACAATTACTAACATTAAAAATTGAATTCTTTTCATAATATACTTGTTTTAGGTTATTTTTTTATTGATAAAACTGCTTGTTCAAGACTCTCGAAAGTAAAGGATTGCTCGTAAAATTCTCTTTTATTTTTAGTGTAAATTAAGGTGGCAGGTATTGCTCCACTCCATTCTTCAGAAACCTGTGGTATCCATGAATTTTGATCAGGATCGTCTAACACTATAACTTCGAGTTTTAATTTTTTTAATTTGATAAAGGGTATCAGCTGCTCTTTAATTTTAGTTGGAAAATCTAAACTTACCAATAATACTTTTACTTTTTTATCTTTATATTTTTCATCCAACTTTATAAAAGCAGGTAATTCTTCAACGCAGGGTTTACACCAGGTAGCCCAAAAATTAATTACATAAACGGTATCATCGTTTACATTTAAGAAAGGTTTAAAATTTTCAAAATCATATACTTCTATCGAAATATTATTTTCTGAAATGATTTCTATAGGGGTTCTTTCAAAGGTATTTTCTGGTTTACAACTTAAAAACAATACCAAAAAGCTTCCTATGTAGGTTAAATTTCTCATAATTCAAAAGTTTAAAATTATAAAAAATTAAATTACTATATATAAAATTGATTCTTATAATCTTGTTAAAATTTTATTTTAATATTTAAGACCTTTTTATCTTTTATTAAAATTTAATATGTATTTTTGCATTTAATTATAGCACTGTTATAGCAAATGATTAAGACAACTACCTTAAAAAAGTTTCATAAATGGCCTGGTTTAATACTAGCTTTTATACTAATCTATTACAGTATTACGGGTATTTTCATGAACCATCGCGAGTTCTTTTCTAGTATCGACGTAAACAGAAAATACTTACCATCACAGTTTAATTATACTAATTGGAATAACAGTGCTGTAAAAAGCAATTTAATACTTTCTAATGGCAATAACTTAGTTTACGGCAATATCGGAATTTGGCAAACCGATACCACTTTCAGCCATTTCATTTCTTTCAATAACGGTTTCCCAAAAGGCATTGACAACCGAAAAGTATTTGATGTACATCAAACACCAAATGGCGATTTATACGCTGCAACTCAATTTGGTTTATTTGGTTTTAACAAAACCTCTAATCAATGGGAAGCATTTAATTTAGATGTTGACATTAAAAGATTTGTAACTTTAGAAAGTAAAAACGATACTATTATTGCGCTGAATCGTTCCCATGTTTTTAAAGGAAAATCGGATGGGTTAAAAACAACCTTTGAAAAAATAGCATTAAAAACTCCGGATGGTTATGAGCAAAAAGTAAGCTTATTTGAAACTATTTGGCAAATACATTCGGGTGAAATTATGGGTATTCCGGGGAAACTATTTGTAGATTTACTTGGGCTAGTAACTATATTTCTTTCTTTAAGTGGTATTATCTATTTCTTTTTTCCTGGATGGATAAAAAATATAAGAGCAAAAGGAAATAACATAAACCTTATTTCAAAAATATATTTATGGTCTAACAAGTGGCACAATAAATTAGGCGAATGGTTGTTTGCTTTTTTGATTTTACTGTTTTTTACCGGAATGTTTTTACGTCCTCCCCTACTTATTGCAATCGCCAACTATTCGGTTCCTCCTATTGCATTCTCACACTTAGATCAACCAAATCCGTGGTATGACAAACTGCGTGATTTAATTTATGATTCAGAAAAAAACCAATTTATACTAGCTACGTCCGATGGAATTTTTCATTTAGAAGATTTCAACCAACAGCCAAAACTCTTTTATAGTCAACCTCCCGTTAGTGTAATGGGCATCAATTCTTTTGAAAAATATGATACTGACACCTATTTAGTTGGTTCATTTTCTGGTTTATTTTTATGGAATCCTAACTTTACAGATGTGTATGATTTATCCACTGGAAATATATATGTAAACAATAGTTCGGGCAGACCGATTGGCGATATTAAAGTAGGAGGAGTTTTAACAGACAGTTATGGAAATAGGTATTTGGCAGAATATGATAAAGGCATACAGCCACTTTTTCACAATAAAAATTTCCCTAAAATGCCGAAAGAAATATTAGATAATTCACCTATGTCTCTTTGGAATTTATCGCTGGAAATACACACCGGAAGAATTTTTCAATTTCTTTTAAAAGACTTTTATATTTTGATAGTTCCGCTTAGCGGATTAGTAGCCGTCATTGTTACTTTAAGTGGATATCTAATTTTTACTAACAGGTTAAATCACAAAAGAAAAAATAAAAAACAAGTACCAAATGGATAACTATACAACCTTATCTGCTGCTGAATTTGAAAATCTAGTGAGCAGTTTTAGCGCAGAATTTCATCAAATTGATGTAAGACAACTGGAAATGCCGTTACCCATGATTACTATCATGCGAGAATTAGAAAAGTTAAAGCAATCAAATGCATTATTGGTAACGCATCATAAATTTCCTCAAATTTTATTAAATGATTTAAGCGATAAAACCCTTAAAATTTATTTAAACCAACCAGAAACAAATCTTGTTAAACTATTTTTTGTAAAAGTATGAATTTAACCTCAACACAAAAAGCGCCAAGTCCTAACTTAGTAACTCCACATTTTGTGTTAGGTGGTTTTTCGTTAGTAGTAGTTGCTTTTATATTGATGTTATATCCTTCTGCCGTTCAACAACATTATTTTAATCCGGTGTTATTGGCATCAACACATTTGTTGGTTTTAGGATTTATAACTTTAATTTGTTTCGGAGCACTTTATCAATTATTACCTGTTATTCTCGATGTAAAATTATATTCAGAGAAAATAGGAATTACTACATTATTCACTTTAGTAGTTGGTGTATTCTTTTTGGTAATATCGTTCTGGAACTTAAATTTAAAAGAAGTTTTTTATGTTGCAGGAACTTTAATTTCTATTGCAATACTACTTTTTACAACCAATGTATTTTTAACCATTAAACAAGACTCTAACCCAAGTATTGAAAAACTTTTTGTTATTGCAGCTACGGTTTGGCTATTTATTACAGTAATTCTGGGCTTCTTATTTGGATTAAATCTATCATTTAATTTCTTCGATATTTCGCACCTCGAACTGTTAAAGCTACATGCACATATTGGTATTTTTGGCTGGTTTATACAATTAATTATTGGCATTGGAAGCAAGCTTTTCCCGATGTTTCTTTTATCGTATGAAGCAAGCAAAAAACCATTAAATATTGCTTTTTACACGCTAAATGTAGGTTTGTTATTGGGTTTTTTAAGTTTATTCTCAACTTCTAAATCAAGTATTAAAATAGCTGTATTTTTAGTACTTATTGCTATAGGAAGCTTTTTGTATTTCATTTTTGAAACCTATACTAAACGAGTTAAAAAATCAATAGATTACGGAATGAAAAAAGCAGTTTTAGCCGTTGTAATTCTGCTAATTCCTTTTTTAATCATCATAAGTTTGTTTTATTTTCAGTCAACAGAATTTTCGGTAACACAATCTTTTTTATACGGATTTGCATTACTAATCGGATTTATTACCATGTTAGTTATGGGATTAACCTATAAAACACTGCCATTTATTATATGGTTAAAGCTTTATAAAGACTATGTAGGTAAACATAAAATTCCAATGCCTAAAGATTTATATTCAGAATCTACTCAAAAATTACAATTACTCTTATTTATTGGTAGTTTAATAACGATTCCGATTGGAATTTTATTTTCCTTTAAACTTATAATACGAGTAGGAACCATAATGCTTTTCGCTGCAACTATATTCTATTTTTTAAACATATTAAAAATTATTTTACACAAAAGATACTTATCATGACAAATACAACCTTACCTACAGATACACAAGTATTAAACTCATTAAAATCAGTAATAGATCCTGAATTAATGGTAAATATTGTTGATTTAGGTTTAGTTTATAATATCAATATTGATGAACAAACCAAGCATATACTTGTTGAAATGACCTTAACATCTACCGGTTGTCCGTTAGGAGATGTAATCAAACAACATGCTACCGAAGTTTTATTAGCTCAATATTCAGGGTTTACAAATGATATCATTTTAGTTTGGAACCCTGCATGGAATCCTTCATTTATTTCAGAAGAAGGAAAACAACAACTTGAGTAAAAGAATTTTATAAGCTTGAAATTGGATTAATAATAACAATTTAACTAAATTCGTGCACTAAATTGAATCAAATGTTATCAAACGCTAGTAAGTATTCCATTAAGGCAGTTTTGTATCTGGCCGAAAAATCGGATGTAAACGCTAAGTTTAGCGTAAGTCATATTGCAGAATCGTTAAATATTCCAAAGCCTTTTATCGCAAAACTTTTGCAACATCTGGCAAAAGCTCAAATGATATCTTCTACAAAAGGCCCTAATGGCGGATTTTATTTAACTCAGGAAGACAAGCAACATTCTATTTGTGATATTATTGAAGTAATTGATGGCCCTAACTTTTTTGAAGGTTGCTTTATGGGACTTTCTAAATGTAACGATGAAAACCCATGTCCAGTTCATCCAATTGTAGGAGCATTTAAAGAAAAAATTCTTAAACAATTTAAAGAAAAATCAATTGATGATTTTGCAAAGGAAATTGAAAAATACGATGGTCTTCTAGGTATTTCATAAAAAAACACCTAATTATCTTTATTTTTAAAAAACATGACATTTGTCATGTTTTTATTTTTTTTACCATTTTATATTTGCATAATAAAAGATGTTAATATCTTTTTAATTTATTTAAAATTACAACTCTATGAAATCAACTTTAAAATTTTTATGTTCTGTAGCATTACTGGCTTTTTCCTACACTGCTTTTGCTCAAGAATTTGATTTATCGGCTGAATTACGCCCTCGTTATGAAAGCAGAAACGGATTTAGCAAATTAGCTACAACAGATGCAGATGCTGCAAATTTTGTATCTCAACGTTCGCGTTTAAATTTCAATTTTAAACAAGACAAATTAAAATTAGGTATTTCTGTTCAAAACGTACGTGTATGGGGTGATGTTAGTACCTTATCTTCTTCAGATAAAAACGGTGTTGCTTTACACGAAGCGTGGGGAGAAGCATTATTATCATACAAGTTTTCAGTAAAATTAGGTCGTCAGGAACTAATTTATGATGATCACCGTATTTTTGGTAACGTAGGTTGGGCACAACAAGGTAGAAGTCACGATGCATTGGTGGCTAAATACGTTGCAAATGCAAACAACCGTTTTGATTTTGGTATTGCTTACAATGCCAACGGAGAAACTTTAGCACGTGAAACCTATGCATTAAATCAATACAAAGCTTTCCAATACGGATGGTATCACGGTAAATTTAACAATGTTAACTTAAGTGTACTTTTATTAAATAACGGTATGGAATACGTAGAAATGGGCGAGCAAAAAATTGCATACAGCCAAACAATGGGTCCACGTTTAACCTATAAAAAAGGAAACTTAGGATTAGATGCAGCTACCTATATTCAAACAGGTAAAATTGGTTTGAATGATGTAAGTTCTTCTTATTTTACTGTTAATGCTAATTATAAATTTAACGAAAACTTTTCTGGAGTTGTAGGTTATGAGTACTTATCTGGTAAAGACATGAATGATGCTTCTTCTAAAGTAAAATCATTTAGTCCTTTATACGGTACAAACCATAAATTTAACGGTTGGATGGATTATTTCTATGTTGGAAATCATGCTAACTCTGTTGGTTTAACTGATTTGTATTTCACTCTAAACTATACTAAAGGTAAATTTAATGCCAACATAACTCCTCATTTCTTTAATGCTGCTGCTGATGTTTATAGTGGAACTACTAAATTAAGTAACAATTTAGGAACAGAAATCGATTTTAGTTTAGGATATAAAGTTGCTAACAACATAAAATTTGATGCTGGTTTCTCCAAAATGTATGCAAAAAGTGCAATGCAAGTACTTAAAGGAGGAGATAAAGATGAAGCAAACACTTGGGGATGGATGATGGTAACCTTCAGTCCAAAATTATTTTCAAGTAAATAATATTGAATTTTTCACATCAATTGGCTAACTTTAAGCTAATTGATGTGAACATTTAAAGCAGATTAATTATAACTCATCACCGATGAAAAAAATCTTAAAATTTTTAATTCCACCAAAAGAATGGATGTTTCCAGGACTCATCATATCAGGTGCTCTTGTTGGATTAACAATATATGCTTTTATCGAGTCTAAAGCAGTTTCGTATTTATCAGACGATCCAGCTACTTGTGTAAATTGCCATGTAATGACTCCTCAATATGCTACTTGGAAAACAAGTTCACACCGCGAGTGGGCTACCTGTAATGATTGCCATGTACCGCAAGATAACTTTGTTAAAACCTATGCTTTTAAAGCTCAAGATGGTTTTAATCATGCAACAGCTTTTTTAACCCGTAGCGAACCAGAAGTAATACGCATGAAAGAAGCAGGTGTAGAAGTTGTACAAGACAATTGTGTTCGCTGCCATGAAAATCAGGTAACGGATGCCCGTTTAGCCGGAATGGTGGAAAATCATAAAGAACAACGTACCACCAGATTGTGCTGGTCTTGTCATCAAGAAGTTCCACACGGAAAAGCTAACAGCTTATCAACAACAAAATATTATGGTAAAGTTCCGATGGAACATCAAAATACCTTACCAGATTGGTTAAAAAAGATTACAACTAAAACTAACGAAAATAAATAACTATAATGAATACAACTAGAAAACCATGGATGAATTGGATGCTCTTTTTAGCATCGTTGGTGCTTGTTTTTGTACTAGGCATCGTAATTTCTTCAATAGTAGAGCGTAAAACAGAAGCCAAATTTGCTTACACGCCACAAGTAACCATTGATGAATTTGAACCACAAAATGAAGTATGGGGACAAAATTTCCCACGCGAATTTGAATCGTATTATAATACTGCAGATACTACATTTGCTTCTAAACACCTAACAAGTGCTAAAACTGATATGTTAGCAAAAAACCCTCGTTTGGTTGTTTTATTTGCAGGTTATGGTTTTGCAAAAGACTACAATCAAGGTCGTGGACACTACTACGCAATTGAAGATACTAGAAATACCTTAAGAACTGGTGCTCCTACTAACAGTGAAGATGGACCAATGCCTTCAACTTGTTGGACTTGTAAGTCGCCAGATGTACCTCGTTTAATGAACGAAATTGGAGTTGATAATTATTATAAAGGTAAATGGGCATCAAAAGGTGCTGAAATTGTTAATCCAATTGGATGTGCAGACTGTCATGATTCAAAAACGATGAATCTTAAAATTACACGTCCTGCTTTAGTTGAAGCTTATCAACGTCAAGGAAAAGATATTACCAAAGCAACACATAACGAAATGCGTTCATTGGTATGTGCACAATGTCACGTTGAGTATTATTTTAACGATAAAATTCCTGGTAAAGAAGGTATTAAATATTTAACATTCCCTTGGGATTTAGGTGATTCAATGGAAGATATGGAGAAATATTATGACAATATGAAATTCTCTGATTGGACACACGCTGTAAGTAAAGCGCCAATGATTAAATCGCAGCACCCAGATTATGAAGTGTTCAAAACTGGCATCCACGCTCAAAGAGGTGTTTCTTGTGCAGATTGTCACATGCCTTACAAAACGGAAGGCGGTCAAAAATTCACCAATCACCATATAGGTTCTCCATTAAAGAATCCAGCAAATTCTTGTCAAGTTTGTCATAAAGCGGAAACTGATAAATTATTACAAAACGTTTACGAGCGTCAAGACAAAATAAAAGAAAATCAAGACAAATTAGAAGAGTTATTAGTTAGAGCACATTACGAAGCAAAACAAGCTTGGGATTTAGGGGCAACTGAAGCTGAAATGGCTGCATCATTACAAGATATTAGAAAAGGACAATGGAGATGGGATTATGCTGCATCAGGTCACGGAAACTCATTCCATGCTCCTGTTGAAACAGGTAGAGTGATTAGCCAAGGGATAATGTATACACAAGAAGCTCGTCTTAAATTAGCTAAAATTTTATTAAATAAAGGATTTAAAGGAGAAGTTCCGTATCCAAATATTAAAACCAAAGCAGATGCTCAAAAATTAATTGGATTGGATATTCCTGCTGAAAAAGCAGCAAAAGAAAAATTTAAAAAAGAATTAGTTCCTCAATGGGACGCAGAAGCTAAGGCAAGACAAGCCAAAAAAGCACAAAAATAAATTTAAGTAATTTCATTTTTTTCATATGAGTAATCATAAACTTCAACATAACCTCTGGGACTTTCCTTGGGGTTATGTTGAATCTTTTTTTATCTACACAGGTTTGTTAATTACAGGATTTTTAATGGAACTGTTTTTTCCGTTAAAAACATCCACAGGAATTGTATTTCCGTATAATTTTGGCATTTTAATTACCTTAGTACTATTAATCTGCATACTTTATATATTTTTCAAAAAACAATTATTTGTTAAGTGGTTAGGAAGTGCTTATGCAGCCATAATATCAATCGGATTTATGGTTTTTATGGTGATGTTGATGGGAATATTTCCACAGATAAAATCAGATTCGGCCATTGTACAGGCACTAGGGCTAAACTCCATTACAACACATTGGGCCTTTTTACTCATACTCTTAGTTTTTTTAATTTCTCTTGGATTAATAACACTTAAAAGAATTTTAAACTTCAGCGTTCAAAATATTGGCTTTATTTTAAACCATTTAGGATTATTTATAGCGCTTTCTACAGGTATTTTAGGAGCTGGGGATACGCAACGCTTAAACTTAGAACTAGAAGAAGGTAAGCCTAATTATATTGCCTACAACAATAAAACTAAAGAAACTGTTACCCTCGATTTTGCTATATACTTAAAAGATTTTATAGTTGATGAGTTTCAACCAAAATTAGCGTTTGTAAACAATGAAGAAGGTCAAATTCTTCACAACGATGGAAAAAACCTTTACCTTATAAACAAAGGTGAAAAATATATTTTTAACGATTACGATATCGAAATAACCAATTATCTTAAAAGTTCTGGAAGAATTGGAGATCATTACCAACAAGTCGATGACTTGGGAGCCCCGCCATCGGCATTTTTAACCTTAAAAAATACCAAAACCAATAAAATTACAACAGGCTGGATTTCTAGTGGTAGTTTCCTTTATCAATACGAATCATTAAAAATTGATGATAACATATCAGTTTTAATGACTATTCCTGAAGTTAAAAAATACACATCCGAAGTTTCGATTCTTCAAAAAGATGGATCCAGACTTGAAACAACTATTGAAGTAAACAAGCCTTTTAACTTTAAAGGATATAAAATTTATCAGCTTAGCTATAACGAAGACATGGGAAAATGGTCTAATACCAGCGTTTTAGAACTTGTAAAAGATCCTTGGTTACCTTATGTTTATATTGGTGTCTTTATGATGTTATTTGGAGCGATATACATGTTTTGGGTGGGCAATCAAATTAAAAAATCAGAGAAAAATGACTTGGATTAATTTTGAACTATACTACATCACTATAGTATTATGCTGGACAATAGGATTATCTTTAATTGGAATATCCTATAAATTTAAGAAGTTTTTTAATTACAGCCTTATTTTTATTGTACTTGGAATAGTAGGTTTAGTTTGGTTTGATATAGAGTTATGGAACGAACTTCAAAGACCTCCTATGAGAACATTGGGCGAAACCAGGTTGTGGTATGCCACTTTCTTGCCAATTATCGGTTTGGTAATTTATTTACGCTGGAAGTACAAATGGTTCCTGTCTTATTGCATCGGAATGGGAATATTGTTTTTAACAATAAACTATTTAAATCCGGAGACCTATTCTAAAACATTAATGCCTGCATTACAAAGTCCGTGGTTTATACCACACGTTTTGGTTTACTTATTTTCATACGCCTTGTTAGCGGCATCAAGTTTTGTAGCCATTAAAAGTTTATATAATTTTTACTTCGCAACATTTTCTGAAAATGATTTAAAACTGGCAGACAATTTGGTTTATATCGGGTTTGCATTTCTTACTTTAGGATTATTATTTGGCGCACTTTGGGCTAAAGAAGCTTGGGGACATTATTGGACGTGGGACCCAAAAGAAATTTGGGCATTTTTAACATGGATGATGTATTTGTTATATATACACTACAGATATATACATCAAAATAATTCGAAACAAGCGTTGATGCTTTTAACGGCTGCTTTTATTGTTCTGTTAATTTGCTGGTTTGGAGTTAATTATTTACCTGTTGCAAACACCAGTGTACACACCTATACGCAAGGTTAAATTCAATTTTAAAATAATTATTTTTTAGTATCTTCGCCGTCCTTTAAATTTAAATACATGCTAAATTTTACTCTAATTGACGGAATTGGTTACTTGGCTTCCATCGTTTTAATGGTGTCGTTTTTAATGAAAAGTATTAATACTTTAAGAATCGTTAACTCAATTGGTGCTACATTATTTGTAATTTTCGGATTTCTGTTACCCGAAGGAGGCATTCCAATAGTTATTACAAATGCCTTTATTTTAGGCGTAAATGTTTATTATTTGGTGACGTATTATAAAACTAATTGATTTCTTATCTTGCATAGATAATTTCTAAAGCATTGAAAAGAGTTCTAGTTTCTGTTACCAATGATTTATCTACAGACCAACGAGTTCATAGAGTTTGTACTACATTAACTAATTCGAACTTTAAAGTATTATTGGTTGGAAGAAAACTACAAAATAGCTTACCCTTAAACAGATTGTACAAAACAAAAAGAATGTCTTTATTATTTAATAAAGGATTCTTGTTTTATACCGAGTACAATGTTCGATTATTTTTTTATTTACTATTCAATAAAAAGGATATTTTACTTGCTAACGATGCAGATACACTTATTCCTAATTACCTGGTAAGTAAACTTCAAAATAAACCATTAATTTTTGATAGTCATGAATTATTTTCTGAAGTTCCCGAATTATTTTTCAGACCCAGAGTAAAATCAATTTGGTTAAAAATTGAAAATACAGTTATACCGAGAATTAAAATTGGGTATACTGTTTCTGATTCGATAGCATTATATTATAAAAATTTGTACAATGTTACTTTTGAAGTAATAAGAAATGTGCCACTACAAACTAAAAATAATACTCCAGTCGCTTCAATAAAATTAAACAATAATGCTATTTTGTATCAGGGTGCCATAAATACTGGAAGAGGCCTAGAATTAATGATTAAAGCGATGCAGTTTGTGGATAATGGGACATTTTATATTATAGGTGAAGGGATGCTATTAAATAAATTAAAACAAAAAGTTTCCAAATTGAATTTAACTGAAAAAGTAATTTTTCTTGGAACTATTGATCCTTCAGAGCTAAAAAGTATAACTATTCAAGCAGCTGTTGGAATTAGTTTAGAAGAAGATTTGGGACTCAATTATCGCTATGCGCTACCCAATAAATTATTTGATTATATTCAGGCAGAAATACCTGTATTGGTAAGTAATTTACCAGAAATGGCACAACTTGTAAAACAATATAATGTGGGTGAGGTTATTACTAATAGAGCTCCTAATCGTATTGCCAACATGGTAGAATATATGTTTTTGAACAAAAACATATATAAAAAACACTTAAAAAAGGCTGCATTAGAATTATGTTGGGAACAAGAAGAATTAAAATTTAAGAAGTTGATACATAAAATAATCTAACGCTTATATATAAAACTTAAATAAGATATTTTAAATAAATCAAACATGAATAATTTTGATTTTTTATTAATTATATAAAATTCAATTTTCTTCCCAAGTAAAGGGTACATATCTCTTAACAAGATATTTATATAAAATTTTCTAATAGCTTCAAAACTATATAACAATTTAACCTCCTTTTTGGTTAATAGATTTTTATCATTAAGTTCAATTAAATTTTTTATAGCAATTTTTGTTTTATTTAAAAATTCGAAATTGTCTTCAATTCCAATGTGATATACTGGATTATCAATATGTGTTATTATTATTTCCTTTTTCTTTAAATCCGATGCAAAAACAACATCTTCATACCCATAAAGAGAAATACTGGAATTAAATTTTATTTGATTAAAGATATTTTTGTGTATTAAGAAATTTGATGAAAAAAAAGAGTTATATGGTTTTCTAATTCTATCAGCATAAAACTGCTGTTCTCGTTGTCTTCCAAAATTCCATCTTAAATAGTAACTTAATTCAGGTTCATCAGGTTTATAATTAACACCGCCACAAATAACATTTAATCGTTGATCGCTTTTTAACTCCTGTATATACTTTTTAATAAAAGAAGGATTTACTGGTATTGTATCACAATCAAGAAAAAGCAACCAATCGTAGTTAGCTTTTTCAGCTAACAAATTTCTGATAATACTTCTTCCTACATTCTTAACTAAATAATTAACAGAAACATTTTTAAGAAACTTTACTTCATTATTTTCAGAATAGTTTACTTCTGAAAAATCATCAAATACTATAATTTCAAAAAGGATTTCTTCTACTGTAAGTTGTTTATGTAATTCATAAACTAAATTAGAAAAATTATAATTATATGTTGGAATTAAAATAGATAACAATTAAACCGATTTTTGAACAACCTCAAACAACTCGCCATTATCGCATTTTAAGGTTTTGTGATTAAATTTTAAAATCACAGAATAATCGTGTGTTGCCATTAATACTGTTTTTCCACTTTGATGGATGTCTTCTAAAACACGCATTACTTCAACTGAGGTACTAGGATCTAAATTACCCGTTGGTTCATCAGCTAAAATTAACTCGGGGTCATTTAATAAAGCTCTTGCAATTGCCACACGTTGCTGCTCACCGCCAGATAGTTGATGTGGCATTTTATAACCCTGCGTTTTCATACCAACTTTATCTAATACTTCATTAATTTTATTTTCTATGCTCTCCGGCTCTTTCCAACCAGTTGCTTTTAATACAAATTCTAAATTTTTATTTACAGAACGATCATCAAGTAATTTAAAATCCTGAAAAACAATTCCAATTTTTCTTCTTAAATAAGGAATTTCACTGTTTTTAAGTTTTTTTAAATCGAACCCTACAATCGTACCTTCGCCTTTTTCGAGGGGCAAATCGCCGTACAAGGTTTTCATCAAACTACTTTTACCACTACCAGTTTTACCAATTAAATAATAAAACTCGCCAGGTTTTATATCTAAATTTACGGATGATAAAATGAGATGTCCGCCTTGAAAAACTGATACATTTTCTAATTTTAACACTGATGACTCCATTGTTATAAATACTTTGATTTGATGGCTGAAATATACAACATTTTAAATTTCTTAAGAACGTTAAATTTTTGTTATCTTTTAAAATTATCACATTAAATTTACCCAATTGTTAAGATTTTTGTTCATAAGTTACTTTTAGATACATGTAATAAATTCTATTTAAAACGTTATCAATAATGAGGAATCATTAAATTTGTTTATAACACATTTTGATATTATGAAGCAATTTCTAGCCGCTGTGTTTTGTGTACTTTTTATACATAACATCCATTCGCAAAAAAACTTAACCAATCAATCAGCTATAAACAACTACAATAAAGCCATTGATTTATTTGAAAATCAGTCGTTTGAAGCTGCTATTTCATTGTTTGAAGCGGTTAAGCATGAGTTTGATAAATCAACAGAATATAGAGCCAATTGTGAGTATTATATAGCTTATGCAGCTATAAAAAGTGGTCAACAAAATGCCGACCAATTAATGTTAAATTTTGTAAAAAACTTCCCTACCAGTCTAAAAGTTACCAATGCATTTTTAGATGTGGGTAATTATTATTTTGATACTGGCAGGTTTGCGTATGCCTTAAAATGGTTGTCAAAGGTAAAAACTACAGGTTTTTCAACCCAACAAGAGGAAGATTTTAAATTTAGATATGCCTATGCCTTATTTTCAACCAATAATATAACCGAGGCTAAAAAGCATTTTTCAATGTTATTAAACTCACCAAAATACGGTTCTCAGGCTAAGTATTACTATGGGTTTATGGCCTATAATCAAGATAATTACGAAGAAGCAAACAAATATTTATCTGAAGTTGCTAATGATTCAAAATTTGAAAAAGAAGTTTCTTATTACCAAGTTGATATGAATTTTAAATTAGGAAAATTTCAGAAAGCTATTGATTTAGGATTGCCGCTACTTTCTAAATCAAATCCACTAGATCATTCAGAAATTTCTAAAATAATAGGTGAAAGTTATTTTAATCTTAATAAATACGCAGAGGCCATTCCGCATTTACTAAAATACAAAGGAAAAAGAGGTAAATGGACTAATACTGATTATTACTATTTAGGGTATTCTTACTACAAATCCAATGATTTTGAAAATGCTACGGCACAGTTTAATAAAATTGTAAACGGACAAAATGCTGTTGCACAAAACGCATATTATCATTTAGCCGAATGTTATTTAAAATCTCAAAAGAAATCAGAAGCATTAAATGCTTTTAAAAATGCATCTCAAATGAATTTCGATGAAAAGATTAAAGAAGATGCATATCTTAATTATGCCAAGTTAAGTTACGAAATTGGTAATCCGTATAAAGATGTAGCTGAAGTTTTACAAGATTTTATTAAAGAATTTCCACGTTCTGCTCATAGAAATGAAATAAACGATCTTATCATAAGTTCTTATATTTCAACTAAAAATTATGCCGGCGCAATAACTTATTTAAAAGATAAATCAGATAGCAAGAGCAAAGTTCTATACCAAAAAATACTTTATTTAAGAGGTGTTCAGTTATTTAATGAAAATGATTTTAGCAATGCTTTACTTCATTTTGATAAAGCTTCAAAAGAAAACAATGATGCGTATTATACAGCTCTGGCAACTTTTTGGAAAGGTGAAACTAATTATAGATTAAATTATTTTAGAAATTCATTGCAAGATTTTAAAAATTTTGAACGAAATACGCAGGCATCTAAAACTACAGAATTTCAGTTTGTAAACTACAATCTGGGGTATACACATTTTAAACTTAAAGAATACAGTGCTGCTGCAGAAGAATTTCAAAAATTTATCAATAAAAAACCAACTAATAACAACAAACTCAATGACAGTTATTTACGCTTAGCCGATAGTTATTTTGCATCGAGCAATTACTGGAAAGCCATGGAAGCCTACAACAAAGCTATCGAATTTAACGATGTTGATGTAGATTATGCTACTTACCAAAAAGCTATAAGCTATGGTTTTGTAAACAGAAATGCTGATAAAATTAAAAATCTTGAAACTTTTTTAAATCGCTTTCAAAAATCATCCTATAGAGATGATGCATTATACGAATTAGGAAACACACAAGTAGCTATGAATCAAAATAATGCAGCCTTAAATTCATTTAAAAAGTTAGTAGACGAACATCCTAAAAGTCAGTTTGTTCCACGTGCATTATTAAAACAAGGATTGATTTATTACAATTCTGACAGAAATGAGCAAGCATTAGCAGCTTATAAAAAAGTAGTTAAAGAATTCCCTAAACATCAAGAATCTAAAGAAGCTGTTGCAAATGCCCGTCAATTATATATTGATATTGGAAAAGTAGATGAGTATGCAGCATGGGTAAAAGGACTCGATTTTGTTTCGATAACCGATTCAGAATTAGATAACACTACTTTTGAAGCAGCAGAAAAACCATTTTTATCAGGCGATTTTAAACGGGCAATATCAGGATTTCAAAAGTATTTAAACACTTTTCCTAACGGGATAAATGCAACCAAAGCTAATTTTTACTTGGCTCAGGCTTATGTTAATGAAAAACAAACAGCTGATGCTATCCCTTTTTTACATAAAGTAAGCGCAACCCGAAACGAGTTTACAGAAACCGCCTTAACAACGTTAGCACAATATTATTTAGAAAAGAATAGTTGGAAAGACGCTATTCCTTTACTTACATCGTTAGAAGATGTAGCTGAATCAAATCAGAATAGAATTTTTGCGATGTCAAATTTGATGAAAGCATACAATGAAACAGGTCAGATTGCCAAGGCAGAATCCTATGCAGACAACGTATTAAAATTACCTCAAATTGACAGCCGTGTTAAATCGGATGCTACTATGTTACTTGCAAGAGCTGCTTTTAAAGCAGGAAATGATTCAAAAGCCAAATCAATGTACAAAGAAGTTGAGCGCTTTGCTACCGGTAAGCTTAAGGCAGAAGCTCTGTATTATAGTGCTTATTTTGATTATAAGTCGGGCAATTTTAAAACATCCAATGAAACGATTCAACAAATCGCTGCAGATTATTCTGCCTACAAATATTGGGGTGCCAAAGGATTAATAATTATGGCTAAAAATTTCTATGCGTTAAAAGATGCATTTCAAGCTAATTACATTTTAGAAAATGTACTGTCTAATTTTAAAGAATTTGATGATGTTGTACAAGAAGCTACAACTGTTTTAAATGAAATAAAATTAGAACAATCAAAAACAAATGAATCTGTAATAATCAACAATTAAAACATAAATCACCATGCGAAAGCTCCTTATATTAGTTGGATTATTTTTGGTAACCTCAAGTTTAACTGCTCAGGTAACCAAACCAAAAGATACCTTAAAAACAGAAACCATAAATGTTACTAAGTCTTTTAAACCTACCGTTTCTGATGCATATAAAATTCACGAAAACCCTTCGGTTCAGGAAGACAAAACATTGTTAAAGGAAAGCATTAATTATCAAATACAATCGGTTCCAGTTGCATCTACTTTTACCCCAGCAAAAGGTAAGGCTCAGGTGTTGGAACGACCAAAAAGAGAATTAATTTATGATAGTTTCTTAAGTGTTGGTTATGGAAATTTTTCTTCTCCCTTTGTAGAATCGTTTTTAAAATCAAAAATTGAACGCGAAAATTACTTAAGCCTTCATGCACTTTATAATGCATCTAAAAACGCTGTTTCTGATGCCATTATTGACGATGAATACAGCAATTTAGCCGTAAAAGGAGGGTATCATTTTCAGGATAACTACCTTAAATGGGATACCAAATTAAGATTTGAAAACACCAAAATTAATTGGTACGGTTTACCAAGTAATATTACATACAATCCCGTTTTACTTGAAAATGTAAAAACCAAACAACTTTATAAAACTTTTGGAGTTGACGGAAATGTAGAATTTAAAGAGTTTTTTATAAAAAAAGTAACTGCTGATTTATCTTATTTTAATGATGATTTCGATAGCAAAGAAACGCAATTGTATGTAAGCACTGAAATGGACTTTCCAATTTCTACCGAAAAAATAGCGATAGAAGCTGATGTTGATTTAATAAAAGGATCTTTTGAAAAAGAATATTCTAGCATAACAGATTTAGAACATTCTTTCTTAAAATTAGGTTTAAAACCTTCTTTTCAAGTTTTACGAGAAAATTTTATGCTTAATTTGGGAGTAAATTTATTTTATTCATTTGATTTAGAACACCGTAAAAGTAAGCTCTACTCCTATCCAAACGTATTTGCATCTTACAAGGTAATGGATAATTATTTAATACCTTTTATTGGTGTTATCGGTTCTCTTCAAACAAATTCATACAAATCATTGGTTGATAAAAACCCATTTGTATCTCCAAATTTGTTAATAAAAGAAACCGACCAAACCTACAATGCATTTATTGGTTTTAAAGGAAACTTATCAAAATCTTTTGATTACCAGTTAAAAGCATCACTAATAAATGAAAAAGACCGAGCTTTCTTTATCTTAAACCAATCTAAAACAAATGGTTTTAACAGCTTTGAATTTGGTTACGAGGCAGGAAATTCCTTTAATTTAATATATGATGATTTAAAAACTATTGAATTAGAAGTATCTGCTAATTTAGCCATTACTGAAAACTTCACTTTAAATTCGATACTTACATTTAACAACTATAATACTGATAACATCTTAGAAGCCTTTAATTTACCAACCTACAAAGCTACTGTTGGAGCTTCTTATATAGCTAAAAAATGGTACGCAAATTCAACCATAAATCTCGTGGGAGAAACAAAAGACTATCAAGTGCCATATGGTTTTGCTAATATTCTCCCTTCTAATCAGTTCATTATAGCTGATTCTTATATTATAAAAAATAACGCTTATGTTGATCTGAATGTAAACGCTGGATATAATTTCTCTAATAGATTAACTGCTTTTGTTAAATTATCTAATTTATTAAATAGTGATTATAAATTTGTTTCACATTACAAAACGCAAGGACTGCAAGCAATTGCTGGAATAACTTATAAGTTTGATTTATAAGAATCATAGAAAAACTATAGAAGGTAAAGTCTGTTTGTAGATTTTACCTTTTTTTATTTAAAAAATGTTTAGTTTTAAACATTAAAAAATTAATACTTTATGAAATATTGTTTTGCATTTTTATTTGCGTTTATTTCAGTATCAATAAACGCTCAATCATTAAAGGTATCTGATGAAAAAACCTTGGCCAATTTTTACACCTACGCTTTAACCCAAGGTAAAAGTTATGAATGGCTTCAGCATTTAACAACGCAAATTGGAGGTAGGATGCCTGGCACCGTTGCTGCTGATAAAGCTGTAAAATGGGGAGAAAAAACAATGCTTGATGCAGGATTTGATAAAGTTTGGCTTCAGCCTGTTATGGTTCCTCATTGGGAACGAGGCAACAAAGAAGTGGCATATTACACCATCAACAATAAAAAAATTAACTTACCTATTGCTGCTCTTGGCAATTCTATTGCAACTCCTAAAAAAGGATTGCTGGCAGAAGTTGTAGAAGTAAAAAGTATTGCTGAAGCAGAAAACTTAGGAGAAAAACTAAGGGGTAAGATAGTGTTTTTTAATGCTGTTATGAAATCATCACACATCAGACCATTTACTGGCTACAGCGAAACAGCAGGAATGCGAGTTAATGGAGCAAAAGCAGTTGGAAAATACGGAGCGGTAGGTGTTATCGTTCGTTCACTAACTACCAATTTAGACGATTATCCACATACGGGAGTTATGAGTTATAGGGGCATTCCAGAAAATGAAAAAATACCAGCAGCAGCTATAAGTACCAATGCTGCAGAATTACTGAGTAAACATTTAAAAGAAAATCCGTCGCTTAAATTTTATTTCAAACAAAATTGTAAAAATTATGAACCAAAATTATCGTACAACGTAATAGGCGAAATAACTGGCGCCGTTAATCCTGAAAACTTTATAGTTGTAGGTGGGCATTTAGATTCGTGGGATTTAGGGCAGGGCGCACACGATAACGGAACAGGAGTTGTTCAGTCTATTGAAGCTGCACGACTTTTTAAATTGATGAACATCCAACCCAACAATACCATAAGAGTAGTGTTATTTATGGATGAAGAAAACAGTGGCACAGGCAGTATTAAATATGCTGCAGATGCTAAAGAAAAAAATGAAAAACATTTGGGTGCTATAGAAACGGATTCAGGTGGATTTACTCCACGTGGATTTTCTATAGATGCCAATTCTGAGTTGTTTTCATTAGTTCAGACGTGGAAACCATTATTTGAAAAATATGGTATTTACGAGTTTTTTAAAGGCGGAAGCGGTGCAGATACCAGCGATTTAAAATCTGATACCATTTTATTAATGGGCTACAAACCAGATGCTCAGCGTTATTTTGATTTTCATCATGCTGCAACAGACACTTTTGATAAAGTAAATAAGAGAGAACTTGAATTAGGAGCTGGCTCTATAGCCTCTATTCTTTATTTAATGGATTCATATTTAAAATAATACCTCATGAAAAAATCTCTTTTTGTATTGTTTATTTCACTTTTAGTTTCGTGTTCAAATAAAGAAACAGTTGATTTAATAATAACCAATGCGCATATTTATACAGTAAATGAAAATTTAGAAACAGCCCAAAGTTTTGCGGTAAAAGATGGTAAATTTATTAGTATTGGCTCAACCAATGAAATTCTATCTAATTATACTTCTAAAACAATAATTGATGCTGAAGGAAAAACTATTGTACCCGGTTTAATTGATGCTCATTGCCATTTTTACGGCTTAGGCTTGCAGCAACAAAAAGTAGATTTAACAGGCACACGGAGTTTTGATGAAGTTATTGAGCGTATTGTAGCTTTTCAGAAAGAGAAAAATTTATCTTATATAACTGGTAGAGGATGGGATCAAAACGATTGGGAGGTTAAAGAGTTTCCAACCAAAGAAAAACTTGATGAGCTTTACCCAACTACACCAATTGCAATTACTCGTATCGACGGGCATGCACTATTGGCAAACCAAGCAGCTATAGACTTGGCTGAAATTACTATTAACACCCCTGAAACAGGTGGTTTTATTCTTAAAAAGAATGGTAAATTAACAGGTGTTTTCATTGATTCTCCTATGGATTTAATCGAAGCAAAAATTCCTGCTTATTCTAAACAAGAACAAATAAATGCTTTATTAGATGCTCAAAAAATATGCTTTGAAAACGGATTAACAACAGTAGTTGATGCCGGTTTACATAAAGAAACCATTGAATTAATTGATGAACTACACCGTAAAAATCTGTTAAAAATAAGAATTGACGCTATGGTTGCTGCTACAAAAAGCAACTTAAATTATTACTTACAAAAAGGGATTATAAAAACGGACAAATTGCACGTACACTCGTTTAAATATTATGCCGATGGAGCTTTAGGATCCAGAGGTGCTTGTTTGAAAGAATCTTATAGCGATGCAAAAAATCATTTTGGAGCACTGGTAAACAGTTTGGGAAACTTTCATTTAACGGCTGATAGAATTTTTAAATCTGATTATCAAATGAATACACATGCTATTGGCGATTCTGCTAACTATATCGTTTTAAAAAAATACCAAGAATTGCATAAAGAATCGAAAGAAAGACGCTGGAGAATTGAACATGCCCAAGTTGTTGATTTAAATGATTTTTCAAAATTTAAAACCATAGTACCATCGGTGCAGCCTACTCACGCCACTTCTGATATGTATTGGGCAGAAGATCGTTTAGGAAAAGACCGTATAAAAGGGGCTTATGCCTATCAAGAGTTACTCAATCAATATGGAAAAATAGCTTTAGGAACCGATTTTCCTATAGAACAAGTAAATCCGATGCACACTTTTTATGCAGCAGTTGCTCGTAAAGATTTAAATAATTATCCCGAAAAAGGATTTCAAAAAGAGAATGCATTAAACAGAGTAGATGCCTTGCGTGGAATGACGATTTGGGCTGCTTATGCTAGTTTTGAAGAAAACGAAAAAGGCAGTATTGAAGTAGGTAAAAAAGCAGATTTTGTAATTCTTGATAATGATCTTTTAAAAATAGAAGAAGCTAAACTCCCAAAAATTAAAGTGTTGCAAACCTTTGTAGGTGGAGAAAAAGTTTATTAATTCTTCATATTAAAAATCATATTTTTTAATAGTTGTTCTCCATCGGGAGTTAAAATAGACTCAGGATGAAATTGTACGGCAAAAATGGGTAGTTTTTGATGTTCAATTGCCATAATACGATTTTCATAGTCAACAGCAGTAATCTTAAATTCCGTTGGAAAATTTGTTGAAGATGCAACCCAAGAATGGTACCTGCCAACTTCTACGGTACTTTTTAAGCCCTTAAAAATAACCGAACTTTCATCTGTAACTTTTATTTTAGTTGCTACTCCGTGATAAACCGAATTTAAATTTTCTATTTGTCCACCAAAAACTTCTATTAGTGCTTGCAAACCTAAACAAACGCCAATTATTGGTTTAGTGCATGCATACTTTTCAATTACGGCTAATAACAAACCAGCTTCGCGTGGAATTCCAGGGCCCGGAGATAAAATAATTAAATCGTACGATTCTAGTTCATCTAAATCAAGCTCATCATTACGTTTTACTACAGGAAGCTGATTAGTAACTTTTTCAATTAGGTGTACTAAATTATACGTAAACGAGTCGTAATTATCTATTAATATAATTTTCAAAATTCACTTTTAAAAAAAGCAAAGTTAATATTTATAAAAATATCATTGTTAGAATTGAAAAAACCAATTACTTATAATTTGAAAGCAGAAACATAAAATTACAACTGATTTTCTTACATATTTGTTTTTTATTTAACTTTTTTATTGTTTTTTGTAACCTTTTTGTTGTTTTAAATAATTTTATGTAATCTTTTTGTGTTCTTTGACTTTCATTTTTAAATCATAAATACAATTACTATGTGTGGAATATTAGCAATTATTGGAAAAGATATACAACTAGAAACAACTAAAACATTATCAAAAAAAATGTCTCACAGAGGACCCGATGAAAGCAATATTATAAAAACATCCAGCGGTCATGTGTTAAGCCACGAGCGACTTTCTATTATCGATTTACACACAGGTATTCAGCCCATCCAAGGATCCTCCACTGCCTATATGGTACACAACGGAGAAATTTACAACCATCAGCATTTAAGAGATACTGTTTTAAAGGAACATCAATTCAGAACAAAATCTGATTCAGAAGTTATCGTGCATTTATATGAAAAATTCGGATATGAATTTCTTGACATGTTAGATGGAGATTTTGCTTTTGTGGTGGTAAATGGCGATGATTATATAGCGGGTCGAGATCCTATAGGTGTTAAACCGTTGTATTATGGCTTTGATGCTGAAGGCAGAACTTATTTCTCATCTGAAATGAAATCAATTTTGGAACCCTGTGTTGAAGTTAAAGCTTTTCCTCCAGGATATTATTACACACCTAAAACAGGTTTTGTGCGATACTTTCAACCTGCTTGGTTTGATGAATCTAAAGCCACAAAAGCACTAGACTTTACATCTTTAAGAGATGCTTTAATACAAGCTACCAAAAAAAGGTTAATGACTGATGTGCCATTAGGTGTGCTATTATCAGGCGGATTAGATTCGTCTTTAACTTCTTCCATTGCTAAGCGTTTACTTGAGGGCACTGATCAAAAACTCCATTCATTTTCTATCGGGTTAAATGCCGATGCTCCCGATTTAAAAGCAGCCAGAAAAGTTGCCAGTTATCTTGGAACCGAACATCATGAAATACACTTTACAATTGAAGAAGGCTTGGCAGCTATTAAAAAACTTATTTGGCATTTAGAAACGTACGATGTAACATCCATTAGAGCTAGTACACCCATGTATTTTATGAGTAAACACATCACAGATTTAGGCGTAAAAGTAGTATTATCTGGAGAAGGTGCCGATGAAATTTTTGGAGGTTATTTGTATTTTAGAAATGCACCAGACGTTACAGAATTCCAGAAAGAAACTATCAGAAGAGTACAATTACTTTCTACTTCCGATTGTTTAAGAGCTGATAAATCAACGATGGCATTTGGTCTTGAAGCCCGCGTTCCATTTTTAGATAAGGACTTTTTAAATACAGCGATGTCTATAGTTCCCGATCAAAAATTACCAAAAACGTATGATGGTATAGAAAAATACATACTGAGAAAAGCATTTGATACCCCAGAAAAACCATTCTTACCTGATGAAATCTTGTGGAGACAAAAAGAACAATTTTCTGACGGAGTTGGATATAGCTGGATAGACACTTTAATTGCTTATGGAGAAGCGCAAGTTACCGATGAACAATTAGAAACAGCTCGTGAGATTTTCCCTCACAACACACCAACAACTAAAGAAGCCTACTTTTACAGAAGCATATTTCACGAGCATTTCCCACAAGAATCAGCAGCTAAAACAGTGTTAAAATGGATACCAAAGTGGCAAGAAAACACTGACCCATCGGGCAGAGCAAATGCTGCACATAGCAATGCTGATACTAGTATAGCCTTAAAAAAAGTAAAATTATCTGCTTAAAAAAATAATCCTGCAAATTGCAGGATTATTTGATTAATATCAATATTATGACTGATGCAAATCATTTTATATCAATAGTATAGTTTGTAACTTATAACTCCTTATTAAAAAGTTATGAAATGGAAAATTTTTACTTTGATTTTATCTTTAATTTTAATTTCGTGTGTAAGCTCCATTAAATTCAACAGTCAAAAAGTTGAATCGAGCTGGAAAAACCCGAAATACCATCAATTTACACCTTCAAAAATTTTTGTAATCGGATTGTGCAGCAACGAAAGCATGCGCTTAACTTTTGAAGATTGTTTTTCGAAACAATTTAAAGAAAGAGGTATTGAGTCGAACTCATGTAAAGAACAATACAAAGAACTCTTTATCAACCAACTTATTTCTGATTACACTTTAAAAAAATTTAATTCAAAACTAAACGAAGAAGGATACGATGCTATTTTTGTGATGGCAATTAATGGTACTTCAAAACAACTTGATTATAAAAAAGAATATTACGGCATTTATCATAGCTGGTATCGCTTTGAACAATACGCCAAACATATTCAGGATTTTTATTTATTTCCAAGCTATTATTCTGATTACACTATTTACAATCTTGAGTGCTCTATGTATAAAGTTAATAATGACTTAAATAAATCATTGGTATGGGCAGGTGTTATAAAGCAAATAGATCCTAATAATATTTCAACTTATTTTAATGATCTTTCTAAAATAATAATTAAAGAACTTGAATTGAATAAGTTAATCAAAAAAAGTGTATAGTTTCTTTAAAACCTTAAATAATAGTATAACATTATAATAGCAATAATTACAATTGGCCCTACTATACCCGCAAAAACTCCTCCTGGTCTAAAATCTTTCTGATCAATTTTACCTGTGCTAAAAGCGATGGCATTTGGCGGTGTTGAAATTGGAAAAAACAAGGCAGTTGACGCACTAAATCCAATTACCAATGCTAAAATTAATGGCGATGAATTAGAGGCCAATATAATTGCTATTGGAATTAACAATGTAGTTGCTGCAGTGTTACTCATAATATTCGACATCACAACAGTTAGTAACGAAAACCCAACAATAATAGCCATTAAATTTAATTCATACTCTCTAATTAATGACACATAATACTCTGCTAATCCGGTTTCTTTAATTGCCAACCCTAAAGACAATCCACCAGCAACCAACATTAAAGTATCCCATGGTAATTTTCTTACATCATCACTGGTAACAATACTAAACATAGTAAGTAATATTATAGGCAATAAAGAAATAGCAGAAGCAGGAATTTGATGAATATTTGTTGTTAACCACAAAAACAAGGTTAAAACAACAATTACAATTACTAGCTTTTTCTTTAGTTTAAATAATTTTGAAGTATTTTCTAAACTATCATCAGATAAATAACTCAAATCTATATGGTTAATTTTTGGTATGTATTTTTTACTTAAATACAGCCAAAAAAGCAATACTAAAATTATTGCAATTGGAAATCCTACCAACATCCATTCTAAAAATCCAAATTGAATGTTGTAAGACATTAAGGCTTCTGCAGCAATTGCATTGGGAGGAGAACCAATAATTGTTCCCATACCACCAAAAGCTGCGGCAGCCGGAATACCAATTAAAACTGCTTTAGAAAAAGGAGCATTATCATCTAAGGTATTTAAAAAAGGAAGAACTGAAGCAACCATCATGGCCGTTGTTGCAGTATTTGACATCAACATAGAAAACATGGCTGTTGTCATCATTATTCCAAGTAAAACAAATTTCGGTTTTGTGCCGAATTTTAAAATTGATAACTTAAAAATAATTTTATCTAAATTAACTTTCTGTAAGGCCTCTGCAATAAAAAAACCTCCTAACATTAACCAAATAACACTATTTGACCAGGTTTGCACATATTTTTGCACATATTTAGCTGCGTTTTCAGGATTTGAACCAGAATAGTATTGTCCCAATCCCAATACTAAAAAACCAAAAATCATTAATCCAACCGCAAAAGGAGGAACAGCTTCTGTAAGCCACAATCCTATAGATAAAAACAATAAGAATAAGACATACAATTGAGGGCTGGTTAAATCGGGATTATTTAACGCATAGGTTAACCCAAAAGCAAAAATTATACTCAATAAAAAGTAGATAATTTTAGTTTGGATATCAACAACTTTTTGAATTTTATCGTAGTAACGTCTTGAAGCAGATCTTGATTCTGACATAATAATAAATTTTGCAATTGAAACATCAAAATTACACCACAATTTTAATTAAATAAAACAAAAACGTATATTTTTTACGAATTCAATAATGAAAATTTTATATCTAAATTCTGCTTATAAAAAATAAATTGTTGATAACTTATACCTATATCAACCTCAAAAAACCGATAAAAACATTGAGTTTTCTTATATTTGTACGATTTAGAAATTTTCAAAAAAATTATCGAAAAACATGAGTGAAGAACTAAATAAAAACAGTTATTCGGCAGACAGTATTCAGGCATTAGAAGGAATGGAACACGTACGTAAAAGACCTTCCATGTACATTGGTGATGTAGGAATTAGAGGATTACACCACTTGGTTTATGAAGTGGTTGACAATTCGATTGACGAAGCTATGGCTGGACATTGTACTAAGATCGAAGTAACAATAAATAAGGACAATTCATTAACCGTAAAAGATAACGGTAGAGGAATTCCGGTAGATATTCATAAAAAAGAAGGCGTATCGGCTCTTGAAGTTGTAATGACCAAAATTGGCGCCGGAGGTAAATTTGACAAAGATTCATACAAAGTTTCTGGAGGTTTACACGGTGTTGGAGTGTCGGTTGTAAATGCTTTATCAAAACATTTAAAAGCAACTGTTTATCGCGATGGTAAAATATGGCAACAGGAATACGAGTATGGAAAAGCAATTTATCCGGTAAAAACTATTGGAGAATCTACCGAACGAGGAACTGAAGTGACTTTTATGGCAGATGAAAAAATATTTCATACTGAAATTGTATTCAATTACGACACGCTTTCGGCACGTTTAAGAGAACTTTCATACTTAAATAAAGGATTAACTATTTCTATAGTTGATACCAGAAATACGGATGATGAAGGAAATTATATTGCTGAAACCTATTGCAGCGAAAAAGGCTTAATTGAATTTATAGAATACCTCGATGGAACACGCGAACGCTTAACTGCAGGAGTTATCAGTATGGAAGGAGAAAAAAGCGGAATACCTGTTGAAGTAGCTATGGTTTACAACACTTCGTACAATGAAAACTTACATTCGTATGTAAACAACATCAACACCCACGAAGGAGGAACACATTTAGCTGGTTTTAGAAGAGGCTTAACAACCACTTTAAAAAAATACGCTGATTCTTCGGGCATGCTGGATAAACTGAAATTTGAAATTGCCGGAGATGATTTTCGCGAAGGATTAACTGCTATTGTTTCTGTAAAAGTAGCAGAACCTCAATTTGAAGGTCAAACAAAAACAAAATTGGGCAATAAAGAAGTTACAGCTGCAGTAAGTCAGGCTGTATCTGAAATGCTTACTAATTACTTGGAAGAAAATCCAAACGATGCTCGCACTATAGTTCAAAAAGTAATTTTAGCAGCACAAGCGCGTCATGCAGCTCGTAAAGCAAGAGAATTAGTACAACGTAAATCTGTTTTATCCATTGGTGGTTTACCGGGTAAACTAAGCGATTGTTCAGAAACAGACCCTGCAATGTGTGAAATTTTCTTGGTTGAGGGAGACTCGGCAGGCGGAACAGCCAAACAAGGACGCGACCGCAACTTTCAGGCAATTTTACCATTAAGAGGTAAAATTTTAAATGTTGAAAAAGCGATGCACCACAAAGTTTTTGATAATGAGGAAATCAAAAACATGTATACAGCGTTAGGAGTTACCATTGGAACAGAAGAAGATTCAAAAGCATTAAATATTGAAAAATTACGCTATCATAAAATTGTAATTATGTGTGATGCCGACGTTGATGGAAGCCACATTGCTACACTAATTTTGACATTCTTCTTCAGATACATGAAAGAATTAATTGAAGCAGGTCATATTTACATTGCTACACCTCCACTCTATTTGGTTAAAAAAGGCCAGAAAAAAGAGTATGCTTGGGACGACAATCAACGCGATATGATAGCTCAAAGAATGGGTGGTGGCGTAAACATACAGCGATACAAAGGTTTAGGAGAAATGAACGCAGAACAATTGTGGGAAACTACTATGAATCCTGAGTTTAGAACTTTACGTCAAATTACCATTGACAACCTTACAGAAGCCGACAGAGTCTTTTCTATGTTAATGGGTGATGAAGTACCGCCACGAAGAGAATTTATTGAAAAAAATGCTGTATATGCCAATATTGACGCATAAATACCTCTCTTTAATTTATATTAAAATGCGAATTTCAACAATTCGCATTTTTTATTACTTCTAATTTGTTTTTTATCAAAAATTAAACACAAATTAATAATAAAATTACTTCATTTATTATTTATCAAAAAATCAGTAAAAACCTAAGAAAATCAGCAACTTCTGTACATATTTTATGTTGATAATTGTTATATTTGATTATTCATAATCTAAACATTTCACATCATGAAAATAACAATAGTTGGAGCAGGTGCAGTTGGTGCAAGTTGCGCTGAATACATCGCCATTAAAAATTTTGCTTCAGAAGTAGTTTTAGTTGATATTAAAGAAGGGTTTGCCGAAGGCAAAGCTATGGATTTAATGCAAACTGCAACATTAAACGGATTTGACACGAAAATTGTTGGAACAACTGGAGATTACTCAAAAACAGCTGGATCTGACATCGTAGTAATTACCAGCGGGATTCCAAGAAAACCAGGAATGACGCGCGAAGAACTTATCGGGATTAATGCCGGTATTGTAAATTCTGTTACTTCTAGTTTAATAGAATTCTCTCCAAACACCATCGTAATAGTAGTTAGTAATCCGATGGATACTATGACCTATTTAGTTCACAAAGCAACCAAGTTACCTAAAAACAGAATCATTGGAATGGGTGGAGCTTTAGACAGCGCTCGTTTTAAATACCGTTTAAGCGAAGCCTTGGATTGCCCTTCTTCTGATGTTGATGGAATGGTAATTGGTGGACACAGTGATACTGGTATGATTCCTTTAACACGCTTAGCTGTTAGAAATGGAGTGCCCGTTAATCAGTTCTTGAATTCAGAACAATTAGAGAAAGTTTCAGCAGAAACAATGGTTGGAGGCGCTACCTTAACTAAATTGCTTGGAACCAGTGCTTGGTATGCCCCAGGTGCAGCCGTTTCAGTTTTAGCTCAATCAATTGCTTGTGATCAGAAAAAATTAGTTCCTTGTTCTGCATTATTAGAAGGCGAATACGGCCAAAATGACATTTGCCTTGGAGTTCCATGTATTATTGGAAGAAATGGAATTGAGCAAATTATAGATGTAAAGCTTAACGATGCAGAGAAAGAGCTTTTTGTAAAAAGTGCAGCTGGTGTAAGAGCAATGAATGATGATTTAAAGAATGTATTATAAACTGTATTGAAAATAAAAAAGGCTGCTAATGCAGCCTTTTTTATTTATGATAAACCTGATATTACACCGTTTTCATCAATTGACATACCTTCAGAAGCTGGTATCTCTGGCAAACCTGGCATCCGCATCATTTCTCCTAAAATTGGGATTATGAATTGTGCTCCGGCAGCTATTTCAACTTCCCGTACGTTTATTCTAAAACCTGTAGGTCTTCCTTTTAATAGTTCATTGTCTGAAAAAGATTTTTGAGTTTTTGCCATACAAATTGCAAAATTATCAAATCCTAAACGGGTAATTCTTTTTAAATTAAGTTCAGCTTTTTTCTCATAATCAACCCCGTCTGCTCCATAAATTTCACGAGCGATGGTTTCAATTTTTTCTTTTACTGGGCTCTCCCAATTGTATAATGGTTTAAATTGAGTTGCTTTATTCTCAACAACATCAACAACTGCTTTGGCTAATTCTTGAGTTCCGTTACCACCTTTTGCCCAACCTTCAGAAACAACTGCATGAACGCCCATGGTTGCACATTGTTGAATTACATAATTAATTTCTTCATCGGTATCACTTACGAAAGAATTTATTGCTACTACTGGTTCAATGTTAAACTTACGTATATTCTCAATATGCTTTTCTAAATTTTTAAATCCACTTTGTATATAACTTAAGTTTGGTATATTATATTCTTCTTTTTTAGCACCACCATGATGTCTTAAAGCTCTAATTGTAGCCACTAAAACAACTGCTTTTGGATTTAGACCAGCATAAGCCGATTTAATATTTAAGAATTTTTCTGCTCCTAAATCAGCTCCAAATCCGGCTTCAGTAACTACATAATTTGACAATGATAATCCCATTTTTGTAGCAATAATTGTATTGGTACCTTGTGCAATGTTAGCAAAAGGCCCACCATGGATTATAGCTGGATTTTCTTCTAATGTTTGAACCAAATTTGGCTTAATGGCATCTTTTAATAAAATAGCCATGGCATTTTCAGCTTTTAAATCGCGTGCAAAAACCGGTTTATTATCAAAGGTAAACCCAACGAAAATATCGCCTAAACGTTTTTTTAGATCGTTAAAATCTTTAGCCATACAAAGTATTGCCATTACTTCAGATGCTGGAGTAATATTAAAACCATCTTCGCGCGGTATTCCATTTGCAGTTCCTCCCAATCCGATGGTAATATTACGTAAAGACCTGTCATTCATATCAATAACACGTTTCCATAAAATGGTTCGGGCATCGATGTTTAAATTTTGAGTTTTACTTTGCAAATTATTATCGATTAATGCAGATAATAAATTGTTTGCTTTTTCAATGGCGTTAAAATCGCCTGTAAAATGAAGATTAATATCTTCCATTGGAACAACCTGTGAAAATCCACCGCCTGCTGCACCACCCTTGATACCAAAAACCGGTCCAAGTGATGGCTCACGCAATACTACTGTTGCTTGTTTACCAATTTTATTTAATCCTTCGGTTAATCCTATAGAAACTGTTGTTTTACCTTCACCAGCAGGTGTAGGAGTTAAAGCAGTTACTAGGATTAGATTATTTTTTTTAATTTTTTCCTCATCGATTAAATTTAAAGGAAGTTTCGCTTTATATTTCCCATATAATTCAATATCATCTTCCTGAATATTTAACTTAGCGGCAATGTTTTTAATTGGTTTTAGCTCCTTACTTTGAGCTATTTCGATATCTGTTAAAAATTTCATGTTGACTTATTTTTGTTGGCAAATATACTAAATAGTAAATTGCTGATTTAGAATAAAATTGTCAGTTATATTTTTTTACCATTAATATGGTATAAAATCAATAAAACAATTGGGATTTCGTGTTTGAAATTATATATTTGCACGTTTAGAAAAAATGTACGATTAAAAATTTAAAGATAATGCAGAATAAAGGACTTATTAAAGCTTTTGCTATTCTTTTTGGAATAGTAAGTTTGTATCAGTTATCGTTTACTTGGTTTGCTAAAAATGTTGAAGAAAAAGCAAGCATTTATGCACAAGCTAAAGCCACAACTGAAGATGTTAGGGAGAAATCTATTTTAGAAAAAGCTTACCTAGACTCGGTTGCTAATCAACCTGTGGTTGATTTAGGTTTTACAACTTTCAGTTATAACGATGTTAAGAATAAAGAAATCAATTTAGGATTAGACCTTAAAGGAGGAATTAATGCAATTCTTCAAGTTTCTGTAAAAGATATACTTATAGGTTTATCAAACAATTCAAAAAATCCGGTTTTTAACAAAGCTTTAGCGGCTGCTTCTGAAGCACAAAAAAGCAGCGATGAGACTTACTTAAATCTGTTTTTCCAAGAATTTGAGAAGTTGAGTAATGGAACCGTTAAATTGAGTGATCCAAGTATTTTTGGAAATAAATCCTTGCGCGATAAAATTAACTTCAAACTTACCAATGAAGAGGTAAAGCCAATTATTGCAGAAGAAGTTTCAGGTTCTATAAGTACAGCTTTTGAAGTATTAAGAAGTCGTATTGATAAATTTGGTGTTACGCAACCAAACATTCAACGAATTGGATCTTCGGGTCGTATTTTGATAGAATTACCTGGAGCAAAAGATATTGAACGCGTTAAAAAGTTATTACAAAGTACAGCAGAATTACAATTCTGGGAAGTATATAGCAATCAGGAAACTGCTAATTTCTTAATTCAGGCAGATGGCTTGTTAACAGAACTTCTTAAAGATGAGAAAGTTGCCACTACTGACACCGCAAAAACTTCGGATGTAGATGCACTTTTAGGAGAAGTTAAAGATTCTGTTGCAAAAACTCCTACAAACAAATTATTTTCGGTTTTATACCCAAACATCCCTCAAGATGCAAATCAAGTTAGTTCATTAATAGCTACAGCATCAACTAAAGACACTGCAACAGTTAATAAGTACTTATCGATGTCAGAAGTAAGAGCTTTACTTCCAGAAGATATGCGATATGCAAAATTTTTATGGGATGCAAAACCACAAAAAGGAACTGAGGTAATTTCATTATACGCAATAAAAGGGAACAGAGACAATGTTGCACCTTTAGAAGGCGATGTTATTGAAGACGCTTCACAACAATTTGATCAACTTGGAAAAAATCCTGAAGTAAGCATGACAATGAACAGTCGTGGGTCTAAAATATGGGGCAAAATGACAACGGATAACGTTGGTAAATTTGTTGCTGTTGTATTAGATAATCAAGTTTATACTGCTCCTAGAGTTAACGATGCTATTACTACCGGAAGAACATCAATTTCTGGAAACTTTACAGTTGAAGAAGCTCAAGACTTAGCAAACGTATTAAAAGCGGGTAAATTACCTGCAGCAGCTCATATTATTCAGTCAGAAATAGTTGGTCCATCGTTAGGTCAAGAATCAATAGATAGTGGTTTAAGTTCATTTATTATAGCATTTTTATTTGTACTTGCATGGATGGTATTCTACTACGGTAGAGCTGGATGGTATGCAGATATTGCTTTAGCTGTAAACTTACTATTTATTATGGGTATTTTAACTGCCTTTGGTGTTGTATTAACCTTACCTGGTATTGCGGGTATCGTGTTAACCATTGGTATGTCTGTTGATGCTAACGTAATTATTTTTGAACGTGTTAAAGAAGAAAAAGATAAAGGTAAAGGCTTAAAAGATGCTGTTAGAGATGGGTTTGGCAATGCATTATCATCAATTATAGATGCTAACGTTACTACCATGCTTACTGGTATAATTTTATATGTATTTGGAACTGGCCCTGTAAAAGGTTTCGCATATACCTTAATAATTGGTATTTTAACATCATTATTTACTGCTATTTTTATTACACGTTTATTAATTGATTCTAATTCTGATAAAGGAAAATCGTTTAATTTCAGTACAAAAATTACTAAAAACTGGTTTGCAAACTTACATATGCAGTTTGTAAAACAACGTAAATACGCATACATATTATCATCTACAGTTATAATTGCAGGTTTATTCTCTTTATATACAAATGGATTAAATTATGGAGTAGATTTTGTTGGAGGTAGATCTTATACTGTACGTTTTGAAAACACTATAAAACCAACCGAAGTTGCTACTTTATTAACCAGCAAATTTGGAAGTACACCAGAAGTTAAAACCTATGGTGATGCGAATCAATTAAAAATTACTACTAAGTATAAAATCAACGAAGAAGGAAATGAAATTGATGATGAAGTAGTAGAGTTATTATACAGCGGATTACAACCTAAATTTCCTAAAGACTTCACTTTAGACCAATTTAAAGGCGGGTATGAAGGTCAAACTATCGGAGTAATGAACTCAATTAAAGTAGAGCCAACTATTGCATCAGATATTAAAATTGCTGCACAATGGTCTATTTTCGGATCATTAATCGTAGTGTTTTTATACATCTTATTCAGATTTAGAAAATGGCAATATAGTCTAGGGGCTGTTGTAGCCGTGTTCCACGATGCTTTAATTGTAATTGCATTATTCTCTTTATTGTACAAGTTTATGCCATTTAATATGGAAATCGATCAATCGTTTATTGCTGCAATTTTAACTGTAATTGGTTACTCACTAAATGACACTGTGGTTATTTTTGACCGTGTTAGAGAATACGTACACGAACACAAATCATGGTCATTTGTAAAAATATTAGACGATGCCTTAAGCAGTACTTTAAGTAGAACATTAAACACAGCATTTACAACATTGGCAGTATTAGGAGCAATCTTTATGTTTGGTGGAGACACTTTAAGAGGATTTATGTTTGCTTTATTAATTGGTATAGTAGTTGGAACTTATTCATCGCTTTACATAGCAACTCCAATTTTATATGATACTTCTAAGTTAGGAAGAAAAGGAATTGAATAAAAATAACAAATCAATACAGAACCGTTCTGATTAACTCAGGACGGTTTTTTGTTTTACAATGGATAAAATTACTACAGTTTTATTAAGTAAAAGAGAACTTACGCCAAATCAAACAGTATTAATTACAAACTTAATTAATACTGTTTATGAAAACTCTGAACGTGAATTTTGGCCAACCGATGGAAGTTACTCAAGAACTACGATTGATGAGATTTCAAGCTATGTTGAAAAGGAAGAATTAATAGTTGCTAAAGAAGCTAATGAAATTGTAGGTACCGTTCATGTGTATCCAATCAATTCAACTACCCTAGGTTTTGGCATGTTAACCGTATCATTACAGCACAGAAAAAAAGGGATTGGTAATGTATTACTAAAAGCAGTAGAAGTCTTTGCAAAAACCAATAAATTCAGTAAAATTCAACTCGAATTATTAAAACCTGTACATTTTAAACATCAAGAAAAAGAATTTTTAGAAAAGTGGTATTGTAAGAATAATTATGAGTTAACAGAATCAATATCACATGAAAATTTATATTTTAAACAAGCTACAATGTTAAAATTTCCTTGTAAATTTGACATCTTTACAAAAACAATTTAAGATTTAGGATAAAACTAAGTTGCCAAAATGCAATTGATAACATTATGAGTATTATTAAATTACACGATAAATATTTTAAAAACTTCATTTCAAAAGAAGAACTAGATAAGGCAATTAAAAAACTTGCAATTCAAATATACAATGATTTAAAAGGAGAAACCCCGTTGTTTGTTGGAGTACTGAATGGTTCTTTTATGTATGCGGCAGATTTGTTGAGACACTACCCTGCTCCATGTGAAATTTCGTTTGTAAAACTAGCTTCTTATGAAGGAACAAACTCAACTGGAACTATTAAAAATTTAATAGGTTTAAATGGTAATGTAGCAGGAAGAACTGTAATTATTTTAGAAGACATTGTAGATACTGGCAACACTTTACAAGAAATTTACACGCTTTTTGAAGATAAAAATGTTAAATCACTTAAAATAGCAACCTTATTTTTAAAACCTGACGTATATAAAAAAGAGTTACCTATAGACTATATCGGAATTTCAATTCCTGATAAATTTATAGTTGGCTATGGTTTAGATTACGATGATTTAGGCCGAAATCTTCCCGATGTATATCAACTTACTACTTTACATATGAAAAATATCGTTTTATTCGGCCCTCCAGGTGCCGGAAAAGGCACACAAGCAGATTTTTTAAAATCAATTTTTAACCTAATTCATATTTCTACTGGCGATGTATTTAGGTACAATATAAAAAACCAAACCGAACTAGGAAAATTAGCTCAATCGTATATGGATGCTGGAAATTTAGTGCCAGATGAAGTAACAATTGACATGCTAAAAGCTGAAGTAGAGAAAAATACCTCAGCAAACGGCTTTATCTTTGATGGTTTCCCTAGAACTGTTTCCCAAGCCCAAGCATTGGATGCATTCCTGGCTGAAAAAGGTGAAACAATAAACGGTATGGTTGCTTTAGAAGTACCTGAAGAAATTTTGGTTACACGATTATTGGAACGCGGTAAAATTAGCGGAAGACCTGATGATCAAGACGAAGAAAAAATTAGAAATCGTTTTAATGAATACGATACTAAAACTGCTGTGTTAAAAGACTTTTACATGGCACAAGGAAAGTATTTTGGAGTTGACGGTGTTGGTTCTATCGAAGAAATTACTTCTCGATTAAACGAAGTAATTAAAAAATTATAACCTTAAATTGAAATAATGACTGAAGGGAATTTTGTTGACTATGTAAAAATATATGCATCTTCTGGAAAAGGAGGTAAAGGTTCTGCGCACCTTCATAAAGAAAAATTTGTTCTAAAAGGAGGACCAGACGGCGGCGATGGTGGTCGTGGGGGGCATATTATTGTTAAGGGAAACAAAAATCTTTGGACTTTATTTCACTTTAAATTTAAAAAACATTTTAGAGCTGAACACGGTGGCGATGGAAGCAGAAGTAGAAGTACCGGTAAAAGTGGTGCCGATGAATTTTTAGAAGTGCCGTTAGGTACCATTGTTAGAAACGCTGAAACTAATGAAATTCTTTTTGAAATTACAGAAGACCAACAAGAAGTTATTTTAATTAAAGGTGGTAAAGGAGGATTAGGTAACTGGCACTTTAAAACATCTACAAACCAAACTCCACGTTATGCTCAACCGGGTTTACCTGGAGAAGAAGGCGAATTTTTATTGGAACTAAAAGTTTTAGCCGATGTTGGTTTAGTAGGATTTCCAAATGCTGGAAAATCAACATTACTTTCAGTTTTAACAGCAGCCAAACCAAAAATTGCTGATTATCCTTTTACCACTTTAAAACCTAATTTAGGCATTGTAAACTACCGCGATTTTAAAAGTTTTGTCATTGCAGATATTCCGGGAATAATTGAGGGAGCTGCTGAAGGCAAAGGTTTAGGCCACAGATTTTTAAGACATATTGAACGCAATTCAACCTTGTTGTTTTTAATTGCAGCCAATTCTGAAAATATCAAAAAAGAATACGAAATTTTGTTAAACGAACTCAAACTTCACAACCCTGAATTGTTAGATAAAAGTCGTTTGTTAGCGGTAACAAAAACTGATTTGGTTGAAGAAAAAGAGTTGACAAAAATTAAGAAAAAATTACCAAAAGACTTTCCACACGTATTTATTTCGTCAATTGCCCAAAAAGGTTTGATAGAATTAAAAGATCAATTGTGGGAAATGCTTAATCAGTCTTAATTAGTATTGGCAAAGAAAATTCTGCAGAAACCGGAATTCCTCTTTTAATGGCAGGTTGTAAAACAGGTAATTCTAATAAACCAGCCTTGATAATACTATCTAGTTTCGGTAAATTTTCAGCTATATTTTCAGTTTTTTGAATAGAAGAAAGCTTGGTTTTTCCTAAATTATCAACAATAATTTTTACAATTATGGTATCATTAAATTCGGTTTTAGCATTGATATCTAACTGATTTAAAGAATGATAAATATGTTTAGACATCTCTAACTGAAAACAAATACGCTGTTTCTCCTGAGAAGGAATACTATCACACTCCGGAAATACAGGAAAATCATCTACTTTAGAAAAATCAATAGAATCTACAATTGGCAATTTATTCTTCACAGGTTTTTTAAAACTCAAATATTCACATGAAGTAGAAGTTATAGAAAATAAAATCAATAAAAAATAAGCAATTCTCATTAGTTCAAATTTTCAGTTTAAAAATACTACATTTTAATTTGAAGTTGATATCTTTAAAATCAATTTTAAATAATTATTTTAATAATCGCATCGAATTGGATATTTTTTTACTACTACTGGGTTCAATATTTCTAATTATAGGAATTTTAGGAGCAATTCTTCCTGTTTTACCAGGCCCTCCACTTAGTTGGGTTGGGTTACTAATGATATATCTCACATCAGTTGTGCCGATCAATTACACTATCTTAAGTTTTACCCTATTAATTGCTGTATTAGTTACGGTTTTAGATTATTTAATTCCAGCCTGGGGAACCAAAAAATTTGGAGGTTCTAAATATGGAATCTTCGGAACAACTTTAGGGTTATTAGTTGGCTTACTAATTCCAATTCCTTTTGGAATTATTATTGGGGCATTTTTTGGAGCATTTTTGGGTGAACTTTATAATGAAAGTAGGAATACTCAAAAAGCTTTAAAAGCTTCATTTGGTTCTGTTGTAGGTTTCTTTATCTCAACAGGTTTAAAACTAGTAGTTTCCGTCATTTATTTTATAATGTTTATATCGCTGTTTTGGGAAAATTGGACAGCATTTATAGGTTTTTAAAAACAAAAAAAGCATCCCGAACACGGGAAGCTTTTCATTGGTTTTCATCAAACCGAGATATTTCTTTCGAAATATCAACAACACAACTAAATTGTACTTTTTAGTACAATGAACAAATATACATTTTTTTTCAAATCGTTCGACTTTTAACATCAATTAAAACAACTTTTTAGGTCAAACAATTCTATTATTTTTGAAATGAATGTATCTTTGCCACTTTACAATTTAAGACATTATCCATGCAATTATCAGAACAGGAAATTATTCGTAGAGAATCTTTACAAAAATTACGCGAGTTTGGAATTAACCCATATCCGGCTGCTGAGTATAAAACCACTGCATACATTCAAGATATATTAAACAATTTTGATGCTTTTGAAGGAAAAGAAGTAGTGCTTGCAGGCCGTATTATGAGTAGAAGAATCATGGGAAAAGCTTCTTTTGCAGAGTTAAAAGATGCTTCTGGAAGAATGCAAATTTACATCAACAGAGATGAAATTGCACCTGGCGATGATAAAGAATTGTACAATACAGTTTTTAAAAAATTACTTGATATAGGCGATATTATTGGGATAAAAGGAGAGGTTTTTAAGACTCAAGTGGGTGAAATTTCTGTTAAAACCAAAGAATTAACCGTACTTACCAAATCTTTACGTCCGCTTCCGGTTGTTAAAACCGATGCCGAAGGAAAAGTGTTTGATGCATTTAGCGATCCTGAACTTCGTTATCGCCAGCGTTATGTTGATTTAATTGTGAATGATCAGGTTAAAGAAACCTTTATCAAAAGAACCAAAATTACCAACGCTATCAGAGAGTTTTTCAATGCAAAAGGATATTTAGAAGTAGATACTCCTGTATTACAACCCATTCCTGGAGGTGCGGCTGCACGCCCGTTTTTAACGCATCACAATGCTTTAAATATTCCGTTGTATTTGAGAATTGCCAATGAATTATACCTAAAACGATTAATTGTAGGTGGATTTGATGCCGTTTATGAGTTCTCAAGGAATTTTAGAAATGAAGGAATGGACAGAACTCACAATCCAGAATTTACCGTAATGGAACTTTATGTTGCTTACAAAGACTACAACTGGATGATGGAAATGACTGAGCAATTGTTAGAAAAAGTAGCACTTGATTCTAACAATACTACCGAAGTTCCAGTTGGTAAAAACATGATTAATTTCAAAGCGCCGTATAAACGAATTTCTATTTTAGATGCCATCAAAGAGCACACCGGATTTGATGTTGCAGGATTGAATGAAGCACAGTTAAGAGAAGTTTGTAAAAAATTACAGATCGAAGTTGATGAAACTTTTGGTGTAGGTAAAATGATTGATGAAATTTTTGGCGAGAAATGTGAACACCACTATATTCAACCAACTTTTATTACAGATTATCCTAAAGAGATGAGTCCGTTAACAAAAGAACATCGTTCAAATCCTGCCTTAACAGAGCGATTTGAATTAATGGTAAATGGTAAAGAATTGGCCAATGCTTATTCAGAATTAAATGATCCAATAGATCAACGCGAGCGATTTGAAGATCAACTTAAATTATCAGAAAAAGGCGATGATGAAGCAATGTTTATTGATCAAGATTTCCTTCGTGCTTTAGAATATGGAATGCCTCCTACTTCAGGAATCGGAATTGGAATTGACCGTTTGGTGATGTTACTAACCAACAACAGTTCTATTCAGGAAGTATTATTCTTTCCGCAAATGAGACCTGAGAAAAAAGCAGTTGAATTGAGTGAGGAAGAAAAGGCCGTTTTAGCCATTTTAAAAACCGATGCTCCAATCGATTTGAATGAATTAAAAGCAAAATCAGAATTGAGTGGCAAGAAATGGGATAAAACCATTAAAGGATTGACCAAAAACAATTTAGCTAAAGTAAATCAAACTGATAATGGTTTGGTGGTTACTTTGGTAAACTAAACAATAACTAACGTTAATTTCAGCAGTACAAATGCACACCATAAAAAATGATTTCATCTTTATAAGTTCGTTTGTATTGTTGTTTTTACCTTTTTTTATATCAGAAGAACTCTACCAATTTTACATAGAGTTTAACCAGCATTACGCTTTAATTTCAAGTTTTATAAAGTTTGCTGTTTTAGCCACATTAGGAGAACTTATTGGGTTAAGAATTAGAACAGGAAACTACTTTCAAAAAGGATTTGGAGTATTACCCAGAGCAATTGTTTGGGGATTTTTAGGCATTACCATCAAAATAGCATTTGTAATTTTTGCTATTGGAACACCTGCTTTTTTAGAATCTATCGGATTTGAAAATTTGAAACAAATCATGGCTAATTCATTAAGTATTCAAAAAGTTGGCGTTTCCTTTTTGATAAGTGTTGCTATGAACCTGATATACGCACCTGTAATGATGACGTTGCACAAAATTACGGATACACATATCATCAATAATCAAGGGACATTAAAAGGTTTTCTTACTCCTATCAAATTTGGTGAAATCATGGCTAATTTAGACTGGAAAACCCAATGGCATTTCACCTTTAAAAAAACTATTCCGTTCTTTTGGATTCCTGCACACACAATTACTTTCTTATTACCAACTGATTTTCAAGTGCTATTTGCTGCACTTTTAGGAATTGCCTTAGGAGTTTTATTGGCCTTTGCTAATTTTAATAAGAAATAAAAAAACCTCAATCGAGGTTTTTTAACTTTTAATCTTTTTTTGGATAATCTTCAAGACTTTTTCTAAACTCTTCTTTACTTTTTTCTATCGCTTTTTGAATTCGATCTTGTGAAAGATTGTATTTCATATCCACTCCTTTTTTCTCAGGAAATTGTTCTATAATCACTGTAGATGAAGGGAAAGCAAACTCAACTCCTAATTCTTTAGCCAATCGTACAATTGCCATATGTAAACGGTGTTTAGATGATTGTTCTACATTCCAATCCAATTCAATAAAAAACACGTTTAAAAGTATCAATAACGCTGAATTACCAAAGCCAGTAAACTCAACATTGTATTGATCTGATAAGGTGTCTGGATGTAAAATAATCAATTCGCGTACTCCTTTAACAAAAGCTTCAATTAACTCTGGAGGTGTATCATACCTGATTCCTAACTCTGTTTTATAACGACGATACTTTCTTAAACCTTTATTGTTAACAACAATTTCAGCTAGTTTACTGTTTGGAATTTGAAATAACGATGTGTCAAATGCTCTAACTCTTGTAGATCTAAAACCAACTTCTTCAACGGTTCCTTCTACTTCGGCAGCAACAATCCAATCACCGATATGAAACGGTTTATCCAGAAAAATCATAAAGGTTCCTATAAGATTTTTAACAGTGTCTTGAGATGCAAAAGCAATGGCTATACCTCCAATAGAAGCACCGGCAATAACCGTTGTTGGATCCAATCCAAAAACAGTTAACATTTTTAAAAATCCAACAAATATTACAATACCACGTAAAAAATTCTTTAAGATGGGTACTAGTTGGTCGTCTAATTTACTATGAGTTCGTTCAGTATATTCTTCATAAAAACTCATAATTACTTTAACTATATTTAAGAAAACATAGATCCAGTATACAGTACCAACAATTTCAATTAAAACAATTAAAAAATGATTAACATCTGTTGGAAAAAGTAACGATGGAAGTAATTTACCTACAAAATACAGTAAGATTAATACTACAATAGGACGTGAAACTTGATTTAATGCTACATTAATATTGGTGTTTCGTTTATGAAATAACATAAACTGAACTTTCCTTAACAGCAATGCAAGTATTTCTTTTAACACAAAATACAAGACTAAAAAACTTACTATAATAATTGCAAGTGCTATTAGTTGCCATAATTCTATACCTAAAAACGATTTTCTTCCGGCATCTGGAATTAATTCGTGAATCCATTGAGTATACCAAGGGTAAACATCGTTGTAAAGTTTTTCAATTTCAGCAATTGTTTCGTCCGAATAAACCCATTTATTATCAATTTTTACCAGATAAACCTCTGGTAATTGTTTAAATAGAACATATTTATTAGGCTTGTTTACAAGCGTAGTATCAACATAATTTGGGTCAACAGGAATGTTATCATAATCAACTTTTAAGCCCTTTCCTTTTAAAATCATTTTAAGCTTTATTGCACTATCCTTAGCTTCTGCCTGCGTTAAATTTCTAAATACTCTTGCAGATTTAGATGGTTTATAGTTTGCATCTTCTAAAAACTTAAGATGGGTATATACTGTCGCTTTAGGACTTGACAAATCAACCTTTGAAGCTTGTTGTGCAAATGTAAATGCAGAGATGAAAATCAGGAATACAACTAATCTATTTTTCATTTTAAAAGTAATTTATTTCAAATATAACGCAAATTTAAAGAAGCTTTCGAGTTAAAAACGAAGATTTTATTAACGTTTTTTAGAAGGTATTCGTTTCTTTGAAGCTGAAGATTTCTTTTTTGATTTCACCGATGAAAAATTATCAAATCCGGGTAATAGTTTCTTTAACAAATCAGGTCTCGCTATTTTATCTAAGACATTTCTAATCCAATCTTGGTTTTCTTTTTTATACCAAAAGAAAAATCGATGTTGCTCTAGTTTATCTCTTTTAGTTTTTGGAGTAAAAACTGGTTTCATGGTATATGGGTGATAACCACTGTAATATATAACAGTCGCTAAAGTCATTGGAGTTGGGGTAAAATCCTGTACTTGTTCTAATTTAAAGCCCATATCTTTTGTTTCAGCAGCTAATTGTGCCATATCTTCCAGTTCACAATCGGGGTGACTAGAAATAAAATAAGGTATTAATTGCTGATTTAACTTGTTCTTTTTATTTACCAAATCAAACTGATTTTTAAATAAATGAAAATTACTAAACGATGGTTTACGCATCAACTTCAGCACCTTATCTGAAGTATGCTCTGGAGCCACCTTTAAACGTCCTGAAACATGCTTAGTAAGTACTTCGTTGGTATAATTTTCTAAATCTTTAGGGTCTGCTTTTTTATTAAATTCGGGCACTAATAAATCATAACGAATGCCACTTCCAATATGTGATTTTTTAATTTTTGGATGTTTGTCAATTTCTTTATACAAATCAACCATAGGCTGATGCGAAGTATCTAAGTTATAACAAACAGTTGGAGAAATACACGAAGGGGCAACACACTTATCGCAAATACTCTGAATTTTACCCTTCATTTTATACATATTTGCTGATGGACCACCAACATCTGATAAGTAACCTTTAAAGTCATCCATTTTGGTAAGTGCATCAACTTCTTTCAAAATTGATGTAGTACTTCTACTGGCAATAAATTTACCTTGATGTGCAGAAATAGTACAAAAACTACATCCTCCAAAACATCCACGGTGAATATTTACAGAAAACTTAATCATTTCATAGGCTGATATGGGTCCTCTATTTTTGTACTTTGGATGTGGTAATCGTGTATAAGGCAAATCAAATGAAGCATCAATCTCACTCTCAGTCATTGTTACAAATGGCGGATTTATTATCAGCATTTTAGCTCCTATTTGCTGTAAAATTCTTCTGCCAAAAAGTTTATTAGATTCCTGTTCAATTACCTTAAAATTGCTAGCGTATGCTTTTTTATCGTTTAAACATTCTTGATGAGAATTGATTTCTACATCTTCCCAATTTTTATTTTTAGGCAACGCTGTCTTTTTATCTTGTAAAAAAGCAGTTTGATTTATTGTTTTTAAGGAGGTAAAAGGAACTCCTTTTTGCAACAAATTAATAATTTCTCTCAATGGCTGCTCTCCCATTCCATACACCAATAAATCTGCTCCAGAATCTTCTAAAATTGATGGTTTTAGTTTGTCTTGTAAATAATCATAATGGGTAACTCTTCGCAGGGATGCTTCAATACCTCCTATTACAATAGGTACATCCGGATAAAACTTTTTAATGATTTTAGAGTACACAATAGTTGGATAATCAGGTCTATGTCCAATTTCACCTCCTGGAGTATAGGCGTCATTATCGCGTCTGTTTTTATTAGCTGTATAATGATTTACTAATGAATCCATGCTGCCGGCGGTTACTCCAAAAAACAATCGGGGTTTTCCTAATTTGGTAAAATCTTGTAAATTATCATTTACATTGGGTTGCGGTACAATGGCTACCTTTAAACCATAACTTTCTAAAATTCTACCAATAACAGCTGGCCCAAAAGCCGGGTGATCTATATACGCATCGCCACTAAATAGAATTACATCTAGCTCTTCCCATCCTCTTATGGTAACTTCTTTTTTAGTGGTTGGTAACCAATCTGATAATACATAATTATTCATACGGTGCAAAAATACAATTATTATTCTGATTAGATGATTGTTAATGTTTTGTTAAGTTAGCAATGACATTAAACCTTAGGAAAAGAATACAGTCAAAGAGGTATAAAAAATAAATAATATGAAAACAATCACCTCTATTTTAGCAGTCCTTTTTGTGTTAAACTTATCGGCACAAGAACCAAAATTAAACGAACGAAAACAGCAATATACTCCAGAACAAATTGCTGAACTACAAACCAAAAAAATGGAACTGGAGTTTGATTTATCTGACAAGCAACGAAAAGAGTTGTACAAATTAAATTTAGAAACTGCCCAAAAAAGAGAAGCAAAAAAACAGGAGTTGAAAGAGCTTAAAACTGAGCAAAAACAATTAACATCTGACGAAAAATACCAAATGCAACTAAAACGCTTAGATGAAGCAAAATATCATCAAACAGAAATGAAACGTGTTTTAGGTGAAGAAAAATATAATGTATGGAAAGAAAAGCAACAGCAACGTCAAATGAATCAAAAGAATGCTATGCGACAAAATCGTATGGAAATGCGTAAAAACAGAACAAAAAAGTTGTAAATAGTTAGTTAATTAGTTAGTTTTTAAAAAAAGAAGCTCGGGAAATTTCCCGAGTTTTTTATTTTACAATCTTTAAGATTTGACCTATTGAAAGGTTGTTTCCATTTAGATTATTTAATTTCATTAATTCTTCTACTGTTAAATTATACTTCTTTGATATAGAATACAACGTATCTCCTTTTATAACTTCGTGCTGATTTGAGGCTACTAATTCTTTCTTTTCTACCACAGTTTTGTATCCTAAAACTTGTTCATCAAACTGGTATAATTCATAATCTTCAATAAGTTTTATCAACTTAATAGGGTATAATTTATCGGTAGCATAACCAGCTTCTTTTAACCCATAAGCCCATGAAACATAATCATTTTCTTTAAATGTAAACAGTTTATTATAGCGTGGCCGGGTTGTTAAAAACGTAGAATGATCTATAAATGACAATTTTGGATCGTTGTATTTTCTAAAACATTCACCCAAAGAATCATCGTCATGAGAAACTGATTCACCTTCCCATCCTTTGTGACATTTTACACCAAAATGATTGTTTGATTTAAGCGACAAATCGCTTTTTCCACTATTTGATTCAACAATAGCTTGTGCTAACTTAATGCTTGCCGGAATTTTAAATTTTCGCATTTCTGCCATGGCTTCACCAGCATATAAATCGATATACAAGAGTGTAGCAATATTTAATTGCGGTTTACGCTCAATTATTTCTCTGGTATAATTGCTTGTTGTTACCTCTTTCTTTACATCGGATTTGTTTTGAACTACTCCTTCTGTAGTGGTTGGTTTTGAAATTACAGTTTTTTGTGTTGGTGCTGGTTGGTATACTTGCTTTTTGCTAAGACAACTTGTCAACAAAAACAACACACATGTACTATATATTATTAAGTTAAGTTTCATATTGAACGATTTTCTTTTTCTGTTAAAAATTAACAACAGCTTAAACTATTACAAACTTTATTTTAAGCTGATAAAAATAAGTAATTCCTTTCGTACATACACTTCATAATAACGCTATGAACTGTTAAAAATTTCAAAATATTATTCCTTTAGTTTATTCCATTAAAACAGCACATTCTTCCCAATCTTTTAACAATTGTTCTAACTTATTCTTTTTGAATTCGTAATTGTCAAAAAAATCAGAATTTAAATCAACTAAATTGTTAGCTAACTGATTATTTAAAAGTTCTATTTCTTGTTCAAGACATGTTATCTCTTTCTCAATTTTGCTCAACTTATTTTTAAGTTGCTTTAATTCTTTATCCGATTGTTTTTTTTGTTGATAATTTTCATTTAAAACTCCTATATCTGTGTTAATATGATCGGTCTTTTTTTCTGCTTCTCTTAAATTATTGAAATTTTGAAAAGTTAAAAACTCGTTGATATCGCCTAAAAACTCGGTAATTTTTTGATCTCTAAAGAAGTATACTTTATCTGTTAAACCTTGTAAAAAATCACGATCGTGCGATATTAAAATTAATGTACCTTCAAAATTTATCAATGCTTGTTTAAGTACATTTTTAGAAGCTAAATCGAGGTGATTTGTGGGTTCATCCATTATTAACACATTAAATGGACTTAATAACATTTTACACAAGGCTAATCTGTTGCGTTCTCCTCCCGAAAGTACTTTTACTTTTTTATCTACATCATCTCCTCCAAATAAAAAAGCACCCAACATATCTCTAACTTTAGTCCTGTTACTTTCATTGGCTGCATTTTCCATTATTTGTAACACGGTGCTTTCTGCATCTAAATATTCTGCCTGATTTTGGGCAAAATACCCAATTTGTACATTATGACCTTTAGTTATAGTACCTGTATAATCAATTTCATTTACTAACATTTTAGCCAAGGTTGTTTTTCCTTGTCCATTTTGACCAACAAAAGAAATTTTACTATTTCTATCGATAAGCAAATTTACTTCGGATAAAACCTTTTTTGAGCCATAATTCTTAGAGGCTTTAGTTACTTCAAAAATTACTTTTCCAGGTTGAACAGATACGGGAAACTGAATATTCATAACTGCATTATCACTTTCATCAACTTCTATGCGTTCAACTTTATCTAATTTTTTTATTAATGATTGTGCAAAAGCTGCTTTAGAAGCTTTATACCTAAAACGTTCTATTAATTGTTCGGTATGTTTTATCTCTTTTTCTTGATTTTTCTGAGCTTGTAATTGTTTTTCTTTGATGTCACTTCTTAGCACCAAATATTCTGAATACGGCTTTTTAAAATCATAGATTTGACCTAACGAAATTTCAATTGTTCTATTGGTAACATTATCTAAAAACATTTTATCATGTGAAACTAAAATAACTGCACCTGAATAATTTCTCAGAAAATTTTCAAACCAGATTATTGATTCTATATCCAAATGATTGGTTGGCTCATCGAGCAGTAAAATATCATTATTTTGAAGCAGTAACTTAGCCAATTCAATACGCATTCTCCATCCACCAGAAAATGTATCTGTTTTTTTATCAAAATCCTCTCGTTTAAAACCTAAGCCTTGTAAAATTCTTTCTGTTTCACCTTGATATTTATAGCCTCCAATTAATTCAAATCGATGCGTTAAATCGCTAGCTTGATGAACGAGGTTATCATAAGCTTCACTAAGAAAATCTGTAGCATTTGATAACTCTTGATTAACTTTTGTCAATTCCATCTCAACTTTTTTAATTTCTACAAATGCCTTATATGCTTCTTCAAGTATGGTACAGCCTTTAATGAATTCGATATCCTGTTTTAAAAAACCAATTTTAATATCTTTATCGAGTGCAATAGTACCAGTATCATATTCCTGTTCACCTGCAATAATTTTTAAAAGTGTTGATTTTCCTGCTCCATTTTTTCCAACTAAACCTATACGTTGACCTCTATCAACTTTAAAAGTTACATTTGAAAAAAGATCCGCACCGCTAAATGATATTGTTAAGTTATGAATGTTTAACATGTACAGTAATTAGTTTTTTTACAAAAGTATTGATTTAAAACAAGTAAAAAAAAACTCTCGACATGCGAGAGTTTAGTTTTATTATTTTGTGGTTTAATAATTCCACATATCAAGTTCTTTGTTTCTAATTTCGTCTTTAATTCGTTCTGCTTCTAACACTTGAAATAACGAGTTTCCACGAATATAATCGGCGATTTTTCTATTTCCATAGATATTTTCTTCTCGTGTAATAATTGAGTTAAATCTGCGTGCATTTAAGATATGATCAAAGGAAATTGGATATGCAGAGTTTTTCGGATTGAAAATCTTCATATCGTGTAAAATTTGACGGGCATTTGGATAATACACCCAAAATACTGCAATTTTTTCATTAGGATCACCACCTCTTCCAATACGTTGGATATCTGGTGCCATAGGAGCAATTCCTAATAATCGATATTTTAATTCACCCAATCGTTTGTCAAAATACCAAACACCTTTAATTTCAAACCCAACAACACTATGTGATGTTAAATTAGTTCTGTCTATATATTCTTCAATATTGGCATTTGGATTTCTGTTGAGTGCAGCAAAACCTCCATCGGCAGTATCAACACGAATTAATCTACTGGCTATTTGCTTGGAAGTTAACTTTTGAGTAAAATAATCATCAGAATATACTTCTGTAATTTTTCCTGAGTTAATACCTGTCAATAAAGTTTCAAATAATGAACGTCTGTCACTACTAATATTTCTACTATCTGTTGGATAGTACAGAGGTAAGTTAATACGTTCCTTTAAATCAATATACTCCCAAACTATTTTAGACCATAAAATATCCCTGTCGTCTACAAATCCATAAGGCAATGGGCCGTCATTATCTGCTAATAATTGCTTTTCATTTTTTTTACCAATTTCACTTGGACTTTTAGCATTTAATAAATTAGCCTGTGACCAAACATTATTGGACAGAAAAATTAAAATTAAAAGCGGGATTATATTTTTTATTAATTTCATTTCAATATTAGTTTGTTAATTCAATACTAACCGGCAATACATTTTTTAGTTTGTAAGAAGCGTTATTTTGAATTTGGGCTTTTACATCAAAAATAGTAACCATGTCTCCAAATTTCGCTTTATCTAAAGCGCGCTGTGCTTGGTCATCAATTCTGTTTCCATTTACAATAACAGTTGCCTGACCTGGTACTTTTAGTTTAAATCCACTAATAACGATATCCAAGTCAAATTCAAAGTCAGGAATAGTTGCTCCAATAGTAGATTTACCTAAGCTTTCTCTTGGCATTCTCAAAGCACCGTATTCTCCACGAACGGTTGAAACTGGCGCTGGTATCTCTTTTATTCTAAATGTTTGACCTGAGCTTACCATGGAACCATCCGGAAGTTTACCTGAAACTCTTATAGTTACATCATTTCCAGATTCAGGACTTAAAATATACTTTCCTTGTCCGGTTGCTTTTCTTAAACCGGGTGCTGATGCAGACACATTGTTATCGGTTACTCCTGGAATTGATATTGTTACAGGATTATCAACACCTCTATATACTACATTCATTTTATCTGCTGATACAACAGCACTGTTTGGTTTTGAAACTACAGCATAAGTGCTGGTAATTGGAATTTCAACAGGTTTACCATTTTCTAAAAAGATAAATTTACCATTAATCGTATTTTCTCCTACATTGCCCGATGGGAATTCCAACAATACTTGTCCTGCTTCAATTTTATCATCAGCAACTTTTCTGCCATTTACTTCAACACTGGTTGGTTTTAATGTAGGATCTACTTTTCCAAGTACAATTTTTCCTTTAAACATTTCTCCTTGGAAGAAAGCAGTTTTAGTAGGAATAACAATTGCCTCATACTTAGTCATGGATACATCACTAATTAACTGACCTTGTAACAATTCGCTCAAAATTTCAGTTTCAGTTGTTTTGATATCCATTTGGATTTGAGTCAAATTCGTTAACGAGGCAATAAGTGGAAATGCTTCAAAATGATATTTTAACCATTTTTTATTTGCTCCATCTCTTGTTTTAACATCATCAGTATTAAATCGCTCATTAATTACATTGTTAATATGATCAAGATTAGGTCCTAATGTTTCTACTAAAGTTTTTCTGTAATTTTCAACGCTAGCAACAAATTCATCTCCATTTTTACTGTATCCATCACCATCAAAGAAATACTCGTCTAGGAAAGCTGATTGATCCATTACTTCATAATCTCTTTTATCAGATAAATTTTCAGTCATTTTAGTTTTTAACGCTTCAATCTTAGCGTATAAATCATCTGATTCTTTTTTAACTTTTTCTGCTTTTATTCTTAACGGTTCATACTTTTCTGCTTGTTCAGCTGCTTTTCCTGCTAAAAGTGTAAAAGCAGCATCATTTTTTAATGAAGATTTTGCATTTGCTTCCGTTAATTTTTCATTAAGAAAACCAAAAGACGATAACACCTCTTTAGACATATTCATGGCGAGCATCGCAATAAATACAAGGTACATTAAGTTAATCATCTTCTGCCGTGGTGATAAATTTCCTCCAGCCATTTCTTATTTTGTTTTAATGAATAATTAGTTGCTAATTATTTCTTATTATTTATTTGACATTGCTGATAACATTTTTCCATAAACTTCATTTAATGAAGCCATGTTTGCTGAAAGAGACTCCATTTGTTCTCTTAGTCGCTCAGCATTTTGTGCTGATGCATTGTTTATTTCTGCCTGACGTGCTGCATGTTCTACCTGCGAACTGTATAATTTATTCAACGATTCCATTTGAGCAGCAGCCAAGGTTAATTGCTCACTATATTTGCTAGTAGCTGAAATTGAATCGTGTGTAGATGCAATATCTTTAGCGGCATTTTCAAGATTATGTATGCTATTTGTGAATCCTTTTAACAACTCAGCATCTACTTTTGCATCTCTTAATAAATCATCAATCTTATGTGCTAAAATTCCTTCAACATCATCAGTTTCATATGATTTTGTTTTTTTTACTCCTTCTTTTCCAGCTGCCAATTCTGGGAACACCAGTGACCAGTCCATATCTTCTTCAATAGGTTCGAAGGCTGATATAGCAAAAACAATTGCTTCTACGATCATACCAATCGTTAAAATAATTGTACCATAAGGCCAGTGTGCTATTTTGAATAATGCACCAATAATAACTACAGATGCACCAAGCCCGTAGGCCATGTTGAACATTTTTTTGGTTGATTTTTGTGCCATAATATTTAAATTTAATATGGGATTATTTTACGCTTCTTTTTTTTGTTTTTTTGCCGGTTAGGTTGGTACCTAAATAATCGTGAACCGTTCTAAATCCAATATAACTTCGAGCAGAATCTCCATACTCAAAATCTCTTGAACTTACTTGAAGGAAAAACGCTACATCTTTCCATGAACCACCTCTGATTACTTTTCTGTTATTCTTTGCATCTTCAACATTTGGGTTCATGGTTGCCCCGAAATTATACGATGACTCATTGTATGCAGTATTTGTCCATTCAGAAACGTTTCCGGCCATGTTGTACAACCCAAATCCGTTAGGATTGTATGATTTTGCCTCCATGGTATATAAAGCTCCATCAACAGCATAATCTCCTCTGCTTGGTTTAAAGTTTGCTAAGAAACATCCTCTATCGGTTGTGGTATAAGGACCTCCCCAAGGATAAACCGCGAAATTTAAACCGCCTCTGGCAGCATATTCCCATTCTGCTTCGGTTGGTAATCTGAATTGTGGTACGGTACTTGGATGTTTTTTAGATCGTAAATAATCGTTTTTCTTTTTGGTTCTCCAATTGGTAAATGCTTTTGCTTGTTTCCAGCTAACTCCAACTACGGGATAATCGGCATAGGCTTCGTGCCAGAAATAATCTTGATGCATTGGATCATTATAGGAGTAGTTAAAGTCTTTTACCCAAACGGTGGTATCAGGATAAATATTAACTACTTCTTTTCTGATAAAGTCTTTTCTGTTTCCTGAAGTTCTTGCAGCTGATTCTATATCTAACCAAGCATAACTGTACTTCAATTTTCTAACATCTATCATTCTTCTACCGTTAATGCTTTCATCTACAGGTATGAACATGGTATCCATAACTTCTGCATAATACTCATCAGTATAACGTGCTGGATGCCAATCTAATTTTTCTTTCCAGTTAAGTAATTTTCCTTGTGTTGGTGAATCAAAATCGCCTAAACTACCATAGTACTTAAGCATATACTTAACATAAGCAGATGCTTTAGTGGTATCAATATTTTTAAATTGAAAACGCTGAATTCCTTCTTTTGAGGGTTCTTTTCCGTATGCTAACTCTTCTGCCAATAAGGCTAATTTTGTTCTAACAACAGAATCACGTACCCAAAAAACGAATTCTTTATACTCACTATTGGTTATTTCGGTTTCATCCATATAAAAAGGACGCACGGTTACCGTTCTGGTTGGCGTATTAAACGCACTAGAGACATCTTCATCTTGACTACCCATAGTGAATGAACCTCCTGGTACTAAAACCATACCGTATGGTTTTTCTCCGTACCATTTGCTTTTTGTTTTAGCTCCAACTAATTCTCCTCGATCACTCTTTCCACAACTATAAAAAAACGCTACTATAAGCAACAGATATACTGTATTTCTCCTCATAATTAATTTTTATCTTATACTAAAATACAATCTTTATTTATTAAAAAGCCCGTATTAACTCACAAATATAAAATATATTTTGAAGTAACAACAATACTAAGGGTTTAATAATACATTAAATTAACTAAATTAATTTTCTTATTGTTTTATACCATCTATTGGGAATTTCTTGATTTGTTGCCTCAAGATATTCCTGATAGGTACAAGGTATTAACGCATTTCTTTTAATATTATTATTTATATTAAAATTAATTTCAAACCACCATCTTCCACTTTTGTTGCTTTTATAAAAAATAAAATCGTCATTTTCTATAGGAACAATATATTTTTGGTAGTTTTCTTTTAACCCGAAAGGATAATCGTTTGCTCTAAAATTCACTCCTTCAATGAAATACCAAACCATTTGTGCAATTAATTGCGCTGTTTGATTTTGTACATCCAATAATGGATTGTATTCATAAATACCAAATGAGGACACTTTATCGCTAATACCCGCATAACGTGCAATGGCGCAAATTTCGTCACCATAAAACCCATTGGGTGTTGCATTGTTATTAGCTGAAGCATCTGCTTGTCGAATTGCACTAATATCAATACTTACAATATCAGCATCGCGCAACATGGGTTCTGCAAGTTCTATTTTTTTAGCTTCTCCCAATCGAATACTATCAAAATACAAAGAATCTATAAGATCTAATTCCTCTTGTGGAACAAAATAGGACTGATAACCTATATTACTAAAATTAAATAAATTGGAAGGTTTTTCGAGAATTATAGCACTTAAATACGATTGTGAATTTATGGTTTCCTGATTATTTCCTAAATCAAATTTATTATCGACAACCGTTAGGTTAACTATTTGTTCTAAACTATCATAAGCCCTGTAATTTGCGTAGGTTAAAGCATGACTTCCTCCAATTATTATAGGAATAATATTTTTTTTTAGTAAGTTTTTAAGTGTTTGAATCAATGCAAAATGAGTATCTGAAACCTCATTGCCTTTATAAATATTTCCTAAATCAACTAAAGCATTTGTCCAATTACCGGGAAATAATTTATAAAATTCCAATCGTATTTGATCAATTCCGTCACCTGTTCCTTCATTATTAACAGCATTTCTGCCTTCTAGAACTCCTATAAGTGCAAGTTTTGCATGGGTCAAGTCAGGTACTCCTGTTTTTTCGGTATGAATCTGAATTACTTTACCAATAGATTGATTATGAAGATATTTAATTTCATCGGCTAAAGACGACTCAACAGGAAATAAAAAATCAACACTCATAGTTTAACTTATATATTCTTATGGTGTGAAGTTATGTTATTTTTTCTTTTTAGATGCAGGTTTTTTAGTAGTTTTTTTATTTACTTTTAAATCTTGAATCATTTTTTCGGCATCTTCTAAGGTAAATGAATTTACCTTAACTGATTTAGGTAATTCAATTTTTATTTTACCTGAATGCAAACAAAAACGACCCCATCTGCCTTTTTGAACAGATATTCCTTTGTTTTCCCAATGGTGTACAAATTTATCTTTCTCTTTTTGAAGTTTTTCAACAATCAACGATTCAACATCGTCTTGAGACAAATTATCGAAATCGTATTTTTTACTGACATTTATAAACAGATTGTTCCATTTAATAAATGGACCAAATCGTCCAACGCCTTTTTGAACAGGTAATTTTTGATATATAGCTATTGGAGCATCGGCTTGTTCTTTTTCCTGTATTAGCTCAATAGCTCTATCTAAATCGACTTTGTGAATGTCTTCGCTTTTAGGTAACGAAATAAATTTCTCATTATATAGAATATAAGGTCCAAATCGACCTGAATTTATTATCACATTTAGGTTTTTATACATACCGATATCTTTTGGAAGTTTAAAAAGTTGTAAAGCTTCCTCTAAATTGATGTCTTGTATCGATTGATTTTCTAAAAGACTTGCAAATCGTGGTTTTTCATTATCGCTTGCTTCACCAATTTGAACCATCGCACCGTATTTACCTAGGCGTACATATACATTTTTACCACTATCGGGATCAATTCCTAACAAGCGTGCCCCTGTAGCTCTTTCGGCTGTTGCCTCTACATTTTCCACATGCGGATGGAATTGTTTGTAAAAATTCTTAATCATCGATACCCAGTCTTTGTTTCCTTCGGCTATCTCATCAAAATCTTCTTCAACATTAGCTGTGAATTGAAAATCAAGAATTTCTTCAAAATTTTCACATAAAAAGTCGTTTACAATATTTCCGATATCGGTAGGAACTAATTTTCCTTTATCGGAGCCCACTTTTTCTGTTAGTACATGCGAAGTAAGCTGATTTTTCTTTAAAACCAGTTGATTGTATTCTCTGCTTTCGCCATCAATTGATCCTTTTTCTACATATTCTCTTTTCTGAATAGTGGAAATTGTTGGTGCGTAAGTTGATGGTCTACCAATACCTAGCTCTTCAAGTTGTTTAACTAAAGAAGCTTCAGTATATCGGTACGGTGGTTTGGTAAAGCGTTCTGTTGCATTTATATAATTATTGTGGACAACTTCGTTGATGGTCAAATTTGGCAATAATCCCGCCTGGTCTTCATCTTCAACATCAAAACTTTCCATATAAACGGTTAAAAACCCATCAAATTTAATCATCTCGCCATTTGCAATTAAGACTTCTTTATTTTGATTGTTTTCAATGTCAACTGTTGTTTTTTCGAGAATAGCATCACTCATTTGCGAAGCGATGGTTCGTTTCCAAATAAGTTGATACAATCGATCTAAATCGCGGTTTTCATGTATTTCAGAAACAGCAATATTGGTTGGTCTAATAGCTTCGTGTGCCTCTTGAGCTCCTTTGGCTTTTGATTTATAAACTCTTGGTTTACTGTATTTTTCACCAAATTTTGAAGCAATTTCGTGTTGAATAGCACCCATGGCCTCTTGAGAAAGATTTAAACTGTCGGTTCTCATATAAGTAATATAGCCTTCTTCATACAAGCGTTGTGCAATTTGCATTGTTCTAGAAACAGAAAACGATAATTTTCTGGATGCTTCCTGTTGCAAAGTAGAAGTTGTAAATGGTGGTGCCGGTGATTTTTTTGCTGGTTTTTTTTGTAAATCGGCAACCTTAAATTCTGCGCCGATACAACTTTCTAAAAATTGTTGCGCTTCTTTTTTAGTTTCAAAGTTTTTTGGTAAGCTCGCAGTGAATTTTTTCTTTTCTGCCGAGTTAAATTCGGCTAGAATTTTATAGGATGCTTTCGTTTTAAATGCCTGTATTTCCCGTTCTCTTTCGACAATTAATCGTACAGCCACCGATTGCACTCGACCAGCTGAAAGTCCACCTTTGACTTTTTTCCATAAAACCGGTGAAAGTTCATAACCTACAATCCGATCTAATACGCGTCGAGCTTGCTGAGCGTTTACTAAATTAATATCTAATTTTCGCGGGTTTTCAACGGCTTTTAAAATGGCTGATTTGGTAATCTCATGAAAAACAATGCGTTTTGTTTTTTCTTCTTTTAATTTCAACTGTTCAAATAAATGCCAGGCAATTGCTTCTCCTTCTCTATCTTCATCACTCGCTAACCAAACTGTTTCCGCTTTATCGGCAAATTCTTTTAACTTTTTAACAACAGCTTTTTTATCCGATGAAACGATGTATTTGGGTTTGAAACTGTGTTCTAAATCGATTCCAATTTCCTTTGACGGTAAATCGGCTATATGTCCAAAACTCGATTCAACTTGAAAATCCTTTCCTAAAAATTTCTCGATTGTTTTTGCCTTAGCAGGCGACTCTACAATGATTAAGTTCTTTGCCATAAATCAACAATTATCCGACAAAAGTATATAATTTTAGTTAAATCAAAATTTTTGATTCAAAATAGTAATGAATCGACTTAAATGATTTGACTAAAAAAATTATCGAATTTAAGGCCTAATTTAGATTGAAAACGCTTAATAGTTGAACAGAATCTCCTGTGTATTTGTACTGATATACGACTTCATTGGCAATTAAAATTAGCTTATCATATAACGGAATCACATCAAAGGCGTTAATATTTTTGAAATGATTTACCAATTGTAATTCCATTACGTTTGATTTATTGTACACTTTTAATCCGGAAGTTCCATCACATACAAACAACAAATTGTTTGAAACACCCATTCCATAAGGATTATCCATAACGTAATCTTTAAGTTTTTTAGGTGCTAATTTATTAGAAACATCTATTACTTCTAATAAACTTTCATTTGAACCGCATAAATTCCCTGCACGTAAGGTTACAAAAGCCATATCATTTTCATCAACTACAACCGGATCGCAAGCGCGTATATGAGCTATTCTTGACATAAATTTAGGTTTACTCAAGTTTTGAATATCATAAATATACATCCCGGTGGTACTGCCCAAATACAGATAATTTCCTTTATTAAAAATAGTTTCAATGCCCCATCCAACAGGTTCTTCGCCTATTTTTACAGGTAAATTAAGATTTTGTATGCCAAAAATATTGATTTGATGGTCGTTAACTGCGTACAAATAATCGCTTACAATCATAAAACGAGCCAGTGAGCCACCTTGGCCTACCATAGATGCATCGGAGGCAGATGCTGATGCCAGTTCGCCAAACCTCCACCAATAAATTTGGTCGGTTCTCATTTTTGCTTTTGCTATTTTCCAATCTACAACAACGTGGTTTTCTTTCACATTTTCCCATTTAATATATCGAGGTAAATTATCAGTGGCCTCAAAAATCGGTTCTATATAAAAATTTGGGAGGACATCTTTTAGTCGGTTAACCAAAACGATATTTTTAATGTTCGCAATATTAAATACTACCAAATCAGCATAACTATCGGCATATAACATATCATCTTTTACAGCAATATCGACGTTTCCTAGTATTTTAATAAAGTTGATTTTTTTTGGAGCAGTTGGAATTGAATTATCGATAATGTGAATACCTTTCCCTTTATCGTTTACAAACAAATAATCACCATAAACATAAATTTTACCTGATTCTTGAATACTTTGAGGTGGCATTATTTTAACAGAAGACCTTACTTCTGTCATACTCATCGTTACTGGCGTAGCTACATTAAATAGTTCATAATCTTCTTCATTGTTTTCACAAGCTGTAAAAACACCAATTATACTCACAAAAACTGCAATTTTATATAATATTTTCATGTGTATTTTTTATCAAATTTAATTCAAGTTTAATAAACAACATTTGATTTTAACAAAAATTTATAACATGTTAAATTTAATCTATACTGACAATTTGACATCAATTAAAAATTGATTGTATCTTTGTAGCCATAAATGATAATCCATGTCGAACGAAAAGTATATTGATGAAAAAATTCAAGGCAGTGCCTTGATGACTATTGCAAAGAAAGATAATCACAAAAAATTATATTTGGAGAGCTATGGCTGTCAGATGAACGTAAACGATAGCGAAATAGTTGCTTCCATTTTATCTGATTTAGGTTACAACACCACACCACATATTGAAGAGGCTGACTTAGTGCTCGTTAACACTTGTTCTATCCGAGAAAAAGCTGAATTAACTGTTCGAAAACGTTTGGAAAAATTTAATGCTGTTAAAAAAATAAATCCCAGCATGAAAGTAGGTGTTTTAGGATGTATGGCCGAACGATTAAAAACACAATTTTTAGAAGAAGAAAAAATTGTTGACCTAGTTGTGGGACCCGATGCGTATCGTGATTTACCAAACTTACTCGAAGAAATTGAAGACGGAAGACAAGCTGTAAACGTAATTTTATCTAAGGAAGAAACCTATGCTGATGTTGCTCCAATTAGATTAAATTCTAACGGAGTTAGTGCCTTTGTATCCATTATGAGAGGATGCGATAATATGTGTACATTCTGTGTTGTTCCATTTACAAGAGGCCGTGAACGCAGCCGTGATCCGCAGAGCATCATTGAAGAAATACGAACATTGCAACAAAACAATTATAAAGAAGTAACCTTGCTTGGCCAGAACGTAGACAGCTATTTATGGTATGGCGGGGGACTTAAAAAAGATTTTGATAAAGCTTCTAAATTAGCACAAGCCACAGCCATCGATTTTTCTAAATTACTTGATATTGTAGCAACCGAATTTCCTGAAATACGTTTACGCTTTTCAACATCCAATCCACAGGACATGCATTTAGATGTTATTCATGTGATGGCAAAACATAAAAATATCTGTAAATATATCCATTTACCGGTTCAAAGCGGCAGCACTCGGGTATTGGAACTAATGAACCGTAAACATACCCGTGAAGAATATATCAGTTTAATCGACAACATAAAAAAGATTATTCCAGACTGTGCTATTTCGCATGATATGATTGCCGGTTTTTGTGGTGAGCAGGAACAAGATCATCAAGATACCTTAAGTTTAATGGAATATGTAAAATATGATTTTGGATTTATGTTTGAATATTCTGAACGACCAGGAACTCCTGCCGAAAAAAGAATGGAAGACGATGTACCTGCAGAAGTTAAAAAAAGACGTTTATCTGAAATTATCAACTTGCAACAAAAACACGGGTGGCACAATATGCAGAAAAAAGTAGGTAAAACCTTTGAAGTATTAATCGAGGGAAATTCAAAAAAGTCAGATAAACACTGGATGGGAAGAACTTCGCAAAATGCAGTTGCAGTTTTCCCAAAAGGCAATGAAAAAGTGGGCGATTTTGTGAATGTATACATCGAAAATTGCACCTCGGCTACTTTAATAGGAAAAGCAATTTAATTTTAACACATGGAATCATTACAAACTATAAAACAGCGTTTTGGAATCATTGGCAATGATATTCACTTAAACCGCGCCATCGAAAAGGCTGTTAGAGTTGCTACCACAGATATTTCTGTATTAGTTACCGGAGAAAGCGGAGTTGGTAAAGAAAATATTCCAAAAATTATTCATCAGTTATCTCACAGAAAACACAACAAATACATTGCAGTTAATTGCGGTGCTATTCCAGAAGGAACTATCGACAGTGAATTGTTTGGTCATGAAAAAGGAGCTTTTACCGGTGCAACCGGTGCAAGAAGCGGTTATTTTGAAGTGGCCGATGGCGGAACCATCTTTTTAGATGAAGTTGGTGAGTTACCTCTAACCACGCAAGTACGTTTGTTGCGGGTTTTAGAAAATGGTGAATTTATTAAAGTTGGTTCATCTACAGTTCAAAAAACCAATGTGAGAATAGTTGCTGCTACCAATTTAAACATGCACGAAGCCGTTAAAAAAGGAAAATTTCGCGAAGATTTGTACTACCGCTTAAGTACTATCGAAATTCACCTACCGCCACTTCGCGAACGAAAAGATGATATTCATTTGTTGTTCAGAAAATTTGCCGCCGATTTTGCTCAGAAATATAAAATGCCATCTATCAGGTTAACCGACGAGGCAGTGTTCATACTTGAAAATTTTAATTTTCCTGGAAATATCCGTCAACTTAGAAATATAGCTGAACAAATATCGGTTGTTGAAGAAAACAGAACTATCTCGGCCGAAAAGTTACAATTGTATTTGCCTAAAACACCTCAAAACCTACCAATGATTGTTGGTGGTTTTAAATCAGAAAGCGATTTTTCTAACGAACGTGAAATTATGTACAAGATATTGTTTGATATGAAAAACGATATCAACGATTTAAAAAAAGTAACTTATGACATGCTTCACAACGGAAATACTGCAAAAGTTCACGAAGAAAATAAACACATCATCCAAAAAATATTAAAAGACAAATCACCATCAGAAAGCAACACCACAGTTGAAGTTGTAGAATATCAAGACAACAGCTACCAAGAAGATGAAGATTATAATTACGATGATGAAAGCAGTGTAGAAATTGAAACAGCTTCGCTGCACGATATCGAATTGGAAATGATAAAAAAATCATTAGAACGACACCAGGGTAAACGAAAATTGGCTGCTAAAGAATTGGGAATTTCTGAACGAACCTTATATCGAAAAATTAAACAATACAATTTATAATTAATTTACTGTTCTAATTTGTACATTTGAAACCTATCTACTTAAAATGAAATATTTAAACTTAATTATAACACTTGTAATACTCTTATTTGCAACACAAAATTGCGGTGTGTATTCGTTTACAGGCGGTAATGTTGGGGATGCAAAAACAATCAGGGTCGATTTTTTTCAAAATAATGCACCCATTATTGAGCCGGGACTAAGCCAAAAATTTACACAATCGTTACAAGATTTATTTTTAAGACAAACCAATTTAAATCTGGTTAAAAACAATGCTGATTTACATTTTCAAGGAGAAATTGTTGATTTTAGAATTAATCCGATGACAGCAACCGCCGAACAACGCGCAGCCCAAAACAGATTGACAATTTCTGTTAGAGTTCGATTTACAAATAGATTGGTTGAAAATGATAATTTTGAAAAAACTTATAGTCATTATTATGATTACGGTGCAACCCAGCAACTAACCGGAAGTATTTTAGACAGCGCAACAAATGAAATATTCGAACGAATTACACGTGATATTTTTAATGATTCTGTTGCAAAATGGTAAGTTATGGATATGCTAAATTTAAATCATCTTATCAAAAGTAAAGCTCCAATTTCATTAACTGAGGTTGAAGAGTTAGGTCAATTACTCAATAAATATCCATATTTTCATTTAGCGCGGGCCTTACAATTAAAAGGTTTAAAAACAAATTTCGACATTCGGTACAATCAAGAATTAAAGACAACGGCGGCTCATACTATAGACCGAAGTGTACTTTTTGATTACATCACATCAACTAATTTTGTTGTTTTTGTTCCTAAAAACCAGCCTGAAGAAAGAAATACAGAACAAAAAATTGATTCTACATCCAATATTGATGCTGAGCAACTGTTTAATCAAAATACAGAAATGGTTAAAGCTAACAAACAACTCAGTATTGGTCAACCCATAAACTTCAGCGTAAATGACACCTATTCATTTAATGAATGGTTACAGTTAACGAAAGTTGTACCCTTAAACCAAACCTGTGAAACCAACAAAAAGTCTAATCAAAATTCACTAATAGACACCTTTATTAACACCAATCCAAAAATAAAAGCGCCTGAAAAAGACGCTCCGTTGGTAGATGTATCATCAAAAGCAGTGACTCCTAACGAAAGTTTGATGACCGAAACTTTAGCCAAAGTTTATTTAGAACAAAAAAAATACAAAAGTGCCATTAAAGCCTATAAAATTTTAAGTTTGAAATATCCAGAAAAAAGTGGTTACTTTGCAGACCAAATTAAAGCGATAACAATTTTACAAAACAATAATATATCATGACGTATTCAATATTTTTAATTTTAATCATCATCGTAGCAGCGTTGCTTGTTTTGATTATTATGGTTCAAAATCCTAAAGGAGGAGGATTATCATCTTCATTTGGTGGTGGTGCACAAACCTTAGGTGGAGTTCAAAGTACATCCGACTTTTTGGATAAAAGTACATGGACGCTTTCAATTATTTTAATTGCATTGATATTAGTATCTAATTTTGCAATTCCAAGAGCAGAAAATATAGAAGACAATTCTAGAATTCAAAATACTATTGAAAACAGAGAAGTTCCTACTCCTGTAGAAACTCCAGCTAACTAAGTTTCAATACATAAACAATTTTTAGTTGCCAATATGAATGTCATATTGGCAATTTTTTTGCTAAATTGACACAATTAATTGCATGGCATAATTTTAGTAAAGTGATTACAAAACATTAAAATTTTAATAAATATGAGTAAAATAAACATTAAACCATTAGCAGACCGCGTGCTAATAAAACCTAGTGCTGCAGAAACAACCACTGCATCTGGTATTATTATCCCTGATTCAGCAAAAGAAAAACCACAAAAAGGAACAGTAGTTGCCGTTGGAAATGGAACGAAAGATGAACCAATGACTGTTAAAGTTGGTGATGTTGTTTTGTATGGAAAATATGCCGGAACTGAATTAAAATTTGAAGGTGAAGATTTTCTAATCATGAGAGAAAGTGATATTTACGCAATTTTATAATAAAAAAAATTATGGCAAAAGAAATTAAATTTGATATAGAAGCACGCGATGGAATTAAACGCGGTGTAGATGCATTAGCAAATGCAGTGAAAGTAACCTTAGGACCAAAAGGTAGAAATGTAATTATTTCAAAACCTTTTGGCGGTCCAACCATTACTAAAGATGGGGTAACCGTAGCAAAAGAAATTGAATTAAAAGATGCACTTGAAAACATGGGTGCTCAAATGGTAAAAGAAGTAGCTTCTAAAACCAATGATTTAGCAGGTGATGGCACAACTACAGCTACTGTATTAGCTCAGGCAATCGTTAAAGAAGGATTAAAAAACGTTGCAGCTGGAGCCAATCCGATGGATTTAAAAAGAGGAATTGACTTGGCAGTATCTACCATTGTTGAAGACCTAAAAAAACAATCGCATGAAGTTGGTAACAATTCAGAAAAAATTAAACAAGTTGCCTCAATTTCTGCAAATAACGATGATTCTGTAGGAGAATTAATAGCTCAAGCTTTTGATAAAGTTGGGAAAGAAGGTGTTATCACTGTTGAAGAAGCAAAAGGAACTGATACGTATGTTGATATCGTTGAAGGTATGCAATTTGACAGAGGATATTTATCTCCTTATTTTGTAACTAATGCAGATAAAATGATTGTTGATTTAGACAATCCGTACATTTTATTGTACGAGAAAAAAATCAGCTCATTAAAAGAATTATTACCTGTTTTAGAGCCCGTTGCTCAAAGCGGAAAACCCCTATTAATTATAGCAGAAGATGTTGATGGCGAAGCCTTAGCAACCTTAGTAATGAATAAATTACGTGGTGCATTAAAAATTTCTGCCGTTAAAGCTCCTGGTTTTGGAGATAGAAGAAAAGCCATGTTAGAAGACATAGCAGTTTTAACTGGCGGACAAGTAATTTCTGAAGAAAGAGGATTTACACTAGAAAATGCCACTTTAGATATGTTAGGTACTGCAGAACGTATTACTATTGATAAAGACAATACTACAGTTGTAAACGGTGCAGGCAAACATGAAGACATCAAACTGAGAGTAAATCAAATTAAAGCTCAAATTGAAACGACTACTTCTGATTATGATCGTGAAAAACTACAAGAGCGTTTGGCAAAATTAGCCGGTGGTGTAGCAGTCTTATACGTGGGTGCTCCAAGCGAAGTAGAAATGAAAGAGAAAAAAGATCGCGTAGACGATGCGTTACATGCAACAAGAGCTGCCGTAGAAGAAGGTATTATACCAGGTGGTGGAGTTGCCTTTGTTAGAACAAAATCTGCTTTAAAAGCTTTAAAAACAACCAATGCAGACGAAAGAACAGGCATCAATATTATTGAAAGAGCTATAGAAGAACCTTTACGTCAAATAGTTGAAAATGCGGGTGGCGAAGGCTCTGTTGTAGTTGCAAAGGTTCTTGATGGCAAAGGAGATTTTGGGTACAATGCTAAAACAGATGAATACGTTAATATGTTAAAAGCAGGAATTATCGATCCAACTAAAGTTACCCGAATTGCTTTAGAAAATGCAGCTTCTGTTGCCGGAATGATTTTAACAACAGCTTGTGCACTAATTGACATTAAAGAAGAAAACCCAGCACCAATGCCAGGAATGGGTGGCGGTATGCCAGGAATGATGTAATAATCTTACTATAAAAAAAGCGCTGAAATTCAGCGCTTTTTTGTTTTTAATGTCCGTGACCTTCGTGGTTTTCTTCAACTACTGTTGAGTCAGCTGTTGGTTCAACTTTTTTAAGTTCCATACCACATTCGCAATTTCCTGGCTCACTGTATTCTTTACATTTCATGTCACACATATACACATCGTTCATAGCCATTGCATCTGTTGCTTCAACAGTCTCTACAACTACTTCTTCTTTTGGTTGTTCTTTACATGAAACAAAAAATACACTTACTGAAAATAGCATAATAACTGCTAAAATTGATTTTTTCATAATTTATTAAATTTTAATTGAATACTATAATTGTTAGTAAAATTACACTTTTTTTATAGAAAATAAGCGCTATATAGAAGATTTAATTCTTTTTATTGTCCTGGAACTTTGATAAAAAAGCACAAATCCACTGATAATGGTAATCATACCTAAAACCGAAAAAGTTCTTAAAATAGTATTATTTATATTATCTCTTTCGTTATAATCCATTATATGCAGCATCCACAAGTAATCAAAAATCCTCCATTGTTTGGTTCTTACTTTTTGTACCGTACCTCTAACTGCACAAACATAAATAGTAGTATTTGATTCATCATCTAATTTAACTGCCCAAGCAGGTAATGCACTACCTCTGTATTGAAAATGATCATCTATATTTTGGTTGGTAACATAGGTTGTACTGATAATTGGCGTTTCGGTTTTTAACTTGTTTTTAACAATTAATTTGGCTTCAAGTTCCGAAATATGATTTCTTAAAATACCGGTTTCTGAATTAATCATAAGCATTTTATCCGATGTATGTATCTCATAAAACAAATCATTAAACAAGTTTGATAATCGTATTGCTTTGATTGTATTTGAAGCTATTTGATTTGCTGATAAAATTTCTGAAGGCGATTTAAGGTGGTCCTTAATGACTAAATCATGTGGGTGATGAATTATGTGATTTCCTCTGATTTCTTCAATATTTGACCAGGCAAAATACAAACCTCCTACGGTCCACAACAAAAATTGAATACCAATAATAACCCCAAAATAGCGATGGATTTTCCTTACTAAGTACTTTGAATTCATTTGAAACATTTTTTCGGTTTTACAAATATAAAAAAGCAGGAATTTTGTCCTGCTTTTAACGTATTATTTGGGAGAAAAACAAATATTAACCTTTAGAAGGTTTTAAATTCATATTGCATTTTGGACATTTTCCTTCCTTTACGTAGGTTTTGTCTCCTTCACACTTCATCGGGCAAGCAAATACTACTTTAGCATCGCTTTTTACCTTAACTACTTCCTTTTTAACCTCTCCTTTTTTGTCTGCACAACACGGTTTAGTACAATCTGCCCCACACTTTTTAGCTTCTCCATGCTTGTGATCTGTACACTCTTTTTTCTCAACTTTGTCATGAGAACATTCTTTTTTTGAGCCATCCTTGCCACAACATTTTGATTTATCTTCAGAACAGCATTTTTTTGCTTCTCCATGTTTGTGTCCTTCAGCATTGTCTTTGCATTCTGCATGCTTTCCTTCTTTTTTGGCACAACAAGGTTTTGTACAATTTTCATCGCACTTCTTTACTTCTTTTACTTCTTTTACTTCTTTTTTAACTACTTCTTTAACTACTTCTTTTTGTTGAGCAGTTGAAACAGCTATAAAGCTTATTACCATTACTAAAGATACAATTACATTTTTCATTTTAATTCAAGTTTAAATTATTTACATTTATTTTTAATCTATTTTAAGAAAACCTCACTTGTGTAACTAAGGTTACTTACAAATATAATAAGATTTTTGTCTCTTTTAATTCTTTTTTTTAATGTTTGTTTTGATGGTCTTTTCTTAATTGTTGCATTTTATTGTAGGTGTTCTCAATGCCAAGTGTATGATATGACATCATATGTCTGTTTCTCATTTGAACATACATTAAGCTATCATGATTGCTGTAATTAGGATGCTGATGAGTTTTTATATCAGCATGAGTACTTTCCATATATTCAATCATATGATTCATATCTTCATTACTTCCCATAGTATATCCGTTCATCATGCCTCCATTGTAGTTCATCATCCCACTCATTCCATTTATAAATCCTTTATTTTTCATCATATCGATGGCGAACTCATAAAAATGTTGAGAAAATAAACTGTCATGGTGATGAAACATTTTATCGTTTTCTAAAACTCCTGTTGAACTTGTTTTGTAATTTTCACCTATTGTATTTTGAAATCGAGCAGGTGATACATATTTACTGGCATTTGCATAATCCGTTGCCAATAAATTATCATATTTTTTAACATCAACATTTAGATTGTCAGTCATTTCATTATTTGTACACGAGCTGACAAAAACTATTATTAGTGCTAGAGTTAATTTTACTATTGTTTTCATTTTATTTGATATTATTATTTATACTATCCTGCTTTTTATAAAGCCAATCTATCAATTTAACTTTTTCAACTTCTGTTAGTTTAGAATTTTTATGTATTAAGGTGTACGAAAAAAGCGGCATTTTATTTTCTTCAATTTGATTGGCTATTGATTTTAATTTATTTTTTTGTTTTCGTATAGAATATGATTCAAATTCATCAAAATTTAAATCATTTTTACCCTTTTTAATATGTTGTTCTAAAAACCAACTTATTGGTTGTATTCTATTATACCATGGGTAATTTGTGTTATTGCTATGACAATCGAAACACGAATTTTTTAAAACTTGTTGAATTTCTTGAGGAACTTTATACGAATTCATAAAATTGGATTGCAATAAATCCTCTTGTTGATTGGGCGTTGTAGGAATAAACTGTATTCCTACAAACACAATCATAAAAATGAACATTATTACCTTTATCGCCTTCACTTAGTTTATTTGAGATTTAACTTCTCCGCACGTTAACATTTTACTCCCAAAATATGGATTCTTTATTTCCTGAATTTCACTCAACCAAAAGGCTCCTTTCTTTTTATACATCGGACAATAAACGCTGTAAAAAGTTTTTGTTGTACCCAATATATCAACCAATTCAATCAGATCCTCACTTAAAAGCTGAAAGTGTTCTCGTTGATGATTTAGATCGCTCTTAACAATATGCTCTGCATGTTCTTTTGAGGTCCCTTCAATTTCGAGAAATAACGTTTTTTCAGCATCAGTTAACAAACGTTTATCAAAATTATCAATCGCTATAATCATTAATTTAGCCGCTTCTGCAGCCTCCTTTTCGCTGTCATTTACAAGCGCATTTTTAAGCACTAAATAACTATCTATGAAATTATTTAATAGTGCTGTTTTTGATATGTCTGCATTTAGGTTTGTATTTTCGACAGCCTGAACTTCTGTAGTAGTTTCAGTTGAATTCTTTTCTTTTAATTCGCTTTTACATCCTGTAAATACTGATATTACAGTTATAACTACCATATATTTTACTAAATTTTTCATTTTTATTTTGCTTTTAATTAATATTCTTTTTTAACACTTCCACATTTTAACATTGAAGCACCGAAATAAGGATTTTTAACTTCTTTCTTATCACTTAACCAATCACCACCTTTATTATTATTAGCCATTGGACAATGAACAACATATAACTTTTTACTAAACGGTCCAAATGTTTCAATTAAAGAAATGTAGGTCGATGACAGATTTAAGAAAGATTTTCTAAGTTGGTCTATATTATTGGCTTTTTCTAAAATTTCTAAAGAAGGGGTAAAATAGTCATGGTAAGGCATCCAACTATCGTGAGCATCACCCATAAATTGATTCATCTTTATTGTTTTAAAAGCTGCATTTAATGCTTTTGCTTGTTTTTTAGATGCTGAAAAATCATCGTTGGCGAGAGCTGTTTGCAAACTAATATAAATATTGATTAGATTTTCTAGGGATGATTTAACCTCAGTATTTATTGATACCTTTTTATTGGATTTTACCACTGGTGTTTCACCTCCATGCTGATGACCAACAGCTGTAATTCCACCTTCTAAATTCATCATACTTGGTTTACCTTCTAACTGGGCTGCTGCATCTACACTAAACGCTCCGTTGGTTACAATTTCCTCACCTTCATCAATACCTTTTTCAACTACGTAACTATTTCCTAATAACGGACCAATTTCTATTTCTCTTAATTTAAAAATAAAATCATCCCCTGGTTTTTTAACATAAACAATAGAACGTTTACCTGTCCATAACACTGCTGTTTTTGGAATAACCAATTTATTTTGATATTGATCTAAATTAGCTTTTACAGAACCGGTGACAAACATTTCAGGTTTAAGTTTACTGTCTGTATTTGTTAATTCTACACGAACTTTAGCCACACGGTTTATTGGATCCATAACGGGGTCAATAAAACTAATGGTTCCGCTATATTTTGAATTTGGAATGGCCTCAACAGTAAAATCAATTTTATTTCCTTTTTTTAAGAAATGTAAATCGCTTTCAAAAGCATCAAATAGCACCCAAATGCGCGATAAATCGGAAACTTCATATAATACAGTTCCTTGCGAAATGTAATCGCCAACGGTAACATTTTTAGCTGTTACAATTCCGCTGGATGTTGCATATACCTCTATATTTGTTTTAATTTTTTTAGAACTTTCAATAGCCGCAATTTGAGAAGCCGACAGTTTCCATTGCATTAATTTTTCTTTGGCTGCCTCATAAAATTCTGGATATAAATGTTTTGTTTTTATAGTTTCCAATAATTCTTGCTGTGCTGTTATTAAATCTGGAGAATAAATTAATGCCAATAATTGACCTCTTTTTACAGTTTCTCCAGTAAAATTGATGTACAGTTTTTCAATTCTTCCCGACACATGCGAAACCTGGCTTTGAATTAAACGTTCATCGGCTTGAACTTTTCCATAAAGTCGCACTTCTTTTGATGCTTTATCTTTGGAAACTATTGTAGTCATTACATTAGAAAGCATGGCCGCTTCTTTTGTAAAATGAATTTCATCCGGATCGATTCCAGATCCAGAACCCGATGTGCTTAACGGAATTAAATCCATACCACATAACGGACATTTTCCAAATTTGTCTACTTTAATTTGTGGATGCATGGAACATGTCCACACTTCAGCTTCTTTTTTCTCAGTTTTATTTCCTTTGGCTGCATCACCTCCTGATGAACTAAAAAATAACCATCCTAAAAACAATCCTACAATTAAAAATAGGATGTACTTTGTATATTGATTTGCTTTAATTTTCATACTGCTTAAAATTGAATTTGCGAATAGACCATCATTCTGTTTAATTTGGCTATTGCTATGTTATAATCTGCTACTGCTTGTATTTGTCTTAACTCGTAATCCAAGGTTTGTTGTTGAATTAGTAAAAGGTCTGTTAATCCAGTTCCCGATGCTGAATAATTTTTAATCATAATACTTAATGATTGATTTGCTAATGATGATTGCTTTGCATACAATTCTATGCGCCTGCTGGCATCCAGATAATTTTGAACAACTTCAAAATATGCTGTTTTTAAATTATTTTCAGTTGCTTGGTATTGAAATTCTGTTGCTTCTTTCATCTTATCTACTTCCTTTTTCATGGCATTGTATTTCTTTCTGTAGATAGGAATTGTAACTGATACCATAGGCATAATCATATCTTCACCATTCATTTCCAATGTTGACATCGGATTTTTCTTATTTACAGCATAATTTATACCCAAACCAACCATAGGATATCCCATTCTGGTTACCATTTCTTTTTTAGCATCCAGCGATTGTTTTTCAAAATTTAACATAGACAACATTGGATTTTTTACCAAAATGCTGTCTAAAACACCTTCAAGTTGTACAGTTAAGTTTTGCTTTACTAGGGTGTCTGGAATTATAACCAAAGACTTAGGTTCTCGGTTCAATACATTATTAAACAGAGCTGTAAAAGTAGTCTTTTGATTTTTTAACAATTCAATATCATTTTCTAATTGACCAATTTCAATCTGAATTCTGTATAAATCGGCCAAACCAGATGAACTGTTTGTTGGCATACTGCTATTACTCATGCTACCACTGCTCATTGCGGTATTATTACTGGTTGGTAATGATGAGTTTCCTCCCATGCCTTGCATACCTCCTCCTGTATTTGAACTTGATATATTAGCAGCACTTCTTTTTGGAATATTGTTGCTAGTTCCTGTAATACTTCCTGTTTTAAATTTGATTAACGATAAGCGCTCTAAAGTATTTAATATCTCTAAATTCCTTTGTGAGATTTCGATGTCTTTCTGTACTTTATAGAGCTCGTAATAGGCTTGTTGAACTTCTAACATTACCTGAAACTTTGTATCTCTAAAAGTTTCAAATTTTGCTTTAGCCATTAAACTCATTTCGTCTTTAGCATATTTAAGCGTTCCAAACCACGGAAACATCTGCATCAATCTTAAATCTGCTACTTGATTTCCAGCCAACAATTCCATCGGTTTTAAGAAAAAGCCAGCACTAAATTCGGGGTCAGGTAAACTTCCAACTTGTGGTATCAATTGTAAAGCAGCATTAAATTCTGCAAATTTTTGATTTACTGTTGGATTATTCTTTACAGCTTCTTGGAAATACTTTTCTAAAGTATCGTCATTTTGACTATGTGTATTTGTGAAACTAACCATTAAAGTTAACAACACTAGTATCTTTTTTATTTTCATGATTGTACTGATTAAAGATTGTTTTTATCAAAATCTGCTCTTGTTACAGCCCATTCTCTCCAAATTGATTGAAATAAGGGAACAACAAACACGGTCATTACCTGAATTACCATTCCACCAAAGGTTGGAATCGCCATTGGAACCATAATATCCGATCCTTTACCTGTTGATGACAAAATTGGCAATAAAGCAATAATTGCTGTGGCAGTAGTCATCATTGCTGGTCTAATTCTCTTCATTCCTGCTTCCACAACAGCTTCTCTTACTTCATGTACAGTTGATGGTTTTTTTTCTTCAAAAGTTTGATGAATATAAGTCCCCATCATAACACCATCATCGGTAGCAATACCAAATAGTGCAATAAATCCAACCCAAACAGCTACACTTAAATTGATGGGATGAATTTGGAACATGTCTCTTAAATTGATGCCTGATATTTCAAAATTTAAGAACCAATCTTGTCCGTAAAGCCATATCATTATAAAACCTCCAGCAAACGCAACAAATACACCTGAAAAGTGAATCATGGATGCAATTATGGTTTTAAACTGAAAATACAACAATAACAATATGATAAGTAAACTGATTGGAATTACTATGGATAAGCGTTTTGTGGCTCTAACCTGTTGCTCGTAATTTCCTGCAAACTTATAAGTAACACCTTTTGGCAATTCAATTTCTCCTGAAGCAATTTTAGCTTCCAATATTTTAGAAGCTTCTTCTACAACATCGACCTCTGCTTTTCCACCTATCTTATCAAAAATTACATAACCTAGTAAAAAGGTGTCTTCGCTGCGAATCATTTGCGCATCTTTGGTATAGTTTAAATCGGCAATTTCTTTTAACGGAATTTGAACTCCATTCATAGAAGGAACTAAAATTCTTCCTAATTCTTCTGGATTATCTCTCAATTCTCTTGCATAACGTACACGAATTGGAAACCGTTCTTGCCCTTCAACTGATGTAGTTAACGACATTCCACCTATTGCTACTTCTAAAACTTCTTGCACATCACTTACATTCATTCCGTAACGTGCCATGGCTTCTCGATTAAGTTTAATCTCAACATAAGGGGCACCAACTGCTCTATCGTAAAAAACAGAAGGTGCATTTACCGAAGGTACATCTTTTAAAGCTTGTTCAAATTGAAAACCAGCTTCTTCGATACTTGCCAAGTCTGGACCATAAACTTTTAATCCCATAGGAGCACGCATTCCGGTTGAAAGCATAACCAATCTGGCCTCAATAGGTTGTAATTTTGGCGCCGATGTTAATCCCGGTAAATTAGAGACTTTTACTATTTCATCCCAAATATCATTTGGAGTTTTAATTTCAGGTCTCCACTGTCTAAAATACTCACCATCCTTATCAACAATTAAACTATCGACTGGAATTACTCTAAAAGCTTCTTTTCTCGGATTGTATTTTTTTCCGCCTTTTAACACATAATTATCATCTCTATCAACTTTAAATCGCTGACGTTGACCATCTTCATCTAATATATATTCTGATTTATAGTTGATGGTATTTTCAAACATTTGAACCGGAGCCGGATCTAGCGCAGAATTTACACGACCCCATTTACCTACCGATACATCAACTTCAGGAATCACATTTAATCGCTTATCTAAAGCTTTTACATATTCTAAATTTTTCTCAATACTGGTGTGAGGCATACTGGTTGGCATCAATAAATAAGATCCTTCATTTAATGATGGCATAAATTCTTTACCTACACCAGGAAACTTTGATGTACTGTATTCCCAAAAGGATGTTTGTTTTACTGATTTCCAACCAACTTTCTCAAAACCATTACCTATAAAACCAAAAGTTTTTTCAAATCCAAACCATATTAATCCACCAAATAATATGGTAATTAAAGGTAACATCAAGAATTTCTTCTTGTTAATTAAAGCCCAACGAATAATTGGTTCGTAAAAATAAACCATTGATAATAAAGCACCTAGAATACCAAAAACAATTACCGCTACAAAAATAAAGTTGATTAATAAGCTATTGTGAGCACCAAGTGGTAACCATTCATGCGACAAATAATACAAGGCAACTAAAATGGTAATTGCAATATTGATATAGTTTTTGTACTCTTTTCGTTCATCACTCCATTTATACTGATATAAATTATTAAAACCGATAGCCACCAATGCCAATACCGGCCATGAAAACCAAATAAAAAAGGAAACAATTCCGGATGCTATTAAAAATCCATTCCAAACTTTACTTATTTTTTTAGTATTGAATTTAATATCGAATAAAATATAAACCAAGGTTGGCAAGACCACAATTCCTAATACAAAGGCTGCTAAAAGCGCAAACGTTTTGGTAAATGCTAACGGATGAAACAACTTACCTTCTGCAGCTTCCATGGCAAAAACAGGAAGAAAACTTACTATGGTTGTAGCTATAGAGGTTACTACGGCATCGCGTACTTCAGTAGTTGCATCATACACAACTTTTAACAATTCTTTACCCCTAACACCTTTATTCTGAGGCATTTCTAAATGCCTTAATATATTTTCAACATCTATAATACCAACATCAACCATTACACCAATAGCAATTGCAATACCCGATAGGGCTACTACATTGGCATCGATGCCAAAAAATTTCATTAAAATAAAAGTCATTAAAACACCTATTGGCAATAAACCGGCAACTACAAAAGATGCTCTTAAATTCATTACCAAAACGATAATCACAATAATACTGATGAGAATTTCATGTGATAAAGCAGATTCCAGTGTACCAATGGTTTCTTTAATGAGTCCAGTTCTGTCATAAAATGGCACAATAGTAACTTTAGAAACGGTTCCGTCTGCCAATGTTTTTTGAGGCAATCCGGCTTCCAGTTCTTTAATTTTATCTTTAACATTATCAATAACTTCCATCGGATTAGATCCAAATCTGGCAACCACCACTGCTCCAACGGCTTCTGCTCCAGATTTATCCAAGCCGCCTCTACGCGTTCCTGGACCAAATGAAACTTTGGCAATATCCTTTATGCGAACAGGAATATTATTTCTAACAGTTACAACAGAATTTTCTACATCGTTTAAATTTTTGATGTATCCAAGACCACGAATTATATATTCTACTTGATTTAGTTCTATAGTTTCTGCACCAATATCAAGATTACTTTTACTTACAGCATTCATCACTTCCATCACAGAAACATTGTATGCTTTAAGTGCCTCAGGATTTAAATCTATTTGATATTCTTTTACAAATCCACCAACAGAAGCAACTTCAGAAACCCCTTTAGCTGTAGATAATCCGTATTTTACATAAAAATCTTGTATTGTTCTTAATTCTTGCGGATCCCAACCGCCGTTAGGTTCGCCGGTTTTTGGATTTCTACCTTCTAAGGTATACCAATAAATCTGGCCTAAAGCCGTTGCATCTGGACCTAAATTGGGTTGAACGCCTTGCGGTAAGGTTCCAGGAGGAAGAGAGTTAAGTTTTTCCAAAATTCGCGACCTACTCCAGTAAAATTCCACATCATCTTCAAAAATGATGTAAATAAAAGACATCCCAAACATGGAAGTACTTCGAATGGTTTTTACACCTGGAATCCCTAGTAATGAAGAGGTTAAAGGATAGGTTATTTGATCCTGAATGTCTTTAGGAGATCGCCCCATCCATTCGGTGGCAACAATTTGTTGATTGTCTCCAATATCTGGAATTGCATCAACAGGTACCGGATCACGCGGTATAAATCCGGTATCGATATTAAAAGGCATAGTCACCATTCCATACACTATAAAAGTGATTAGAAATATCATGGTAATGAGCCTGTTTTCTAAAAAATATTTTACAAGTTTATTAAACATATTTTGAGTTTTATAAATTAATATATTGATAAACAATTTTATGCCAAGACAGCACGAAAATCAACAATACGATGTTTATAAAATCAAATTAAGAATGTTTGATACAAAACGGGGATATCCGTTATAATTTTCTGGGGAATATAATATTGAAAGGGTATTATATTTTCTGCTAAGCCTTCAAATAAATACAGCTTGCTAATTATAATTGTAACTTGCGTAAGAACCTGTATATCAACATTTTTAGTTGATTTTTCAATTACAATTGTGCTTTGAATTATCTGATTTAAATCTTTACAGCAAATCTGTTTGTTAAAACTCAACGTTTTATCAGAATGAATTTCACATACCTCCATTTCCATCAAAGGCGAACATTTATCAGATTCACCAAAAAATTTTACATCGGTTATTTTACCACCACACTCATGTTTCTCAACTGCATATGAAATGGTAGAAAACACTAAGTTAAGTGCTAGAAAAATGGCTGTTATTTTATAACTAATACATTTCATTCAGGCACAAAATTACTCTTTTTTTAATAAATCTCAATTAAGATAGTGTTAAAATGTTAATTTTCTGTTTTTTTAAAATAATAAAACGCCGGAATTAACAACAAAATTAGCATTGGCTGAATTAAAATTCTTCTTACATAAAAAAGAATTAAATATTGCTCATTTATGTAATTTACAAGTAATACATAATACAGCATCGCAAAAAATAAAAATCCGAATAAATATATAAACGCTGAAAAAACAACAATGTCTTTTTTAAGAAAAATCAGATACATAATTGCTAAAGAAATTATTGAATTTAGAAAGTATCGCAAAAAGACATTTAAAAACAACTTAACATAATTAAATTCTGGCAAAGAATTGTACAAATATTCACCCTTAAAAAACTTAACTAACGGATCATAAAAAAAATTATCAGCAATACTTCTCATGCCTATAAGAAAACCAATTAAAAGCACAATTAATCCAATTCTAAATCCTTTAAGCATCGTGTTTCTTTTTTAAGAAAAAGTTAATCCAAATAACCCAAAGCAGGAATGTTGTACCGTAAATAATTAACGGAAAAACAATTTGATGAAGAAAATCGCTGTATTCTGGATAGTAAAAAATAGCCACCGCAATAAGCGCTATTCGTGCTATGTTTATGTAAAATATCATATAGACACCCGCCAATATATAAAGTAAGGTTTTAACAAAAGTACCCGAAAAAGCTATTATAAATGCTATAAACAAAATAATTACACTCATAGCATTACAGCCTTCTACAACCCTTGCTACATATCGATTATTTATAAAAAGCTTCATCGACTTTTCTGATTGATGCTGCAAAACCTGCGCATCGATATTCATAGATTTTAAAAATGATACCGATTTATTTCCTACTTTTTGAGTTATAGGATCGCACGTATATTTAAGTGTTGTATTTTGTGAATTACTTAAATAAAATGAATATAAAACCAACATTATGGCATATGACCCCAAAAACTTGATGAGAAATAAAATAATATTTTTGTATTTTTTCAACATGCAGAATCTTAACTTTGCTGAATTATTATATAAAAATAACGAAACCAATGAATATTACTCAACTTAAAAAAGATATTTTGGTCATTACGCAGCAACCTTTACATGTTGATGAAATTTTACAACAAATTTGCGATTACTTAAAAAGCGCTGTTTCATATTATGATTGGGTTGGATTTTACTTTACCAACGGAGATAAAAAAGAATTAATTTTAAAACAATTTGCAGGTAAACCAACCGAACACACAATTATTCCGTTTGGAAAAGGCATTTGTGGACAAGTAGCATTATCAAATCAAAACTTTGTAGTTCAGGATGTTACCGAACAAGATAATTATATTTCTTGCGGATTTGATGTTAAAAGTGAAATTGTTGTGCCAATTTTTAAAAAAGGTGTAAATATTGGTCAAATTGATATCGATTCACACCACATTGCACCTTTTGTTACTGAAGATGAAGAATTATTAGAATATGTTTGCGAGCAAGTAGCCAAATTAAACATTTAACTAATGGAATTTTTTAGAATCATCGATATAAAATCAACCGAAAGCGAATTACAAAATCTGTTGACTTTTGAAAACATAAATTTTATTATAGAGTCATTATTTGTAATAGATTATGCCGGTGATACTGCAAATATTACCGGAATTTGGGAAGAATTCACTTTAAAACGCGATTTAATTAAAGGAGGCGTTCGGTTTGCTTTGTTAGAATGTCCCAACGCATTAGCTTGGACATTTTCAACAGGTTTTCCACCTGTAAGAGAACATATTGTACTTCATCTTACCATAAATAGACCCGAAAAAGAACAACAATTTATTGATGAATTAAATGAATTTCTTGATGATTGGGAAAAAGGTTTTTCCAAATTTCTCAAAAATCATCAAGAACAATTGTTAAAAACTAGTTCATAAAATTTTTATAAAAGTCCTTAATTAAGGACTTTTTTATACTTGGTTTTGTAGCTTTGTAACAATTCCAAAACCAACTCAATGAACACTTCTATCAAAGCAAAATCAGCATTAATTTCGGTATACTACAAGGATGGTTTAGCACCTATTGTCATAAAACTTCATGAACTTGGAGTTAAACTTTATTCTACCGGTGGAACAGAAAATTTTATTAAGGAGTTAAATATTCCTGTAACTGCTGTAGATTCAGTTACCAATTTCCCAGAAATTTTAGGTGGACGTGTAAAAACATTGCATCCGGCTATCTTTGGCGGAATTTTGAACAGACGGTCTAATGAATCTGATCAGCTAGAAATTGAAAAATACAATTTACCTTCTATAGATATTGTAATTGTTGATTTATATCCTTTTGAAGAAACAGTTAACGCTAGCGCAACTGAACAAGAAATTATTGAAAAAATTGATATTGGCGGAATTTCTCTTATACGTGCTGCAGCTAAAAATTATAAAGATGTTTTATGCATTTCATCCAGAAATCAATATGCTGATTTTTTGAATTTATTAAACACTCAAAATGGCATTTCAACCATAGAACAACGTAAAATATATGCTGCTCAAGCATTTAATCAATCAAGTCATTACGATACGGCTATTTTCAAATACCTTTATGAAGGTGTTTCATTTAAAGAAAGTTATACTACACATAAAGAATTGCGTTACGGAGAAAATCCACATCAAAAAGGTTTTTATTTTGGAAATCTTGAAACATTTTTCGATCAAATTCACGGTAAAGAATTATCGTATAACAATTTATTAGATGTTGATGCTGCCATAAATCTAATGTCTGAATTTCAATTCGACAAACCGACATTTGCTATTTTGAAACACAACAACGCTTGTGGTTTAGCCGTTAGAAGTACTATTATAGAAGCATATACTGATGCGTTAGCAGGTGATCCTATTTCTGCTTTTGGAGGCGTTTTAATTGCAAATGCTACCTTAGATAAAGCTACGGCAGAAGAAATGAATTCATTATTTTTTGAAATTTTAATTGCTCCACGTTTTGATGATGAGGCTTTAGCTGTTTTAAAATCCAAAAAAAATAGAATTTTACTTATTCAAAAATCATTTGAATTACCAACAAATCAATACAGAACTGCATTAAACGGAGTTTTATATCAAGAAAAAGATTTAAAAACTGAGAATTTATCCGATTTAACAACGGTAACTAAAATAGAACCTACATCTGATGAAAAATTAGATTTAATATTTGCAGCAAAAATTTGTAAACACACCAAATCAAACGCCATAGTTTTAGCTAAAAACCAACAATTAATTGCCAGCGGTACGGGTCAAACATCCAGAGTTGATGCTTTAAATCAAGCAATTAACAAAGCTAAACAATTTAATTTTGACTTAACCAACGCTGTTATGGCCAGTGATGCATTCTTCCCGTTTCCTGACTGTGTAGAAATTGCGAATAATGAAAATATTAAAGCAGTTATACAACCAGGAGGATCTATAAATGATAAGTTATCCATCACTTTTTGCGACGAAAATAAAATGTCGATGGTCGTAACCGGAATTCGTCATTTTAAACATTAATTTTATTAACTTTGCAATCACTTTAAAAAATTAAAAATTAAGTATATATATGGGTTTTTTCGATTTTATGACCGAAGATATTGCGATTGATTTAGGAACTGCAAACACCTTAATCATTCACGATGGTAAAGTAGTTATTGATGCTCCATCGATTGTTGCTCGCGATCGCACAACAGGCAAAATTATTGCTGTTGGAAAAGATGCCAGCTTAATGCAAGGTAAAACCCATGAAAACATAAAAACAATTAGACCACTAAAAGACGGTGTAATTGCAGATTTCCAGGCATCTGAAGAAATGATAAAGGAATTTATACGAAACATTCCTTCTATTAAAAACAAATTTTTTGCTCCTTCTTTACGCATGGTTATTTGTATCCCATCCGGGATTACTGAAGTAGAAAAAAGAGCAGTTAGAGATTCTGCAGAGCATATGAATGCTAAAGAAATTTATTTAATTTACGAACCAATGGCGGCTGCAATTGGTATTGGTATTGACACCATGCAACCCAAAGGAAATATGATTATTGATATTGGAGGCGGAACTACTGAAATTGCAGTTATTGCATTGGGAGGTATAGTTTGCGATAAATCTATAAAAGTTGCCGGTGATGTTTTTACTGCTGACATCGCCTATTTTATGCGAACGCAACACAACTTATCGATTGGAGAAAAAACAGCAGAAAATGTAAAAATTCAGATTGGGGCTGCTACTGAAGATTTAGATGCACCGCCAGAGGATATGCTGGTACAGGGTCGCGACTTGTTAAGCGGAAAACCAAAACAAGTTCAGGTATCGTATAGAGAAATAGCCAAAGCTTTAGATAAAAGTATTTTGCGAATTGAAGATGCAATTATGGAAACCTTATCGCAAACACCACCTGAATTATCAGCAGATATATACAATACTGGTATTTATTTAGCTGGAGGAGGATCTATGTTACGTGGTTTAGATAAGCGTATCTCTAGAAAAACAGATTTACCTGTATATGTTGCAGAAGATCCGCTTAGAGCAGTTGTAAGAGGCACTGGATTGGCGTTGAAAGACATTGAAAAATACAAAAACATCTTAATGAAATAGCGAAAATAGATAGTTTCAAATGCAACAAATTATAAGTTTTTTATTAAGGAATCGATACCTTCTATTGTTTTTGTTGCTTGAAATTGTAGCTCTTATTTTAGTTATTCAAAATCATTCGTATCATAAAAGTAAAATTGTTTCTTCGTCTAATGCTATTGTTGGTAATATATATACCAAATCGAGTTCCATTAAAGATTATTTTAGTTTAACCATTGAAAATCAAAAACTTGCCGAAGAAAATGCTTACCTCAGAAATTTGCTTTCAATAAAAAACAATTCCTTAGACAGTTTAATACAACAGGTAAATGACACTATTTACCATCAAGAATACAATTACATTGTTGCAAAAGTTATCAATAACAACTATTCCAATCGAAACAATCACCTCACTATAAATAAAGGTCATAAACACGGTATTTATAAAGATATGGGGGTAATTTTACCCAACGGTGTTATGGGTGTGGTTAAAGACGTTTCATCAAATTTTGCAACTATAATTTCTATATTACACGAGCATTCTAAAATAAATGTAGGTGTTAAAAACAGCAGTCATTTTGGAACAATGGTTTGGGATGGAAGAACTTATGAAGAAACACAATTATTAGACTTTCCTAGACGTGCTTCATTAAAAATTGGAGATACCATAATTACTGGCGGAAAATCAGTTTTATTTCCAGAGGGAATACCTGTTGGAATAATAAAGGATTTTAAACTTAGAAATAATTATTACGAAAGCATTAATATTTTACTTTTTGCCGATTTAAGCAATGTAGGTTTTGTTTATGTAGTAAATAATATTAATAAAAAAGAAATAGAAAAATTAGAGCAAAAACTCAATGAATAATCCGATTATCAATAACATATTGCTTTTTATAGGATTGCTCTTTTTTCAAATCCTGATTTTTAACAATATTAATTTATTTGGATATTTAAATCCATTCCCCTACATAGCATATATAATTCTATTTCCATATAGAAAAGAGCGAAGTTTATTGCTTATTTCAAGTTTTTTACTAGGGTTATCGTTAGATTTTTTTGCCGATTCGGGCGGTGTTCATGCAGCTTCTTTATTATTTATAGCTTACTTTAGATTAACTTTTGTTCGATTGATTCTCAGAAAATTTGAATCAGAATACATTAGTTTTCAACTTAATACTATTTCTTTTGACAAGTTAATTTTCTATTTTTTTATACTAATTTTAATCCATCATTTTTTGATGTTTGGTCTTGAGTACTTTGATATAAATGCAATTTGGCCTATAATAAAAAGAACTATATTTTCCTCTATTTTTACTTTGTTAATAGTTACTTTTGGATATTACCTTTTTGTAAACAGTAAAAAATAAATGCAACGGGGCAAGTTACTTTTCTATTTTATTATAATTGTATGTGTAATTTTTATCACACGCTTATTTTATATACAGGTTATTAATGAAGAATACAGAATTTCTCCGTTTAACAATTCTGCTGTACGCGTAAAGTATGAATATCCAGAACGAGGTTATGTATTTGATAGAAACGGAAAATTACTGGCCGCTAATCAACCATCATATGATATCATGGTTATACCGCGCGAAGTAAAAGAATTAGACACATTAGAATTTTGCAGTTTATTACAAATTGATAAAGCTGATTTTCAAAAAAAAATTGATAAAGCTCGGATATATTCTCCTTATTTACCATCAGTTTTTTTAAATCAAATATCGAAAGATGAATATGCATACATCCAAGAAAAGATGTATAAGTTTAAAGGGTTTTATATCCAAAGTCGTTCGCAGCGCGATTACGTAGTAAATTCTGCTGCCAATGTTTTAGGGTATATTAGCGAGGTTAATGAATCTTTAATAGAATCCAATCCGTATTATCAAGCAGGAGAACTAATAGGAACTCAAGGCATTGAAAAACAATATGAAGAAATTCTACGGGGTAAAAAGGGGATGAAATTTATTCAAAAAGACAGATTCAACAGAGAAATTGGATCTTTTAGAGAAGGAATTTTTGATTCACTTCCAGAAGCTGGGAAAGACATTACCTTAACCTTGGATATTGAATTACAACAATACGGCGAAAAGCTTATGCAAAATAAACGCGGTGGTATTGTTGCACTTGATCCTAAAACTGGTGAAATTTTGTCCTTAATTTCTACTCCTACCTACAATCCTAATTTAATGGTTGGCAAAGATCGATCTAAAAATTCTGTTAAACTTTTTGGAGACAAGTACAATTTACCTATGTATGACCGAGCATTACAAGCTCAATATCCACCTGGCTCACCTTTTAAAATTGTAAATGCATTAATTGGTCTTCAAGAGGGTGTTATTACTCCTCAATCATCTTTTTATTGCTATCACGGGTATCAATATGGTTCAAGTTCAAGAGCATTTATGGCTTGTCATTGCAATGTGGTAAATTATCCTATTAAATTAGAAATGGCTATTTATAAATCATGCAATGCGTACTTTGCAAATACCTACAGAAGAACCATTGAAAAATATAAAACACCATCTATGGGTATTGATGTATGGAGTAATCATTTAAAAAGTTTTGGACTAGGTGAATACCTAGGATATGATTTGCCTATTGGCAGAAAAGGATTAATTCCAACATCAGAATATTATAACAAAAACTATAAAAATGGCAACTGGAAATCTACTGCTACCATTTCAAATGCAATTGGTCAGGGCGAAGTCTTAACAACACCAATTCAATTAGCAAATTTAACTGCTGCTATAGCTAACAAAGGGTTTTACTATACTCCACATATTTTAAAAAAGGTAGAGAATAATCCTTTTACTAAATTTAATCAAAAGCATATTACAACAATAGATGCTAAACATTTTGATCCAATTATAGAAGGTATGTTTCAAGTTTTTGAAATTGGTACAGCGCGATATTCACGTATGGAAACTATTCAAATGTGTGGAAAAACAGGAACTGCAGAAAACTTTAAACGCATAAACGGTAGAAAAGTACAATTTGAAGATCATTCTATTTTTGTGGCTTTTGCACCTAAAGATGATCCTAAAATTGCTATTGCAATATTTGTAGAAAACGGTGGTTTTGGGGCAACCATAGCTGCTCCAATAGCCAGTTTGATGATAGAAAAATACCTTACAGGCAATATTAGCAGACCTTTTATTGAACAAGCTATGTTTGAAAAAAGTTTAGCTTTTGAATATCAAAAACAATTATTTTCATTAACAAGTTTTGAGAAAGCTACGAAATAATATTTTTTACGGAGCAGATTTTATATTGATTCTGCTGTTTTTAATCTTAGTTGTATTAGGATTATTAAATATTTTTTCTGTTTCATCTACAAGTGCTCAATTTGATGCCTTAAGTTTAAGTTCAAGATTTGGCACACAATTACTTTGGGTTGGAATAAGTATACCTACAGTTATTATAATTTTCTTTTTAGAAGCGAAAATATTTGAACGATTCGCAACATTAACTTACGTTTTTATATTGATAGTTTTAGCCGGATTATTTGTTTTTGGTAAAAACATTAACGGCGCAACTTCATGGTATTCATTTGGATCTTTTAACTTGCAACCTTCAGAAATTGCAAAAGCAATAACTGCTTTAACGGTTTCAAAAATATTAAGTGAAAATTATTTTGATCTAAGAAAATTACATTATCAATGGCAAATATTTCTAATAGTTCTTATACCAGCTATATTGATTTCTTTACAACCAGACCCAGGTTCAGCACTTGTATATGCGGCTTTCTTCTTTGTCTTTTATAGAGAAGGGTTACCTTGGTATTATATCTTTTTTGGATTGTTGGCAATACTACTTTTTGTAACAACACTTTTGTTTGGAAAAATTCCAATGCTAATTTCCCTGCTTGTTTTCTTAATTTTGGCATCGTTCTACCTTTATTTCATAAAAAAGAGAAAATTTAGCAGATTTGGCGGAGGTCTTTTTATCATTTTACTGTTTTCTTCAATGTTTATTTTAAGTGTTGATTATATTGTAACCAATGTATTTGAACAACGACACCGAGATCGTTTTATGGTAATTTTAGGACAAACAACCGATACAAAAGGTATTGGATATAACACCAACCAATCTGTTTTAACCATAGGCTCCGGTGGGTTTACAGGAAAAGGATTTATGTTTGGTGATAGAACTAAAGGAAAATTTGTTCCAGAACAAGATACCGATTATATTTTTAGTACCATTGGAGAAGAGTGGGGGTTTTTAGGAAGCTCCCTTGTTATACTTATTTTTACGGCATTTTTACTTCGCATATTGGTACTGGCTGAACGACAGAAAAACAAGTTTAGCAGAATTTATGGTTATAGTGTTGCATCCATATTTTTTCTGCACTTTACTATTAATATTGGCATGGTAATAGGTGTTCTTCCCACAATTGGCATTCCCCTACCATTTTTTAGCGGTGGCGGATCTGCATTTCTTGGATTTACAATTTTACTATTTATTTTCGTGAAATTAGATGCTAATAAGGTGTATGAATGGTAAAAAAAAAGAGCGTTTTTAAACGCTCTTTTTTTTTATCTTTTCTTCAATTACATCGAAGCAACTTGTTTCATTAAACTAGATTTTAAATTTCCAGCTTTATTTTTATGAATGATGTTGTTCTTAACTAATTTATCAAGCATTGAAATTACAGCAGGTAATTTACCTTCGGCAAACGCTTTATCAACCGAAGCACGTATATCTCTAACAGCATTTCTAGCAGTTTTATGCTGATATCTGTTTCTTAAACGTTTTGCCTCGTTGCTTCTGATTCTTTTTAATGCCGACTTATGATTTGCCATTTTAACTTTAATTTAAATTCTTAAATTTTGTAGCCCGTAGGGGAATCGAACCCCTCTTACCAGGATGAAAACCTGGCGTCCTAACCGATAGACGAACGGGCCATTGTGTTTCATTTTCACATTGCGAGTGCAAAGATACACCTATTTTTTATTTGTCAAAATTTATTTTAAAAATTTTTAATACGCTTTTGCAAATAAAACTTTTTGTGCAGATTCCTTTCCAGAATACACACAAAATCCGCTCTGAATATCAGTATTTAAAGGTATACAACGTATTGTTGCCTTGGTTAATTCTTTTATTTTTTCTTCTGTTTCTTTTGATCCATCCCAATGAGCAGAAACGAATCCTCCCTTAGTTTCTAATACCCTTTTAAATTCATCAAAAGTAGATACTTCTGTAATATGTGAATCTCTATAATGCTTAGCTTTTAGAAATAACGATTCCTGAATTTCTTTTAACAATGCTTCAACATATAAAACAGTTTCATTAATAAAAATTACTTTTTTCTCTAGTGTATCTCTTCGAGCAATTTCAAGTGTTCCATTTTCCAAATCTCTAGGGCCAATTGCAATTCTAACAGGTACACCTTTTAACTCATATTCTGCAAATTTCCAGCCAGGAGATTGCGTTGTTCTTGAATCAAATTTTACTGAAATTCCTTTTAATTTTAAATCTTTAATAATTATTGAAACTTTCTCTGTTATTAAATCTAATTGCTCTTTTGTTTTGTGGATAGGCACAATAACTACTTGAATTGGAGCTAAATTTGGAGGTAATACAAGTCCATTATCATCAGAATGGGTCATAATTAAGGCCCCAATCAATCGAGTTGAAACACCCCAAGATGTTGCCCAAACATATTCTTGCTTTCCTTCATTAGAGGTAAATTTTACGTCAAATGCTTTTGCGAAATTTTGACCAAGAAAGTGTGAAGTTCCGGCTTGTAAAGCTTTTCCATCTTGCATCATGGCTTCAATACAATAGGTTTCTAAAGCCCCTGCAAATCTTTCGTTTTCAGATTTTACTCCTTTAACAACTGGCATTGCCATATAATTTTCAGCAAAATCAGCATAAACATTCATCATTTGTTCTGCTTCTGCAATGGCTTCTTCTTTGGTAGCATGTGCAGTATGTCCTTCTTGCCATAAAAACTCAGCCGTTCTTAAAAACAAACGTGTACGCATTTCCCATCGAACAACATTGGCCCACTGATTAATAAGTAGAGGTAAATCTCTGTACGATTGTACCCATTTTTTATACGTGTCCCAAATAATGGTTTCTGAGGTAGGTCTAACTATTAATTCTTCCTCTAATTTAGCATCAGGATCTACAATGATACCGCTTCCATCTTCTGCATTTTTAAGTCGGTAATGCGTAACTACAGCACATTCTTTTGCAAATCCATCTACATGACTAGCTTCTTTACTGAAATATGATTTTGGTATAAATAATGGAAAATAAGCATTTTGATGTCCGGTTTCTTTAAACATTCGATCCAATTCTGCTTGCATTTTTTCCCAAATTGCATACCCATAAGGTTTAATTACCATACAACCTCTTACTCCAGAATTCTCTGCTAAATCAGCATTAACTACTAAATCGTTATACCATTTAGAGTAATCTTCACTTCGTTTTGTTAATTTATTTCCCATCAACTTATATTTGGCACAAATATTGTAATTTTATATTTGAATAATCGTTGACAAAACTAACCATTTTTGTGCTGTTCAACAATAAAAATGTTTTGATTATGAAAACTTCTGTACAATTAATTGCAAAAAACTTTCCATTTATACTGTTAATTCTTAGTTTATTTGGATTATATTCTTGTGGATCGTATTACAACGTTTCTCATGATGACGGTATTTATAACTCCCGCGATTATACTGTGTATGAAGAACAGCGCGAAGTTAAACAGCAACAACAAGTAGTTCAACCATCAAATGATAATGATAACTTTTTTGCTAGAAAATTAGCTGGATATGAGTCCGTTAATCAAGATGATATTTTAACTGATATTGATACATATGGCTATGAATCAAGTGTTCAAGATAATGGAAGAAACAAAGAACCTTGGGGGTATTCTGGTAATATTACTATAAATATTGTAGAGCCGTATTATTACAGAAATTATTGGAACAGTTATTATTACGACGACTATTATTACGGTTATTATCCTCATTACTACTCTTATAATTATTATTACAGACCATATTACAACCCGTATAATCCTTATTACTACCCATATCATTATCCGTATTACCATTCACATTATTACAGTGGTTATTATGCTCCGTATTATGGAAGTTCCTTTTATTGGGGATTTTCTTGGGGGTATAATTCATATTATCACAACAGATATTACAGACCAGTTTATCATGTAAAATATTATGACTCATACGGAAAACGCGATAGCTATAACACCAGAAACTACTCCAACAGAAGTAGCTCTGTAAATAGAAATTCTTATTATCCAAACTCAAGAACTGATAGACCAACAATTGGAACTTCAACAAGAAGATCATCAAACGAAATAAGAAGCGATCGTTCAAGCAACAACAATTATAACAACTCTAACAGAACTTATGACAATAACAGACGTTCTGGAAATGAAGGGAATAATTCGTATAGAAGACCTTCTAACAATTCGAACTCCGGAAATAGAAGCAATACATCGTCTGGAAAAAGACGAGATAATGTAAGTTATAATTACATCGATAATTATTATCAAAATAGAACAAATGAACGATATGAAATAAGTTCTGGCAATGATTATTATAGACGCAGTGTAAATACAGATCGTTCATCTAAGAATGCTAACTCAACTAATTATTCGAGAAATTATAATCAATCAGAAACATCAGAAAATTACAACCGTTCAAAGGCTAATGATAAAAGAACAGCAAACAATAGTTATACAAAAAGATCTTCTGAAAACAATGAATACAAAAGAGCTGAAAACTATAGTAGAAGCAATAATGAAAACAAGGTGAAAGAAAACAGAACAGAAACTCCACGTTATGAAGCTCCACGATATGAATCTTCCAATTCTAATTATGCAACTTCAGATAGCAGATCAGATAACCGTTCATCTAGTAATACTTCAAGAAGACGCGATAATTAAAATCAATTGTTAATTTAAATTTATCATGATGAAAAAAATAATTTTACTTTGTTCTATATTTATTTCAACTATAACATATTCTCAATCAATGGGATATAACGATTTGGGTTATTTGTTTTCTGTTGATGAATACAATGGAAGTGCTCGTTTTAACGCCTTAAGTGGAGCATTTGGAGCACTTGGTGGCGATTTATCAGCTATTGCAGTTAACCCGGCAGGAGCTGCTGTATTCTTAAATAATGAATTTAATTTTTCATTAGCAAATAGAACTGCGTCAATTAATACAAAATTTTACGATAAGAGTCAGTTTTCTGAGAATGAATATTTAACTCTTCCACAAATGGGTGGAGTTGCTGTATTTGAAACTTATAATAAAAACGCAAACTGGAAAAATTTTGCTTTTGGTTTTAACTATTCAAAAACATCAGATTTTGAAAACAATTGGATTGCTAAAGGAAATAGCGGTTATGCTACGTATATATTTGATCAAAACAATACAACTCAACAGTATTTAAATGTTGATGAGCAAGTTTTTGGCAGCTTTACAGAGGGAAGCAATGATAAATACTCTTTTACTATAGCATCACAATACAATGATAATTTATATGTTGGTTTTGCATTACATTCCTACAATGTAGACTTTTATCAAAAATCAATATTAGAAGAATACAACAATGATGGAGCCGGAAACACCATTGATGCTTCGTTGATTCAAGAATTGGTAACTGTTGGCGATGGAGCTTCTTTTAGTTTTGGATTAATTTCAAAACCATCACAAAATATCAGGTTTGGTCTTTCCTATCAATCTCCAGTTTGGTATGAATTAGCAGAAGAGTTTGTTGCTGAAGATTTAAGATTAACATACAGCAATACACCGCAAGTTTTCACCAATTACTCGGGTGTAAACCGTTTTGATTACAAATTAAAAACACCAAGTACAATTACCGGAAGTTTTGCCTATATTTTTAATAAGCAAGGTTTGATTAGTATGGATTATGTTTACAAAAATTATAGCGGTATACGTTTAAGTGGAGCTGACTTCTCTGTAGAAAACCAAAACTTCAAAGACAACTTTAAAAGTGTAGGACGTGTAAATATTGGAACAGAATGGCGTTTTGACAGATTGAGTTTACGTGCGGGATTACATTCAGAAAAAAGTCCGTATGAAAACGCAACGGATAGCAAATCTATTGAGGGTTATTCTTTAGGGGCTGGTTATACTTTTGGTGGATTTAAAATTGACTTATCGTATAGTAAAACCGATCAATCTAAGTTATACGATTTTTACCCACAATACAATCAAATTAACCCAGCATCACTAGCAACCGAAAATTCAAAAATAACAGCAACTGTTACAATTAAGTTATAAGATAATCAAGAAACTTTTTAAAACGCCTCTAGCTGAGGCGTTTTTTATTACTTTTGCAAAAATATTTTTACTATGAACACAATTAGTTTTACCATTGAAAAAACCGATATACCTACTATAATTAAATTTGAGTCTAATGCCGTATTGACTCGAGGAACACATGAATTTAACAGTGTAGATGAAGCGTCGGCTTCGCCGTTAACTCAGCAACTTTTTGAATTTCCTTTTGTTAGGAAAGTAATGATTTCTGCCAATTTTATCGCCATAGAAAGTATCGATAATTTTGATTGGAGTTCGGTTCAAGAAGATGTTAAAGACTTTATTGTCAACTTTATCAATGAGGATTTAAAAGAAAGTCAACAGCAAGTGATGTACAAAAACAATGTATTGGAAATTTATATGGAAAGCACTCCTAATCCAAACACCATGAAATTTGCAACCAACAGATTACTTGCCATTAACGGCGCTACATTTGAATCGGTAAACGAAGCTAAAAACACTTCGTTATTAGCCGAAGCATTGTTTGGATTTGAATTTGTAAATGAAGTTTTTATTTCAGAAAACTATGTCTCAGTAACCAAAAATGATACAGTAAATTGGGAAGAAATTCAATCAGAATTAAGAACATTTATTAAAAAGTTTATAGAAAGCGGACAAGAAATCATTAAAGAAAATTTAAGCAATCAATCATCTGCAGAAATTCATAATTATGAAAATTTAGACGATACAAGCAAACAAGTTATTGCTATACTTGAAAAATACGTAAAACCAGCCGTTGCTTCTGATGGCGGAAATATTGTATTTCACTCGTATGACACAGATTCTAAGCAGGTAAGTGTTATATTACAAGGAGCTTGTAACGGTTGTCCTTCATCTACAGTTACATTAAAAAATGGAATTGAAAACATGTTAAAACAAATGATTCCAAATAAAATTGAATCAGTTAAAGCTATTAACGGATAATTTTAAATATGTCAGAAAAAGTTAAACCATATAAAGATTCGGATTCAGGAAAAAAAGAGCAAGTAGCTCAAATGTTTGACAATATATCCGGAAAATATGATTTTCTAAATCATTTTTTATCGATGGGAATCGATATTCAATGGCGGAAAAAAGTACTTAAAATCGTAAAAAAAGAACAACCTAAAACTATTTTAGATATTGCAACCGGTACTGGAGATTTAGCTATTTTATTGTCAAAAACAAATCCTGAGAAAATTGTTGGTTTAGACATATCAAACGGGATGTTAGAAGTTGGTAGAAAAAAAATATCAGAGAAAAAATTAGACCACTTAATTACTATGGTTCAAGGTGATTCTGAAAATTTACCGTTTGAAAACAGTTTATTTGATGTAATTACTGTGTCGTTTGGAGTTAGGAATTTTGAAAACTTAAACCAAGGGTTATCAGAAATTTTAAGAGTTTTAAAACCATCTGGCACCTTGGTTGTTTTAGAATTCTCTCAACCAACTAAATTTCCGATGAAACAACTCTACGGTTTTTACTCATCGTATATACTTCCTTTAATTGGAAAACTTGTTTCCAAAGACAATTCGGCTTATACCTATTTACCAGAAAGTGTTGCTGCCTTTCCTTTTGGCGATGATTTTAAAAACATCCTACAAAAGATAGGATATAATAATGTTTCCTACAAAGCGTTAACATTTGGTATAGCAACTGTTTACAGTGCCAAAAAATAATATGAAATTATTTAAACTAATAATACTTCTTTTCGGGTGCTTATTCTTTTCATCTTCGTTGATGGCTCAACGAGACCGAATTGAATACTTACCTAATTTTGATTTACAAAAAGTGCATTGGGGGTATTATTTGGGACTTAATAAAAAAAGTTATAAATTAACTTACACAGAACCGTTTAATACGGTTAGAGTGGTTGAAGATGTTGGGTTTAATGTTGGTTTAATTGGTGATTTAAGATTACACGAAAATATTAACTTACGACTTGAACCTGGTTTATCAACAAATTCAAAAACACTTTATTTTAATAATCCGCCAAGATTAAATGACAGTATACGAGAAGCTGGAGGAACATATTTACATATACCACTGCTTTTAAAATTTAGTACTGACAGGTATGATAACATTAGACCCTACGTTATAGGTGGTATAGCGTATGACTACAATTTTTCGAGTAATCAAGACAATCCAGATGACAATAGTAATGGAGAGTTTAGACTCAAAAAACATAACTTTATGTATGAATTAGGTTTTGGTATTGACTTTTACCTGTATTATTTTAAATTTTCACCCTCAATACGAGGTGTTTTTGCAATTAACAATGAATTAAAATACGACAATCCACTTAGTGAAAATAGGTATACCGATAGGGTTGATTTCTTAGGAACACGAGGTGTTTTTATAAACTTAACTTTTGAGTAGAATTATCTTCGTTTAAACTCGCTTAAAACAATTGCGGTTGCGGTAGCCACATTTAAACTTTCTGTTTCATGAGTATCATTATAAGACGGAATTGATATTTTACAAGATATTAATTTCTCAATTTCTGATGAAATTCCATTGGCTTCATTTCCCATTATAACTATTCCATTTGATGTAAGATTTGAAGAATACACCGAGTTACCATTCATAAAAGTTCCGTAAATAGGATTTTGATATGTTTTTAAAAATTCTTTTAAATCAGTATAAACTACGTTTACTCTTGTTAAAGAACCCATGGTAGCCTGCACTACTTTTTGATTATAACAATCTACCGTATCATCAGAACAAATAAGTTGTTGTATTCCAAACCAATCGCACAGTCTAATTATAGTTCCTAAATTACCCGGATCATTTATAGAATCCAATCCAACCAGTAAACCATCTTTTATAATACATTGCTTAACAGGAACTTTAAACAAAGCTAAAACTACATTAGGTGTTTTTAAAAAACTTATCTTTTTCAACTCATCGTAAGAGATATAACTAATTTTAGATGTATCATCTAAAGAAAAATTGGTATCAATTGTAAATAGATGGCTTAATTCATAAGCTGAGTTAAGAAATTCCTGAGCATTTTTTACTCCTTCCACAACAAATAAGCCTTGTTGATTTCTGTATTTTTTATGTTCTAAACTTTTAATTAACTTTATGTTGTTTTTTGATAACATACAAATGGTTACTTTTGAACAAATTTAAAGCAAAATCATTGCAAACCAACAAAACACTTGTATACATTTTATTTGGAGCACTTTTAATTGGTGTTACTTCTTGTAATTCTATTAAGTATGTGCCAAAAGACAAGTATTTATTAGTTAAGAATTCTATCAAGGTTGATGACAAAAAAAGTATTGATGAAAATTTAACCGATTACATCATTCAAAGACCAAATCAAAAAGTTTTAGGATTCCCTTTACCGTTATATTTACACAATTGGGGAGTTAAAAGCAATGATACTATTTACAGCAGTTGGTTAGCTAAAAACCCTAAAACTCACAAAACAATTGCTTCAGTCTTTTCTGAAAAACAAGTAACCCGAATTGGAAATTCGTACAATAATTTACATCGATGGTTTTTAAAAAATGGCGAAGAGCCCACTATTTTGGATTCAGTTAAAACCAATCTAACGGCTCAAAAATTAAAACTACATTATATAAATGAAGGGTACTTTAAAAATCAGGTAACGGTAACAGAATCCCTTAAAAAAAATCAAAAAGCAACAATTACGTATAATGTAATTAAAAACAATCCATTTTTAATTGATAGTATTTTTGTTGACATCAAATCTAATTTTTTAGATTCTTTATACATGGCAAGTAAAGCGAATTCATATTTAAAAACGGGCGAACGATTTAGAGATGAAAACTTTAGAGAAGAATCTAAACGACTAACAAAATTATTTAGAAACTCTGGAGTTTATCATTTTTCTGAAAATTCAATTGGATTTTACCAGCTAGATTCAACAAATACACAATTCAAAACCAACGTCTTACTTCAAATAGAAAATCAGATTACAGAAAAAAATGACAGTATCATTGTAAAACCTTACCATGCTTTTAAAATAAATAATGTTAATATTATTACTGATTATTCTTTTTTAAATAAAGAAAAAGCACTGCAAGACAGTTTACAATACAAGGGTATTAAAATATATGCTTTCGATAAAATTAAGTACCGTTCTAAGTTCTTAGCCAATTCAATTTTTATCGATAAAAATAATTTATACAGCGATACCAATAGCGACTTAACCCGAAATTACCTTAGAACAACTCAAAATTTTAGATTGGTTGACATAAAGTATATAGAAAACAACGATTATACTTTAGATGCAACTATTTTTTTAAGTCCATTAAAAAAATACTCATTAGGATTAAGCACTGAAATAACGCATTCAAATATCAGACAATTAGGTATTTCAAGTAAAATAAGTATTTTAAATCGTAACACTTTTAAAGGAGCTGAAATATTTAAACTATCATTACAAGGATCTTTTTTAAACACCTCACGAGATGCTAAAAATGATGCCAATTTCTTTAATGCTTGGGAAGCTGGTGTTGATGCATCACTACGAATTCCAAAATTTTTGTTACCTTTTAATTCTTCTTCAATTGTTCCTAAAAGAATGTATCCCAAAACAGAGATTACCATGGGTACTAGTTGGCAAAAAAACATAGGATTAGACATACAAAAATTCACTGGAATTATAGATTATACTTGGGAAAATTCTCCTCAGAAAAAGCATTCATTAGAATTATTAGATGCTCAATATATTCGTAATTTAAATGTAAGCTCTTATTTTGATGTGTATTCATCAGAATTTTTAAAATTAGCTGCAATTGCACAAGAAAATTTTAATCAAACAATTACAACAACTTCAGCCATATTGTTTTATAATAATAACATAAACGACACTTTCAAAACGACTAATCCAGATGAATATCAAATTGCTCGAAATGTTAAAAAAAGATATGATATTATTACCGAAGATGTTTTAATTCCGCTTATAGCTTATTCATATGTATATAATACTAGTGAAAATTATAACGATCACGATTTCTCCTATTTTAAAATCAGACTGGCTACAGCTGGTAATTTTTCAAGTTTATTATCAAAATCGAAAGAGGGATCTGAAACAAAAGAATTGTTTGGAATTCCTATTGCGCAATATGCACGAACAGATATAGAATACAAGAAATTTTGGGATTTATCATCCGAAAATATAATTGCGTTCAGAACCCGATTGGGCATCGCTATTCCATATGGAAATTCTAGTCAAATACCTTTCAGTAGAAATTATTTTGCAGGTGGACCCAATGATATGCGCGCATGGAAAGTATATGATTTAGGTCCAGGAACGGAAAGAAGCGGACTAGAGTATAATGTTGGGAATCTTAAATTCATTTCTAGTTTAGAATATCGTTTTAAAATATTGAATAGCTTTAAAGGAGCTTTATTTACAGATGTTGGAAATATATGGGACATTACAAATTCATCCTTATCTAACCCAAAATCCGGTTTTAACGGATTGAATTCTTTAAAAGAATTGGCAGTTGGTAGCGGATTTGGACTGCGCTACGATTTTAACTTTTTAGTACTAAGATTAGACGTAGGATTTAAAACTTACGAACCTTATAAAGAAGAAAATAAGTGGTTCTCTAATTTTAATTTTATAAATGCCGTTTATAACATTGGAATTAATTATCCATTTTAAATACTATTAAAAATTATCTTTTTCTTAATTTTGTTAAATATAAAAATACAAAAAATATGAAATATACATTTAAGCCAGGAGTTTTATTTGGAGATGATGTTCAGCACATGTTTCAATTAGCTAAGGAGAAAAAATTTGCTTTACCAGCAGTAAATGTAACAGGATCTAATACTATAAATACTGTTTTAGAAACTTCAAAAGAGTTAAATGCGCCTGCTATCATTCAATTTTCTAATGGAGGAGCACATTTTAATGCAGGGAAAGGACTTTCTAATGAAAATCAAAAAGCTGCAATTGCAGGAGCTATAGCCGGAGCTAAACACATTCATTTAATGGCAGAAGCCTATGGTGTGCCCGTAATTTTACACACAGACCATTGTGCAAAAAAATTACTCCCTTGGATTGATGGCTTATTAGATGCCGGTGAAAAGTATTTTAAAGAATATGGAAAGCCATTATTCAGTTCACATATGATTGACTTATCTGAAGAATCACTTCAAGAAAACATCGAAATTTGCAAAACCTATTTAGATAGAATGTCAAAAATAGGAATGACTCTAGAAATTGAGTTAGGAATTACAGGAGGTGAAGAAGATGGTGTCGACAATACCGATGTAGATAACTCAAAACTATACACACAACCCGAAGAAGTAGCCTATGCTTTTGAAGAATTATCTAAAGTAAGTAATAGGTTTACCGTTGCGGCTTCTTTCGGAAACGTTCATGGAGTTTATAAACCAGGAAATGTAAAATTAGAACCAAAAATTTTAGATAAATCACAAAAATATATCGAACAAAAATACAAAACACAAAACAATCCTGTTGATTTTGTTTTTCATGGAGGTTCAGGTTCATCACTCGAAGAAATTCGTGAAGCTATCGGATATGGTGTAATTAAAATGAACATAGATACCGATTTGCAATACGCCTTTATGGAAGGAATACGTGATTATTACAAATCTAAATCAGCTTATTTAGAAGGACAAATTGGAAATCCTGAAGGTGATGATGTTCCTAATAAAAAATATTATGACCCAAGAGTTTGGCTGCGTGAAGGTGAACAAACGTTTAAAAAACGATTAAAAATATCGTTTGAAGATTTAAACAATGTAAACACATTATAAGTGATTTGTATAAGCTTTCATATTTTTCACTAAATTGCCCCCGTTTAACAAAAAGTAAAACTTATGACACTTTGGTTTAAAAGAAAAGACAAAGGAATTAACACTCCTACCGAACAAAAAAAAGATGTTCCTAAAGGATTATGGTATAAATCGCCTTCAGGGAAAATTATAGATACAGAACAATTACGTGAGAATTTTTATGTAAGCCCAGAAGACGGATACCATGTAAGAATTGGTAGTAAGGAGTATTTTGAAATCTTTTTTGATGACAATAAGTTTAAAGAGTTGTTTCCAAATCTTACATCAAAAGACACCTTAGTGTTTAGCGATAGTAAAAAATATGTTGATCGATTAGATGAAGCTTACAAACAAACCAACTTAAAAGATGCTATTAGAGTTGCTGTTGGAAAATCATATGGTAAAGATTTAGTTATAGCTGCCATGGATTTTAGCTTTATTGGTGGTTCAATGGGTAGTGTTGTAGGAGAAAAAATAGCCCGTGCTATAGAATACGCTATCAAGAAAAAACTACCCTTGTTAATAATATCCAAATCTGGTGGAGCCCGAATGATGGAGGCTTCATTATCATTAATGCAGTTAGTTAAAACATCGGCAAAATTAACACAATTAGCAGATGCTCGTTTACCTTATATTTCATTGTGTACAGACCCAACAACCGGAGGGGCAACAGCGTCGTTTTCTATGTTAGGAGATATCAATATTGCTGAGCCAGACGCGTTGGTTGCGTTTGCCGGTCCTCGTGTTGTACAAGATACCACAGGTAAAAAATTACCCGAAGGTTTTCAACGATCTGAATTTGTGTTAGAGCACGGATTTTTAGATAAAATTGTTGAACGTAAAAACCTCAAAAAACAAGTCAATTTGTATATTGATTTGATTCAAAACAATCCGATTAGAAAATAAAAAAAGCGACCATAGTGGTCGCTTTTCTTTTGGGAGGTTATAAAAAATTATCTCTTTCCTAATAATATTTCTTTTACTTCACCATTTTCATTAGTAAATGTTGCTTTGTTATCACAGTCTCCATTACCGAAGTCTAAAGTTCCTATACGATCTCCTTTTTGAATTTTGATAGATCCGCTCACTAAAAATCTACAAGCCATTTCTCTTCTTAACGGAATAATTACTTCTCCTTTGTGTACATTGCCATTTCTAAACACAGTAGTCCAATTACCGGTAATTAAGAACACATTATCTCCCCAAACACCAATAGTATCTTTACCTTCAATCATTTCCCGTACCTTAACAGATGAGCGCTCAACATATAACCCATCAGGGAAAGTAATTTTAATTGCTACCGTTACAGTAGATTGCGGATTACCGTTATCATTGGCTAATTTTCTTTCGATAGTAGTAGTTCCTTCAATTTTCTTATGATTATAATAGAAATTATCATAAGAAACTTTTATACTATGCATTAATAATTCTCTATTCGCATTAAATTCGATGATAATTTTTCCTTTAACAAAGTTTCCGTTTGGTAATTCACAACCATCGCCAAAATCAATAGTAACAACTTTCATTGTTTGATTGGTGCTCCATTTTATCGATCTCTTTCCACAATGATTTGGCATAAAACTGCTAAATTCAACACGGCTACCTATCAATCCATCCTCAATATATAATTGCTCTACTAAATCACTTACACCTTCAGACACATCATCTGCATCTGCTACTACCTGAGCATCTTCAACAGAAATTGGGTCATTGGCAAACGTATTAACTTCATCGTCTCCTTGGCAGTTAGTAAATACAAGTCCTACTACTAGAAACAATGATAAAATTCCGATGTTTAATTTTGATGTTTTCATAATTTTGGAGTTTTGTTTAAGTTATTATACCGTTTAGACGTAATCGTTTAAAAAAGGTTTAATTTAAGTTAACTATTTTTTAAAAAGGTATTTTAAATCAATCAATTGTAATTCAAAATAATAATTATATCTTTGCAACTCGATTACAATCGATACATAAAAATTATTAATTAAAAATTTAATGTTAGCATGTATTTAACAAAAGAAAAGAAAGCTGAAATTTTCAAAACGCATGGTAAGTCTGAAACCAATACCGGGTCAGCAGAAGGTCAAATTGCTTTATTTACCTTTAGAATTAACCATTTAACACAACATTTACAAAAAAACAAAAAGGACTTTAATACCGAAAAAGCCCTTGTTAAAATGGTAGGTAAAAGAAGAAGTTTACTTGATTATTTGATTAAAACAGATATCAACAGATATCGTGCAATTATCAGCGAATTAGGATTAAGAAAATAATTCGAAACTCATAAAAGAGGCAAAAAACTTGCCTCTTTTTTTTATTGACAAAAAAGTACTATTAAACTTTTCATTGGAAACCGTAACAACACACAACTACAAAAAACCAATTGTTTAATTAGTAAAAATTAATTATGATTCCTAAAGTATTCCAAGAATTTATTGATCTAGGAGATGGAAGATCCATTTCTATAGAAACTGGAAAATTAGCCAAACAAGCAGATGGTTCTGTTGTTGTTAGAATGGGAGACACTATGTTGTTAGCAACTGTAGTTTCTGCAAAAAAAGCAAGCCCAGGTGTTGATTTTCTACCACTTACTGTTGATTATCGTGAAAAGTTTGCAGCTGCAGGTCGTTTTCCAGGCGGATTTTTTAAAAGAGAAGCGCGTCCTAGCGACAGCGAAATTTTAACCATGCGATTGGTAGATCGTGTATTACGCCCACTTTTCCCAGATGATTATCATGCAGAAACTCAAGTAATGATTCAGTTAATGTCGCATGATGAAACAGTTATGCCTGATTCATTAGCAGGATTAGCCGCATCGGCAGCATTAGCAGTTTCAGACATTCCCTTCTCAACATTGATTTCAGAAGTGCGTGTTGCGCGTGTTGATGGTCAATTTATCATCAACCCAAGTAAAGCACAATTAGAATTATCAGACATTGACATGATGATTGGTGCTTCAAGAGATTCTATCGCTATGGTTGAAGGTGAGATGAAAGAAATTTCTGAAAAGGAAATGGTAGAAGCCATTAAGTTTGCACATGAAGCTATTAAAAATCAAATTACTGCTCAAGAAAAGTTACAAATTGCTTTTGGCAAAAAAGAAGTTAGAACTTACGAAGAGGAAAAAAATGATGAGGCTATTTTTGAAAAAGTAAAAGCATTTACTTATGACAAATGCTATGCAATTGCCAAAGAAGGTACTGCTAAACATGAAAGAACTGAGAAGTTTGATGAAATAAAAGAAACCTTAAAATTACAATTTACAGAAGAAGAATTACTCGAAAATGGTGATTTAGTAAGTAAGTATTTCTATAAAATTCAAAAAGAAGCTGTTAGAAATGTAATTCTTGATTTAGGAATAAGACTAGACGGCAGAAAAACCAATGAAATTAGACCTATTTGGTGTGAAGTAGATTATTTACCAAGAGTGCACGGTTCTGCCATCTTTACAAGAGGAGAAACGCAAGCATTAGCTACAGCAACACTAGGAACCTCAAGAGAAGCCAATCAAATCGACTCTCCATCAGAACAAGGCGAAGAAAAATTTTATTTACATTATAACTTTCCACCTTTTTCAACGGGTGAAGCGAAACCTTTAAGAGGTACTTCAAGAAGAGAAGTTGGGCATGGAAATCTTGCACAACGTGCTTTAAAAAATATGATTCCTGCTGATTGTCCTTATACAGTTCGTATAGTTTCAGAAGTACTTGAATCAAATGGTTCATCATCTATGGCAACTGTATGTGCCGGAACATTATCATTAATGGATGCCGGTGTACAAATGATAAAACCTGTTTCAGGTATTGCCATGGGATTAATTTCTGATGAAAAAACTGGAAGATGGGCAGTTTTATCTGATATATTAGGAGATGAAGATCATTTAGGCGATATGGACTTTAAAGTTACAGGTACTGCCGATGGTATTACTGCTTGCCAAATGGATATTAAAATTGAAGGATTGGCTTACGATATCATGGAGAAAGCATTAGAACAAGCTCGTGAAGGTCGTTTGCATATTTTACAAAAATTAATTGAAACTCTTGATAAACCAAGAGCAGACGTTAAGAAATTTGCTCCAAAAATTATTAAAGTCACTATCCCTGGAAACTTTATTGGCGCTTTAATTGGTCCAGGAGGTAAAGTAATTCAAGAATTACAAAAAGCTACTGGAACAACTATTGTAATTAATGAGGTTGACGAAAAAGGGGAAGTAGAAATACTTGGAACTGACCCTGATGGAATTGCAAAAGTTCTCGCTAAAATAGATTCAATTATCTTTAAACCTCAAGTAGGAGAAAGCTATGAAGTTAAAGTGATAAAACTACTCGATTTTGGTGCTGTTGTAGAATACACTGCTGCACCTGGTAATGAAGTTTTACTACACATATCAGAATTAGCCTGGGAACGCACAGAAAATGTTGCTGATGTAGTTAAAATAGGAGATGTGTTTATGGTAAAATATTTTGGTATCGACCCTAAAAACAAAAAGGATAAAGTATCAAGAAAAGCATTATTACCAAGACCTCCAAGAGAAGATAAGGATAAGAAATAAAAGTAAATAAACTATTTAAAACCCCTGTACAATTCCATGTACTCGGGTTTTTTATATTTTATTAAATCATTGTTAAAATAAAATACAGAAAAATTACACAATAATTGTAACAAAATAATGTTAGTTAACGTATAATGCAACAGACACCTTAATTTTTGAAACCTTAAAACATAAATGAGACAGTTAAAAATTACGAAACAAGTTACCAATAGAGAAACCGCGTCGTTAGATAAATACTTGCAGGAAATTGGTAAAGTTGAATTAATTACCGCCGAAATGGAGGTAGAATTAGCACAAAGAATTAAAGCCGGCGATCACAGAGCTCTAGAGCGCTTAACCAAAGCCAATTTACGATTTGTTGTTTCTGTTGCTAAACAATATCAAAATCAAGGACTCACCCTACCCGATTTAATTAACGAAGGAAATTTAGGTTTAATAAAAGCAGCGAAACGTTTTGATGAAACACGTGGATTTAAATTTATATCCTATGCCGTTTGGTGGATCAGACAATCAATTTTACAAGCCTTGGCAGAGCAATCGCGTATAGTTCGTTTGCCTCTTAATAAAATTGGTTCTATCAACAAAATCAATAAAATGTACGCTTTTCTTGAACAAGAACAAGAAAGACCACCATCAGCAGAAGAAATTGCCAAAAAACTTGATATGACCGTAAGTGATGTAAAAGAATCTATGAAAAATTCGGGTCGTCACGTATCTATGGACGCGCCATTGGTTGAAGGTGAAGATTCAAATTTATACGATGTATTGCGCTCTGGAGAATCTCCAAATCCGGATAAATCATTATTACACGAATCATTGCGAATTGAAATTGAACGTGCCCTAGAGACATTAACACCAAGAGAATCAGACGTAATCAGATTGTATTTTGGTTTGGGCGATCAGCATCCAATGACCTTGGAAGAAATTGGAGAAACGTTTGCTTTAACCAGAGAGCGTGTTAGACAAATAAAAGAAAAAGCCATCCGCAGGTTAAAACACACATCTAGAAGCAAAATATTATTAACGTATTTAGGATAAAAAAGAATAAACTCTCCAAACTGGAGGGTTTTCTTTTTTATATTATTTTTGTAAAAAAATCATTATGTTTAAAATAATTGCACCCTCTTTATTATCGGCAGATTTTGCCAATCTTCAAAAAGATATTGAAATGATAAACAACAGCGAAGCCGATTGGTTTCATATTGATGTTATGGATGGAGTTTTTGTTCCAAACATATCTTTTGGTATGCCGGTAATTAAAGCTATTAAAAAACATGCAAAAAAAACGTTAGATGTTCATTTAATGATTGTAGAGCCTGATAGATATATTTCAGATTTTAAAAAAGTTGGTGCGGATATTTTAACAGTGCATTATGAAGCCTGTACTCACTTACACAGAACAATCCAGGCAATAAAAGCAGAAGGCATGAAAGCGGGTGTTTCGTTAAATCCGCATACACCGGTTTCTGTTTTAGAACATATAATTGCAGACTTGGATTTGGTGCTAATCATGAGTGTAAACCCAGGTTTTGGGGGACAATCGTTTATCGAAACAACTTATACCAAAATAACACAGCTTAAAAAAATGATATCAGAATCTAATTCAAAGGCACTAATTGAAGTAGACGGAGGTGTTTTTGATAAAAATATCAACCAATTATCTCGCGCAGGGGTTGACGCTTTTGTGGCAGGAAATTTTGTATTTAGCAATGAAAATCCATCAGCAGTAATATCGTTATTAAAATCTAAAGCTTTAGAAATTTAACATTCACATTGTGTTATAAAATATTTTAACAAGTCGGTTGTAGTTAATATTCCAACCAATTTCTTGTCAACAACTACCGGTAATGCATGAAATTCTTTTAAAATAAACAATTCTGTAACTTCTTTTAAAGAAGCAAATAAACTTACCGTTTGGATATTCTTTATCATTAGCTGTTCTACTGAAAACATTTGGTAAATAGCTTCATCAATGGTAGACTCTGTATCACTTAAAGAATCTAAAAAACTGATGCGCATTAAATCAGTTTTACTTACCATACCTATTAACTCACCGTTTTTAACAACCGGTAAATGACGAATTTGATGTTTTGCAAATAATTTCTCTGCTAATTCCAAACTATCAGTTTCTTTTAACGTAATAACATCTTTTGTCATTATATCCTTAACTTGTATTGTAGTTTCCATACGCTAAATTTAAAAATATTAACTTCTTAAAGTTAGCGAATAATTCCAACTTTTCCTATGACAATTATCACAGAATACCAAAATTTAAACTCATTCTACTAAAAAAGCGATGATTAATTCATCGCTTTTAATGTGACCACGGAAGGATTCGAACCCTCAACCCTCAGAGCCGAAATCTGATATTCTATCCAGTTGAACTACGCGGCCTTTTAATTAGCTTAACAACTCTTTAACTACTGTAGAAATAGATTTGCCGTCTGCTTTACCAGCTAATTGCTGTGACGCCATACCCATTACTTTCCCCATATCTTGCATAGATGAAGCTCCGGTAGCTTTCACTATCTCTGCTATTATTACTTTTAATTCTTCTAAACTTAACTGTGCAGGCAAGAATTGCTCAATAACTTTAGCTTGAGCTAATTCTGGTTCAGCTAAATCATTTCTTCCTTGTTTTAAGTACACATCGGCACTTTCTTTACGCTGTTTTACAAGCTTTTGAAGTAACTTAATTTCTGTTTCTTCAGTTAATTCTTCTGTTGCTCCAGATTCTGTTTGAGCTAATAAAATACCCGATTTTATGGCTCTTAATGACTCTAATGCAACTTTATCTTTGGATTTCATGGCCGCTTTCATTGCTTCCATAACTTTAACTTGTAAACTCATAATAAATATTTTTGGCAAATATATAAAAAAGAACTCGAAAGAAACGGGGGAGTTTCCTTCGAGTTCATATACACTTTTGGAGTTAATCTACATTATCATGTAAAAACGAATTATTAGTTCTTATTTTCAGTTCATTATTGCTGTCTAAACTTATAGAAGTGTTAGAGTGATTATGGTCTGATGAATAATTTTGCGTATTTATTTCAATGCCTCTTCTTTTATAAGCTGGTTCTTTTTCTAGTTCATCTATATTTTGATTGTGATGATTGTGAAACTTGTAATTCCAATCTTTCATTTTTTCCTTTCGATCTTGCGCTCGTTTTTGAAGTTCTTTAATGGTAAGATTTAATGGAGAAACTTCTTTAGAATCGATATCAAAAGAGTTATCTATTGCAGCCGTATTAGTCCTTACCTCAAGACATATACCATCATCTATAGAAGGGCTTTTAGATGCTTCTAATTGCTCTTCTAATTCAATATAATCTTCTAGACTATAATGAATAATTTCTGCATCATTATTTTCAGAAGATTTTACTTCGTCATATTCGTTGATATCGAGGTTTTGAATATGTTCAGCAATTGGTTTTTCTTTTTCTTCTTTTTTAGGAGTTATTGGAAAATCAAATACTATACTTGTTTGAACTTCATCGTCATATATTTCATTATCAAAAACCTCATCTTCATCGTCTTCTTCAACATCTAACGGAAGAAAAACAAATGACTCTTCTTGCTCTTCATCTTCATCAGTCTCAATTAACTCATAAACAACATTAATGTTTTCAATTGTTTCATTAGTTTTAATCAATTCGTTTAAGATAGGTTCTTCAACTTTTTTTTTGGTTTCTTCTGCTATCTCATCTTCAAGAGAAAATTTTAATATTGGACTCTCGTATTTGGGCTTGATAGTTACATTAGGTTTTAATTCGTGCTTACTTTCTTGTTCATTATCCAGCACATGAATTATTCTTGATGTTTCGCCAGTGACAATTTCTGATTGCTGATCTTTATTAAATCCGGTAGCAATTACAGTTACAGCAATAGAATCACCTAAAGATTCATCTTCTCCAACACCCATAATTATGTTTACATTGCTTTTTGATTCAGTTTGAATGTACTCATTTATTTCGCTAATTTCATCTATGGTAATCTCTTCCTTACCTGAAACTATTAAAAGCAACACATTTTTTGCTCCAGTAATTTTATTATCATTAAGCAAAGGAGAATCTAAGGCTTTAATTATACAATCTTGCGCTCTGTTTTTCCCTGCAGCAAATGCCGAACCCATTATAGCAGTGCCGCTATTAGCTAAAACAGTTTTAGCATCTCTTAAATCAATATTTTGAGTATAATGATGTGTAATAACCTGAGCAATTCCTCTTGCTGCTGTAGACAATACTTCATCTGCTTTTGAAAATCCGGCTTTGAATCCTAAGTTTCCGTATACTTCTCTAAGTTTATTATTATTTATAATTATCAATGAATCAACGTATTGACGCAATGTTTCAACACCTTTTAACGCTTGATCATTTCTGGTTTTTCCTTCAAAACTAAAAGGAATAGTTACAATACCAATTGTTAATAAATCCAGTTCACGTGCAATTTGAGCAATTACAGGAGCAGCACCTGTACCGGTTCCTCCGCCCATACCAGCAGTAATAAAAACCATTTTTGCATTTGAACTTAACAAATTTTTTATTTCATTAACACTTTCTAAAGCAGCTTGTTCTCCTATATCAGGATTTGCACCAGCTCCCAAACCTTCTGTTAACGATACTCCTAATTGAATTTTATTAGGAACTTTACTGTTTTGGAGTGCTTGTGCATCTGTATTACAAATTACGAAATCTACACCTATTAATCCTTGTTCAAACATGTGATTTACCGCATTGCTACCTCCGCCTCCAACGCCAATAACTTTAATTACATTCGAATTATTCTTTGGTAAATCAAAATTGATGTTGTTAAAATTTGTACTGCTCATAACTATTTCTTTTTATTCTGCTTTATCTAAAAAATCTTTGAATTTATCAAACCAACGTTCCATAAAGTTCTTTTTATTTGAATCTACTTTCTCTTCTTCTTTTGTTGCAGCTACAACAACTTCTTTTGCCTTTTCTTCATGTTCAAGTTCTGTAGTTATTTTAGGCTCAAAACGCACATCATTTTCTACAACTTTGCCATCAACTTCAACAAAATCTCCTGAATATTTGTTTTTAGAATTTAAACCTTTCATTAAAAGACCTACTGATGTCGCAAAAATCGGACTTGATAACGCTTCATCAGAATCGCCTGCCAAATGTTCATTTGGATATCCGATACGCGTATCCATACCGGTAACGTATTCTACCAATTGCTTAATATGCTTAAGTTGTGCGCCACCACCTGTCAATACAATTCCGGCGATAAGTTTCTTTTTAGGTTCTTCGTGTCCGTAGTTTTTAATTTCTTTAAATACCTGTTCTATAATCTCCATTACTCGCGAATGAATAATTTTTGAAAGGGTTTTAAGTGTAATTTCTTTTGGATCACGACCTCTTAAACCGGGTATTGATACAATTTCATTTTCTTTATTTTCGCCTGGCCAAGCAGACCCAAATTTAATTTTTAAGGATTCTGCTTGTTTTTCAATAATTGAACAACCCTCTTTAATGTCTTCTGTTATTACATTTCCACCGAACGGAATTACGGCTGTATGTCTTATAATGCCATCTTTAAAGATCGCTAAATCTGTTGTGCCTCCTCCAATATCTATTAAAGCAACACCCGCTTCTTTTTCTTCCTGACTCAAAACAGCGTCAGCCGATGCAAGTGGCTCAAGGGTAATATCGGCTAAATCAATACCTGCACTTTTAATGCATTTTCCAACATTGTTAATAGATCCGGTTTGACCTAAAACCACATGGAATTTTGCTTCTACTCTACCACCAAACATACCTACCGGCTCCTTTATTTCTGGCTGGCTATCAACTTTGTATTCCTGTGGTAATACGTGTACAATTTCTTCACCAGGCAACATGACTAATTTTCTTACTTGATTGATGAGTCTTTCTATATCATCATCTGTAATAACCTCATCAGCGTTTGGTCTGGTTATATAATCACTGTGCTGAATACTTCTGATGTGTTGACCAGCAATACCAACAACTGCACTTTTTATCTTTACTTTTGATACCACAACAGCTTCATCTACCGCTTCTTGAATTGATTGGATTGTTTGGGTTATATTGCTTACAACGCCTCGGTGTACTCCTAAACTTTTAGCTTTACCGGTTCCTAATATTTCAATTTTACCGTATTCATTTTTACGGCCAATTAATGCAACTATTTTGGTTGTACCAATATCTAAACCTACCGATATTTCATTATACTCCATAATCCTCTTTTTTTGTACAAATTACTTGTTTGTGGTATTTAATATTTATTCTACTATACTTGTTTAATAGACTATCTTGTGCTGCTTTTTTATAAAATGCTTCTAAGTTTTTAAATTTTTCATCAACTTTTGAAACAGTTCCTAATTCTATAACATAATCTTCAATCCTACTATAAAGTTCATATTCATTGTTTTTAAAACGATGAACTCCCACTATATTTTTACTTAAAAATTCATTGTTTGAAATTTTTTCAATCAAATATTGAATTTCTCTTAAGTTTTCATTGATTAATTCTCCAGTAATTATAGGCACACGTGCTGAATGTAATTCTGACAACGGCATGCTCTTTCCTTGAGTATCAATATAGTATGATTGATCTTCAATTTTTACTCTTGCTATAGGCTTACGTTGTTTTACTTTTGCCTTTAAATTACCTTCAATTGTCAATGAAATCTGGACATCTTGAACCATCGGATGTTTCAAAACAGACTGTTCCAAACTGTGTAAATCTATAACAGATTTTGGTTGTTTTAAAGCAGTTTTTGAATTTTGTATTAACAACTTATTAACCATTTGCAAATTCATATACTTATTTTCTCCATCTTCAAACTCTATTAAAAGTTGAGTAACTTTTTTGTGTTCATTGCGTTCAGATGCAAATCCATATAAGAAAATTACTAAAGCTGTTAGCAATACAATTTTGAAATATGTGAACACTTTTCTAATCATTTTTAAGCAATTGATTTTTAACATTTTCTACCAATTCACCAATATCTCCTGCTCCAATCATTACTACAACTTCTGCATTGGCCTGTTTTATTGCTGGCACCAATTGATCTTTTGAAACCAGTTTTTTATTGGTATTTTCAATTTTACTCAATAGCCATTCAGAGCTTACTCCTTCTATAGGCAGTTCTCTGGCTGGATAAATATCCAATAAAATTATTTCGTCGAATTGCGCTAAACTTTTCGCAAATTCTTCAACAAAATCTCGTGTTCTGCTGAATAAATGTGGTTGAAAAATACCTACATTTTTTTTTGTTGGATACAATTCCTTAACCGAATGTGCCAATGCATTTATTTCTGTAGGATGATGTGCATAATCATCGATTAAAACCAAATTTTTGGTTTTAATTTTATAAGAAAATCGTCTCTGTACTCCTTTAAATGATTTGATAGCATTTTTTATTTGATCCAACGAAACTCCGTAAAAATTAGCCATCGAAAGAGCGGCAACTGCATTGAGTACATTGTGCCGACCTGGTAAATTTAGTTCAATCCCTTTGATTGTTTCTGATGGTGTTTGTACATCAAATGAATACGTTCCGTTAATGATCTGCAGGTTTTCAACCTTGTAATCAGCATTATTTTCGATACCATACGTAAGCCCATTAAGCGGTAAACCTTTACAAACAAATAGCTTGTCGCTGACTTTTTCAGCAAACTCTTTAAAGCTTAATTCAAGCGCATCATGAGCACCGTATATATCCAAATGATCAGCATCCATTGAAGTAACACAAGCTATATTTGGTGAAAGTTGTAAAAATGAACGGTCAAATTCATCGGCCTCAACCACGGTAACCTCATCTCCTCCTAGAATTAAATTCGAATTATAATTTTCTGCAATTCCGCCTAAAAATGAAGTTGCATTAACACCACACTCTTTTAAAATATGACCCAACATGCTTGATGTGGTGGTTTTACCATGTGTTCCGGCAACCGCAAAACAATAGGTATTAGCCGTAATCAGCCCTAATATTTGAGCACGTTTAAAAACATAATAATCATTGTTTTTAAAGAAATTTAGTTCACTGTGATTTTTTGGAATGGCTGGTGTGTAAATTACCAATGTTTCTTTTTGATTAAAATAATACTTAGGTATTTCATCAATTGAATCAGAAAAATGAATGTCAATTCCAATGGATTGCAAAGCGGTAATAACATCAGACGATACGCGATCATAACCGGCAACATTTTTGCCATTTATTTTGAAGTAGCGTGCCAAGGCACTCATCCCTATACCACCGATGCCAATAAAATAAACGTTATGTATAGCACTTAAATTCATTTATTTAATAAGTTTTTCAATTTCATTAACAATAGCATTGGTTGCATTTGGCTGTGCCAATGATTTCATTTTTAAGCTTAAATCCTTTTGCTTGGTATCATCTTTTATAACCGATAAAAACACATTTTCAAAATTCTCAATATTTTTTTCAGATACCATTAGTGCAGCATTCTTATCAACAATTGATTTAGCATTTTTTGTTTGATGGTCTTCTGCAACATTGGGAGATGGTATAAAAATGGTTGGTTTTGCAACAATACATAATTCTGATATTGAACTGGCACCTGCTCTACTGATAATAAAATCGGCTGCAGCGTAGGCAAAGTTCATTTGATTGATAAAGGCATGAGTTTGAACAGCTTTAGTAGCATCGTATTTCTTGTACTCTTCAAAATATAACTTTCCTGTTTGCCAAATTACCTGAATTTGATTGGAAACAAACAACTCTAAATTGTTTTCGACTAATTTATTAATGGCTCTTGCTCCCAAACTTCCACCTAAAACCAACAGGGTTTTCATATTTGCATCAAGTTTAAAATAAGCTTGAGCTTCTTCTCGGCAATTAGTAACATGTAATAAATCGCTTCTAACTGGATTACCAGTTTTGATAATTTTATCAGCAGGAAAATAGGTTTCCATACCATCGTAAGCCACACAAATTTTAGCTGTCTTTTTAGCAGCAATTTTATTGGTGATCCCTGGATAAGAGTTTTGCTCTTGAATTAGCGTGGGAATTTTTAACCAATTGGCTACTAATAGTGTTGGTCCGCTGGCAAATCCCCCAGTACCAATTACTACCGACGGTTTAAATGATTTTATAATTTTATAGGCATTCCAACAACTGGAAATCAACTTAACTGGAAACATCAAATTATCAATAGTAAGTTTGCGTTGAATACCAGAAATCCAAAGACCTTTTATAGCGTAACCGGCCTGAGGTACTTTTTCCATTTCCATTCTGTTGTTCGCACCAACAAATAAAAACTGAGCGTCTTTAAATCGCTTTTTCAATTCATTGGCAATTGATATAGCAGGATAAATATGACCACCTGTGCCGCCGCCACTCAATAATATGTTTACTGACTTACTCATGCAGTTTCTATTGCTGTTTGATTTTCTTCAGTATTTTCTTCAGCTAGATTCGCTTCTTCCCTTTCTCTGGCAGCGCTTACACTTAATATCATACCTATAGCCAAACTAATCATCCAGATTGATGTTCCACCGCTACTGATAAGTGGTAAATTTTGTCCGGTTACAGGTATTAAGTTAACGGCAACCATCATGTTTAATATCGCCTGAAAAATGATAGGAAAGCCAACTCCTATAACCATCAAAGTTCCAAATGTTGAGGGTGCTTTCTGTGCGTTTACAATAAATCGAATTAATAATAATATGTATAATAATATTATTGGAAGCCACAATATGATGCCAAATTCTTCAATGATTATGGCAAAAATAAAATCGGATGAAGATTGGGGTAAAAAGTTTTTTTGTACACTTTTACCAGGTCCGGTTGGTTCTAATCCCGTAGCAATGGCAATTTTGGCTTTTTCAACCTGATATCCTTCATCGGCATCCGGATTTTTAAAGTTTTCTATTCTACTTATCCAGGTTGAAACCCGGCTTTTGGGCATTAAATCAGGAAAAGCTTTATTGATTCCAATGAATAAAGTTAAAAACATTAAAATAGTGACTCCAATGATGATCAAGTATCTAAGTGGATAACCCCCAACAAAAAGCAGCATCATTGCCATAACAAAAATTAAGCCTGAAGTTGATAAATTTTCGGGAACAATAAGGGCTAAAACAATTATTATTGGCAACCATAAGGTTTTAAAGCTTTCTTTAAAAGTAATTTCTTTGTCTTTGTGCAATGCCAAAAATCGGGCTATGTAGGTCATTAATATCACATTGGCCAATGAAGAAGTTTGAAAACTCAACCCGATAAACGGAATTTCAATCCAACGTTTTGCAGAAGCTCCTCCAATAGTTGTATCCTGTGTTAAGGTGTAAACCAGTAAAAAGATAACACCTACCAAAGCAATAACCGAAATACTGCTGAAATATTTGTAATTTATTTTGTGTACAAACAATAGAATTAAGAATCCTGAAAACATTAAAAAGGCATGCTTTACCAATATTCCAAAAGTAGATGAGCTTGATCCAACTACGTTTACTAAATTGGTGCTTGAACTATAAATAGGCATAAACGAAAGCAGCCCTAACATGGCTACGATTGCCCAAATAACTTTATCGCCTTTTATATGTTTGAAAAGTATTGACATTATAATTCTCTAACGGCTTGTTTAAATTGACGGCCTCTGTCTTCATAATTCTCAAATAAATCAAAACTAGCACAAGCAGGTGATAATAAAACCGAATCGCCTTTAACAGCAAATCTGTACGACTCCGCAACTGCTTGTTTTATTGAAGTAGTTTCTACAATGATATCTATTACATTGCCAAATGTTTCTATAATTTTTTGATTATCAACACCTAAACAAACAATAGCCTTAACTTTTTCGCGCACAAATGGCATTAATTCTAGGTAATCGTTTCCTTTATCAATACCCCCAACAATCCAAACTGTAGGGGTTTTCATGCTTTCCAAGGCGTAAAAAGTTGCATTTACGTTGGTCGCTTTAGAATCGTTAATGTATTGAACTCCATTTACTTTTAACACATTTTCCAAGCGATGTTCAGCTCCTTCAAAATCTTCCATGCTTTCTCTAATAGTTGATTTTCTAATTTTGAGTAAGTGTGAAGCCATTGCTGCAGCCATTGCGTTTTTCATGTTGTGCTTACCCTGAATTGCAATTTTTGATGTTTCCATAGTAAATTGTTCTTTGTCTATATTAATGTATATCATGTCGTTTTTTAAATAAGCTCCTTGCTCTAATTCTTTAACAATTGAAAAAGGAAGTAAGCGAGCTTTGGTTTTATGTTTTTTTAACCATTTGTTTATTTCAATATCATCACCGTCATAAATCAAGTAATCGTTTTCGGTTTGGTTCATCGTTATTCTAAATTTAGAATTGATGTATTTATTAAAATCATAATCGTAACGATCTAAATGATCGGGCGATATATTGGTAAGAATTGCTATATGCGGAGCAAATTTTTCGATACCGTCTAATTGAAAACTGCTAATTTCTAGCGCAAAAACCTCATAATTTTGCTCTGCAATTTGTTGTGCAAAACTTTTTCCAATATTTCCGGCCAAACCAGCATTTAATCCTCCTTTTTTAAGAATATGATGTACCAACAAGGTGGTGGTGGTTTTACCATTACTACCGGTAATGCCAACATAAGTTGCTTTACTAAACCATGAAGCAAATTCAATTTCAGAAATAATTTTAACCCCTTTTGATGTTAGTTTTTTGATGATTTCAACTTTGTCTGGGATACCCGGACTCTTCATCACTATATCGGCATTTAAAATATTTGATTCTGTATGCTGATTTTCTTCAAATAAAATCTCGTTTTGTAAAAGAACGTTTTTATAAAACGGTGTTATGACGCCTTTATCGGACACAAATACCTCATATCCTTGCTTTTTAGCTAGAATTGCTGTACCCACACCGCTTTCACCGGCACCTAAAACAACCATTTTCTTCATTATCTAATTTTTAATGTTACAATAGTGAACACTGCCAACATCATCCCAATAATTAAAAACCGTGTAACAATTTTACTTTCGTGATAACCTTTCTTTTGGTAATGATGATGCAAAGGTGACATTAAAAAAATGCGTCTTCCTTCGCCATATTTTTTCTTAGTGTACTTAAAGTAAGCCACTTGCATCATCACTGAAACGTTTTCAACCAGGAAGATTCCGGCTAAAATTGGAATCAGTAATTCTTTTCTAACTGCAATTGCCAAAACTGCGATGATACCACCAATAGTTAAACTACCGGTATCGCCCATAAAAACTTGTGCCGGATAGGTATTGTACCATAAAAACCCGATTAGGGCTCCAACCAATGCACTTATGAAAATGGTCATCTCGCCCGAATTTGGTATGTACATCACATCGAGGTAATTAGCAAACACTATATTACCCGAAACCCAGGCGAAAATACCTAGTGTTGCAACAATAATGGCAGACGAGCCAGCGGCAAGACCATCGATTCCATCGGTTAAATTTGCGCCATTTGATACTGCTGTGATCACTAATATCACAAAAGGAATAAAAATTATCCACGCATAACTTTTATAATCATCACCAATAAATTTTATGAAATACGCATAATCTAAGGTGTTATTTTTCAAAAAAGGAATCGTAGTTTTCGTCGCTTTTACTTCTTCTCCAAACATTTTTGTAGTCGAAATTTCAGTTTGAGCCGATTTGTATTCGATTTTTTCTTTAATCGTTACATTTGGATGAAAATAAAGCAAACTTCCAATGATAATTCCTAAGCTTACTTGTCCTAAAATTTTGAATCGGCCTTTAAGTCCCTCTTTGTCTTTTCTAAATATTTTGATATAATCATCTACAAAACCAATGGCGCCCATCCATAGAGTTGCGATGATTAGTGCTACAACATAAATATTGGAGAGCTTTGCAAAAAGAAAAACCGGAATAAGTGTGGCCAATATAATGATAACTCCTCCCATGGTTGGGGTTCCAGCCTTTTCTTTTTGTCCTTCAAGTCCTAAATCTCTAACCGATTCACCTATTTGCTTTTTTCTTAAATAATCAATTATTCGTCTACCGTAAATTGTTGATATTAATAATGACAGTATAAATGCTGCCGCCGATCGAAATGAAATGTATTGAAATAAGCCTGCACCAATCAGGTCGAATTCTCTCTCTAAAAAATCAAATAAATAATATAACATGCTGTTATTTTTTAAGTTCTTTTAATAAATTCAATACAGTTTCACGATCATCAAAATAGGTTCGTTCCCCATTTATTTCCTGATAAACTTCATGTCCTTTCCCTGCGATTAGAATTATATCGCCCATATTTGCCAATGAAACCGCTGTTTTTATAGCTGATTTTCTATCGACAATTGTTAAGTATTTATGTGAGTTGTGAGGTTCTACTCCTTGCTCCATTTCAACGATAATTTGAGAGGGATCTTCATTTCTTGGATTATCAGCCGTAAATATGGTTTGATTGCTGAGCTGTGTAGCAATATGACCCATTTTTGGTCGCTTTTCTTTATCTCTGTTACCTCCGCAACCAACAACTGTGATTATTTTTTCGTTACCTGTTCTAATTTGATTGATGGTTTCGAGTACATTAGTCAAGGCGTCAGGTGTGTGTGCATAATCAATTACTGTAATAATTCCGGACTCTGATATATCAAACTGAAAACGACCTGAAACACTGTTTATTTCACTTAATTTTTGGAGTATTTCCATGGTTTCAAGTCCTAATAAATCAGCAACACTATAAATTGCCAACAAATTTGAAGCATTAAAACTACCAATTAATTTGGTCCAAACTTCAATACCGTTAATGTTGAGTAAGGTACCGTTAAATTGTGTTTCTATAATTTTAGCTTTATATGCAGCACTCGATTTTAAGGCATAGGTATATTTTTTGGCCTCGCAATTTTGAATCATATAAAGTCCGTTTTTATCATCAACATTTACTAAGGCAAATGCACTTTCTGGCAAAGAATCAAAAAATGATTTTTTTACATCGCGATATTCTGCAAACGAGTTATGATAATCTAAATGATCATGCGTTAAATTGGTAAATACACCGCCTGCAAAATGAAGACCTAGTGTTCTTTTTTGATGGATACCGTGTGAACTAACTTCCATAAAACAAAAATCTACATGCTCATATACCATTTCATCCAATAAAGCATTTAACGACACCACATTAGGGGTTGTATGCGTAGCTTTAATTTCTTTACGGTTTATTTTATTAACTACCGTTGATATTAATCCCACATTGTAGCCTGCTTTTTGAAATAATTCATATAAGAGCGAAGCCACCGTTGTTTTACCGTTGGTACCTGTAATTCCAATGAGTTTAAGTTTATTGGAAGGATTATTAAAATAATTCGAGGCCATAAAAGCCAATGCGTCACTACTGTTATTTACAACAACGTAGGTTATTTGACTTTGTAGCTCCGTTGGTTTGTGCTCACATACTATTGCTCGTGCTCCAGCTTCTATCGCCTTTTCAATATAAAAATGACCATCAACCACCCACCCTTTTTGAGCTATAAAAACATCGCCCTTACTTAGCAATCGAGTGTCAAAGACTAATTGATTTATTTCAATATCGGTAGATCCATAAACTTCATTTATGGAAACATTATATAATATGTCTTTTAATTTTTTCATTGGTCCGTTCAATATTTAAGACACATTTAGTGCTACTTTAACACCTTTTTTTATTTGTTCGCCTTCTTTTATTGATTGTTGCTTTACTCTTCCTGATCCAGAAAACTCTACTTTCAACCCCATATTTTCAAGTATTGAAACTGCATCCATTACTGACATACCTACAACATTGGGCATCTGTGTAGCTAGTGCTTTAGGCATTACTTTATAATTGGCATACTCTTGATCTAAACTGGCAAATGAAGATTTGTTGTTGTCGTATACAGAGGTTTTGGGCGTAATGGTATGAATTTTCTGAGCAATTTTTTGAAAAACTGGTGCCGATACCAATCCGCCGTAATAACCTAAACTTTTCTCTGGTTTATTGATTACAACGATGCATGAATACTCAGGATTTTGTGCCGGAAAATACCCAACAAAAGACGAAATATATTTAGTCGATCCTGTCCAATACTCCAATTGTGTTGTACCTGTTTTACCGGCCATTGAAAACTCATTTGAATAAATATTCTTAGCAGTACCTCGTTTAACCGTATTTTCTAAAACAACTTGTAATTTTTTAATGGTTTCTGGCGAACAAATTTGTGGATTGATGACTTCTTTTTCAAATTTTTGAACCACTTGATTTGCTACTTTAATTTCTTTAATAAAGCGTGGCTTTACCATTTCTCCATTATTTGCAATAGCGTTGTAATAGGTTAAAGTTTGTAAAGGCGTGATATGCAATCCGTACCCATAGGCCATCCACGGCAAGGATAATGCTGACCAATTTTTGTCATCCGGATGCGGAATTCGAGGTTTCCCTTCTCCTTTAATTTCAAGATTTAACGGTTGATTTAGTCTCATTTCAACCAATTTATCTGCAAATTTTCGAGGATTATTTGCGTAATGTTGCATGATTAGTTTAACAACGCCAACATTGGATGAAACTTCAATAACTTTTCCAGCAGAAATCTTGCCATAACCACCTTTATGCGAATCCCTGATTTTTCTTCCACGAATAGCAATAACACCTCCATCGGTATCAACTATGGTGCTGGTGTCAATAACTTTGTCGTCCAAAGCAACCATCATACTGGCTAATTTAAAGGTAGAACCAGGCTCATGTCCTTCAAAAATGGCGTAATTTCTACTTTCATAATAGGTGTCATTTTTAGATTTCCCTAGATTTGAAATTGCTTTAATTTCACCTGTTTTAGTTTCCATAACTACCACACAACCATGATCTGCCTGATATTTTTCTAATTGTTCCAATAAGGCGTGATGTGCAATATCCTGTATGTTTAAATCGATGGTAGTAACCACATCTTTTCCATCAATAGGCTCAACTTCATTATTATCGTTTATCGGCTTCCATAAATTTTTCGCAATTCGTTGTTTCATTCGCCAGCCAAGCTTACCGTCTAAATATTCGCTGTAAGCACCTTCAATACCCACACTACCTCGATAATCATCGTAACCAATGGTTCGTTCTGCGACCTCACCAACCGGATGTGCTCGTACCGTTTTTTGTTCTGCAATAAATCCTCCTTTGTAAACACCTTTATTAAAAATTGGGAATTTTCGCATTTTAACATATTCGAGATGGCCAATATTTCGGGCTATCAGCAAATATCTTTTTTTATCTATTCTAGCTTTACGAATTAAGTTTTCATAATAATAAGGTGATTTACCAAGCATTTTTGACAACTCAGTTGCCAAGCCCCCTACATGTTTTTCAAAAAGTTCCTCTTCAACAGCAACTGCATCCATTCTAATTTCATACTTAAACATCGATGTGGCTAACAACGTTCCATCGGCAGAATACAAGTTTCCTCGGTTGGGGAAAATGGTATCATTGCGTAAGGTTACTTTTTCTGAAAGTTTTCGGTATTCTTCGCCGTGAGTTATTTGAATATCAAATATTTTCCAAAAAATTAGCACAAAACAAACGGTCATTACAAACGACACAAAATACATTTTCTTTAATATGTTTTTGTCTGAAGGAGTCATTATTCCGATTGCTTATTTATTATTTTTATTAAGTATGGTGGCTGCGTTATTGGCTTCAACCCAAGTGGTTCCACTTTGGCGCGAACAGTTGATTCTAATTTTTCTTGCATCAACATTGTTCGTGTTTCAATATACTCAGCTCTTAATTCTTTAACCTCTTTAGTAAGCTTAGCAATTTCCATCACCTTGGTATCAACGCTATGAGAACTAGCTATTATTAGTAAAAACAACAATACGATATATAGTGTCATTCCCCAATTTTGAAGGGAGTTTTCACCGGTGAGAAATTTTCCTTTTAAAATACTAAATATGTTTTGCTCTATTGACATTATGCCAGCGTTGCTATTCTTAATTTTGCACTTCGTGCTCTGTTATTAATTTTTATTTCTTCGAAAGATGGTGTTATCATATTGCCTACTTTTTTAAGTGGCGTTACAAAATTTCCATACAAATCTTTTTCGGGCTGACCTTCGAACAATCCATCTCTAATAAATCTTTTTACAAGCCTATCTTCCAATGAATGGTATGATATTACGCACAGTCTACCATTCTCATCTAACAATTCAGGCACTTGCATTAAAAACTCTTTTAACACTTCTATTTCTTGATTTACCTCTATTCTAATAGCCTGAAAAACCTGAGCTATTACTTTATGCTCCCTTCCTTTTGGCAAAAAATTGCTCAATACGTTTTTTAATTGCTGGCTCGTTTCAATTGATTTTTCTTTTCGCTCAGCAATAATTTTATGAGCCATGGCTCTCGCATTTTTCAATTCGCCATATTGAAAAAGCATTGTACTTATTTGTTCTTCAGTATAGCCATTTATTATTTCAAAAGCAGAAATAGCTTCATTGGTATTCATACGCATATCGAGCCGTCCCTCAAACCGGGTTGAAAATCCACGTTCTGCTACATCAAACTGATGCGAAGACACACCTAAGTCAGCTAAAATGCCATCCACTTTTTTAATTCCATAAAACCTTAAATGCCTTTTTATATTTCTAAAATTTTTTGGGATTAAAACGAACCTTTGATCATCCAAGGCATTTTTCCGAGCATCTTCATCTTGATCAAATCCAAACAGTTTGCCGTTTTCATTTAATTTCGCGAGGATTGCTTTTGAATGTCCACCTCCACCAAAGGTCACATCAACGTATACACCATTGGGCTTAATTGCTAAACCCTCGACACACTCTTTTAATAATACCGGATTATGATACGTCATTGTTTTGTGCTATTATATCTCCCATAACTTCCTCAGCCAAATTCGCAAAATCAATTGCGGCATCATCAATAGCATGCTCATACTTGTCTTTGTCCCAGATTTCAATAATATTAACAGCTGAAGACAAAACAACGTCTTTTGTAATTCCAGCAAATACAGCTAAATCTTTAGGAATTAATAAGCGGTCATTACTATCCAGTTCAACAATTTTTACTCCGGCAGTAAATCGACGAATAAAATCATTGTTTTTTTTCACAAAACGGTTCAAACCGTTGATTCGTTGCATTAGTACGTTCCACTCTGCTATAGTATATAATTCGATACACGGCTGAAATACAGAACGTTTTATAACAAAACCTTCTTGCAACACTTCGGTAAGCTGTTTTTTCAATGAGGAAGCAAGCATTATTCTTCCTTTTGAATCAACTTTGCATTCATATGTACCAATAAGGTTTGTCATTTTTGGATAGTTTTCAAATCAAAAATAAAAATTTTTTACCACAATTTACCACAATTTACCACTTTGTTAATAACTTTTACCATTAAATTTATTATTCAGATATATTGTATTGATAATCAGTTCTATATAGCGAATACCTAATAATATTAGTTCATATAGTGAAAAAAATGGTATTTTGCGCAAAAAAGTTTACATTTGTACGCTTGATTAAATGAGAAGCCAATGTTTTACGACCTGAAAAAGGATGAAAATTATAGTTATATAGAAGCTGGAGAAGGACAACCAATTATTGTACTGCATGGTTTAATGGGTACTTTAAGTAATTTTGATTCAGTTTTGGAGCACTTTTCTACTAAAAATTATCACGTAATTATTCCGTCATTACCTGTATACGATTTACCGTTATTAAAAACAAACGTTAAAAATTTAGCGAAATTCATCAAGAAATTTATTGAACACAAAAAATTAAAGGATGTTGTTTTAATGGGAAATTCATTAGGAGGTCATATTGCACTTTATTATTCAAAATTATACCCAGACGATGTAAAAGCTCTTGTTTTAACAGGAAGCTCAGGATTGTATGAAAAATCGCTTGGAGATACTTATCCAAAAAGAGGAAATTACGAATACATAAAACAAAAAACTGAAGAAGTTTTTTACGATCCGAAAGTTGCTTCAAAACAAGTAGTTGACGAGGTTTTTGAAACGGTAAACAACCGAAGTAAGACCATAAAAGTATTAGCTATTGCTAAAAGTGCCATTCGACATAATATGGCTAAAGATTTACCAAAAATGAAAATGCCGGTTTGTGTAATTTGGGGTAAAAATGATTTGGTAACACCACCTTTGGTAGGTGAAGAATTTCACAAACTTCTTCCAAACTCAGATTTGTACTGGATTGATAATTGCGGACACGTGGCTATGATGGAACACCCTATAGAATTCAACAAAATTCTTGAAGAGTGGTTCATAAAAAGAGGCATATAAAATACTTAATTGAAATTTGTTAAGTGCTCTTAACTTAAATCTACTATTATGAAAATTAAATCGGCAGAATTTGTGATAAGCAACTCCGATGTCTCCAAATGTCCAAAAGAACGTATTCCCGAATTTGCATTTATTGGCCGTTCCAATGTTGGGAAATCTTCTCTGATCAACATGTTGGTCGATCAAAAAAGTTTAGCAAAAACTTCCGGAAAACCCGGAAAAACACAACTTATCAATCATTTTAAAATTAATAACAATTGGTTTTTGGTTGATTTACCTGGTTATGGATTTGCCAAAGTTTCTAAATCAAAAAAAGATGAATTTCAATCGTTTATTAAAAAATATTTTGCGGTAAGAGAACAGCTTTTATACGGATTTGTCTTAATTGATTCTCGTTTAGACCCTCAGCAAATTGATTTGGATTTTATGGAATGGTTAGGGGAAAATCAGATTCCATTTTGTATTGTTTTTACAAAAACCGATAAAATAAGCAGTGTAGAGCTTCAAAAAAATATCGCAAAATACAAACGTACTTTATTAAAATCTTGGGAAGAGTTTCCAACTTATTTTGAAACCTCTTCTGCTACTAACAAAGGAAAAGACGAATTGTTAAATTTTATTGAAGAAACTATTTCGTTGTTTCCAATTGACAATTAAACTTGATGCGAACAACCATTGAAAATATTCAAATCTTATTTGAAGATAATCATATTATTATTGTCAATAAACGAGTGGGTGATATTGTACAAGGTGATAAAACAGGCGACATACCTTTAAGTGATGTGGTAAAAGAGTACATCAAAAATAAATACCAAAAGCCTGGAAATGTGTTTCTTGGAACAGTTCATCGCATTGACCGCCCTACTTCTGGCATCGTTATTTTTGCCCGAACTTCTAAAGCATTAGAACGATTAAATGAGATGCTGCGCGATAAAAAAGTTGAAAAAACGTATTGGGCGGTTGTAAAAAATACACCTCCCAAAGAAAAAGATACATTAATTCATTTTCTGAAGAAGAACCTAAAAAATAACAAATCAACTTCGTATACTAAAGAAATTGAAGGGGGTAAAAAAGCAATTTTACAATATCAATTAATTAAGAAATTAGATAATTATTCGCTATTAGAAATCAACTTAGAAACGGGGAGACATCATCAAATTAGATGTCAGTTAGCTGCTATTGGATGCCCCATCAAAGGCGATTTAAAATACGGATTTCCAAGAAGCAACACTAATGGAGGAATTCATTTACATGCTAAAAAAATTGAGTTTGTACATCCGGTAAGTAATGAAAAAATTGAAATAACAGCTCCACTACCTATTGATACTGTTTGGAATTCATGCACTTAAAATTCTTCCAATCTTAAAACATAAGTTTCTCTTTAAATTAGTACATTTACAACTATCGGTAGTTTTAAATATTAAACTATGAAACAGTATGATTTTGTAATTATTGGCTCTGGCTTCGGCGGATCGGTTTCAGCGTTGAGATTAGCCGAAAAAGGGTATTCAGTTTTAGTTATAGAAAAAGGCAAACGTTATACTGATAACGATTTTCCTAAGACTAACTGGAACCTCAAAAAATGGCTTTGGTTACCTTCTTTTAGTTTATATGGCATTCAAAAATTGACCATTTTTAAACATGCATCAATTTTAAGTGGTGTTGGTGTTGGCGGAGGTTCACTAGTGTATGCCAATACCTTACCTAAACCAAAAAGTCCATTTTTTAACAAAGGAAGTTGGGCAAATCTCAACAATTGGGAAAAAGTTTTAGAGCCACATTATGAAACTGCTTGGAAAATGTTAGGTGCTGAAACCAATCCTTTTTTAGGTGATAGCGATGCTGTTTTTAAAAAATTGGCTTCTAAAATCAATAAACCAGAAAGTTTTGAACATACCAAAGTAAGTGTATATTTTGGGAAACCAAAAATTACCGTTGAAGATCCTTATTTTGATGGAAAAGGACCTTCAAGAACAGGTTGTAAATTATGTGGTGCCTGCATGACGGGTTGCCGACATAACGCTAAAAACACCTTAGATAAAAATTATTTATATTTAGCAGAACAATTGGGAGTTGAAATATTAGCTGAGCAAGAAGTAATTGATTTAATCCCTAATGAAAATAATAGTGGCTATCAAATAATTTATAAAAAATCAACCCAATATTTTGGCAAAAAGGATACTGTTACGGCTTCTAAGGTTGTTTTTGCAGGAGGTGTATTAGGTACGGTTCCGCTACTTCTAAAACTTAAAGAAAAAAGATTACCAAAGTTAAGCAATCGTTTAGGAGAAATGGTTCGCACCAACAATGAGGCGCTTATTTTAAATACCTCCTTAGATAAAACAAAAGATTTTTCAGAAGGAATTGCTATCGGCTCTATTCTTGAACTCGATGAAAAAAGCCATTTAGAACCAGTTCGATACGGAAAAGGATCTGGATTTTGGAGAGTATTGATGCTACCGCTCATCACTGAAAAAAACTTTTTAAAACGTCTGCTAAAACTAATAATTACACCATTTACTTCTCCCATCAAATGGTTACGCGTATGGTTTATAAAAGATTTTGCTAAAAGCACATCAGTACTTTTATTTATGCAACATTTAGACAGCACTTTAAAAATAAAACGTGGCTGGATTAATTCCTACACTACAGTTGATAAAGGCGAACCGCCAACGGCTTTCATCAAAGAAGCTCATGAAATTGCCAAAGTTCATGCAAAAATTACGAATAGTAAATCTCAAGTGATGTCGCTAGAAACCCTCACTGGAATTCCTTCAACTGCGCATATTTTAGGCGGAGCAGTGATGGGAGCAACTAAAGAAGAAGGCGTTATTGATGCAGAGAACAAAATTTTTGATTATCCCAATTTATATGTAATTGATGGATCGATGATCTCAGCCAATTTGGGTGTAAATCCGTCACTAACTATTACTGCTTTAGCAGAACATGCTATAAGTTTAATTCCCCAAAAACCAGTATAATGGAACTTGAACAAATTATTGCACATCAACGCCAGTTTTTTAAATCGCAACAAACAAAAGATGTTTTATATCGAAAAAAAGCTTTAAAAAAACTGTTAGCAGCAATTCAACATAATGAAGAAGCAATTCAACGCGCCTTATATCAAGATTTTAAAAAACCAGTTTTTGAAAGTTATATCTCTGAAATTGGAATTGTAATTACCGAACTAAAGTTAGCCATTAAAAATATAAACCGATGGAACAGACCTAAAACTGTTCTTCCTAGTTTGTTAAATTTCCCTTCGTGGGAAAAGATTTATAGTGAGCCATACGGAACTGTTCTAATTATCGGCCCATGGAATTATCCCTTTCAATTAACCATTGCGCCATTAATTGGAGCGGTTGCTGCCGGAAATACAGCCGTTATAAAACCATCTGAACTTACTCCTCATACCAGTACGTTAGTTGCTGATTTAATTGAAAAATGCTTCGATAAAGCTCACGTAAGCGTTGTGCAAGGCGATGCTGGTACAGCCAGAAGTTTGCTCAAAAATAATTGGGATTATATTTTTTTTACAGGAAGTGTTGCTATTGGTAAAATCATTGCCAAAGCAGCCGCAGAGTTTCTTACACCAACAACCTTGGAATTAGGTGGTAAAAGTCCGTGCATTATTGATGAAACAGCAAATATAAAATTAACTGCCAAACGTTTAGTTTGGGGTAAATTTATCAACGCGGGTCAAACCTGTATTGCTCCCGATTATCTACTGGTACATCCAAAAATAAAAAAACCGTTGATTAAAGCTCTGATTCATGAAATTGAAAAAGCATATGGAAAAAATGTAGAACTTTCAAAAGATTACGCTCGAATAATAAACCAGCGAAATTTTCATCGATTGTTAAAAATGATAGAAAAAGAGTCTCTGATATATGGCGGAGAAGTTAATGAAAAAGAGTTGTTTATTGCTCCTACTTTGATTGATTGTAAAACATTGGATTCTGAAGTAATGAAAGACGAAATTTTCGGACCAATTTTACCAATTATAACTTATACATCCGAAGATGAAATTGAACAAATCATTACATCTTATGAAAAACCACTATCCCTTTACATCTTTACAAGTAAAGACTCATATGCCAAGAAAATAATTCAGAAATTTAGTTTTGGTGGTGGTGTAATTAACGATACGGTGGTGCATTTTGCCAACCACCGATTACCTTTTGGCGGGGTTGGTCACAGTGGTCAAGGAGCTTACCATGGTAAACATAGTTTTGATTCATTTTCACATTCCAAATCGGTTGTATATCGATTTACGTGGCTAGATATCCCTGTAAGATATGCACCTTATAAAGGAAAATTAAATTTGTTAAAACTATTTTTAAAATACTTATCCTAAATTATTATGAGTAAAACATTTGAAGAAGCACTTCAATACAGAAGAGCTATAAGAACTTATGATGCAGAAAAACCAATTGATTCTAATGTGGTAAAGAAGTGTTTAGAGCAATCTACCCTAGCCCCCAGCAGTAGCAATATGCAACTCTACGAATTTTATCATGTTACATCAAAAGAAATCAATAAAAAATTAGCTGAATATTGTTTTGACCAAAGCGCCGCCAAAACGGCTCAGGAAATGGTTGTAATTGTAGTTCGAAAAGATTTATGGAAACAGCGAGCTAAAGCTAACACAGCGTTTTTAAAAAGCATTTTTGGCGAAAAACCAGCTGAGCAATATTCTAAAAGAGAAAAATTTGCACTTAATTATTACGGAAAATTAATTCCTTTAACATATGGAGATTTCCATGGAATTTTAGGTTATTTAAAATATGTTATTTATTGGATGATTGGATTGTTTAGACCTATTTATCGGGAAGCAAGAAGTAACGACATCAGAGTAGTAGCACACAAAAGTGCTGCCTTGGCTGCTCAAACTTTTATGATAGGCATGGCCGTTGAAGGTTATGACACCTGTCCGATGGAAGGAATAGACTCTCTCAGAATTAAAAAATTATTCAACTTACCATCGGGAGCAGAAATTAATATGGTAATTTCTTGCGGAATCCGAAAACCTGAAGGGGTAACAGGGCCAAGATTTCGTATTCCATTTAAAGAAGTTTATAAACAATGGTAATTTGAAAATTTAAATCTTAATTTTGCTTTTTAAAGCATCCTATTTTAATGAAAAAAATACAAATGGTTGACTTAAAAAGTCAATACAATACTATAAAAACTGAAATTGATACAGCAATTCAAAATGTACTTAATACAACTGCTTATATCAACGGACCTGAGGTTAAAGAATTTCAAAAAGAGTTAGAAAATTACCTCAGTGTAAAGCATGTAATTCCATGTGCTAACGGAACGGATGCCTTACAAATTGCCATGATGGCATTGAATTTAAAACCTGACGATGAAGTAATTACATCCAATTTTACTTTTGCTGCCACTGTTGAAGTTATTGCCTTATTAAAACTTACTCCTGTTTTGGTAGATGTTTATCATGATACGTTTAATATCAATATCGAAGCTGTTAAAAAAGCGATTACTCCTAAAACAAAAGCTATTGTTCCGGTACACTTATTTGGTCAATGTGCTGATATGGAACCGCTTTTACAACTAGCCAAAGAACATCATTTACACATTATTGAAGATAACGCTCAAGCCATTGGTGCCGATTACACCTTTGCTGATGGCACTAAAAAGAAAGCAGGAACCATGGGAATTGTAGGAACTACTTCTTTTTTTCCTTCTAAAAATTTAGGTTGTTATGGCGATGGTGGTGCCATTTTTACCAATGATGATGATTTGGCTCAGAAATTAAGAAGTATCGCTAATCACGGCATGGCGCAACGCTATTATTACGATAGTATTGGAGTTAATTCTCGATTAGACAGCATACAAGCTGCTATTTTAAAAGTAAAATTACCGCATTTAGACGCGTATTGCCAAGCTAGACAAAACGTTGCAAACTTTTATAACAACGCTTTTGCCAATCATCCAAACATCATCACTCCAACAACCAGTGATTTTACAACCCATGTTTTTCATCAATATACGTTGAGAATTATCAACGCCAACCGAAATGAACTGCATCAGTATTTATTAGAAAATGACATTCCAAATGCCATTTATTATCCGGTGCCGCTGCATACCCAAAAAGCATATCAAGATAATCGATTTAAAAATGAAGATTTTGAAGTAACAAACGAGTTGGTTCAAACAGTTATTTCGTTACCAATGCATACCGAGTTTGACGAAGAACAATTAACCTATATCACTCAAAAAGTATTGACTTTTTTTACTAAATAATTGCAAAAAATGAAAAAGATATTAGTTACAGGCGGCTTAGGATTTATTGGTTCTCATACCGTTGTAGAATTACAAAATGAAGGATTTGAAGTATTAATCATTGATAATTTATCAAATACTACCATCGATGTTTTAGACAAAATTACTTCTATAACCCAAATAAAACCGAGCTTTTTTAATTTTGATTTAAAAGACAAAACAGCTGTACAGGATTTTTTTAACTCAAACGATGTTGATGGAATTATCCATTTTGCGGCCTATAAAGCAGTGGGAGAAAGTGTTCATATTCCGTTAGATTATTATGAGAACAATATCATTTCGCTGACCAATATTTTACAAGAAATGAAGGTTAGAAATCTTTCTAATTTTATTTTCAGCTCATCATGCACGGTTTATGGTCAGGCCGATGAATTGCCCATTACAGAAAATGCACCTGTAAAACCGGCAGAATCTCCTTATGGAAATTCTAAAAAAATAAATGAAGAAATTATTGCGGATGCGGTAAAAGCACACAAATTTAAAGCCATTTCATTGCGTTATTTTAATCCGATTGGCGCCCATGCTTCTGCTAAAATTGGGGAATTACCGATTGGCGTTCCACAAAATTTAATTCCGTTTATTACCCAAACAGCAGCCGGAATTCGACATGAATTATCCGTTTTTGGAAGTGATTATCCAACTCCAGACGGAACCGCCATTCGTGATTATATACATGTAGTTGATTTAGCCAAAGCACATATTGCAGCTTTAAATCGATTATTAAAGAACCAGCAAAAAAACAATTATGAAGTCTTTAATGTGGGAACCGGTAAAGGAAGTTCTGTGTTGGAAGTCATCAATGCTTTTGAAAAAGTGAGCAAAACAAAACTCAATTACAAAATTGTTGGCCGACGAAGTGGCGATATTACTGCCGCTTATGCCGATACTACCTTAGCCAACAACGAACTTAAATGGAAGGCGGAACTGTCATTAGAAGATGCATTACTTGCTGCTTGGAATTGGCAAAAAACTTTATAAAGTAAAAAGCAGCTTAAAGCTGCTTTTTTAAATTAATACTTTGCAGCACTCGTTTGTGTCGTTCTATCTATCTTTTTTACTAACCCCTGCAGTACATTTCCAGGTCCTACTTCGATAAATTCGGTAGCGCCATCGGCTATCATTTGCTGTACCGACTGTGTCCAACGCACCGGAGCGGTTAGTTGTGCAATTAAATTCTTTTTAATTTCTTTAGGATTCGTTATAGCACTAGCTGTTACATTTTGATAAATAGGGCAACTAGGTGTGTTAAACGTTGTATTTTCAATGACTTCAGCCAACTCAGCTCGTGCAGGTTCCATCAAAGGCGAATGAAATGCCCCTCCAACAGGCAATAACAAAGCACGTTTGGCGCCTTTTTCTTTTAAAACCTCACAAGCTTTTTCAACAGCTGCCACAGCTCCAGAAATTACCAATTGTCCGGGACAATTAAAGTTTGCAGCCACCACTACTCCATCAATCTCAGCACAAGTATCAACAACTAATTGATCGTCCAGCCCTAATACAGCCGCCATTGTTGATTGTTCCACTTCACATGCTTTTTGCATGGCTAAGGCACGAGTAGCTACAATTTTTAATCCATCTTCGAATGACAATACATTATTAGCTACCAAAGCTGATAGCTCGCCTAAGGAATGACCGGCCACCATTTCTGGTTTAAAATTTTCGCCTAGAACTTTGGCTAAAATAACCGAATGTAAAAAAATGGCGGGTTGAGTTACTTTGGTTTGTCTAAGTTCCTCATCGGTTCCTGTAAACATTACATCAGTAATTGAAAACCCTAATATTTTATTGGCTTTATTAAAATATTCCTGTGCTAAAGGTGAGGCTTCAAATAAGTCTAATCCCATCCCCGAAAATTGGGCACCTTGACCCGGAAAAACGTATGCTTTCATATGTATATTTTTTAATTGTTTTTAATCGTTTATATGGTATTGCCATAACTCTATTGGTGTTTGTTTTCAACAAACTAGTTGTTAGGGCAATTTCATATTAAATCTTGATTTAAAAAATTTAGGCTGTAAAAATAGTAATTTATTTAAACAATGATATCCACTACAAAACCCTCGTAATTTCGTACATTAAAAACGGTATTGTCTTCAAACATGAGGTATTGTCCTTTGATTCCAATTAATTTTCCATTAAAATTCGGAGTTTTGGTCAAATTTAAACTACTCAATTTTAAAGGATATTTTAAGACCGGAAAATTAATAGTGTAATCTTTGGTTCCATTTTCTAAAAAATAATCCTGTACCGCTGTAGGTAATAAGGATTTCAGTTTTTCCTTTTCTGCAATTAAATCAACCTTGGGGATTTCATTTTTTAACATTTTTTGCCAGTTGGTTTTATCGGCATAAAAATCTTTTAAAGCTACTTCTGTTATACCGGCCAAATAACGATTCGGAACTTCGACAATTTCGATGGCTTTAACTGCACCCTGATCAATCCATCGTTCAGGAACCTGCGTTTTACGGGTAACTCCTACTTTTACTTCACTTGACAATGACAAATAAACAATATGTGGTTGTAATTGAACTCGTTCTTCATAAGCCAAATCACGATCTTTAATTCCCAAATGTGCTGTTGAGAGCTCGGGTTTCATGATCCACTCACCTGCTTGTGGCATTTCAAAAAAACACGCTTTACAAAATCCCTGCCTAAAGATAGGTTCTTCAGACTTGCAATTCAGGCATTCATATTTTTTAAAGTTGATACTCAATTCTTTATCCAATAAATCATTAAGGTGAATAAAACCATTTTCCATTTCCAAATAATAATCAATAGGATTATTATATTCTGTCAACATTTTTTTTAACACTCCGGTAAATTTCAACATAGATTTTTGTATTTTTAAACATCATAAATATAACCAAATTAGAATCAACTAACCTATTTTTGATGCTCTAAAAGCTGTCAAAAACAATTAAAAAGATATGCCATTTCAACTTGTTCATGCCGTAATTTCTTGGGTACTAAAGCGAAGAAAACATCAAATTGATTCTTTTTTAAAATTTCCGATTGAAGTTCAAAATGAACTTTTAAACCGATTGTTATATACTGCGAAACATACTGAAATTGGTAAAAAATACGATTTTGAAAGCATCAAGATGTATGAAACTTTTGCGCAACGTGTTCCAATTCAGCAATATGAATCTATTGAACCCATGATTGAACGCGTTCGTCAGGGCGAGCAGTATATTTTTTGGTCAACACCTATAAAATGGTTTGCTAAATCAAGCGGTACTACCAACGCCAAGAGTAAATTTATTCCTGTAAGCGAAGAAGCTTTGGAAGAATGTCATTTTAATGTGGGAAAAGATTTACTTTGCTTATACCTAAACAATAATGAAGATACTGAGCTTTTTGTAGGAAAAGGGTTACGTTTGGGCGGCAGTAGTTCAATTTATGAAGATAATAACTCGTATTTTGGCGATTTATCGGCTATTATTATTGAAAACCTTCCTTTTTGGGCTGATCTGAACAGTTCTCCAAAACAAAAAACAGCTTTAATGAGTGAGTGGGAATCTAAAATTGAGGCAATTGTAGAAGAAACCATTCAAGAAGATATTACTAGTTTATACGGAGTTCCATCGTGGATGTTGGTACTCTGTAACAAAGTGCTAGAACGAACCGGAAAGCAAAATTTGTTAGAAGTATGGCCAAATTTAGAAGTATATTTTCATGGAGGAGTCAATTTTAATCCATACCGCGAACAGTTTAAAAAATTAATCCCCTCTGATAAATTTAAATATTACGAAACTTACAATGCATCGGAAGGATTTTTTGCCATTCAAGATCAAAACGATTGCAATGAATTACTTTTAATGTTAGATTATGGTATTTTTTATGAGTTCATACCAATGAACGAATTTGACGGTGAAAACTCGAAAGCCATTTCATTAAAAGACGTACAACTAAACACCAATTACGCTTTGGTTATTACAACCAATGCAGGTTTATGGCGTTATTTAATAGGAGATACTATAAAATTTACATCGCTTAATCCACATCGCATAAAAATAACCGGACGAACCAAACATTTTATCAACACCTTTGGTGAAGAACTTATTATAGACAATACTGAAGAAGCTTTGAAAAAAGCATGTTTACAAACCCAAGCAGAAATAATAGAGTATACCGTTGCACCTATTTATATGGATGGAACTACTAGTGGCGGACATGAATGGATGATTGAATTTTCTGTTTTACCTTCAAATTTTGAATTATTTTCTCAGGTTTTAGACGATACTTTAAAAGCCATCAATTCTGATTATGAAGCCAAACGGTATATGAATATGGCATTAAATTTTCCAAAAATTAATATTGCATCAAAAAATTTATTTTACGATTGGTTAAAGTTAAAAGGGAAATTAGGTGGACAAAATAAAATTCCTAGATTAAGTAATTCGCGTGAATTTATGGACGAATTACTTTCCTTAGCTCAAGTAAAAATTGATTAACTAAATTTTACGGTCTATAACGTAATTTACTAAGGTAATAAGCGCAGTTTTTGACGGTGATTCGGGATAATCTGCTATTAATTCAAGTGCTTTTTGTTGATATTCCCCCATCTTTTTGGTAGTATATTCTATCCCCCCTAATGATTTAACTTTTTCAATAACTTCTTTCACCCTGTTTTTATCGCGGTTATAGTTTTTTACTGAGTTAATTAACCATGCCTTATCCTTAGCCGATGCGTTGTTAATGGCATAAATTAATGGTAAGGTCATTTTGCGCTCTTTAATATCTATACCTGTTGGTTTGCCAATTTTATCATTGGTATAATCAAACAAATCGTCTTTAATTTGAAAAGCCATACCAATAAACTCACCAAATCTTCTTAATTTCTCAATTTCTTCTGATGATGCACCTACAGAAGCAGCACCAATACCACAACAGGCGGCAATTAAAGTAGCTGTTTTTTGTCTTATAATATCGAAATAAATTTCTTGAGTAATATCAAGTTTTCTAGCCTTTTCTATCTGAAGCAATTCACCTTCACTCATCTCTCTAACGGCAATAGAAATTAATTTTAAAATATCAAAATCATCATTATCAATTGAAAGCAGCAAACCTTTAGATAATAAAAAATCACCAACTAAAACGGCAATTTTATTTTTCCACAGTGCATTAATTGAAAAAAATCCACGTCTTGTATTACTATCATCTACTACATCATCATGTACTAATGTTGCTGTATGAATAAGTTCTATTACTGATGCTCCTCGGTATGTTCTTTCATTAACCTTTCCATTAGAAACCATTTTTGCAGTAAGAAATACAAACATGGGCCGCATCTGTTTACCTTTTCTTCGGATGATGTAATAGGTAATTCTGTCAAGTAGCGGTACTTTGGTTTGCATAGACTCTTTGAATTTTTCTTCAAAGAGTTCCATTTCTTTATGAATGGGTAATTTTATTTGTTCAACTATTTTCATTCAAGGTCAAAAATATAAAAAAGAATTGTATTCTGATTTAAAGAAATTGTTAATTGACTTGCTCTTTAAGAATTAATTTATGAAGTAAAAGTGATAGAAAAACAGCTAGGATTCCAAGTAAGGACATTAATATCCAATTAGCATTAAAATCGGCAACATCAATAATAAACATGCCTAGTTTTGCACTAAAAATATGGGCCAGTGCAAATGCCATTGTAAACAATGCCATAAACTTTCCTTCTTTTCCTTTTGTAGCTCTACTTATTGCAAATGTATTTGTAAACGGAAAACCTAACATTTCTCCAAAAGAAATTAGAATCATACTTACAAACAGTATTCCTATCCATTGCATGGTAATTAAAACAAAGAAACTAAGTGCAAAAAGAACCAATCCAACAGTAATCATTTTTACTTTATTAATGGATTTTTCTTCAAGCTTATGAATTAATGGCATTTCGAATATGAAAATTAAACCTCCGTTTAAGGCCATAAATAAACCAATCTGTAATTCTGATAAACCATATACATCTCTATAATAAATTGGCATGGTGGTAAACAATTGAAAAAATATCAATGCCATGATAAAAACAATTATGAGTAACAACCAAAAAGGTTTATCCGTATAAACTGATTTTGAATTAGCATCTGTAATTTCTTCAGACGATTTTTTAACAATACTCTTATTTTTCAATACTTTTCTAAACAGTAGAATTGCAATGATGCACGTTAAACCATCTACCCAAAACAGGCCTTTATAGCTTAACAAGGAAATAATAATACCTCCTAAAAAGGGGCCAAAAGTAAAGCCTAAATTCACGGCTAACCTTACTAGAGTTAAGGTTCTTGTTTGATTTTCTGGTTTGCTATATGCTTTAACCGCAACATAAGTTGCAGGTCTAAACATATCGGCTATCAACATAGTTATAAATATTGAAATACTAAAACCTATAAAACTTTTAACAAACTGAAGTGAAATTAACATTAAGCCGGAAATAAATAAACTCCAAAACATTACGCTGTAAAAACCTATTTTATCGGTTAATTTACCTCCGAGCCAAGATCCAATTAAAGATCCTAAGCCAAAAATACTCATTATCCAACCTACTTGAGCCAATGTAAACTGTAACTCTTTTGTTAGATATAAGGTTAAAAATGGCAAAACCATGGTACCTGCTCTATTGATAAAAGTAATTAATGCAAGCCACCAAACTTCTATTGATAGTCCTCGAAATGAGTTTTTATAAGCTAAAAAGGTATTTTTAAACATTTTTCAAAATTACAGAAGTTCAACAGAACAATCTCTAAAAATTAGCTTTATTAGAAAAAAACTATATTTGACTTAAAATTAATTTACATGAAAAACTTTACTGTTATCGTTTTAATTCTGTTGTTTGCGGGAAGTTGTAAAAAGCAAGAAGAAAAATATACAAATCTTCATCAAATAACGGTAGAAAAGCATCAAGAAAAGCTTAATGCTCAATATGCAGACTCATTATCATCTCCTTTAAAACAAGATGACAGATTAAGTTTTGAAAAATTAGATTTCTTTCCTATAAATGAATCATATAAAGTAGAGGCTACTTTAAAATTAACTCCCAACGACCCCGTTTTTGAAATGAAAACCACTACAGACAGAAAACCCTTATATAAAAGATATGGTGTTGCACTATTTACATTAAATGAAAAGGAATACCGTTTAAATGTATATCAGAATCAAGAGTTAATATTAGATTTTGAACACCGCGATTACTTATTTTTACCATTTACTGATGAAACAAATGGGGCTGAATCGTATAAAGGAGGACGATATATTGATGCTCGAATTCCAAAAGATTCAATATTATCAATTGATTTTAACTTAGCTTACAATCCTTATTGTGCCTATAATTCTAAATATTCGTGTCCGGTTGTACCAAAAGAAAATCACTTGCCTTTAAAAATTTATGCTGGTGTAAAAAAATTCGATAAACATTAAAATGTACTATTTAGATTTACATACTCATAATTTTCAAAAAAATGACCAAACTGTAATAGTTAGAAATTTTTACCCTAACAGCAATTTGGAGGATTTCGATTATTTTTCAATGGGAATTCACCCGTGGTATATTGATTTGAACACCCATGAATTCGAAATCAAATTGATTGAAAAACAATTATCAAACCCTTATTGTATTGCTGTTGGAGAATGTGGCTTAGATCGAACAATTAAAACAGATTTTCTGCTTCAAAAAAAAGTTTTTTTAAAGCAAACTATACTTGCAGAAAAATATAAAAAACCAATTATCCTTCATAGTGTCAAAGCCTATCAAGAAATAACTGAAATTTTAAAAAAAGAAAAAATAACTGTACCAATTATCTTCCACGGATTCTCGAAAAACAGTCATATTCATAGCTTACTTCTTAAATTCCCAACCATTTATTTCTCATATGGTAAATCAATGTTAACATCAAAAGTTACTCAGGCCAATATCCTTGCTACGCCTATCGATCGCTTATTTGTTGAGACAGATAATGCTCAAGTTGAGATCAGTTTATTATACTACAAAGTTGCAGAAATTAAAAAAATAACCGTAGAAACTCTTCAAAAACAAGTACTTTTGAACTTTCAAAAAATTTTTAAGGTAGATTTAATTGATGATAATGGATAAATATTGGTTAGAACGCACAGAATTACTGATTAAAAAAGAAGGTTTAGACAAACTAAAAGAATCGAATGTTTTAATTGTTGGCATGGGTGGTGTTGGCTCATTTGCTGCAGAATTTATAGCCAGAGCAGGTATCGGCTCAATGACCATTGTTGATGGTGATGTTGTAGACATTACCAACAAAAACAGGCAATTACCTGCTTTAAGTTCTACCGTTGGAACCTCAAAAGTTGAAGTAATGAAACATCGCATTTTGGATATTAATCCTGAAATAAAACTTACAGTTTTAAATGAATTTATATCACCAGAACGTGCTTTTGAAATTGTAGATAATAACTTCGATTTTGTGGTTGATTGTATTGACAGTATTACACCAAAAGTAAATTTAATTTTAGCTTGCAAACGTAAACGCATAAAAGTAGTTAGTGCTATGGGTGCAGGCGGAAAATTAAATCCTGCTTTGGTAAAAGTCAGCGATATTAAAAAAACCCGCGATTGTTATTTGGCAAAAACCGTACGAAAAAGATTAGCAAAAGAAGGAATTTTAAAAGGTGTAAAAGTTGTATTTTCAACAGAAACCCCCATAGCCGAAAGCTTACAATTAACACAAAACACAGATTTTAAAAAATCGTACTACGGAACCATAAGTTTTATGCCTGCTATTTTTGGTTTATACGCAGCTTCAGAAGTAATTAATTACTTGCTTAATAATGCTTCGTTACAAACAAACCGAGAATAACTGCAGCAATACTTAATAAAACCGATGTTGTAGTATAAGCAAAAAAATATAGATACTCTCCGTTTTTTAAGTACAACTGATTTTCGAATGCAAAGGTTGAAAAAGTAGTAAATCCACCGCAAAAACCTACCACCATTAATACATACAAATTATCACTAAATAACTGATTTTTATGCATTAAACCAACAAAAAAACCTAATAATAAGCTCCCAAAAATATTTGCAATAAACGTACCTAAAGGGAACGAGTTTATTAAATAATTTAATGAAATATTGAAAAAGTACCGAACAACACTCCCCAATCCACCACCAACAAAAACCAAGAGTATATTTTTCATGCTATTGGATGTTTAACTTCTCTGCTTCTATCCAATTTTTTTTATCTACAATTACACCCTTATTTAATACAATGAAACCTGGATTGGCTCTAATCATTGTTTTAAGTGTTGTGGCATCGTTAAAAAGCAATTCAAAGTTAAGTTGATAATGTTCTTTAACAGCAGTAAAATCTTCAGATAGGGAAGCAGAAACTCCATAAACATTATAATTTTTAGTCAGTGCATTATCGGTAATTAGTTTTACTTTTTTAAAGCTCATTTTATCGGTTTTTTGCAAATCATACATAATAACTAACACCACTTTATCTTGTTGTAAAATTTCATCAGTTAAATCGCCATTTATTTCAGATTCTAATATAAAATCATAAATTTTAGGCATCGTTTCTCCACTTTTTAGTTTCATTCCTTCGCTAATATCAGTACCAACCTTATATGCTCTAAAATCAATTAAAGGTAAACTCAGCAATGTATAATACATAAAATACAATACAATTGGAATAACCAAAAAGGCAATCCATTTTGTAATAGCTTCATAAAATAAGTTTTTTATCCTCGCTGATTTTATAACGAGAATACCAATCATTGCTAAGAGTATTACATTCTTATAAAACGTTTCCCAAGGCGTTAATTTAATAGCATCTCCAAAACAACCACAGTCGGTAACTTTATTATAATAAGCAGAATACCAGGTTAAAAAAAGAAATAAAACTGTTAACAATAACAAGCCCCAAAGTGTCCATTTTGGCTTGAAACCTATCAATAAAAAAACACCAAGTGCTGTTTCTATTAAAATTAGAATGATTCCTATTAAAAGTGCATATGGAACTAAAAATTCTAAATCTAAAACAGATGGGTTAAAATATTCTTCTAATTTATACGAGGTTCCAAGCGGATCAATCATTTTTAAAAAACCTGATGAAACAAAAGAAAGTCCTACAAAAACTCTTAAAAAGTAAATAAAATAGTTCATAATTTTTGACATTAAGTAAGTTTAATCAATGCAAAAACGGCATAATTTACCATATCGTGGTAATTAGCATCAATGCCTTCAGAAACAAGGGTTTTACCTTTATTGTCCTCAATTTGCTTAACTCTTAATAACTTTTGAAGTATTAAATCGGTTAACGAACTAATTCGCATTTCGCGCCAAGCTTCACCATAATCATGGTTTTTATCTTCCATCAATGCTTTTGTAACGGCTACTTGTTTATCGTATAATACAGCTGCTTCATCAACTGTTAAATCAGGTTGTTCGGCAACGCCTTTTTCTAGTTGAATCAGTGCCATAATTGCATAATTAATTATTCCAATAAATTCTCCAATTTCATCTTCTTGAATCTTTCGAATCGGATTTTCTTGCAATTGACGAATGCGTTGTGCTTTTATAAAAATTTGATCGGTTAACGAAGGTAAACGAAGAATACGCCATGCACTTCCATAATCGCATAATTTTTTTATATATAAAGACCTGCATTTAAAAATAACCTCATCGTATTGTTTTGAAGTAGCTTGCATATTGACTCAATTAATTTGTGTAAATTTCGGATAAATTTAATGAATTTAGGGTTAGTATGAAGAAAATAGCCGTTTTTTGTGGTTCGAGTTTAGGATTTAATGACATCTATCAAAATGATGCAAAATTATTAGGCGAATATTTCTGTAAACACCAAATAACCATGGTTTATGGTGGCGGAAAAATTGGAATGATGGGCGCAATTGCCAATACCATGTTACATAATAATGGCGAAGTGATAGGGGTTATTCCGCATTTTTTAAGGCATCAAGAAGTAGAACACACCAACATTTCTAAGATGTATGTCACTAAAAAAATGAGTAAACGCAAGGTGAAAATTAGTAAAATGGTTGATGGTTATATCGCTTTAGCAGGTGGATTTGGTACCTTAGATGAGATTTTTGAAGTATTAACACTTGGGCAATTAGGTATTGAAAAAAAACCAGTTGGTATTTTAAATACCAACGGATTCTTCAACAACTTAATAAATCAACTGGATGTTATGGTAACAGAAGGCTACGTGAAAAAAGAAAACCGAGAAATGTTACTAATAGGTAATTCTGTTGATGATTTAATGAATAAAATGCAAAATTACATTGCTCCTGATGCCAGTAAGGTAACCAATATGATAGCCAGTTAACATATGAAAACAATAAACTGTAAAGGAAATTTAATCGATTTATCAACCCCCAAAGTAATGGGAATTTTAAACCTTACTCCCGATTCTTTTTACGATGGTGGTATCTACACAAATACCATTTCTATTCTTAAAAAAGTAGAAAATATGTTAACAGAAGGAGCGGCTTTTATCGATGTTGGAGCTTACTCATCAAGACCTAATGCAACACATATATCCGAAGAAGAAGAGTTAAAAAGACTGTTACCTGTTTTAGAATTAATATTAAAATCTTTTCCAGATATACTGATTTCTGTAGATACATTTCGAAGTAATGTAGCTAAAAAAAGTATCGAAATTGGTGCATGTATGATTAATGACATATCGGCTGGAGAAATGGATAGTGAAATGTTTAAAACAATTGCAAAACTGCAAGTTCCCTATATTTTGATGCATATGAAAGGTACTCCACAAAACATGCAGCAAAACCCTGCTTATGAAAACGTATTAAATGAAGTGATGTATTTTTTTTCTGAAAAATTACATCAATTAAGAACACTTGGTGTTAATGATCTACTTATTGATGTGGGATTTGGTTTTGGAAAAACCCAGGAACACAACTATCAATTACTACAAAATTTAGACTATTTCAAACATTTAAATCTTCCCATTTTATCAGGTTTATCGCGAAAATCAATGCTTTACAAACCTTTAAATACTATAGCTAAAGACGCTTTAAATGCAACATCCATTGCGAATACTGTTGCTTTATTAAAAGGAACTTCTATCTTAAGAGTACACGATGTTCTACAAGCCGTAGAAGCAGTAAAAATTTTCTCACTTTTAAATACAAAGAACTAAATGAAATTTTACCTTTCAATAATCTCTTTAATTATACTTAGTATTGGTTGTCAAAACAAGGAAATAAAAATTCCTGTTTCAAATGCAAAAGGCATTCAAGAAATGAGCAATTTTTCAGAGATTTGGATGTTTTTGGAAGTAGAAGCAAATGACACAATTCTAAAGCTAAATGATAACAATTTAATTGGATCAACAAATTGGATTTTTAACATAGATAAATCTTTGAAGTTAAAAAAAATAATACCTGTTTTAAGCCAATTTCAAGAGAAAAGAATCAAAAAATCTATGCATAACATACAGGGTTTTCAGAATTATTTAAGTTATTCTGATACCATTTCTAAAGTGCTTTCTTTTGTGGATATTAGCAAAGTAAAATTTCATTTTGATACTATACAATCTAAACAACTTTTGTTAAAAAACTTAGATTATTATAAAAACTACAATAATATTCATGTTTCATTTGGAATAAACCAATACTACATTAACGAAAATACGATTCAAAAAGAGGAATTTTTTAAAACATTAGAAGAATACATCGATTTTACAAAGACAGATTTACCTACACTTGTTCACCTAAATTTTAATCAATTATTATCGTATCAAGAATATGTTTATATAAAAACAACCATGCTTGCTACTAAAGATTTATCTTTTAATATCGATATAAATGAATCTATTTTTGATGCTAATAAAATACCCGAATGTGGTTGTGAACTCTAAAAATTAGTATCTTTAAACTGAATTATTTAAAAATTTTCACACCTTAAACTTCACAATTTTGGATTTTATCAACATTACTTTTTTAGATTTCCTCGATGCTTTTTTAGTGGCGGTTTTACTTTATTACGTTTACAAGTTATTAAAAGGAACCGTTGCTGTTAATATTTTTATAGGTATTGCTATAGTTTTTATTATGTGGAAAGTAACACAAGCACTTAAAATGGAAATGCTTAGTGGCATTTTAGGCACATTAATTGGTGGTGGAGCTATTGCGCTAATAGTTGTTTTTCAACAAGAAATCAGAAAGTTTTTATTAATGATAGGCTCGTCTAATTTTGCGTCGCGCAGAAAGTTTGTGCGACAAATTAAATTTTTAAATACTGAAATTCAGCAAACTACCGATGTTGCCTCTATTGTTAAAGCATGTGAACATTTAGCAAAAACAAAAACAGGAGTTTTAATTGTGTTGGAAAAAACAAATAACCTCGATTTTGTTCGCAATACAGGAGACAGGATGTACGCTAAAGTTAATATCCCAATTTTAGAAGCTATTTTCTTTAAAAACAGTCCGTTACATGACGGAGCAATCATCATAAAAAATAATTTTATAACTGCTACTAGGGTAGTATTACCATTATCTACAAGCACATTACCAGGAAAATACGGACTACGACACAGGGCAGCTGTTGGAATTACCGAAAGAACGGATGCGCTGTGTTTATTGGTTTCTGAAGAAAGCGGAAAAATTGTTTATGTAAAAGATGGCATTATTATTACAGACAATTCTCCTAATGAAATTACAGAAATGGTTTTAAAAGATTTAGGTTAACTTACTACTGCAGCAAATTGCTTTTCATATAAATTTTTATAATACCCATTTTCAATTTTCAGTAACTGTTTATGGTTGCCAATTTCTTTTATTTCTCCTTTATCAATAACAATTATTTTATCAACTTTTTTAACGGTTGCCAATCGGTGTGCAATAATAATACTGGTCCTGTTTTGCGTTATTTTATCAGTAGCAAACTGAATTAATTTTTCAGAATGCGAATCGATGGATGATGTGGCCTCGTCTAAAATTAAAATTGCAGGATTGCTAACATAGGCTCTTAAAAATGCAATTAATTGCCGTTGCCCAGATGATAACATAGCGCCTCGTTCTTTTACATTATAATCATAACCACCTGGTAAACTCATAATAAAATCATGAATTCCAATTTGTTTTGCAGCATCAATTACCTGTTGAAGTGAAATTTCTGAGTTTTTTAGCGTTATATTATTATAAATATCATCCGAAAAAAGAAATACATCTTGCAACACAACGGCAATTTGATCTCGTAACGATTCAATAGTAAAATCTTCTATATTTTGATTGTCCAAACAAATTTCTCCCTTATCAATTTCATAGAATCTGTTAAGTAAGCTTATAATTGTTGATTTACCAGATCCGGTAGCACCAACAATTGCAATTCGTTCTCCTTGTTTTACATCAAAGTTAATTCCTTTAAGCACTTCTTCACCCGGTACATAACTAAAATGTACGTTTTTAAATGCTATATTCCCTTTTAATTCTGTTGCTATTACATTGCCTATTCGTTTTAAATTACTTTCGGTATCCATTACCTCAAAAACGCGGTTTGCTGCAACCAATCCCATTTGCAATGTGTTAAATTTATCAGCAATTTGTCTTAAAGGTCTGTACAACATCTCTGCCATGGTTATAAAACCAATAATTTGACCCACTGTTATTGAACTGTCTACAACAGCTCTTAGGCCTCCATACCATACTAACAAACCAATAGCTACTGAAGATAAAATTTCGGCAATTGGAAAAAAAACAGAATAATACCAAACCGTTCGAATGTGAGCTTTTTTATGCTTTTCGTTTATTTCAATAAATTTCTGATATTCTGTTTCTTCACGTCCAAATAACTGAACTATGTTCATTCCTATAATTCGCTCTTGAACAAATCCATTGAGATTAGCAACTTGTATTCGAACTTCTTGATAAGCCGATTTTATAGCCATTTGAAATATCTTAGTAGCATAAATCAATACAGGTAAAACAGCAAAAGTAATGAGAGATAATTTCCAGTTCATCCAAACCATTACGATGGCAACAACTATCATCTTAAGCAAATCACTTACAATCATAAACAATCCCTGACCAAAAAAACTTGAAATTGTTTCTGAATCTGAAACTACACGCGTTACCAACCTTCCAACAGATGATTTATCAAAATAAGCCATTTTAAAATGCATCATGTGTTTAAAGAGCTTCTCTCTAATGTCGCGAATAATATGCTGACCTAACCAATTGGAAATGTATATAAAAACTAATTGAAAAAACACCTCAACAATTAGTGCAACCAACATTAAAATTATGAAGAAAAATAACCCTTCAGAATCTTTAGTTGCTATATAATTATCTACAGTTTGCTGTAATAACCAGGGTCTTAAAGCCGATACTACTGATAATAATACTGCAGTAATGGTTGCAACATAAAAATGCCATTTATAAATTTTGGCAAATTTCATCAATCTTAAAAAGATTTTAGTATCAAACGCTTTTCCGGTATTTGTATCCATCTATAAATTAATCGATTCAGGGTACACAACTTTTGTTAAAAATAATCCTTGAGGCGGTACAGAGACTCCGGCATTCGACCTATTTCTACTCTCAATTATTTGTTTAAATTCATCTATTGATATTTTATCTAGGCCAACTTCTATAAGGGTACCAACTATAGCTCTCACCATATTTCTTAGAAATCTATCTGCAGTTATATAAAAAATTAAGTTACTACCATTTAACTTCCACTCTGCATTGGTAATGGTACAATTATACGTATTAACATCGGTCTTAGATTTAGAAAAGCATTTAAAATCTTTATAGTTCAATAAGCACTTAGCCGCTTCGTTCATTTTATCAACTGATGGATTTAAATGTGTTTGCCAACATACTTCATTTGTAAAAGGATTTTTACCTAACCACATGCGGTATTCGTAACTTCTGCTGATGGCATCAAAACGTGCATGAGCATCTTCTTTTACCTGAAAAATATTCTTAATTACGATATCACCTGGTAAAATAGCATTAAGCTTATAAACCAATTTTGAGGTATCAATTGATTTAAAATCATCAAAATGGGCAAAGAACTGTGACGCATGTACTCCAGTATCTGTTCTACCGGCTCCAACAACATTTACAGCTATTTTTAATAGCAGTGATAATGCTTTATTTAATTCTTCCTGAATTGTAATTGCATTGTCTTGAAGTTGCCAGCCATGATAATTGCTGCCCTTGTATTGAAGCTCAATAAAATATCTCAATTGGATTGATTACATTTGTTTGTGTACACAAAGATACTAATTATTAATCCGTCTTAAAGTTATGTAAAATGAAAAAAATCTTATTAATGTCAGACACCCACGGATTTATTGATGAGCAAATATTAAAATATGTAAAACTTTGTGATGAAGTTTGGCATGCAGGTGACATCGGTTCTTTTGATGTTGTAAATGCTATAAGTGATTTAAAACCCTTAAAAGCAGTTTTTGGCAACATTGATGATGCTAAAATGAGAACAGAATTTAAAGAGAATATTCGTTTTATGTGTGAAGAGCTAGATGTTTGGATAACACATATTGGAGGTTATCCCAATAATTATGATCTAAGAATTAAAGAAGCAATTCAAAATTACCCGCCAAAATTATTTATATCAGGACATTCTCACATTTTAAAAGTGATGTACGACAATAAATTAAAATTACTTCATATGAATCCTGGTGCTGTAGGTAAAACCGGAATTCAATCTGTAAGAACCATGTTGCAATTTAATGTTTCTGGACAAGAAATAAGCGATTTAAATGTAATTGAGCTTGAAAAAAGGGCATAAAAAAAGGAGAGTTTAGAATCAGTAAATTCATCTAAATTAGTCTCTCCTTCCCCCCTAATGTTTAAACAAGTTCATGCTTAACAGCATACAATGCTAATCCAACAACATTTTTAACTTGTATTTTTTTTATTAAGTTTTTTCGATGTGTTTCAACAGTATTTACACTAATAAATAACGCATTAGCAATTTCTCGAGTGCTTTTTTGGTCTGCAATTAGCTTTAAAATTTCAATTTCTCTGTCTGTTAATGAGCTAATATGTATACCATCTTGGCTAATTTCGTTGTTAACTTTACTAGTTTTATTAGAAAAGTTTTTAACAATTAACTCCTGAATACTAGGTCCAAAATAGGATTCCTCGTGAATTACAGCCCTAATAGCATTAACAATATGTTTACCTGCACATCGTTTAGCAATAAAACCTTTAACTCCTAATTTTAAAACCTCTTTTATCAATTTTATGTCATCATAACTTGATAAAACAACGGTAGGTTGAATCAGATTTCTTTGCTTTAAAAAATAAAGAACGTCAACGCCACTAATTTCTGGCATATTGATATCCAAAATAAGAACATCACATTTGTTATTATTTTTATACCAATTTATTAATTCTGTTCCATCAGTAGAAAATCCTACAACATCAATATCTTCTTCGTCTTCTAATACTGCAATTATCCCGTCAATTATAATCTTGTGATCGTCTGCAATGTGTACCGAAATTTTTCTCGATTTCATTCGTAAGCTAAATTAAAGTTTAAAAACATCTTATTCAATCACTAAATATAGGATATTTTTAGTTAACGGAAAACCGTTATATAACAAGAAACCCATTTTTTCAAATGGGTTTCTTCACTAAATATACTAAAATAAAACTTTACCTTAATCTATCTACAGATTTTACGAGGTTTTCATCTTTACGTATTGCTTTGTTGGCTAACAAAATTAGCACGCTTGTAAACAATGGTAAAGCAACCCCAATACCTTTCATCGAAATTAAAATTTCTCCAGATAAGCTTTGCAAATAGTATATAAGCATAAAAATTATTAACAAATTAAGAGCTAAATTTATCTTACCTATAAGAAGTTGTTTAGTTCTTTTAAGGTATAGAAAAATAGCTATGAAAGATAAAAGTGATGATAAATAAAATAACAATCCAGTTGTTAATAATAAGTTGCTATCATTATTAAAGAAATCAATAAAATTTAACACACTTCCATCACTCGATTGTCCAAAATTCACAAACAAAACTACAACTCCAGAAATCAGGGAGGCACAGAGTAAATAAACAGTTTGTATTCTTTGAATCATATCCTATTTTAAGTGTCACAAAAATACGCTATTCTTTTTTCAATGTAAAAGTTATTTTATAAAAAATTATTGTATATTTGCTCAGCAATAGCTAAGTCTCTGCTATTAAACAAACTCCATCCATTTAACATTTGTATCGTTCATTATTATATCCCTTAATATTAATTAAAATTTAAAAACCTAATGTTTGACATTTCACAACTCAAGGAAAAAAGCCTTGCAGATTTATTGGAAATAGCTGAAAGTATCAACGTTCCTAAATTTAAAACGTTAAAAAAACAAGAGTTAATTTATCAAATACTCGACATTCAGGCTGCAAAACCTTCTTCTATTGCGCCTATTAAAGCTAAATCTGATAAACCTAAAAGAAAAAGAATTACAAAAACCGTTTCAAACCTTGCATCAGAAACTCCTAAATCTGAAAATCTATTTTCAGAAATGAATACCGAACCGGTTATAGAAACTATAAAAATTACTTCTGAAACTCAACCAAAAACAAGTTCAGAAAACCAAAAAAAACCATCAAAAACGCATAAACACAAAAAAATTGTTAAACCAACTCCTATAAACAACGAAGAAGTATCAGAGATTTCAGAACCAACTGTAATCGAACAAGATTCAACTTCCGATGAACAAACGGAATTAAAAAAAGAAAAAAAAGTTGTTGTAAAACAGGAAACTAAACAAGAAAAAGATACTGAAGCTAAAAAGAATAAGCACCAAAGTAAGTATAAAGAGCCTGATTTTGAGTTTGATGGAATAATTAAAAGTGAAGGTGTTTTAGAAATGATGCCAGATGGTTATGGTTTTTTACGATCATCAGACTATAGTTATTTATCTTCACCTGATGATATTTACGTTTCTTCATCTCAAATAAAATTATTTGGCCTAAAAACCGGAGATACCGTTACTGGAAATGTAAGACCACCAAAAGAAGGTGAAAAATATTTCCCTTTAATTAGAGTTTCCAAAATTAATGGTTTAAATCCAAATGTTGTAAGAGATCGCGTTTCTTTTGAACATTTGACTCCACTTTTCCCTGAAGAAAAATTTAATTTAGCAGGACATCGTCATACACTATCTACACGTATCATGGATTTGTTTTCGCCTATTGGAAAAGGACAACGTGCCATGATTGTTTCGCAACCTAAAACAGGTAAAACAATGTTGTTAAAAGACATTGCCAATGCCATCGCTGCCAATCACCCAGAAGTTTATCAAATAATATTATTGATTGATGAACGTCCTGAAGAAGTTACAGATATGCAGCGCAGTGTTAAAGGCGAAGTTGTAGCATCTACCTTTGATGAGCCTGCAGAAAAGCACGTTAAAGTTGCCAACATTGTTTTAGAAAAAGCAAAACGATTGGTAGAGTGTGGACACGATGTTGTTATTTTATTAGATTCTATTACACGTTTAGCGAGAGCATATAACACTGTTTCTCCGGCATCCGGAAAAATATTATCTGGAGGTATTGATGCAAACGCATTACACAAACCTAAACGTTTTTTTGGTGCTGCTCGTAATATAGAAAATGGCGGTTCATTAACAATCGTTGCAACTGCATTAACAGATACAGGTTCTAAGATGGACGAAGTTATTTTTGAAGAATTTAAAGGAACTGGTAATATGGAACTTCAGTTAGACAGAAATATTTCTAACAGAAGAATTTACCCTGCTATTGATTTAGTAAAATCAAGCACACGCAGAGATGATTTATTACACGATGAAACTACCTTACAACGTATGTGGGTATTGCGTAAATATTTAGCTGATATGAATCCTATAGAAGCTATGGAATTTCTAAGTAATCGTATAAAAGGTACTATTTCAAATCAGGAGTTTTTAATTTCGATGAACAAATAATTCAATTTTTATTTAATAAAAAAAACCACGCAAAAGCGTGGTTTTTTTTATAGAATTAACTACTATTTATTAGTAAACATTAGTTCTGTAATCTTTTATATCAGAAGCATCTTTTAAAGCCTTGTATAATTGACCTCCTCTTGATTGTAATTTTCTTAATTCATTCTTGCGATTTACTTCGTAACTAGGTAAAGCAGCAGGAACTTCAGTATTTACAACCGATATTGCATATACTCCTTGATTTCCTTGAATTCCTTTAACTACAATACCTGCTTTAGAAACAGCTAATGCTCCTACAACAGCTGGTTCATATCCAACTCCTTCTAACAATGGAGATTCTTGAGTAATATTTGCTATATTTTTAACGATGGTTTTATTGGCTTTTGCAATTGCATCTAAGGTAGTACCAGACATTTTCTCTTTTAAAATAGCAGCTTTTTTCTCTTTAATTAAAATAGGTTTTACCCTGTCTGATACTTTAGCAACAGGAGCTAAACCAGCTGGAGTTTTACCTACTAATACTGCTACTACATAACCTTGTTCAATATCAAATCGTCTGCTGTTACCAACTTTATTATCTTTTTCAAATGCCCATAAGACAATTTGACGTTGTGAATTTAAGCCCATTACAAATTCATCCAATGGTTTTAAATCATTTACAAGTATTTCTTGATATTTATTTTCGTTAACCAAGGTAGAAAAATCTTTTCCTTCTGCTAATTGAGACGCAAAAGTTTCTGCGTTTTCAAATATTAAATTTTCTGTTTCTTCTGATGGCAATACTTTTCTGCTTAAAGTTGCTACTTTAATTCCTAAGTCACTTTTCTTATCATCAATTTTAATTACATGATAACCAAATATAGTTTCTACTAAACCAATTGAACCTTTGGCATTGTTAAAAGAAAAATCGTTAAACTCAGCAACCATATCTCCTTCTTTAAACCAACCAAGACTTCCACCACTTTGCGCTGAACCGTCTTCTGAGTTTTGCATAGCTAAAGATGCAAAATCTGCTCCAGCTACTTTTGCTTGAGTTAATAATTCGTTCGCTTTTACTTGAGCTTCTTCTTTTGATCTTGTAACGGATGGATTGGCTCTTTCTGCACCAACAAAAGATATTAATATATGACTTGCACTTACCGATGGAACTTCTTTCTTTTCAACAATTTTAGAAACTTTTAATTCGTTGCCATCGCGGTACGGACCATACATGCCACCAGTTGATAAATTAAACAAGCTATCAACATAAGATCCGTTTAAATCTCCTTTAAAAATAAATTGATCTCTAAACTTGGTGTCAGAATATTTATTTACGTATTCTTTAGGCGCAGTATTGTTTGCAAATCCTTCAACAAACTCAGTAGTTTTAGAACTTGCATTGTACTCTTCTCTATCTTTTAATAAATAATAGATTTCGTCTCTTATAGCTTTTTCATCGGCAGCAGATGCTTTTATATCAAATTTAACGTATTTAATATCACGCATTTCTTCTACTTTAAACTCTTTTTGGCGCTTGCTAATATATTTTTTTATTTCATCATCTGTTATAGTAATATCTTTATCATCAATAGATGAATATGGAAGCTGCACAAATTGCCCATTAATTTTGGTGTTGGAAAACATATAAGCACGCTCCCCTTCTTTTAATGTTGCACCTAATCCAACACTTACTAAATTAGAATATGTTGTACGCTCTAAATTTACACGGATGCTTTTTTCTGTTCTTAACCATTCTGCCCAACCAGCGCTATCTCCAACCTCTGCACTTTCTTTTAACGATGCGATGTATTCTTTTAATTTATCTTCATCAAACAATCCTGCTTCATTTTTGAAAAGCTGACCGTTTTGAATCGCAGGTAATGACACAATTGCATCCCAAACATCTTTTTCTCCAATTACAATACCGGCTTTCTCTAATTGTGTTTTGAAAATTTGCTCACTTACCATATTTTCCCAAATAGCATTCATTGCTTGAGTTTGAGAAATATTCCCGCCGTAATTTGCTTTATAATTTTCTACTTGATTTGCAAAATCTTCCCTGCTTAAATCTTCTCCATTAACTTCTCCAATAGCATGTACTTTGGATGAATCGAAAAATTTCATAATATCTGAAGGACTTGCAACGAATGCAAATAAAGCCAAACCAATTATAACGATTAAAAATACTGATCGTTCTCTAATTTTGGATAAAATCGCCATTTTAAATAAATTCTTTTAAGTTTAGTCTGCGAAAATACGATTAAGTATTCAATTTTAAAAATGAATAATCAATATTTCAATGATATTTAAATAAAGATTTTAATAGACTAAAAGCCGTGAAATTAAAGATGTTATTATTACGCTAACACCTCTACTAAAACCGATTCAATTTTATTGGAAGATACCTTTAGAATTGTAAATTTATAATTTTCAATAGGTATTATTTCTCCTAATTCTGGAATAGTTTCTGTGTAATTCATCAATAAACCGCCAAGTGTTTCGTAGGATTCATCTTCAGGTAAATCTAAATTGTACGTATCGTTGATATAATATACTTCTAAGCGAGCAGAAAACTCAAATTTATTATCACTTAATTGTTGTTCTAACAACTCAATTTTGTCGTGTTCGTCTTCTATATCACCAAACAAAACTTCTACAATATCTTCTAAGGTAAGCAACCCTGATGTTCCTCCATATTCATCAATCACAATTGCGATACTTTTTCGCTTTTTAATTAAAATATTGAGCACATAATTAATTCGCATAGACTCAGGTATCATTTCAATTGGCTTTACTATTTTACTGATACTGGTAGAGTTATTAAACATGTCAAAAACATGAGCGTAGCCCAACACGTCGTCTAAGTTATTTTTGAATACAATAATTTTGGAGTTTCCTGTTTTTATAAAGAGTTCTTTTAAATTTTCGACAGAATCATTAATTTCTATGGCATTAATTTCTGTTCTCGGAATCATCACTTCTCTAGCTTTGATGGTATTAAACTCTAAAGCATTTTGAAATATTTGAATTTCCGAATCAACTTCTTCTTCGTCCTTTGCATTTTCTAACTGCTGAGAAATATAGTTACCTAATTCCTCTTTACTAAATTCTTTTAAATCTTCATTTGGTGTAGATTTAAAAATAAAACGCAATATAAAATCAGATATAGCACTTATTAAATCTGAGAAATAATTGAAAATTAAATAAAATATATAAGCCGGAATAGCAAATACTCTTAAAACTTCATCAGCATATATTCTAAAAAAAACTTTTGGTAAAAACTCGGCTGTAAATAAAATTATAAGGGATGAAATTCCTGTTTGGATAAGTAAGGTTGTATATAAATTGTAGTTATTTAGATCTAAATATTTAACTAAATACTCTCCCATGTACAAACTGTAAACAACTAATGCGATGTTGTTACCAACTAGCATGGTTGTTATAAATTTCGAAGATCTTTTAGTTAATTTTCCGAGAATTCTAGCAATATAACCTTCTTTTTTCTTGTCGATTTCTATTTGTAATCTATTGGCAGAAACAAACGCCATTTCCATTCCAGAAAAAAAGGCCGATAATACGATGGAAACTATAATTACAGTAATTAATGCCATTTATACAATTTCAGATTTAATTCAGTTAAAAATACGTAAAAATATAATTAAGTAACGAAAAGTTTATTACTCTATATCTTTTACATATATATTTCCTTTGGTTCTACGCATATTCCAATTGGTAAGCTGTTCATTAGATTCGAACCCATAACCATAAATAGTGTCATTTACTGTAGTTAAAATGAAGTCTTTTTCTGTATAAAAAAAGTGTGTTTTTTGATCCCAGAAAAGCTGCTGGGTCTTAAGTGTAATTTTTTGTCGGTGATTTTCAATCGTAACGCCATCTTTTATTTCAGTGACACTTGTTTTTGAATAGCTAATTCCATAATTACTGGAAACTGTAATTGAATCTCCGTTTGCATCAAAGCTGATTACTTTTAATCCCTTAGGAAACTCGCTATAAGGATGTTCTTTTCTATTGCTAAAATCGAGCAAAAGTGGAGCAAATAATTTTGATTTAACAAAGCCAGAATCTGTATAAACATGTTTTATGTTTTCAGCTACACCTATTGGCAAGTTTTGATCAGATAAAAAATCCTGAACTTTTTGTGAATTGTTGTTACATGCAAAAAACATTGCTACTACAACTGTAATAGCAATGTTTTTAATAATAATATTTAATAAGTGTTTCATGAAATCCTTACGGAATTCTTACAGTTTCATTTATCCAACATCCAATTCTAAACGAAGCACCAGATTCTTTACCTTCAACAAATACTAATTTTTTAGTAGGAATGTTTGCACTATAACTACTTATATAACGATCTGCCAAAGATGAAATACTAGGGTCAACTGCTTTAGCTTTATAAGCTTTTTCTAGAGCTGCAACGTAAACCATTCTTTTTGAAAACTCATCATTTCCGCAAGAGTTTGCGCTACCTGCATACAACGTACCTATTAATAAGTAAGCACGTCCTAAATTAGACCTGTGATTTAATGCTCTTAAAGCGTAGTTTTTAGCCTCAGAACTGTTTCCTCTCCTTGCCATTTCTGATGCAATACGCAACAAATAATCAGCTTTTTTGAAATTATCTGTTTCTTGATCAACAGCTTGTTTGTAATAGTTTAACGCTTTAGTTGATTCTCCATTTTCAAACAATATGTTTGCATAGAATATTGAAGCAGCTGGAGATGGATCTGCTTTAGTATATGCTTCTACCAACTTAAAGTATAATGGGTCTGATGTACATTCTTTAGCATACATTCTAGAAACAGCTCTTTTTAACCAAACCCCATTTCCTTTATTTTCTTCAAATTGTTTGGTGTATAAAGGCACTAATCGATCACAAGTAGATATTGAAATAATAATATCATCTAAACCACCTTCAATTTGACCTAAAGCTTCAAGATTTATCTCGTAGGCATTCTTTTTACGTTCTTCGGTTGGTGATAACGTTTGTCCTTCAGCCAATCGTTTTTCATAATCTTCTAATTCTCTCGAGTAGTTATCCATTTTAGTTGCAACAGCTTCTACTAACTCATCATATGTGTCAAATACCAATTGAGGATTGGTATCTTTATTTCTGTCAATTACACCTTGAAAATAACGATACATCGATTTAATTCCCATACGGGTCGGATCTACTTTAAACGCTTTGTCTAACAATCCAAAAACTTCATTATCAGTAGCTCCTGCAGCATCCATAAATTCTGCATAATCACTGTACACTTTTCCTAAATCATCATCTGGGTAATATTTTATACGTTGCTCTACAACACGTTTTACCAATGCTAATGCTTTATCTTTTTCTGCACCTGTCGCTTTTTTAAATCTATATTCAGCGATATCCATACCATTTTTATAAATATTGATAGATAATGTTGGGCAATTTTCCATCGTCCATAACCAATTATCATAGGCCATGTCGTAGTTATTGGTTTTAAAATCACCTCTAAATAAGTTATACTTTACAGTACACTCTTCTGAAAATTCTTGAGAAAAGACGTTTGTGCTTGTAAATAATAACACAAGTATCAGGGCTATTTGTGAAATTTGTTTCATCGTCACTTACATTTATTTATTAATTAATCTTTATTTTGTTGAACCATTTATCGTTTAGCGATAAGCTTAATCTTAAATTTATATAGTTTTCTTGAATTAATCCTGAGCCAGTTGTTCCTCTTTTCCCTAGTTCCAATCCAAGGTTAAAATTAGACAACTGATTTCCTATTGGTAGGCCTACCCCAAAAGTAATGCCAAAATCATCTATACTCGTAAATTGATTGGTTGACGGGATACCATTTATTGCTAATCCTGTTTGTTCAAATTTCAATCCTCCTCTATAAGTAACTCGTTCCCAGTAACTTGAAATTGAATTTATGTTTGGGGTATAATACCCACCAACCGATAACTTAGATGAGTTTTGATATTGAGCTTTTGATGAAGATAAAATTCCATCGTTAAAAACTAAAGCATCTTGGAAACTGTATTCTAAACCAGCATACCACTTATCATTCTTTCCAACTCCAATACCTAAAGATGTTCTCATTGGTTTTATAACACTAGACTCCTTTTCACTTACAAAAATAGTATCTCGCGGAATTTCTTGGGCATTGTTGTATGATAGTGAATAAATGTATTCTCGACTTGTTGTATTTAACTTATTTTCAAATGCCAGTGTTACTCCAGTATACAACTGTATTTTATCTGTTAATTTGGTGTTGTAATTGGTTCCTACTTTTAATCCAAATCCATTTAAAGTACTAACATTTTGATATTTGGTAGCCAGTTGAACATCTTTTAGCTGTTTTACATTTTGGTTATCTATATTTCCAAAAGAATAATCTGCTTCGATTCCTACATTCAAATTTTTAGCAATATTGTATCCAAATCCTGCAAAAACTCTGTTGGTTCCTCCTGTACCTTTTAATAAGGTAATATCTGTTACTTCATCATTACTGTCTTTATTTTCGATATACATTTCATAGCCTACAGAACTTCTTGGTTGTAATCCAAAAGAGAATCCAGCCTTTTTACCTATTGGAAATCCAAGTGAAAAATATGAAGCAGAAGTTGCGGTTCCCTTTTCACTTGTAGTTCCATCTTTTGCGGTTAAGAAATTAGCTGTACCTGCTAAAGCATAAGTAGTAAACTTAAGGTTTGCCAAATTTGCAGGATTTGCGAATGATAAATGATATGTATCTGATGTTGTTAAACCTATCCCTCCTGATGTTAACTCTTCAACCGAATATTGTTGAGTATTGTCTCCAATTCCAAAAAATGAATACGGTGAATTGGTAGATCTTTGTGCAATTACACTTAAAGAAATAAGAAAAATTATGATAGTTATTTTAACTTGATTCATTGGATATTTTTAAATTGTATGCTAATATACTATTCAATCCCTCTAATAAGAAATTTGAATTGGCAAATATGCTATTTTTTAATCGTTTAGCCAAGAAAATACTATCTCCACCTGTTAAAACTACTGTTAATTTTTCTGATTTTGCCGAAAAGTGCGCAATAAATCCCTCAATTTCAGCTAAAACACCATTTAAGGCTCCAAATAAAATTGCGTTTTCTGTAGAATTTCCAATTTCTAGCTCTTTATCATTAAACTGAATTAATGGAAGTTTTTTTGTGAAATAATTCATAGCTTGTAAACGCATATTTATTCCGGGTGAAATTGCTCCACCTAAATAATTATTATTATGTGTCAGAAAATCATAAGTAATGCATGTACCTGCATCAATAACCAATACATCTTGCTTCGGAAACTTTACCGAAGCTGCGGTAACTAAAGCAATTCTATCAACTCCTAATGTTGCAGGGGTTTCATATTGATTAACGAAAGGCACTACAGTATCACTAGATAATAGTATGCTAAAAGTTAAATCATGTAAAAAACGTTCTAATTCTGCAGGAATTTCAGTAACCGAAGAAACAATTGCATTAACAATATTATATTGATTTTTAATTTCATAGAGTGAATCTATTAACGTATGAGGCGAAGCTATTTCAACAAATTTTAAGTTATCAGACTCAAATACAGCTAGTTTAATTCTCGTATTTCCGATATCAATAATTAAATTCATTCGTCACAATTAGAAGTTCACAAAAATACGAATAGATTTTTTAGTTTTTCTTTGAAATGAATAAAAAATACATTTATATTTGCACTCGCAATAAAGCAAGGTACCTTAGCTCAGTTGGTAGAGCAATGGACTGAAAATCCATGTGTCCCTGGTTCGATTCCTGGAGGTACCACCATAACCGTTCTAAAATAAGAACGGTTTTTTTATTCCCTGTTTTTTAATCAATTATTTATTATATTTAACTCTAAATTAATTCACTAACTTAAAAAATTAAACGTATGGGTTACTTAAAAGAATTCAAAGAATTTGCAGCTAAAGGAAATGTAGTAGACTTAGCAGTTGGTTTAGTAATTGGAGCTGCTTTTGGCAAAATTGTAACATCGTTTGTTAGCGATGTTTTAATGCCTCCTATTGGAGTATTAGTAGGTGGAGTAAATTTTACTGATTTTAAATTTACTGTCTTAGCTGCTACAGAAACAGCAGAGGCTGTTACCATTAATTATGGAAATTTTATTCAAACTGTTTTTGATTTCTTAATTATTGCCTTTGCTATTTTTTGGGTAGTTAAAGTGATGAACAAAATGAAAAAAGAAGAAGTAGCTGCACCAGCAGCTCCTCCTGCACCTTCAAACGAAGAAGTTTTATTAGGAGAAATCCGTGATTTACTTAAAAAGAAATAATTTAAACTATATTGATTGAAAGTGCTGCAAGTTGCAGCACTTTCTTTTGTGACATTAAATAAATTTAAATTTTCTTGAAAGATGAATAAAAATAATCCTGTAGGTTGGTTTGAAATCTATGTAGAAGATATCAATCGTGCTAAAGGTTTTTATCAAAACGTATTGCAAACATCTGATTTTATTACATTATTAGATGAACAAACAAAAATGGTTGCTTTTCCTTTTGATGAAACAAAACCTAATATTAGTGGAGCATTAGTACAAACTTCAAGTATGAAGCCCGGCATTGGGGGCACAGTGGTATATTTTAGTTGTAACGATTGCGCTGAGGAGGAAAGCCGCATTGAAATTAATGGAGGCACCCTTCTTAAATCAAAATTTAATGTCGGTAATTATGGGTTTGTTTGTTTAGCCAAAGACACAGAAGGCAATTTAATTGGATTTCATTCGATGCAATGATTCTTTAAGCGCAGTTAACAAAAAAACCAGGATAGTTCCTGGCTTTTTAACATATTTTTAACTACTAATTAATCTTCATCTTCAATTTCATCCAATGCTATATCTGTATCGTCGATATCTTTTTCTTCATCGCCTGCATCCATATCATCGTCTTGATTTAAGAAATCTTCTAAAGTATCTGCTAATTTTTTACCTACTTTAACTAAATAAACGGTGTCTTCTGTCTTAACTTCGATGGCTTCAATAATTTCATTGTCTTTATTTCTAAAAACAATAATATCCTTATCATTATATCCATCAGGATAACGCTCAGAAATTAATTTTAAAATTTCATTCGTCAATTTTTTGTAATCTACAATAATACGTTTCATAGTAGTGCAATTTATTAATAGTTAAGTAAGTGAGCAAAAATTAGTGGCGCTACAATGGTAGCATCCGATTCAATTATAAATTTAGGTGTTGTAATATCGAGTTTTCCCCAGGTAATTTTTTCGTTTGGTACAGCTCCTGAATACGAACCATAACTTGTTGTCGAATCAGAAATTTGACAGAAATAACTCCAGAATGGTGTATCGGTTCGTTCCATATCCTGATACAGCATTGGAACTACACAGATTGGAAAATCACCGGCAATACCACCTCCTATTTGAAAAAATCCAATTCCTTTTTCCGAATTTTGTGTATACCAATCGGCTAAAAAGGTCATATATTCAATCCCCGATTTCATGGTCGATGCCTTTAGCTCACCTTTTAAAACGTATGAAGCAAAAATATTACCCATGGTACTGTCTTCCCATCCAGGAACTACCATTGGTAAATTCTTCTTAGCTGCCGCATACATCCAACTATCTTTGATGTCAATTTCATAATACTCTTCCAACACTCCTGAAAGTAACATTTTATACATAAACTCGTGCGGAAAATAACGCTCTCCTTTATCATCGGCATCTTTCCAAATCTTATAAATATGTTTTTGCAGGCGTCTAAAAGCCTCTTCTTCTGGTATACAGGTATCGGTAACTCTGTTTAATCCTTGTTCAAGAAGATCCCACTCGTCTTGAGGGGTTAAATCACGGTAATTTGGCACTCTTTTATAATGCGAATGGGCAACCAAATTCATAATATCTTCTTCTAAATTTGCGCCGGTACACGATATAATATGCACTTTATCCTGGCGAATAATTTCAGAAAATATTTTTCCTAATTCTGCAGTACTCATAGCTCCTGCTAATGACACTAACATTTTAGCACCATTTTCTAACTGGTCATTATAAGCCTTGGATGCATCAACAAGTGCAGCTGCATTAAAATGTAAATAGTATTTTTCAATAAAATTGGTAACTGGACCTTTACTCATCATCCTCTTCGGTTAAATTAAATTTATAGGTTAACATTTTGTAGTACAATTTTGCAGCAAGAAAATCGGAAGATTTTTCTTGTTCATTTGGACATAACTCCACGATGTCAAATCCTACTACATTTTTCTTTTTAAATATCATTCTTAAAAATTCCAGCGTTTCATAATAATACAATCCGCCTGGCTCTGGTGTTCCTGTAGATGGCATAATTGATGGATCAAAGGCATCCAAATCAAAAGTGATAAATACATTATCAGTCATTTTATGCACAGCATCTTCCATCCATTCGTCATCTGTTTGAATATCGTGTGCGAAATAAGTTTGATACTCATCCATATGGTCACGTTCTTCTACATCCATACTTCGGATTCCTACTTGAATTAAATTTGCTTTTTTACTTGCCTCATAAACAGCACAGGCATGATTACAGGTTGTGCCATGATACTGAGGTCTTAAATCTGCGTGTGCATCAATATGTACAACTGTTAAATTATCGAAACATTCATTAAATGCTCTTATAGTTCCTATTGATATAGAGTGTTCTCCTCCAAAAATGGTCACAAATTTATCTTGCTTTATATAATTTTTGGTGGTTTTATGAACTGCTTCTACCATTTTTTCTGGAGAACCATTTTCGGTAATTGCAGGAGCTAAATACACTCCTTTTTTATACACCTCACTGTTGGTTTCGATATCATATAACTCCATGTTTTCTGATGCTCTCAAAAATGCATCAGGTCCTTTATCTGCTCCTTTTACCCAGGTGCTGGTTCCGTCGTAAGGAACTGGTATTAGGACAATTTTGGCAGTGTCTAAAGAAGCGTATTTATCTTCTATACCGGCATAATTTCCTTTGTAATTCATTTTATATTTATAAATTTTAATCGTTTAATATCCTAAAATTGAGAGCATTTCAACAGGTGTTTGTTGCTCTTTAAAAATTTCTGTATTGCCGTATTCATCTATCAAAACGTATTTGGGTTGTGGAATTAAACAGTGCTGAATACCTCCAAATCCACCGATGGTTTCTTGATAGGCTCCTGTGTTAAAAAAACCTATGTACAATGGCTTGTCTGAATTATATTTTGGTAAATAAATAGCATTCATATGCTGTTCAGAGTTGTAATAATCATCGCTGTCACAGGTTAATCCACCTAATAAAACACGTTCATAATTATCATTCCAACGATTAATTGGCAACATAATAAATCGTTTATTGATAGCCCAAGAATCAGGTAAAGTGGTAATAAATGATGAGTTTACCATGTTCCATAACTCTCTATCGTTTTGTTGTTTCTGATATAAAACTTCTGTTATCATTCCGCCACTTTCTCCAACAGTAAAACTACCAAACTCAGTAAATATATGTGGCATAGGCACTTCGGCTTCATCGCAGAATATTTTTACCTGATTGATAATTTCATCGGCCATATACTCATAATCATATTCAAAGGCTAATGAATTTTTAATTGGAAATCCGCCACCTATATTTAAACTGTCCAGTTCTTCGCATTCACGTTTAAGGTTAACGTAAACTTTTAAACACTTAGAAAGTTCGTTCCAATAATACGCGGTGTCTTTGATTCCTGTATTTATGAAGAAATGAAGCATTTTAAGCTTTACTTTATCATTTTCTGCAATGTTTTTTCTGTAAAACGGTACAATGTTTTTATATCCTATTCCTAATCTGCTTGTATAAAACTCAAATTTTGGTTCTTCTTCAGAGGCAATTCGAATGCCCACTTGGAATGGAACATTAATTTCTTCTTCTAATAAACTTAATTCTTCGTAATTATCAATAACAGGTATGGTATTTTTATGGCCATTATTAATTAAATCAGCTATTTTGGTAATGTAACCATCACGTTTAAAACCGTTGCAAACAACAAATGTTTTGTTGGTTATTTTTCCCTCATTTTTAAGTTTGTTTACAATATCAATATCAAATGCAGAGGAAGTTTCTATGTGAATATCGTTTTTTAAAGCTTCATTTAACACATGCGAAAAATGAGAGCTTTTGGTACAATAACAATAAAAATATTTTCCTTCGTATTCGTGTTTGCGCATGGCGGCCTTAAACCACTTTTTTGCTTTTTGAATATTGTTTGAAATTTGAGGTAAATAGGCAAATTTTAACGGAGTTCCGTGTTCTTTAATTAGCTCTACTAAATTAATATCGTGAAAAAATAAATTACCCTCTTTAACTGCAAATTCTTCTTGAGGGAAATCGTATGATTGGTTTATAAAGTCTAAGTATTTTGTTTTCATTATTTGTTTTCTAAATTTTTAACATTCTTTTATTTACACTACTAACTTAGACTAAACCCTAATCTGAAGTAACAATGTAACAATAGTTGTTTTTTTAGAACGGTATTTAATTAACCTTTTTATGGTATTATCTTAATTTAATAGTTAAAACAATTAACGAACGATTAATCTTAATGTGTTTATTTAAACTTAGTTTGATTATTCTTAACGGGTCAAATATAAAAAAATATATTTATTGAAATCTCTGAATTTATACTATTTTTTTAAGATTTTAATAATTTAAAATTACATCATTTTTAAATTAATAATCTCTTGTTCAGTTAAATGCCTCCAAATGCCTCTTGGCAAATTCTTTTTGGTTAAACCGGCAAATATTACGCGGTCTAATTTTATAACATTATATTCAAAATGTTCAAATATTCTTCTAATTATTCTGTTTCTGCCTGAATGAATTCGAACTCCCACTTCATTTTTAGATGCGCCGTCAATAAAAGAAATTTCATCAACTACAACATCAAAATCATCCATTCTAAATCCATCTGCAATTTTATGGAAATCAGCAAGTTTTAAATTTTTATCAAGTGTAACATGATACAATTTAGACACATTGCTTTTTGGATGTGTAAGCTTTTTTGCCATTTCACCATCATTTGTAAACAACAAAAGTCCTGTTGTATTTCTATCTAATCTACCAACCGGATATATACGTTCTTTACAAGCAGTTTTAACCAATTCTGTTACGATTTTACGATCTTTTTCATCATCCATTGTTGTAATGTAACCTTTAGGTTTATTAAGCAAAACATAGCGTTTAACTTCAGGATTTAAAGTAACGCCATCAAATTTTACAACATCGGTTAGTTGTACTTTGTAGCCCATTTCTGTAATTACTTTTCCGTTGACAGAAACATTACCTGATTTTATAAAAGTATCTGCTTCTCTACGCGAACAAACACCTGCATTAGAAATATACTTATTTAAACGAATGTCTACCTCTACATTCTTTTTAACAATTTTGGATTTAGATGTTGTTTTTTCTTTCTTAAAGTCAGATTTAGAGAATTTACTATTTCTAGTTGCTTGTTTCTTATCTTCTGAAAAAGCAGTTGAAGATTTTCTAGTTAATTCAATTTTTCTTTTTGGTTTTTCATCCGTAGAAAATTTGGTTCTTTTTTCTCCTGATTGATTAGCAGTTCTTTGGGCGGGCTTTTTACGATCATAAAGTCGTCCTCCCGACGAGTTTTTATTTGATTTCATTTTTACAATAATTTATGCTGCAAAATTAGTTTTTTCAAACCAATTACTTTATCAATTTTAATAAAATTTATCAATTATAAATGCTTTAATATCTGCAAGTTACCTATTATGTTATTTTTAAAACTCAACTATTCTTTCTATAATAATTGATGTATCAACAAGCATCAAGCTTAAAATACCGGCAAGTAATAAGATTTTTAAAAAATTATGTAATATAACATAATGACTAACTTTAGATGCATACCAAAGGAAAATAAGAAAAATTATAAGTGTAATAATTGATCCATAAAAGTAAAAACTCATCATACCAATTTCTGGATAATTAAAAATGAAATATATTGGATTAAAGGTTAATAATACAATTAAAGTTATAAGTAACTTTGTAAAATGCTCGCCGTATTTTACCGGAATAGTATGGTAATTTTGTACCAAATCTCCTTTTAAATTTTTTAAGTCTTTGATAAGCTCGCGTATCAGTAAAATAAAAAATAAAAATGCTGCATGTATAAATATTACTTCAGAGAAGTTTTTATAATAAACAAATATGGCAAAAAATGGAGTTATCGATAAAACAGCACCTAAAAGCAACCCTATCAATGGTTTACGCTTTAATTTATGCGAATAAAACCAAATAAAAAAAATGTAGGTTGAGAAAAACAGAGCAGCTCTCCATGATACTAATAAAGCAATTAACACCCCAACAAAATTGAGAAAAAAGTAAATTTTTAATTTCGTTTCCTGACTTACTATACGGTCTAACTTCGATTTAAACGGCCGGTTAATTAAATCGGTTTCAGAATCGTAAAAATTATTGATAATATATCCGGCAGCAATTACACAGATTGTAGCTAAGACTATAAAGTATAAATGAAGATCTAGTAATACATGCCGCAGTGACTTTTCTGGAGAAAAAATAAAAATAGCTGCTAAATACTGCGCAATTACAACTATAAAAATATTGTATCCTCTTACAACTGATAAAAGGCTAAGAAATTTAAAATACAACGGAAAATCTTTAGATTTTCTGGTATTGTTTACAGGCTGCAATGGTATGAATTTTAAAAACGGTAAACTAACTCTAGTTTGTACTCTTTAAGTAATTCCTTTGTCTTTTCATAATCTTCGGTAAAACCAAGAATATAACCTCCTCCACCAGAACCACAAAGTTTTAAGTAATAATCATTGGTATCAATCCCTTGCTTCCAAATTCCTCTAAATTGTTCTGGAATCATGGGTTTAAAATGATTTAAAGCTACAGAAGACAATTTTTTTACATTCCCAAACAGCGATTTAAAGTTTCCGCTTAAAAAATCGTCAATACAAGCATCAGTATGTTGAGCAAATTCTTCACTAATCATTTTTCGAAAACCTTCGTTTTTCATCTTATTCATAAAGATGTTTACCATGGGTTGTGTTTCACCAACTATTTCTGAGTCTAACAAAAATACGGCTCCCTTTCCTTCAGTTTGTGAAGGTATTCCTGTTGGCTCTATATGATCTTTTGAATTGATTAAAATTGGAATGCTTAAGTAACTGTTTAACGGATCAAGACCTGAGCTTTTTCCATGGAAAAAAGATTCCATCTCAGAAAATATTTCTTTTAATACCAATAATTTATCTCGAGTAAGATTCTCTAAAACAGTAATTTTATCGTTGGCGTATTTATCGTAAATAGATGCAACTAAGGCACCAGAACTTCCAACACCATATCCTTGAGGTATTGAAGAATCAAAGTACATACCGCTTTCTAAATCTGCTTTTAATTCATCCAATCGGAAATTAACTAAGCTCTTATCTAACTGAGTTAAATAATGATAAAACCTCCACAATTTTTTATTAGAAGCAGCAGTAGTTTCTGAAATTTCAGATGGAATAATTAAAGCACCTTGGTAAACATTGTACGGTATGGCTAAACCTTTAGAATCTTTTATAATTCCATATTCTCCAAACAACAAAATTTTTGCGTAAAAAAGCGGTCCTTTCATATACTTTCAAATTGACAATTGACAATGTAAAATTGACAATTAAAGTTGTTTTGATGTTTTTATTATACTTATTAGGAGTTTTAAAATTTCTTTTAAATCGGCTTGAAAACTAATATATTCTTTTTCTCCTATATAATCTGTTTCTTTAAGCAAATCTAACCAATATTCTGTTTCATTAGCTTCTTTTAAAGCAATTGATAGCTTATGTATAAAATCAGCTTTACTTTCAGCATGTTCTGATTCTCTTACCAATGCGCCAATACTAGATCCTGAACGTAATAATTGTTTAGAAATTACAAATTCCTTTTTTTCTTGAACAAGCAATTTATATAAATTAACAATTTTAACAGAAAATAAAAAACTCTTTGTTTTAATTACATTTTTCATTTTTAATTGTTCATTGTCCATTGTTCATTATTCACTTTTCATTGTCCATTGTCCTTTGTCCATTGATACGCTCCCATTCCAATACTGTCGCAAATATAGGAATTATTTTCACAGAATTTTATTAAATCTGTATTGATAAAATTAATAACTTCATCGGTATAACGCATAGGATAAAGCATATGAACATTGGCTCCAGCATCTAAGGTAAAGCACACTGGGATAGATGTTTCACGTCTAAAATCCCAGATTCTATTAATTATTTCCAATGTATTGGGTTTCATTAAAATAAAATATGGCTGACTCGTCATCATCATAGCATGCAAGGTTAAAGCTTCACTCTCAACTATTTTAATAAAATCGTCTAAATTACCCGTTGTTAAACAAGTTGTGATACGTTCTAAGTTTTGATGTGCCTGTTCAAAACGCTGTTTTGCAAACGGATGATTCTCCATCAATCCATGACCAACGCTACTGCTCACTTGCTTTTTACCCTTATCAACAAGTAATATTGTATCTTGAAAATTTAAAAATACTGGATGTATTTTAAACGGGAATGGAACTCCAAATAAATCTGAACTTCCTTTAATTGTTTTATTTTTACCCCAAACAACCACTTCGTTTTCTATACTTCTGCAAGCACTTCCAGAACCTAATCGGGCTAAAAAAGAAGCTTTTTTGTAAAAATAATCTGAAGAAATTGAAGGATTTAGTTCTTGTTCTAAACTCATTAAACACATAGAAAGTGCAGCCATTCCACTAGCTGAAGAAGCTATTCCGCTACTATGTGGAAATGTATTATGGGTATGAATTTTAAAATAAAAATCTTTTAAAAATGATTGATATTCAAAAATTCTTTTAAAAAAAGTTTCAATTTTTGGTTTAAAATCGTTGCTTAATTTACCATCAACATATACTTCAATAGAGAAAGACTCGTCTTTTACGTCTTTAATTGAATAACTTAACGTTGTTTCTGTTTTACAATTATTAAGAGTAAAGCTTATGGATGGATTAGCCGGTAATTGCGGTTCCTTTTTGCCCCAATATTTTACTAACGCAATATTACTAGGAGCTGCCCAAGAAAAGCTACCTTCTTTAATTTCAGCAGGTTGAGACTTGAAAATAAAATCTGTAGAGTTCAATTATATTTTTTTGAGCAAATATAATCATTTTGGTTTTTAAAAATTAATAGTACTTTAGCGCCTCTTTTTAAATCATTAAAATGAAAATTGAACTAAAATCAACTATTACCTGTCCGGTTTGTTTGAATAAAAAGACAGAAGAAATGCCATTAAATTCATGTTCTTTTATGTATAAATGCGAACATTGCAACACTGTTTTAATTCCCAATAAATCTGATAGCTGTATATTTTGTTCGTATGGCTCATCTCCATGTCCTCAGGTTCAAGAAAATCATCTAGGGCATGCAGAACTTCAAATTTCTTAAGATTGAATTATTGACTGAGCAGCAAGGTAAGCACCTGTCCAAGCATTTTGAAAGTTAAAACCTCCCGTTACTGCATCTATATTCAACACTTCCCCAGCAAAATAAAGGTTTGGGATAATTTTACTCTCCATGGTTTTAAAGTTAACTTCTTTTAAATCAACACCTCCACACATTACAAACTCGTCTTTAAAAGTACTTTTACCAGTAACTTTATAAGTAGCTTTTACTAATTCTACACCAAGGTTTTGTAAATCGATTTTAGAAGCATCGGCCCAAATTTTTGATTCACTTATATTGCAATACGCACAAAATTGCATCCACAACCTGTTAGGAATATCTGCAAAAGGCGATTTTGAACTAATGACTTTTTTAGCACTTGCAACCTTTATGTTTTTAAGTTCACTTTCAATAAATGCTTCCGATTTATTCAGCCAATTTACCTCTATATCGATATAATAATTAACTTCTGCTAAGTATCGTGCTGCAAATGCAGATAGCTTTAATATTGCCGGCCCACTCATTCCCCAATGGGTCACTAACAATGGCCCATCCATCTCAAAAGCAGTATTTTTAATTTTTATTTTTGCCTTGGCCGCAACAATACCTGGTATGGATTTTAGGCGAACATCGTCTATTTCAAAGGTAAATAACGATGGTACAGTGTGAATTATTTGATGCCCAAGCGTATTTATAATATTAAAAATTCTGTTATTACTGCCTGTTGCAATTAAAACAGTATCGGCTAAAAAATTTCCTTTAGAGGTAATTACTTCAAACTGTTGATTTTTTCTTAAAATAGTGGCAACTCTGTGTTGTACAAATACTTTAACACCTAATTCTTTTGCTGAATAGACAAAAAAATCAACAATGGTTTGTGATGAATTTGAAGCCGGAAAAACACGATTATCGTCTTCAGTTTTTAGCTCTATACCACGGTTTTCAAACCATTCTTGTGTTTCTTTGGTGCCAAAAGTATAAAAAGGACCTAACAATTCTTTTCCGCCTCGCGGATAAAATTTAACAAGTTCCCTTGGATCTTGACAAGCGTTTGTAATATTACACCTACCACCTCCTGAAATCTTAACTTTTTGAAGTACTTGTTCGCTTTTTTCTAAAATAATCACTTCAACATCATTACGCATTTCGGCAATATTAACAGCAGCAAAAAAACCAGCAGCACCACCTCCAATAATTACAACTTTCTTCGTCATTTATAAATTATAAAGTGCAAATATACACTTTTTAAAAGTTGGGTTTTTAATACTTTTATCTGTAACAGATTCTACTTTTAATAGTTAATAAATAAAATTTTATGCGTTTAATAATTCAGTAAATTAGGAATCCAAAATTTTAAATTTTAATGATATGAAAAAAATTAGTGTAACAACAGTTATTTTAGTGTTAATATCAACTGTAGCATTTGCTCAAAACGGCAAAAAATACGGTGAAAAAATTAGTGTTAAAGAAAAAACCAACATTTCTACATTAGTTGCAAATCCAGATAAATATGATGGAAAAACCGTACTTGTAGAAGGATTAATTGTTGATGTTTGTGAAAAACGTGGTTGCTGGATAGAAATAGCCAGTGATAAAGAATTTCAAAAATTGCGCTTTAAAGTTGATGATGGAGTTATCATATTCCCAATGGAAGTGAAAGGAAAAACAGTTTTAGCGCAGGGCATTTTTGAAAAACAAGTTTTTACAAAAGAACAATTAATAGAACAAGCCAAACATCACGCAGAAGAACAAGGAACAAAATTTAATCCGTCATCCATTACAGAAGGTAAAACTACCTACCGATTAAAAGGTTTGGGAGCAGTCATTCGCTAATTATAAATCATCGATATCTGGCCAATGAGGCACTGGAGAAAATTATTAAGAGTATTACATAGAGATATTGGGTATTTAGCTGTTGGACTTACGTTAATTTACGGCATATCAGGAATTGCTGTAAATCACATAGCTGATTGGAATCCAAATTACAGTATTCAGAAAACTACCATTGTTCTAGATTCAATTCCTAAACATCTTGGAAAAGATGAAATGACTACATTTATTTTACAAGCTATTGGTGAAACTGGCAACGTAAAAAATAGTTTTAGGCCATCACCCAATGAACTTGAAATTTTTGTTGAGGGTAACACCATTTCAGTAAATTATGATACCAAAACGGTAACTCAAGAAAAATTTAACCCTCGGTTTTTTATCAAAGAAACAAATGATTTACATTTAAATAAACCGAAGGGAATTTGGACTTATATAGCTGATTTATTTGCCGTTGCACTCATGTTCTTAGCGCTAACTGGATTGTTTATTTTAAAAGGAAAAAACGGAATTACAGGTAGAGGAGCTTGGTTAACTGCTGTTGGATTTCTAATTCCTTTAATTTTCTGGTATATTTTTTATGGGTAGATTTTAAGTCTCATTTGCTCAAAAGGTAAAATTGTTTGAAACCCTTTTTTAATAAAATAATCAGGCGTATTTTCATTGCCAGTGGCCAAAATAAAGTCACCTCCCCAGGCTCCTAAACTTTTAATCTGGCCAAAATAATCATTAAAATACAAGTTTTGAATTGGTTTTTGATTTGATATTTTACCAATTATTTGTTCATGTAAATGCAACAATTTTTCAAAAATTTGAATATCAGATGAAGTTAAAATTTGTTCAGTTAAAGTAGAAATTTCTTCTATTTCAATTTTTAAGTTGTTTTTATTCTTTTTATACATTTCAATTCCATCGCGACTGTTTTGCTTTTTATTGAGATGGATAAAAAAAAGCTGATTTTTAAATGATGGATTAAAATCTACTTCCATTACCAACGATTTATCATTAATTAACTGATATACTATTGGATTTTTATACTGAGCGCAAGCAATATCATAACCACTCCCGCCAAATGTATTTTTTAAGAGCAAATACGGATTTACATCAGCCCAATTGGCCAGATTATTTATTAAAGTTGATGATGAACCCAATCCCCAATTTCTGGGAAAATTAAGTTTTGTTACAATATTTACACCTTTTTTATCGGTTAAAAAATCTGATTTTAAATTTCGTATTTCCTGAAAAATAGCTTTTAAGTTGTTAACAAGTTGCTGAATCTCATTTTTATGATTCAGGCTAAAATCAACCTTTTTAATTTCAAAATCAACTGTAGAAAGTATACAATCAAACCAAACTTCATTCTTTTCGTTTAAACTTTTCCATTGAATCTGAGGTAAATTATGAGTAATTACCTGCATTTCCTGACCGTATGAAGTAGGAATAGCTAATGCTTTTGCACCGTCTAACACTACATATTCTCCTGTTAGCAGTAATTTACCGTTACTATAAAAGTTCACCTGTTTCCTTTAGTTGATTAAACGCATCTCTAACCGCATTGTGCGAAATGGTTTTGTTTTTGAAATATGCTAGTAAAATATTAGTTTCTTCCTCGCTGGCATTTAATTGTTTAATTATATTATTTAAATGCATTTTCATGTGTCCGTGTTGAATACCTTTAGTTGTTAAGGCTTTTAAAGCGGCAAAATTTTGCGCTAAGCCTATAACAGCAACTATTTGCATCAATTCTTTAGCCGATGGATGTTGCATCATTTCTAACGAGAATTTTGATAATGGATGTAAGGATGTTAATCCGCCAACTGTGCCCAGTGCTAACGGAACTTCAATCCAAAACTTAAATACTCCATTTTCAATAGAACAATTGGTTAAACTTTTATACACGCCACTTTTAGCAGCATAGGCATGAACACCGGCTTCAACAGCTCTAAAATCATTTCCAGTTGCCAACACAACAGCATCAATACCGTTCATGATTCCTTTATTATGTGTAACAGCTCTAAAAGGCTCAATTTGCGCTATTTGAACTGCTTGTAAGAATTTATTGGCATAATACACAGCGTCTTCTTTATACAACTCTTCAACCCTACAACTTACCTCAGCTCTTACCAAACACTCGGGAACATAATTTGATAAAATACTCATAACTACATGAATATCATCAGTTTTAAATTCATTTGCAATAGTTTCTAAACAGGTATTTATAAAGTTAGCTCCCATACTATCAGCAGTTTCAAAAGTTACGTGCAGTTGATAGTAATTTGTCAAATCGGTTGTTTTATCTCTTAATTCGATATCAATAATGCCTCCACCACGCTTCTCCATATTTTGAGTAATGGATTTAGTGGCTAATAAAAGACTTGACTTTTTAGATTTAAAGTAGTTTATTAGGACATTTTTATCTCCTTCAAACATAAAATGCACCTGGCCTACTTTAACTGTAGATATAACTTCTGCTTTAAAACCGCCACGTTTACTCCAAAATTTAGTAGTTAAAGAAGCTGCTGCTACAACCGAGCTTTCTTCAATAACCATAGGAACCGTATAAATTTTATCGTTAATAATTACATTAGGTACAACACTAAATGGCAGGTAATAATTAGAAAGAGTATTCTCTACAAAATCATCGTGAAGTTTCTGCAACTTTTCGTCAGTATTCCAATAGCGTTTTAAAACTTTTACAGCTTCTTGAGCATCTGAAAACATATGATTTGCAATCCATTCTATTTTCTCTTCTTTTGATAATTTTGAAAATCCGTTGATTGTTTTTGGCATTCTTAATACTTTAATAAAGACTTACAAATATAGCATTTCGTTAACCAAATTTAACTTTTTGTTAGCAAGTTAATTAGAAAATCTACCTAAAGTATTATGATTTTTTCTTAAACTTGCGATGTTTTAACTAATAATTAATCTAATGAAAAAATTAGTTCTAGTACTGTTTCTATTAACAGGAATAATATCAGCTCAACAAAAAAATGTAACTATTGATGAAATTTGGAATGGTACTTTTAGAGCAGATCGCATGCAGTCTTTCAGAGCACTTAATGGCAATTTTTACAGCGTTTTAAATTTTGACCGAATAACCAGAACTTCTTCTATAGATAAATACGACTTTTCTACTTTAGAAAAAGTAGCTACAATTGTTAGTTCTAAAGAAAATCTGATTTTAAAAAACATTCAGGATTATACTTTCAATGCAGATGAAACAAAATTGTTAATCAATACAGAATCAAAGCCTATTTACCGTCATTCTTCTTTAGGAAAGTATTTTGTTTATGATATCAATTCTAAAACAATTAACGAAGTTGATTCTGATTTTATTCAAGAACCCTTATTTTCACCAGACAGTAAAAAGGTAGCATTTGTAAAAAACAACAATATTTACATCAAAAATCTTGAAAATCAAGAGATAACTCAAGTTACTTTTGATGGTAAAAAAAATCATATCATCAACGGTATTGCAGACTGGGTTTATGAAGAAGAATTTTCTTTTGTTAGAGCTTTTGAGTGGAATTCAGATAGTAGCCAATTAGCTTTTATAAAATTTGATGAACAACTGGTTCCGGAGTTTTCAATGGATATTTATGGCACTAAACTTTATCCTACTCAAGAAGTTTTTAAATACCCTAAAGCCGGAGAAAAAAATGCAGTTGTAACCCTTCATTCGTTTAATGTAATAAGCAAAAATATTAGCAACATTAAACTTGACAATTACGAATACATCCCTAGAATTAAATGGAGTAACAAGGCCAATTTATTGTCTGTTATTACACTCAACAGACATCAGAATGATTTAAAATTATATCTTATTGACCCTCAGTTAAATCAATCTAAATTAGTATTGCAAGAAATTGATAAAGCCTATGTAGATATTCATGATAATTTAACTTTTTTAAGTGATAACAGTTTTATATGGACCTCAGAAAAAGACGGATTTAACCATATTTACCATTATGACGAGAGTGGAAAATTAAAAAATCAGCTTACAAAAGGCACTTGGGAAGTAACCAATTTTTACGGAGTTGATGAAAAAAACAAGTTGGTGTATTATCAATCAGTAGAAGATGGGTCTATCAATAGAAGTGTATATGTAATCGGTTTAAATGGAAAAAACAAAAAACGCCTAAATTCCTCTATTGGTACAAACAGCGCATCGTTTAGTAAAAATTATATGTATTACATTAATACTTTTTCTGATGTGAACACACCTGTAACTTACACCTTACATAAATCAAACGGCCTTAAAATAAAAGACATCATTACCAATGATAATTTAAAAAACAAGTATGCGCAATACAATTTTGCTGCCAAAGAGTTTTTTACTTTAAAAACAATAAATGGAAATTTCAATGCTTGGATTATTAAACCAACCAATTTTGATGAAACTAAAAAATATCCATTATTGATGTTTCAATATTCAGGGCCAGGTTCTCAAAGCGTAAGTAATTCATGGGCTTCTTCCAACGATTTATGGCATCAACATCTTGCTCAGCAAGGCTATGCAGTTGTTTGTGTCGATGGAAGAGGAACAGGATATTTAGGTGCAGCATTCAAAAAAATGACCTATAAGGAATTAGGAAAATACGAGGTAATCGATCAAATAGAAGCTGCTAAAGAACTTGGAAAACTAGACTACATTGATGCAAACCGAATAGGAATTTGGGGCTGGAGTTACGGAGGATTTATGTCTTCCAATGCAATATTAAAAGGAAATGACGTGTTTAAAATGGCCATTGCAGTAGCACCAGTTACTAGTTGGCGTTATTACGACAGTATTTATACAGAGCGCTTTATGCAAACTCCTCAAGAAAACCCAAGTGGTTATGATGATAACTCACCTATAAATCATGTAGATAAATTAAAAGGAAGTTATTTATTGGTACACGGTACTGCCGATGATAATGTTCATGTTCAAAACACTATGCAAATGATTGAAGCACTTACACAAGCCAATAAGCAATTTGAATGGGCGGTTTATCCCGATAAAAACCATGGTATTTACGGCGGAAAAACCCGTCATCATTTATTTCAAAAAATGACTGACTTTATTCTTAAAAATTTATAATCGATCTAATTAATAAATTAAGTACATTTATCAACTTAAAAATCAACTTTTAACTATAAAAATTAACTATTATGGCGTTTAAATCAATAAGTCAAGGTCATCCTCAAGGGTTAATGACTTTATTTTTCTCAGAAATGTGGGAACGCGTTTGTTACTACGGAATGCGCGTACTCTTAACCTTATATTTAGTAAAATCATTAATGAAAGGCGATGCCGATGCTGCTTTAATATACGGTGCATATACAGGTCTTGTTTATGCAGCTCCAATTTTAGGCGGTAGAATGGCCGACAAATACCTTGGTTATAAAAACGCGGTTTTATTCGGTGCAATTTTAATGGCTATTGGTGAGTTCTTAATCTTAGGAGGAACTGAAGAGTTTTTAATGATTGGTATGGGAGCATTAATTGTTGGTAATGGATATTTTAAAGCAAATATTTCAACCATCGTTGGTAAACTTTATGAAGATGGCGACCCAAGAAGAGACTCTGGTTTTACAATTTTTTACATCGGTATTAACATTGGTGCTTTACTAGCTACTACTGTAATTGCATATGTTGGTGAGACCTATGGATTTAAATACGGATTCGGATTAGCCGGTTTTGGTATGTTGTTAGGATTGTTAGTTTTCTGGACAGGAAGACACAATTATGCTGCTGCACCCGGATTAAATTTTACCGAAGAAGGCAAACAAAAAGTAGTTGGATTTTTAAATAAAGCACATTTAGTTTACATTTTATCGTTTGTGTTAATTCCGCTTTGTTACTTCTTAATCTACCAAAATAGCTGGATGGATTACATCCTAATAACCTTATTCTTATTTATTTCATACACCTTAGTAAAAGCTGGGGTTGCTGCCGATGCAGAACAAAAAGTTTCTATTTGGAAAGACCGAATGATTGCCTTAATTATTTTCATGTTAATAAATATTACATTTTGGGCATGTTTTGAACAAGCAGGAACTTCGTTAACCTTATTTGCTGACAGAAATGTTGACAGAGTTATTTTTGGCTGGGAAATGCCTGCTTCTATGACACAGTTTTTCAATCCATTTTTCATTATTGTTTTCGGGTCTATTTTCTCTGTAATGTGGGTTAAGTTATCTAGTATTGGTAAAAATCCAAGTATTCCGTTAAAATTTGCATTTGGTATTTTACAATTAGCCTTAGGATTCTTAGTTACCAATATTGGTTTACAATTTGTAAACGAAGCGTATCAAGTGCCGTTAATTACATTAGTAGTTTTATACCTATTACATACAACAGGTGAATTATTTTTGTCGCCTATCGGATTGTCGATGGTTACCAAGTTATCGCCTAAAAACATAGCCGGAACTGCTATGGGTGCGTGGTTCTTAAGTTTTGCGATTGCTAACTATCTTGGTGGGCAAATTGCAGCTTTAACAGGAGGACACGGTGAAGGTGGACAAGTATTAACAGCTGGTGAAGGATTGGCAAAATACATTTCAATATTCTCAACCATTGGATTTGTATTAATTGGTATAGCTTTAATAATTATACTGTTTAATAAATCACTTAAAAAGTTAATGCACGGCGTTGTTTAACTCGCATGACTTTTTTTAACAAACATAACAACAAAGGCTCTGGAATTATAAATTCTGGAGCTTTTCTTATAAATACTGGTACTTTTAATGGCAATACTTAAACCAAATTCGTTAGACGAGATTCAAAATTTTGAAGGAAAATATCCAAAGCAACTTTGGTATTTATTCTTTAGTGAAATGTGGGAGCGCTTCAGCTTTTACGGCATGCGTGGCATGTTAACCTTTTTTATGGTTGACCAACTCTTTTTTAACGAAGAAGCAGCAAACCTTCAATACGGTGCAACCCAAGCGTTTGTTTATGCCTTTACCTTTATTGGCGGTTTATTTGCCGATAAAATATTAGGTTACCGAAAATCTCTGTTCTGGGGAGGATTAATGATGATAATTGGTAGTGCTATACTGGCGCTCGATCCAAAATCATTTTTCTTCTTAGGAATTTCTTTTACAGTAATTGGAACAGGATTTTTTAAACCTAATATTTCTGCCATGGTTGGCACATTGTACAAACCTCAGGATGTTAGACGCGATGCTGGGTTTTCACTGTTTTATTCGGGAATAAATATCGGAGCGCTTTTAGGAGGATATATCTGTGTGTTTATTGGCAAGAGTTACTCTTGGAATTTAGCATTTGGTTTAGCAGGTATTGTAATGACAATTAGTTTATTTACATTCCTTTTTACTCAAAAAAGTTTAGGCCCAATTGGAATATCGCCTTTGCTTAATCTAACAACTGCAAAAAGAAAATTATTTGAATATTTAACCTACGGAGGTTCATTAATTGCCATACCTATAATTTTGGTAATGGTTTCTAACCCAGATTATACAGATTATTTTATGTATACTATTGGTCCGGCAACCCTAATTTACCTGTTTCTTGAAATGCGAAAATTCTCGTTTGAAGAGAACAAAAAACTAATTGCAGCTTTAATTTTTATCGTATTTTCAATTTTCTTCTGGGCATTTTTTGAACAAAGCGGTGGCTCATTAAGTTTATTTGCAGCCAACAATTTAGATAATGATTTTATGGGAGTTCCGTTGGATCCTAATGGAGTTAACAACGCTGCCAATGCACTATTCGTGATTGGTTTTGCACCGTTAATTGGAATCTTTTGGCTGTGGTTAAGCAAACGTAAAAAAGAGCCCAATACGGTGGTAAAATTTGGACTAGGATTTATCTTTTTAGCTTTGGCATTCTATATTTTTTACGCTACACGTTTTTTTGCCAATCAAGATGGGATAACCTCCTTAGAAATATTTACTACAGCTTATTTAGTTATAACTTTTGGAGAAATTTGCTTATCTCCGATTGGATTATCAATTATGACAAAATTATCACCACAATCTTTACAAGGTATGATGATGGGAATGTGGTTTTTAGCCAGTGCCTACGGACAATATGTAGCCGGAATTTTAGGCGCCGGTATGGCCAAAGCAAATGAAAATGCTACTAAAATGGAAAAATTAATTGCCTATACAGACGGCTATTACCAGCTGGCGGGGTATGCACTTATTGCCGGAATTGTACTAATCCTCATTTCGCCATTTGTTCGAAAATTAATGCAAGAAATTAAATAGAAACTATAGTTATGAATACAAACAAATCATTTTTTAGTGTCATGAAGTCTTATAATAAGAACTTCTGGCTTGCCAGTACCATGGAACTATTTGAACGTTGGGCATGGTATGGACTATTTGCTGTACTAGCACTTTATTTAACTGGATCTACAGATGATGGTGGTTTAGGATTTACACATACCGAAAAAGGACAAATAATGGGTATTGTAACAGCTATCCTTTATCTCTTACCAATGATTACAGGAGTAATTGCCGATAAAATTGGCTATAAAATTTCATTAATTATTGCCTATGTACTGCTTATTTCTGGATATTATTTTATGGGCGAAGTAAGTAGTTATACCGCTGTGTTTTTAGTTTTTTTATGGGTAGCTGTTGGTGCAGCCATGTTTAAACCAGTGGCTTCTGCTATCATTACCAAAAACACCGACGAATCTAATTCTACCTTGGGATTTGGAATTTTTTATATGAGTGTTAATATTGGTGGATTTGTTGGTCCGGCTTTTTCATCAACTTTAAGAACACAGTTTGGTTGGAAAATTATCTTTTTACAAGCAGCCATAGTTATTGCTTTAAACTTGATTATTCTGCTATTGTTTTATAAAGAAAAAGACCGAGAAAAAAGCACAGATACCATGTCTGAAGCTATCGTAGGTGCAATTAAAAACATCTGGGAAGCTGTCAGAGATACTCGATTATCTGTGTTGTTAGTTATTATGATTGGTTTTTGGACCATGTTTAACCAATTATTTTACACCCTACCAACCTTTATAGAAGACTGGGTAAATACCAATGCATTACACAATTCAATTGCAGAAATTTCGCCTTGGTTAGCAAGTTTTATGAGTGGTGGAGGAACATCTGTAAACCCGGAAATGTTAATTAATATTGATGCCGGGGCTATTATTCTCTTTCAGTTAATTGTATCCTATTTCGTGTTAAAAGTACGTCATGTCAGTGCTATGATTACTGGTTTTACAGTGGCTTCTATTGGTATTGGTATTACGTTTTATACCGGAAATGGTATTTTTACTATTATAGGTATTGTGATTTTTGCCTTGGGAGAAATGATGACCAATCCAACCTTTTCTTCCTTTATTGCGTTAATATCGCCTAAAGGAAAAGAAGCATTATACATGGGGACCTATTTCTTACCTATATTTTTAGGAAACTTTTTAACAACATTTATTTCAGGGAATTTATACCAAGCTTGGTCTGATAAATTAAGCTTATTGCAAACCGAAATGGGTAACAGAGGGATTGAAATGCCTGAAATTACTAAAGAATTTACCAAAAACGATTATTTTGCAATGGCATCTGATAAAATGGGGATGACAGAAATTGAAATGACTCAATTTATTTGGGATACTTACAATCCTAATAAAATATGGTATGTCATTGTAGGTATTGGTGTAGTAACAATTTTAGCACTTAGCATCTACGACCGTTTGGTTATTCGTCCTAAAGAAAAACGAACAGTTTAATTTTTTAAAAAACGTCCCGTAATAATCGGGACGTTTTTTTTGTATCTTGCGGCTTTTTAAAACTTAATCTACTGTAAAATAATGAATACAACATCAAACGAATTTTTTAAAACCCAAGTCTTAGGACATCCAGCGGGTCTTTTTGTATTGTTCTTCACAGAAATGTGGGAGCGTTTTTCGTTTTACGGAATGCGCGCTTTATTGGTTTTGTTCTTAGTAAGCTCACTAGGTATTGGTGGTTGGGACTGGCCACGTGAAAATGCATTAGCACTATACGGTACGTATACAGCTTTATTGTATTTAACTCCAATAGTTGGTGGAATGTTAGCCGATAAATACTTAGGAAACCGCATGGCTATTGTTATTGGTGCCGTGATTATGACCTTAGGTCACGCCAGTATGGCAATAGAATCTAATCCTGTATTTTTATACCTCGGATTAGCTCTTTTGGTTATAGGAACAGGATTTTTTAAGCCTAATATGACTTCTTTTATATCTATTCTCTACAAAGATTTTCCTGAGAAAAAAGATGGGGCATTTACAATATTTTATATGGGTGTTAATGCAGGAGCATTTTTAGGCATTATGCTTTGCGGATATTTAGGCGAAATCTTAGGTTGGAGCTGGGGATTTGGATTGGCTGGTATTTTTATGTTATTAGGTTTATTACAGTTTACACTGGCACAAGGTATTTTTGGTGATGTAGGGGCAAAACCAATCAAAATAGATGCTAAAGCTCCGGTAATTAATCCAGAAGACAAATTAAATCCGTTTACGCTTATCGATAAAATATTGGTAGCTATTGTTTCTGTGGCTGGTTTAACCTGGGTTATAAATGATCCTCTATCAAAAATAGGTGATTTTAATATGTTGCGTTTTGGTGGAGTTGATTATTCTAACATCACTATAATTATCACATTGCTTTTATTCTTGTATTTATTAGGTTCTAGAATTCTACGCTATAGCGAAATTACCAGAGACCGCATGATTGCAGTTGTAATCTTTGCGTTTTTCATCATTTTCTTCTGGGCTTCATTTGAACAAGCAGGTGGGTCTATGAGTATTTTTGCTAAAGATTATACCAACAGAATTTTATCGGGCGATGCTGCTTTGTACTTTAATATCATTGATATAATTATTACAGTTGTACCTATTGCTATTATTACCTACGTGCTGTTTTTACTATTTAAAGTAACCTTTAGAAGGTATTTGGTATCTAACTTAATTTTAGGTTTTAGCTTTGTTTTAATATGGAGTATTGTTATTTGGAAGATTAACAACAATTTTAGTACGTTTTCGTATGAAATTTCGTATCCTACGTATCAGGCTGTTTCAGTAAATGATTTGGGTGAAGAAATTAAAAGCGAAGGCATTATAACTTCTCAAACCATAGTTCCAGAAAATGCTATAATTGAAAATAAAGTAACAGTAATAAGATCGTCAACAGAATATGTAAAAGACGATAAAGTTTCTATTATTGACCTCGATAAAAAAGGAACGAATTTTAAATACATTCCTCACGATAAAGCGCAACAAATAGATACCGTAATTTCAGCTTCCATCATCCAAAAGAAAGACAACGAAATTCAAATTCCAGCAACTTGGTTTTTAATTTTAAACTCCTTGTTTATCATCACTTTTGCGCCTTTATTTTCGCGTTGGTGGGAAAGTAAATACAATCCCAATCCCGCTGCAAAATACGCCATTGGGTTGTTCTTTTTAGGAACTGGATTTGCCTTTTTAGCTTATGGTGCTGCCGGCATTCCGCAAGGAGCTACAACGGCATCAGTTAGTATGGCTTGGCTTGTTTTAGCTTATTTGTTCTTAACCTTAGGTGAACTTTGTGTGTCTCCAGTAGGATTATCGTATGTAAGTAAATTAGTACCTGCCAGAATGATTGCTTTTATGTATGGTGTGTGGTATTTAGCATTGGCAATAGGTAATAAAACATCGGGTAAAATGGGAGCAATGATTGACGATATTACCGCAAATTACGATATCTCAACATTTTTCTTGATTTTTACGTTTGTGCCTATGAGTATTGGAGTAATTGCTTTATTATTAAATCCGGTGTTAAAAAAATTAATGCACGGTGTTAAATAGCAAGTTGTTTTATAAAATGTTCCATTTACTTTCGTATTTTTGGCAATGTTTTTGATTAAATAAGTTTTTATAAAAAATAATTAAATGAAGAAATATATCATTTTAGTAGTTGTTGCCGTATTAAGTATCACTACATATGCACAAAAAAAAGCAACCGAAATTAAGTGGATGACTATAGAACAGGCTGTTGAAGCTCAGAAAAAAAATCCAAAAAAAATAATGTTGGATGCTTACACAACCTGGTGTGGTCCTTGTAAACTACTGGATAAAAACACTTTTTCTAATGCCGATTTGATTGCTTATGTAAACAAGAATTATTACGCTGTGAAATTTAATGCAGAAGGTAATGATGTAGTAAAGTATAATGGTAAAACCTATACAAACCCAGGTTTTGATCCTAAAAAAACTGGCAGAAACTCACAGCATCAATTAAGTCAGGTTTTAGGTGTTACGGCATACCCAACTATATTATTTTTAGATGAAAAAGCAGCAATTATTACACCTGTAATTGGATACAGAACTGCTCAAGAGCTAGAGTTATACCTTACCTTTTTTAAGGAAGATAAGCACAAAGAAATTAAAGATCAGGAAAGTTGGGAGAAATACAGCGCTGCTTTTAAACCAACATTTACTGAATAATTTTTAATTGTCAACCAATATAAAAGCTCCTTTTTGTCCGGTGTAATGAAAAGGAGTTTTTGTTTGTTTACAACTTGCCTCCCAACTCTTCACATAGGAAACAAAATTAGAACCATCAGCAATAACAAGTCGAGGTTTAATTCTAGATAACAAGCGGTTTAAATTTATTTTAGGAGAACTCGATAATATCAAGATAGATGGATTAAAATCTAACTGACTAGCAAAGTTTTCATGGTCTAAAACCAAAACAGAATCTTTTTCCGTATAAAACACTTTTTTTAAGGGGTAAATAACCTGTTTGTCAATGCTTTTCTCTATTCTAAAGGATTTAAGAAATGAATTCTTAAATAATAATGTTGAATCTTGAGTTGTAAACAAATCCAACTTAATGCCTGTATGTTTACCTATCACTGTTGCTTTTGATTTATGAAAAACTATTAACGTCTTGTTAGTTACAGTGTAATATTTTTGATTGATTAACAGCAGTTGAAAGACAATTATAGCAACTAAAACCAAATTTAAATTTGCATAGCTTTTATAGTTGTAATAATTTAAAACGGTAATCAGTATTAAAAAAACAGCCAGCAACATCCATACATTAAATGGAATTTCTTGTATTAAAAATTGCTCTTGTGTACCAACCCATTTTACACAAAGATTCATTAAATAAATAATTGATGTATAAGCTTTTAGTAAGAAAAACGGTAAACTGTTTATTAGTGCTAAAAAGAAAACCAATAGTCCACCCAATAAAATTATGCCCAAAAATGGAATAATTATCAAGTTTGTAAGGAAAAATAATCCCGGAAACTGATGAAAATAATATAAACTTACAGGTAAAACACCCAATTGTGCTGCTAAAGAAACCGTAAAAACATTCCAGTAAAATAAGACAATTTTGTTTTTTGGTCTCCAAAAAGATTGAAATATGGGTTGAAAAATTACAATCGATAAAACCGCAGTATAACTTAACTGAAATCCTACTTCAAACAATAAATACGGATTAACAAGCAACAACACCAGGGCTGATAAAATTAAGGTATAGTATATATGGGTGAGTTTTTTTAAGTTCATGCCTATGGCTAAAATTGAAAACATGCTAACTGCCCGTATCACAGAAGGCGATAAACCAGCAATAACAGCATACATCCAAAGCAGTATAATTAAACATAAAACCTTAAAAACCTTACCGTTTTTTAAACGCTCAATCGGACTTAATAAAAACTGAAGAATCAATAATATAATACCGATGTGTAAACCCGATACCGCTAAAATATGCACTGCTCCGGCATTGATGTAGTTTTCCATTAATTCTTGTGAAATATCTTGTCGCTGACCCAATAGTAAGGCATTTATCACTGCTATTTCATTGCTTGAAATATTAAATTGGTTTAATTTATAATTGATTTCTGCTCTCAGTTCTGCTGCCAATCCGAACAGGGTAGTTTCTTTTGGTAAAAAATATAATTCATTATATTTTATGGTTGCTTGATGATGAATCTGCTGTTTTAGCATATAGCGCTGATAGTCAAATGTATACGGATTTTTAGGTGAATTTATAGAGGTAAGTGTAGTAAAAAAAGCAAGGTTTTGATCAACTTGTAAAAGTGTATTTGTGCTGTCATTTAATACATTAAGCAGTAATTTTCCGGTGTATTTTAATCCGTTAACAGTCTTAACGCTTGCTTCATATTTTTGATGATACTGTGTTGGTTTTAAAACTTTTCGTATGGATACTTCTATGTGATAAAAATTGTTGCCATCATTTTTTTGTATTAAATGTATGTAATGATTTTTCTGATTGATCGGTTTTTTAAAATGAATTAATCCCAAACCTATAGAAAATGAAACGAAAAAAAGAGCTATAGAAAAATAAACATTGAATAAATCTTTACGCTTGGTTTTTATATAAAAAAACAACAAAAAGAAAGTGCTAATAAAAAGTAATGAGAGTAAAATCGATTTAGTTAATTCGAAATAATAACCAACTACTATTCCAATAATCAAGAAAAACAACACATAGGTTGGTACATATTGAAGTATCTTTTTCAATCAAGCAATTTTTAAAATAGTTGAGATTTTACTCAACAGTTTGTTATATCATAGCTAGGCTAAATATACATTTTTTTTACAATATATTGATTCACAATAATTTTTGTAATAATTGTTACTTAAATACTTTTTTTTTATGACATAAATCATGCAAAGAGAATTAAAGCGTAGTTAACTTTAACATGATTTAAAACCTATTAATTTTCATGAAAAACTCTATTCTTTTTTCTGTACTATTTTTATTGGCTAACTTTAGTATGATAGCTTCAGATTACAGTCCATATACCAAAGTTGGAAACTCATCACTTAATAAAGAGGTATTATCAGAAAACATTCAAAATGCCTTAAAAAATAAATCATTTGTTGTTTTAGGAATCTACAATCCTGAAAACAATCAAAACATAGAAGTTATTTCTTTTACACGAACTGATATTAAAAACAGTGTTATTAAAGTAAAAGATCGCGGTGCATTGGCAGCTGTATTAAAAATTGCTTTAGTTACTAAAAGCGGAACCACAACAATTTCATATACTAATCCAGACTATATGTTTACTGCATACCTGCTTGATGACGTATCTAAATTTAATAGCCTTATTACCAAAGTTTCTGCAGACTTAAAAGATGCTTTATCAGAATTTGGAAATGAATTTACCGAATTTGGCGGTAAAATTGAGGCCGATAAACTTAAGAAATATCATTATAAGATAATGATGCCTTATTTTACCGATCCGGTTACCTTGAGAGAATTCAAATCATTTGAAGAAGGATTAAAAGTAATCGAATCTAACTTAAACCGTAAAAAAGGGAATACCAAACAGGTATATAAACTTATTTATACGACAGAAAAAGTTGCTGTTTTTGGAGTAGGATTGGAAAACAAAGAAAAAGGAGAAGCTAAATTTTTACCTATAATTGGTCAACATCACGCAGCTGCGCTACCGTATGAAATGATTTTACAAGACAATAAACTTACCATGTTACATGGTAAATACCGAATTGCTTTGTATTGGCCGGAATTAACCATGGGCACGTTTATGAAAATTATGAGTACCCCAGGAGATATTGAAGATACACTTAAAATGCTAGCATTTTAAGCGGGTTTTTATTAGTTAATGTGTTTAAATCCTGTTTATTAACTTAGGCAGGATTTATTCTATTGCAGTAATTAAAGCCGCTATTCTGTCCGAAGCACCCTTACCACCTAACATCTTTTCTAGCTCAAAATAATTGGCAAACATTTCTTTGCGGTATGGCTCACTCACTATTTTTTTGAGTTCTAGAGCTAAGCGGTCTGAATTAAAATCATCTTGCAACAATTCTGTTACCACTTCTTTATCCATAATTAAGTTAACCAGCGATATGTATTTTAATTTTACCAACTGTTTTGCAATCCAAAAAGAGATAGCATTGGCTTTATAACACACCACCTGAGGCACTTTAAAAAGTGCTGTTTCCAATGTTGCAGTCCCTGATGTTACCAAAGCAGCATACGAATTGCTCAGCAATTCATAGGTTTTGTTGCTGATAAACTTTACATCGTAATTTTTTAGGTATGGCTGATATACTTTAAAATCCTGACTTGGAGCTCCTGCTATTACAAATTGATACGCTTTAAATTTATCAACCATTTCTAGCATAACCGAAAGCATTTTATTAATCTCCTGCTTTCGGCTTCCAGGCAATAACGCAATTATTGGTCGATTGTCTAACTGATACATTTTTCTAAACGATTCAACACTTGGCGATTTTTCATCCTCAATAGCATCTAGTAATGGATGGCCTACAAAGTGCACTGGGTACTGATGTTTATCCTTATAATAGGGTTTTTCAAATGGTAAAATCACATACATTTCATCTACATCGCGTTTAATTTTATGGATACGGTTTTCTTTCCATGCCCAAAGTTGTGGAGAGATGTAATAATGTACTTCTATGTTTTTTTTCTTCGCAAATTCAGCAATTCGCATATTAAATCCAGGATAATCAACCAATATTAACTTATCGGGTTTATAAGCTAAGAGATCTTTTTTACAAAAGGCTATATTATTAAGTATGGTTCTTAAATTCATAATAACCTCAGCAAAACCCATAAATGCTAAATCTTTATAATGTTTTACCAGAGTGCCACCTTGCGCTTGCATCAAATCACCGCCCCAAAACCTAAATTCAGCTTTTGGATCTTTCATTTTTAACGATTTCATCATGTTGGAAGCATGTAAATCGCCCGAAGCTTCGCCGACTATAATATAATATTTCATTCTAAAATTTTAATTAAACAACTGATAAGCTGCCAACGTTAATACCATTAAAAATAAGGCTAACAAAACGCCCCTGGCTCGGTATTCTTGCTTCTTTTTCAAAAAAATGAAAAAGACTATCATGTTTGGCAAAGCTGATAAGGTAATCAATTTTCCAAAAAGTTGCCCAGTTTTGGCAATTTGAATAGTTTCTTCAAATGTATAAGCCGAAACATGTTCTACAAAGAGGTAAAATGTAAAAACAGCAGCTATAATTGCTGTTAAAAAACCTTTAAAAACTTCTATTTTAATTACATTTTCCAACTATTCAACTTTTGAATAAAGTGGTGCGCAGTTAAATCAAACTGAACCGGCACTACCGAAATATAATTATTGGCCAAAGCCCAAATATCGGTATCTTCGCCACCATCTAAATCTACAAATTTACCCGTAAGCCAGTAATATTCTTTACCATGCGGATTTACACGTTTGTCCATTTCCTCTTCCCAATTAGCTCTGGCTTGCCTGCATATTTTGATACCTTTAAATTCTTTTGATTTTGGAAAATTCACATTTAACACCACACCGTCGGGTAATTTATTTTCTAAAACATTTTCAGTTATAGTTTTGATGTATGGCTTAAGTGGCTCAAAATCGGCACTCCAAGAATAATCCAACAACGAAAACCCAATGGATGGAACGCCTTCAATACCACCTTCAATGGCAGCACTCATGGTGCCAGAATAAATAACATTTATAGATGCATTAGAGCCATGATTTATACCCGAAACACATAAATCGGGCTTACGTTTTAAAATTTCACTCACTGCTAACTTAACGCAATCGGCTGGTGTTCCTGATGATTGATACTCTACCTGAGGCCCATCATCAATCTTAATTCGGTCACAATATAAGGTCGAGTTAATGGTAATAGCATGTCCCATTCCGCTTTGCGGACTATCAGGAGCAACTACAATAACATCACCTAATTCATTCATGACACTGATCAATGCACGAACTCCGGGAGCCGTAATTCCATCATCATTGGTAACTAAAATTAAAGGTCTTTTGCTCATCTTTTTTTATTTGTATCGCAAATTTACTTCATTTGATTTAAAAATTAAGATAACATTTAACATTTTGTAAATAGGAAGTCTTCAAATATTTGTTTAACATTGTGTATCTATTTGCACACCGCATTAAATGCAGTATGGCATTATTTTAGCAGTAAAATAAAATGTTGAAGAAAATTATTATCCCGTTTATGAAAAGAAACTACAAAATTATACTGTCCTTACTATTGGTAGTAAGCATCTTAGTTGGATTTCAATTAAAAAACAATAACGATCCTGAAAAAGACCGTATTCTTATAGGTTTATTGCGATACGTATTAACCAATGGCCATTATGAACCAAGCGATATCAACGATGCTTTTTCGGAAGAAGTGTTTACAAGTTTTATTGAAAGCGTTGACCCTGCCAAACGTTTTTTCATTCAATCGGATATAGATGAATTTGCACAACATAAAACTTTAATTGACGATCAAATTAAAACTGAGAACCTGTCTTTTTATTTTACGGTTCACCTAAGGCTTATGCAACGCATGTTGGAATCAAAAGCGTATTATAAAGAAATACTTCAACATCCCTTCGATTTTAATGTAGACGAAACCATCGATGTAAACTTTGAAAATCAGCCCTATGCTAAAAATCAGCTTGAATTGATTAAAGTTTGGCAAAAGCAATTGAAACACAGTACTATGGTACGTTTGCACGATAAATTAGAAGATGAACTGGAAAAAAAGAAAAATGACAGTTTATACGTTGCTAAATCATTTGCTGAATTAGAAAAAGAAGCCCGTGAATCAACCTTAAAAAATTTGGATGACTTTTTTAGCTTTATGGATGATCTAGATCATACCGATTGGTTTGCTAATTACATCAACAGCATAGCCGAAAATTTTGATCCACATACCTCCTATTTAGCACCAAAAGCTAAAAAACGCTTTGATATTTCAATGGCCGGAAAATTAGAAGGCATTGGGGCAGTGTTGCAAAAACGCAACGATTATACCCGCGTTGTTGAAGTAGTATCCGGCGGGCCAGCATGGAGAGCCGGAGAACTTGAAGTGGGCGATCTTATTTTAAAAGTAGCACAAGGTAATGAACCTCCGTTAGATATTGTTGGGATGCGTTTAGACGATGCTATTGAATTTATTAAAGGTAAAAAAGGAACAGAAGCCCGACTAACTATAAAAAAGGTTGACGGTACGATAAAAGTAATTTCCATTATCAGAGATATTGTAGAAATTGAAGAAACTTTTGTAAAATCAACCCTAGTAAACTATCAGGATAAAAAGTATGGAGTTATAAATCTTCCTAAATTTTACATCGATTTTGACGAAAAATCTTACCGAAACTCAGCCACTGATATGGCTAAAGAAGTAGAGCGTTTAAAACAAGAAAACGTTGAAGGATTAGTGATTGATTTACGCGACAACGGAGGCGGATCACTTGAAACGGCTATTGATATAGCAGGTCTTTTTATTGCAGAAGGTCCGGTAGTACAGGTGAAATACCGAGGCGAAAAACCAATGATTAAAAACGATACCGATAAACGTATTTTCTGGAACGGTCCGTTAGTGGTATTGGTAAATGAATTATCGGCATCGGCATCAGAAATTTTTGCTGCCGCTATGCAAGATTATAACCGAGCCGTAATTATAGGAAGTAAACAAACCTTTGGAAAGGGAACTGTTCAAAATTTATTACCGCTTAATAATTACTACCGTTACAAAGATGATTTAGGAGCCTTAAAAGTTACTATTCAAAAATTTTATAGAGTAAATGGTGGATCTACACAACTTAATGGAGTAAATTCTGATGTTGCTTTGCCAGACCGATATACTTATATGGATTTTGGAGAACGCGATCAAAAGAAACCGTTAGTATGGGATAAGATTGCTGAAGCAAAATACCAACCTTGGAATAATTACGACAACTTAAAAGAAGTAATTTTAAAAAGTAATTACAGGGTTGCCAACAATCCGCATTTTAATTTAATCGATGAAAATGCCAAATGGTTAAAGAAAAATCAGGATGAAACCACGGTAAGCTTAAAATACAGTACCTTTAAAAACGATGTTGAAAATCATAAACAAAAGAGTAAGAAATTTGAAAGTATAGCTAACTACAGTAATAATTTAACGTTCAGCAGCCCAACCTATGAGTTACCTCTTATTGAAAAGGATTCCATTTTATCAAAAAAACGTGAGGTTTGGCACAAAAGCTTATCAAAAGATATTTATGTAGAAGAAGCGCTACATGTATTGTCTGAATTAAAAATTAAGCGAAACTTATTGGTTAAAAATTAAAACATGCTTCAAAATATAGATCCAAATTCATCAGTTGCACTCCGGAAGTTTTTTAAAAACACTTCCGGAGTGTTTAGTTTTGGATTTATAATACTTTGTTTTTTTATTGCTGTATTTGCATATCTACTTTCAAGTGATTCTTCTTCAAACGCAAATCAAATGCATTTGGAGATCCATTCTAAAAAACCAGGATTTAAAGCCTGGGTACTAAGCATTCCTAACCAAGCATTATCAAAGCAATCATTTATTAGTTTTTTGATGTATGGTAATCAAAATCCACCTACAGAACTAATTATTGACAGTTATCAGCTCAGAGCAGATCAATTAATTTACATCCCATATTTTGAAGGATCTATACAAAAAGAAGCCGTATCAATTCCGTTGACTACGTTTAATGGAGTGCCCGCAGAGCAGTTTATAAAGCAGAAAACCTATTGGCTTGGCACCGATAAATACGGGCGCGACTTTTACAGTCGCATGCTCATTGGAACCCGCATCACCTTTTTTGTAGGTTTTATTGCTGTACTTATTTCACTAATTATAGGAATGTCTTTAGGTGCTATAGCCGGTTATTATGGCGGAAAAACAGATGCCTTTATACAGTGGCTCATCAATGTAACCTGGTCAATTCCAACGCTTTTACTGGTTATTGCCATAACCTTGGCTTTGGGAAAAGGATTTTGGCAGGTGTTTATTGCAGTAGGATTAACTATGTGGGTAGAAGTGGCGCGAGTAGTGCGCGGACAGGTTTTAAGTTTAAAAAAATTGCAATATATAGAAGCTGCTAAAGTATTGGGGTTTTCAGACAGCAGAATTATTATCAAACACATTTTACCCAATATTATGGCGCCCATTATTGTTATTTCTGCAGCCAATTTTGCCTCGGCTATTTTAATTGAAAGCGGACTTAGCTTTTTGGGAATTGGGGCACAACCGCCTATCCCTTCATGGGGGGCAATGATAAAAGATAATTATAACTATATTATATTAGGCAAACCGTACTTAGCTTTAATACCGGGTATGGCAATTATGTGTCTGGTACTGGCATTTATGCTGGTTGGAAATGCTTTACGCGATGCCTTGGATGTTAAAACTTAAGAACCAAAATGTATACATTTACCACTAAATGGGCCGATTTTGACCCCAACAAACACATGCGCCACTCGGCTTATAATGATTATGCAGCAGAAGCACGTATTCGATTCTTTGGACAACACAGCATTGACATGCGTTTCTTTTCTGCCAATCAACTAGGGCCAATTTTATTTAAAGAAGAAACTACCTTTTTAAGAGAAATATATTCTGGAGAAGATATAAAAGTTAGTGTAGAATTACAGGGCGTATCAACTAAGGGTGAACGCTGGAAAATTCGACATAAAATTATCAAAGCAAACGGTGATACTGCTGCACAAATAGAGGTGTACGGTGCCTGGATAAGCTATGAAACACGAAAGTTAACAACTCCTCCTACAACTATTATGCAACTGTTTAATGCTATTGACAAAACAGATGATTACAAACCCATACCTTTAAAAAATGAATAAAAGAAGTTTAATTTATGTGCTTATCATACTGTGTACTGCCGCTTTGTTAATGTACTTGCAGCGCTAGGTAATTTGCAACAGTAATTCTATTATATTATAGAATAGTAATTAAATTCATTTTTGGGTTAAAAATAGTTAAGAAACTGCCTATTAACAAAGTACAACATTAACTTTCAAAAGCTAAGCATCTTATTTTTTGATTTAATTTAGTGCTAATTTTACATTCTCACTTGTAGTCCAATGTATAGACTTAAAAAAGCATCTCTTTGATTATTACTAAAAAAAAACGTAACTTTCCTTAATCAAACTACGAGTGAAACACACCTACCACATACATGGAATGTCTTGTAACGGCTGTCGTAATCATGTACAGGAAACCCTAGCAAAAGTACCTGGGGTTACTCAGGTTGATGTACAGCTGGAAACAGCCGAAGCAGTGATTGAAATGCATACCCACCTTCCAATTAAACACTTTCAAAAAGCACTTCAAGACGATGGCGGTCAGTACAGCATCCATCCACACGGCAAACTGCCACCGCCAAAGCGTATCAAAAAAACAGCTGTTGAACATACAGGCAGCAAAATTTATTACTGCCCCATGCATTGTGAAGGTGACAAAACCTATGACTGTCCCCGAGACTGTCCGGTGTGCGGAATGGATTTAGTACCCATTCTGGATGAACTTTCATCCGAAGAAAAACCCTACCGCAAACTGCAGCAAAAACTATTGATAGCAACACTCTTTACGCTGCCCATCTTTTTAATAGCCATGAGTGAAATGCTTATGCATAATCCCCTTTATGACCTCTTAGAACAAAAATATTGGAATTGGATACAATTGTTCTTATCACTACCGGTGGTGTTTTATGCCACCTGGATGTTTTTTGAACGGGCATACAAGAGCCTAAATACGTTGAATCTCAATATGTTTACGCTTATTGGCATCGGTGCAGGTGTTGCTTGGAGCTTTAGTGTAGTTGGATTGCTTTTTCCCGATGTATTTCCTGAGCAATTTAAAACTGCTTCTGGTTCGGTACATGTGTACTTTGAGGCAGCCACGGTAATTCTGACGCTGGTATTGTTAGGTCAGTTATTGGAGGCTCGTGCTCACAGCAAAACCAATTCAGCTGTAAAAGAATTATTGAAACTAGCCCCAAACACTGCTTATAAAATTGTAGAAGGCCGAGAAGTTAAAGTTTCTATTGATGAAATAGCATTGCAGGATGTGATTAGGGTTAAACCGGGTGATAAAATCCCGGTAGATGGCGTTATTATTAAAGGATCAACCAATATTGATGAATCGATGATTACCGGCGAACCTATACCCGTTCATAAAACCATAGGCGATCCCGTCAGCAGTGGTACCATCAACGGTCATCAATCCTTCTTAATGCAAGCAAAAAAAATAGGAAGTGAAACCTTGTTGGCACAAATCATTCAAATGGTGAACGATGCAAGCCGTAGCCGCGCACCCATTCAGAACCTGGCCGATAGGGTATCAGGCTATTTTGTACCAGTGGTTATCGGAATTTCAATGCTTACTTTTTTTGCCTGGGCTATTTGGGGTCCCGAACCAGCCTATGTTTACGCCCTGATTAATGCCATTGCAGTCTTAATAATTGCCTGCCCATGTGCTTTGGGCTTAGCAACACCTATGTCTGTAATGGTGGGCATAGGTAAAGGTGCTCAAAATGGAGTCTTAATTAAAAATGCGGAGGCACTGGAAAAAATGAATCAGATAGACACGCTTATTGTTGATAAAACAGGCACCCTAACCGAAGGTAAGCCTTCTGTAGAATCCATAAAATCCTTCAGCGAGGGCTACAATGAGCAAGAAGTACTGAATTTTATGGTATCCCTAAATATACACAGCGAACATCCCCTGGCAGCAGCAATAGTCCAATATGGCCAAAAACACGAGGCCGTGATTTACGAGTTGAACGACTTCAAGGCTATATCGGGTAAGGGTGTTGAAGCACATCTCAAAACCAACAAACTTGCCTTGGGAAATCCTGCTATGATGGATTATGTTCAGGCAGTAATTCCAAGCCACATACTAGAAAAAGCTACAGCCTACCAAAAGCAAGGTAAAACCGTATCCTATCTGGCTATTGATAGCAGTGTAGTTGGATTTGTAGTAATTAGCGATCGTATTAAGGTAAATAGCGCTCAAGCAATAGCAGCACTGCAACAGATGGGAATCGCAGTTATTATGCTTACAGGGGACAATGAAAATACCGCCCAGAGTGTTGCCATTTCGCTTAAACTTGACACCTACATGGCTGGTATGTTACCAGAGGACAAACTAAAGGAGGTTGAAAGACTACAAGCTACCAACAAAGTAGTAGCCATGGCGGGTGATGGCATCAATGATGCGCCGTCATTGGCCAAAAGCGATGTGGGAATCGCCATGGGAACCGGAACCGATGTAGCTATAGAGAGTGCTATGATTACCTTAATTCAAGGCGATTTAAGAGGTATCGTCAAAGCCAAACGCCTCAGCAATGCCGTCATGCGCAACATTAGACAAAACTTGTTTTTTGCATTGATTTACAACACCTTGGGTGTTCCGGTAGCTGCCGGAGTCCTGTATCCATTTTTCGGAATCTTGTTATCCCCTATGATAGCAGCATTGGCCATGAGTTTCAGTTCGGTTTCTGTTATCGGAAATGCATTGCGCTTGCGCAGTTTGAATTTAAAGAATTAAAATCTCTTAAACTGCTTGTGACATTATTCGTAATCGAGGCTAAAAAAGGCCCCGCGGTTTTCTTTGCGTTCAAGCGACTGGGTTACAATTAAAAAAGCAATGGCATTGAGGTTGCGTAGCTCTGCAAGCTGGGGCGACATTTTTGACTTGGCGTATAGCTTTTCGGTATCCTGATACAAGTAGTTGAGCTGATCCAGTGCTTTTTCCAAACGCTCATTCGAACGTACGATGGATACTAAGTTACTCATAATGGTTTGCACCATTTTGCGGTTGTGAGTAATGAGAATCAGTTCGTCTGGAGCGGTAGTCCCTTCTTCGTTCCATTCGGGTATAGCTACTTTTTTAGGTTCTAAATAAGCCGGATGGGCAATGATGTCTTCAGCAATTTTTTGGGCATATACCAGCGCTTCGAGTAGTGAATTGGAGGCCAAGCGGTTGGCACCGTGAAGTCCGGTTCTTGAACACTCACCACAGGCATATAAGTTTTTAATAGACGACCTTCCATGTATATCTACCTCAATACCTCCGCACAAATAGTGCGAGGCAGGAACTACCGGTATGGAATCGCGACTTATATCTACGCCTATGCGTTTGCACTTACTGTAGATATTGGGGAAATGATTTTTAAAGGCTTCTTTATCCAAATGGGTACAGTCTAAATAAACACACTCATCGCCAGTACGCAGCATTTCCATATTAATGGCTCGCGCTACGATATCACGTGAAGCTAATTCAGCCCTGCCGTCGATATCAAGCATAAAGCGTTTGCCTTCCTTGTTGCGCAAGTAGGCACCAAAACCTCGAACAGCCTCTGATATGAGAAAAGATGGACTCTCGCCCGGTTTGTACAAAGCCGTAGGATGGAACTGTACAAACTCCATTTCACTTACCTTGGCTTTAGCTCTGAAGGCCATAGCTATGCCGTCGCCAGTAGCAATAGTAGGGTTTGTTGTTGAAGCATACACCTGACCAATACCGCCTGTTGCCAGTATGGTTACCCCAGCCACATAGGTATCTATAGACTGGGTTTGCTGGTTCATGATGTAAGCTCCAAAACAGTTGATTTCTTCGTCTGGGGATATAATCTTTTTTTCTTCGGTATGGTGTTCTGTAATTATATCAATGGCAAAATGATAGGGTAATAAACTGATGTTCTTGAGTTGTTCAATTTGTTCGAGCAGGGTGAGTTCAATCTCCAAACCTGTTACATCTTTGTGGTGGATAATGCGATGGGCAGAATGGCCTCCTTCCTTTCCTAAATCAAGATCGCCCTTGGTATCCATATCAAATTCAGCTCCCCAGTTAATCAGTTTTTCCAGGCAAGCAGGAGCTTCTTTGATTACCATATTTACCACCTCCATATCGTTTAAATAATCGCCAGCTTTAAGCGTATCGTCGATATGACTTTGAAACGAATCGAGCTTGTCCCAAACAACGGCGATGCCGCCCTGGGCGTATTTGGTATTCGACTCACTTTCCTGAGCCTTGGTTACCACGGTAATTTTTTTGTTGGGATATGCTATGGCCGTTTTTATGGCAATGGCCAGTCCGGCGATACCCGAACCCAAAATGAGAATATCAGTTTTAAACCTACTCATTATTTAGCAGATAACTCCAACATGCGTTGTATTGGTTTAAGTGCTTTGACGCGGATATCTTCGGGAACAGTAACTTCCGGAAGTTCGTGTTTCAAACAAATATAGAGCTTTTGCAGGGTGTTCATCTTCATAAAATGACACTCAGAACAGGCACAGGTATTGTCTTCTTTAGCTGGCGCCGGTATTAACTTTTTATGAGGAACCTCTTTCTGCATTTCGTGTAAAATACCTGCTTCTGTGGCTACGATAAACTCCAGCGCATCGGTATTTTTAGCGTAATTAATCAAACCAGAAGTTGAGCCTATGTATTCGGCAGCACGTAGTATAACCGCCTCAGATTCAGGATGTGCAATGATACGGGCATTGGGATATTTCTTATGAGTAGTCAACAGTTTCTCAATCGAAAATGCCTCGTGAACAATACAAGCCCCTTCCCAAAGCAACATATTTCGTCCGGTTAATTTATTGATGTAATCGCCTAAATTTTTATCAGGAGCAAAGATAATGGGTTGATCGAGTGGTATGGAATCAATGATTTTTTTGGCGTTTGATGATGTACATGTAATATCGCTAATCGCTTTAACAGCTGCTGTAGTATTTACATAGGTAACCACTAAATGATTAGGGTGCTTGTCTTTAAATGCCTGTAAATCTTCTGCGCTGCAGGCTTCAGCCAATGAACAGCCCGCGTTTAAATCTGGAATAATTACTTTTTTTGACGGGTTTAAGATTTTGGCGGTTTCAGCCATAAAATGTACTCCGGCAAACACAATGATATCAGCCTCTACTTTCTCAGCTTCCTGTGATAAACCCAGACTATCTCCAACATAATCTGCAATATCTTGAATAGCAGGTTCTTGATAGTAGTGCGCAAGAATTACAGCATTTTTCTCTTTTTTCAATCGTTTAATTTCAGCAACTAAATCGATCGTTTTGGGCACTTCAATATCGAGAAATCCCTTTTTATCAATATGTTGTATAGCTAATTTAATGTCAGTTTCCATGCCGTTTCATTTCATTATATACGACAAAAATAATGCCTTTATGAATAAGTACCGCATGATTTGGGGAATTTTAGCCAAAATAAGGCATCAGGAGTATGTATAATAGCTTATTTAAAAGCAATCAGTGACTAAATTTTGTAACTTTGTAACTTTTAAAACAGCACTAGATCCCTAATTGGATGAATCAACTGATTGACAAACACGGCAGAACCATTAACTACTTGCGCATGGCGGTAACTGATCGTTGCAATTTGCGTTGCCAGTACTGTATGCCTGCTACAGGCAACGACTTTGTAGAACGTAAACAACTGCTTAGTTATAAAGAAATGTACCGCATAACACGTGTATTGTCCGATCTGGGAATCACCAAAATACGTCTTACCGGTGGTGAGCCTTTTGTGCGGACCGACTTTATAAATTTTTTACAGATGCTATCGTTCAATGATAAGCTTGAAGAAATCAATATTACTACCAACGGCGTATTACTTTATAAATACTTGCCCGAATTGGAAAATCTGGGTAAAATAAAACACATTAACCTAAGTTTAGATACCTTAAAAGCAGATAAATTCAGGACAATTACCCGTATGGATGTATTTGACCGTGTAATGCAGAGTTTTGATTACCTTAAAAATTCGAATCAGCTTAAATTAAAAGTAAATTTCGTAGTGCAGTCGGGTATCAATACTGATGAAATAATTGATTTTATTGAACTTACTAAAGACAAAGCCATATCGGTGCGTTTTATTGAAGAAATGCCGTTTAATGGGGTGGGCTTAAAAGATTATAAGCAAACCTGGGATTATGAAACCATTTTAAATCATATTAATAAACATTATCAAGAAATCACTCCCTTGGTTTCTAAAAAATCTTCAACTTCAGTAAATTTCAGCCTTCCTTCTTATAAAGGAAGCTTTGGAATTATTCCAGCTTTTACACGTACTATTTGCCATGATTGTAACAGGATTCGCATTACATCAACCGGAAATTTTAAAAACTGTCTTTTTGATGAAGGAGTCTTTAGTGTACGCGACTTTTTAAGAAAAGGCGTGTCTGATAATGATTTAAAAGAACTTTTTATCAAAACAGTTCATCAAAAACCTGCAAACGGATTCATTGCCGAACAAAGCAGAGCAAACAAAAATATTTCTGAAAGCATGTCTAATATTGGCGGTTAAAAGTAGTATACTATGAGTTTAATAAGTGTAGAGAAAGCCACAGCAATTGTACTTGAAAACACCCTTAATTTTGGAAAGGAAACTGTAGATTTAAAAGAGGCTAACAACAGAATTTTAAAAGAAGCTGTATATGCTGACCGTGATTTTCCGCCTTTTGACCGTGTTAGCATGGACGGCATTGCAATAGTAACCGACACATTTAAACAAGGCCAACGGGCTTTTACTGTTGAAAACATTCAAGCTGCTGGAAGCAAACAGCTTTCATTAATAAACCCAGCAAACTGTATAGAAGTTATGACCGGTGCCATTTTACCTTTAAATACCGATGCAGTTATACCCTATGAATACGTGGAAATAGAAAACGGTATTGCTACAGTTACTATAAAGCAATTAACCTATTTTAAAAATATTCACCCCAAAGGATTTGACCATCAAAATGGAACTTTGCTAATTGATGAAAATACCCTTATTACACCAGCAGAAATTGGCGTATTGGCTTCGGTTGGAAAAGCATCCGTTGTTGTAGCAAAGCAACCCAGAATTGCCATTGTGGCAACTGGTGATGAATTGGTGGATGTTGATAAGATTCCGGTCGATTACCAAATTAGAAAGAGCAATGTGTATACTGTTTTAGGCTTATTAAACTCGCTTCGTTTAACCGCTGAGATTTTCCATTTAAAGGACCAGCAAGAATTGCTGAGAAATGAAATTAGCAAGTTGTTAAACACTTTTGATGTTTTAATTTTTAGCGGCGGTGTAAGTAAAGGGAAATTTGATTTATTACCTGAAGTATTCAATCAATTAGGAGTTCAAAAAGTGTTTCACCGTGTACAACAAAGACCCGGTAAACCGTTTTGGTTTGGTAGAAAAAATTCAAAATTGGTTTTTGCTTTTCCTGGGAATCCCGTGGCAACTTTTTTAAACTTTTTAAAATACTTTAAACCCTGGTATTTAAAATCGGTTGGACTTCCATTTAACATTGTTAATTTTGCTATTTTAGATGATGATTTTGAGTTTACGCCTAATTTAACGTATTTCCTACAGGTTAAAGTGAACAATAGTGAAGGGCAGTTAATTGCAAAACCAATCGCAGGAAAAGGTTCTGCCGATTTAGTAAACCTGCTTTATGCAGATGGTTTTATAGAATTATCTGCATCAAAATCTGTATTTAAAAAAGGCGAAGTATTGCCCTATATTTCATTTAGATAACTAACCACATTATGGAGTTTACACATCTCAATAAAAATCAACAACCAACCATGGTAAATGTTGGTGACAAAAAAATAACAACCCGAACAGCTATTGCAAAAGCCACCATGCAGCTAGGTGAAGAACTTATCACTTTATTTGAAAATAATGAGTTGATAACTAAAAAAGGAGCTGTCTTTCAAACCGCCATCATTGCTGGTATTCAGGCAGTTAAAAAAACACATGAATTAATACCAATGTGCCATCCGTTATTAATTGATGGGGTAGCAATTGATATTCAATTGCTAAACAAAACAGATATAGAAATTTACTGTGAGGTAAGCATGGAAGGCAAAACCGGTGTAGAGATGGAAGCTTTAACAGGTGTATCTGTAGCTGCCTTAACAGTTTATGATATGTGTAAATCTGTTTCAAAAGCAATCGTTATTAAAGAAATTTTGTTGGTAGAAAAAACTGGAGGAAAATCGGATTATAAGATGAAATATCAAACAAATGACAAAACACCAAAAACACACTAAATTACCGCTAAGAACTATGGGGACATTTGCTCCAAATGAAATAGCTATTTTAGGCAGTACATGTGGTACAATAACAGATTTTGTCACTAACTTAGCATCTTTCCTAAAGCCATTATCATTGACTTATGTAGATGCGTCACATCATGCATTAACCGAAAAACCTAATATAAATTACCTTACTTTTAATGCCAATCAAACCATAACTATTCAAAAAGATATTCAAGATAATAAATTTGCCAATTATCCACTTTTTCAAAACAGTGATATTTGCTTTATCAATGGAAATCATTACCAAGGAACCCATCAAATTGTTATTATTGACAAGGAAAAAGAAGCATCACTTAAGAAAAGAATTAATCAACTAACCGATGTTATATGTTTTGTGTTAAAAGATAAAAATACTCCTGTATTTGAATATTTAAAAGATGTAATTGAAACTGTTGAAACAATTCCGGTTTATACCCTAGATGAAATAGAAAAAACAGCAAAAACGGTTAACGATTTATATATTAGAAAAGAACCCCAATTACATGGTCTGGTGTTAATTGGCGGTAAAAGTGAACGCATGGGAAGTGACAAAAGCTTGTTACAGTACTACGGAATTGCACAACGCGATTATTTAATTAAGTTGCTTTCAACCATTGTAAATGGTAGCGTTTATGTATCGAGCAGAAAAGAACAAGACGCTGATTTTGAAAATATTATTACAGATACTTTTATCGGTCTTGGACCCTTAGGAGGTATTTGCTCTGCCTTTATGCAACACCCAAACAATGCCTTTTTAGTAGTTGCAACTGACTTACCTTTTGTTAATAAAGAAACCTTGGAATTGTTAATTAGCAAAAGAAATCCGTCAAAAATTGCCACCACATTTATAGGTAAAAATAATCCGTTTCCTGAACCCTTAATAACTATTTGGGAACCAAAAGCCTACCCGGTTTTATTAAATTACATAAGCTTGGGCTATTCATGTCCTAGAAAAGTATTGATTAATTCGGATGTTGAATTGATTACTATAGACGAGAAGTATATTAAAAACATAAACACTCCGGCAGAGTTTAAAGAAGCTAAGAATCAACTTAACCAAAAATAAACATGAATCAACCATCGTTTAGCGAACTATACGAGCGCCAAATAAGCCTTAAAGAAATAGGCGAATTCGGTCAGCATTTGTTACAAAATAGCAGTATTGTTGTAGTTGGATGCGGTGGATTGGGAAGTATGGTTGCTGTTAAGTTAGCGGCCAGTGGCATAGGTACTATTCATTTGGTAGATTATGATGTGGTATCGATATCCAATTTACACAGACAAGTTTTTTATACGCTGGAAGATGTTGGTAAAAGCAAAGTTAATTGCTTAAAAAAATATATCAACAAGATTACTCCGTTTGTAAAAATTATTGAACATCAATTAATGGTATCAAAAAATAATATTAACGAAGTATTACAACATGCAGAACTAATTGTAGATTGTACCGATGATTTATATATTAAATACCTGATAAATGATGCCTGCGTTATGAGTCAAAAAACATTGATATACGGATCATTGCATAAATTTGACGGATATATTGCCACGTTTAATCACCTTTTAGCAGATGGTAGTAGAACTGCCAATTTAAGAGATGCATTTCCTGAAATTCCAGAAAAATTACCACCTTCCTGCGCTGAAGTAGGAACACTCAATACCATTGTAGGCATAATCGCTTTATATCAAGCCAATGAAGTTTTAAAATTAGTTTTAAAAAAAGGCAGTTTATTTACTGATAAACTTTTTATCTACAATAGCTTGTACAATACTTTTCAAACAATACAACTTCAAAAAAAAGTTACTGAAACCAAAATTAAAGCTGATTTTGAGCAGGCAGATTACAGTTCAAAATCATGTGAAAGCAAGTTAGACATAGAATCATTATCAGTAAATGAATTCTTAGAAAAGTTAAAAAATGATAATGTAACAGTACTTTCATTTGGAGGTAAATTACCTAAAAACAGACATAGCGACAAGGTAATACGATTGCCATATTTGAGTTTTGATCCGTTTAACATGCCAATAAAACATACACATGAGTACATTATAGTGTGTGAAAGAGGCACTTTGAGTTATGATGCCGGATTAGCGCTTAAAGAAGCACATCCAACGTTAAAAATATATAACCTTACTAACGGACTTCAAGCTTTAACTAATTTGTTTTAATATGATCGAATTAACTAAAAATCAGCAACGAGTAAAAAAACTAATAACCCTAATTTCAATTGCGGTTCCATTAGTAATTGTAGCCTTGTTTCAAGTTAAATTTGAGGGCAATTTTTCGTACTTACCTCATATATATGCCGTAATAAATGCCTTTACAGCACTAGTATTAATACTGGCAGTTTATTTTATTAAAAAAGGCAACAGGGCTAAACATGAGTTGTTGGTAAAAGTTGCTTTTCTCTTATCACTTACATTTTTAGTGATGTACATCTTATACCATGCCACTACCGAAGAAACTAAATTTGGAGGTGAAGGAATTCTCCGATATGTATATTTCTTTTTGTTAATTACCCACATTATCACATCCATCATTTTAATTCCATTGGTGTTGCACACCTACTTTAGAGCTTTTATAAATGACCTTGAAGGACACAAAAAAATAGCCCCCATTACCTTTATGTTATGGGAGTATGTTGCCATAACAGGTGTACTAGTATATTTAATGATTTCGCCTTATTACCAATAAGTATTCAGAACTTGCTGACTTTTTTTATAGACTTATTAATTCTTATTATAAATACATAAGTAATATTTATAAATTAATCATTTTAGACTTACCTCATTTGTATACATTGTGACAGAATTCGAATTCAATTATACAAATGCATAACACAACTCTTCAAAGCACATTTATACAGCTATTTATTGCCAAAATTTCTGATTATTTACAACTGGTTAAAGTACGCTTAACGATGTCAGTGGTTTTTTCTGCTGGTATTGGATACGTTTTAGCATCGGACATAATCAATATTTTTAATTTCAGTCTATTACTTTTAGGCGGATTTTTCACCACAGGTGCTGCCAACGGATTAAATCAAATATTTGAAAAAGATTTAGATAAATTAATGACTCGTACAGGCAACAGACCGGTGGCTTCGGGCAGATTGTCTGTTTTAGAAGCGTATGCGGTGTCATTAATTCTTGGACTTGTAGGAGCTTTTATTCTGAACTATTTCTTTAATTTTCTTGCTTCAATGATTGGTGTAATATCAATTATTATTTATGCTTTTATCTATACCCCTCTAAAACAACACTCAAGAATTGCTGTTTTTGCAGGCGCAATTGCAGGTGCTATGCCTCCGGTTATAGGTTATGTAGCTATTACGGGCACATTAGACTTTTGGTGTTTATTATTATTTACCCTTCAGTTTATTTGGCAGTTTCCGCATTTTTGGGCTATTGCCTGGATGTTAGACGATGATTACAAAAAAGCCAATTTTAGACTGTTACCATCAATTAAAGGAAGAACTCAATTTAGCGCAACCATTACATTTATCATTACAAGTTTATTAATACCATTAGTGGTATTTTTTTATGTAAACAATAACATAGGCTGGTTGGTTGGATTACTTATGATGGTACTTACACTTAACTTTACGTTTCAATCATACCAATTACACAAGGACTTAAGTTTAAAAAGTGCCAAGAAATTAATGTTTGGATCATTTTATTACCTGCCACTTGTACAACTATTGCTGATACTTTCTAAATACCTTTAATTACTAATTATAGATAAATCAAACTAATTATATGTTACTACTCTCAGCGTTTGCGTTTATATTAATTCTTTTCTTGGTTACTTTTATTTATTTAAAAGGGGGTGAATTTAAAGAAATGTTTAAAGTAGATCCCGATGATTTAACTTTTAATGAACAAGAAAACAAAACTCAAGGATGGCTTTTTGCAGCTTTTGGTATTGCTTTTTTCTTATTTATAGTTTTTTTGATGCTAAAATGGGGTGGTTCTATACTACCCGAAGCTGCATCGGTTCATGGAGAAGAATACGATTCATTAATGCTAATTACAGGAATAATAATTGTAACAGTGTTTATTATAACGCATGTGTTGTTATTCCTTTTTGTTTATAAGTATGCTTTTAACAAAAACAGAAAACCAGCATTTTTTACGCACAACCTAAAGCTAGAAATACTATGGACAGCTTTGCCTTCAATGGTATTGGTCTTGTTAATTTCTGTCGGATTATACAATTGGAATTCTATTATGAAACCTTTAGGAGATAAAGATGATAAAGTTTTAATTGAATTATATGCTAAACAATTTGATTGGACAGCGCGTTATGCCGGAGCTGATGGTAAATTAGGTCGCGCCTCTGTTCATTTAATTAATGGAGGAAATTTTTTAGGAATAGACACCACGGATGTCGTTGCGTTTGATGATAAAATTGTGAAAAACGAATTTCATATTCCGGTTAATAAACCCGTGCAATTTGTGTTTAGAGCTCAAGATGTTATGCACAGTGCCTTTATGCCTCACTTTAGAGCACAAATGAATTGCGTTCCGGGACTAAAAACCCAATTCAATTTTACACCAAAATACACCACACAAGAAATGCGCAGAATAACAAAAAATCCAGATTTTGATTATATGTTACTGTGTAATAAAATATGTGGAACCGCCCACTTTGCAATGAAAATGAAGATTGTTGTTGAAAGCGAAGAAGATTTTAATACATGGTTAGCAAGCAATCAATCATTTAAACAATAACCGAAATTAAACAATTAATATGGATTTAACACATTCATCACATACACATAAAGAAAGTTTTATAACTAAATATATCTTTTCTACCGATCATAAAATGATTGCTAAACAGTTTATGATAACCGGTTTTACCATGGGGTTTATTGGCATCATAATGTCTGTTTTATTTAGGTTACAATTAGGTTGGCCAGGAGAAAAATTCTTGATTAACGAATTATTATTAGGAAGTTGGGCAAATGGCGGTGTTATCGCTCCTGATAAATACTTAGCGCTTGTAACCATGCATGGAACCATCATGGTTTTCTTTATGTTAACAGCAGGGTTGAGTGGTACGTTTAGCAACTTATTAATTCCGCTTCAAATTGGTGCCCGCGACATGGCATCGGGTTTTATGAATATGTTATCGTACTGGATATTTTTTGTTTCATGTATTGTAATGCTTGTTTCTTTAGGCGTTGAAGGCGGCGCTGCTTCTGCAGGTTGGACCATTTATCCACCCTTAAGCGCATTACCCGAAGCGATTCCTGGTTCTGGGTTAGGAATGACACTTTGGCTAATTTCAATGGCATTATTTATTACTTCCTCATTGATAGGAAGTTTAAATTATATTGTTACTATAATAAATTTACGAACCAAAGGCATGACTTTTAGCAGGTTACCACTTACCATTTGGTCATTTTTAGTAACAGCAATTTTAGGTGTATTGTCATTTCCTGTGTTATTATCTGCCGTATTGTTATTAGTTTTTGACAGAAGTTTTGGAACAAGCTTTTACCTATCGGATATTTTTATTGGCGGGCAGGCCTTAGAACGATTTGGCGGAAGCCCGATTTTGTTTGAACATTTATTCTGGTTTTTAGGTCACCCCGAAGTATATATAGTTTTATTACCATCACTCGGTATTACTTCAGAGATTGTTTCTACCATGTCTAGAAAACCTATTTTTGGGTACAAATTTATGGTGGGATCTATTTTAGCTATCGGTGGATTGTCTTTTATTGTTTGGGGACATCACATGTTTGTAACTGGTATGAATCCGTTTTTAGGAGCAGTATTCACAATCACAACCTTATTAATTGCCATTCCATCTGCTATTAAAGTTTTCAATTATTTAACAACTTTATGGAGAGGTAATATAATTTTTTCTCCAGCCATGTTGTTTAGTATCGGTTTAATATCAACCTTTATAACGGGTGGTTTAACAGGACTTATTTTAGGTGATGCTACCTTAGATATCAATGTACACGACACTTACTTTGTTGTGGGTCATTTCCATATTGTTATGGGTCTTTCTGCTGTATTTGGAACTTTTGCAGGTGTATATCACTGGTTTCCTAAAATGTTTGGCAAAATGATGAATAATACCTGGGGACAAGTACATTTTTGGATTACCATAGTAACCGCTTATGGCGTATTTTTTCCGATGCATTTCTTAGGATTAGCAGGTGTTCCAAGACGTTATTACACCAACTCATCTTTTCCAATGTTTGACGATTTTATCAACCTAAATGAAATTATAAGCATCTTTGCAATTTTGGCATTTTTAGGTCAATTAATATTTTTATTTAACTTCTTATACAGTATTTATAAAGGCAAAAAAGCCAGTCAAAACCCATGGAACAGTAACACCCTTGAATGGACAACACCTGTAGAACACATTCATGGTAACTGGCCGAATGATATACCAGAAGTTCATCGATGGCCATATGATTATAACAAACCTGGTTACGAAGAGTTTATTCCGCAAAACGTTCCTTTGAAAAAAGGTGAAACCGATAGTGGAGCACATTAATTTTTAAACTATGGAACATCAGTTAACATATTCAACATCATTTGAAGAAAACAAAAAAGCACATGAACCATTGCTTTGGATTGGGCTGGTAAGCATCATTATGTTTTTTGCCGGACTTACCAGTGCTGTTATTGTTAGTAGCACCAGTGCTACGTGGCAATTATTTAGCTTACCAAGCTCATTTTTAAATAGTTCAATTGCTATAGTTTTAAGCAGTGTAACCTATCAAGCAGGTTATGTTTTTCTTAAAAAACAACAGCAATCAATAGCCATATTACTGTTTGCTATTACTTTAACCCTTAGCTTATTATTTGTATATTTCCAATACGCTGGATTATCAAATTTATATCAGCAAGGTATTTTTGCAACAGGTTCTCAGAGCACTACATCAAGTTCTTATTTTTATATTTTAACAGTGCTGCACATTGCACATTTATTTTTTGGATTGATAAGTTTACTTTATGTATCGATTAAAACAATGTTAAACAAGTATAACAACAATAATTATTTAGGGGTAAAAATTAGTTTAACCTATTGGCATTTCTTAGGAATTCTGTGGGTTTACTTATATGTATTTTTATCTGTAATGATGTCGAAATAACAAATTTTATGTCTCAACACAATCATACTGCAGTAAAATCGGATTGGAGCGGAGGAATTTCTCCTTTTAAAACCAGCTATGGAAAACTTATGATGTGGTTTTTCCTGGTATCTGATGCCTTAACTTTTTCAGGTTTTTTAGTTGCCTACGGTTTTTACCGTCACTATTTTATCGATGTTTGGCCAAGCGCTGAAAATGTTTTTACACATTTTCCTTTTTTACACGGAAATCATCCGTTACTATATGTAGGTTTAATGACTTTTATACTAATCATGAGTTCGGTCACTATGGTTTTAGCTGTAGAATCGGGTCAGCGTTTGTATAAAAAAGGGGTAAAAATTTGGCTGAGTTTAACCATTGTAGGAGGCTTAATTTTCTTAGGATCACAAGCATGGGAATGGGGACATTTTATTAAAGGGACCGAAGCTGGATCAGTGCAGCTTAGCACTGGCTATTACCAACTACCCGATGGCGAAGTAAAATCGACTGACGGCGTTATTGCCCGTTGGTCAGATTCAACTAAGCAAGAACTTATTTTGCCATGGAAAAATAAGGATGATGCTTATTATACAGTTAATGGTACTGAATTGGTAAATCTTACTAAAAAAGCAACCCAAGTTCAAGGAGCCAATTTAACTGTTAACGAATACGGACATAAGTTATTTGGAAATTTTTTCTTTTTTATTACCGGATTTCATGGTTTGCACGTTTTTAGTGGAGTAATCTTAAATTTAATCGTCTTATTAAATGTATTTAAGGGAACTTATGAAAAAAGAGGACATTATGAAATGGTAGAAAAAGTTGGACTTTACTGGCATTTTGTTGATTTGGTTTGGGTATTTATTTTCACTTTCTTCTACTTAATTTAATTTATTATGGAACATCAGGACGAATCTTTACGATATTTTCACAAAAAAACCGCCGATGAAGGTGCGCACACCCGTAAATTAGTTTGGCGCATATTTTGGATTTTACTAGCCGTTACAAGCTTGGAAATTCTATTAGGGCTTTACTATAAAGAATGGGAACTTTCTTGGAATTTTGTTAAAACTACTTTTTTATTATTAACAGTAGCAAAAGCCTATTTAATAGTGGCTTACTATATGCATTTAAAGCATGAAAACTCTTTTTTAATAAAAATAATAGCAATTCCATATATTGTTTTAGCTGTTTATTTAACACTCTTAGTTTTAAACGAGGGTATTTATTCTGACCTTATGGAACGCTGGTTGTGGTAACATATATATATGAAATTAATTAAAAAAAATAATATCATTGTTCTTTTAATCGTTGCATTGCCATCGCTTTTTTACTTTTTGCTAAAAACAGGCAATCATCAGTATGAACGACTACCTATTTACGGTATAAACAAAGAAATTGTTAAAGTAAAGAAATCTTCCAATTTTTATACACTTCAAGATTTTAGTTTTACTACTCAATTTGAAGATAATTTCACTGCAGAGAATTTACATAATAAAATTACTGTAATTGGTTTTTTTGATAGTACCGATCAAAACCTTTCTCTAGAAATTTTGACAAATATGAAGTATTTGCAACAGAAATTTGCTACCAATTCACAAGTTCAATTTCTAGCGATTGCTACTGATGGCATTTCTGTTTCTGTACTAAATTTATTAGCTAATAAAGTCACAAAAAACCATAAGAATTGGTTTTTCGTAACACAATCAAAAGAATTTACCTCAGATTTTATTAGCCAAAAACTTTATGCAGACCGTAATAATTCAATACAGATTCCTCACGAACTTGTTTTAATAGACTTTAGAGGACGTATCAGAGGTTATTTTGATGGAACAGTTCATAAAACAGTAAAACAAAATCTTATTGATGCTATAGATATTTTGTTAAAAGAAGTTTTTGTACCTTTAAAGGAAGATAAAGTTGCGAGTAAGATTACTACAAAGCCTTAAATTTTATGAAAAAGATTTATTCATTTTTACTATTACTTCTAGTTTCAACAGAATCAGTATTTGCACAGTGCGCAATGTGTAAAGCATCATTAGAGGCCGAAATTAATTCTGGGGGAATTGGCTCTAACGGTATCAATGATGGAATTTTATATTTAATGTTTATACCTTACTTGCTCATTGGTGGAGTTGGATTTATGATGTATAAACATTTTAAATCATCTTAAGATGAAATTTAATTTCCTTAATTTACTTTTTACTTCTTTTGTTTTTCTATCAGTAGTTTCATGCGAATCAACTACTAAACCATTGCCTTTCATTGGAAATCATCAGACCATTGAAAAAAATGTTGAAGGTAAATTGGTACTAGATACTATCTACCATACCGTACCAGATTTTCAGTTTATAAATCAAAATAATCAGTTAATTACACAAGATATTTTAAACAATAAAATTACTGTTGTTAATTTTATTTTTACAAGCTGCCCAACTATTTGTCCTAAACAAACTCAGCAATTAAAGGCTATTCAAGAAAAAACACTTAAATTTGAGCATTATCAACAACTTTCATTTACTGTTGATCCGAAAAGAGACACACCCGAAAAATTAAAACAATTTGGGTTAAAATATAAGGCTGATTTTAGCAATTGGCATTTTTTAAGAGCCGAACAAGAAATTGTTTATACGTTGGGAATGAAAGGATTTTATTTAGGTATGGGTAAAGATCAAGCAGCAGAAGGAGGTTTTTTTCATTCATCAAACTTAGTTTTGGTAGATCAGCAAAAACACATCAGGGGGATGTACGATAGTTTTGATGAAAATGCAGTAAAACAACTTATTAAAGACATAAAGCAACTATCTTTAAGCTATGAATAAAACACCTAAAATAATTCAAAAATGGTTAATGCTTGGAGCAATTTTAGTAGTTACTATGATTGCCATAGGCGGTATAACTCGTTTAACACAATCTGGTTTATCTATTGTACATTGGAAACCAATCTCTGGTGTTGTTCCACCATTATCAGAAGCTGATTGGTTGCAAGAATTTGAACACTATAAAAGCTCACCCGAGTTTATTAAAAAAAATGCGCATTTTAATTTAGACGATTTTAAAAAAATATTCTTTTGGGAATACATTCATCGATTGGTTGGCCGATTGTTAGGAATCGTATTTATTGTTCCTTTTGTATACTTTTTAATTAGAAGAAAAATAAAAGATGCTAACTTAATTAAAAACTTGCTGGTCATATTTTTCTTAGGAGCCTTACAAGGATATGCCGGTTGGTATATGGTAAAAAGTGGATTGGTCAACAATCCGTATGTAAGTCATTATCGATTGGCAATTCATTTATTGCTTGCCTTGTTATTATTAATTTTTATAACATGGGAAATATTAAAAATTAAATATCCTATTATTAGTTACAACTATCCAAAACACAGAAAAATTAGAAATTTAATACGATTCTCATTTTTGTTATTAATAGTTCAGATTACTTATGGAGCATTTACTGCCGGATTAAAAGCAGGCTATATTTATCAAACCTTTCCAAAAATGGGAAATGAATGGTTTCCTGACAGCATTGTAAATAAACTGGATCTTATTGGGTTAACAACTTTAACTAACAATCCTGCAACAGTACAGTTTATACATAGATGGTTAGGAATTTTTATTTTTGTATTTATAATGTGGCTCTACTTTAAAGTTCGTAAAAGAGCTGTTAGTGCGCAACAATTAAAAAGTGTAAAAATGGTTTTTCACACAACTAGTTTACAGGTAATTTTAGGAATAGTCGCAATTTTAAATGCCGTTCCTTTATTTATTGGAGTACTTCATCAATTAATTGCAGTAATGTTACTAATTAATTTAGTTATTGCATATTATTTCTTTAGATATAGAATTTATAGTTAAAAAAGGGAGCATTTTGCTTCCTTTTTTTAACTCTGTTTATTGGCTAATTGTCCACATGCTGCATCAATATCTTTACCTCTGCTACGTCTAACGTTTACAATAATTTTATGTCGTTCTAAGGTTTCAATATACTTATTAATAATTTCAGGACTTGCTTGTTGAAACCCACTATTTTCAACAGGATTATACTCTATTAAGTTAACTTTACTTGGTACTTGTTTGCAAAATTTTACCAAAGCGCCTATGGCATCTTCCGTATCATTTATTCCTTTCCAAATTACGTATTCAAATGACACTTTTGATTTTGTTTTCTGATACCAATATAGTAAAGCTTCTTTTAAATCATCCAACGGAAAACTAGTAGAAAAAGGCATAATCTTATTGCGTATTTCTTCTTGTGCACTGTGCAGCGATACTGCTAAATTAAATTTCACTTCATCATCAGCCAGCTTTTTAATCATTTTTGGTATACCCGATGTTGAAAGCGTTATTCTTTTAGGAGACATTGCCAATCCTTCATCAGCTGTAATTTTATCAATAGCTAACAATACATTGTTATAATTCATTAGCGGTTCTCCCATCCCCATAAAAACTATGTTAGATAATTTTCTGCCAAAATATAGCTTACTTTGTTGATTTATTATAGCTACCTGATCGTAAATTTCATCGGGATTTAAGTTTCTCTTTTTCTGAAGTTGAGCGGTAGCGCAAAAAGTACAATCTAAACTACAACCAACCTGACTAGATACACAAGCAGTTGTTCTGGTTTCTGTAGGTATTAAAACTGATTCAACTATAAAACCATCGTGTAATTTTACAGCATTTTTTATAGTTCCGTCTGCACTACGCTGCATTTGATCTACTTTGATGTGATTTATCACAAAGTACTCTTCTAAAAGTAATCTTGTTTCTTTAGAAATATTGGTCATTTCCTCAAAAGAATGTGCAGATTTAACCCAAAGCCATTCATACACTTGGTTTCCTCTAAACGCTTTTTCGTGGTTATTTTCAAAGAATTTTCTAAGTGCTTCTTTTGATAAGGTTCGTATGTCTTGTTTTTTGGTCATTAATCAAATTTAAAAAAATATTCCCGCTTAAAGCGGGAATATTTTTTTATACCTTTTTAATTTAGATAATTAACATGGCATCGCCGTAGGTGTAGAAACGGTATTTTTCTTTAACCGCTTCTTTATATGCTTTCATAGTTAAATCATAACCAGCAAAAGCTGCAACCATCATTAACAAAGTTGATTTTGGCGTATGAAAATTGGTGATCATACAATTAGCAACACTAAAATCGTATGGTGGGAAAATAAATTTATTAGTCCATCCGGTATATGGATTTAACTGTCCGTTTGATGAAACAGAACTTTCAATAGAACGCATTACCGTTGTACCAACAGCACAAATTCTCTTATTATTCTTAATCCCATTATTTACAATTTCTGTTGATTTTGCCGGAATAATAATTTCCTCTGAATCCATTTTATGCTTTGATAAATCTTCTACTTCAACCGGATTAAAGGTTCCTAAACCAACATGCAAGGTTAGTTCTGAAAACTCAACCCCTTTAATTTCTAAACGCTTCATTAAATGCTTTGAGAAATGCAATCCCGCAGTTGGTGCTGCTACTGCGCCTTCGTGTTTTGCAAAAATGGTTTGGTAACGCTCTTCATCTTCGGGCATTACATCGCGCTTTATATACTTTGGTATAGGTGTTTCTCCAAGTTCTTTTAATTTTGCTCTAAATTCTTCATAAGAACCATCGTATAAGAAACGTAAGGTTCTGCCACGTGATGTTGTATTATCAATTACTTCAGCCACCAAGCTATGATCATCACCAAAAAATAATTTATTTCCTATTCTAATTTTTCTAGCCGGATCAACCAATACATCCCATAACCTACTCTCAACATTTAACTCTCTCAACAAAAACACTTCAATACGGGCACCTGTTTTTTCTTTTTCTCCGTATAAACGTGCTGGAAATACTTTAGTATTATTTAAAATCATAACATCACCTTCATCAAAATAGTCAATGACGTCTTTAAATAATTTATGTTCTATGGTTTTTTCTTTACGGTTAACAACCATTAAGCGCGATTCATCTCTGTTTTCTGCCGGATACTCTGCCAATAACTCTGATGGTAAATCGAAATCAAAATGTGATAATTTCATGTGTGGGTTTTAAATATTTTGTAAACTTTATACGATTATTTAAAATTTAACTCAACAATTTTAATTCCAAAATTAAAATTGCTGATAATTTTTTAAAAAATACAGCGGGCAAATATACAACATTGAGCAAGGGCTTGTCAAGTAATTGAGTATAAAGTTTTTGTTAATCTTTAAATAAAAAATTAAAATCATCCCAAAATTTAGGGTAGGATTTCTGAACAACTAGGGCATCGTTTATAGTTAAGGGCACCAATAAACTTAATGGAGCAAAAGCCATAGCCATGCGGTGATCGTGGTATGTTTCAATAAGTATATTTTCATTTAATTGTGATGAACAAATTAACTGCAAGCTGTTTTCTGTAATCTCAACAACAGCTCCAAATTTCTCCAACTCATTTTTAAGTGCAATTAATCGATCTGTTTCTTTAATTTTTAAGGTATGTAATCCTGTCAAGTAACAGTTTACCCCAAGTCCTAAACACGTAACAGCAATGGTTTGAGCGATATCTGGAGTATTTATTAAATCGAGTTCTATTTCTGTTGGATACTTAAAATTAAGAACTTTTGATAGCTCCATTTTATTGCCTTCAAACAATGTTGAAACACCAAAGTTATTGTATATTTCAACTAAAGCAGCATCACCTTGCTGACTGTTTTTAAAAAATGAATTAATACTTACTTTTCCATTTTTGCTCAGTGCTATTAAACTAAAATAATAAGAAGCAGAGCTCCAATCTGATTCAATTTCTATTTCCTTAATTTTGATTTTTTCAGGCCTAACTGGCTTTACAACAATCGTATTTTCTTTCCAAGTAACATCAATACCTAAGGTTTTCAATTGCGAAATGGTCATTTTTAAATACGGAATCGAAGTTACTTCAGTTGTAAATGTTAAAGTTAAACCTTTAGTTAGTTTAGGTGCTATAAGTAACAATGCTGATAAATACTGACTACTTACATTGCCAGCTATGGATACTGTGTTTTTTATTAATTTTTTTCCATGTATTTTTAAAGGAGGAAAACCATCTTTTTCTAGATATTCAATTTCAGCACCTAGCTCTTTTAAAGCATCAACCAGTATTTTTATAGGTCTGTTTTTCATGCGTTCCGAACCGGTTAAAACTACCTTTTTACCATCTTGAACAGCAAAAAATGCTGTTAAAAAACGCATAGCAGTTCCAGCATGATTAATATCAACACTTGTTTCATTACTGTTTAAGGCTTTTTGAAGTAAAACGGTATCCTCTGCATCTGACAAATTTGTGATGGAAATTGAACTCCACAATTGCTTTAGAATCAACCATCGATTGGATTCGCTTTTGGAACCTCCAATTTTAAGTTCACCTTTAGGTTTTAAATTTCTGAAATCTAAACTAATTTTATTCATGCTTTTTTTATACGCCACTAATTTAAAATAATTTAATAGATTTACTGATAGCAATTCCATCAACCAAATTATAAATTATGAAAATCAATCTTAATTTTTTATTTACTACATGTTTCTTTTTAATGTTTTCAACTTTATATTCTCAAAAGCAACAAAAAATATCATATCCAGAAGAATTATACAACTCCATTCAGTGGAGAAATATTGGACCATTTAGAGGGGGAAGAAGTGCCACAGTTACAGGAGTTCCAAACAAACCTAACTTGTATTATTTTGGTGCAACTGGTGGCGGTGTTTGGAAAACTACTGATGGTGGAAATACCTGGTCTAATATTTCTGATGGATTTTTTGGAGGTTCTGTAGGAGCAGTTTCAGTTAGCGAGTCTGATCCAAATGTTATCTATGTCGGAATGGGAGAAAAAACAGTACGTGGAAATGTTTCTTCTGGTGATGGCATATGGAAATCGGTTGATGCCGGAAAAACGTGGACACATATAGGTTTATCAAAATCCAGACATATTCCGAGGATTAGAATTCATCCCAAAAATCATGACATAGTTTTTGCAGCCGTTTTGGGTGATTTATACAAATCGAGTGATGAACGAGGTGTCTACAAATCAACCGATGGAGGTAAAAATTGGCGCAAGGTTTTATTCGCCAATGCAGATGCAGGGGCTATTGACTTAGTTATTGATCCTTCCAATTCCAGAATATTGTATGCTTCTACTTGGAAAGTGCGAAGAACTCCTTACAGTTTAGAAAGTGGTGGCGAAGGGTCTGCACTGTGGAAAAGTGTTGATGAAGGTGAAACGTGGACAAATATTTCAACAAACAACGGACTTCCAAAAGGGTTGTGGGGAATTTCGGGTGTTACAGTTGCTCCAAACAATTCAGATATTGTTTATGCTATTATTGAAAATGAAAATGGAGGCGTATATAAATCAACCGATGGCGGTAAAAACTGGAAATTATATAACAGTGATAGAGGATTACGTCAACGAGCTTGGTATTATACACGAATTTATGCCGATTCAAAAGACGATAACATTGTTTATGTAGTTAATGTAAATTACCATAAATCTACCGATGGTGGTAAAACATTTAAAAACTACAATGCCCCTCATGGCGATCATCACGATTTGTGGATTGCTCCAGAAGACAATCAACGTTTGATTATAGCAGATGACGGTGGTGCACAAGTTAGTTTTGATGGAGGCGAAAATTGGTCTACCTATCACAATCAACCAACAGCACAGTTTTACAGAGTTACTACTGATAATTATTTTCCATACAGAATTTACGGTGCTCAACAAGACAATTCAACTGTTAGAATACTACATAGAACAGAAGGGGGTTCCATTACAGAACGTGATTGGGAAGAAACAGCTGGTGGCGAAAGTGCACACATTGCCGTTGATCCTTTAGATAATGATATAGTTTATGGCGGAAGTTATGGCGGATATTTAACACGTGTTAATCACAGAACCAAAGAAGAAAGGGCTATCAATGTTTGGCCAGACAACCCAATGGGACACGGAGCCGAAAGTTCTAAATACCGTTTTCAATGGAATTTCCCAATTTTCTTTTCTCCTCATAATCCTAAAAAATTATACACAACTTCAAATCATTTGCATGTTACTTTTGATGAAGGAAATAGTTTTGAAACTATTTCACCCGATTTGACAAAAAACGACCCAACCACTTTAAAAGCATCTGGTGGTCCCATTACAAAAGATAATACCGGAGTTGAATATTACGGAACTATTTTTGCTGCAGCAGAATCACCTTTAGAAGCTGGTCTTATTTTTACAGGTTCAGACGATGGCTTAATCCATTATACAAATGACCATGGTAAAACATGGCAAAATGTTACCCCAAAATCAATGCCCGAATGGATGATGTTTAACAGCATAGATTTTCATCCAACGCAGAGAGGAACGGTTTATATTGCCGGAACACGCTATAAATTAGGCGACTACAATCCGTACCTTTACAAAACTACTGATTACGGTAAAACGTGGCAGTTAATAACCAATGGAATTGATAAAGAATCTTTTACCCGCGTTGTTAGAGCAGATACAAAACAACATGGATTGTTATATTGTGGTACTGAAAAAGGAATGTATATTAGTTTTGATGACGGATTAAGTTGGAAACAATTTCAACTAAATTTACCCATCGTACCTATTACCGATATTACAGTAAAAAACAACAATCTAATTGTGGCAACTCAAGGTCGTTCATTTTGGATTATAGATGATCTTACACCTCTACATCAATTATCATCAGAAAAAATAAGTAAAAGCGAAATCTTGTTCAAACCTCAGTCTAGTTACCGGATGAAAGGCGGAACCAGAGGTAAATCAAAAACAGCTGGAGAAAATCATGCCGGAGGTGTTTCAGTTCACTTTTTTATTAAAGATACGTTAGAAAAGGATGTTTATGCACTTCAATTTAATGAGTATAACGGAAAACTCATAAAATCATTTTCAACTAAACCCAATAAAGAAAAAAATGAAGAAAAGCTTATGCTTAAAAAAGGAGCTAACTTATTTAACTGGAACATGCGTTATCCTGATGCTGAAAAAGTTGACGGTATGATTTTATGGTGGGCTTCATTAAATGGTCCTACAGCCGTTCCTGGTATGTATAAAGTTTCCTTGTTAAAAAATAACTCCATAATAGACACTCAAAATTTTGAAATACTAAAAGACCAAAGAAGTACCAGTACATTAGCGGAAATTAAGCAACAATTTGATTTTACCTTAAGTGTACAAGAAAAATTATCTGAAATTCACACATCTTTAAAACAATTAAAAACTGTAAAAAATCAGTTAAATCATTTAAAATCGATGCTTGATAAAAACGAAAAATATAAAGCAATTTCAGAAAAAATTAAAACACTTGAATCTTCAATCACCGCAGTTGAAAACGAGCTGTATCAAACCAAAAACAGAAGCAACCAAGACCCTTTAAATTTTCCAATTAAATTAAACAACAAATTGGGGCATTTAAATGCATTGATTTCTATAGGTGATTTTAAACCAACCAATCAAATGTTAGATTACAAAGCTGAGTTATTCCAACTTATAGATTTACAATTAAATAAGATGAAAGAATTTGTAGATAAAGATATTACCGAACTAAACAATATGGTTAAAGAAAGCGATATACCGTTTATTTCAATTAAGTAATGTACTAAAAAAAAGAGAGGTTTTTTTAACCTCTCTTTTGTTTTTTAAGTCTATTGAGTGTAATTCTGGCCATAAACAATCCGTATGCAATTCCTATAATTAATTTTATGGCAAGGTATTTAAGCCATGTAAAATCATTAAAACTAACAGATACTGCATCTAAATTTCCAACCTTAATCAGTTCAAAAATCATTTCTATTATAATAACAATAATAACAAAGATTGCAGAAAATCTAATTACCAAACTCCAATACGAAGGTAAATTTGTTGGTTTCATTTTATTTTAATTTTTGATTATTTTGATGGCGATCATGATCGCGTTTTGTTTTGATATCCATTTTTTTATCAAAAGCTGCTTGTAAATCTACACCAGTTTGATTGGCTAAACACAAAACTACAAAAACCACATCGGCTAATTCTTCGCCAAGATCTTTAGATTTATCGCTTTCTTTTTCACTTTGCTCACCATACCTGCGAGCTATAATTCGGGCTACTTCGCCAACTTCTTCCGTTAATTGTGCCATATTGGTAAGTTCATTAAAATAACGAACTCCGTGATTTTTAATCCACTCATCAACAACTAATTGCGCATTTTTTATATCCATTGTACTAATTTTAAGCTAAATATACGTATTAAACTTTAATCGATTTTAAATAGGTCATAAACTCTTTTCTTGATATTTCTCTTGCACCAAAACTAGCTAAATAATCGGTATACATTTGACAATCAATTAGCCTATAGTTTTCTTTTTTAAGTTTATCAACCAAATAAACTAATGCAATTTTAGAAGCGTTAGATTCTTTACTAAACATACTCTCGCCACAGAAAACAGTTCCTAAATCTACTCCGTACAATCCACCAACCAACTCATTATTTTTCCAAACTTCTACCGATTTAGCAAAACCTGCTTTATGAAAGTTGATATAAGCTGTTCTCATTTCATCGGTTATCCAAGTACTGTCTTGTCCAGTACGTTGAATTGTTTTACATTGACTTATTACCTTTTCAAAAGCCTGATTATACGTAACGGTATACAATTCTTTATTAAGTAATTGCTTTAAACTTTTAGAAATTTTAAACTCGTTTGGAAACAATACCATTCGAGGATTTAAACTGTACCAAATTATGGGTTCATTGTCAGAAAACCACGGAAAAATTCCACTTTTATATGCTAACAACAAGCGTTCAACAGATAAATCGCCTCCAATAGCAACCATTCCGTATTTATTGGCTGTACTTACCGGAGGAAAATAAAGCGATGCTGTTACAACATACATGATTGGTAATTAACTTCGGTTTAAAACGGCAAATCGTCTTCGTCTTCTGATAAATTAAAATCTGTAGTAGTTTCAAATTCTTGAACAGTATCAATTGGTGGTGGAGTTGAAGTATTGTTAAGTTTTTCTATTCTCCAACCTTGAATCGAGTTAAAATACTTGGTTTCTCCCTGTGGACTTACCCATTCTCTACCTCTTAAATTAATGCTAATTTTAACCGGTTCTCCAATATTATAATTGTTGAGTAAGTCTGTCTTATCTTGAGTAAACTCAACTAATAAAAATTGCGGATATTGTTCATCTGTAGTAACCACTACTTCTCTTTTTTTAAAATTTCCAAAGGTTTGAGTTTCCCCAATTTTTTTGATTGTTCCTGTAATTTCCATCGTTTTCTATAATTTTACATTGTATATAATTGCAATTCACTTTATAATTAGTTAAAATACTTATCTTTATTCCAGCTCAATTAATAGTGATAGCATACAAAGATAACATCAATTTTAATTGAAATAAAATAAATCCAATTATAAGGACTGATTATGGTTTTTTCTTCGTTAAAAAAGACAACTCAGATAATTTTAATATTAATTTCATTTGGCATTGTTTCGCTTATTTTATGGAATACGTATGTGTTTTTTCAAGAATTTAAAATACAAGAGCGAATTAAAATGGAAATTTTAGCCGCTGCTCAAAAAGATTTAGCTCTAAATACCGATTTAAACGCAAACATTCAATTACCATTAACAATAATATCTACCAATAACAACATTCCAATGATTTTGGTAAATCAATTTGGAGAGATTGAGAGTTTTCAAAATTTAGACACTACCTTGGTTAAAGTACCTGGATATATTGAAAAGCAATTAGCGGTAATGAAAAAGGAAAATGAACCCATCATTATCAATTTTTATGAAAACAAACACAGCTATATTTATTATCGAAATTCTGATTTATTAAATAAACTAAGCTATTACCCCATTACATTAGTGTTAATTTTAGTTTTGTTTAGTACCGTTATTTATTTGTTTTTTAAATCGAATAAAACTGCAGAACAAAACAGGCTTTGGACAGGAATGGCTAAAGAAACGGCACATCAAATTGGAACACCGCTTTCTTCGCTAATGGGATGGTTAGAAATTTTACGGGCAGAAAAGGTACCTGATGATATCTTACTTGAAATTGAAAAAGACATCAATCGTTTACACGAAATTACTGATAGGTTTTCAAAAATTGGTTCTGTACCTTCATTATCAATGCTAGATGTTATTGAATGTACCGAAAACTCTTTTGAATATTTAAAATCAAGGTGGTCTAAACAAATTGACTTTCACTTTAAACCTATAAATTCTAAAGTTTTCACATTGTTAAACACTCCACTCTTTAATTGGGTAATTGAAAATATTGTAAAAAATGCATTGGATGCCATGAGTGGAAAAGGAAAAATTTCGATTTATTTTGAAGAATCTGAGGATATTATAACAATATTTATAAAGGATAATGGAAAAGGTATTCCGTATGAAATTCGAAAAAAAATATTTTCACCCGGATTTACTACTAAAAAACGTGGCTGGGGTTTAGGATTATCCTTATCTAAACGAATAATAGAAGATTATCACAACGGGAAACTTTTTATAAAAGAGTCCGAAATAAACAGAGGAACAACCTTTGGAATTAGCTTAAAAAAAGTTTCACCTTTATAATTTATCGCTTATACTTTTGGCAGTATTTACAAATTCATCAGAAGTTAACTGTACTTTTTTTGTAAAACGCATATCGTCCATTTCATTTATCGGAATTAGATGAACATGAACGTGTGGCACTTCAAGTCCAACAACAGCCATTCCTATTCGTTTACAAGGTATTGCTTTTTCTAATGCAATAGCAACTGTTCTAGAAAACTGCATTAAACCGCTATAGGCATCCTCATCCAAATCAAATAGTTTATTGACTTCTTTTTTAGGAATAACAATAGTATGTCCTTTAGCATTGGGGTTTATATCTAAAAATGCTAAGAAATTATCATCTTCTGCTACTTTGTAACATGGAATTTCTCCCTGAACGATTTTTGTAAATATTGTACTCATAATTATAATTATTACAAAAAATCCCCTTAATTGGGGATTCTTATGATTAGCGTGTTATATCTAAAATTTCAACTTTTATAGTTCCGTTTGGTACAGTTATATCAACAACATCTCCTATTTTATTTCCTAGTAATCCTTTTCCAAAAGGAGAATTTACAGAAAGTTTCCCCGATTTTAAATCGGCTTCAGAATCTGCTACTAGCTTATAGGTTAAAATCATATTATTTGATAAGTTTTTAATTTTAACCGTTGATAAAATCAACACTTTTGAAGTATCAAGCTGAGTTTCATCTATAACTCTTGCTGTTGCTACAATTTCCTTAAGTTTTGAAATTTTCATTTCTAACATCCCCTGAGCTTCTTTTGCAGCATCATACTCTGCATTTTCAGACAAATCTCCTTTATCTCTGGCATCAGCAATTGCTTGAGAAGCTTTAGGGCGCTCAATGCTCTCTAAATATTCTAGTTCGTCTTTTAATTTTTTTAACCCTTCGGGTGTATAATATGCAATACTGTTCATGTTCTAATCTTTTAAAAAATACAAAAATCCCAATGCTGATGAGTTCAGATTGAGACTTCATTCACAAATATACAAAATAATTGTAAATTGCAATATTCATTGCCTAACGTAATATCATTTAAAAATGAGAGTATTTTTATTCTGTTTTTTGGTTATAATGATTTCTTTTGCTTGCGAAAGTGATCAACAAAATAACATTTTACCTCGGGTTCAAGTTAATGAAACTTTAAATTTATCAAACCCAGAATTTATTAATTTACAGGTTGCCGGTGGATGGTCATACGCAAATGGCGGAATCAGTGGATTAATTGTTTATAACCTTAATGGAAACTCTTTTAAAGCATGGGAACGCAGTTGTCCGCATTTAAAACCTTCAACTTGTACTCGAATGACAGTAGAGAATAGTTTTAAGATGAAGTGTCATTGCGATCAAAGTGAATTTAATATACTTAATGGTTCACCTTTAACTGCTGGAATTAACTTTGGTGCACGCGAATACAAAGCAACACTAATTAATGCTACCACCTTAAAAATCACAAATTTTTAGTCAATCTAACTAGAGATGTGTATTTTTGCACGAAACTACCATTGTGAAAAATTACTTTTCATCTCAATTTAAATTAGGAATCCTTGGTGGCGGTCAGTTAGGAAAAATGCTGCTTACCGAAACACAAAAGTTTGACATTTTTACTTCTGTTCTTGATTCTTCAAAAGATGCTCCTTGTGCTTTAATTGCTCATCAATTTACTGTTGGTGATTTAATGGATTTTGAAACCGTGTATCGTTTTGGAAAAACCGTTGACTTATTAACGATTGAGATTGAACATATAAACATTAAAGCCTTATACCAATTAGAAAAAGAGGGGCTTACCATTTACCCGCAACCCAGTGTCATTGAAACCATTCAACACAAAGGAAAACAAAAAGATTTTTATAAAACACATCTAATACCAACAGCCGATTTTTATCGGTATAATTCAATTAAAGAATTAAAATCTTATCCATTTGATTTCCCATTTATATGGAAATCTGCTCAATTTGGTTATGACGGCATGGGTGTAAAAGTGGTGAAAAATGAAATTGACATACAAACCTTACCTGATGTAGAGTGTATTATAGAAAAAATGATTCCGTTTAAAATGGAATTAGCTGTAATTGTTGCTCGTAATCATCAAAATGAAATAAAATCTTTTCCTGTTGTTGAGATGGAATTTCATCCGGAAGCAAATCAGGTTGAATACGTTATTTGTCCAGCACGTATTCCTGATGCTATTGCTACTCAAGCTCAGGAAGTAGCATTAAAAGTTACAGAATCATTTAATCATGTTGGTCTTTTGGCTGTTGAATTGTTTTTGACAGAAAATGACGAAATTTTAGTAAATGAAGTTGCACCTAGACCACATAATAGCGGTCATTACAGCATAGAAGCTTCGTATACCAATCAATTTGAACAGCATTTAAGAGCTATTTTAAATTTGCCTTTAGGAAATACCGATAGTAAATTAGCCGGAATTATGGTAAATTTGGTTGGCAGTGAGGGGTATTCAGGTGATGTAGTTTATCAAAATATGAATGAAATTCTAAAAATAAATGGTGTAACACCACATATTTATGGTAAAAAGCAAACTAGGCCGTTTCGTAAAATGGGACATGTAACCATTGTAAATAAATCGGTTGATACAGCTCGAGAAATTGCTGAAACAGTTAAGAATACTATAAAAGTGATAAGTACCAAGTAACGTTAATACATGTAAAAAAATGGCTAAAGTAAGTATAATTATGGGAAGCAAATCAGATTTCCCTATTATGGAACAAGCATTAAATGTTTTAAAAGACTTTAATATCTCTGTAGAAGTTGATATCGTTTCAGCACATCGTACCCCTGAAAAAATGGTAGAATTTGCAAAAAATGCTCATTTAAAAAATGTATCGGTAATTATTGCCGGTGCAGGAGGTGCTGCTCATTTACCAGGTATGGTTGCTTCATTATCTCCCTTACCAGTAATAGGAGTTCCTATTAAATCAAGTAATTCTATTGACGGCTGGGATTCTGTACTTTCTATACTTCAAATGCCTAATGGTGTACCTGTTGCAACAGTAGCTTTAAACGCAGGTCAAAATGCCGGAATTTTAGCTGCACAAATATTAGGAGCTTCAAATAAAGAAATTCTTGAAAAAGTGGTAGATTTTAAAATCAAGCTAAAAGAAAAAGTATTAAACGATTCTAAAAACTTAAATTCTCAAAATCATTATTAAAAATTTACTGTTTTCTAATTTTTCCGCTTTTTTATATTAAGAATAGTTTATTTATTTAAAATTATAGTACAGTTATTTTAAAATATTTTAGATGTTTTAACATAATAATTAAAGTATTTATATATTTCAAAATTAGTGACTTAAGTCACTTTTTTTATTAAAATAAATTTATATATTCGCCCCCTAATTTCTCCCTTTAATGATTGAAAGAAGTAATCCATTGTTATTACCTTTTGAGACGTTGTATGATACGGCTCCGTTTTCCAGTATTAAATCCAACCACTTTAAACCTGCAATTGAAGAATGTATAAAAATTGCACAAAGAGAAATTGACACAATTACAAATAATACTGAAAATCCTACTTTTGAAAATACAATCGAAGCCTTAGATTTTAGCGGTTCTTTACTTGAGGTAGTAACAAGTATTTTTTTCAATCTAAATACAGCTGAAACTACAGAAGAAATTCAAGTATTAGCAAAAGAAATTGCTCCCTTGTTATCAAATTACAGCAATGACGTATTATTAAATACTACTTTATTTTCTCGCATTAAAAAAATATATCATCATAAAAAAGACCTAAATCTTAATGATGAGCAAAATATGCTTTTAGAAAGAACTTATAAAAAGTTTACAAGAAATGGTGCAAATTTAGATGATGAATCAAAGACCAATCTAAGAGAAATAGATCAGAAACTGGCTGTATTAAAACTAAATTTTGGCGAAAATGTATTAGCCGAAACTAATAATTTTGAATTACATATTACAAATGTAGAAGACCTTGAGGGACTTCCGACCATTAATAAAAAAGCAGCTCAGGAACTTGCTAAATCCAAAGGAAAAGAAGGATTTGTGTTTACTTTAGACTTTCCTTCATACATCCCTTTTATTACCTATGTTAAGAAAAGAGAACTACGTCAAATAATGGCAATTGCTTATGGTTCAAAAGCTTTTAAAGGTAATGAATACAATAATCAAGAAAATATTAAAAAAATAGTTGAACTGCGTCACAAAAGAGCCAAATTATTAGGATACGATTCACATGCGCATTATGTGTTGGAGGAACGAATGGCTAAAACTCCAACAGATGTAAATATTTTTTTAAATGACTTACTTAAAAAAGCATTACCAGCAGCACTTAAAGAACTAGAACAATTGCAACAATTTGCTAAAAAAGATGGTATTGAAACCCTCGAAAAATGGGATGTTGCTTTTTATAGTGAAAAACTGAAAATGACTCGTTTTAATTTCGATGATGAAATCTTAAAACCGTATTTCAAGTTAGAAAATGTTGTAAATGGTGTATTTAAAATATGCGATATACTGTTTGATCTTAAATTTGAAGAATCATTTGAAATTGATAAATACCACCCAGAAATCAGAACATATAAAGTTACCGATAAACAAGACAATTTTATTGCAATTTTATATACAGATTTTCATCCACGAAAAGGAAAACGGAATGGAGCCTGGATGACCTCCTTTAAAAATCAATTTATTAAAAACGGAAAAAATTCAAGACCACATATTTCAATTGTTTGTAATTTTTCAAGAGCAACAGAAGACAGTCCTTCTCTGTTAACATTTAACGAAGTAAAAACCTTATTTCATGAATTTGGACATGCACTTCATGGGATGTTGGCAAATACTACATATAGAAGCTTGTCTGGTACCAATGTGTTTTGGGATTTTGTTGAATTACCAAGTCAACTTTTTGAAAATTGGTGCTATGAAAAAGAATCCTTAAAATTATTTGCATTTCACTATTTAACTAATGAACCCATTTCTGATGAACTTATTCAAAAAATAAAGGAATCCAGAATTTATTTAGAAGGATTAGCTACTGTCCGACAGCTGAGTTTTGGTAAACTAGACATGGCTTATCATGCAAACGCTGCTGTTAAGATTGATGATGTAAAAGACTTTGAACTAGCCGCTTTTGAAAACACTCAACTTTTTTCTGATATAAAAGAAAACTGTGTGAGCACTTCGTTTTCCCATATTTTTCAAGGAGGCTATTCATCAGGTTATTATTCGTATAAATGGGCCGAAGTTTTAGATGCTGATGCCTTTGAGTATTTCAAATTAAACGGAATATTTAACAAAGAAATATCTACAAAATACAAAAATACCATCCTCTCAAAAGGAGGAACCATTCCCCCAATGGATTTATTCTTTCAGTTTACAGGTAAAAAACCCTCTATTAACCCGCTTTTAAAACGCGCTAATCTTATTAACTAGTATGGTAAAGTCACCACAAATTTTTAAATCAAACATTACTACAAAATCACTTACAATTATTCTATTATTTTCAATTTTTTCAAATCTATTGCAATCATGCAGTAAAGATGATGATGAATTATTGCCTCAACAGAACATTACAGAAATATATCTGGAAGGTTTAGAGGCAGAAGTTGTTAGCTCTGTTAACAAACACCGAGCTTCATTAGGTCTAAAGAATTTGTATCCCATTGCTCCGGCCTATATGGAAGCTATAAATCATACTAATTATATGATTTTACAAGGGAAAATTAGTCATGATAATTTTGATCAACGAAAAGCTAATTTAATGGCAACAACCTCAGCTAAGATAGTTGCTGAAAATGTTGCTGCCGGCTTTAACAATGCTGATTCGGTATTAAGCGCCTGGTTAAGTAATCCATCACACCGAAAAAATATTGAGAATCCAGATGTTCAGTTTATAGGTGTTTCTGTTCAAAAAGACGGTTTTAACCGAAATTACTTCACTCAGATTTTTACTGGAAAGTAAGTTTTCATTTTAAAATCACCCTTTATTTCAATGAAAATTACTTTGAAATTGGAATATTTTCATTTCTACAAATGACTGTTTTTACTAATGAATGGTATGTTTTTTATAACCAATGGTAATTTTTTTACATTTTTACTTGCTTTTTAATTTTTTTCATTTTATATTTACACCGTAAAACAAGATTTACAACGTTCTTAAAAGTCTGATTGAATAAAGTATAATAAACAGATTTATAAAAAGTATCTAATAATCGAACCGTTGAGTTTTAAGTTTAAGATTTTGTATAATAAATTCAACTCAGTAGTATTAATAACATAATGTTCAATTCATAATCACCCCAAAAGATATGAAAACATCAGCTAAATTACTAGTGCTTTTTATTACCGTAATTGCACTTACTTCTTGTTCTAAAGAAGACGACATCTTTAACTCTCCTGTAGTTTCTACAGAATTGGTAACCTTTAACAACAGTTTAGAAAACGAAGTGTTAACCTTAGTTAATATTCATCGCGAAGGATTAGGTTTATCAAAAGTAGCTGCTCTTGCCCCAGCTTATTCAGAGGCAATAAATCACACAAAATACATGATTGATCAAAACAAAATTAGTCATGACAATTTTGAAGTCAGAAGTAGAAACTTAATGACTTCAGCTAAAGCTAAAGTAGTCTTGGAAAATGTTGCTGCTGGTTATACTACCGCAGAAGGCGTTGTAAATGGCTGGCTTAATAGCGAGTTACATCGTAAAAATATTGAAGACTCTTCTGTACAGTTTATGAGCGTTTCTGTTCAACAAAATGCTTCAGGCAGAAATTATTACACTCAAATTTTTGTTGGGAAATAAAAATTACACGCTTTTACCTGTAAACCCTAAGAATTCTTTCAATTAAATTAGAAGATTATGAAAACAATAGAAATAAATCACCCAAAAAAATCAAATGTTTTTAACACTAAATCAAAAATTGAAAAAACATTGATAAACTCTTTATCTCCAAATTTTTTCTACGTGAACAAATCAGGAGGTATTGTGCACCCTGAACAATGTTGTTTGTATTAATGCAACTATTGTATATCATAATTCAGTGTATTATTTGAATTAAAATCGTATAAAAATAAAAGGTTAGTAATTTTAGTATTTAGCCAAAGAGCACTTTCATGTATTACAAGTGCTCTTTTGTTATTTTATTAACTTGCTTTAATATAATAAAAATCAATATTAGCGATTTTTATATAACCATTGGTATGTTTTTTATAACAAATGGTAATTTTTTAATTTTTTTCTTTGGTTTATAATTTATTTTACTCTATATTTACATCATAAATAAACACCCCAAAAGTTTATGAAAACACTTGTTGCAAATCATGCTTTAAAGTCTAAGCTTGCTTCTAAAGATGCTTACAAAGGACCTACATTAATCAATTCCTTATCACCTAATTTTTCATACAAGAATAAGTCTGGTGGAATTGTTATACCAGAACAATGTTTAATATACTAAGTGTTTATACTGAAAATGGAATTCAATTACGTATATAAAGTTGAGTTTAATGGTTAATTATTTAAGAAGGTTAGTAGATTTTTAAAATTAATCAACATTTAAGCTAGTAAAATTTAAAGGTTAGTAGATTTATTTTTTACACATTAAAAGCATCAGTCTGGATGCTTTTTTTGTTCAAGAGCATCAGTCTGGATGCTCTTTTATTTTACGTTAATAATTCACTAGCTTTGCCCATTGAGAATCTTTTATTGATGAAACGCACTTCAATCAGTTTTACTTTAGTTGATGTAACAAATTTTAAGGAGTTGCTACTTAGTTGGAGTCAGCAATACTCAAAAATTTTCTGGTTGGATTCCAATAATTATCAAACTAACTATCCTACGTACGATGCCTGTTTAGCAATTGAAGAAAATCAAGTTATAAAATTATCAAAGACAGATAATGCTTTTCAACAGTTATCAAATTTTAGAAAACTGGTTGATGATTATATTTTTGGTTTTCTAAGTTATGATTTAAAAAACGACATAGAGCAACTTTCATCAACCAATAAAGACGAACTACAATTTCCAAGTTTATTTTTTTTTCAACCAAAAAAAATAATTTTTATTAAAGAAAATATAGCTATATTTTCATACTTATCAGCATATGCAAGTGAAATTACAATTGATTACAACAACATTTTATCCTTCACAAATCATTTGCAAGCCTTTGAGCAAAATTCACAAATAAACCTTAAACAACAAATTTCAAAAAAAAGTTATCTAAAAAAGTGTAAAGAATTACTTAAACACATCCACAGAGGCGATATTTACGAAATCAACTTCTGTATGGAATTTTATATTCAAAACCATACGTTTAATCCGTCAACTGCTTTTCAAAAACTCAATAAAATTTCAGCACCACCGTTTGCAGCTTATTTTAAAATTGATGAGTTGTATTTATGTTGTGCTTCTCCAGAACGTTATCTAAAAAAAGAGAGCAATTTAGCCATTTCGCAACCCATTAAAGGAACTGCAAAAAGGGACGAAAACCCAACAATAGACGCACAAATCAAGGAGGCACTTAGAAACAATCCGAAGGAACAATCAGAAAATATTATGATTGTTGATTTAGTGCGCAATGATCTTTCTAAAACTGCAATAAAAGGAAGTGTAAAAGTTGAGGAACTTTGTGAACTGTACTCTTTTAAACAAGTACATCAACTAATATCAACCGTAGTTGCTCAAGTTGATAAAGATATCGATCCAATTATTCTCATAAAAAACACCTTTCCAATGGGCAGTATGACAGGTGCTCCTAAAATTTCGGCTATGAAAATAATAGAGGAAATAGAAGAAACAAAACGTGGATTATACTCAGGTGCAGTTGGTTATTTTGCTCCAAACGGCGATTTTGATTTTAACGTTGTCATTAGAAGTATTCTGCACAACGCAACAAATAAATACACCTCATTTTCGGTAGGAAGCGCAATTACTTCGCTTTCAAATCCAGAAAAGGAATATGAAGAATGCATGCTTAAGGGAAAGGCAATGATGGAGGTATTATCTGGCAAGTAAAATTATCACATTACAATAAAAAAGTATAATTTTGAGTTTCTTAAATTAAACATTAGGTTTATGATCGAGAAACTTAAACAGCATTTACAATTCAATTGTCCTTTTTTAAGCGATAAAAAACTTTTAATTGCTGTTTCCGGTGGAATTGATAGTATGGTTTTAACACATCTTTTAAAAAAATTAAACTATTCAATAGGTGTTGCGCATTGTAATTTTCAACTTAGAAATGAAGAAAGTAATTTAGACGAAGCTTTTGTTAAAGAGTTTTGCAATAAAAACAAACTTCCTTTTTATTCCATAAAATTTGAGACAGAAACCTATGCAACTCAAAACCATATTTCTATTCAAATGGCTGCAAGAAAATTGCGCTATGACTGGTTCTATACGCTCTTAAAAAAACACCATTACGATTATCTAATCACAGCGCATCATTTAGACGATATGCTTGAGACCTTTATCATCAATTTTACGCGCGGAACAGGTTTGGATGGTTTAGTGGGTATTCCACAAATCAATGATAAAGTGGTACGCCCAATGCTAATTTTTCAGCGCGAAGAAATTTCTAATTTTGCTCTAAAAAACGCAATTAATTGGCGTGAAGACCAAACCAACTCAACAATAAAATATCATCGAAATAAAATTAGGCATGAAATTGTTCCAATTTTAAAAGAACTAAACCCAAGCTTATTAAACTCTTTCCAAAAAACTATTAATCATCTTAAAAATAGTCAAGAAATATTAATAAATCACATAGAAGATATTAAAGATCAAATACTTACAACTAATGTTGCTTCTTTAGAAAATTCAATTATTTTAAAAATTTCAATTGAACGATTAAATCGATTATCGCATCCAAAAAATTATCTATTCGAATTGTTAAAAAATTACGGATTTACTGAGTGGGATGATGTGTACCATTTAACCAATGCCCAATCTGGAAAAATGGTATTGAGTAAAACACATAGGCTGATAAATGATAGGGATTACTTATTACTAACATTAAATCCGATTATTGAACAAAACAGCTATAACACTGTGTACCCAATCGATGAACATCAAAAATTAATTACAACACCCATCGAACTTAAAGTATCACCTGTTAAATCTCCTGATTATCAACTAAACAAACTAGATTCTAATTCAATCTTAGTAGATAAAGATTTGTTAAAATTTCCGCTTTTACTTCGAAAATGGAAAAAAGGAGATTATTTTTACCCTTTTGGAATGGAAGGCACTAAAAAAGTGAGCAAATTTTTTAAAGATGAAAAATATTCCATTCCCCATAAAGAAAACAGCTGGCTCTTATGTTCTGATAACCGAATAGTATGGATAATAGGCAAACGAGCCGATAACCGATTTAGAGTAACACCTCAAACAACACATGTTTTAAAAATAACTGTAAATGAAAAAATTTCTTAGTATAACCATCCTTTTATTAAGTACTTACTCTGGTTTATATGGCCAAATTTATGACCCAGTAAAATGGAAGACTTCCGTAGAACAGGTTTCTGACTCAACTTATTATTTAATCACTGATGTAGTTATAGAAAAAGGTTGGCATTTATATGCTCAAAATGTACCCGATGGCGGTCCGATTCCAACTACATTCATGTATAAAGAATCACCTCAATACAAATTATTGAACAAAACCCTCGAACCTGACGGCATTGAAATTGACGATAAAGTGTTTGAAATGCGTATCAAATTCTTTGAACATCAGGCTCGATTTAAGCAATTGATTCAAATCACAGACCCTTCAATAGTTTCAGTTGAAGCCGAAGTAGAATTTATGGTTTGCGATGATAAAAATTGCTTACCACCTACAATTGAAACACTTCAATTTATTATAAAAGAAGGAGTTGTCGCGCAGGATGCTCCAGCAGTATCTTCAACTCCGGTTGGAACCGATACCTCCAAAAAAGGATTGTGGTCTATATTTATTCTGAGTTTTTTAGGCGGATTTGCAGCCTTATTAACTCCGTGCGTGTTTCCAATGATACCCATGACTGTAAGTTTCTTTACTAAACAAAGTAAAAACAAAGCGGTTGGATTTAGAAATGCCATTATTTACGGTATTGCCATTATGGCTATTTACGTATTATTAGGAACCGTAGTTACCGCCATTTTTGGTGCCGATTCATTAAACGCCTTATCCACCAATGTATGGTTTAACATCATTTTCTTCCTCTTACTGGTAATTTTTGCCATTTCATTTTTAGGAGCCTTTGAAATTGTTTTACCAAGCTCTTGGGGAACTTCGGTAGATGCTCAAGCCGATAAAGGTGGTATTATAGGAATTTTATTTATGGCCTTAGCGCTTGCAATTGTTTCATTTTCATGTACTGGACCAATAGTTGGCACTTTATTGGTTGAAGCTGCCTCAAAAGGAGGCATTGCTCCTATTGTGGGTATGTTAGGTTTCTCTTTAGCGCTTGCGTTACCTTTCGGTTTATTTGCTGCATTCCCTGGTTGGTTAAATTCTTTACCAAAATCTGGCGGATGGTTAAATACGGTAAAAGTAACCTTAGGATTTTTGGAACTTGCACTGGCCTTTAAATTTTTATCAAATGCCGATTTAGTTTTGCAATTGCATTGGCTTGAACGCGAAGTGTTTTTAGCTATTTGGATTGCCATTTTCGGAGCCATGGCACTATACTTATTTGGTAAAATTACATTGCCGCATGATACTCCAAATCAACCTATTTCTGTTAGCCGATTTTTATTGGGATTGGTAACACTGGCATTTACTATTTATATGATACCGGGATTGTTTGGGGCGCCTCTGAAATTAATTAGTGGATTTCCTCCTCCACTAAAATACAGCGAATCGCCTTACGGTGTAGGATACTCAAAAGCAACTGGTGCAGTTTCATACGATAATCACGAAGGTTTACCGGATGGCGCCCATTACGGACCACACGATATTGTTGCTTTTGTTGATTATGACAAAGGATTGGCTTATGCAAAAGAAATAAACAAACCTGTATTGATTGATTTTACAGGTCATGCCTGTGTTAATTGCCGAAAAATGGAAGACTATGTTTGGTCTGATGAACAAGTATTGTCAATATTAAAAAACGAAGTGGTGTTAATCTCTTTATATGTTGATGATAAACGCGAATTGCCGGTCTCTGAACAATATGTTTCTGACATCACCGGAAAACCTATCAAATATATAGGACAAAAATGGAGTGAGTTTCAATTAAAAAACTACAAAGCTAATGCACAGCCATTTTATGTAATCATAAATCATCAGGAAGAAATGCTAACTGAGCCATCGGCTTATAATCCAGATATTGAGGCTTATATCAGCTGGCTGCGCAGTGGAATTGATAAATTTTAACAATCAATGAATTATCAGGAAATTTTAAATGCCATTTACCATCAGATTAAATCAAAACCCAATGATGGTGAATTGCCCAGCTATATTCCGGAATTAGCTCGAATAAATCCGGAAAAATTTGGAATCAGTTTACAATTCCTTACTGGTGAAGAATACGAAATTGGTGATGCACACGAGCAATTTTCTATTCAAAGTATTGCTAAAGTATTTGCTTTTTCATTGGCCATTTCGATAGTTGGAAAAAAAATATTTGAACGTGTTGGTGTAGAACCCTCTGGCAATGCCTTTAATTCACTGGTTCAATTAGAATACGAAAAGGGAATTCCAAGAAATCCGTTTATAAATGCTGGCGCTATTGTAGTTGCAGATATTTTAATTTCAAACTTGCCTAATCCCGCGATGGATTTACTTACATTTATACGTAAAGCTGCGGGTAAAGAGATTATTTACAATGAGCAAGTGTATCAATCTGAAAAAAAAACAGGATTCAGAAATGCGGCATTGGCAAATATGTTAAAATCGTATGGTAATTTAGAAAATGATGTTGATAAAGTCTTGGATTTATATTTTAGACTTTGTTCTATTTCTATGAGTTGTAATGAATTAGCTACATCGTTTAAATATTTATGCAACGGTGGTGTTAACCCAAAAAGCAACGAACAACTGTTGAGTTTAAGTCAGACTAAACGATTAAATGCTTTAATGCAAACATGCGGGTTTTACGATGAGGCAGGTCAGTTTACCTACAAAGTCGGCTTACCCGGTAAAAGTGGTGTTGGAGGCGGAATTATTGCGTTGTACCCTGAAAAATTTACCATCGCCGTCTGGAGCCCAAAATTAAACCCTAAAGGGAATTCCTTGAGAGGAATGAAAGCCTTGGAGCAATTTACAACCGATTCGCAGCTTTCTATTTTCTAAATTAGACTATTAAATTATTATTTAAGGAGCAAGAATTTGTAATATCTCTGCATTGCTCTTATTGATTAAAACACTAACTTTATAAAAAAACTTTAGGGATGGTTAGTCTACATTCTATTTCTTCAAACGAGTATAATCCGTATTACCAGCCGTACATCAATGCTGTTAAAACCAACGATTTATTTGAAGCATTTGATTTAAGCTATACGGATACGTTGGTATTGCTTGAAAATTGCTCTACTAAACAACTGAATTACCAATACGAAATAAACAAATGGACCATCAAAGAAATCATTCAACATATAATCGATGCGGAGCGGATTTTATGTTACAGGGCTTTGCGGTTTTCCAGAAATGATAGTAGTAATTTGCCGGGTTATGATGAAAACTGGTTTGTTGAATATTCGAATGCCAAAGAGCGTGAAATCCCTGATTTATTATCAGAATTTCACAGCGTTCGCAGCGCGAGCATTTCATTGTTTAAAAGTTTCACCCATGAAATGTTAGAAAGAACTGGCATTGCTAATGAATCTGAAATGAGTGTTCGGGCAGCCGGATTGATTATTGTTGGTCATAACTGGCATCATTTAAAAATAGTTAAAGAGCGATACCTTATATAAATCTTAGGTTTTTATAAATCTTAACAAAAATCAAGCTATGAAACAATTAAAATTACTTTCAAAAATAGTTCTGGCACTTATCACAGTACTTTTAATTTTAGGCGTAGGCTTGTACTTTAAGCACAAACCTACCTATCAAGGAAATTTAGCCTTATTCGGACTGGAAAATAAAACAGAGGTTTATTTTGACAACTATGGAATTCCACATATATACGCAGCAAACGAGCACGATGCTATGCGTGTTTTAGGCTATGTACACGCTCAGGAACGCTTATGGCAGATGGAGTTAATCAGAAGAATTGCACCCGGAAGGTTATCTGAAATCTTTGGGGAAGAGATGCTTGAAACTGATCGCTTTTTTGCAACTTTAGGCATTGAAGATGCAGCTCTAAAAACAATTGATTCCTTAGATAAATCTAGCGATTCATACTTATTAGCAACAGCATACCTCGATGGTATCAACCAATATATAGATCAAGGCCCTATTCCAATTGAGTTTCTGATACTAGGTATTAATAAAGAGCATTTTACACTTACTGATATATATAACACCATCGGTTTTATGTCATTTTCCTTTGCGATGGCTCATAAAACAGATCCGTTATTAACAGCACTTCATAAAAAATTAGGCAATGCCTACATGAATGAACTTAGCATTCATTCCAATCCCAATACACAGACCATAAAAAGTTCTGATGAAACTCTCATAAACCTTTCTCATGTTGCACATCAAGTAATGGAAAAATTACCAGTTAGCCCGTTTGTAGGAAGCAACAGTTGGGTTGTTAATGGATCTAAAACCAAAAGTGGTAAGGTTATTTTTGCCAACGATCCCCACATTGGTTTCGCCCAACCAGCCGTTTGGTATGAGGCGCATATTGTAACTCCAAAAACCGAAATTTATGGTTCGTATATTGCAGGCGTTCCGTTTCCACTTTTGGGTCATAACAGGAATTTTGCTTACGGTTTAACCATGTTTGAAAACGATGACATCGATTTTTATGAAGAAGAGTTGCATCCAACTGATTCAAGTTTATACCGATTTAAAGACGCTTGGAAACCATTTACCTATCAACAAAAAACCATCCAAATAAAAGGAGGTAAAACTGAAAATATTATCGTAAAATCAACGCATCACGGACCAATTGTATCAGGCGTAGCTAGTGAAATTTCTAACGATAAACCAATTTCCATGTTTTGGATTTACACCCATTTTAAGAATGAAATGCTAGATGTTTCATATAATATGTCGCGTTCCAATTCTATCGCCAATTTTAAAACAGGCGTTTCAAAAATTCATGCTCCAGGTTTAAATGTTATGTATGGTGATGCCAATGGAAATATAGCTTGGTGGGCAACAGGAAAGTTATATCAATACCCTTCGCATGTAAATACTTTGTATTTTTTAAATGGCGCTTCTGGTACTGATGAAATAAATAGCTTTTTAGAATTTGACGAAAATCCACAGGCTGTAAATCCTCCATGGAATTATGTGTATTCAGCAAACAATCAACCTGAAAAAGCTAACACTGCTTTATATCCAGGATATTATTTACCTGAAGATCGGGCCAAGCGCATTGTACAATTATTAGAGACTAAAAACGATTGGGATAAAAATTCCATTGCAAAAATGATAACTGATGTAACCTCATCAAATGCTCCTGAATTTACCCGTATTCTTATCGCACATATTGATAAATCAGCTTTATCTCTAAATGAAAAAAATGCACTGACTGTCTTATCAAATTGGGATGGAGCCTATACTAATGATTTAATAGCCCCTACCATCTACACTAAAACCGTTTATTTTTATCTTAAAAATACGTTTGAAGACGAAATGGGTAAGGATGTCTTTGATAAATTACTGAATACCCATTTTATGAAAGTAGAGCTGGGCCATCATTTATTAAAAGAGCAATCGTTATGGTGGGATAATGTTACAACCGACTACAAAGAAACTAAAAAAGCTATATTAAATCAATCCTTTAAACAGGCTGTAAAATCTTTGGAAAACCAGTTAGGCAGTAATATTAATACCTGGACATGGAAGAAAGTACATACCATAGAACATCAGCATCCCTTTGGAAAAATAGCCTTGTTACGTCCATTTTTCAATGTGGGCCCATTTGAAATACACGGCAGCAGTGAAGTCATCAATAATTTACAATTTCCTTTGACTGATGATGGGAAATACAAGGTAAATGCCGGTCCATCGGCACGAAGAATCATAGATTTTTCTGACATTGAAAACGGATTAAATATTTTACCAACAGGACAATCGGGCAATATTTTCAGCAAGCATTATACCAATCAATCTAAAATGTACAACAAGGGTGAATTTAGAAAAATGATGCTGAATAAGGATGAAATCATTGCAAATTCTACCCTTTTACAGTTTTCTAAAAAAACCGTTACAACTAATTAACATATAAGTTTTTATAGTATATTTATTCTTTAATGAAAAAGATAAAGTATGCTTAAAAAAGTTTTTGGCAGCGCTGTATTTGGCGTTGAAGCAACCACCATAACCGTTGAAGTTAATATTGATAAAGGCATTGGATACCATTTGGTAGGATTACCCGACAATGCTATCAAAGAAAGTAGTTATCGGATTTCTGCAGCTTTAAAAAACAATCAGTTCGATTTTCCCGGTAAAAAAATCACAATCAATATGGCTCCGGCCGATTTGCGCAAAGAAGGTTCTGCTTACGATTTAACATTGGCTATCGGAATTTTAGCTGCCTCTGGGCAATTAAAATCTGAAAATTTAGAACGCTTTATCATTATGGGAGAGCTTTCGTTGGATGGAAAATTACAACCCATTAAAGGTGCATTACCCATTGCTATAAAAGCTCGAGAGGAAGGGTTTGAAGGATTTATTCTTCCTTTGCAAAATGCCAAGGAAGCAGCCATTGTTAACAATTTAAAAGTTTATGGTGTTGAAAACATAACACAGGTGGTCGATTATTTTAATCAAGAAATGGAACTCCAGCAATGTATTGTTGATACGCGTAAAGAATTCGAACAAAGTGTAAAACAATACGAACATGATTTTAGCGATGTAAAAGGACAGGAAACCATTAAACGCTGTATGGAAATTGCCGCTGCTGGCGGTCATAATATTATATTAATCGGACCACCCGGAGCTGGAAAAACCATGCTGGCCAAACGATTGCCATCAATTTTACCCCCAATGACTTTATATGAGTCGCTGGAAACTACCAAAATTCACTCGGTTGTAGGCGGTTTAAAAGCCCATACCGGTTTAATGTGTCACCGGCCATTCAGATCTCCTCATCACACCATATCTGATGTGGCTTTGGTTGGTGGCGGACAATACCCACAACCCGGTGAAATTTCATTAGCTCACAATGGAGTTCTTTTTTTAGATGAACTCCCCGAATTTAAACGCTCAGTACTTGAGGTAATGCGTCAACCGCTGGAAGACCGCGAAGTAACCATCTCCAGGGCTAAATTTACGGTAACCTATCCCAGTAGTTTTATGTTGGTAGCCAGCATGAATCCAAGTCCGAGTGGCTATTTTAACGATGGCAACAGCCCTGTTACTTCTTCACCAGCAGAAATGCAGCGCTATTTAAGCAAGATTTCCGGACCGCTCTTAGATAGGATTGATATTCATATTGAAGTAACTCCGGTTCCTTTTGAAAAGTTAACCGAAGAACGATCTGTAGAATCGAGTAAAACGGTGCGAGAACGCGTAATAAAGGCACGTGAGATTCAAACTCATCGGTATAAAGATTTGGAAAACATCCATTACAATGCACAAATAAACAATAAACTTCTGAAGCAGTATTGTGGGTTATCTGATGACAGTAAAACCTTGCTAAAATCGGCCATGGAACGCTTGAATTTATCAGCTCGGGCCTACGACCGAATTCTAAAAGTTGCGCGCACTATTGCTGACTTGGAAAACGAACAAACTATTTTACCTGTTCATATTTCCGAGGCAATTCAATACAGAAGTTTAGACCGCGAAGGTTGGTTAGGTTAATTAAAGTTTGCGGTACTTTACAATCTGTTTAGTTGATTCACGCTCTACCAATGTAGTTTTAATTACTTTGGTTACTGAGGAATAAGTTGGATTGTTTTTCTCAATGGCATCAATTAACATATTAGCAGCTGTATCACCCATAATTTCAGCATGCTGGCTTACAGTTGTTAATTTAGGATTGGAATGCCGTGATAAGATTCCATTAGAAAACCCGATTACTGACACATCATTAGGGACTTTTAAACCACGATCCTGAGCAACTTTCATTGCGGTAATAGCCGATAACTCATTGGTTGTAAGCATACCATCGATTTTTTCATTATTTTCAAATAATTTGATAATGGCTTCTTCAAATTTTTTAGGATTCTCCTCGGCTATTATCATTTTTTCGTCAACTTCTATACCTGCATCTTTTAAAGCACGTAAATATCCTTGTTTTCTCAACTTACCTATAGCAAAGTTGGGCATGGTAGAAATAAATGCAATGTGTGAACAATCGGAATCGATTAAATGATTTACTGCTTGATACGCACCTTCTTCGTCATTTACAATTACCTTATCACAGGTAACCTCATCTGTGGCACGATCAAACATCACAATAGGAATACCGTCATCAATATGGGTTTTAAAATGTTGAAATTCTCTTTTTAATTCAGTTTCCTTAGAAATGGATAAAATAAATCCGTCTATATCGCTACCATTGGCCAACAAATCCATGGTTTCCAATTCTTTTTGATATGAATCGTTGGTAATACACGTAATAATTTTATATCCGCGTTTATTAGCAACTTTCTCGATGCCACTAAAAGCCATTGCAAAAAAATGATTGAGCATATTAGGGATGATGATTCCTAAAGTTTTAGAACGTTGCGTCTGCAAACTAACTGCCAGTGTATTAGGTTTGAAGTTATGAAGCTTGGCATAATCCTGAATACGTTTTTTTGTTTCAATACTAATTTCAAAACTGTCATTTAGGGCTTTTGAAACTGTTGATATAGAAACACCTAACTCGTTTGCAATATCTTTTAAGGTTATTTTTTTCTTCATATTTTGTGCTTTGAATGCCTAAATTTACTTCAAAAAATCTAAATTATTAAATGGTTTAATACGTTTTATTGATTAAAACATTTCATTTTTTGTCTTTTTTCTTGATGTTAAATCAGCTTTGATTGGAATTTGAATACTGAGTTGAAATTTTGAAACATGTTCATCTAATGGAGATCTTTCAAAATTTTGGAAATGACTTTGATAAAGCAACTCAATCATATAATTTTTTTTAGTGGGAATTGAAATTCCTGCACTTAGGTTTACACCCATTGGACTTATATTAACACCTGCTTTACCAAAATAAAGTGGTCTTAAATAAAATCCTGCTTTGGGAATTAAATAGGAATTATTATTGTGCAAAGCTGCTTCTACACCTCCACTTATTTCAAATGCCGAAATCATAAAAAATAAATTGGTGATCAAGCATCCTCCTAAAGTCATATCATCACATCCAATGGTATTTCCAAATGAATTGATATAAAGTGACACTTCCGAATTTAACACATGCATAGGTCTTGAGCTGTCAACATACCCATACCCAACTTTAACAAAGGGCTGCAGGAAAGGCAACTCGTCCAATTGAGCATGAACAAGTTGGGTGAAAAACACCATTAGAACAACAAACCGATTTTTTGCTTTCATTAGCACTTAAAATTTGAACATAAAAATACTCCAAAAAAATAATTTTGGAGTATTAATTATAAATTCAGATTTATTAGTATCGGTAATAATCAGGCTTATAAGGACCTTCAACTTTCACACCAATATACTTGGCTTGTTCTTCATTTAGGATTTCCAACTCGACTCCTATTTTTTGCAAATGAAGACGCGCTACTTTTTCATCCAAATGTTTGGGTAAAGTGTACACCTCATTTTTATATTTGTCGCTGTACAACCATAACTCAATTTGAGCTAAGGTTTGATTTGTGAATGAATTACTCATTACAAAACTTGGATGACCGGTTGCACAACCAAGATTTACCAATCTTCCTTCAGCTAGTAATATGATTTCATTTCCATTGATATTGTAAATGTCTACCTGAGGTTTTACTTCATATTTGGTGTGTCCAAAATTTTGATTTAACCAGGCAACATCTATTTCGTTATCAAAATGACCTATGTTACACACAATGGCTTTGTCTTTCATTTTTTCAAAATGTCTGCCCACAACAATGTCTTTGTTACCGGTTGTTGTTATAACAATATCGGCATTCGAAACAACAGTGTCTAATTTTTTTACTTCAAAACCATCCATAGCGGCTTGCAAGGCACAAATTGGGTCAATTTCTGTAACTGTAACTATGGATCCCGCTCCTCTAAACGACGCAGCAGTTCCCTTTCCAACATCACCATAACCACAAACTACCACTCGTTTTCCTGCTAACATAACATCGGTTGCTCTACGAACGGCATCAACAGCACTTTCTTTACATCCGTATTTATTATCAAATTTTGATTTGGTAACCGAATCGTTTACATTGATTGCAGGCATTGGCAAAGTACCATTTTCCATACGCTCATAAAGGCGATGTACTCCTGTAGTAGTTTCTTCGGATAATCCTTTGATACCTGCCGCTAATTCTGGATAAACATCCAGAACCATGTTAGTTAAATCGCCACCATCGTCTAAAATCATATTTAATGGTTTACGGTCTTCACCAAAAAACAAGGTCTGTTCTATACACCAATCAAATTCTGTGGCATTCATTCCTTTCCAGGCATAAACAGAAATTCCGGCAGCAGCAATTGCAGCCGCGGCATGATCTTGGGTTGAGAAAATATTACACGAACTCCAGGTCACTTCAGCTCCTAATTCTACTAAGGTTTCAATTAAAACTGCTGTTTGAATGGTCATATGTAAACATCCGGCAATACGGGCACCTTTTAACGGTTTTTGTTTTCCGTACTCTGCTCGTAAACTCATTAAGCCCGGCATTTCTGCTTCGGCTAAGCGAATTTCTTTTCTTCCCCACTCGGCCAATCCAATGTCTTTCACCTTATATTTTACATAGGTTGAAGTTTCTGTACTCATATTATTATATTTGTGTTTAAATTTGTGCAAAATTACAAAATACCGCTGACAAATCTGCATGCCAATTTATAAAACCATAAAATCATCTAAACACACTACTGTGATTGTGTGGAAAATAACCGAATCGTTGGATGCTTTATTCGATGGAATTGAACTCACCAAAAACAGCAAAAACAGGATTCAAGGTATGCGCTCTGAAATCCACCAGAAAGGATATTTAAGTGTTCGACACTTATTGAAATCGTTGGATTATGTTGATGCCGATTTATTTTACACTGCAGATGGAAAACCTCATTTGAAAGACGGGAAACATATTTCCATAACCCATTCATTTATTTTTTCAGCTATCATTGTTAGCGATTATCCTGTCGGAATTGATATTGAAATGAACCGTGAAAAAATAATTAAAATAGCTCCAAAATTTGTTGATCACGAGTTTTCTTTTTTAACCAACGAGTACTTAATTGAACAACTTACAGTTATCTGGGGCGCCAAAGAGTCCTTGTATAAAATTCATCCTGACGGAGGTTTATTATTTAAACATCACTTGCCAATTGAACATTTTAAATTAAGCGATGGACAAACAAAAGGATGGATTAAAAAAGATAATTTCTTTGAAGCATATTCAATTCATTTTGAACCACTTGAAAATTTCACCTTAGTTTACGCCATTTAAGAATGACCCAAAAAAACCTACTTAAGCAGATTCAAATCGCGAAGAAAAACAAACAAAAGCTCTTAGCTGTTTTATTAGATCCAGATAAAACCTCTTTGGATAATTTACCTGCTGTTATTCACAACATCAATCACAGTACTGTTGATTTTATTTTTGTAGGTGGCAGTTTACTTTTTACCAATGTATTGGATGAATTTATTTCAATAATAAAAAAGAACTCCCTATTGCCAGTACTGTTGTTTCCGGGTAATGCCATCCAAATTAGCAACAAAGCCGATGGTATTTTATTTCTATCACTCATTTCGGGCAGAAATCCCGATTTTTTAATAGGCAACCACGTTATTGCAGCGCCGATTTTAAAACAAAGCAATCTTGAAGTAATACCAACAAGTTATATGTTGATTGAAAGCGGTACCGAAACCACGGCATCCTACATAAGCAATACAAAACCTATTCCCAGACACAAACCGGAAATTGCAATGGCAACAGCTATGGCTGGTGAAATGATGGGCCATCAACTAATATACCTTGATGGCGGAAGTGGTGCACAACAGTGTGTTCCTAATGAACTTATAAAAATGGTGGCAAACAATACCGACTTACCCATTATAGTTGGTGGTGGAATTGCCTCGCTTAAGCAATTAAATGCTGCCCATGAAAATGGCGCAGATATTGTGGTTATTGGAACTGCATTTGAATTAAACTCTAATTTTTTTAAAACAAACCAATTATGAATGTATCCGTAGATATCAGTCTATATCCCTTACATAAAGATTTTGAACTGCCAATAAAAGAATTTATAAAAAACCTTAGAAAATCGGGCTTTACTATTATCGAAAATCCATTAAGCACACAGGTTTACGGAGATTATTTAGCTGTAATGAACTGGTTACAAACTCATATTCATGAAACTTTTCTAAATGAAGAGCATTGTGTGTTTACCTTAAAAATAATCAAAGGCAACCGTGGAGACTATAAACCAAGTTTTTAATTTTCTGTTTGGTCAATATGTTGAATACCAAACAAGCGAAATAGTATTAGAAGCTATTGCGGTTGTTTTTGGATTATTAAGTGTGTGGTATGCTAAAAAAGATAACATTTTAGTTTATCCAACCGGTATCATCAGCACACTGATTTTTGTGTACTTGCTTTTTAATTGGGGCTTGTTGGGCGATATGCTTATCAATGCCTATTATTTTTTAATGAGTATTTATGGTTGGTATAACTGGACCAGAAAAGTTGACGATACGCATTTTACACCCATAACCAAAACAAACGCTAAAGAACAATTGATTATGTCATTCATATTTTTTGCCTCTTTTTTGTTTGTAGTTTTGGTGTACTGGATGTACGACAAATTTAATACCTGGACTGCCTATATTGACACCTTAACAACTGCCATATTTTTTGTAGGTATGTGGCTCATGGCTCGTAAAAAAATTGAAAACTGGATTTTTTGGATACTTGGCGATATTATTTCTGTGCCATTGTACTTTTTTAAAGGATATACCTTAACAAGTATTCAATATTTTATATTTTTAATCATCGCCTATTACGGATATATAGCATGGAAGAAAAGCTTAGACAAGAACCCGCGAACATCATTAAAATAGTATTGTTTGGTCCTGAATCAACGGGAAAAACAACCCTGTCCAAATTATTGGCAGATCATTACAATACCGAATGGGTGCCCGAATATGCCCGTGAATACCTGCAAAATAAATGGGATTTAGAACAAAAGACTTGTGAAAATCACGATTTACTGCCCATTGCAGTTGGACAAATACAATTGGAAAACGAATTGGCTAAAAAAGCAACTAAACTTTTAATTTGCGATACCGATATTTTGGAAACTATGGTTTACTCGCTTACCTATTATGGCGGAACTGTAGATCCGGTATTAGAAAAAGCAGCTTTGGAAAATACCTATGATTTGTATTTCTTAACTTCTATCGATATTCCATGGGAAAAGGATGATCTTCGAGACCGCCCTGAGCAGCGTCAGGAAATGTTTAATGCCTTTGAAAAAGCACTGATTGATTATAATCGGCCGTATATTTTACTTACTGGAGACACCATTAGTCGCTTTAAAAAAGTCACCAAAATTCTCGATAACTTAATTCAAGAAAAGTACGGTTAACTTACTTAAGTTCAATATAATCTTCCAAGGTATTGTGTAACATGCCAGCTAATTCATCAAACTTATTTTTAGGAGTTTGTGTGTATAAATATCCAAACAGTGGATACTCGTTTACATCTACTTTTCTCAATTCCAATGGTTTTTCAAATGATGCTAACAATCGTTCATAATCAAAGCTTTTAATTGCTTCAGCTTTAAATCCGGTAGAATTGTCTAATATAATCAAACTAAACAAATCATCACTCATCTTATTAAAAATGGCATTCCAATCGGGCTTTTGCTGCTGTTGATACATCTCATAAGCGTTAAATCCAAAGGCGTAAAAAGCCAAATCGGCGGTAGTACACCAACCACCAAAACGCATGGGATTTCCTTCAATCGGAATAATTTCTCCATTAATAGTTACTCGCATTTCCAAGTGTAATGGAAAATTTTTTATTCCTGTTAGTTCACTTAACTCATTTAAGAATTCTAAGGTTTTAGTGTGCAATTTACGTATGATTTCTTGGGATGTAAAATACAGGCGATCACTCACATCTTTGTTTGATGAGAATTGATGTTCTAAAATATTTAAAATTACCGCTTCCCCTGTTTCATTAAAATAACAATCAACGGCATATTCCTTTCCGCTTATATAAGATTCAATTAAAAAAGTTTCGGTGTTAACAACCGATTTTGGATACAACTTTTGGATAGTTTGCAGTTCATTGGTAAGTTTTTCAATCGCAACATCCCATTCGTCTGGGCTTTCAATCGTATAAACACCTAAACTAAAAAAACCGACCGCCGGTTTTAAAACAACCGGAAATGGAATAGTGTGAACATCCAAATTTTGTAAGGCATTAAACTGTACTTTTTTATAATAAAAAGCTGGATATAGCGAGCTAATAACTTCTCTAAATTTGGTTTTGTCTTTAAACAAACTTATAAAGGCGGGATACTTGGTTAATTGCAAATGCTGTTCAACCCAATCAATGGCATTTTCTGAATTTGAATATAAGCTGTCGTTATTGTTTTCTAACTGATGAATTGCCTCACTTTCTGAAATCAAATTAAAGTCAAAATATTTTGCTCTCGTCTTTAAAAATGAGGTGTCAATAACTTTAAACCGATTTTTGATTAAGGTATCTTCAATAAAATCTGAGATATAGGGTCCTTCTAAAATAAACATCTACTTTATTTTTTTCGGCAAATGTAAGTTATTAAAATGTATTTATTGTTACCTTTGTATCGTCTCAAAAGGGGTGCTGTATAGGCTGAGATTATACCCAATGAACCTGAACAGGTAATGCTGTTAAGGGAATTTAAATCAAATAAACTATCGAATTTTACCTCTTTTTTATTCGTTTTAAAAACAAATAAAAAATTAAACCAATGAAAAAAGTTTTATTAATTCTTTTATCAATGAGCAATTTGATGGTTTTTGCTCAGGATAAATTTGAAACTGAAAATGATACATTGCCTAAAGCAGTTGTATTAAATGAAGTAATTGTTGAGGCCACACGCGCTTCCAAACAAGCGCCTTTCGCGATTACTAATGTCAAAAAACAAGAAATTGATGAACGTAATTTAGGTCAGGATGTTCCCATTCTTGTAAATTATTTACCCAATGTAGTTACTACTTCGGATGCCGGTGCCGGCATTGGCTATACGGGTATCAGAGTACGAGGCAGTGATGCCACCCGTGTTAATGTTACCATTAATGGAATTCCTTTAAATGACTCTGAATCTCACGGAACTTATTGGGTAGATTTACCCGATTTTGCCAGCAATACCCAAAGCATTCAGTTGCAGCGCGGTGTAGGAACCTCTACCAACGGTGCCGGAGCCTTTGGCGCCAGTTTAAACTTGTTAACTGATGGCATCACTGAAAAAGCAGGTGCAGAAATCAGTAAAGGCTATGGTTCGTTTGGAACTCATAAATACACTTTAATGGCCAATACCGGAATTGTAAATGATAACTTTGAGTTTTCGGGCCGATTATCTGATATAAAATCGGATGGATATATAGACAGGGCATCATCAAAACTCAATTCATATTACGTATCAGGAACCTATTTTAATGATAAAACCATTATTAAAGGAATTGGTTTTGGAGGTCATGAAATTACGTATCAGGCATGGAATGGTATTGACGCTGAAACAATGAAAACAAACCGAACTTTTAACTCTGCCGGAGCTATTTATGATGCCAACTGGAATGTAGTTGATTATTACAACAATGAAGTAGATGACTATGAGCAACGTCATTATCAACTACATATCAATCACTTTTTTAATGCTAACTGGAGTGGAAATATTGCTTTTCATTACACCGAAGGTTTTGGTTTTTATGAACAATATAAACAAGATCAAAAATTTTCCAGTTACGGTTTAAATCCTATTGATATTAATGGAACCATCATCAACAGAACTGATTTAATTCGCAGAAAATGGTTGGATAATGATTTTTATGGCACTACATTTTCTGTAAAAAACAGCCAAGACAAGTATCAGTTAATCGTTGGCGGTGCTTATAACATTTACGATGGTGATCATTTTGGCGAAGTAATTTGGACACGATTTGCCAGTGACAGCGAAATCAATCATCGCTATTACAACAACAATGGAAAGAAAAAAGATTTTAACATTTTTGCCAAAGTAAATTATCAACTTAACAAAAAATTAAACTTATTTGGAGATATACAACTGCGTAATGTAGATTATAAAACCACTAATTTCTTAGCTGTTGATGTTGATGAAAATTTAAGTTTTTTTAATCCGAAGTTAGGATTTACTTATCAATTTAACAGCTTTAACAATTTTTATGTTTCGTATGCTAAAGCCCACAAAGAACCTAACAGAACTGACTATGAATATGCCATCATTCCACCAAAACCGGAAGAATTGGATGACATTGAATTGGGTTGGAGGTATCAAAAAAATAAAATCGTTGTAAATTCCAATTTGTATTATATGCACTATACCAACCAATTGGTATTAACAGGCGCCATTGATCCAAATGACGGAAGTCCGATTAGAGCCAACAGCGGTAAAAGTTACCGGTTGGGTATAGAAATCGATGCTCAAGTAGCACTTTCAAAAACTATAAACTGGATTCCAAATATTGGAATCAGTTCAAATAAAAACATCGATTTTGTAGTTGAAGATAATAATACTGTTGTCAATCTTGGAAACACCGAAATATCGTATTCACCAAGTATTGTTGCAGGAAGTGCCCTAAATTTTGAGTTAATAAAAAACCTTAAACTTACATTTTACACTAAATATGTTGGAGAGCAGTACTTAAGCAATACCGAAATCGCTTCTTCTAAATTACCCGACTATTGGGTTTCAGATGTATTAATTAATTATGAAGTAAAAAAGTTTAAAAATTTATTTAAAACAGCTGATTTCAATGTATTAATCAATAATGTTTTTGACAAAAAATACGTTTCAAATGGATATATGTGGGAAACTACTCCGTATTATTTTCCACAAGCTGGAATTAACTATTTGGCGGGTGTCACATTTAAATTCTAAACTAAAAATCCCCACAAATTGTGGGGATTTTTTTATTCTTCTTTTTTCTCGGTAGTATCCATTTTAAAGACACTGTACAAGGGGCAAAATCCAAAGATAGCCACCAATACAAAAACAACTCCGAAGATATACAATACATAATTCCACGGTGTTTCAGTAACTACTTGATGTGCTAAATAAAATAACACAACTGCAGCCAATGTTCTTAAAATTTTGTCGGTTTGTCCTACATTTTTTTTCATAAAAATTAAGTTTTAGTTGGTTAATATTGATTAATTGATAATAAATGTATTATTTTTTTATCATTAAAACTTATATTTCCGTTTAATTTTATGTGCGTTCATTTTTTTCAATATATATTTTGATTATAGGATGTTGCCAAAAAGATAAAACTACCTATAACTAACACTTAAAAAAACTTGCAAATTCACAAAAATGAATGCATAAAATAGACCAATCTAAAACTGAACTTTCAATAAAAATTTATGTAGTTAGTGAACACTGTTATTTAAATAAAAAATCGTTATTTAATCAAACAATTCATGTAACCAGCTTTTTTTACCCTTATACTTATAATAATCCTGATTTCTTTGTTTATTAAAAAAGGGTTCTTGCGGTAATTGATGTGTAATCTTAGGCGCTTGCAGATTTTCTGCAGCATTGGATTTTTCAATTATTTTATCAAGTTCGCCACGATCTAACCAAATTCCGCGACATTCCGGACAATAATCAATTTCAATTCCTTGTCTTTCAGACATTATTAAAGGTATTTTACAATTTGGACAATTCATAATTATTAAATTTTAAGTTATTAACTAGTTCCATTTTCTTTTTTGGGAAACATCAATGATGCACTAATTGAAATCAATAAAATAACTACTATTGTTAAAAGAGAGTAGTTTATAGGTATTTTATACATATCAACCATAGTCATTTTTATTCCTACAAAAACCAATACTGCGGCTAATCCGTATTTTATATAGTAAAAATATTTAGTAATTCCGGCTAAGGCAAAATACAACGATCGCAAACCTAAAATAGCAAAAACATTAGAAGTAAAAATAATGAACGTATCATTGGTAATTGCAAGAATTGCAGGAATGGAATCTACTGCAAATATTAAATCGGTAAATTCTACCAACAACAAAACGATAAATAGAGGGGTTGCAAAAGTTTTTACTCCAATTTTTACAAAAAATTTATTTCCATGATTTGTTGTTGTAACGGGCATAAACTTTTTAAACAAACGTACTAATGGATTTTTATCTGGATCTAATTTTTCATCTTTATGGAATAACATTTTGATTCCGGTAAAAATTAAAAAGGCTCCAAAAAGATAAATAATCCAATGAAATTTATTAATGAGCGCCACACCGGCAAAAATAAATATAGCACGCATGATAAGTGCTCCAATAATTCCCCAAAACAAAACTCTGTGCTGGTATTTTGGAGCTACATTAAAGTAAGAGAAAATCATGATAAAAACGAATAAATTATCAACACTTAATGATTTTTCAATCACATATCCTGTTAAAAATTCTAGGGCTACTTCTTTGCCCATAAATACATAGAGCCCATAGTTAAAAACTAGCGCTAACGTAATCCAAATAAAACTCCAAATAAGTGCTTCTTTTATTTTAACTTCATGTGAATTACGATGAAAAACACCTAAATCTAAAGCTAACATTAAAAAAACAAATACTAGAAAACCAATCCAAACATAGATATCTACAACCATAAATAAATTATTATAAAATATGAGTTATTATTCTTTTGATTTTTTTCTTGATAAAATTATTGGGTTCCTTTCCAAATTTTATTTAAAAAATCAACTATTAAATTCACTAATCCTTCTAGTCCATTAACGCTTACATAATCAATTAATTTATTTATTAACGGAAATAACAAGCTTATTACAATGATCAAAATAATGACTAACAGCAATACAGCAATGAAGAGAAAAGTTTTGAGTTTTGGATTATTCAATATTTTTTTGGCTACTGAAATCCAAGGCGAATTAGGTTGATAAGAATAGTTAGTATCATCTTGATAATAGTATTCTCTTTTAAATTTTTTTTTAGGTTTATAATAATGATTAAATCCCATGAGATAGATTATTAAAATTAATTTAATGTTGTGTATTAAAAGATTTTACAACCCAACAAATGTTAGATTATAAAAAATACCGATTAAAATTAAAGGATTTATATTTTGGGTGGTTTCCAGGTATTTAAAGCAATTTTTAATATGATATTTGCTTTTTCTTGAACTACATTTTGAGAAAAAAGGTTCTTAGTAAATACATCCTGAATTGATGGAATATTTTGATCGACTTCTTGAATATCGATGTCTGAATTGGATATATTTTCAGTTCCATTAACAGCGAAATGTGATATTTTAGAAGTATCAAAATGGTAAGAAAGTATAGATTGACACCCCAAACTGAATAGAATGGTTAATAAAAAGAGATTTTTAAAAATAATCAATCTAAATACTTTCATATAAGCGACAAATGTAAAGTAAATAACTAAAATGACTTGTTGCCAATGCCCAATTTTAGATATTTTTAACATTTTAAAAAACCGTTTAATGATGGCCGTAATCAGCCATATCTAATTTTCCTTTAAAAACTTTGTGTTGAATAATAAAATAGAGCACTACCAGAATAATGGCAATTATCCACCATTTAAAACCTACAGCATAACCATATTCATTAATTCCTGTATTGTAAATTGTAAGATCAGGATTTATAGAATTTGATGACGGTAAAAAGACCGGAAACATTACGCAAGCAGTAGTTGATAAGCCACCAAAAATAAATAGGCTTGATCCTAAAAATCCAATCCAATCTTTATTAATCTTATTTACAAATAACAATATATTAAAACCTGTTATTGTGATTAACGGAAATATAAATAATAACGGATAGTTAGCTAAATTTTCAAATGAGCCTTCTAAATAAGAAACCCACAAATAAATAGTAATTATTGTTAATAAACCCATCACAACAGTTAGTTTTGGAACAAGTTTATTTAGCTTATCGTTTAAACTGCTGTTTGTTTTAAAAATAATCCAATTAGCTCCGTGAATAGTTAACGTAATTACTGCTAAAATTCCTATTAAAACAGTAAACCAATCTAAAATTCCTTCATGTACAGCTAGAGGAGAAAAGTATTCATTCCATAAGGGAGTAAAAAAATAGTGTGATTCATACTTAGAAAAAGCAAGTTCAACGCCTCCTAAATTCACTCCTCTAACAACATTCCCTAACGCAGCGCCAAAAAACAAAGCCAGTAACAAACTAGCAATTCCAAAGGCTTTATCCCAGATTGCATGCCATAACTTATTATGAACTACCCCTCTAAACTCAAGACCTAAAGCTCTAAATATCAACATCCAAAGAATCATCATCAGGGGTAAATAAAACCCACTAAATATACTTGCATACAAAACTGGGAATGCAAAAAACATCAATCCGCCAAAAGCAATTAACCAAACTTCATTGGCATCCCAAAAAGGTCCAATTGCTTTATGTATCGCTGTTTTATCTTCTTCTTTTTTTGCAAAAAATAAATGAATTATACCTGCACCAAAATCATACCCATCTAAAATTGCATAGATAATTATTGTACCGATTAAGATTACAAACCAAAATGTTTCCATACTTATTTTTTTATTGTTTCTGGACCTTTGTATATAATTTTCCCAACCAGAATTAAAAATAACATCCCTAATAAAAGATATAATCCAACAAAACCTAGCAGGGTAAACAATGTATTACCTGATGAAACTGTTGGAGAAATTCCTTCGGATGTTCTCATCAAATTATACACTAGCCAAGGTTGTCTTCCTAATTCTGCTGTATACCAACCTGCGGTATTTGCTATATATGGAAAAGGAATAAAAGCCATAAGTGACCATAAAATCCATTTTGTATCGAATAATTTTTTTCTCCAAAGAAAAAATGCGGCAATCATTAGCAAACCTATAAATAGCGTTCCTAAACCTGCCATAATATGATAGGAATAATAAAGTCCTGCAATATTAGTAGGATGTAAACTTTTGTCAAATTCATTTAAACCTTTTATTTCTGCATCCCATTTTTGATAAGTTAAAAAACTTAGCATATTTGGCACCTCTATCTTATTATCTAATTTTTGCTCTTTAATATTGGGCTGACCTATTAATGCTATTCCAACTCCTTGTTCAGTTTTAAATATTCCTTCCATGGCAGCAAAAGTTACTGGTTGATATTTTACAACGTTTTTTGCCATCATATCTCCTGTAGGAACCGCAACAATAACACTTGAAATTAATCCAAAGATTACTCCGGTTTTTACAAATAATCTTCCGTAGGCAGAAAATTTATTATTAAGTAAATAAAACGCTCCAATTCCTGCCATAACAAATGAACTTGTTACAAGTGATGCCATTTGATTGTGCAAAAATGCAGGCATTAACCAAGGATTTGAAAACAATTCAGAAAAATTAGTTAACACATAGCGTCCGTTTTCTAAAATTTCATAGCCAACCGGATTTTGCATCCACGAGTGTGTTGCTATAATTAAATAGCCACTTGCCCATGAACCTAAAAAAACTAGAAATCCCGTTAAAAAATGTAATTTCTGTCCTAATAATTTTTCGCCAAATAAAAATAATCCTAAGAATGAAGATTCTAAAAAGAAGGAAAACATTCCTTCCATCGCTAACGTTTGCCCTATAATTCCACCTGTTAATTCAGAAAATTTCGCCCAATTGGTCCCAAACTGAAACTCCATTGGTATCCCTGTCACCACTCCCATAGCAAAATTTAAGGCAAAGATTTTCATCCAAAACTTTGCTGCGAAATTGTATTTTTCCTTCAATGTTCGAATGTATTTCCATTTAAAGTAAACTATCATTAATGATAGTCCCATAGTTAATTGAGGAAATAAATAGTGAAAAGTTATGGTAAATGCAAATTGCATCCGGTCATAAAACAATGCTTCTTCCATTAGTTACGTTTTAAATGCAGTTATTCTTTAGACCCCATTCTTCCGGTAGCGCAACTTACAAAAGACTTAGCTTTATGTATTAAGGTATTAGCATCACCAACTTCTGGATACCCCATGTTAGCTAATTTTTCTTTTACAATATTTACAGTTTCATCAGATGTTGCATCAAAAGAGACCTTTCCATTTTCAACATCTACTTCAACAGTTTCTACTCCTTCTATAGAATTTAAGCCCTTTTTAACCGAATTGGCACATCCACCACATTTTAAGTTAAGTATTTCTAGTGTATATAACATATTGATTTATTTTAATTACAAATTTACGACAGAAAAAATTATTTTCTTGTCAAATTGATTAGTTACTATTAAACTTGATTTTATTTATAAAATTAAGGAAAGTTTTTTATACCTCCGTAAACATCCACTGTCTTAAATATGCTGTTTTGTTTTAAAATAGATGCTGCAATTATAGAACGATATCCACCAGCACAAATAATATAAAACTGATTTTCAGCTTTTAATTTAGTTATAAATTGATGTAAGTTTTCTAGCGGAATATTTTGAGAGCCAACAATATGTTGATTAGCATACTCGCGCACAGATCTAACATCAATAATTAATTCAGGATTGATTGTATTAAAATTATTTACAAAATCTTTGGGATTAATGGCATGATAGGGCTCTGTTTCAAATCCTTCAAGAGACCAGGCATCAATTCCACCTTCTAAAAAACCTTGTACATTATAAAATCCAGCATGTTCAAATCGTTGCTTAAGCTCTTGATAATCTGATGTTTCTTCTTTTAAAAGAAAGATTTTAACTGATTTGTTTTCTATTAAATAATAGGACCAGCTTTCTAAATTTCCTTGAACACCAATAAAAATTGCTTTTGGTATGGAACCAGTTTTTAAAATTGAGTTGATAAACCGAACATCAATCAACAGAGCTCCATTTTCAAGTTCAGTTTTTAATTGTCTAGCTTTAATTGCAAATTTATCGCAGTGCGATTCAGTATAATTCATAATAAAAATCGCCTAAAATAATTTTTCCTGTGATGAACTTTTAATTCTTCCTAAATGACGATACGCAAGTTCAGTTACTTCTCTACCTCGTGGAGTTCTTATAATAAATCCTTGTTGAATTAAAAATGGCTCGTAAACTTCTTCAATAGTTTCGGCATTCTCGCCTACGGCAGTTGAAAGGGTACTAATTCCTACCGGTCCGCCTTTAAATTTATCAATTATAGTTGTTAAAATTTTATTGTCCATTTCATCCAACCCATGTGCATCAACATTTAGCGCTTTTAAAGCGTATTTAGCAATATCTATGCTTATTGTTCCGTTTCCTTTTATTTGAGCAAAATCGCGAACTCTGCGAAGCAATGCGTTGGCAATTCGAGGAGTACCTCTACTTCTTCCTGCAATTTCAATAGCCGATTCCATTGTTATAGGCATATTTAAAATTTTTGAACTACGTTGTACAATGGTTGTTAAAAGTTCTGTGCTGTAGTATTCCAATCTACTACTAATTCCGAATCTGGCACGCATTGGGGCTGTTAATAATCCAGATCGTGTGGTAGCACCGATAAGTGTAAAGGGTTCTAAATTTAGTTGTATACTTCGTGCATTTGGTCCGCTTTCTATCATTATATCGATTCGAAAATCCTCCATGGCAGAATACAAATACTCTTCTACTATGGGGCTTAAACGATGAATTTCATCAATAAATAAGACATCTCTTGCTTCCAAATTGGTTAACAATCCGGCTAAATCACCTGGTTTATCTAGCACTGGACCTGATGTAATTTTAATCCCTACGTTTAACTCATTAGCCAATATATTTGCCAAAGTTGTTTTTCCTAAGCCGGGAGGTCCATGAAACAGCGTATGATCTAAAGCATCGCCACGTTGATTGGCAGCTTCAACAAATATTTTTAGATTTTCCAGCACACTTTCTTGTCCGGTAAAATCATCAAAACTTAAAGGTCTTAAACGCTTTTCAACTTCAAATTCTTCTTTAGAAAAATTGTTTTTTTCCGGATTCAAATGCTCGTTCATAGCCACAAATATACTAATTATTCACATCTGATTTAAAACAAAAAACCCTGAACAATATTCAGGGTTTTTATATTCTTAATCGATGTTGTAATAATGAAAATTCTCACTTTCCTTAACAAACGGATTTCGTTTTGCTAGTAATGGTGCTTTTGTTAGGGCATTAAACACAATATAAATAAAACATCCTAATAAAAGTAAAACCGATGAAATTTCAGAAACTCCAATGAACCATTGATCTCCAACTGTTGCTGGCATTACCATTACAAAGATGTCAATGTAATGACCTACTAAAATTACTATACCGGTTAAAATCACTATCCAATATATTTTTTTATAATCGCTGTTCATTAATATGATTAATGGAAATGCTAAATTTAACGCTACCATTCCTAAAAACGGAAGTTTATAATCATTCATACGGGTAACGAAATAGGTAACTTCTTCTGGAATATTTGCATACCAAATCAACATAAATTGTGAAAACCATAAATACGCCCAGAATACGCTAAATCCGAACATAAACTTGCCTAAATCATGAATATGACTGTTATTTACATTTTCTAAATATCCTTTTGATTTAAGGTAAATGGTGATTAAAGCAATGGTAGTAACCGATGAAACAATCATACTGGCAAAAATATACCATCCAAATAAGGTACTAAACCAATGCGGATCTAATGACATAATCCAGTCCCAAGACATCATCGATTCTGTAACAATAAAGAATACTAAAAATGCTGCAGATAATTTAAATAACTTAAAATAGTTTTTATTGTCAGATGCACTATCCTGTGCAATTGTCCATTTTCTGGCTAAATAACGATATGTATTCCACCCAATAATATATATTGCTGCTCTTATTAAGAAAAAAGGCACGTTTAAATAGCTACTTTTATTAGCAATTAATTCATCGTATTTGGCGCTTTCTGGATTTAATAACTCAGCATCCATCCAAACAAAAATATGGTTAAAATGCAATCCGGAAAAAACTAAAAATAAAAATAGCAGCAAGGTTCCGAACGGCAAATATGCGGTAATGGCTTCCATTACCCTAAACAACACTACAGACCAACCCGCTTGTGCAGCATGCTGAATAGCATAAAAAGCCAAAACTCCCAATGATATCATCATAAAAAAGAAGATGGCTACATACAAAGCTGCCCAAGGTTTATTTTGTAATTGATGTAATACATGTAATGCATGTTCATCGCTTTCTGGAGCAACAGTTGCGTCTGAATGATGCGACAGTTCTGTAACAACCGGATGCGCAGAATTTTTAATTTCTTCTAAAGTTGGCACCGATAGAAAACCATAAATTACTCCAATGGCTCCAATAATTATGAGTGCAAAGGCAAAATTTCTTACTGTATTTGGTAATTGGTACATAATAATTGTCTTATTGCTATTATTGTAAATCTGACTTTAATTTTTGAACATACTGCACTATTTGCCAGCGCTCCTTTTCTCTTAGTTGCGATGCGTGTGAACCCATAAGGTTTCGGCCGTACATTATTACGTGATAAACACCACCTTCTGTGATTTCACGATCTTTATAATTAGGAATTCCTAAGAATTTTTCACGTTGCGCAAGTACCCCTTGTCCGTCTCCTTTAAAACCGTGACAAGTGGCACAATAGATATCGTATAAGTATTTTCCTTGTGCTAGATTTTCTTCATTCTTTTCCAATGGAGAAGTTAAATTTTTCTTCGCTGCTACGAAATCTTCTTCATTATTATTATAAGAATAAGGTATTTTTCCTCTGGCGATGGAACCTACAACCGGTTTTTGAGCCGATAAACTATCTTTAAAAATTGGATTTTCACTATACGATTCATAGCTTAATGAATGATACATATCTGTATTAGACATGTATTGATAGTTAGGTTTTCTATCGTCTTTACAAGAAACTAACATTCCTATAAAAACTACTAATACAATAACTGTTTTAAATATCCTCTTCATACGGCTTAGTTTTCTATGAGTTTAATTTCAACGGCTCCTGTTTTCTTTAGAAATTCTTCAATTTCTTTTTCATTACCATCTGATGATAATTCAACTAAGAACATATCATCGGTAGTTCTTGGATCTGGATTTTCTGCATCTTTAAATGGCCATAGCCTGCTTCTAAAATAAAAAGTGATTACCATTAAATGTGCAGCAAAAAACACTGTCATTTCAAACATCACAGGAACAAAAGCCGGCATGTTTTGAAAATAAGAGAAATTTGGTTTGCCTCCAATATTTTGAGGCCAATCTTCAATCATAATATAATTCATCATCCAAATAGCAAAAGACAAACCGATGATTCCATAAAAAAACGCAGCATAAGCTAAACGAGTATGTGGAACTCCTAATGCTTTTTCCAAACCATGAACCGGAAATGGAGTAAAAACCTCATCAATTTTATATTCTTTTTTTCTAATATCTTTGATGGCGTGTAACAATACATCGTCATCATTATACAGTGCGTGAATTTTCTTAGTGCTCGTTTCCATCTCTTAATTTTTTAAAGTTTTCACCTGATGATTTCAATATTGTTTTAACCTCTGCTTGTGCAATCACAGGGAACGTACGTGCATAAAGTAAAAACAACACAAAGAAAAACCCGATTGTTCCAATAAATATTCCAATATCAACAAAAGTTGGCGAGAACATGGTCCATGAAGATGGTAAATAATCACGGTGTAACGATGTTACGATAATTACAAATCGTTCAAACCACATTCCAACGTTTACAACTATTGAAATAATAAAAGAGAACATAATACTGGTTCTTAATCGTTTAGACCACATAAATTGCGGCGAAAACACATTACAGCTCATCATTAATAAATAAGCCCACCAATACGGTCCTGTTGCTCTGTTTAAAAAGGCATATTGTTCATATTCTACACCCGAATACCAGGCAATAAATAATTCTGTTATATACGCAACCCCTACAATGGAACCTGTAATCATTATTACGATGTTCATAAGTTCTATATGTTGTACGGTGATATAGGCTTCCAAATTGGATACTTTTCTCATGATAATTAACAAGGTATTTACCATAGCAAAACCTGAGAAAATTGCTCCTGCAACGAAATAAGGTGGAAATATAGTAGTATGCCAACCCGGAATTACCGAAGTAGCAAAGTCAAACGATACAATGGTGTGCACTGATAGAACTAACGGAGTTGCTAATCCGGCTAGTACTAATGAAACTTCTTCAAAACGATTCCAGTCTTTTACACGTCCGCTCCATCCAAAACTCAATAAACTGTATATTTTCTTTTGAAATGGTTTTATTGCTCTATCGCGTAACATGGCAAAATCTGGTAGTAAACCAGTCCACCAAAATACTAATGATACTGATAAATACGTAGAAATTGCAAATACGTCCCAAAGTAAAGGTGAGTTAAAGTTAACCCAAAGTGATCCAAATTGATTTGGTATCGGCAAAACCCAGTTTGCATTCCATAATCTACCCATATGGATTAAGGGAAATAATCCAGCTTGCATTACTGAGAAAATAGTCATCGCTTCTGCAGAGCGGTTGATCCCCATTCTCCATTTTTGGCGGAACAATAATAATACCGCTGAAATCAAGGTTCCGGCATGTCCAATTCCTACCCACCAAACGAAGTTGGTAATATCCCATGCCCAACCAACAGTTTTATTTAATCCCCAAACTCCAATTCCGGTTCCTACGGTGTAAAATATACATCCTAATCCCCACAAAAATGCTGAAAGGGATATTGAAAATACAATCCACCAAAGTTTATTTGCTTTCCCTTCAACCGGAGCTGCAACATCCACAGAGATATCGTGGTATGATTTTTCTCCAATAATTAAAGGTTTTCTTATAGGTGCTTCATAATGAGACGCCATATTTCTTTATTTTTAATTATTTATGATTCGTTTGTGTTTCTAACTTTAGCCTGATAAACCACATTAGGTTTTGTACCTATAGCATCTAATAAATGATACGCTCGTTGATCTTCAACCAATTTTGCAATTTGACTGGTTTTATCATTAACATCTCCAAAAACAATGGCACTACTGCTACAAGCACTTGAACATGCCGTTTGGAATTCCCCATCTGCAATTGGTCTTCCATCTTTTTTAGCTTCTAATATCGCCAACTGTGTTTTTTGAATACACATCGAACATTTTTCCATAACTCCGCGTGAGCGAACTACCACATCTGGATTTAACACCATACGTCCTAAATCATCATTCATATGGTAATCAAATTCATCATTTTCTTTGTATTTAAACCAGTTAAAACGACGTACTTTATACGGACAGTTATTAGCACAATAACGTGTACCTACACAACGGTTATAGGTCATTTGATTCTGACCTTGATGTCCATGGGTTGTTGCAGCAACTGGGCAAACAGTCTCGCATGGTGCATTGTTACAATGCTGACACATAACAGGTTGAAAAGCAACTTCTGGGTTATCAGATGCTATTTCCATTTGATCAAATTTATCTAATACACCCAACTGTAATTCTTCTGCTACATCATCGTTCATATCTGATGAATAGTAACGGTCAATTCGTAACCAATGCATATCACGGCTGTTTCGTATCTCTGCTTTACCAACAACCGGCACATTATTCTCTGCATGACAGGCAATAACACAAGCACCACAGCCGGTACAAGCATTTAAATCAATAGATAAATTAAATCGGTGTCCGATAGTTGTATCGTGCTCATCCCATAAGGTAACTGTAGAAGCTTCTACGTTTTTATGATCTAATGAAACATGTGCTTTTTTATTCCATGATTTAGCTGGATCTACATTGGTATCATTAAAAGTTTCTAAAGTAGTTTCTTTAATGATATCTCTACCCATCATGGTATGATGTAACTGAACACAGGCAAATTCATGAATTCCAACTGCTTTCTCAATGGTGGCTTGTTGAAGACTTTTAAAGCCATCGTTTAAGTAAAATGCATTTACACCTGTCATCATTTCTTGTTTCATCCCTTTGGTTCTGCCATAACCAACAGCTAATCCAATTGTTCCTTCTGCTTGTCCTGGTTGAATAAATACAGGCACTTCTTTTAATGATGTTTTACCAACAGTTATTGTAACCCTGCTACCATTTAAGGCACCGTTAGAAACGTGGAAGTTTTGTAACCCTAGTTTTTTGGCATCAACTGTACTAATGGTAGCATAATTATCCCATGAAGTACGCGTAATTGGATCTGGAAATTCTTGCAACCAAGGATTGTTAGCCATTTGACCGTCACCTAATCCCGTTTTGGTATAGAAAACCAGTTCAAATCCATTAAAATTATAGTTTTTATTAATTTCACTTGCAACCGAGTTTAAATCTACTGATTTTATAGATGTTTGTTGTTTTGGTGAACTTATATAAAAACCATCGTGCAATGTTTGATTCCATGATGCATTGGTTAAAATATTCTTTTCCCAATATTTCTTTAGATAATCATAGTATGTTTCTCCACTTCCTGTCCATCTCAATAAACAATCCTGAAACTGATTGGTATTGAACAATGGATTTATAGTTGGCTGAATTAAATTGTAATTTCCATTTTTAGCGCTAACATCGCCCCAAGACTCTAAATAATGAGGTGTTGCTAAAGCGTATTGTGTAACAGTTGCTGTTTCATTTTCATTCATTGAAAATGCCACTGTAAGCGTAACTTTTTTTAATGCTTCAGTAAAGTTAGTACTTGCTGGCATGGTATAAACTGGATTAGTTTGATACATTAATAATGCACCTACTTTTCCTGCATGCATATCAGCAACAAGAGTTTTCACATCACTATCAACACCGTTACGTATATTTCGGGTTGCTACAACATCAATTACTTCAGACTGTAATGCTTTATTAATTGATAACGTAAGCAATTGAAGGTTTTTATCATTATTTCCACATACTACTAACGCTTTACTGCCAGCTGCTTTTAATTGTTTTGCAGCCTTTTCTACTTCTTTATCAACGGATGTGTTTTTAGAAGGTAAATTACTTTCGGTGATTTTGTTGTATAAATTAATTAAAGCAAATGCCTGCTCAGATGGTTTTGTTTTTACACGTTTATCAGAATTAGCACCTGTTAATGAAAGATTAGCTTCAAACTGTATGTGTTTTGACATTTTACCATCTTTAGGAACTCGGGTTTTAGCAAAATCAGCATCAAAACCACCACCTTGCCAATCTCCTAAGAAATCTGCACCAAACGAAACTACAGTTTCTACTTTTGAAAAATCATAATTTGGCAATGCGCGTACTCCATACATGGTTTCAAATGCCTCTACTGCACCAGATTCAGAAACTGCATCGTATTGAATATGCTTTACATTTCTGAATTTATTTTTGAAATTTGTAATCAATTCGGCTGTAGATGGGCTTGCAAGTGTTCCTGTTAAGATTACTATTTCTTTACCTTCTACACTTAACTGATTTAATTTTGACGTAATTTGAGAATCAACTTCATGCCATTCAATTTCTTTACCGTTTATCTTAGGACCTTTTAAACGGTTATTATCGTATAAAGATAAAACAGATGCTTGAACTCTAGCGTTAGTTGATCCTCCAGCTAATTTATTAGGTTCAATTTTAATTGGACGTCCTTCACGTACTTTAACTAAAATCGATGCAAAATCAAATCCATCGAACATAGTTGAAGCATAAAAATCGGCTACACCAGGAACAACCTCTTCTGGTTTTACAACGTACGGAATTGATTTAACTACCGGACCTTCACAAGCTGCAACGGATGCTGCAACAGTAGTAAATCCGACAAATTTTAAGAAATCTCTTCGTGTGGTTGATGAATTGTCTAGACTTTCTTTGTTGCCTAAAAACTCATCAATAGGAAGTTCTTCAACAAATTCGTCGTTTCTTAATCGTTCAACAATGGTATTGTTTGTGTCTAGTTCTTCTAAACTTTTCCAATATTTTTTATCTGAAGCCATTCTTCGTAATTTTTTCAATTAATTTTAGTGGTGACATTTACCGCATTCCAATCCGCCCATATCGGCAACTGTAATTTTTTCTTTACCTAATTTTTTTGCCAGGGCTTTATGAATTTCTTCATAATATTTATTTGATTTCATTGGCACTTCGGTAGTTCGATGACAATCAACACACCAACCCATGGTTAATGGTGCAAACTGCTTCACTTCGTGCATTTCTTCAACTTTACCATGACATTGCTTACAATCAACTTTACCGGCGGTAACGTGTTGTGCATGATTGAAGTATGCAAAATCTGGAAGGTTATGTATACGAATCCATTTTATAGGTTTTTCTTCATAATTCTCTTTATATTTTGCATTGGTTTTATCCCAACCTACGGCATCGTATAATTTTTGAATTTCACCATCGTAATATGCTTTATCATATCCATCGTATAAAATTCCTTTGTACTCAGAAATACTTTTGTGACAGTTCATACATACGTTTGCTGAAGGTATTTCTGACATTTTACTATGTTTAGCTGAGGAGTGACAGTATTGACAATCTATTTTATTATCTCCAGAGTGTATTTTATGTGAAAATGCTATAGGCTGTATAGGTTGATACTCTTTATCTACACCTATTTGAAATAACCAGCTAAAGGTGTAGTATGCAAACCCAATCATAAAGAACATGATAGCAAGTAAACGTAAAAAAGTGTTTTTTGTACTTACAATAACTATAATTACAATTAACAGAATAAGTCCAGCTACGAATCGCAAAATCCATTTTTTATACAATTCTAAATCTTCGTTATTTAATTCTGCATCTAACTGAACTGTTTCTTCATTATCACCTAAAGTTGTATAATGAATAACGTCTTCAATATCTTTATCTGATAATTGTGGAAACGGTAACATTAGTACTTTTTGATACTCTTCATAAATTGCCACCGCATCTGGATCCCCAGCTTTTATCATAGCTTGGCTATCTTTTATAAACGATTTTAGCCAAGGCATCTGGCGTTTGTCAGAAATATTACCTAGCGGTGGTCCGATTAATTTTCGTTCTAATTTATGACATGCAGCACAATTGGTTTGAAAAACTTTTTTACCGTTTTCATAAGCCTCGTCTATTGGTTTTCCATCGGCACCTAAGATTACATCACTATCTGTATAAGCTAGTATATCAAAAATATCTTGGTCTGATAAGTTTGGAAATGCCGTCATAGGAATTTTATTGTACTCCTCGTAAATAGCAATTGCATCTTTATCGCCACTTTTTATTAAAGCCTGACTGTCTTTAATCCATTTCAACAACCATTTTTGATCTCTTTTTTCTCCAATCTTTTTTAAAGGCGGACCAACTAATTTTTTATCTAACTGGTGACAAGCAGCACAATTAGCATTATAAAGGTCTTTACCTTTTAGAGCATCTCCTTCTTGAGCAAAATTTGAAATGGGGTAAAGTAAAAAGATTAAAAGACCAATAAATAGCCTTTTAGTTTGATGGTGTTTAAAGACACTTCTCATATTTATTTATTATTTTTTTGGCACGATTTTTTCGTGTGGAATTTAAACTTTTTTTTAAACTTTTGCTAAAACAGTGCAAAAATAACATTTAATTTGCGATATGAATTCTTATATTAACTTTTTGCTATCAATAATAAATATGAATATATAGGTTTTATTTATCTTTAAAAAATATTTTACTATTAATTTTATAATGAAAAAAACGAGTCTACTAATTTTAACATTTTCCCTAATTCAACTTTTAAGCAGTACTGTAAGCTATGGACAAGTCTTAAAGGAAAAAAGTATTGAAAAAGTAATGGAGCTTAAAAAAGAGCATCAAAAAATACACCCAAGAATTGATGGGTTTAGAGTACAATTATATAATGGAAATGAAGTTGATGCGTATCAAGTTAGATCTAAATTTTTAACCCTATTTCCTGATATCAAAGTGGAAATTATTTACAAAGCACCAGAGTGGAAAGTACAAGTTGGTAATTATCGAACTAGGCTTGAGGCCGATAAAGCCAATATTAAAATAAAAGAACAGTTTCCGGGTTCGTTAACTGTACGCGCAAGGATAAACTCATAAAAAAAGGAAGTCGTTTGACTTCCTTTTTTAGTATTACTTTTTAAGTTTCTTTTTAACTTCAACTTCTTGGTAAGCTTCAATTTGATCACCAATTTCAATATCGTTATAGTTTTTAAACTGAATACCACAATCAAATCCTTTGGTAACTTCTTTGGCATCGTCTTTAAATCGTTTTAAAGCAGTAAGTTCGCCCGAGTGAATTACCACACCATCGCGGATAATTCTAATTTTAGAATTTCTCATGATTTTACCTCTAACTACCATACATCCGGCAATGTTTCCAACTTTAGAAATTTTATAAACCTCGCGTATTTCAACATTACCTACAATTTCTTCAACAATATCTGGAGATAACATCCCTTCCATTGCATCGCGTAAATCGTTAATAGCATTGTAAATAATAGAGTAGTTTCTGATATCTATTTCTTCTTTATCAGCCAAAGTTCTGGCGTTTGCAGAAGGTCTTACGTTAAATCCTATAATAATTGCTTCGGATGCTGATGCTAATAATACATCAGATTCTGTAATTGCTCCTACACCTTTATGGATAATATTTATCTGAATTTCTGGTGTTGATAATTTTTGGAATGAATCGGTTAAAGCTTCAACAGAACCATCAACGTCTCCTTTAACAATAATGTTTAGTTCTTTGAAATCGCCTAAAGCAATACGACGTCCAATTTCATCGAGTGTAATATGTTTCTGAGTTCTGATTGATTGCTCGCGAATTAATTGTGTTCGTTTTGCTGCTATTTGTTTAGCTTCGCGCTCATCATCAAACATGTAAAACTTATCTCCTGCTTGTGGCGCACCATCTAATCCTAGAATTGACACTGGAGTTGATGGGCCTGCAGAATCGATATTTTCTCCTTTATCATCATACATCGCCTTAACTTTACCGCTTTGTTTACCAGCAAGTAAATAATCACCAATTTTTAGTGTACCTGTTTGCACAAGAACAGTTGCAACATAACCTCTACCTTTATCTAACTGTGCTTCAACCACCGTTCCTACAGCATTTTTATTTGGATTAGCTTTTAAATCTAACATTTCAGCTTCAAGTAAAACTTTCTCCAATAACTCATTTATACCCACACCTGTTTTAGCCGATATTTCTTGAGACTGAATTTTCCCACCCCAATCTTCAACTAATAAATTCATTTGTGATAAACCTTCTTTAATCTTTTCTGGATTAGCCGTTGGCTTATCTATTTTATTAATAGCAAATACAATTGGAACACCCGCTGCTTGCGCGTGACTAATTGCTTCTTTTGTTTGAGGCATGATGGCATCGTCTGCAGCAACCACAATAATTACAATGTCTGTCAACTGAGCCCCACGAGCACGCATTGCAGTAAACGCTTCGTGACCAGGTGTATCTAAAAATGCTATTCGCTGTCCGTTAGGTAGTTTTACGCTATATGAACCTATATGCTGTGTAATACCTCCTGATTCTCCTGTAATTACGTTTGTTTTTCTGATATAATCTAGTAAGGATGTTTTACCGTGATCAACGTGGCCCATTACAGTAACAATTGGTGCTCTTGGAATTAAATCTTCTTCTTTATCTTCATCTTCTTTAATTCCTTCTTCTATATTATCTGTTACAAATTTTATTTCATATCCAAATTCATCAGCAACGATGGTAAGTGTTTCTGCGTCTAAACGCTGATTCATGGTTACCATTAATCCTAATGACATACATGCTGATATTACTTGAGTTACTGGGATGTTCATAAGTGAAGCTATTTCGCTTACTGTAACAAACTCGGTAATTTTTAAGATTTTACTCTCTGCACTTTGTTGCTCTAAATCCTTATCGTGTTGTTGACGGTGTGAATCTCTTTTATCTCTTCTGTATTTTGCTCCTCTGGATTTAGACGATTTCCCTTGAAGCTTTTCAAGTGTTTCTCTAATTTGTTTTTGTACATCTTCTTCTGATGGTTCTGCTTTTAAAATAGGCCTTTTTATTGGTTTTCCAACTCTTGGAGTAAATTGTTTTCCTACAGAACCCACATCAACAGAAACAGATTTTTTAATCCGTTTACGTTTTTTTGAACTGTCTACAGCGCTATCATCTTTAAGAATTGATTTAACATTATCTTTAGTAGATTTCTTTTCTGGCTGTAAGGTTTTTTTCTTTTTAGGTTTTTCAAACTGTTTTAAATCAATTGTTTTTCCGGTAGTTTTAATACCTTGTAATTTAGTGTACTTGGTTTCAATAATAGAATCGCCCTCAAGTTCAACTTCTTTTTCAATTGGTTTAACAATTTCTTTTTTCTTAAAGTCACCTTTAATTGGTTGTTTTGTATCTTCTTTTTTTATTAAGTCTTTTTTCTTAATTAAACTATGCTTAGGCTTTTGAACAGTTGATTCATCTGCTTTGGTTCCAATAACAGGCTTAACTTCTTCTAGTTTTTGCGGAACTATTTCTTCTTGTTTTTCAACTGGTTTAGCTTCTTCTTTAGCAAGCGGTTTTTGTGGCTCTAAATCAATTTTGCCTACTTGTTTAATTTCAAGTTTTTCTGCTTTAGCTTTTACAACTTCGTGTTTTGCTTCTTCTTCTTTGAGTTCTTGCTCTTTTTTCTTTTCTAAAGCTTCACGAATTTCTTCTTTTTCTTTGCGTTTTTCTTCGCTAATTTCTTCAGAAGCTTTTCTATTTTTTCGATCAGCTTTAAATCCGTCTAAAAGAACTTCATATTCATCACCAGAAATTTTAGTAGTTGGACGTGCATCTACTTCAATACCTTTAGATGATAAGTATTCTACCGCTCTTTCTAACGAGATGTTTAACTCTCTAATTACTTGATTTAATCTAACGTTTTCAGCCATATATTTTTTGTTTAGCCGTTAATTTGATAGTTATTACTTTTCAAATTCAGCTTTTAATATTCTTTGAACTTCAATAATTGTTTCTTCTTCTAAATCTGTTCTTTTAACAAGATCTTCAACTTTTTGTTCGATAACACTTAAGGCAGTATCAAGACCTATTTTTATAAATTCTTGGATTATCCATTCTTCGATTTCGTCAGAGAATTCTATTAATTCAACATCATCAACCTCTACACTTTCGCGTTTAACTTCAATTTCATATCCTGTTAATTGAGAAGCTAAACGGATATTTACACCACTTTTACCAATAGCTTTAGAAACTTCTTCGGGTTTTAAAAACACTTCAACTTTTCCTTTGATTCCTTCAGGTTTTTCAACATCAAACATGGTAATTTTCATCGATTCTAAACGAGCCGGGCTTAAGGCACGTGCAATAAACATTTGATCGTTTTTGGTATAGTTAACCACATCGATATTTTCATTCCCTAATTCGCGAACAATACCGTGAATTCGAGAACCTTTCATTCCAACACAAGCTCCTACCGGGTCTATTCTGTCATCGTAAGAGTCTACGGCAATTTTAGCTTTTTCACCCGGTATGCGTGCTACTCTTTCTATTGTAATTAAGCCATCTGCAATTTCTGGAATTTCTTGAATAAATAACTCGCGTAAGAAATCGTCTGCTGTTCTAGATAAAATAATTAACGGTTTATTTCCTTTTAAATCAACCGATTTTATAATTCCTTTAACAGTATCTCCTTTTCTAAAGTAGTCAGAACGAATTTGTTCGCTTTTTGGAAGAATTATTTCATTGGCTTCATCATCAACTAAGATTACGGCATTATGACGTACGTGATGTACTTCTGCAGAGTATAATTCGCCTACTAAATCTTTAAATTTCTTATACGTATTTGAACTATCGTGTTCGTGAATTTTAGAAATTAAATTTTGACGTAATGCTAAAATAGAACGCCTACCTAAGTCTATTAACTTAAATTCTTCAGAAACCTCTTCTCCTACTTCAAAATCGGGTTCAATTTTTTGAGCTTCTGATAGTTCAATTTCGGCATTTGGGTCTTCAACCTCTCCATTGGCTACTACTATTCTATTTCTCCAAATTTCTAAGTCACCTTTATCAGGATTTATAATGATGTCAAAGTTATCATCACTTCCAAATTTTCTTTTTAAAGCAGCGCGAAATACATCTTGTAGAATTGCCATTAGGGTAACTCTGTCAATACTTTTATCATCTTTAAATTCAGAAAACGATTCAATTAATTCTATATTTTCCATATAGCTTGTTTATTAGAACATTATTTTTACAATTGCTTTTTCTATCTCTTCGAATGTTATTTCGAAATTCTTTATAACAGTTATTTTACCTTTTCCAATAGGCTTCGGCTCTCTAACTTTACTTTCAATAACAATACCAGTTTCATTGATACTCACTAAAATACCTTCTAGTTTACTACCGTCTTTTAAAGTAACTTTTAAAGTTCTTTGCAGATTCTTTTTATACTGTCTGTTGTTTATTATTGGGTCACTTATATCTGGAGTCGTAACTTCAAGAGCATAATCTTCCACTTCTCGATCAATATTATTTTCGATGTGTCTGCTTATACGAATGCATTCTTGCAATGGAACACCCTGATCACCATCTACTATAACAACAATTTTATTGTCTTGATGGATTGTTAAGTCAAGTAAAAATAAGGATTTATTTTCACTTAATGCTACACTTACTAATTGATTTACAACTTCTTTGTTCATGGTATAAAAAGAGGGGACTTTGCTGTCCCCTCCAAATTTCATTGTACCTAAAATTCTTGGCAAATATACATCTATTTTTATAAAATCAAAAATGAACTTTCTTATATTCCAAATATTTATTACATTTATCATGCTTAATTAAATCAAATTACTTGATATGAAAAGAATTTTAGTTCCGGTAGACTTCTCTAAACAAGCTAAAGTTGCGGCTAAAGTTGCGGCTAGAATTGCTAAATTAACAAACAGCGATATTTATTTATTGCATATGTTAGAATTACCTAGTGGCGTTATAGACTCTGGTAATTTTGGAAGTAGCACTTCTAATGCCCCAACTTCACTTTTATTTGTTAAAAGAGCACATGAAAAATTTGTGCGGTTTAAAAAACAACACTTTTTTTCAGGTATTAATTTAATAGAGATTGTACAATTTAATAGAGCTTTCGAGGGAATTTTAGAAGAATCACAAAAACAAGAAATTGATTTAATTGTAATGGGATCTAAAGGCGTTTCTGGTATCGAAGAAATTCTCATAGGCTCAAATACCGAAAAAGTAGTAAGACGATCTGATGTGCCGGTTTTGGTTGTAAAAGAGGCTCCCGATGATTTTAAAATAGATGATATTGTTTTTGCAAGTAACTTCAAGATTGAAAATCGTAAAACGTTCCAAAAAATAATTGATTTTGCAGCTTATTTTGATGCAAACCTACACTTACTTAAAGTAAATACCATTCATAATTTTGAAACAACCAAGAAATCAAGTGAAATGATTCGGGCTTTTGTCAACGAATTCGATATCGGAAACCACACCTTAAATATTTATAACGACATAACAGTTGAAAAAGGAATTTTAAATTTTGCCAACGATATCGATGCCGATTTAATTTGCTTAAACACACACGGACGCAGAGGTCTTGCACATTTATTTAACGGAAGTATTGGTGAAGATATTGCCAATAAAGCCCTAAAACCAGTTATTACCTTTAAATTGATATAAAAAAAGCCACGTAATTACGTGGCTTTTTTGATTTTGATGACCTACAAGGATTCGAACCTTGACAGACAGTACCAAAAACTGTAGTGCTACCGTTACACCATAGGTCAAAATCGGATGCAAATTTAAGGCAAAGATTTTATCGGAGCAAATTATTTATTAAAAATTTTTATGACTTTTTTATAAAAGCATCGCAATGAATCACTTTATAAAATTCAGCTATATTTACTAAATTCGCAATCTGATAAAATTTTAATTCTATGACTTCAAATTCTTATACCAAGTGGAATATTATATTAGGTTGGGTAGCCTTTGCTATTGCCTTAGTAACTTACACTTTAACTCTTGAACCTACAGTTAGTTTTTGGGACTGTGGCGAATACATTTCTACTTCGGTAAAGCTTGAAGTTGGACACCCGCCAGGAGCGCCACTTTATCAAATGCTTGGCGCATTTTTTGGATTATTTACTTCTGATGTCACTCAATTGGCTTATGTCATGAATTTCATGTCTGCTTTAGCAAGTGCCTTCACTATTTTATTTCTTTTTTGGACCATTACTTATTTTGCTAAAAAACTAATAAATTCAAACGAAGAAAAAATTGAAAACTCTATAATTATTTTAGGCAGTGGATTGGTTGGTTCACTAGCATATACCTTTTCAGACAGTTTTTGGTTTAGTGCTGTTGAAGCAGAAGTTTATGCCATGTCATCATTTTTAATGGCACTGTTATTTTGGCTAGGTTTACGTTGGATTGATGAAATTGATAAACCAATGGGAAATAAATGGCTATTACTAATTAGTTTTGTTGTAGGGTTATCGTTTGGAGTTCATATTTTGTCTTTATTGGTTATTCCAGCAATCGTTTACATTTTTCTGCTTAAAAAATACGAAATCAATACGTTTGTTAAATTTATAATTGCCAATGTTATTGCTATTATTGTTTTAATTTTTGTATTTAAATTACTATTTCCCTACACCCTTAAATTCTTTAGTGCTTCCGAAATCTTCTTTGTTAATTCAATAGGATTACCATTTAACTCGGGAAGTATCATTGCCTTATTGGTTTTAATAGCTGGTTTTTACTACAGCCTGCAATACACACGAAAAACAGGAAAAGTAGTTGCAAATACTGCAATCTTATCCATTTTATTTGTAATGATTGGATTTTCTTCGTGGTTAATGCTTCCTATTAGAGCCAATGCAAACACTACCATAAATGAAAACAATCCATCAAGTGCCCGTGAATTACTGGCTTACTACAATCGCGAACAATACGGAGATGCCAATGTTTTTTACGACACGTATTATTCGGTGGTTTTTGATAGAGAATTGGATGAAGACCAGCCCTATGTTGATGAAAAACCAAAATACGAAAAAGATGAAGCCTCCGGAAAATATGTAATTGTAAATAATTATAAAAATGCATCGCCAAATTACAGCGATAAACACAAAGGGTTTATTCCAAGAATGGTAAATCCTGCTGCTATTAGAAATTATAAAGCAATTGCAGGAATCGGCAAATCAACAGAGCGCAGACCAACCTTTGGCGAAAACATCTACTTTATGATTAATTACCAGTTTGGATACATGTATGCCCGATATTTTATGTGGAATTTTGTAGGTAAACAAAGTGATGAACAAGGATACTTGGATATCCAAAATGGAAATTGGCTAAGCGGCATTAATTTTATTGATGAAATGCGATTAGGCCCACAATCAGATTTACCAAGTGATATAGCCAACAATAAAGGAAGAAACACCTATTATTTCTTACCTTTTATCCTTGGTTTTCTAGGCGTATTTTATCAGCTTAAAAAAGATAAAAACAATTTTTATCCATTACTTTTATTCTTTGCTTTTACCGGTTTGGCTATCATCTTTTACACCAATCCGAAACCGTTTGAACCGCGCGAACGCGATTATGCCGTTGTGGGATCATTCTATATTTTTGCAATATGGATAGGTCTTGGTGTTTTAGCACTTTTCGATTCAATTAAAAAATACAGTTCATCAAAAGCAACTGCAATTGCATTAGTTGCTATTTCATTACTGGCTGTTCCTGCCTTGATGGCTAAAGAAAATTGGGACGATCATGACAGGTCAAACAGATTTACCACCAATTTTGTAGCAAAAACCTATCTAGATTCTTGCGATGAACATGCCATTATGTTCACCATCGGAGATAATGACACGTTTCCGCTTTGGTATTTACAAGAAGTAGAAAACTACAGAACCGATTTAAAATTAATAAACACCAGTTTATTTAATACCGATTGGTACATCGATCAGATGAAACGCAAAACGTATGAAGCCGATCCAATACCCGGTATTCTAACACACGAACATTACAAACACGGTTCTTTAGAAGTTGCTTATCACGTTCCAAGAACCGAAAGCAGAATAGACATCAAAGATTTTATGAAATGGATCGCTTCTTCTGATGAAGCAACCTATGTAGAAACCAATAATGGTCATAAAGAAAAAACATATCCAACTAATAAAATAAGATTGTATGTTGATAAAGATGCCGTTTTAAAAAATAAAATAGTTCCCGAAAAATATGCAGATTCAATTGTTTCTCATATCGATATTGATATTGATGAAAATGGTATTTCAAAAAGCAGGATTTTAATGCTCGATATATTAGCACATAATGATTGGAAACATCCTATTTATTTTACTGGAGGAAGTCAAGATGATGAAGAATACATTTGGCTTAAAGATTACCTGCAATTAGATGGAACTGCCTATAAATTTGTTCCAATAAAAACAAGTAACAAAGATAAATCGGCATTTGATATGGGACATATAGATACAGAATCTATGTATCAAAAAGTATTAAAGTGGAACTGGGATATTATGAGTAATCCTAATATGTACCTCGATGTAGAGTCGCGTAAAAACTCTGTTACCTTACGCAACAATTTAATTCGATTGGCCGATGTATTAATTTCAGAAAACCAGTATAAAAAAGCCGAGCAAATTCTTGATTTATCAATAGAAAAAATGCCAATTGAACGATATGGACATTACGGAATGGTTTTAGGGTATATAGAATCGTATTATATGATTGAAAAACCCGAAAAAGCTCGAAAAATTGCTGAACTTCTAATAGGTAAATTTCAAGAAAACCTCTTGTATTACAGCAAGTTTAACGAGTTCTTTTTGGATAAAATTTTTGATGAAATTGAAACTAATGTACTTATGTACAGAAATATAGCTGAAGTTGTTAATCGTTATGAAGATGAAAAATACGCAAAAACTGTTAATGAAAATTTTACCAACTATATTAAATTATTTTCAGATAAAATTGAAAATTAAACCATATTAATGTCACTCTACTTAGTTAAAACTCCAAATCTTATCAAGAAACTTTTCAATAGATTGGTTTGGAGTTTTAACACCTCAGAAAAAGTACTTTTCTTAACTTTTGATGATGGTCCAACACCAGAAATAACCCCTTTTATTTTAAAAACACTCAAACAGTATAATGCACAAGCAACATTCTTTTGCGTTGGTGAAAACATCCAAAAACATCCAGAAGTTTTTCAAGAAATTATCGGTAAAAATCATGCCATTGGCAATCATACTTTTAATCATTTAAAAGGATGGAAAACAACTAATTATAATTATATTAACAATACAGACAAAGCACAATTAACAATTGAAAAGTTTAAAAAAACCAAACTAAAACTTTTTAGACCTCCATATGGCAAAATAGGATATTTTCAATCTAAAAAGTTACTTTCAAAAGGTTATAAAATAATTATGTGGGATGTATTAAGTGGTGATTTTGACTCTAACATTACCAAAGAAAAAGTACTTTCTAACGTACTTAAAAATTCAACCAATGGAAGTATTATAGTTTTTCACGATCATCAAAAAGCATTCGATAATTTAAAATTTACATTACCAAAAGTTCTAGAGTACTTTAATGTTAAAGGTTATCGTTTTGAAGCTATTAAATAAACTGCAGTAGCGTTTCAGTAAGTTGTTCTGAAGGAATTTCACCCGATTGGCGCCATTTCATAACTCCGTCTTTATAAATAACATAAGTTAAATTTCCTTTAATTTTTAAAGCATCTGCCAACAACTCGTTTTTGGCAATATCAATTTTAATAATACGAGCATTAGAACCTATTTGAGATGCCACCTCTTTTAAAACTTCAACAATTTTAGGCAAATTAGAACCGTTTTGGTAAAAATTGATAAGAACAGGCGATTCTGTTTTAATTAATGTTCCAAATTTTGTCATCATTAAAATAATAAGTACTTTCAAATATACAATTTTATCAATTCAAAACACATGCTTACCTTCTTAACATATTAAATTAAGTATTCGTATTTTTGAATTTCAATTAACTTAACATCATGCCACAAAAAAAACTATTTCTACTCGATGCGTATGCATTAATTTTTAGAGGATATTACGCATTTATAAAAAATCCCAGAATTAATTCAAAAGGTATGGATACTTCAGCCATTCTTGGATTCATGAATTCATTGATTGATGTTATTAAGCGCGAAAATCCAGATCATTTAGCTGTGGCTTTTGATAAAGGAGGTTCTGATATGCGAAATGAAATTTTTCCAGACTACAAAGCAAATCGCGATGAAACCCCCGAAGCTATTAAAATTGCTGTACCATACATACATCAGTTGTTAGAAGCCATGCATATTCCCATTATTGAAAAAAGCGGTTTTGAAGCAGATGATTTAATTGGAACCATAGCTAAACAAGCCGAAAAAGAAGGATATCAGGTTTATATGGTTACACCGGATAAGGACTTTGCTCAGTTAGTTACCGACAATATATTTATGTATCGCCCAGCGCGTATGGGTAACGGAATTGAAATTTGGGGCATTAATGAAGTAAAAGAAAAATTTGAAGTTGACCACCCTTTACAAGTAATTGACTATTTAGGCATGATGGGGGATTCTGTTGATAATTTCCCTGGATTACCTGGTGTAGGCGATAAAACTGCTAAGAAATTCATAAAAGAATACGGCAGTTTAGAAAACCTCTTAGCAAACACACATGAACTGAAAGGAAAATTAAAAGAAAATATTGAGGCAAATAAAGAATTGGGGATACTTTCAAAAAAATTAGCCACCATCATTACCGATTGTCCTGTTCAATTCAACGAAACTGATTATGAACTTTCACAACCCGATTTTGAAAAAACAACATCCCTATTTCAAGAATTAGAATTTCGACGTTTAGCCGAAAATTTCTTCCAATTTTTTAAAGAACGAGGTTTACTAATTGAAAACAAGCAAAATAATTTAACAAAACTTGAAACAACAGAGCTTACAACTGAATCTCATCAGTTTGATTTGTTTGCTCCCTCAACAAATCAAAACATACAAAATACACAAAGTGGTTATAAGAACATTAATAATACTGAGCATTTTTACCAAATTGCAGACACTCCTATTGCTCGCAAATTGCTGGTAAATTATTTAACTAACCAAAAATCGGTGTGTTTTGATACCGAAACTAGTGGCTTGGATATATTTGAATCTGAGTTAATTGGCATTGCATTTTCATATGAAAAAGGGAAAGGATACTACGTTCCATTTCCAGAAAGTCAAGATGAAACTAAAAAGATTTTAGAAGAATTTAAACCATTTTTTGAAAGTGAATCTATAGAAAAAATAGGCCAAAATTTAAAGTTTGATTTAAAGGTTTTAATGAAATACGGTATAGAAATAAAAGGACCTCAATTTGATACTATGCTTGCGCATTACCTCATCAATCCTGATATGCGCCACAATATGGATGTTTTAGCAGAAACATACCTAAATTATCAACCTGTACCTATAGAAGAATTAATTGGAAAAAAAGGAAAAAGTCAACTTTCTATGCGTTCTGTTGATTTGCAAAAAGTAAAGGAATATGCTGTAGAAGATGCCGATATTACTTTTCAGTTAAAACAACTGTTTGAAAAAGAATTAGCTAAAAACAACTTAACCAACTTGTTTATAAAAATAGAAATGCCCTTAATAGAAGTATTAGCAGCTATGGAATTTGAAGGCATCAAAGTAGATACATCTTTTTTAAAAGAACTTTCAAAAGAACTTACCGGTGACATTTTAAAACTTGAAAAACATATTTACGAGCAAGCTGGAGAAACCTTTAATTTAGCATCTCCAAAACAACTTGGAATTGTACTGTTCGAAAATCTAAAATTAGTAGACAAACCTAAAAAAACAAAAACTGGTCAGTATGCAACCGGCGAAGAAATTTTAGTCAATTTAACCGATAAACATCCAATTATCAATAACATTTTAGAATGGCGATCGCTGATTAAACTTCAAAATACATATGTTGATTCACTTCCCAATGAGGTACATAAAAAAACAGGAAGAATACACACCACTTTTAGTCAGGCAGTAGCAGCTACTGGAAGGTTGAGCTCTAACAACCCTAACCTTCAAAACATACCAATTAGAACTGAACGAGGAAGAGAAATTAGAAAAGCTTTTGTACCTAAAAATGAGAACTACATATTAGCTTCTGCTGATTATTCGCAAATTGAATTGCGATTAATTGCAGACATGAGTGGCGACCCAACCATGGTTCAGGCATTTAAAAACGGCGAAGATATTCATAAATCAACCGCATCAAAAGTTTTTAATGTTCCGTTAAACGAGGTGACAAAAGAGCAAAGAAGTCATGCTAAGACAGTAAATTTTGGAATTATTTACGGTGTTTCTTCCTTTGGTTTAAGTCAACAAACAGATTTAACCCGAACTGAATCTAAAGAACTAATCGATACCTATTTTAAAACATATCCAAGTTTAAAATCATTTATTGATAAACAAATTGCTTTTGCACGTGAACATGGTTATGTTGAAACACTTTTGGGCAGAAGACGTTACTTGCACAATATCAACTCGCAAAACCACATAGTAAAATCTGCTGATGAGCGCAACGCCATTAATGCTCCAATTCAAGGTAGTGCAGCAGATATTATAAAAATAGCGATGATAAACATTTTTAAAAGTTTCAAAAAAAATCAATTTAAATCAAAAATGTTATTACAAGTGCATGATGAATTGGTGTTTGATATTCACAAAGATGAACAAGAAATAGTATTACCAATTATTAAATCAACGATGGAAAATGCCTATAAATTGAGCTTTCCATTAACTGTTGATATTGGCATTGGAACTGATTGGCTACAAGCACATTAATTTTTTGCAATTAGACTGTTTTACTGTTTGTTAAATCGATAATTAATTTTACCTTTGCAAACCCTTAGTGAAGGGAAAAAATTATTGTTTAACAATTACAAAAACTAATAGTGTGAGCACATTAAGTTACAAAACAGTATCAGCAAACAAAAACACCGTTACCAAAGAGTGGTTAGTTGTTGATGCGGACGGACATTCATTGGGTCGTTTAGCCTCTAAAGTGGCAATGCTAATCAGAGGGAAATACAAGACCAACTACACTCCTCACGTAGATTGCGGTGACAACGTTATCGTGATAAACGCTGAAAAAATCAACCTTACTGGAAAAAAATGGGACGACAAAGTTTATGTTCGTCACACAGGATATCCAGGCGGACAAAGAACTTTAACAGCTAAAGAGATGCATCAAAAAGACAACACTCGCGTTGTAGAGAAAGCTATTAAAGGGATGTTACCTAAAAATAAATTAGGAAGCGCTTTGTTCAGAAATTTATATGTATATGCAGGCGCTGAGCACCAACAAACTGCTCAAACTCCTAAATTAATTAACTTAAACGACTTAAGATAATGGAAGTAGTACATAAAATAGGTAGAAGAAAAACAGCCGTTGCGCGTGTTTATGTTTCTAAAGGAAATGGAAATGTAGTTATCAACAAAAGAGATTTAAATAACTACTTAACAACTGCTTCATTACAATACAAAGTAAAGCAGCCATTAGTATTAACTGGCACTGAAAACGAATACGATGTAAAAGTAAACGTATACGGTGGTGGAGTTACAGGGCAAGCAGAAGCAATTCGTTTAGGTATTTCAAGAGCTTTAATTGCTATTAACGAAGAGTTTAGAGCAATTTTAAAACCAGAAGGATTGTTAACAAGAGATCCAAGAATGGTTGAGCGTAAGAAATTCGGTCAGAAAAAAGCTCGTAAGAGATTCCAATTCTCTAAACGTTAATATTTGGCGATGGATTTTTTTATCCATCTCCTTAAAACAGATCATTGAAAAAATTAATAAAATTGTCGTTATTCATAAAAAATGAAAGTTTAGCATCCAAATAGGTAAGACTGAGCAATCACTACTTACCTATTGCTAACTCGACGGAACGTAAACTAAATCAAAAAAATGACAAACATTGTAATTAAAGAATTACTTGACGCAGGTGTACACTTCGGACACCTAACAAGAAAATGGAACCCAAACATGGCTCCATACATTTATACTGAGCGTAACGACGTTCATATAATTGACCTTTACAAAACAGCTGCTAAAATTGAAGAAGCAGGAGAAGCGCTTAAAAAAATTGCTGCATCAGGAAGAAAAATACTTTTCGTAGCTACTAAAAAACAAGCTAAAGACATCGTTGCCGATAAAGCACAAGCTGTAAACATGCCTTACATTACAGAAAGATGGCCTGGCGGAATGTTAACCAACTTTGTTACCATCCGTAAAGCAGTTAAAAAAATGTCATCAATTGACCGTATGAAAGTTGATGGTTCATTCGACGCTTTATCAAAAAGAGAAAAATTACAAATCGATCGATTAAGAGCTAAATTAGAAAAGAACTTAGGTTCTATTGCTGATATGACGCGTTTACCTGGTGCTATTTTTATCGTAGATACTAAAAACGAACACATTGCAGTTGCTGAAGCGTTGAATTTAGGTATTCCAATTTTTGCGATGGTTGATACCAACTCAGATCCTCGTCCAATTGATTATGTAATTCCTTCAAACGATGACGCATCAAAATCAATCGAGAAAATCTTAAGTTATATCACCGAAGCGATTGCTGAAGGTTTAGCTGATAGAAAAGAGGAACCAAAAGAAACAAAAGAAGTTAAAGTAGAGAAAAAATCTTCTAAAAAAGAAACTAAAGTAGTTGAAGTTGAAGAAGACGATACTGATAACGAAGAATAATTCTAATTAAAATAAAAAGACAATGGCAAATATTACAGCCGCAGAGGTAAATAAATTAAGACAGACTACAGGTGCTGGAATGATGGATTGCAAAAAAGCATTGGTTGAAGCTGAAGGCGATTTTGAATTAGCAATTGAAATCCTACGTAAAAAAGGACAAAAAGTTGCTGCTAACAGAGCCGATAGAGAATCAACAGAAGGTGCAGTTATTGCTAAAGTAAATGATGCTAAAAATACTGGAGTTATAATATCGTTAAACTGTGAAACAGATTTCGTAGCTAAAAATGATAATTTCGTTGCGTTAGCAAATCAGTTTGCAGAAATCGCATTGAATTATGATTCTAAAGAAGACTTCTTAAACGCTAAATTTGATACTATTTCAGTTGCAGAGAAATTAATTGAGCAAACTGGTGTAATTGGTGAAAAAATTGAAATTGGTGCTTTTGAAAAAATTAACGCTCCTTTTGTAGGTTTTTACATCCACGCAGGTAACAAAATTTCAACTTTAGTAGGTTTATCCGCTAATGTTGAAGGTGCAGAAACTGTTGCAAAAGATGTTTCGATGCAAGCAGCAGCTATGAACCCAGTTGCTTTAGATGAAGCTTCTGTCGATCAATCAGTAATTGATAAAGAAATCGAAATTGCTAAAGATGTATTACGTCAAGAAGGTAAACCTGAAGCGATGTTAGACAATATTGCAAAAGGCAAATTACAACGTTTCTTTAAAGACAATACTTTAGTGAATCAAGATTTTATTAAAGACAACAAATTAAGTGTAGCTCAATATGTTAAATCAATTGGCGATGTAAAAGTAGTTAGCTTTAAACGCGTTGCTCTAGGGTAATTCAATCTGATATAAATTTTAAAACCACGTTTTTACGTGGTTTTTTTATTTTAATACCTAAACCCTAATTACTATATTTGTTAAACTTTCCTTAACATATGAAATATAAAAGAATATTACTCAAACTAAGCGGCGAATCCTTAATGGGAGATCGTCAATACGGAATAGACCCAAAACGATTATCTGAATACGCTGTAGAAATTAAAGAATTGGTAGACCAAGGTGTTGAAATTGCCATTGTAATTGGTGGCGGAAATATTTTTAGAGGAGTGGCAGGTGCTGGAAATGGAATTGATAGAGTTCAGGCAGATTATATGGGAATGCTAGCTACTATTGTAAATGGGTTAGCCCTTCAAAGTGCTATAGAAGATAAAGGAATTAAAACACGACTCCAAACTGCCATCAAAATGGAACAAATAGCAGAACCATTTATTAAAAGAAGAGCCGTACGTCATTTAGAAAAAGGCCGCGTAGTTATTTTTGGGGCAGGAACCGGAAATCCATATTTTACTACCGATACTGCAGCCGTTTTAAGAGCTATTGAAATAAGTGCTGATGCCATTTTAAAAGGAACACGTGTTGACGGAATATATACTGCTGATCCTGAAAAAGATCCATCGGCAACAAAATATGATACCCTATCGTTTAATGATGCCATCTCAAAAAATTTAAAAATAATGGATACTACAGCTTTTACGCTAAGTCAGGAAAATAAATTACCCATTATAGTTTTTGATATGAACAAAAAAGGAAACTTAATAAAACTCGTTTCTGGAGAAAATATTGGAACTACCGTTCAAGACTAAATTTAAAATTTATTTTTTTATTAAATTTGAACTCTAAAATACTTGTATGGAAGACATCGATTTTATTATAGACAGTACAGAAGAATTAATGAATAATGCAATTATTCATTTAGAAAATGAATTTAAAAATATTAGAGCAGGTAAAGCTTCACCTGCTATGTTAATGGGTGTTAAAGTAGATTACTACGGAACGCTAACTCCAATTAGTCAGGTTGCTAATTTAAACACACCAGATGCTAGAACTATTATGGTTCAGCCTTGGGAGAAAAAATTAATTCCAGAAATTGAAAAAGCTATTTTAATTGCCAATCTTGGATTTAATCCAATGAATAACGGGGAAAATATCATTATAAATGTACCTGTTTTAACCGAAGAACGCAGAAGAGAATTAGTTAAACAAGCTAAAGCAGTTGCTGAAGACACCAAAGTTGGTATCAGAAATGACCGCAGAAACGCTATGAATGACATCAAAAAAACAGATGCTTCTGAAGACATGAAGAAAAATGCCGAAGTTGATATTCAAGATTTAACCGATAAATTTATTAAAATAGTTGATGAACATTTTAACATCAAGGAAAAAGAAATTATGACTGTATAATTTTTTGTTAAAACACTTAATTAAAGCACTTTTAAAGTGCTTTTTTTATACATTCACTTTAAATTTTATATATGCGGATTTTAACGTTGCTATTGTTTGTGTTTCCTGCTTTTCTGATGGCGCAATACAAGTACATCGGTGTCATTAAAAATGTTAAAACAAAAGAACCACTTTCATATACAAACATACATACCAATGATAGTAAACTATATTACAGTAACTCTAAGGGGCAGTTTGAAATCCAATCAAACAATCGATTAAAAACTTTAAGCGTTTCATATGTAGGATTCCACACCAAATCAATAAATATTGAAGAAAACAACCGTTTTTATGAAATTCTTTTAGAACCGAAAACAGAAAGTTTGAATGAAGTAGTAATTCAGGCAAGTGAAAATGAATCAATAAAAATTATTAAAAACGTAATCAATAATGAACCATTAAATAATTTGTTAAAAAATCTAGATTCATACTACTATAAAGCCTATAATAAAACTGTAATCAGTGCCGATTCGGATTCTATCTCTTCTAAAATTGATACCATTTTTAAATATGAAAATGGAAAACGAGTGCTTAAAAAAATAGATTCGACTAATTTTAAATTTAAAAATACACTTAAAAAGCGCCATTTATATCTAAGTGAAAATATATCTCAATTTCATTATAAGAATGGCAATGAAGTAAAGGAAGAAGTTCTGGCAACACGAATGGCAGGTTTTAAACAACCTTTTTACGAAATGCTATCGCTAAATTTTTCAAATTTCAACATCTACGATGAACTGTTAGTTTTAGCGGGGTCAAAATACATAAATCCCATTACCAACAATGGGTTAAAAGAATATCGCTATAAAATAATTGACACGTTAAATCAAGGTACAAATACAATGTATTTGGTTCATTTTAAACCAAAGAAAAATAAAGAAAACGCAGAATTAGAAGGCTTGCTGTTTATTGATTCTGAAAGATTTACCATTACAAAAGCTGTCTTAGAGTTAAAAGGTTTGATTTACGTAAAACTAACGCAAGACTTTGAGTATGATAATCGTATTTCTAACTGGTTTGAATCGCAAAAAGAGCTTGTGATATCAAAAGGTGAGTCTGAAAAAAATGTGTCGCTGTTTGGAGGTATGGTAAAATTCCAAAACAGTAATGATACTATAAATAGAAACAGAAAAACCCCTTCAGATTTTGTAAAGTTTATATCAAAAACTATAAATTCTGATATTGAATTTAATAAACAACTTTTAACATCAAGTTTTTCTGAAAAAATTAAAATTAACGAACTGGCTCATAAAAAACCTGAAACTTATTGGAATCAATTCAGAAAAGACAGTATCTCTAAAAGGGAAATAAGAACCTACGAAATTATAGATAGTATAGCACTAAAAAACAAAGTAGAATACAAACTAGAGCTGGCTAGAGAATTGTTAAAAGGCTATTACCCTACCAAATATTTTAATATAGAGCTTAGCAAAATTATTGCGTTAAATCAGTTCGAAGGATTGCGTTTGGGATTGGGTGGAGAAACCAACAAGCGAATTTCAGAAAAAATTAAACTGGAAGGGTATTTGGCATACGGCACTAAAGACCATGATTTTAAATACCATTATGGTATCTCTACCAGGTTAAGCAAGTATCACAATTCATGGGTTGGACTTAATTATTCGTACGACTTAAAAGAAGCAGCAGCCTTAGATTTTATGCTCGAAAACAACAGTTTTTCGTTGATAAATCCTAGAAATTTAAATATTTATGATTTTTATAAGTACGACACCTATGCGTTAAACTTCACATACGACATACAATCAAATTTCGAGTCAAAATTTAGATTATCAACCGGCAATTACAAAACAGTATTTGATTATGCCTTAAATAATGAAGGTAATTTTTTAGAATCCTACAAACTAACGTTACTAACTGCTGGTTTTCTGTATAGTCCGTTTTCTGAATACATGCGAACCCCCGATGGTAAACGAAAAATAGCTAATGGAAATACCGATTTTCTTTTTCAAGCAACGCAAAGTTTTGATGGATTTTTAGAAGGTGAACTAAATTTTATCAGATTTATTTTTAGGGCCAACCATCGAATTCTGTTTTACAAAGACAATTTTTTGTATTTATTAGTTCAGGGAGGAATTGTAAAAGGCGATGCTCCAATTACACATTTATTTAATGCTACACCTAATTACACTTTAAAACATCCTTGGATAAAACGAGTAACTTTTGGAGGAAAAAACAGCTTTGAAACCATGCAGTATAACGAGTTTTTATCTGACAATTACCTTATGTTTCAGGTTCATCAACACATTAGAAAATTTAATATAGGTTCTATTAAACCTCAAGTAACGCTTATTTCAAGGGCTGCAATTGGCGATTTATCATCAAAAGAAAACCATCAGTTAATTCAGTTTAAAACCATGGAAAAAGGTTATTTTGAAAGTGGTTTAGAACTTAACAACTTATTTAAAGGATTTGGAGCAAGTGCTTTTTATAGGTATGGACCTTATCAATACCAAAACATTAGCAATAATATAGCTTTAAAAGTTACCTATAAGTTAAGCCTAGGCTTTTAAGAAAGCTTTGTTCAATTTTTGTACATTTGCAAAAATTTAATCAATGGGGATTTGGAATCATATAGCGCGTTTTATTCTTACTAAACGCTACTTAATTTTAGTATTTATAGCTGCAATTACAGTATTTCTAGCATCGCAAATGAAATACATGCAATTTACGCACACTGAAGCTAATTTATTGCCTGAAGATCATGAAGTAAACATTACTTATAATGAATTTTTAAAAGTTTTTGGAGAAGAAGGTAATATTGTGATTTTAGCTGTTCAAGATCCGCAACTATTTACTCCTGAAAAATTTAATCACTGGACACAACTATCGAATAAACTTAAAACATTTGATGAGGTTGAGTTAACTGTTGCCTTAGCCGATATTAAAAAGTTAGTTAAAGATGATGAGCAAGAAAAATTTGTTCCAGAGCCTTTAATAAAAGGAGACTTACATACGATAGAAGAAATCCAGGCTATTAAGAAAGAGGTATTTGAGCAACTGCCATTTTACGATAATTTCTTGTATAATAAAGAAACTAAAACCATTAGAACAATGGTTTATCTTAAAAAAGACATTATCAATACTAAAATTCGTGAGCGATTTATTTTAGATGTTTTTATTCCGCTTATAAAAGATTTTGAAAAAGATTCTGGTTTAAAAGTTCACGTTTCTGGAATGCCTTACATAAGAACTCTCAATTCTCAAAATATTATCGATGAAATGGGAATGTTTGTTGGATTGGCATTGATAATTACAACACTTATTTTCTTTTTATTTTTTCGATCGTTCAGAGCAACTGCTATCACTTTATTAGTTGTTAGTATTGGAGTCGTTTGGGCTTTTGGTTTTATTGGATTAATGCGTTATGAAATAACTGTTTTAACGGCTTTAATTCCCCCATTAATTATTGTTATTGGAGTGCCAAATGCTATATTTTTAATCAATAAATATCAACAAGAAATAAAAATACACGGCAATCAGGCTAAATCTTTAATAAGAGTAATTTCAAAAATTGGAAACGCTTCGTTTTTAACAAATATTACAACGGCATCCGGATTTGCCACCTTTATGTTTACCAACAGTCAGTTATTACGTGAGTTTGGTATAATAGCCTCAATTAATATTATGGCAATATTTTTATTGTCCATTTTATTGATTCCGATTATATACAGTTTTATGAACATTCCTAAAAGGAAACACTTAAAACATTTAGAACGCAAATGGATTGGAGCAATAGTTGCTTGGATGGAACGCATGGTAAAAAACCATCGATTTGCAATTTACGCTACTGTTACAGGCTTAATTATTATTAGCATGATTGGTATTTATTTGATACGGATTTCTGGAAGTATTATTGAAGATATGCCAAAGGGAAAACCGTTTTTTAAAGATATTATTTTCTTTGAAAAAGAATTCGGTGGAATAATGCCTCTTGAAATTTTAATTGATACCAAAGAAAAAAATGGCGTTCTAAAACTATCTAACCTAAAACGTATAGAAAAGCTTCAGGAAGAAATTGATGAAATACCAGAATTATCAAAACCTATATCCATTGTAAATGCAGTAAAATACTCTAAACAGGCGTATTATAATGGCAATCCAAAATATTATCAATTACCAACATCTATTGAAAAGAACTTCATTTTATCATATATAAAAAATTCGGCCACTGACATGAATGGCCTTAATAATTTTGTTGATTCAACTGGTAGATACATTCGTATAACAACCTTTATGAAAGATATTGGGACAGATAAAATGGAAAAAATTGAAGAACGTTTATGGGGTAAGATTAATCGTGAATTTCCAAAAGAACGATACAGTGTAACTATGACCGGCAAAGCCTTGGTATTCCTAAAAGGAACTAATTACTTGGTTAACAATCTTGTTATTTCACTTTCATTGGCCATTGTGCTCATTTCCTTATTTATGGCTTTTATGTTTAGGTCGTTTAGAATGATAATAATTTCCATCATACCAAATATTTTTCCGCTATTATTTACTGCGGGTTTAATGGGCTATTTTGGTATTCCAATTAAACCATCAACAATTTTAGTATTTAGTATTGCGTTTGGTATTTCGGTTGATGATACTATTCACTTTTTAGCTAAATACCGACAAGAACTTATTGCTAATAATTGGGAAATAAATAAATCGGTTTTTGCGGCTTTAAAAGGTACCGGTATTAGCATGTTTTATACATCAGTTGTGCTTTTCTTCGGATTTTTAGTGTTTATTGTATCAAGCTTTGGAGGAACCATTGCTCTTGGTGGGTTGGTTTCTATTACGCTTTTGGTTGCGATGCTTTCAAACTTAATATTATTGCCATCGCTGTTATTATCGCTAGAATCGTTTATTGCTAACAAACAAACATTCAAAGAACCAGCTATTGAAATTGATCTAATTGAAATTGATGAAGAAGAATTTGAGAACAATAAGTAATTGTATAAAAAATATCAAAACAATATCTTTGCAAATTGCAAAACAAACAATAATTAATATCAAATGAAAAGAAGTAGTGTTGCTAAATTGTTAAAATCTGATACGTTTCAACAAGATGTTAAAATTAAAGGTTGGGTAAGAACCTTTAGAAGCAATCGTTTTATTGCTCTTAACGATGGTTCAACCATTAACAATATACAATGTGTTGTTGACTTTGAAAATTTTGACGAAACTTTGTTAAAAAGAGTCACTACCGGAGCGGCCATTCAAATTAAAGGAACTTTAGTAGAAAGCCAAGGTAAAGGTCAAAATATAGAAATACAAGTAACAGATTTAAAGATTCTAGGCGATTCAGATCCTGAAATATATCCTATACAACCCAAACAACATAGTTTAGAGTTCTTAAGAGAAAATGCTCACTTACGAGTAAGAACTAATACTTTTGCCGCTGTAATGCGTGTACGTTCGACTTTGTCGTATGCCATTCATAAGTATTTTACTGATAACGGTTTTTACAATGTTCACACACCAATAATTACAGGTTCTGATGCAGAAGGCGCTGGTGAAATGTTTACAGTAACTACTCTTGATTTAAACAAATTACCCAAAGGAGAAGATGGAAAAATAAATTTCAAAGAAGATTTCTTTGGAAAAAACACTAATTTAACCGTATCTGGTCAGTTAGAAGCAGAAACCTTTGCAATGGCATTAAGTAAAGTGTATACGTTTGGACCAACATTTAGAGCTGAAAACTCTAACACTTCTAGACATTTAGCTGAGTTTTGGATGATTGAACCCGAAGTTGCTTTTAACGATTTAATGGACAATATGGATTTAGCCGAAGATTTTATTAAATACGTTATAAAATATGCTATGGAAAATTGTGTTGATGATTTGGCATTTTTAGAACAACGATTGATTCAAGAAGATAAATCAAAACCGCAGCAACAACGTTCTGAGATGAACCTGCTCGATAAACTAAACTTTGTTTTAGAAAATAACTTTAAACGTGTTAGTTATACAGAAGCTATCGATATTTTAAAAAATTCAACACCTAATAAAAAGAAAAAATTCCAGTATATCATTAATGAATGGGGCGCCGATTTACAAAGTGAACATGAGCGTTTTCTAGTAGAACAACACTTTAAATGTCCGGTAATCCTTTTTGATTATCCTGCAAAAATAAAAGCCTTTTACATGCGCTTAAACGATGATGGAAAAACCGTTAGAGCAATGGATGTATTATTCCCAGGAATTGGAGAAATAGTAGGCGGCTCACAACGTGAAGAGCGCTACGATATCCTTAAAGCAAAAATGGAAGCCAATCATATTGATGAAAACGAATTATGGTGGTATTTAGATACTCGTAAATTTGGAACTGCTGTTCACAGCGGTTTTGGATTAGGTTTTGAACGTTTGGTTCAATTTGTTACGGGTATGGGCAATATCAGAGATGTTATTCCTTTTCCACGCACACCACAAAACGCCGAGTTTTAGAAAGCAACTCATACTATTATAAGAGAAAATCTATCGGTTTTCTCTTTTTTTTTGCTTCAAATCCTTAACATCTTTTACTATCTTTGTTTTATATGTTAAAGCAGAGTTTACAACAAAAATTACTTCAAAAATTATCTCCTCAGCAAATACAACTGATGAAGATGATTCAACTTCCTACACTTGCTTTTGAACAACGTATCAAACAAGAGTTGGAAGAAAATCCTGCTTTAGAAAGTGAGTATCAAGAATCAGAAGAAGAAAACTACAACGACACTTCACCAGAAGACTATGATAATGAAGAAAACGAAATCATAAATACAGAAGATATTAATATAGACGAGTATTTAAGTGATGATGAAATTCCCGACTATAAATTACACGCCAATAATTATGCCGCCGATGATGAAGAAAAACATATTCCGCATGTGGCTGGCACATCGTTTAGTCAATACCTAAAAACACAATTACACTCCTATCGATTTAACGAAAAGGAAGAACAAATTGTAGACTTTTTAATAGGTAGTTTGGATGATGCTGGGTATTTAAGACGTGATTTGTTAGATATTGTTGATGATTTAGCATTTACGTTAAATATATATTCTGATGAGGAAGAAGTTGAACGACTATTAAAAATTATTCAAAATTTAGAACCCTATGGCATCGGCGCCCGTGATTTACAAGAATGTTTAATTATTCAATTGTATCACAAAAATCAATCTAAGTCACGCGATTTGGCAATTAAAATACTTGAAAACTCTTTCGATCATTTTGCGAAAAAACATTACAACAAGTTAATGATTAAACACAATATGGATGAAGATGATTTACGCGATGTGATTTCTGATATTTCAAAACTTAATCCAAAACCAGGTAGCTCTTATGTAGGAACAACCAAAATGGTTGAACAAATTATTCCAGATTTTACTGTCCGAATTGTTGAAAATGAATTAGAATTATTTTTAAATGCAAGAAATGCTCCTGAACTTCATATATCATCAGAATACAGCAATATGTTGCGATCGTACAAGGAAAGTACAGAAAAATCTAAATCTCAAAAAGAGGCTGTTTTGTTTATCAAACAAAAATTAGATTCGGCAAAATGGTTTATTGATGCCATAAAACAACGCCAACAAACGTTGATGATCACCATGGATGCCATTGTTCAACATCAAAAAGAATATTTTTTAACAGGAGATGAGCGCAATTTAAAACCTATGATTTTAAAAGATATTGCTGATAAAATTGAGATGGATGTATCAACCGTTTCTCGTGTTGCTAACAGTAAATACGTAGCAACCCCTTACGGAACGAAACTTATTAAAGATTACTTTTCAGAATCGATGAAAAATGCTGAGGGCGAAGATGTATCAACCCTAGAAATTAAGAAAATATTAGAAACAGTTATTGAAAACGAAAACAAACGCAAACCGCTTACTGATGATAAATTGGCTAAAATTCTAAAAGAAAAAGGTTTTCCAATTGCGCGTAGAACAGTAGCAAAATACCGTGAATTATTAGACATTCCGGTTGCTAGATTACGTAAAGAAATATAAAAGATGAATTGGTTTTATAAGTTTATATCCTATTTATTTCATCCGGTTTATGTACCTTTTTATGGTACTGTTTTATACTTTTATATATTTCCACATTCGCAAACTACTTATCAAGTACAGCTAATTTTATCACTTATTTTTATAGGAACAGCTCTATTACCTATTTCATTTATATTACTTTTAAAGCAATTTAAATTGGTTGAATCTATTCAAATTCCAAGTATAAAAGAACGCAGATTGCCTTTACTCTTTTTCTTATTTGTAGCATTTATGGCCACAAAATTATTGAGTACATATAGGTATTTACCCGACCTAACTATAATGTTTATTGGAATTTCTTTTGTTACTTTAATCGCTTATATACTTATTACTTTAAGATTTAAATTAAGTTTACATGCCGCAAGTATCGGAGGAATTATAGGCGTTGTTTTAGCTTTAAGCAAATTGTATACAATGAATTTGATTATTCTACTATCGATACTTTTTTTACTGGCTGGATTAATACTTACTTCGCGATTACAATTAAAAGCACATTCAACTAAGGAAGTGTATCTAGGTTTTTTAATTGGAGTGTTAACGCAATACGGTATATTTTTCTACTACAGTATATAAAATATTAAACCCACTTTTAATTCTTTTATTGATTGTTTTATGCCAAATGAGGTTTCATTATATAAAGGTTTTAACCCGTAATAAGCATAAAGATTAAAGGTGCTGTATCCTGCATTTAGTGTAAAACCATAATTCCACTTATTTAAATTTTTCAAATCCCTTAAATTATACTTTTCATTATCGGAAATAAATGAATACGATGAATTAAGTAAGTATGTGATTTTAAACCCGGGATATACTCTCCAAAACTTAAACTTATCTGGAGTTGATGTCCGCCAACGCACTTCAACAGGAACTTCTATAGCATTTGTAGTTAATTTATTCGTTAAAAAACCTGCTTCTGCAACCGACAATTCATGTAACTGGTTAACTTCTGTAAGTTTTACATTGTTTTTATACGTACTATAAGTATATCCTACTCCAATTCCAATTCCTTTATTTCTTTGAGTATTTAGCGGTATATCTTTTATAAATCCTATGGAGACCCCATTAGAAAATCCGTAGTCCTCAACATTTATTGGTTTGTCTATTAGGTATACTTTATGAAAAGAGAAATACAACTGATCTTCTAAATAGTTATAATCAACCTTGGAAATAGTGTCTATAGTTTGAGAATTAACTATTTGAACTATTAGTAATAAACCAATAAGAAATGGATATTTCATCTTAAAATTTTAATACTAAATTAATAAAAAAAGGCAACCTAATTGGTTGCCTTTTTAAACTATATACAATTAATATAAAATGGATTAAAAATTATCTTTAATATCACCCTTTCTACTCGAGTAACTAACTTTTAATGCATTTATTTCTCTTAATTCTGCCTTAATGTCTGTTATTGTACCTACATAAGAATTTATATCGGCTTTGATAGAAACAGTCATATAAGGAACTTCGTCTTCGTTGTGCTTAGCTCTTTCAGAATAAATAAACGCTCTTACATCCTTAACAGTTGCAAGTTTGTCATTTAACTGAATTTTATCACCAGCACCATACTTACTATCTTTAGCTTTTCCAACATAGATAGTACTTACCAAACTCTTTTGCTCTAATTTCTTAACTTCAACAGCACTAGGTAACAACGGCTTTTTGATTAACAAATCTGTTTCGCGCATTGTTGTAGAAACCATGAAGAAGAATAGAAGCATAAATACGATATCTGGCAAAGACGCCGTAGATATAGCTGGTAATCCTTTTTTCTTCTTTTTAAATTTAGACATACTACTATCTTTTTATTGAGTTGGTTCTGCTTCAGAAATAATTTGAGGATATTTATTCTTAATATTCTCAACTTTTTCTTTTAGATCCTCATTCTTTTTGTCGTTTTGAAGTGCTTTTACCAATTCGGTATAAGATCTTCCATAAAGTTTCAATCCTAGCTCATCTCTTAACTCTGTATAAGCAGCTTCTAATTCATTTTGAACCGCTATAAATGGTCCATAATTAGTAGCTCTATCACTTTGTATAGAGATAATTGCTTTTGCCGGATGGTCTGACGATCTTGGATCTCTGTCTCCAGTACACCAAGTACATTCATTTCCATCTTCATCGGTTCCACCACCGTTGTTGATGAACTTCTTAGCCGCTTCTCTAATTTGGTCAATATTCATATATTCACCTTCAACTAGAAATTGATTGTTGCGGTTAATGTTTACTTCAAAAACATTTTTTTCTTTTAAGATTGGTGGCTCGTAACCTGGTGGCGGTTTTTCAGGTAGTTTACGTGCAATACCTGAATCTATATCCATAGTCGTAGTTACTAAGAAGAATATCAATAGTAAGAACGCTATGTCTGCCATTGAACCGGCGTTTATTTCAGGTGTTTCTCTTCTTGCCATATCGACTATTTAATCATTGATTTCACAAAATCCCATAAAAAGAATGCTAAACCAATGGTTCCTAAAAGGAAGGCATAACTGATTCCAGCACTGATTACTTGAGATGTACTTGATTCTTCCATTAATACTTTTCCTGTAACATCCACCACTTGTGAGTTAGGTGATACGAAATAAGTAATAAGTAATAAACCTCCTAACACACCAATTCCCATTAGGGCTTTTTTAAGTTGCTCTGGTTGTTGAAATAACGTAAACGCTGAAAAAACAACAGCAACTAAAGCGGTTAGTACTAATATTATTATTGAAAATGTAACGAAAGGAGATATAACGCTTCCTTGAAGATCTGCAGAAGCAGTAATTGCATCATCACCTTCAATTACAATTCTTGCAAGGAAGAAGATGGCAATAACTCCAATAGCGCCAGCTACTAACATTAATATTTTTGACATTTTTTCGTTCATAATGTTCTCTTATTTTTTGTGTCTTATTAAAAGATCCACTAATAAAATTGACGCATCTTCCATGGCATTAACAATGCTATCAACTTTAGAGATAATGTAGTTATAAAATATTTGAAGGATGATAGCAACAACAAGACCAAATACCGTTGTTAATAACGCTACTTTAATACCTCCTGCTACTACTGTTGGAGAAATATCTCCTGCTGCCTGAATAGAGTCAAACGCGCTAATCATACCAATTACAGTTCCCATGAATCCTAACATCGGGGCTAATGCAATAAATAATGATAACCAAGAAATGTTTTTCTCTAATAATCCCATTTGCACTCCACCGTATCCAACAACTGCTTTTTCAGCCGCTTCAACGCCTTCATCCATTCTGTCTAATCCTTGGTAGAAAATTGATGCGACTGGTCCTCTTGTGTTTCTACAAACTTCTTTAGCTGCTTCTACACCTCCAGATGCTAATGCTTGGTCAACTTCATCAACTAATTTTTTGGTGTTGGTAGTTGCCATGTTTAAGTAAATAATTCTTTCAATAGCAATTGCTAATCCTAACACTAAGGCTAGTAATACAATTCCCATAAAAAATGGTCCACCTTCAATAAAACGTTGTTTTAAAACTTGGTGAAATGTTTGTTCTGCATCTGCTGCTGCATCATCAGCTGCTGCAACTTGCTCTGTAGTTTGCGCTTCGTCTTGAGCAAACGTGCTTTGAGTTGTTCCGAAAAACAATAATCCTGTGATTGCTAGGATAGTAAATACTCTTTTCATTGTGTAATAATTAATTATTAATAGTTTACGGGTTAAATATAATATAATTTTTGCAATAATGGGCTTTCAGCGGAGAGAAAGGGATTCGAACCCTTGTTACGATTTCTCATAAACACGCTTTCCAAGCGTGCGCCTTCAGCCACTCGGCCACCTCTCCAGGCACGCATTTTTGCGAGTGCCAAGTAACAAAAAAATGTTGAGTTAAGAAAATTTATTTTTTAATTATTAATAATTCAATATGAGCATGTTATCTAGTTAATAATTTAATTAAATATTTAAATTAATTTGATTTTAATTGAAATACTTTCATTTTTTTATCAAAATAAAAATTATCAATTTAACTCACCTCGTAATGAACTAGTATAATAATGTCTAAAATCTGAAGCTGAAAGATTTAATCCTAATAAATACATCATTTTAGCTACGGCAGATTCAGTAGTAATATCATAACCACTAATTAAACCTACTTCTTCTAATTGTATGCTTGTTTCATATTGTCCTAAAATAACACTCCCACCTACACATTGGGTTACATCAACTATATGTATTCCTTTATTAAGAGCATGTTTTAATGCATCAATAAACCATTTTTTTGTAGGAGCATTACCCGAACCGTAAGTTTCTAGAATTACTCCTTTAAGTTTATTAGCATTTAAAACACTTTCTACAACATTTTGTGTAATTCCTGGGAAAATTTTCAAAATGGCAATATTATTGTCTAAGTTTTTTCGTACAACTAACTCATCATTATTATTCTTTAATTTTAATAGCAACTCATGATTAAATTTTAAATGAACACCACTTTCTGCCAGCGGCGGATAATTTGGTGATGAAAAAGCTTCAAAATGTTCTGAATTTATTTTAGTAGTTCTGTTGGCCCGGTACAATTTATACTCGAAATACAAACAAACTTCGGTTACAATTGGCTTGTTTTCTATTTGAGAAGCTGCAATTTGAATTGAAGTAATCAGATTTTCTTTGGCATCGGTTCTTAAATCTCCAATTGGCAACTGAGATCCGGTAAATATAATTGGCTTGTTTAAGTACTCGAACATAAAACTAATGGCAGATGCAGAATATGACATGGTGTCTGAACCGTGTAATACAACAAATCCATCATATTTTAGGTAGTTATCTTCAATAATTGTTGCAATTTTAATCCAATCATCAGGATGTATATTTGACGAATCAAGCGGTTCATCAAAAGAAATAGTATCAATTTTACAATTAATAAGGTTTAGCTCTGGGATATTTTTTTTTAAATTATCAAAATCAAATGCTTTTAATGCATTGGTTTTATAATCTTTAATCATACCAATGGTTCCGCCTGTATATATTATTAAAATGTTTACACTTTTTGACATCTTGTCTTGTTTTAAAATTGGAATAATTTGTGATGTAAATGTATCAAATAATTTTAAATCGATTTTTATTTATATTTGCTCATCTTAAACCTATAAATATGTTATTTGGATATGTTATTTTCGGATTGATTGCCTTGGTAGGTGGATTAGTTCAATGGAGATTAAAAAGTAAATTTAAACACTACTCAAAATTAGTACTTCGCAACGGTTTATCGGGCAGAGAAATTGCCGAAAAAATGTTGCATGATAACGGTATTTTTGATGTACGTGTAATCTCAACACCTGGTCGTTTAACAGATCATTACAACCCAGTTGATAAAACCGTAAACCTAAGTGAAGCTGTATATCACGAGCGCAACGCAGCTGCTGCAGCTGTTGCAGCCCACGAAGTTGGACATGCTGTTCAACACGCACAAAGTTATGAGTGGTTGCAATTTAGATCTAAAATGGTACCTATTGTAAATGTTTCAGGTCAGTTGGCTCAATGGGTAATAATGGCTGGTATTTTATTAATCAATTCATTTCCTGTTTTATTACCAATTGGTATAGTTTTATTTGCAACCACTGTAGTGTTTACATTTGTTACACTTCCGGTAGAATACGATGCAAGTAACAGAGCACTTGCTTGGTTAAAGAATAAAAATATGTTAAGTCAGCAAGAACAAGAAGGTGCAGAAGATGCTTTAAAATGGGCTGCAAGAACCTATGTTGTAGCAGCAGTTGGTGCACTTATTACGCTTGCATATTACATCATGATTTACTTAAACAGACGATAATAAGAAATCTATTTCAATAAAAAAATCCGCTTAAAGCGGATTTTTTTTATATCTGAATTTGTCGTTCTATTTCTTGATCTAAGGAAATAAATGTTTCTGTTCTGGATACTCCTTCAATTGCTTGTATTTTTTTATTGAGTAATTCCATCAAGTGTTCATTATCCCTACTTAATACTTTAATAAAAATTCCATAATTACCAGTTGTATAATGACTTTCTATGACTTCTGGAATTTCTTTTAATTTTTTTAATACAGCTCTATACAGATTAGAAGAACTTAAATAAATACCAATAAAAGCCATGGTATTATATCCAAGGGTTTTATTGTTTAAAATAAATTTTGATCCATTAAACAACCCTGATTCTTCTAATTTATTAAGCCTCTGATGAATAGCTGCTCCTGAAATTCCTATTTCTCTTGAAATTTTAAGGATAGGCGTACGGGCATCTTCAGTGAGATGTCGTAATATAATTTTATCGATACCGTCAATATGTAACTCTTTACTCACTTATGGTTTCAAATTATAAGTAAATATAAAAAAATAAAGGATATATCAAGCTATATCCTTTATTTTTTATAAAATTTATAATTTTTTAATCATTCATGTTAAAATTTTCCATGAATTTAGTAGTGTAATTACCTGCTAAGTAGTCTGGATGATCCATTAATTTCCTATGAAACGGTATGGTAGTTTTAATTCCTTCAATTACAAATTCGTCTAATGCGCGACGCATTTTATTAATTGCTTCTTCTCTGGTTTGAGCTGTAGTTATCAATTTTGCTATCATTGAATCGTAATTAGGTGGTATAGTATAATTAGCATAAACATGCGTATCAATACGAACACCATGACCTCCTGGTGCGTGTAAGGTTGTTATTTTACCAGGTGATGGTCTAAAATCATTATAAGGATCTTCTGCGTTAATTCTGCATTCAATTGAGTGTAAATTTGGGAAATAATTTTTACCTGAAATTGGAATACCTGCTGCTACTTTAATTTGCTCGCGAATTAAATCGTAATCAATTACTTGTTCTGTAATTGGATGTTCAACCTGAATTCTTGTATTCATTTCCATAAAATAGAAATTCTTATGCTTGTCAACCAAAAACTCAATAGTCCCTACCCCTTCATAGCGGATATTTTCAACAGCTTTTACGGCAGCTTCACCCATTTTCTTTCGCAACTGAGGAGTCATGAAAGGCGAAGGTGTTTCTTCGGTAAGTTTTTGATGACGACGTTGCACTGAACAATCTCTTTCGGATAAATGACAGGCTGTACCATATTGATCTCCAACTACTTGAATTTCGATATGTCTTGGCTCTTCAATAAGCTTTTCCATATACATACCATCGTTACCAAAGGCAGCTTTAGCTTCTAATTTTGCACCTTCAAAAGCATCACGCAGGTTTTCTTTTTTCCAAACAGCGCGCATTCCTTTTCCACCTCCACCGGCAGTTGCCTTTAACATAACCGGATACCCTACTTCGTCAGCCAATCTTTCAGCTTCTTCATACGATTCTAACAATCCTTCAGAACCTGGAATTACAGGAACTCCAGCAGCAATCATGGTTGCTTTAGCAGTAGCCTTATCACCCATTTTTGCAATCATATCAGGGGAAGCACCGATAAATTTTATTTTGTAATCTTCGCAAAGTTTAGAAAACTTGGCATTTTCAGATAAAAATCCATATCCTGGATGTATTGCATCAGCATTTGTTATTTCAGCAGCAGCTAAAATATTTGCCATTTTTAGGTATGAATCTGTACTTGGTGCTGGACCAATACATACTGCTTCATCAGCAAATTTTACGTGTAAACTTTCTGCATCTGCAGTAGAATAAACAGCCACTGTTTTAATACCCATTTCTCTACAGGTACGAATAATACGCAAGGCTATTTCACCTCGATTGGCAATTAATATTTTTTTAAACATATCGTTTATTTTTTTATTACCACTAAGCTGGTTCTACTAAAAATAATGGTTGACCAAATTCTACAGGAGTAGCATCATCTACAAGAACTTTGACAATTTTACCTGATACTTCAGATTCAATTTCATTGAATAGCTTCATTGCCTCAATGATACAAACTACTTTACCTTTTTGTACCATATCACCCACTTCGATAAAATTAGGTTTATCTGGTGCTGGTTTGCGGTAAAGTGTTCCTATTATTGGAGAGGTAATAGTAACTAAATTTGTTGACTCATTATTTTCAGCTTCTTTTTGAGTAGTTGTTTCTGCAACAGGTGCAGAAATATGAGGATGTGCAGCAGCTGGTTGAATCATGGCTTGTGGATATATCATTGACTGCATTGCATTTGAATCAACATAACCTGATCCAGTTTTAACTGTTAGTTTAAGGCCTTCCATTTCAAGTTTCACTTCGCTTGCTCCAGATTTAGCAACGAACTTAATTAAATTTTGAATTTCTTTTAAATCCATATTCTAAAGTTTAAATTAGTATTAGTTTGTATTAGTTAGTATCATACGCCCATTTAAAATAAATAGCTCCCCAAGAGAAACCACCTCCAAATGCAGCAAAAATTAAATTATCTCCTTTTTTTAATTGTTTTTCGTAATCATTTAATAATAATGGAAGGGTTGCCGATGTGGTATTGCCATATTTTTGAATGTTCATCATCACTTTTGATTCATCCAGATCAAATCGTGAGGCAGTGGCATCAATAATTCTTTTATTAGCTTGATGGGCTACCAACCAATTAATATCTTCTTTATTTAAATTGTTACGTTCTAATAATTTTTCTGCAGATTCTGCCATATTGGAAACTGCATATTTAAAAACTGTTTTTCCTTCTTGATGTACAAAGTGCTTTTTCTGTTCAATCAATTCAACAGTTGGTGGATACAATGATCCGCCTGCTTCAACTTTTAAGAAATCTCTACCGCTTCCGTCAGTTCTTAAATATTCATCTATTAAACCATGTCCGTCATTGTTAGGCTCAAAAAGCACTGCTCCTGCTCCATCTCCAAAAATGATGCACGTTTTTCTATCAGTATAATCAATAAAAGAAGAATTGACATCGGAACCTATTAAGAGCACCTTTTTATATTTACCTGATTCAATATAACTAGAAGCTACAGACATACCATATAAAAAACTAGAACATGCCGATTCTAAATCAAATGAAAAAGCATTTACAGCTCCAATTTCTGTTGCAACAAATGAAGCTGTTGAGGCCGCTTTCATATCGGGAGTTGCTGTAGCTATAATTACCAAATCTATTTCATCTGGCTTAACATCAGTTTTTGCAAATAAGTCTTTTGCTGCATTAATTGCTAAAAAAGAAGAGCCTTTTCCTGTTTCTTTTAATAACCTACGTTCTTCAATTCCTGTTCTAGATAAAATCCATTCAGAGGTGGTGTCTACCATTCGTTCTAAAATTTCATTTGTTAAAACATACTCTGGTAAATATTTTCCAACAGCAGTAATAGCAGCAGTTGTTTTTTTCATTTATTCTTTCTTTTTTTTATTTTTAATTTAAATTTTGGGTTTTCAAATTTCAGCATTTTTTTTCAAAAAAAGCGTTTTTTGCTTGTTTTAAATCGATTTTAGGTCAATTTTAACAAAAAAACCTCCAAAATTGGAGGTTTTTGAACTTTATTAATTTTGTAAAATTACGCTGTTTTTTCTTCAGAATCAATTAAAACTTGACCTCTGTAATACAACTTTCCTTCGTGCCAGTGTGCTCTGTGGTATAAATGCGCTTCACCTGTTGTAGGATCTACTGCAATTTGTGGAACTGTTGCTTTATAATGAGTTCTTCTTTTGTCTCTTCTGGTTTTGGAGGTTTTTCTCTTAGGATGTGCCATCGTCGTATTATTTAAATGTTTTTAATATCTTTTAATTTATCCCATCTAGGGTCTGTTATATCACTTTTTAATTCTTTAATTTGAAACTCTTTTAACTTTTCAATAATTTCATTTTGCAATGTGCCGTCAATTACCTTAGGATGTAATCTTTTGGTTGGGACAGCTAAAACTATTGACTCATATATATATTGTGCGATATTTATCTGAAATTCTGTATGTGGAATTACTAGAATTTCATCATGGTCATCGTTATATGTATCACCAAACTTTACAATCAATTTAAAATCGTCTGTAATTGATTGGTCATACAATTCACTTGAAATATCACAATTTAGTGTAACTGTTCCTTTTATACTGAATTCCAATTCTAACATGGTTGCTTTTTTAATAAATATTAAAGTTACATCCACACTTACTGAATCAAATTCATCGTATTGAAAAGCATCAAAGAACTTTTTGTCAATTTGGTAATCAAACTGGTGTTTTCCTTCCTTTAATCCAATAAAAGGAATAGTAAACGACTTCATCTCATTCATCCTTTAACAAATTGAGCGTGCAAAGATATAAATATTTACTTTAAATGAAAAATATCTAATTCTAAAAATTTCAGTTTTTTTATACTAACCTATTCTCAACCAGCTCTAAGTATTCTGTTCTGGTTTTGAAAATTTGGATTGCTGTAAATAAGGCTTCTTTAAATGAAGTTACTTCAGCTAAACTTTTGCCAGCTATTTCATACGCGGTACCATGATCTGGAGATGTTCTAATTTTACTAATTCCTGCTGTAAAATTCACGCCTCTTCCAAAGGATAAAGCTTTAAATGGAGCCAATCCTTGATCATGATACATAGCTAAAACGCCATCAAATTTAGCATAAAGCTTAGTGCCAAAAAAACTGTCTGCAGAATATGGGCCATGAACCAATTTATCTTCATTTTGAAGTTCTGTTATTGTAGGTTTTACAATTTCATCATCTTCATTACCCATCACGCCCTTATCTCCACAATGTGGATTTAACCCTAAAACTGCTATCTTAGGTTTAGCAACACCGAAATCTTCTACTAATGATTTGTGAAAAATATTAACTTTTCTTTTTATCAATTCAGGGGTGATACTACTGGATACTTTTGAAATAGGAATATGTGCAGTAATTAATCCTAATTTTAATTCATCAGTCATTAAAACCATTAAAGGTTCATCATTACCAAATTTATTGGCCAGATATTCTGTTTGACCTGGAAAATTAAAATTAGTGGATTGTGTATTGTCTTTGTTTATTGGAGCTGTAACCAATACATCTATTTCATCGTTTTTTAATGCATCTGAAGCGGCTTCTATTGACAATAAAGCATACTTACCTGCCATTTTAGATGCTTTACCAAAAACTACCGCAACATCTTCTTTCCATACATTTACTAAATTTAGTTTGCCGTTAACTGCTTGATTAACTGCTGTAATTCCGTGTATTGGAGTATCTAAATCCAACTCTTTTTTATGAATGGAAACAACTTTGTTTGAAGCAAAAATTATGGGAGTGCAAAATTCTAACATTCGCTTATCCGCAAATGCTTTTAAGATAATTTCTATTCCAATTCCGTTGATATCACCACATGAGATACCTACTCTTATATTTTCATTTTTACGCATACCTCTCAATTTTTATTTCTACTTTTGAAAAGCCAAAAATAACCAAAATATACTAAAATGTTTACAGGAATTATAGAAAGTATTGGAATTGTTAAAAATATTAAAACAGAAGGAGACAATATTCACATTACAGTAGAAAGCGAATTAACCAAAGAATTAAAAGTCGATCAAAGTATGGCTCATAATGGAACTTGTCTTACAGTTGTTAATATAGATGGAAATACTTATACAGTTACAGCCATTAAAGAAACCTTAGAAAAAACCAATTTGGGTGAATTTGAAATTGGTACAAAAATAAATTTAGAAAGAGCAATGATAATGGGCGCTCGTTTAGATGGCCACATTGTACAAGGACATGTTGATCAAGTTGCAACCTGTACTCATATACAAGAAGAAGACGGAAGCTGGGTTTTCACTTTTGCCTATGACGCATTACACGAGGACAATATAACAATTGAAAAAGGATCTATAACTGTAAATGGCGTTAGCTTAACTGTTGTAAATTCTAAAACCAATGAATTTAGCGTTGCAATTATACCATATACATATGAGCACACAAATTTTCATCAGTTTAAAATTGGGACGAAAGTAAATTTAGAGTTTGATGTTATTGGCAAATACGTTGCCCGCTTGCTTAAAAAGTAGTTATTTTTTAAGTTTTTTTATACCTAAATAAATTCCTAATATTATTAATAATGGTAATCCACTCACTATATCCAAACCTGGAGGTGGAGGTGGAGGTTGCGAATATGCTTTAAACACATTCAACAAAAAAATAATTAATAGAATCCTTTGGGAGTTCATTTCACATACTTCAATTGTAATCGTACAATTTATCGACTTTAAGCAATTATACCTCAAATGTATCTATAAAAAAAGAATTACACTAAATTTTTTCTTGAATACAACCATCTTCTCTCTTTATTTAAATTAAAAAGGAGATATTTCATCGTAAACAAAAATAATTAAAAAATAGCATTTATGTTTGTTTTTTTACATGAATGGTATGTTTTTATCTACCAATGGTAATTTTTTACGTTTTTTCTTGATTTTTATTCTAATAGTTTTTATATTTGTTTCCATAAAACTAATAATCTACAAAACCGTATTGAATAGATTTTACTTATTTACATTTTAAAAAGAAAATCTGGATAATTAGTTTACGTATTTGTTTGCTTCAGTATCGAATGATTTTGTGAAAAGCTAAAAAGTAAACTATGAAATTAGCCACCCCAAAACCGCAAAAACTAGTATTATTTTTTGTACTACTATTTTCAAGCTTATCATATACCCAAACTGGTAATAGTCAGATTTTTGTATACTATCCAGGCTCTCCTAACCCTATAGTGTTTGGTTCAACTATCACGGTAAGTTCAAGTGAAGTTGAAATAACCATTAGAAACATTCCAACCAATGGTAACCCCTCACTTACATTAAACTCTGATACCTGGATTCAATTTAGCAATGCCAACATTGGTTTAAAACCGGGCTCTATTAATACCAATGCAAGTTTATCTCAAGGTTCTTACAACCTTAAATTCAATGAGTATTTTAAATTTACTTTACAAAAACTTAACAATACCTGCGGAACCTATTCAACAAAAATTACAATTACTTCCAACGCATCAAACTATACCAACGGAATTTTTGAGTTTTATATACAGTTTACAAATGTTCCGGCAATTTCTGTATTAGGAGGTTCACCTACACAAACTATCCCTAATGGTCAAACAATGCCAATTTCAACTAACGGAACAACTTTTGGAACTGTCGATGTTGGGGCAAATTCAACTCGTACACACATTATCACTAATACAGGAACTTGTCCTTTAACACTAAATACAATAACACTTCATGGTTATATTCCTGGTACGGGAAGTACTGGAGTTGCATCAACAGAGTTTTCAATTGTAACATCTCCTGCAAACACCATAAATCCTGGAAGTGTAAGTTATCTCGTAGTTCAGTTTTCACCTACAACACCTGGAACTAAATACGGAATAATCACCATCACAAATTCTGACCCTACCAAAAATCCATATACTTATGTAATTAGCGGAGAAGGATTTAATCCTACAATTACAGGCCCTGGTGGATTAATAGCTGAGTTTAGACTTTGGTTAAAATCTACCAGAGGAATTTATAAACAAAACAATTCTTTGGTTAACAAATGGTGGGACCTGGGAAGCCAAGGTAAAGACGCTACCGCAAATTCCGGGAATGAACCAACGTTTTTAGATAACAGTACAGATAATATCAATTTTAATCCGGTTGTAAAGTTTTCAAACAACGGAAGTACTATTAACCAATTTATGTACAACATTGAAAACGGTTTTTATACACAAGAAATGTTTGTTGTAATGTTGCCCGACTCTAATGTTGATGTATCAGCCGCTCCGGGTGTATACGTCTTTTCTGGGAAAGATGACCTTACACCGAATGGAAATACCGGAATAGGTTTTGGCGATTACACCACACGTATGACCGGCGAACGTTTGTGGTTTAATCAATGGAATTCTGATGGAACAAATCCTAAATATGCCATTGGAAGCACCTCAACCGATTTTTCAAATACAAAAGTTGGATTAATAAATGCATTTAATACCACAACTACTCCTTCCGATGGCATGTCAATTAAATACAACGCTATAACCGTAAGTGATATTACACCTTCAGACAACTCTGCCTTTTATAATATTGGTAATTTAATTGATGGTAAAATTTATGGAATGCCATATTTTATAGGTAAAAACAACAATGCTACCCATGGAAGTTTTAACGGTAGGGTTGCCGAAATTTTAACTTATGCACAAAATTTAGCAGGCTGGGAACGAAACCGTGTAGAAACATACTTGGCTATTAAATACGGAATAACCTTAGGTGTTAACGGTACCAGTCAAAACTATGTTAATTCGGGAGGTATCATAATATGGGATGTAACAGCAAATGCCGGTTTTAATTATAATATTGCTGGTATTGGGAGAGACGTATCATCTGATTTATATCAAAAACAATCCAAGTCGGTAAACTCTGCCAATGAAGTAACTATTGGTTTAGGAATAATCGCTGCTACTAACTCTGCTAATCCAAATGAGTTTAATCAAGACAATGATTACTTGGTTTGGGGTTCTAACAATGGAACATATACTAGTGATGGCACCAATACAGTTACTATTAAAACCGGACTGACAACTACCTCAACAAGAATCAACAGAAAATGGAAAATTATTGAAACCGGTTCAGATGTTGCTACAGTGATTGTTTCAATACCCGAAGCAGCATTAACTGGCACCTTTTCAAAATTAGCTTCAGAAGAATACACTTTAATTGTTGCTGATGATGCTTCATTTTCTGATACCTCAATTATTGATGTTATTCCAGTAAAATCAGATGGAAATGGCAATCTTACAACGTGGTACGATTTTGATGGAACCAAATATTTTACATTTGGAAAAGCCCCAAAATTGTCAGAAACGCAGCTAGTAAGCATTGCTACAGGTGATTATTTAGTAGGTGAATATGCATTGAATTTAAACAGCGGGTCATTTACTTTAGCCTGTTGGATTAAAAATGATGGGGCAAGTGCAACCAACAGAACAATAGTTGGTAAAGGACCGGATTTAATTATACGACTAAATGCAAATCATAAAGTAGAAGCCTTATGGGATGGAGTATCGAGATTCACATCTAACACCTCTATAAATGATGGTAAATGGCATCATATTACCGCAGTTTATACTGGAGGAAGTGCACATTTATATATAGATGGGGTATTAGATAAATCAGTGTATTCACTTCCAAATCCAAATCCAAATTTTTATAGATTTTCAATTGGTGCAACCTATTTAAGCAAAAGCACTATTATAGATTATTTTCTTGGAGAAATTGATGAGCTACACTTTTGGGATAAAAGGCTTACAGAAAATCAGATAAACTATTTAATGAATCAAGAAATCGAAAAGTTTACTGACAATACTGTTAATGGAAAAATTTTACCACAAACCCTTTTAAAAAACGAAATTAAAACTATTCCTTGGGCAGATTTACGAGCATATTATGATTTCAATTCATTTTATGGTAGCACGGTGGAAGGCTTAACAAACGATCGTAATTTTTTACGAATCCAATATTTATCAAAAGATAAAACGGTAGTTGATACACAAACTGCACCGTTACCTTATGAAACTGTAGCTGATGGCGCTTGGTCTGATTCAGCAATATGGAAAAACGGATCAGTACAACGCATACCTAACGATTATTCAATTGTCAGTGGAACACCTCAATTAGAAGTAACAGGTAATATTGTTAAACTTAATCACAATGTTACATCCAATGGAAATAAAACCTTATTAGGTCTTTATGTAGATGGCGTAAATTCAACAGATTACAAAACACTATCTGCAGATAATAACAGTAAAGTTGAGGTTTCTCATTATTTAAAATTGGATGGATTAATCGATTTAAAAGGCCGTTCTCAGTTAATTCAAACTGAAAACAGTGAATTAGATGCAACTAGTAAAGGATTTATTAAACGCGATCAACAAGGAACAGGAAATAAATTTAATTACAATTATTGGTCTTCGCCTGTAGGTCCTGTAAATAGTGTTACAAACAATAATAATTATACAGTTGCTGGAGTTTTAAAAGACGGAACAACATCAACTCCAAGAAATATTACCTGGATTAGTGGTTACAACGGAAGCTTAACTTCGCCAATCAGTTTAGCACGTTACTGGTTGTGGAAATTTGAAAACGGAGCGCAATATGTAAACTGGGTTTCATTAGGAGAAAATGGCGCTGTGCGTCCATCACAAGGATTTACATTAAAAGCTGCCGGAGCAGTTGGTAGTGAACAAAACTATACTTTTGTAGGCAAACCAAACAATGGTACGATAAACTCTAATTCGGTATTGCCAAACAATTTATATTTAGTTGGTAACCCATACCCATCAGCCATCGATGCCAATCAATTTATATTAGATAACTTTGAAACCATTACAGGAACGCTTTATTTCTGGGAACATTCACCAACTAACGCTACCCACAATTTAGGTGGATATACCGGAGGATATTCTACAATTACTTTAGCCGGAGGAACTCCTCCTATTGCACCTTCTGGAATAAAAGGTCTTGGTAACAGTTCAAAAATTCCAAAACAATACATTCCGGTTGGACAAGGATTTTTTGTTGGTGGTAAAGCAGAATTAAGCGGTGCACAACCAATTGTATTTAAAAACAGTCAACGAGAATTTGTTAGAGAAGATGACACCGACGAATTAAGTGTGGCTATTTCAAATACAATGATGCGAAATACAAGTAAATCAGGCAGAACAACTGCGGTTAATCGATTTGAAGACAATTCAAATTACCCGGTTTACAATGATTACTATACTAAAATCAGATTAGGAATCACCACGCCTAATGATTTTAACAGACAGCTTTTAATTGGATTTTTCCCATATGAAGCTACTGAAAGTTTCGACAAAGGTTATGATGGAATTCAAATTGACACTCAACCTAATGATGCTTATTTTATTCTGGAAGAAAAAGCATTAAATATTCTTGCCGCAGGTGCATTTAAAATATCCAATACCTATCCGTTAGCATTTAAAACAACTGTGAATGGTAATGTTCAAATTAAAATTGATGCTGTAGAGCACTTACCAGCTAACCAACGCGTATTTATTTTGGATCAAGAAACAAATCATTATTATGATATAACTACAGAAGCCGCTACATTAACTTTAACCAACGGATTACATACCGATCGTTTTAAGCTTGCTTTTGATGACGGCACCCAAAGAACCTTAGCTGTTGAAGAAGAAGCCTTGATTCCTGAGTTTTTATTGAAAGTCTATTTAGATGGTAAAAACAATAAAATACATATCAATAAAAGCAATTCTATTGAACTAAAAAAAGTAGAGTTTTATAATATTATAGGTCAATTATTAATGAGTACAACTAAGTTTAATAATTCTGAATCAATAATTACCGATATTCCTAAAAATTTACCTACCGGTGTATATTTGATAAAAACTCATACAAACCAAGGACTCCATACTAAAAAAGTAATGAAGTAACTTTATTAAAAGAACCTCGCAAAAAGCGAGGTTTTTTTGTCTAAACTCATAACTTATTAAATGCTTTTATATTTACAAAAATGATGGATATTTTATAAAACTAACCATTCATTCCCTCATTCATCCCATCCGTTAAGTAACAAAATTTTAGAACTTTAATTTATTATTTTTGCAGCAAATAATAGTGTCATTTTCTTTGAATTAACCTTTAAAAAATAAAGTAATTTCAAGCTATTTTCTATATATGAAAAAAAATGACTAAAAAAACCATGAAAACTAACTCAGTAAACCATCCTAAAGCTAATAATTCAATATTATTAATTATACTGCTATTTTTTAGTTTTCATTTTACTAGTGCACAGTATACAATATCTGGATCTTTAGTGAATGCAAGCTCTTTATCGTGTGCTACTTTTACAGGAAACAATATTATAAATGTTGGGAACGGTATTAACCAAACTATTTTAGTAATGAATTCAAGTTTAAACTTATTTAACTCGTGTTCATTAGGCCCTATTCAGTTTGTTGTTAAAAGTGGGTCATTTATTGATTTTTCTCCCGGAAACGATCGTTTAACTTTACCAGCAGGTTCTTCCATAATTTTTGAAAGTGGAGCAGGAATCTTAGAAGGAAGTTGTACGGCCTCAGAACGTATTTATATAGGAAGTGAATTAATAGCAAGTTGTAACGGAGGTGGAGGCTTAAGTGTAGTTGATTTTGGTGAATTAGTTGCAAATGGTGGATTTAACACCGTAGTAGTGGGTATTACCCCATCTTATCAGTGTAGTTCAGGTAATTTTACAATTACTGAATCTGTTTATCCTACACCATCTTCAAGTACTACATATAATTGGTATTCAGTTCCCAGTGGAGGAACTCCCTTTGCTACTCAAGTTTCTTCTAGCAATCCATTTTCAAGCACATATACTACATCTATTTTATCATCTACAACAACCTATTATGTTTCAGCAACATCAGGTTCAAATACAACTCCTCGTAGAGCTGTTACATTAACTATAAGACCTAACAATACTGTTAGCGTTGCCTCTGCCACGCCAACAATTTGTATTAACTCAACTTTAAGTCCGATTACTCATTCTACAACAGGAGCCACTGGAATAGGAGCGCCTACAGGATTACCTATAGGGGTGAATGCATCATGGGCATCAAATACTATTACTATTAGCGGAACTCCTACTGTTTCAGGAACATTTAGTTACAGCATTCCTCTAACTGGTGGATGTGGAACTGCAACTGCTCTCGGTACTATTACAGTTAATCATAACAATACCTGGACTGGTATTCTAGATACTAGCTGGGATAATGATTCCAATTGGAGTTGTGGAAAACCAACACCAAGTAGCACGGCTCCCATCATAATACCTTCAGGTGTTCCAAACAATCCATTAATAAGCACTAACATATCTTTAATAAACTTAACTATTAATGATGAAGCTGTTTTAAATGTTTTAAATAACGGTTTAACAATTACAGGTACTTTAACCTTAAACGGTAAAATTGATTTAAAAAATGAATCGCAGTTAGTTCAGACAAATGGTAGTAACCTAATTGGAGATGGTATTATTGAAATTGATCAGCAAGGATATTCAGACAGTTATTCATATAATTACTGGTCATCACCAGTAGTTAATAATTCTACCACAAATCAATATAGTATTTCTGGTGTATTAAGAGATGCTAGTTTTCCTGAAAACATTAAAACTATAAATTTTGGATCAGGTTATACTTATGCAGATACTAAAGAAACTCCAACGTTATCTGGTCCGGCTATTAAACTAAGCACCTATTGGATGTATAAATATGTTAATAAAAAAGCTGGAACTTATAACCAGTGGACATATTTAGGAAACAATGGTTTATTAAACCCAGGTGAAGGATTTACTTTAAAAGGATCAAATTCTAGAGATTCTATTCAAAACTATACTTTTATTGGTAAACCAAACAATGGCCCAATTAATATGACTATTAATATAGAAAATCAAAGTTTAATTGGAAATCCATATCCTTCTAGTATAGATGCAAAAGCATTTATTAGAGATAATATTAAGCAGTACACGGATGAATACGGGACAACTTATGGAGGTAACAGAACTGAAGATGTAATTGATGGTAATTTATATTTTTGGGATCATTATGGATTTAGCACTCATTTATTAAAATCATATCAAGGTGGTTATGCTATATATAATTTAGCCGGTGGCGTTGCATTTTCTAGATCAAGTGTTGGAGGCATTCCACCTCCTCCAGGGAGTGGTAAAAGACCAGAGCGATTTATTCCAATAGCTCAAGGGTTTTTTGTTACTGCTAAAGATGGAGGCCAAATTCAATTTAAAAATGAACATCGTTACTTTAAAAAAGAGGAAATTGGAGAGGAAGGCTCTATATTTATACGTTCATCAAACAGTAAAGGTACATCAAGAAAAGAACAAAATGAAGTAGATAAAACACCAAGAATTTATTTAGATTATGCATCCCCTCAAGGAAATTTCAGACAATTATTAGTCGCTTTTATACCTACAACAACAGATAATATTGACATTGGTTACGACGCGAAGAACATTGAAAATTTAAATGAAGACCTTTTTTGGAATGTTGCTGGTGAAAGATTAGTTATACAAGCAGTTTCAGATTATTTAAACCGAACTCTTCCACTTGTGATTAAAACATCAGCTGTTGGCACTTCTAAAATTACATTAAGTTCTTTAGAAAACATATCGGCTGAAACAGATATTTACATCCGTGATAAAGAAACAGGAAATTTACACAATTTACGGACTTCGACTTTTGAAGTAAATTTAACTGCCGGCATATATACCAATCGATTTGAATTAGTTTTGCAACCTCAAAAGACATTAGAAATAAACGAAGAAAATTTAATTGAAAATATTATCAATATCTACTTAACCAACAATAATTCGGTTGTATTTATTAGCAATCCTTCTTTATTGGAAATAAAAGAAATTAGTGTAAACAACATGATTGGTCAACGATTGTTGTTTAACAACAAAAATCTCGATAAAAACTCCATCGAATTGCCGTTTAATTTTGAAAGCGGTGTTTATGTTGTTACAGTAAAAACCAATCAAGGAATAAGCACTAAGAAAGTTTTAAAATATTAATCTATATAATATTGGTTTTATTACTATGGAAAAGGAGGGCGTATAGATTACCTCCTTTTTTATTCGTCATTATCTAGCTCGTGAAGTTCTCCTAATTGTTTTAAGATTTCGAATGTTTTAAGCGCTTCATCTTCATCTATGGTACTTATGGCAGCACCCACATGTACCATTACATAATCACCAATTTTAGCTTCGGGAACCAAAGTTAAACTTACTTCTTTTATAACGCCATCAAAAGAAACTTTTCCCACTCGAAATATATCGTCTAATTGATTGGTAATTTCAATTAGTTTACCTGGAATAGCTAGACACATATTACTTTTTATTTTTAATTAACCATTCATACCATTTTTCCATACCTTGACCAGATGTTGCAGAAACTTCAAAAAACTGTAAGTGATGATTAACTTTCATGGCATTTTTCTTTAATAAATCAACATCAAAATTTAAATAGGGTAAAAGATCGGTTTTATTAATCACACACACATCCGAACTCATAAACATATCAGGGTATTTTAGCGGCTTATCTTCTCCTTCGGTAACACTGATGATTACAACCCGTTTATCTTCACCCAAATCAAACATCGACGGACAAACTAAATTTCCAACATTTTCAATAAATAAAATCGAATTATCAGAAAGTCCTAATTTTTTAACTGCATCAAAAACAATATCACTCTCTAAATGACAGCCTTTTCCGGTGTTAATTTGTAGTACCGGAATTTGCAATGCTGCAATTCGGTTGGCGTCATTCATGGTTTGTTGATCACCTTCGATAACAAAAAATGAATGATCTTTTTTTAAATCAGTAAGTGTTCTTTCTAAAAAAGTTGTTTTACCTGAACCCGGAGAACTGACCAAATTTAACGTAAATACATTTTTAGCTTCAAAATAACCTCTATTTCTTGCGGCGTTTACATTGTTATGATTTAAAATATCCTTTTCAACTTCTATAATCGTTTTTGGATGTTCATGATGATGATGATGATGGGTTTGCTCATGACCAACATCTTGATGGTGGTGATGGTGGTGATGCCCATCGTGCTGGTGGTGCGAATTTCCAGGTTTATTTATTGCTATTTTATCATTACTACTACAGCCACAAGTTCCACACATATCTATCAATTTAACGTTAAACTACTCAAATATAATTATTACTTTTAATTTTCCAATGACTCAAGGTAAGTGAATCCAAAAACGATCAAATTATTTAAAATTACTTTAAATAATTTTAAATACGATAAAATACATTGAATGTGTGTTAATATAAACTTTTTTCATTCAACAATTAATGATTTAACACGAAGCTCTTTCCCTTTTTCTATAATTTTTAAGTTACTTGCACATTTAGGACAGGCATCATAACTATTATGAAGCTGAAATTTAGTATCGCAATCTACACATACAGCAACCGCATCAATTGTAATTATTTCTTTTTTCGAATTCTCTAATATAGTTCCTTTTACGGCCGATGGCCATACAAAATTTAACGAATCAAGTTCAACTCCAGCTAAGACACCAATTTCAAGTTCAATAGATAGTATTTGAGAAGCCTTATTTTCAACAGCTTCTTGTTCTGCAATTTTTACAATACCTAAGGCTATAGAAAGCTCGTGCATCTGTTTTATTTTCTCAAATATAACAATACTAGTTCAAATTTTATTAATTGAAGATAATTTAATAAAATACCAAGAAGTATTATATTATTATTTATAATTATTCTAAATTACTGAGAATAATGCAATTATAAAGAAATAAATTATATATTTAATAACCAATAAACTAAGTTCATTATATAAAATCAAATGACAACAACCAAAGAAAAAAAAGAAACGTATTACGACAGTATCATAAAAAACGGATATAGTCGTAGAGACTTCATGAAATTTTCTACCTATATAGCTGCCTATATGGGTCTTGAAACTTCCATGGTGGCACAAGTGGCAAAATCACTTGAGACAACTCCTCGTTTACCAGTAATTTGGGAGCATTATCAAGAATGCACCTGTTGTAGCGAGTCTTTTATCAGATCAAACCACCCTATTGTAGCAGATATTATTTTAGATAAAATTTCTTTAGATTACACTCAAACCCTCATGGCTGCATCTGGTCATCAAGCAGAAGCCGCTAAACATGAAACTATGGAAAAATACAAAGGAGAATATATTCTTTGTGTAGAGGGTTCTATTCCTATGGGAGACGATGGTAATTATTGTGTTATTGCAGGTAAATCTGCTTTAGAAACATTTAAAGAAGCCGCTTCAGGAGCTAAAGCAATCATAGCCTGGGGTAGCTGTGCTTCCAATGGATGTGTTCAGGCAGCATCACCAAATCCAACCAATGCAACTCCAATTCACAAAATCGTAAAAGACAAACCTATTATTAGAGTTCCTGGTTGTCCTCCAATTGGTGAAGTTATGGCCGGTGTTATAGTTCACGTGGTTACTTTTGGTGTATTGCCAGAACTTGACAGACTTGGAAGACCAAAAGCGTTTTACTCAAAACGAGTACATGACACTTGTTATAGAAGACCATATTTTGATGCTGGTTTGTATGCGCAATCATTTGACGATACTAATGCAAAAGATGGTTATTGTCTATATAAATTAGGGTGTAAAGGACCTTCTACTTACAATGCTTGCGGCACCATTAAATGGAATAATGGAGTAAGCTTCCCTATTCAATCCGGTCACGGATGCATTGGTTGTAGTGAAGAAAACTTCTGGGACAATGGACCATTCTATAAGCGAGCCACTAATGTTCCTGGATTTGGTATTGAAGGCACTGCCGATGATATAGGTAAAGTTGCTGCCGGTGTACTTGTGGGAGGTATTGCAGCCCATGCCATTGCCGCTAACATCTCTAAAAAACGGGAATTGGATAGTCGCGTAGCAGATGCTACCAAAAACGAAGAAAATTTAAAATACTAAAAAATTGAGTTATGGCAAATAGAATCGTTGTTGACCCTGTAACCAGAATTGAGGGTCATTTAAGAATCGAAGCTGAAATAAAAGACGGTAAAATAGTTGATGCCTTTAGTTCCAGCACTATGGTACGAGGTCTAGAAAACATAGTCAAAGGAAGAGATCCGCGCGACGTTTGGGCCTATGTTCAGCGTTCTTGTGGCGTTTGCACAACTGTACACGCATTGGCCTCTGTTAGAGCCGTTGAAGACGCTTTAGGAATCGTAATCCCTCCAAATGCAGAATTGGTTCGGAATATTATGGAAGGAGCACTATATATTCATGATCATACCGTGCATTTTTACCATTTACATGCACTTGATTGGGTTGATGTAGTATCATGCTTAAAAGCAGATCCTAAAAAAACTTCAGAAATTGCTCAAAGTATCTCCAATTGGCCTAAAAGTTCGCCTGGTTATTTTTCAGATGTTCAAAAAAGATTAACCAAGTTTGTTGAAAGCGGTCAGTTAGGGATATTTGCAAATGGATATTGGGGTCATCCACAGATGAAACTTCCAGCCGATGTAAATCTTTTAGCAGTTGCTCATTACCTTGAAGCACTAGAATGGCAAAAAGAAATTGTAAAAGTGCATACTATATTAGGTGGTAAAAATCCACATCCTAATTATTTAGTGGGTGGTATGGCATGTGCAATTAACACTGACAGTCCAGGCGGATTAAATGCTGAGCGATTGGCATACGTAGGTAAACTACTCGAAGATGGCAAAAAATTTATTGAACAAGTTTATATTCCAGATTTACTTGCTATTGCATCCTTCTACAAAGATTGGGGCGCTATTGGAAAAGGATTTGGAAATTATATGGCATATGGAGATTTCCCTACTAATGGATACAATGATCCTGCGAGCTTTAAATTCCCACAAGGTGTAATTCTAGATTTTGATTTATCTAAAGTTCACGATGTTGACCATAGAAATAATGATATAGTAGAGTATGTAAATAACTCATGGTACGATTATTCTGATGGCAATGATAAAGGCAAACATCCGTGGGACGGTGAAACAAATATCAATTATTCAGGTCCTAAACCTCCTTATGATTTCCTTAACGTAGAAGATAAGTACAGTTTTGTTAAAACTCCGAGATGGAAAGGAAAACCAATGGAAGTAGGGCCATTAGCCCGCTTATTAGTTGCTTATGGTCGAGGCCATAAAGAAGTTCAAGAGGCTGTAAACGGGGCACTAAAACACCTAAATGTTCCTGTAGAAGCACTGTTCTCAACCCTTGGTAGAACTGCAGCAAGAGGAATCGAAACCCAATTAATTGCCAATTGGACTATGGAATTCTACCAACAACTCTTAACCAATATTAAAAACGGCGACACCCGAATGGCTAACACAGAAAAATGGGATCCAAAAACCTGGCCAGCTGAAGCAAAAGGAGTTGGATTTACTGAGGCTCCTCGAGGTGGTTTGGCCCATTGGATTAAAATAAAAGACGGTAAAACAGAAAATTACCAACAAGTTGTTCCAACTACTTGGAACGCATCGCCGAGAGACGCCCAAGGACAACTATCTCCATATGAGTCAACCTTAATAGGAACACCGGTGGCAGATCCTAAATTACCATTGGAAATTATTCGCACCATCCATTCATTTGATCCTTGTTTGGCATGTGCAGTACATCTTTATGATGAACATGGGAATCACATTTCCAAAGTAGAAAATATTTCAGTTTGCGACAGTTAATGTTAAACTAATAATCATGGAAGTTAAAAAAACATTCAGACGCGTTTATGTGTGGCAATTAGCCGTAAGGATTTTCCATTGGTTAAATGTTTTAGCTTTAATTTTGCTAATTTTAACAGGATTTTTAATTGCCAATCCACCTGCATTTTTAATTAAAGCAGAAGCAACCGATGTGTATTTTATGGGTATCAATAGATTAATACATTTTATTGCGGCTTATCTTTTCTTCTTTGTAATGATTCTTCGTCTGTATTGGGCATTTGCAGGAAATAAATTTGCCCACTGGACCTCATTCATTCCGTTTGGAAAAGAAAAAATTGAAAACTTTATTCATGTATTAAAAATTGATATACTGTTGATGAATGAAAAAGTTCATGATCCAAAACACATAAGTGTAGGACACAACAGTGTAGCTACTTTTTCCTATTTAATCATGTTTTTTATTGCATTGGTTCAGGTTTTCACCGGATTTGGTATATACAGCGCAACATCAGACTGGTGGCTGCCAAACTTATTTAGCTGGGTAGTGCCTTTTTTAGGCGGTGATTTTGCTGCAAGACAAATACATCATATAGCTATGTGGTTATTTATTTTCTTTAGCTTGATTCATATTTACCTTGTTTTCTATCATGATTGGCTTGAAGGAAGAGGTGAAGCCTCATCAATGATAAGCGGCTATAAATTTGTTGGAAGTGGCAGAATTAAAAAAAATCCAAAATTAACTAAAACAAAAGCAGAGGAATAATTTAAAATCAAAAAAACTAACTCTATTAAGTGTCTTAAAAGTAGGCGCAAAAGTTTAAAATTATCATTAATAATCATAATTTTATATCAAACCTGCTTTTAAGACATTTTTTAATTTACATCTATGGAAAAAACAAATAATCCAATAACTGATATTGCCAATGCCTCTTACTATTTCGAAGAAGACAAATCGAATGCTATTCTTGTTTTAGGTGTAGGAAATTATTTAATGGGTGATGAAGGTGTAGGCGTACAACTCATTCAAGCAATGGAAAAAATGGAGTTACCTTCCTTTATTGATATCGTTGACGGAGGTACCGGTGGACTTTTGCTGTTAAATTTATTTGAATCCTACCCTACTATAATATTAGTTGATGCTACTATGGATGGGAAAAAATCAGGTACCATAACACTATTAAAACCACGATTTGCTTCTGATTATCCTACAGCCTTAAGTGTGCATGACGTGGGCTTAAAAGATATGATAGAATCAGTTTATTTGATGAACAAAATACCAGAAATTTACTTGTTTACCATTTCAATTAACGAAATGAAACCAATGACATTGGAATTAAGCGATGAAGTATCATCAGCCATACCGCTTTGCATCAATCAAATAATTGAACTTGCCAATCAACTAAAAGAGATGTAATCACATAATTATAACTTTGAATGGATGAGACATTTCAAATACAAATAAAAGGACAAGTTCAAGGTGTTGGATTCAGACCATTTGTATATAATTTAGCCAATGATTTTAAACTTTTTGGTAATGTATACAACAATACAGAAGGAGTAGTAATCAACTTAACAGGCCACAAGGAAGCGATCTATCAATTTTATAATCAATTAATCGCCCATCCGCCTCCCGTATCAAAGATAAATTACCACACCTTATTAAAAACTGATTATAAAAAGTATGATGATTTTTCCATTCAGCCATCATCCAAAGAATCTAAAATAAACTTAAAGCTTACACCAGATTTTGCCCTTTGCAATGCCTGTAAAGATGAAATAGAATTAGTCATAAACAGGCGATATAGCTATCCGTTTACAACCTGCGTTAATTGCGGTCCGAGATGGGCCATTACAAAATCATTTCCATTTGAGCGAACTAATACAAGTATTGCCGGTGTTCACATGTGTAATTCGTGTTTAGATGAATATACCAATCCGAGTAACAGACGCTTTCATTCACAAACAAATTCGTGTCCCGATTGTGGATTTCATTTAAGTTTCACCAATTCGAAAAATGAACTCATTTCCAATAATAATAAATTCATTTTTAAATCTATTGCACAAAAATTAGAAGCAGGTGCTATTGTAGCCATCAAAAATACAGCTGGATATTTATTATGCTGTGATGCAAGAAATGCAAGTGCTATTACCGAATTACGCAAACGTAAAAAACGACCCCAAAAACCATTTGCCGTTTTATATCCATCGATAGAAAATTTAAAAAGTGAACTTAAAATCAGCGAAAAGGAAGAGCATTTTTTAAATTCAACAGAGCGTCCAATTTTAATTGTTTCCACTAAAAATTATCAAAGAAGTATTGCCCTAAATGAAGTAGCTCCAAAGTTAAATCAACTTGGTGTAATGGTTCCATACAGCGCTTTATTGCACCTACTTTTTACACATATTTCTTTTCCAATTGTTGCTACAAGTGGAAACATACACGGGTCTCCAATTATAAGTTCAGAATTTGATGCTGTTTCAAAACTATCAACTGTTGCCGATTATTTTTTACATCATAACATGAATATATTGCATCCACAGGATGACTCAGTTATCAAAATTAGTTCGGTAAATGAAAATGAAATTCTTTTTAGGCGTTCACGCGGTTATGCTCCAAACTATTTTAGTTCTAATGCAATTAGTAAAAAAAATGTATTAGCAACCGGAGCCCATTTAAAAAGCACTATTGCGTTTGTTCCAAACGATTATATATACCTAAGTCAGTACCTAGGGAATTTAGATAATTTCGAAGTAACCGAGCGGTATTTAAAAACTACATACGATTTCATTTCAATCTTTGAGGAGCAACCTGAAATAATTCTTACCGATTCTCATCCGCAATATGAAAGTAATAAAACAGCGCACGAAATGAGCCAAAACTTTAAAGTGCCTCTTTTTGAAATACAACATCATAAAGCCCATATGATGTCGGTTATTGGCGAACATTCTTTGGCTGATTCTAAATATAAAATTTTAGGAGTTATCTGGGATGGAACCGGTTATGGTGAAGATTATCAGATTTGGGGAAGTGAATTTTTTATTTACCAAAACCATCAAATCATGCGCATATCTCACCTAAATTACTTTAATTGGATTGCAGGCAATAAAATGGCATTAGAACCACGATTATCCCTTTTTAGCTTAATGACCGAGTCAATGGAATCTTTAGTAAAAGAAAAATTTACTTCAGAAGAATGGGGAATTTACAGCACCTTAAAAAGTAGCAATAGTTTAAAAACCTCGTCCATGGGTCGCTTATTTGATGCAGTGGCTTCCTTATTAAATTTGGTTGATTACAATACCTATGAAGGGGAAGCAGCCATTGTTTTAGAAAATCAAATAACAAGCTACGAATTAAATAACTGCAGCAATTATCACCCGATAATTATTGACAATAAAATTGATGGACAACAAATACTAGAAAATTGCTTTTATGATTTTATTAATAATGTACCCATTTCTGATATTGTTGCTAATTTTTTATATACTTTAAGTTTACTGGTCTTTGAAGTGGCCAACCAACATCAAATTAAAAACATTGCATTAAGCGGTGGAGTATTTCAAAACACAACATTGGTAGATATGCTGTGCACCTTAGCAACCAATCAATATAATTTGTATTTTAACCATCAATTGTCGCCCAATGATGAAAATATAGCCATAGGGCAATTGATGTATTATTATCATTGCATAAAACACTAACATATGAAGTATTTATCAGAATACCGAAATTATGAAGCGACCAAATCGTACATCGATTTAATTCATAAGCATACTACTAAACCATGGAATATCATGGAAATTTGTGGTGGGCAAACACATAGTTTAGTAAAAAACGGCTTGCTCGATTTATTACCTGAAAGCATTCGAATGATTCACGGCCCAGGTTGTCCTGTCTGTGTTACACCGCTTAATTTAATTGACAAGGCAGTTGAATTATTAAGACAAGGAGTAATTGTCTGTTCCTTTGGTGATATGATTCGGGTTCCCGGTAGTAAAAAAAGTTTACTCGAAGCCAAAGCCGAAGGTGGTGATTTACGTATTTTGTATTCTCCATTAGAGGCCGTTACAATAGCAAAGGCAAATCCAACGAAAGAAGTGGTGTTTTTTGCGGTAGGATTTGAAACCACGGCACCAGCAAATGCTCTTTCTGTACTGCATGCCAAAAAAGAAGGAATTACAAATTATTCCATCTTAGTTTCTCATGTGTTAGTTCCTCCAGCCATGGAAGCCATTTTAGCCGACGAATTTTGTAATATCGATGCCTTTTTAGCTGCCGGTCATGTTTGCGCCATCATGGGATTTAAAGATTATTACCCGTTAGCTGCGAATTATAAAATTCCTATTATCATTACCGGATTCGAGCCCTTAGATTTAGTACAGGGAATTTATATGGCTGTAAAACAATTAGAAGGAGGAAACTATATAGTTCAAAATCAATACAGCCGCGTGGTAAAGGAATCCGGAAATCTGTCGGCTAAACAGGTTATCAATACTGTTTTTGCAGTAGGAAACCGTGAATGGCGTGGCATTGGAGAAATTCCAAATAGCGGTTATGTAATTCGTGATGGCTATTTCGATTTTGATGCCGAACGCAAATTTGGCATTCATCATATAAAGGTTCAAGAAAATAAACTTTGTATTGCAGGAGATGTTCTTAAAGGAATTAAAAAACCCAAAGAATGTTCACAATTCGGTAAGCAGTGTATGCCTTCGAATCCTCTAGGAGCTCCTATGGTATCATCAGAAGGTGCTTGCGCTGCCTATTATCATTTTTCATCATTTTAAAAACTATGAATCAAACAAATACATCAGAAACTATTAATATGGGTCACGGAAGTGGCGGTGAACTTACCCGAAAATTAATTGACCAGTTAATATTTAAAGCGTTTGACAATCCGTATTTAAACGACAAACACGACGGTTCAATAGTTAATGTAAAGGGGAAAATCGCTATTTCTACCGACAGTTTTGTCATTTCGCCTATCTTTTTCAAGGGTGGAAATATTGGTGAGTTGGCTGTAAATGGAACCGTTAATGATGTTGCCATGTGTGGAGCCATTCCCAAATTTTTATCGCTGGCCTTTATTATTGAGGAAGGATTCAACTACAATGAACTTGTTGATATAATTGAATCCATTAAAAATACAGCCAAAAGATGCGGTGTTCTAATAATTACCGGAGACACCAAGGTTGTTGAAAAAGGCAAAGGCGATAAAATATTTATCAATACTACAGGTTTTGGAGAAGTGCATCCAAATGCAGCCATTAATAGCAGAAATATTAAAGTTGGGGATAAAATCATAGTTAACAACAACATTGCACAACATGGTATTGCCATCATGTCGCAACGGGAGGGACTTCAATTTGAATCTGATATTGTGAGTGATACCACAAATTTAAACTTAATTACCCAAGATTTACTGGATACTTTTGGTACAAAGATTCACTTTTTTAGAGATCCTACTCGAGGAGGATTGGGAAGCGTTTTACATGAAATTGCGACAGACTGTTCTTTAGGAATTGATATTTTTGAAAAAAACCTTCCAATTGACAAGCAAGTTGCTGCAGCCTGTGAAATGTTGGGTCTTGACCCGCTGTATGTCGCTAATGAAGGCGTATTTTTAACCATTGCAGATCAACACATCGCTAATGATGTAGTTAGCTCAATTAATAAATTTGATAATGGCAAAAATGCAACTATACTAGGTGAAATTACAGAAATGCACCCCAATAAAGTAGTTTTACACAGTTCAGTTGGAGGAAAGCGAATTGTTAGTCCGTTGGTAGGTGAACAGCTGCCTAGAATTTGTTAAACTTTTAACACCCAATATATACCAATAACTACGGCAAACATGGCACCGGCCAATCGTATGCCTTTAAAGAAAATTGGGTTATGTTCTCTTTTGGTGATTGAACTTACAGAATGTAATGCTATTGCATATAAAGTCATGGCGAAAACAGTTCCAAAAGCAAATCCAAATAAATACAAAAACTTATCCAAAGTTGATTGAAAACTCAAAATGGGCAAAAAAATTAAAAAGTGTGCAATACCGGCTAAACCGTGTAAATATCCTACAGAAAATGAAGCCGCTTGATGCTTTTTTTCATGGTGATGATGCTCATGACCCTGCTTATGCTGATGTTCATGTACATGTATAAAAGCCTTATTTTCTAGATGTAAATGCGGGTGTGCGTGCTGTTTATCTTTCTTAAAAATTTTGATAAACGCCCATGTACCAATTACAATTAATACAATCCCTACAAGTTGCTCGCTGAAATTAGATATTAGTTCTATGGGAATCAATTCATTAAAAATAGAAAACAAGACCCCAATTGAAAGCATACCTGCTAGGTGACCTAACCCCCATGAAACACCAATTTTCCAAGCTTTCTTTTTAGACTCAAAAACCAAAGGAGTAACTGCTGCCAGATGATCGGGCCCAGCAACTACATGCGTCATAGAGGACAGTACCCCAGCAAAAAGTGGAAAATGTATCATAAGTTTAAATGTTGATTAAAAATAACTAAATAACCTTAATATTCAAGAATGATTTTAATTAAACTATGGGTTTTATTTAAAAAAACTATAGAAAACAAAAAAAGCCTCACAATACGTAAGGCTTATTTTTTTGTGGTCCCACTTGGGCTCGAACCAAGGACCACCTGATTATGAGTCAGGTGCTCTAACCAACTGAGCTATGGGACCCATTTGGAGTTGCAATATTACTACATATTTAGATTTTAAACAACTGATAAATTAAAAAACAATTACAATTAAATTACTATTCTTAAGATTTACTCTTTGAACGCATCCAAACTTTTTGCCATTCTCTTCTTAAGATCAAAAAAGTAACTTGATTTACAAGAACATCTATATCCGAACTATCTGTTTGTCTAATATCGCTTTCTGATACATCAATTCGATAAAGCAAATTCAAATAACCTGCAAAATCTGAATTAATTAATTGCTTTAATCTTTTTTCAAGTGCCATTACCAAACTTGTAGGTGCGCAATTTTTTCTAAAAGTAAGCTCGATACCAGAGAAATTGAAATCTTTTTCTAATTGTTCAATAAGCATTTTATACAGTTTTTGTTTGGTAGAAAATGTCACTAATTCTTGTGAGTTTTCAAATTGTAAACTCATACCGTTCTATTCATTAAATTAATACCGAAATCAAATAACACTTGTTTTTTATCGTTTGATATTGATAATTTTTCAACATGACTAAATGCCATATCGGTATAAGCAGCAATAGCTTTTTGGGCAATCTCAGGAACTTTTTTATCAATATAAAAGTTGGTGACTTTTAAAATAGCATCCGCTTCCTTGTATAGTTTATTTAATTGATATTGTTGTTCTAAACTCGAATTTTGAATTGCTGTTATGTACAAATAGGTTTTCTTATGCTCTAATATATCACCACCAATTTTTTTCCCAAATGATTTTTCATTTCCAAATGTATCCAGGTAATCATCTTGTATCTGAAAAGCTAAGCCTAAATTTAAACCAAACTGATATATATGCCCTCTGTCTTCTAAATTAGCATGTCCTATTATTGCACCAATTTCAAGCGAAGCTGCTAATAAAACGGCTGTTTTTAAACGAATCATTTCGATATAATCATCAATAGAAACCGCCTGTTCCTTTTCAAAATCAATATCATATTGCTGACCTTCACAAACTTCTAATGCTGTTTTATTAAACAACTTCATAATTTCTCGGTATTCTGAATCAGGATACTCTTCTATGTATTGATACGCCTGAATTAACATGGCGTCACCGGATAAAATTCCCGTGTTAATGTTCCATTTATCATGAACAGTTTGCTTCCCTCGACGTAAAGAAGCGCTGTCCATAATATCATCATGCATCAAAGTAAAGTTGTGAAAAACTTCAACTGCCATGGCAGCTGCCAGTGCCTTCTGATAATTATTACTAAATAAATCAGCAATTAAAAGCACTAATACTGGTCTTATACGTTTACCACCTAAATCTAATAGGTAGTGAATTGGTTCGTATAAATTTTTTGGGGCTTTTACGGTTATTTTATCGTTTAAATACTGATTAAAAACATTGCTTAATTCTAAAATATTGGTCATATAAACAACTTTATTCAAATTTACTTTTATCAAAGGTAATTTGATTTTTTAAATACTGTGGAAACTTTTTTTGTTTTTTAAGTTTCCTTTTGTAAATTTGCGCACTCAAAATTCAAAAATGGAGCAGACAATTCTTAAGAAAGCAGCAGAATTATTTATCAAATTTGGTTTTAAAAGTGTTACTATGGATGACATTGCCAACGAATTAACTATCTCAAAAAAAACTATTTATGTTTATTACGAGAATAAATCAGAATTGGTTGAAGCTGTTGTTAATTACTTTTTTGAAGAGATAACTAAAATAATTCAAGGCATAATTTCTTTAAATTTAAATGCAATTGAAGAATCATTTAAAATTCATGAAACCGTATCGCAACTTTTTAAAGATGAAAATGAATCTATAGAATATCAATTAAGAAAATATTTTCCAGAAATTCACGAAAAAAATAATTGCACCAGAACAGATTTATTTCAGCAAACTATTTCCAATAATTTAGAAAAAGGGATTTCTGAGGGGTATTATAGGCCTTCAATTGATGTTAATTTTACAAGTAAATTTTTTATTGCAACAATAACTTCATTAAAAAATAACGATAACTCAGAATTAGTAGATTATCCAATTACCTACGCAAAAAATCAATTCTTCGATATTTATTTTAGGGGTATTGTAACAGAAAAAGGATTAGAAATTTTAAAAAAACAATTAAATAAGTAATGAATTATATGAAACAATTAGTTTTAAACATTTTAACTTTTTTGGTAATAACCACAGGATTTGCACAGGAAAGTATTTCATTATCTTTAGAGCAAGCCATCGATTTTTCTTTAAAAAATAGTTATGCTTCTATCAATGCAAATAGAGATATAGATGCTGCTAAACTTAAAAAATGGGAAACTACAACCATGGGATTGCCTCAAATAAGTGCAGCTATAGATTATCAAAATTGGTTAAAACAACAAGTGTCATTAATACCCGCAGAATTGTTTGGCGGTGTGTCTGGCGAATTTGCCGAAGTGGCATTTGGCACTAAACACAACATGAATGCAACCGCAACTTTAAATCAGTTAATTTTTGATGGGTCGTATCTTGTTGGTTTGCAATCTGCAAAAACCTATTTAAAAATTTCTGAAAACGCTAAAGAAAAAACAGAAATTGGTATTAGAGAAGCCGTTATAAATGCCTATGGAAATGTACTAATTAGCGAAGAAAATGTTTTAATATTAGAAAAAAACATAGCAACACTTCAAAAAAACTTAAACGAAATTAATGAAATTTACAAAAACGGTTTTACCGAAGAAGAAAGTATAGAGCAGCTTCAACTTACGTTGGCCAGTGTTAAAAGTCAACTTAGCAAAACAAAAAACTTACGAGACATTGCCTATAAAATGCTGAAAATTACTTTAGGTATAAACATTAACACTTCTATTACTTTAACCGATAATCTACATAAATTAACCAAAGAAAATATAGATTTAGGTTTGTTAAATGCCAATTTAAGTATTGACAATCACATTGATTATAAAATTGCAAAAAACAATGAAAAAGCAAATGAACTCTTAGTTAAACTAGAACAAAGCAGGGCGTTACCTACTCTAAGTAGTTTTGTTAATCTGGGTTATGCTAGTTTTGGTCAAGAGTTTGACTTCTTTAAAAAAGAACAAAAATGGTTTGATTCATCGTTGATGGGCATTAGCCTTAAAATACCTATTTTTAGCAGTTTAGCACGAAGCTCTAGAACGCAACAAGCAAAGATTGAATTGGAAAAAGCTAAAACTAATTTAACAGAAATTGAACAAAAACTACAATTACAATTAGCATCATCTAAAACCGAATATAATTTTAGTTTAGAAGAATTAGAAACTTCAAAAAAAAATCTTGAATTAGCTGAAAGAATTGAGAAAAAACATCAAATTAAATTCTTCGAAGGACTTTCAACCAGCTTTGAGTTATCTGAAGCGCAACGTCAATTATACGCAATGCAACAAAATTATTTACAAAACATGCTTCAAGTAATTGTTACAAAAGCAGCTTTGGATAAAGCATTAAATACATCAATTAAAAACTAAATACACTAGATAAAATGAAAAAAATAGTAATTGTAATTATTGCTGCAATATTTATAGTTTCTTGCGAAAAAGAAACAAAAACTACCACTGTAAGCGAGTTAAATACTCAAAAAGCAACTTTAATTAGTAAGATAGACAGCTTAAGTAAACAATTAAAGCTTGTAGAAACACAGCTAAGTAAGTTAGACACTACACAAAAACTACACGCGGTAACATTATTGCCTGTAAAAAAAGAAGTTTTTAAACACTATATAGAAATACAAGGTGTAGTACAGGCAGATAAGAATATAGAAATACGTCCAGAATTAGGCGGAACGGTAACGACTATTTACGTTAAAGAAGGTCAGCATGTTACTGCAGGTCAAACTTTAATTCAGTTAGATGATGCTGCTGTAAAAAACAGCATTGCAGAATTAACCACTCAATTAAATTTGGCTAAAACTACATTTGATAGACAAGCTAGTTTGTGGAATCAAAAAATTGGTTCTGAGATGCAATATTTACAAGCTAAAGCTCAAAAAGAAGGATTAGAAAACAATTTAGCTTCATTAAAAACGCAGGCTAAAAAAATGAAAATTATTGCTCCATTTTCTGGTATAATCGATGAAATATTTCCAAGAGTTGGAGAATTAACAAGCCCACAAAACGCTACTGTACGACTTATAAATTTAAACAATGTATACATTGAAGCAGATGTTACCGAATCGTATTTGCCTGTAGTAAAAAATGGCACAGAAGTAATCTTAAATTTTCCTTCTATTAACAAAGAAATTACATCAAAAATAACACAAGTTGGCAATTACATAAATCCAGATAACAGAAGTTTTAAAGTTAGAATTAATATCCCTAATAAAGATCAAAGTATTAAACCAAATTTGTTAGCTAATTTAAAAATTGTTGATTTTAAATCTGAAGGATTGGTTATTCCATCAACATTGGTTCAAAAAGACCAAACAGGAAATGACTATGTTTTTGTTTCTACAACCTCAAACGATGAAACTGTTGTTGTTAAAAAACTTATTAAGGTTTTCAAAGAATACAATCAAGAAGTATTTATTTCAGAAGGACTTGAGGTAACAGATACTTTAATTGACAGAGGAGCCAGAATTGTAAAAGCAGGTGATGTTGTTAAAATAATCAAGTAAAATTCTGCCAACTAATTTAGAAAACATTAAAATGAAAAAAGATTTTAAAATATCTACCTGGTCTATTCACAACAAAATGACAGTGTTTGTGATTATTGCTATGATTTTTATTGCTGGCATCTTTTCATATACCAGCATGCCACGCGAAGCATTTCCGGAAATTGTTGTGCCCGAAATTTATGTGTCAACACCTTACCCTGGTAATTCTGCTTTAGACATCGAAAAATTAGTTACCAGGCCTTTAGAAAAAGAAATTAACGGAATTTCAGGAGTTGATGAAATTATATCAACTTCTATTGAAGGATTTTCTACTATCCAAGTAAAATTTGATTTTAGCGTATCTCCAACAGAAGCTTTGCGGAAAGTAAAAGACAAGGTAGATGCAGCTACTTCTGATAAAGATTTTCCTAAAGATTTGCCTGCTGATCCGCATGTACAAGAGTTAAATTTTGCTGAATTATTACCTATAATGAACATAAATTTATCGGGTGATTTTTCTATGGAAAAACTTAAAGAGTTTGCCGAATACCTAGAAGAAGAAATCGAAAAAGTACCCGAAATATCAAAAGTTGATATCAGAGGAATACAAGATAAAGAAGTCGAGATTAGTGTTGACTTGTTTAAAATGGAAACTTCGCAAATTAGCTTTAACGATATTGCTATGGCCATCCAAAATGAAAATATGACAGTTTCGGGAGGCGATTTACTTGAAAATGGAATAAGAAGAAATGTTAGAATTCTTGGCGAGTTTAAATCTGCTAAAGAAATTGAAAATATCATTGTAAAGCAAGAAAACTACAATATTGTTTACTTAAGAGATATAGCCGTTGTAAGCTTTAAAGAACAAGAAAAACAAAGTTATGCGCGCGAGTTTTTACATCCTGTTGTAATGTTAGATGTTAAAAAACGTGGAGGAGAAAATTTAATAAATGCATCAACCCAGATTGATAAAATCATAGCAAAAGCTAAAGCAGAGTTTTTACCTTCTAACTTAAATGTTTCTAAAACCAATGACCAAACAAACGATACTAAAACCATGGTTGCAGACCTTGAAAACAGTATTATTTTAGGTATTATTTTAGTAGTATTGGTATTACTTTTCTTCCTAGGTATAAGAAATGCATTATTTGTAGGTATTGCCATTCCCCTATCAATGTTTATGTCGTTTACCATATTAAGCGCTTTTGGAGTAACGTTAAACACCATGGTGCTATTTTCATTAGTAATTGCATTAGGAATGTTGGTTGACAACGGAATTGTTGTGGTAGAAAACGTATATCGATTGCTCGATGAGGGCTATTCTAAAATCGATGCTGCAAAATATGGTGTTGGAGAAGTTGCCATGCCAATTATTGCTTCTACAGCAACAACGCTAGCAGCATTTGTGCCGCTAGCATTTTGGCCGGGTATTATGGGAGAATTTATGCGATACTTACCAATTACATTAATAATTGTATTAAGTTCATCTTTATTTGTTGCCTTACTAATAAACCCAATGTTAACTTCTGTTTATATGAAAATTAAAGAAGATGAAGTTAACTTTAAAAAGATTGTACTCTACAGCAGTGCAATTTTTGCCGTAGGAGTTCTTTTTATAATTTTTGGATTATCGTCAAATTCTAAAGTGTTTAATGCAATTGGATTATTGTTAGTTTTTGCAGGTCTATTAAGAATTATAAACACCAAGTTTTTAAGTCCGGCTACAGCATGGTTTCAAGAAGTACTGTTACCAAGATTAGAACTCCTTTATGAAAATATATTGATTTACTCCTTAAATGGCAAAAGACCAAGAATGTTTTTCTTTGGAACCTTTGGTTTACTCCTATTCTCATTTATACTTTTCGGATTATTTCCACCAAAAGTACTATTCTTTCCGGAAACACCGCCTAAGCAGGCTTATGTATACATAGAATATCCTATCGGTACTGATATCGAAGTAACTAACAAATTATCTATCGAAATTGAAGAAAAAATACAGAATTATTTAAAAAAATATGAAGTTAACGGAAAAAACCAAATTTTAACTTCCATTATTGGTCAGGTTGGTGAGGGAACGAGCGATCCTAATCAAGGTCAACAAGGCGGAACAACACCCAATAAAGCACGTATTACAGTAGATTTTGTAAAATTTATAGAACGAGGTGATATTAATACAGATGATGTTTTAAAAGAAATTAGAAACTTACTAAGAGACTTTCCAGGTGTAAACATTACTGTAGACAGACCTGCTGATGGGCCACCAACTGGAGCACCTATAAATATTGAAATTTCTGGCGATGATTATGAAGAATTGCTGACAACTTCCGTAAATATTAAGCAATTTATTAACGATGCCAACATTCTTGGAATTGAAGAATTAAAATTAGATGTAGAACAAGGAAAGCCTGAATTACCATTTATCATTGACCGTCAAAAAGCGAGGAGCTTAAATGTTTCCACAGGTCAAATTGGTGATGCTATCAGAACTTCACTTTTTGGAAAAGAAGTTTCTACTTTTAAAGATGGCGAAGACGATTATCCTATAAACATCCGTTTGATGGATAAATACAGATACAACAAAGAATCTTTACTTAATCAAAAAATTACTTTTAGAAATGCCAGTAACGGCCAAATTGTACAAGTTCCAGTATCAGCAGTTGCTCATACTGAAACTTCATCAACGTTTAGTGCCGTTAAACGTAAAGATCTTAACAGGGTTATTACTGTATTCTCCAATGTTATAGAAGGCTACAATCCGACTGAAATAAATGATCAGATTAAAAAAGTTTTAGAAACCTATCAATTACCAAAAAATGTTTCCATATCATTTACAGGAGAACAAGAAACACAAGCAGAAGAAATGGCGTTTTTAAGTACAGCTTTATTAATTGCAGTATTCCTTATCTTTTTAATATTGGTTGGTCAGTTTAATTCAACTTCAACACCAATAATTATTTCATTATCGGTACTACTAAGTTTAATTGGGGTTTTACTTGGACTTATCATTTTTAGGATGGATTTTATAGTGATGATGACTATGATTGGGGTAATTTCACTTGCCGGTATTGTAGTAAACAATGCCATCGTTTTAATTGATTACACCAATTTAATTATGCTACGCAAACGGGAAGAACAAGGCTTGGAAAAAGGTGTTTTAACCAAAGAATTAATTTACGAAAGTATTGTTGAAGGTGGTAAAAAACGTTTACGTCCTGTTTTATTAACGGCTATCACTACAATTCTGGGATTATTGCCATTGGCTATAGGAATAAACATCAATTTTATGACCTTATTTACTGAGTTTGACCCTCAGTTTTATATCGGTGGAGAAAATGTTGCTTTCTGGGGGCCAATGTCTTGGACAATTATATTTGGTTTAACATTTGCAACATTCTTAACACTTATAATTGTTCCGATAATGTACTCTTTGATAAATAATATGAAAATAAAATTGAAATTAGTACAGTAACTAAAATTAAATAGAGCTTCAAAAGAGCTCTATTTTTTTGTTTATTTGTAATCTATGAAATCAAATAAATTTTACACTGTTGACGAGGTTTTATTACTGATGGAACATTATTGTGCTTATCAAGACCGTTGTCATAAAGAAATAGAACAAAAACTTATTGATTACAAAATGATTCCGGCAGCGCAAGAAAAAATAATACTTCATTTAATAAATCAAAACTATTTAAATGAAGAGCGCTTTGCAAAGAATTATGCACGCGGAAAATTCAACTCCAAGCATTGGGGAAGAATTAAAATTAAAGCTGCTCTTAAACAACGTAATATCTCTGATTATAATATAAATATTGCATTTAAAGAAATTGATATCGATGAATATTACACTGTATTAAGCATTGAAATGGAAAAAAAACTAGGTGTTTTAAAAGAGAGAGATGAATGGAAACGCAAAAAAAAGGTTATTGATTACTTGCTTCAAAAAGGTTTTGAATACCATTTAATTGAACAGTGTTGGAATGATTTAGAACACAATACCTAGAATACACATTTAGCTTTTATATAGTTATAATTTGTTATATTTGAATTATTGATAATTAAAATTTATGAAAGCATCTCATTTTTTAGGCTACTGTTTAGCCGTTTCGCTGTTACTTGTATCGTGTAAAAAAGAACAAGAAAAACAATCAGAATCTTTACCGAATTCTAACACAGAAATTGCTACTGATACAATTCCACAAGGTATTAATACTTCTAAAACCACTAAGTTAAATCCACCGCACGGACAACCAGGTCATCGTTGCGATATTGCCGTAGGAGCTCCTTTAAATACGCCTATTAATCCTAGCTCATTATATCAGGAACCTATTATTCCAAACACACCTAAAACTCAGGTACAGCAACAGCAATCCAATCCGGTAACAACCCCAAATACACCTAGGCCTAAAATTAATCCTCCACACGGACAACCGCACCACGATTGTAAAATACAAGTAGGAGACCCATTGCCAGATGCATAATTATAGAATAAAAAAAAAAGGCGCTTAAAGCGCCTTTTTTTATTTACCAAATAAGTACCCTATCCTCAGGTTTAACAAATAAGCTTTCGCCTTCTTTTATATCAAATGCTTTAAAAAATTCTTCAATATTTTGTAACGGCACATAAGCTCTGAAATTTCCTGGAGAATGTGGATCTGTTTTTATAAGATTTCTGGTTGCTTCATCTCTAGCTTTAGTTCTCCAAATAGTAGCCCAAGACATAAAAAAACGTTGTTCTGGAGTAAATCCATCAATTTTATCAGGACGACTAGTGTTTTTAAAGTGAAGTTGTAATCCGTCATAAGCGGCAACCAACCCGCCTAAGTCACCAATATTTTCACCTAAAGTAAATGTTCCATTAACAAATACCCCAGGCAACGCCTCTAACTTATCGTACTGAGCAACAAGTTTTTTACCTAAAGCTGTAAAATTTTCTAAATCTTGTGGTTGCCACCAATTTTTAAGATTTCCTTCAGCATCAAAACGAGCACCAGAATCATCGAATCCATGCGATATTTCATGACCAATAACTGCGCCAATTCCACCATAATTAACAGCATCATCTGCCAAGTAATCGTAGAAAGGTGCTTGTAAAATTGCTGCCGGGAACACTATTTCATTAAATACGGGACTGAAATAGGCATTCACTGTTTGTGGACTCATTCCCCAACGTGTTTTATCAACAGGTTGGCCTAAATCTTTTAAGTTGTCATAGTAACTCCATTTTGAGTAATCCATCATATTACTTGCAAATGTTCCGCCTTCTTTGGGCGATTTAGTAACCAAAGCGCTATAATCTCTCCATTTATCAGGATATCCAATTTTTACAGTCATTTTATTAACCTTTTCATACGCTTTTTCTTTGGTTTCTTCACCCATCCAAGTTAAATTCTTGATTCTGTTTAGATAAGCTAATTTTAGGTTTTGAACCATTTGAGCAGCTTTCGCTTTTGCTTCTGGCGGAAACTTTTCATCTACATACAATTTACCTAAAGCTTCACCAACAGTTCTGTTTACTACTTGTAATGCTCTATCATTTAAAGGGCGTTGTTTTTTAGAACCTCTTAATATTTTCTCTGAGAACTCCCAATTCATGCGTTCCATATCCATGGTTAATCGGTTTGAAAAACGATCGATTAATGTCCATTTAAGATAGTTTTTCCATTGATCAACTGATGTAGATTTAAACACTTCTTCTAAGGCTACAAAATATTTTGGCTCGCTAATAATAACAGTGTCCATATTTTTCACGCCAATTCCACTAAAATAGGCAGTCCAATTTATTGAAGGTGTTAACTTGTTCAAATCTGAAACTGCAGTTGGATTGTAACGTTTACGCGCATCACGGCGTTCTTCTTTTGTCATTCTAGGAACAGCCAAACTGGTTTCAAAAGCTAAAATATCTGCAGCTCTTTTTGATGCATTAGCATCTTTTTTATCAACATACTGAAACATTTTGGCAATATGCGCTACATATTTTTCACGTTTATCTTTGGTGTCTGCATCTTCATCCACGTAATAATCGCGGTTAGGTAATCCTAAAGCACCGGCACCTAAATTACCAACATTTAAATTACTGTTTTTTAAATCGGGGCCAACTCTAAATCCAAAAAAGCCACCGCCACCATAAATTTCCATTTCAATAAGGTATTTCTGTAAATCTTGCAAATTTTTGATGGCATCAACCTTAGCAAAATATGGTTTAAGTGGATTAATTCCGTTTTTATTACGAGCAATTGTATCCATTATTGTTAAGTAGATGTCTATTGCTTTATCTTGATCTGTTCCGTTGGTATACTTTCCACTTGCAATAGCTTTGTCTAATATTGCCTGAACGTCTTTATCGGTATTTTCTCTTAATTCATCAAAACTTCCCCAACGGGTTCTGTCATCAGGAATCTGATTTTTATCTAACCATTTACCATTTACAAACCTAAAAAAGTCATCACCAGGTTTAACTGATGTGTCTAAATAATCCAGGTTGATACCTCTTGTAGTTTGAGCCTGAACTAATACTCCCACCAATAAAAGTGAAAGAAAAAATGTGTGTTTAATTACTTTTATCATATTGTTTAATTTATGTTATTCTACTAATTCATATCCAAAAACAGTTCCTTTATCAACAGCTTCTACTCCGTTCACCATCCAACTAGGCGCTTTTTCTCCTTTTAAATAATGATCGAAAAACTGCATCATTCTAACCGATAAATCATATCTGTTTTTTTGCTTGCGCAAATTGTGAGCTTCATCTTTATACATTAATAACCACGATGGTTTTTGAAATCTTCTCAAGGCAATATAAAATTCAATTCCTTGTTCTTTTGGTACAGCGCCATCGCTTTCGTTATGCATAATTAATAAAGGAGTTTCTATTTGAGGTACTCCAAATAATGGGGAGTTTTCAATATATAAATCTAAGTTTTCCCACGGTGTTTTACCAATTCTAGATTGAGTTTTCTCGTATTGAAATGCTCTGTTTCTACCCGATTCCCAACGAATACCACCATAAGCAGAAATCATGTTTGATACAGGAGCCCCTGCCATTGCTGCCTTAAATTTATTTGTTTTGGTAATAACATGGGCTGTTTGGTAGCCGCCCCAACTTTGACCTTGAATTCCTAAATTATTACTGTCAACAAATGGGAATTTTTCTATGGCTTCAACTCCTGATACAATGCAGTTATAGGCACTTTTTCCAGGATACCCAATTTCATAAACAATGTCTGGAACAAAAACCAAGTAACCATTACTGGTAAAGTAAGTAAAGTTTACAGTTGATGCGCTTGGCTGTGGAGTTACATAATTATTAAGTCTATCTGCATATTTTTCATAAAAATAAGTTACCATAGGGTATTTTTTAGTTGGGTCAAAATTCTCTGGTTTGTAAAGAATACCCTCTAATGGAGTACCGTCGTATGCATTCCATTTAACTAATTCTGATGTACCTCTTAAAAACTCTGTATCGTGTGAATTTACATTAGAAACCTGTTTTACATTCTTAAAATCTGTTGTAAACCAAACATTTGGAAACTCATTTAACGACTGACGTGTATACACAAAAACATTTGCGTTTTTAGCTTTTTTTAGGTTTTCAAACAGTCTTCTATCTGATTTAAGTATGTTTGTTTTAACTTGATTTTTAGTGTTTAAGGTGTAATAGCTACTTTCTTTTGTTTTTTTATCAAAACCTCTTAACACCATTTGATTATTTATATAAGATACTTTATCTGCATCTTCTCTGTCGAATGACAATTGTGCCATTCGGTATTCAATTTTATTTAAACGTCCGTCTTTTGTAATATTTACAGGTGCTTTTTTACCACTTAATTCCACTTTCCACACATCAAATTCATCATAAACTAAAGCGGTTTGATTATCAACAAAACCTCCAAATCCATATGGACTAGGTAAAGCTGGCAAATCGTTATCCACTTCATAAAAAGGCACCGTTAATGAAGCGGTTAAATTTACTTCTTTTTGGGCAGCTATATCCATTGCAAACCAATGTTTTAGCTCGTGATTATAATAAATTGCATAGGTACCGTCTTCAGTAAGTTTTGGATTAGAACTTATTTTTTTGATAATTTTTTCGCGTTTACCTGTTTCAACATCTATTCTGTAGATATCTCTGAATGATGGGTAGTCCCACGTTGATTCTATCTCATAGCCATTATTGGAAACACCTAAAACATACTTATTATTATTTTTGTTGGTTGAAATTATAATATCGAAAAAATCATCTTGTAAATTAGTTACTTCATCTTTTTCTATATCGTAAACCGATAAAAATGATTTGTTTCTGTCTCTTTTTACATTAAACTCTTGCTCGGATTGAATTCTATTATCATTCCATGACCATATAGAAACTTCGGCTAATTCATCTTTTAATAGTGTTGTATCATTATCAAACTTTTTAGGAATTAATTGGGTGTAAAAGAACATTTTTTTTCCGTTGTCTGAGAAAAAAGGTGCTCTTTGATTGCTTAGTTTATACCCGTTATTTAGTTTTTGAAACGAAGTGTCAACAACTTTTTTTACAGTATTATTACTCCAATAAAACAAATCAAACTTTAAAGAATCTTTTTTAATGCTGTCTTTAGCTGATAAAAATGCCATTTTTTGTCCGTCTTTGGAAGCAGCAAACTGAGCTATTTTTATTTTATTGTGGTCTAATAGTGTAAGCTTTTTATCTTCTAGTGAATATTTGTATAAGGCTTGTTTCTTCTTAAGCGTGTCAATACCTTTGGTAACCAACAGCGCTTTTTCATTCTCAATAAATTTATAGTCTTTAGCTAAAAATAAAGTGTCGTTGGTAGCAGCCTTTAAATTTTTAATAATCAGATAATCGTCTTCGAATTTTAAATTCTTAGGTTTAGTGTTTGGAGAATCTTTTTTAGGCTTTTCTTTGACTGCACTAATTTCTTTTAATTTTTTAATTGCTACATAATTACCATATTTATCGGGCGATTTAAAATCTTTAATCTTTAAAATTGAATCTACAATTTTATTTAATCTTACATCATATACATAAAAAGAATTGCGTTCTTTTTTATCTTTTTTCACTTTATCTTTTCGTTCTTTTCTGTCGGTTTCATACGATGGTTTTTGTTGAAAAAACACATAATTTTCATCAAAATCAATAGCTGGTGAAATTCCATTTAGTTGTTTAAACTTATTGTTAGTTTTAGTATTAAAAACTTCAATATAGGGATTTGCAAACGGTGTTATTGGCTGAACTTCATATGCCAAAACAGTACCTTTATTAGACAAAACTGTTTCGCCTATTCTCATCCATTTGTCATAATCGCTATGGGTTATAACTTTTTTCTGTGAAAATGAAATCATGCAGAAAAAGGATACTACTAAGACAAGTAATGTTTTTTTCATGTTAACTTAATTTTTGTTTTTAAACGATTGAATAATTAAACGGTCTTTTTCTTTTTTTAATTCTACAACTTTTGAAACATTTTCGTTTGGTATAACTATAGATAACACATAATGCTCTATTTTCCAGTTATTATTTTTTTTAGACAACACTCCAGAGCCTCTGCAAACACCCATCCAGGTGTCCAATAATTCATCAAACCAAGCTATATCTCCTTTTGTATTAAAATACAGATTTCGCTCTAAAACCATAAAATCCCAGGTTTTCTTTTTATCAAAATGAGGTTTAGCAAATTCTTTAAATTGTTGAATGGTCCAATTTTCAGAAGCATCAGTCCCAATAAAAATTGAGTTATTCGACATTTTACCGAAATACGCATCAAAATCATAATTGGCGACATCTATATGCCATCGATTGAGAAAATAATTTAGATGTTCAATATTTCTTTCTGTAGTGTAATTTGGAGATTTATTAGTAGAATTATGGTCACTTATAATAATGCAATTGCTAAAAGTTAGCAATAAAATTACAATGTAAATTTTTTTCATTGTTGCTGCTTATTTGTTTTAAGTTTTTGAAGTTCAGTTTCAGTTGGTTTTACTATTTTTAAAACTGTATCATTTAATACTTTTGGAACAGAAAACTTAACATCTACAGATTCCTCATTAGCATTTAACAAATACACCTGGTTAATTTTTGAAATTATTGATTCATATGCATAAACTATATTCTCAATTTTCTCTATTGTTTCCTCGGTAGTAATGGTGTTAATTTTACTCATATCATTTAACCGCAAGGCCTCATTATTAAGAATATTAAAGCGTGCAATAACATCGGGTCTCTTAATTTTATCAATTTTAATACTGTCTTTAATTTTAACTATTATATCACTTAAATCTTTGGATAAAAGCATTGCTTTAGAAGGAGTAGTGTTATAATATTGGCTTATAATATTTTCAAACTCTTCATATTGACTCCATTCTTTAATTTCTTTTCGGGCAATATCGGTTAAATAAACTGTTTGTGAATATGTTTTTGTCAATGAATCATTTTTGGTTGAAGCAGCCTCTAATTGTGTTTCATTTACATTTTTTTTACACCCAATTAGAAAAATGCTAATAGCTACAAGAACGAACTTTTTTATCATGAATTTGTATTAAAGTATAAAAGTAACAAATAGAAATAAATATTATGTTAAAATAACGTTAGCGTTTTAAAATCTTATCCTTGCGAAAAATTATTTAGCCTTGGCTTTTCTTTATCAACCTAATTAAATTTGATAAATTTGTAGCACTTAAAAAAACTTACTACTTATGAGTGAAAAAATTTTAATTATCGGTGCTGGTGGACAAATTGGTACTGAACTTACAATAAAACTACGCGAACTTTATGGTAAGGACAACGTAGTTGCTGCTGATATAAATTCTGGAAGTAATGAATTGATGTATTCTGGACCCTTCGAAATTTTAGATGCAACTAGAAAAGATGATGTTAAAAAAGCTATTAAAAAGTACAAGATTACTCAGGTTTATTTAATGGCTGCCATGTTATCGGCGGTTGGAGAAAAATTTCCGGAAAAAGCGTGGAGTCTTAACATGAATTCGCTATTAATTGCATTGGATTTAGCAAAAGATGGTCTTTATAAAAAACTGTTTTGGCCTAGTTCTATGGCCGCTTTTGGACCAACATCGCCAAAGAAAAACACACCACAAGAAACTATAATGGATCCATCAACTGTGTACGGAATTAGCAAATTAGCCGGTGAACGTTGGTGCGAATATTACTTTCAAAAATTTGGTGTTGATGTAAGAAGTATCCGTTATCCGGGTATTATTAGCTGGAAAACAAAACCAGGCGGCGGTACAACTGATTATGCAATTGACATCTTTTACAAGGCAGTTAATCATGAAGATTATAATTGCTTCTTGTCTGAACATACGCGTTTACCAATGATGTATATGGATGATGCTATTAAAGCAACCGTTGATATTATGCAAGCGCCAAGCGAACAAATAAAAGTTCGCTCTTCTTATAATTTATCAGCCATTGATTTTACACCTGAAGAAGTGTACAACGAAATCAAAAAACATTATCCAGATTTCAAAGTTAATTATGTACCCGATTTTAGACAACAAATTGCAGACAGTTGGCCACAAAGTATTGACGATAGTGTTGCACGTAAAGATTGGAATTGGAATCATTCTTTTGATTTAGAAAAAATGACCAAAGACATGATTAAAAACCTATCAAATTAAAACCCTAGAGCTCATAAAAATGAGCTCTAAAAATTTATACCAATGAAAAACATTATTCAACAAAGTTTACAAAACAGTTTATCATATACTGCATACCGTCAATTAATAAACGATTTATTAACCGAAGGAAAATCAACCGGAACTACTGAGAATCCAGATTATTTACAGTTTAGCGAGCTCAACAAATCTAGAATGAACAGGCTTGATAAAACCCTAAAAGTACTTGAAAATCATAAGCAAAAATTGCTAAAATTAACAACGTCTTATACGTGGTTAGTAATTTCTGAAGGCTGGTGTGGCGATGCAGCACAAATATTACCGGTGTTAAACAAACTTGCAGAAGTATCTGATAACATCGATTTAAGAATTGTAATACGTGATGAAAATCTAGAATTAATGGATCAATTTTTAACCAATGGAAACCGAGCAATTCCAATACTACTTATTTTAGATGCTGAAATGAATGTTGTAAACCAATGGGGGCCAAGACCGTTAACAGCTACTCAAATGGTGCTAGATTACAAAACTAAATACGGTTTATTGGATGCTGATTTTAAAATACAATTACAAACTTGGTATAACGAGAATAAAGGAATAGAAATTCAAAACGAAGTGATGAACTTATTTTAAGTTAGTTTGACTTGTCTTGGTAACCTATTTCATTGAGAAATACATCCAAGCTTTTTGCGTTTTCAACTTCAAATTGACCAATTTTTGTGCGTCTAAGGCTGGATAAATAAGCCCCAGTGTTCAATGCTTTCCCAAAATCATTGGCAATAGAACGGATATAAGTTCCTTTACCACATTTAATTCTGAAATCGATATTTGGCAAGTCTATGTTTGTAATTTCGAATTCGTAAACCATAACTTTTCTGGAATCTAAAACCAACTCTTTTCCTTTTCTGGCGCTGTCATACGCACGCTTTCCGTCTTTTTGGATAGCAGAAAAAACAGGTGGAACCTGATCAATTTCTCCTATGAATTTTGAAACTGTATTATTTAACAGCTCTTCCGTTATGTGAGTATAAGAAAATTCGCCATCAAAATCAGTTTCTAGGTCATAACTTGGCGTTGTTTTTCCTAGTGTAAATGTGCCCGTATATTCCTTAAATAACCCTTGAAATTCTTCAATCTTTTTAGTGAATTTTCCCGTACACATTATTAACAAACCTGTTGCAAGTGGGTCTAGCGTTCCGGCATGTCCAATTTTTATTTTTTTTATGTGATACTTCTTTTGTATAGTGTATCGCATTTTGTTAACAACTTGGAACGATGTCCAACGTAAAGGTTTATCAATCAGTATTACCTGACCTTCTTGAAGTTTTTCTAATAAATACATTAAATGGTAGTTATTGGATATATAAAATAATGAATCACCAAAATTGCAATTCCGACTAAAACTCTGTAATATCCAAAAAGTTTAAATCCGTGTTTGGTTAAATACTCTATAAAAGATTTTATAGCAATCATGGCAACAATAAAAGCAATTACATTTCCTAAAATAAGGATGTAATATTGTTGTGTAGTTAATACAAATCCGTTATTAAAATACTCGTATAATTTTAAACACGTTGCGCCTAACATTGTTGGTATAGCCAAGAAAAAGGAAAACTCAGCTGCAGCCCTTCTGCATAATTTCTGTGTCATACCGCCAACAATGGTTGCTCCACTTCTTGATACACCTGGTATCATGGCAATGGTTTGAAAAAATCCAATTTTTAAAGCTGTACTATACGTTACATTGGTATTGGTTATTGTTTCTTCAGAATCTGGAAACCAGGCATCAACTTTGAGTAAAATTAACCCACCAAAAACCAACGATACTGCAACGGTTACTGGGTTCTCAAGTAAACTGTTAATTAGGTTATTAAACAACAGACCTAAAAAGGCAGCTGGTAAAAACGCTACTAAAAGTTTTAAATAAAAATTGACCGATTGAAAGAAGCGTTTCCAATACAACACAATAACAGAGAAAATTGCTCCTAACTGAATTACAATAATGAACAATTTAGTAAAATCGTCTTGGGCAATTTTCATGAATGATGAGGCAATAATCATATGACCTGTAGAAGAAATAGGTAAAAATTCTGTAATCCCTTCTATTATGGCTATAATAATTGCTTGTAAATAAGACATTTGTTATTTTTTAGGCGATGCAAAAATAGCATAAATTTCAATAGCGAATCCTATTAAAACAAGTGTTGGTGCCAATCTTATTCGTTGAAAATTGTAAATTTCATCATTAAATACATTTGGGTCATCACTGCCGCCACCTGCCATAAGTATAAATCCAACAGCAATAAAAATGATACCAATTATCATTATGATATAATTTTTCTTCCCAAATAAAAATTGGCTGTTTGATTCGTTGTTTTTTGATTGATCCTTTTTCATGAGCTTAATAATATAATTCGTCTGTACGTAAATTTAAAAATCGTTGTGTAGCAAAGAATGTACTTAACGCTGTAATTAATATACCTAGCAAAATTGTTCCTGAAAAAAGGGTTAACAATATGCCGTAATCTTTTAACAATAGCAATTCTGGTAAAAATTTATTTATATAAATAACTAAAGCAAAAACCACTACGTTAGCTATTAACGCACCAATGATACCTAACTTTACACCTTGTTTTATAAACGGAATACTGATAAAACTTCTTGTTGCTCCAACCAATTGCATGGTTTTAATGGTAAATCTTTTGGAATAAATTGATAATCTTATTGCATTGTTTATTAATAAAACTGCCATAAATGTCAAAACACCACTTACAACAAGAACCCAAAAACTTACCTTTTGAATATTTTGAGTTAAGAGAGTTATTAAAGGTTTATCGTATGAAACCTCTTCTACCACTCTGTTTTTGAGTAATTTTTTTTCTATGGCTTCAATTTTTTCCGGCGCTACATAATCTGCATTTAAAACAATATCAATAGCATCTTTGAGTGGATTTTTGCCTAAAAACTTCAAAAAATCCTCGCCAATATCTTTACTAAATTCTTCAGCAGCTTGTTCTCTAGAAATAAAGGTCATAGACTTTGTATACTCAGCCTTTTCAACCTCTTTTTTAAACGATGCCACTTCTGTATCAATAGCTATATCTTTAAAATAAACCGTAACTACAATTTGTTCTTTAAAATGATCGGTAATTTTTTTAGTTTTTAACACCAATAATCCTAAAATTCCAACTAAAAAAAGAATTAAAGCGATGCTAATAACTACAGAAACGTATGATGATCGTAACTTTCTTTTTTGATATTTTTCGAATGAAGTAGTCATTTATTCTATTTATTTTAGGGTTGCAAGATACAATATTAATCAACTATGTTACTTTTTTACTGATTGAAATCTACGAAATCTCCTGGCAAAGTTCTATTAACACTCCGTTAGTAGACTTTGGATGTAGAAATACTATCAATTTATTATCAGCTCCTTTTTTAGGTTGTTCATTTAGCACTATAAAACCGTTACTTTTTAATCGATCAACCTCGGTAACTATATTGGTAACTTCAAAGGCAATGTGATGAATTCCTTCTCCTCTTTTTTCAATAAACTTTGCAATTGGACTATCGGCATTGGTTGCTTCTAACAATTCAATTTTGTTGGGACCACTTTTGAAAAAAGATGTTTTAACACCTTCACTAGCTACTTCTTCAATTTTATAAGGTGCTTGACCGAACAGTTTTGTATACAATTCATTTGCAGACGCTAAATCTTTTACTGCAATACCTATGTGTTCTATTTTGTGCATAACTTTATGTGCTTATTTCAACAAAAATAATCATTCTTTGAATACAAATTATAATGTAAATTTGCCACATGGAAACAAATAGACAGAAAAAAATTTCAGGAACCATTCAGCAAGACTTAGCCGAAATCCTACAAAAAGATGCCAACGATGCGCAGCTAAAAGTAATAATTTCGGTAACCAAGGTTGATGTAACTACCGATTTATCCATTGCTAAAGTATTTGTAAGCATTTTTCCAACAGAACAACGCAATGAAATTTTTAAAAATATTGCCGATAATACTCAAAAATTCAAACATCTTTTAGCACAACGAACCCGTCATCAATTACGAAAAGTTCCTAATTTAATTTTCTTTAACGATGACTCGTTAGATTATATTGATGGCATTGAAAAAGCACTGCGAGGCGAGGTTGAAAATCCTATTAAAAATCCAGACATTTTACCAAAACGTAAAAAAATATAGTGAACTTTCCGTTTTACATTGCTAAACGCTATTTAATTTCAAAAAGTAGTAATAACACTATAAACATTATTACGTTTATTGCTTTTCTAGGAGTTGTAATTGGAACTATAGCTTTGTTTATTGTACTTGCAGGTTTTTCGGGACTTAAAACATTTAGTATATCTTTTTTAAATATTTCAGACCCCGATTTAAAAATAACTGCTGAAAAGGGTAAAACCTTTGAATTTAATACACCGTTTCAACAAAAAATTAAGAGTATAAAAGGTATTGCATCCTACACTAAAGTACTGGAAGAACGAGCCTTTTTTAGTTATCACAACAAAGAGATGGTAGCTTATATTAAAGGCGTAGACACTAATTATTTAACAGTAAACAAAATAGACACAGCGTTGGTTGCAGGAAATTGGCTTCATAGCAATGTTGAAAATACCGCTGTGGTTGGTAACGGGATTTCAAGAAAATTATCCTTGGGAATTTATGATTTTATCGAACCGTTAAAAATTTATGTTCCAAAAGCAGGTTTGGGATACATCAACAGTCCTCGTGATGGATTTAAAGTAATAACAACACAAAATGTAGGTATTTATGCGTTAACAGAAGACATTGACAATAAATTTGTATTTGCTAATTTAAATTTGGTTCAAGGATTATTGTCATTAAATGCTAATGAAATTTCTGCTATTGAGCTTAAGGTAACAAAAGCAGCTACTGTACTAGAAACTCAAAAGTTATTGCAACAAGCTTTGGGGAGTGGTTTTAAAATAGAAACACGTGAGCAGCTTAATAAACTGTTTTACAAAATGTTAAATACAGAAAACTTGGTGCTCTATTTCATTTTTACCTTGGTATTAATTATTGCTCTTTTTAATGTTATTGGAGCAATTATTATGATGATTTTAGATAAAAAAGCCGATTTAAAAACACTGTCAAATTTAGGATTAACCCTAAAAGAAATTAAACATATTTTTATCCTTCACGGTTTTCTACTAACATTTGTAGGAATGATTACCGGAATATTTTTAGGCAGTATTTTAGTACTATTACAACTAAAGTATCAACTCTTTATGATTACCAACACCTTACCTTATCCGGTAGAATTTACTTTGCTAAACTTAATTATTGTAGTGGTAACCATAAGTTTATTAGGATTTATTGCATCTATAATTGCCAGTATCCGAATATCATCTAATGTAATTAACCAATAAGTTCGTTGCTGTATTGGTTGATGATTGATTCAAATACTTGTTCTATAGTATTAAAATCATCTGCAGTAACCAATTGAAGTCTGTATTCTTTAAAATGTGGAATTCCTTTAAAATAATTGGTATAATGTCTGCGGGTTTCCAACAAACCCAAACGCTCTCCTTTCCAATCCATAGCCATTTCCAGATGGCGTTTGGCAACCGCCACCCGCTCTGCAATAGTTGGTAGTTTCAAATGTTCGCCTGTTTCAAAATAGTACTTAATTTCTCTAAATATCCACGGATATCCAATGGCCGCACGCCCAATCATCGCTCCATCCAATCCGTAATCATCACGCATGGATTTTGCTCGTTCGGGTGAATCTACATCGCCATTGCCAAAAATAGGGATATGCATTCGTGGATTGTTCTTTACCTCTGTAATTGGTTTCCAGTTAGCCACTCCTTTGTACATTTGGTTCCTGGTTCTGCCGTGAATGGATAAAGCTTTAATTCCGGCATCTTGCAAGCGTTCGGCAACATCCACTATTTCTATGGATTTTTCATCCCAACCCAAACGGGTTTTTACTGTGATAGGAAGTTTGGTGTGTTTTACCATGGCTTCGGTAAGTTTTATCATCAGCGGAATGTCTTTTAAAATACCAGCTCCGGCACCTTTACAAACCACTTTACTTACCGGACATCCGTAGTTAATGTCAATAAAATCAGGATTGGATTGCTCTACAATTTCTACAGTTTTAAGCATGGAATCGAGGTTGGCACCAAAGATTTGGATACCCACCGGACGCTCTTTTTCGTAGATATCGAGCTTTACTTTACTTTTAACGGCATCGCGAATTAATCCTTCCGATGAAATAAACTCGGTATACACCACATCAGCGCCTAACTCCTTACATATTGCTCTAAAAGGAGGATCGCTCACATCTTCCATCGGGGCTAATAATAAGGGAAATTTTCCTAAATCAATCGTACCAATCTTTGCCATCTATCATCTTTTGTGGTGCAAAGTTAGGAAATTCTGTAATTTGTATGTTGATTACATTCTAATTGACTAAAAATTGTATTTTTGATTAATTCAACAACATTAATACTTTATGAAACATATTTTTAAATTTTTGATTTTATCCACACTAATTTTAGTTGGTTGTAAAACTCAAAAAACAACCCAAAGCACAACAGTTTACGATGCAAAATCAGGTGCAACAAAAATCGTAAACACTGTACATTACCCACAAGAAAAACACTTAAAAAATGTGCGTCAGCTTACCTTTGGCGGAGACAATGCTGAAGCTTACTTTAGCTTTGATGACACAAAAATTGTATTTCAAATTACTGACAAAGAGAAAGGTTTGGAATGTGACCAAATTTTTACCATGGATATCAACCAAGATTTAAAAGATGGTAAACTACCACAATTAATCAGTACCGGAGTTGGACGAACTACCTGCAGTTATTTCCTGCCGGGAAATCAATCCATTGTTTATTCCTCAACCCATTTAGGTAATCATGCGTGTCCGCATGTGCCTAATAAAGAAGATTATGGCGGAAAATACATTTGGCCTATTTATGATACATATGATATTTTTACAGCCGACCTCAACGGAAAACAACTCAAACAACTAACCTACGAACCGGGATATGACGCTGAGCCAACAGTATCGCCTAAAGGAGACAAAATTGTATTTACCTCTACCCGTAGTGGCGACTTGGAATTATATACCATGAATATTGATGGCACCGACGTAAAACAAATTACCTTTGATTTAGGCTACGACGGCGGTGCATTCTTTTCCCCAGATGGCAGCAAACTGGTTTTTAGAGCTTCACGCCCTAAAACTCCGGAAGAAATTAAAGAGTATAAAGATTTGTTAGCTCAAGGATTGGTACAACCCACCAATATGGAAATTTATGTTTGCAATGCCGATGGTTCTGACCTAAAACAAATTACCAATTTAGGGAACGCTAACTGGGCGCCGTTTTTCCATCCATCCGGTCAAAAAATCATATTTTCATCCAATCATAAATCGCACAGAAGTTTCAATTTATTTATGATAAATTTAGATGGAACCGGATTGGAGCAAATAACCTATGACTCGGTGTTTGACGCCTTTCCCATGTTCTCTTTTGATGGTAAAAAACTGATATTTTCATCAAACCGAAACAACAACGGAACCAGAGACACCAATTTGTTTATTGCAGACTGGGTAGATTAGCCCAATTTAAAACCATAACTAACAATAGTTGAGCTAGTTAAAAAACAGCTCAACTATTTTTTTTTTGATTATCTTGCACCCGATTTTAGATTGAACATGAAGAACATTAGGAATTTTTGCATTATTGCCCATATCGACCATGGTAAAAGCACCTTGGCCGATCGTTTATTAGAATTTACCAACACCATAACCGACCGCGAAAGAAAAGATCAGTTATTAGATAATATGGATTTGGAACGCGAACGAGGAATTACTATTAAGAGTCACGCTATCCAAATGGAATACGTATATAAAGGTGAGCAATATATCTTAAACCTGATAGACACTCCGGGCCACGTAGACTTTTCTTACGAAGTATCACGTTCTATTGCCGCTTGCGAAGGAGCCTTATTAATTGTAGATGCAGCTCAAAGCATACAGGCTCAAACCATTTCTAACCTCTATTTAGCTTTAGAAAACGATTTGGAAATTATTCCAATTCTTAATAAAGTAGATTTACCCAGTGCCAATCCCGAAGAAGTATCAGATGATATTATAGGGTTATTAGGATGCAAACATGAAGATATTATACCAGCAAGTGGTAAAACTGGATTTGGCGTTGACACCATTTTAGAAGCCATTGTTGAAAGAATTCCTGCTCCAAAAGGCTCTGTAGAAGAACCTCTTCAAGCACTAATTTTCGACTCTGTATTTAATTCTTATCGCGGTGTTGAAACCTATTTTAGAGTAATTAATGGCGAAATAAAACAAGGTCAAAAAATTAAATTTTTGGCAACCGGTAGAGATTATTTTGCTGAAGAAGTAGGTACATTAAAGTTAAATCAGGTTAAAAAGAATTCGGTTAAAGCAGGTGATGTTGGCTATTTAATTACCGGAATCAAAATTGCCAAAGAAGTAAAAGTAGGCGATACTATTACCGATGCAGTTAACCCAACCAAAAACCCGATTGAAGGTTTTGAAGATGTTAAACCCATGGTGTTTGCAGGAATTTATCCCGTTGATACCGAAGATTATGAAGAGTTAAGAAACTCGATGGAAAAGCTGCAGTTAAACGATGCCTCCTTGGTTTATGTACCCGAAAGTTCTGCTGCTTTAGGTTTTGGTTTCCGTTGCGGATTTTTAGGAATGCTACACATGGAAATCATCCAAGAACGCTTAGAGCGTGAGTTTGACATGACGGTAATTACTACAGTTCCAAACGTTTCGTATCATGCATACACCAAAAAAGAACCTGAAAAAGCAATAATTGTTAACAATCCATCAGACTTGCCCGATCCTTCAAAACTAGATCGTGTAGAAGAACCTTTTATAAAAGCTACAGTAATTACCAAAGCAGAATTTGTAGGAAATGTAATGAGCTTATGCATAGAAAAGCGTGGAGTAATCAAAAATCAATCCTATTTAACACCAGAGCGTGTTGAGTTAATTTTTGATATGCCATTGGCTGAAATTGTCTTTGATTTCTACGACCGATTAAAAACTGTTTCAAAAGGATATGCTTCGTTTGATTATCATCCAATTGGAATGCGTGAATCAAAATTGGTTAAAGTTGATATTTTATTAAATTCACAAACGGTTGATGCGTTGTCATCGCTTATGCATCAAGACAATGCGTATTCTATAGGTAAAAAAATGTGTGAGAAATTAAGACAACTTATACCGCGTCAACAATTTGATATTCCAATTCAAGCAGCTATCGGAGCAAAAATTATTTCGAGAGAAACCATCAAAGCTTTAAGAAAGGATGTTACAGCCAAATGTTATGGAGGCGATATTACACGTAAACGTAAATTATTAGAAAAACAGAAAAAAGGTAAAAAACGGATGCGAATGGTAGGAAATGTTGAAATTCCACAATCGGCATTTATGGCTGTATTAAAACTAAATGATTAAACTCATTACTATATAAAATAAAAAAAGTGCCAATAAGGCACTTTTTTTATGTGTAATTACTAAACGATTACTCGTTATATAACCATGCTTTTTTAGATAATAAAGCTTCTTCAGATTCAACGTGATCTTCATCAGGTACACAACAGTCAACTGGACAAACAGAAGCACATTGTGGCTCATCATGGAAACCTTTACATTCAGTACATTTATCAGTGATGATAAAGTAAAACTCATCCGACATAGGTTCGTTCATTGCATCAGCATCTACCTCAGCGCCAGAACTTGGTAATTTTACCATTCCACTTAATCCTGTGTTATCAGAGTACGACCACTCTGCATCTGGTTCATAAATTGCATTGTTCGGACATTCAGAAACACAAGCATCGCAATTAATACAGTCTTCAGTTATTTTAATAGCCATAATTAAATTTTTAATGTTTTAAACTTATGTAGCAAAGTTATAAATATTTATTATTTATTGTTTAATTTTGCAAAATATTTTAAACATTACACAAAAAGTATAATTCAAGTACATTATGATTTCAGACGAAAATAATACAAAAGAACATTTTGCGAGGGAAAATCATAAAATTGATACAGCCGTAATTCGGTTCGTAGGTGATTCTGGTGATGGAATGCAATTAACCGGAACTCAGTTTTCTGATACCGCAGCATTGTTTGGCAATGATGTAGCGACTTTCCCTAATTATCCCTCAGAGATTCGCGCTCCTCAAGGTAGTTTATACGGAGTTTCTGGCTTTCAAGTTCAATTTGGAAGTGTAGAAGTAACTACACCGGGTGATGAATTAGATTTATTGGTAGCCATGAATCCTGCGGCCTTAAAAACCAATTTATTTGCATTAAAACCAGGAGGTACTGTTATTGTTGATACCGATGCTTTTAACAAAAAGAATTTAGAGAAAGCTAAGTATCAAAACAACCCTTTGGAAGATGATACATTAAACAATTACCGAGTTATAAAGGCAGATATAACTGCTTTAACTCGCGAAGGATTATTAGACTTAGGTCTAGACAACAAGAGTATTACCCGTAGTAAAAATATGTTTACACTTGGAATGGTGTACTTTATGTACAACCGTTCTTTAGAACATTCTGAAGAATTTTTAACTAAAAAATTCAAAAGCAAACCACTTATTGCTGAGGCTAACATCAAAGCATTAAGAACAGGTTATTATTATGCAGAAACCTTAGAGTTAATGTCATCTACCTATGTGGTTGAACCTGCTAAAATGGATGCAGGAAAATATCGAGTAGTAATGGGTAATGATGCGACCGCCTGGGGATTTATGGCAGCAGCCGAAAAAGCCGGTCTTGAATTGTTCTTAGGATCATATCCAATTACACCAGCCACCGATATCTTACACGAATTGGTAAAACACCGTCATTTTGGTATTAAAACATTCCAAGCAGAAGACGAAATTGCTGGTATAGCATCGGCTATTGGAGCTTCCTTTGCCGGAAGTTTAGCAATTACCACAACATCGGGTCCTGGTTTAGCATTAAAAGGCGAAGCCATTGGTTTAGCCATGATTGCAGAATTACCACTAGTAATTGTTGATGTACAACGTGGTGGTCCATCAACCGGATTACCAACCAAAACCGAACAGTCTGATTTATTACAAGCAATGTACGGTCGAAACGGAGAAAGTCCGGTAATTATTGTTGCTGCAAGCACACCTGCCAATTGTTTTGAATTTGCCTTTGAAGCTTCAAAATTGGCTTTAGAGCATATGACACCAGTTATTTTATTAACCGATGGATTTATTGCAAACGGATCGGCACCATGGAAAATTAAAAGCGTAAAAGATTTACCTGAAATTAAACATCGAATTGTACCAAAAGGAACAACAGAATATTTAGCTTATGTAAGAGATGAAGATCGCTTAGCCAGAAGTTGGGCATTGCCTGGAACACCTGGTTTAGAACACCGTATTGGTGGTTTGGAAAAAGACAAAGTTTCTGGTTGCGTAAATCAGGGGCCTGAAAACCACGAATATATGGTAAACATCAGGGCTGAAAAAGTAAAACGTGTAGCTAATTATATTCCGAATATTGAAGTAGAATATGCTCAAGAAGGCGATTTATTGGTTGTAGGATGGGGAGGAACTTTTGGAAACATCCATGCAGCCGTAAAAGAAATGAACGACCAAGGTTATAAAGTAGGTCATGCTCATTTTAATTACATCAATCCATTACCGAAAAACACTGCAGAAATTTTTGCTAAATACAAAAAAATTGTTGTGTGTGAACTAAATCTTGGACAACTTGTTCAATTATTTAGAAGCGACTTCCAGCAATACGAGTTTTTACAGTATAACAAAGTACAAGGATTACCTTTTACAAAATCAGAATTAACTCAACATTTTAAAGGGTTACTCTAAACTAATTAATTATGGAAAATAGCATAAAATATACATTCAAAGATTTTGCATCAGATCAAGAAGTTAGATGGTGTCCGGGTTGTGACGACTATGTAGTACTTAGAGCGATGCAAAAAGCACTCCCTGAAATGGGATTAAAAAAAGAAGATGTAGTGTTCATATCAGGAATTGGTTGTTCATCACGATTCCCGTATTATATGGATTCTTACGGATTTCATGGAATTCACGGTAGAGCACCCGGAATTGCAAGCGGTGTTAAAATTGCCAATCCAAATTTAAGTGTTTGGGTAATGACCGGAGACGGAGACTCTACTGCTATTGGAGGAAATCACTTTATCCACTTGTTAAGAAGAAACCTTGATATTAACATCGTATTATTCAACAATGAAATTTACGGATTAACAAAAGGTCAGTTTTCACCAACTTCACTATTAGGTCAAAAAACAAAATCATCGCCTTACGGAAATACGCAAGCACCTTTTAATATCGGACAATTAGCGCTTGGAGCCAATGCCCGTTTCTTTGCAAGAATACCAGGAAATGAACCAAAAACATTAACCGAAGCCTTTATTGAAGCTGAAAAGTTTAAAGGAACCGCTTTAGTAGAAGTATTGCAAAACTGTGTAATTTTTAATGACGGATGTTTTACCAAATATACTGACAAAGAACTAAGAGACGATGCTCAATTAGTTGTTGAACACGGTAAACCGATGATTTTTGGAAAAGACAAAGATAAAGGATTAATGCTTAAAGGTTTTAAACTAGAGGTTGTAACTATAGGTGAAAACGGTATTACAGAAGCTGATGTTTTAGTTCACGATGCTGAAGAAGTCGATTTAACCTTACACCAAATGCTTATCAAATTACAGTATCCGCTTGTAACGGGAGTAATAAGAAGAGTAACCGAGGTAACCTTTGAAGACTTAGAACACCAACTAACTAGCAAAATAAAAACTGCATCGCCTGTATCTTCAGTTGATGAGTTATTTTTCTCTGGTGAAACATATGATGTAAAATAATGGGGTATCTCATTATTTTACATCCCCCAATTAATTTTTCTCAACCCTTAAATAATTTTTAAATGGGATCAGAAGCACTTATAGTATTTTTATTATCTGGTGTCGCCTTAGTTGCCGGCGCCAATTTTTTATCTAATTTAATTTCACACAAGTCAGACAATCCAAGTAAAAGAGAACCTTATGAGTGTGGTATGGAAACAATTGGACCTACATGGGTTCAATTTAAAGTTGGGTACTATTTATTTGCAATTTTATTCCTCATTTTTGATGTGGAAATTGCATTTTTAGTGCCTTGGGCCGTAGCTTTTAAAGAAATCGGTTTTGTAGCTTTAGTTGAAATACTCATCTTCTTATTAATTCTTGGATTAGGATTGTTGTACGCTTGGAAAAAACGCGCATTACGATGGGAATAGAACAAAATGCAACACCGAAAGATTTTCCTGGGCAAATAATACCCGCTGGAAATGGTGGTAACATTACCATTACCACGTTAGACAAAGTGATTAACTGGGGACGCTCCAATTCGCTTTGGTCTCTTTATTTTGGTACTAGCTGTTGTGCAATAGAAATGATGCAAACAGGAGCAGCTAGACACGATTACTCCAGATTTGGTTTTGAGGTAGCTCGGCCTTCACCAAGACAAGCCGACCTTATTATCATTGCAGGAACCATAGTAAACAAAATGGCACCGGTTTTACGTCGTTTATACGACCAAATGGCCGAACCAAAATATGTTATTGCCATGGGAGCTTGCGCCATATCTGGCGGACCTTTTTATTACAATACCTACTCTGTAGTAAAAGGAGCTGATCACGTTATTCCGGTTGATGTTTATGTTCCTGGATGCCCTCCAAGACCAGAAGCATTACTTGAAGGAATGATGATGTTACAAGAAAAAATTAGAACAGAAAGCCTTAAACATAAGGTAAATCCGATTGACGGATTTGATCAAGGTTTATAAAATTAATAGTATGACAAATAGCGACCTACAAACTTTAATAAGCTCTTGGAATTCTGAATTAGAATTCTCGGAAGCTGAATCGCAGTTTTTAAACATTACTGTTAAACCTGAACATCTACACGAACTTTTATCACAACTTAAATCGAACACCGAAACATCATTTGATTATCTATTCTGCTTAACCGGAATGGATTGGGGAACTGACTTAGGAGTTGTGTATCACTTAGAATCAACTACACACAGACATCAGCTGGTTGTAAAAGTTAAAACTTCCGACAGAGAAAATCCAACTTTTGACAGCGTTTGTGATATTTGGTCTACCGCAGAATTTCATGAAATGGAAGTGTTTGATTACTTCGGTATCAAATTTAACAACCATCCAAACTTAAAGCGTTTATTTATGCCTAAAGACTGGGTGGGGTATCCATTAAGAAAAGATTATGTAGATGAGGTTAATATGATTATTAAATAACAGATTAATGGAAACAACTTTCGAAAAAAACAGTTTTAAATCTGAAGAATATTTCATCAATATGGGACCTCAACACCCTGCAACGCACGGTGTTTTACGTTTACTTTTAACTATTGATGGTGAGATTATAAAAAATGTGGAACCCGATTTAGGGTACATCCACCGCTCGATTGAGAAAATGTGTGAACGCGATAGCTATCAGCAAATTGTTCACCTTACAGATCGAATGGATTATTTATCTGCTCATATCAACAATGAGGCAGTATGTTTAGCCGTTGAAAATGCCTTGGGACTTGAAGTACCAGAACGCGTTAAGGTAATCAGAACGATTATTGCCGAGTTAACCCGTTTGGCATCACACCAACTTTGGTGGGGTGTTATGGGGATGGATGTTGGAGCTTTAACTACGTACTTTTACGGTTTTAGAGACCGCGAAATGATTAATGATATTTTTGAAGAAACCTGCGGAGCTCGTTTAACGATGAATTACAACATCCCTGGTGGATTAATGTTTGATATTCATCCAAACTTTGTTCAACGTACCAAAGACTTTGTAGCACATTTCAAAACTAAATTACCTGAATACGATACCTTGTTAACGGGTAATGTTATTTTTCAAAAACGTACGAAAGGTGTGGGTATTTTAACCAAAGAAGATGCTATTTCGTTTGGAACCTCTGGGCCTGTAGCACGTGCTTCGGGTTATTCTTGCGACGTAAGAAAACTGCATCCGTATAGCGCCTATGATCGTGTTAATTTTAACGAAGCTCTATTCACAGAAGGTGATACGTTTGCACGTTACCGCGTTAGAATTCAAGAAATGTGGGAATCATTAGCAATTATTGAACAATTAATTGACAATATTCCGGAAGGCGATTATAAAACAGCTACCAATGCTGTTATTAAATTACCAAAAGGAGAATTCTATCAAAAAGTGGAGACAGCTCGTGGAGAATTGGGAGTATTTATCGTGAGTGATGGGAAGAAAAATCCATACCGATTAAAATTCCGTTCACCAGGATTTTCAAACCTATCGGCCTTGAAAAAAATGGCGGTAGGAAGTAAGTTAGGAGATTTAGTTGCCATGATGGCTACTTTAGATATTGTTGTACCAGATATTGACCGATAAGATTATGAATATACCTTTAAGTATAACAAAAAATATCCACGATTGGCTTTTCGAAGTAATGTCGGCTCCGGTAGCCACAGTAGTAGAAAAGGTTCTGATTGCGGTGGCATTCCTTGGGTTTTTTGCCTTAGCGGGATTGTTATTAGTATATATGGAGCGTAGAATTGCTGCATTTTTCCAATTGCGTTTAGGTCCGAACCGAGTAGGTCCGCAAGGAATTTTTCAAACAATTGCTGATGCGCTTAAATTAGTTTCTAAGGAGTTAACCGGAACGGTAAAAGCAGATCAGTTTTTATACAAACTGGCTCCTTATTTCTTAATTGTTGCTTCTTTAATGGCATTATCAGTATTGCCATTTTCAAAAGAATTACATGCCTTTGACATCAATATCGGAGTGTTTTTCTTGATTGCGATTTCATCCATAGGAGTTATCGGAATTTTAATTGGAGGCTGGAGTAGCAACAACAAATACGCCTTAATTGGTGCGATGCGAAGCGGATTACAAACAGTCAGTTACGAACTATCTGTTGGTCTGTCTATTTTAACCATCGTAGTGTTGGCTGGTTCATTGCAAATTTCAGAAATTATTGAAGCACAACGCAATGGATGGTTTATCATTCAAGGACATATCCCAGCGGTTATTGCTTTTATGATATTTATGATTGCAGGAACTGCCGAAACCAACAGAGCACCTTTTGATTTGGTAGAAGCAGAATCAGAATTAGGAGCAGGTTTCCATACTGAATATTCAGGGATGAACTTCGCCTATTTCTTTTTAGCAGAATTTATAAACATGTTTATTATAGCAGCTATTGGAACGATTTTGTTCTTTGGAGGGTATTTGTCTCCTTTTGGAATAACAGAATCAATCCCGCTGTTGGGTGTGTTTTGGTTTATGATAAAAGTATTAGGATTGGTTTTCTTGATGATGTGGTTCCGTTGGACCTTCCCTCGTCTAAGAGTAGACCAGTTATTGACTTTAGAATGGAAGTATTTATTACCAATTAACTTATTCAATATAGTGCTGATGGCCATTATTGTTTGGTTAGGATTAACCATAAATTTTTAAACTATGGGATATTTTTCAGATATATATAACGGGATAAAAACTTTGTTAACGGGAATGTCTGTTACCGGAAAGTATTTTATCAATGCCCGTAAAGAAATTATAACACAAGAATTTCCAAACAACCGAGATACCTTAAAAATGTTCGATCGTTTTAGAGGTGAGGTAGTAATGCCACACGATGAAAACAACGAACATCGTTGTACCGGTTGTCAGAAATGTGAATTAGCTTGTCCAAATGGTTCAATAGAAATTATTTGGGATAGAGTTATTGATGAAGAAACAGGAAAGAAAATAAAAGCGATTGATAAGCATATTTATCATCTTTCTATGTGTACCATGTGCGGATTATGTATTGAAGCTTGTCCAACTGATGCTATTAAATGGAGTCAAAACTTCAGTAATTCTGCCTATGACAGAACTGTTTTGACAAAAGTGTTAAACAAACCCGGCTCTAAAATTATGCCTGGTGTAAAAGACAAAGAATAATTATGGAACAAATCATTTTTTACATCTTATCACTTATTATGGTGGTGTTTGCGATTGCTTCCGTAACAAGTCGTAAAATTTTAAGAGCTGTAGTGTACCTGTTATTTGTATTAATAGGAATCGCCGGATTTTATTTCTTAATCGATTATAACTACCTGGCTGCTATACAACTTACCGTATATGCAGGCGGTATTATTGTACTGTTTATTTTCTCGGTATTATTGATTCATCACATCGAATCAAAACTGGAAGTACCTTCTTTGGGAAGACGTCTTTTAGTTGGATTTGGTAGTTTAGTAGGTGCTTCTGTAACACTTTTCACAATTTGGTCACATCCATTTAATGTTGCAGAAAATAGCACTAAAGCAACTGAAGTTGCAGATATTGGGAGAGGATTTTTAAGTTATGGCGAAGGCGGATTTATTTTACCGTTTGAAGTGATTAGTATCTTATTACTTGCAGCCATGATTGGAGCAATTATCGTTGCCAAAGGAACCCGTTTAACTCAAAAAAATTAACAGTATGATTCCAGGAGTAACTATATACGAAATATTAACCGTTACAACCCTCCTATTCTTTATCGGAGTGTACGGATTTGTAACGCGCAAAAACTTAATCTCAATTTTACTTTCGGTAGAATTAATGTTAAACGCAGTGGCTATAAACTTTGTTGCTATCAACAAATATTTATACCCTGATATGTTAGAAGGAGTTTATTTTTCAGTATTTATTATAGCAGTAGCTGCAGCAGAAACTGCCTTGGCTATTTCAATAATAATCAATTTATACCGATTGGTAACCTCTGTAGATGTTAACGTAACTGAAACTATGAAGCATTAATATTTAAGACGATGGATTTTACATATACAATATTAATACCGTTAATTCCGCTCGCAGTTTTTCTTATTTTAGGACTTAATGCCTTAAAGATAAAAGAAAATGTAGCCGGAATTGTAGGAGTTTTAGGATTACTTGCTTCTACAATTTTATCATTTTATACCGCCTTTCAGTACTTTTTTAAGGTTGGGAAAGTAGATGGCGTTTACCAAACCTTTGTTGAAAAAACAACTTGGATGAATTTCACCGACACCTTAGCTATCGATATGGGTGTTTTAATTGATCCGATTTCAGTAATGATGTTGGTAGTTGTTTCTACCATTTCATTAATGGTGCATTTATACAGTAGAGGATATATGCATGGCGACCAAGGATTTACACGATTCTTCGCGTATTTATCGCTGTTCTCATTCTCTATGTACGGATTGGTGCTGGCTACCAACTTATTCCAAATTTATATTTTCTGGGAATTGGTTGGGGTGTCATCGTTCTTACTAATTGGATATTATTACACAAAACCATCAGCCATTGCTGCCTCTAAAAAAGCCTTTATAGTAACTCGCTTTGCTGATTTTGGATTTTTAGTAGGAGTTATCATGATTGGTTTTTATACCGGAACATTTGATTTTGTTACCTTAAATGACCCAATTGCATTGCAGGATACGGCATCACCAATCATGCAGAATATTGGAGTGACTTTTATGGGCTTTTCGGTAATCACAACTGCTTTGGTATTGATTTTTGTAGGCGGAGCCGGTAAATCGGCTATGTTCCCGCTTCACATTTGGTTACCTGATGCGATGGAAGGTCCAACACCGGTTTCTGCGTTAATACACGCTGCAACCATGGTTGTTGCGGGCGTATACTTAGTAGCTAGATTATTCCCGATGTTCCACTTCATTGAAGGCGGAATTGCACTGGAAGTAGTAGCCTATGTGGGAGGATTCTCCTCATTAATAGCAGCTGTAATCGCTTTAACACAATACGACATAAAACGAATTTTAGCCTTCTCAACCATGTCACAAATTGGTTATATGATGATGGCATTGGGTATTTCAGGATATGGTGGTGTTGAAGGATTAGGATTTACAGCTTCGATGTTCCACTTATTTACACATGCAATGTTTAAGGCTTTATTATTCTTAGGCGCAGGTTCTGTAATTCATGCTGTACACAGCAATGTGTTGCAAGATATGGGTGGCTTAAGAAAATATATGCCAATAACCAATATTACCTTTTTAATTGCTGCTTTAGCAATTGCAGGAGTTCCGCCATTTGCAGGCTTCTTCAGTAAAGATGAAATCTTGGCAGCGGCTTATGAAAGCAATCAATTATTGTTCTGGGTTGAATGGATTGTAGCTGGTTTAACAGCCTTTTATATGTTTAGATTGTACTTTGGTATATTCTGGGGTAAAGAACGTGTTTACAAGCATGCTCCACATGAATCGCCTTTATCAATGACATTGCCTCTGATGTTTTTAGCAGTTGTATCTGCGATTGCAGGTTTAGTTCCTTTCAGTCAGTTTGTAAGTCCAGATTTAGTTGGATATACTACTCACATTCATATGGATATTGCAGCAATGTCAGTGGGAATTGGAGTTTTAGGAATTGCAATTGCATGGATAATGTATAAAAAAGAAACAACCATTGCAGATAAAATTACATCGGCATTTGGATTCTTCTATAAATGGACTTACAACAAGTTTTATATTGATGAGCTTTACTTGTTTATTACGCGTCAAATAATTTTTAAACGGATTGCTCAACCATTTGCTTGGTTTGACAAAAATGTCGTTGATGGAACCATGAATTTGATAGGTAATACAACAGTTGATATTTCTAAAAAAATAAAAGGTGCACAATCGGGCAAAGTACAAGATTATGCTTTTGCTTTTATTTCAGGAGTTGTAATTGTCATAATGGTTTTCATCTATTTTATGAACTAACTAATTTAAGATTATGGATATATTATCATTATTTGTTATAGTTCCTGTTTTAACCGTTTTAATTTTAGTATTTGCTAAAGATTTAAAACAGGCACGCACCATTGCTTTAATTGGAGGATTAGTTCAATTAGGCATGGCTGTTAATTTACTTTTTGAATATTTCAAAGAGCGCGCACTAGTACCAACTTCAGAAAGTCCAATGTTGTTTGTTAAAGACTACATTTGGTTTGAGAATTTCAACATCCATTACACTATTGGAGTTGATGGAATATCAGTAGCTATGTTAATATTAACATCAATAGTAGTATTAGCTGGTGTATTTATATCATGGAAAATTAAAGATTTGCCAAAAGAATTCTTTGTGTCTCTAATTGTATTAGCAACTGGGGTGTATGGATTTTTTATTTCAATTGATTTGTTTACCATGTTTATTTTCTATGAAATAGCAGTTATTCCAATGTACTTATTAATTGGTATTTGGGGTTCTGGACCTAGAGAATATTCAGCAATGAAATTAACTTTGATGTTAATGGGTGCTTCAGCTTTATTATTAGTTGGAATTTTAGGTATTTACTTTAATTCAAATGCCGATGGAGGAGCATTAACCTTTAATATTTTAGAAATTGCTAAAGTTAACATCCCGTTTGAAGCTCAGAAATTGTTCTTCCCATTAACATTTATTGGGTTTGCAGTTTTAGGTGCTTTATTCCCGTTTCATACGTGGTCACCTGATGGTCACGCATCAGCACCTACAGCAGTATCAATGTTACACGCAGGGGTATTAATGAAATTAGGAGGTTACGGTATTTTTAGAGTTGCCATGTATTTATTACCATTAGGCGCAATTGATTGGTCTTGGTTCTTCATCATACTTGCAGTAATTGGAGTTGTTTACGGAGCTTTGGCAGCTATTCGTCAAAATGATTTAAAATACATCAACGCCTATTCATCAGTGAGTCACCTTGGAATGGTGTTGGTTGCTTTATTAATGTTGAATAAAACCGCTTGGAACGGAGCCATCTTACAATCCCTATCACACGGATTTATGACGGCACTTTTCTTTGCCTTAATTGGTATGATTTACGAAAGAACACACACCCGTGATATTCAGAAATTAGGAGGCTTATTAAAAGTGCTTCCGTTTATATCTGCAGTATACATTATCGGTGGTATGGCATCCTTAGGATTACCTGGATTTAGTGGTTTCGTTGCTGAGATGAACATCTTCGTAGGAGCATTCCAACATCAGGATTTATTTCACAGGGTAGCAACTATCGCTACGATATCAGCTATTGTTGTAACTGCAGTATACATATTACGTGTAGTTGGAATAATGTTGATGGGGCCGATTAAAAATGAAGAGTTTAATGATTTACCGCCATCGACCTGGTTTGAGCGTTACGGACTTTATTTATTATTGATTCCGATTATCGGTATGGGTATGGCGCCGCTTTGGTTAAGCGATATGATTTTAGATAGTTTAACGCCTTTTATAGCGCGTTTTTAATAATATAAACAGATAAAAAATGGATTTTAGTAGTTTATTATTAATGCGTCACGAATTTGTTCTTCTAGCAATCTTATTACTGATGATTGTAGCAGAAATCTTTGTGAGCGAAAAAAATAAAAAAAACCTGGTTAATTTAGGCATCGTTCTTTTTGCAATTCACACTGCAATTGGTTTACTGCCGTTAACAGAAGGAACGCTTTTTGGAGGCATGTACAAAACAACCGTGTTAACACATTTCTTTAAAAGCGTATTAAATATAGGAGTGTTAATTTTATTGCTTCAGTCGGGTGATTGGTTACGTGATAAAGTAGCAAATCAGAATAAAGCGACAGAATTCTTTATGTTAATATTCTCATCTTTATTGGGATTATTTTACATGATTTCTGCTGGAGATTTCCTGATGTTTTACATCGGTTTAGAACTTTCTACCTTACCGATTACTGCTTTAGTAGCTTATGAATCATTAAAACAAAAATCGAGCGAAGCTGGTATTAAATTAATTTTATCGGCTGCATTAGCATCAGGTACTTCGTTATTTGGTATTACTATGATGTATGCTACTTCGGGATCACTTTATTTTGATTTGATGACCATAACAGCAGATAACTTAACCATTTTAGGGTTTTTAATGTTCTTTGCAGGTTTAGCATTTAAAATATCATTAGCGCCATTTCATTTTTGGACTGCAGATGTTTATGAAGGAGCACCAATTAGTGTTGCATCTTACTTGTCTGTTATTTCAAAAGGAGCAGCTGCCTTTGTGTTGATGATTTTACTATTCACGTTGTTTAGACCTTTAGAATCTATCTGGATAAACTTAATGTATGTGATTGCTTTGTTAACCATGTTTATTGGTAACTTATTTGCCATTCGTCAACAAAATTTAAAGCGATTCTTAGCTTTTTCTTCTATTGCACAAGCAGGTTTTATTTTATTAGGCTTGCTATCAGTGGATCAATTAGGAGCTACAACCGTAATCTATTTTGTCATGATATATGTGTTTTCTAATTTAGGAGCTTTTGGTGTGGTACAAGCTATATCAAATGCAACCGGTAAAGAAGAAATTGGTGATTATGATGGTTTGTATAGAACGAATCCGTTATTGAGTTTAGTAATGTTATTAGCTTTATTCTCATTGGCCGGAATTCCGCCAGTTGCAGGTTTCTTTGGTAAGTTTTTCTTATTTATGGCTGCTGCCTCTAAAGGATATTATTTATTAGTATTCTTGGCTGTAGTTAACGTAACAATTTCATTATATTATTATTTATTGGTAGTAAGAGCTATGTTTTTACGTAAAAGCGACACTGCAATTCCATACTTTAAAAGTAAACCAATGATGAAATTAGGTTTGATTATAACAGTAGTTGGTATACTTTCTATTGGATTATACGCTCCTTTATACGATTACTTATTTGAAATTAGTAACAGTATTTTTAAATTATAAATTATGGCACTTTTAGGATCACATCAGTTTGGAGATATAGAAGGTACACGTGTTACTTTCGTAGAAAAAGGAACTTCTAAAGAACGTGCAGATTTTTTATCGGCATTGTTAAAACATAATAATTTTGAAGTTATTATAGCAGAAGATAAACGAAAATCAGAAGAAGAGCCACAATTGTATACCGTTGCTGTTACTGATATGGTATTTAACCCAACCGTATGGGTATATCAACGCAGATTAAAAACCTTTGACGGGAGAAAAGTTACTCCTGCCTATTGGAATCAGGTTGATGAAGATACCAAACCACAATATTGGGAATACATGAAATAACTATTTCATTTACTTAAAAAAAGCTACCAGATGGTAGCTTTTTTTATACTTCTAATCCTTCAAGTTCTTTGCCTAAATAAATAAACTTATAACCTTTCTGAACTTTAGAAACGGATTTAAATGTGGTAATTATATGAATTATCCCATAATTATCTTTTACAAATAATGGGATAGAGTATTTAGCGGCATTAATTGATGCTAAAACACTTTCATAATGTTCTGTAGATTTCAAATGAAGTTCATTTATAACGGGATAATCTCTTGCTACTTCACTTAAATTAATAAAATCATCCGTTACTGAAAATAAAATTTCGTCGGCAACAGACTTAGGATTTTTTAATTCATGTGGACTGATAAGTCTAAAAGAACCGCTTTCTCCAAATTGTTCACTAAACTTACTCATTGCAAACTTATTTACCTCATTACTACCTGATAGGGCTAACAGATATCCTATATCATTTAACTCAATATTTTCTAATAAATCATCAGAATAAATATTGTCTTCAAAAGCTTCCAAACTTAATTCTTTAGCTTTATCAACCAAAATTGGATTGCTATCAATTAAAACAACTCTTCTGCCTTGTTCTTGTAAGTACAATGCAATTAATCTTGACACTTCGGATGCTCCAATTATTAAAACACCGGTTGAGTGTTTTAAGTATACTCCTAAGCCTTTTGCTACTAATCTTGCAGTAGTAGCATTTAAAAGTACCGTTCCCAGTACAACCATAAAAACCAAGGGTGTTATATATTCTGCGCCCTCTTTGCCCGCCAATGCTAATTTCAAACCAAAGAGTGAAGCAATACCGGCAGCTACAATTCCTCTTGGTCCAACCCAACTGATAAAAAATTTTTCTTTACTATTTAACGATGAATTTCTGGAACTTAAAAATACGCCAATTGGTCTTATTATAAGTATAATAATAAGGAACAAAATTAATATATTGTTATTTAACAGTAATTTTAACTCTCTAATATTAATGTTAGCTGCTAATAATATAAACAGCATTGATATTAATAAAATGCTAATAGTCTCCTTAAAGTAAATAATGTCTTTTAACTCTGTAACATTTTTGTTGCCAATTACCATTCCCATAACAACAACCGTTAATAAACCCGATTCGTGGGCAAACAAATCGGATATAACAAAAATTAATAAAACGGTTGCCAGTGTTATTAAATTCATCAAATAATGTGGAATCCAATTGCGTTTAATGGCAAAATACAAGGCATGCGCTGCGGTAAATCCAAGAGAAAATCCGGTAACAACTATCTTGGAAAAATCAATAACTGCTTGTGTTGTGTACGATTCTCCGCTGCCTTGACCAACATTGATAAACTCAAAAATTAATACTGCAACTAAGGCTCCAATCGGATCAATAAGAATACTTTCCCATTTTAAAACCGTAGAAATTTCCTTTTTTAAGGGTAAATTTCGCAAAATAGGATTGATTACTGTTGGGCCTGTTACAATTATTAGTGATGAAAATAAAAATGACATTGCCCAGTTTAACCCAATCAAGTAATGCACAGCCAAAGCTCCACCAATTAACGTTACCAAAGAACCAAGAGTAATTAGTTTAAAAATAACAGGACCAACACTTTTAATTTCACTTTTTTTAAGTGTCATACTTCCTTCAAATAAAATTATTCCGATTGCTAAAGACACAAAACTAAATAGCTGATTACTAGGAAATAATCCATGGGTTCCATTCCAGATGGGCTCAATCCATTTACTTCCGTCAATTGTTAAAAAAGTAGAAAAAGGACCAACTATTAAACCAATTAAAATTAAGGGTAAAATGGCCGGTAATTTTGATTTCCATGCAACCCACTGAGCAAAAATTCCAAGAATTACTATACTTGATAACTCTAACATATCAATTAATTTCTTCTAATATAATTAATTATAATTTAACTGCTGCATTTCTGTAAAAATTGCGCATTTTTATATCATTTGATTATAAAATACAATTTTTATGGTCTATATTTACTCAAGTTTTACATCTTAACTACTAACATATGAAACTCAAACAACTAACTGAAGATTGGACCTCAGTAGTTATAGCATCACTTTTAATATTTGCTATCGTTGCTACATCGTTTTTTCCTGAACTACCTAAATTTGGCCCTAAAGAAGGCTGGACAGGGTGGACCGTATTAAGCGCTGAGGTATTTACAACCGGAAACTCAATTAGATTACTCTTAACTTTTTTATACTTCTTCTTATTTACCTTAATTGGAGGAAGCTTAATGGGTAAATCTATTAAAAACATCGTAAGAGCATTCCCACTCGTTTTTTTATTATCCATGGCAGCTCAATTTATTGCATCGAGTGGTTCCATGAAAAATTTAGGTTTAGAAACTGTACTGTTTTCATTACTTATTGGGTTAGCCATTAGCAATATTTTCAAAGTTCCACAATGGTTAAAGTCTGGAATTCAAAGCGAATTTTACATTAAAATTGGATTGGTGATGCTAGGTGCCTCAGTATTGTTTTCAGAAATTATGAAAGCCGGATTTTTTGGTCTAATTCAGGCAGTTATCGTAGTAATTTCTGTATGGTATTTTGCTTTTTGGATTGCCAAAAAGATGAAAATTGATGAAGAACTTTCTATAATGATGGCAAGTGCCGTAAGTATTTGCGGTGTATCTGCCGCTATTGCAACCGCCGGAGCCATTAAAGGCGATAACAAGAAATTAAGTTACGTAGTGTCCTTGGTGCTCATTGTAGCCATTCCTATGATGATTTTCATGCCGCTTATTGCACGTTGGTTAGGGCTAAGTGATGAGGCAACCGGTGCTTGGTTAGGCGGTACTATTGATACCACAGGAGCGGTGGTAGCATCAGGAACTATAGCTGGTGATATTGCTTTAAAGTTTAGTACTATCATTAAATTTTCACAGAATATTTTATTGGGTGTTGCTGCTTTTCTTATTTCTATTTATTGGACCTTTAAACAAGTAGAAGGTAATAAAGCTGCAGAAAAACCAACACTTAAAGTTATTTGGGATCGTTTCCCTAAATTTGTGCTTGGATTTATTTTAGTTTCACTATTTTTCTCATTTGTAGTTTCACCAGAAACTGCCGAATTAACAGGAAAAACCATTAAGAGTTATCAGTCTTTATGGTTCAATTTAGCTTTTATTTGCATTGGTTTGGAAACCCGATTTAAAGATATTATTGAACTTGACAGAGGCCGTCCTTTGATGGCATTTTTAACTGCTCAATTATTTAATATTATAATTACATTAGCTGTTGCTCATGTATTGTTTGAAATGCTTTGGGTAGGATAATTTAATATTAACTTATAAATAAAAAACCCTTCAGTAAGAAGGGTTTTTTATTTACAGTATTTTATTTCTGCTTATCAATTAATACTTTTTTAACAGTAATTCCGTCAACAGATTTTATATGAAGTATATAAACTCCTGTTGCTATGTTGTTAACCGATAACTGAACATTTCTAGAATCAGGTACGTTGATCCACGTTCTAATTACCTGACCTAAATAATTGTACATGGTTACATCTTCAATTTTAGTGTCAACAATTTTATTAACGTTTATAATAGCATTTCTATTATCGGCATAAACACTGATTCCTTTTTCTATAGATATTTCATCCAATCGCATTAATCGAGATTGGAATACCAATGAGAATCGGTCTTTATATTCGCCCGGTTCTAAATTAATTTCAAACGGACTTTCATTAATCTTATAGGTTTCTCCATTCAAATTATCTTTGATATACAAATCAATTTTATTATCTAAATTTTCAAGAGAATCAAGTCGAATTCGAGCAATTCCAGCTTGACTTATTTTAATACTAAGTGGTAATTCCTGATCGCTATTAAAGTTATTAACTCCCTGTATTACAGCTTTTAATCCGTTAATTAACCAAACAATATCTTCTTTATTATTTTCTGCTAATAAACCGTCATAACCCAGATCAAAGTTATTGGATGCATTTGGATCGACACCAACCAACAACTCTCTGTGATATCCTTTAGGGGAATCAAACATCAACCTAATTTTAGAGCGTTTGTCATTTTCTTCTATAGGATTTTCTGTGCTTACATTACCTGGCTTTTTGGTTTTTATTTGCATGGTTCTGATGTGAACAGATCCTTCATTGGCTAATCCTGTAACTTTTTCACGTTGGAATGCCCGTTGATTGTTTCTAAACAAGATATCACCACCTACTACAGGTGATGTAATATTTTCATCGCCTAATTGAGCATCTAAAGTTGCATTTACAAAGAATCCTTGGCTTACAGCAATAAAACGTTCTGGGACCTTTGTACCTGTTGCTCCGGAGGCATTTATTCGGTAATCGTTAGAAATGGCGCTTGATCCACCCATTAGTGTATAAGTAGCATAACCGCCAATGTATTCTGCTAAATTATGCGTATGCCCACTAAAATGATCCCAGAAATATAAGGTACCATTGATAACATTATCTGAATTTCTACCACCACTATCTTTAATATTATCCTTAATAAATTCATTGGCATCGATGGCTGATGGATACGGATTTCCAATGAGTCGGTTATTACCAGCCATGATTGATAAGGTTAAAGTACCATTGTTTGGTTTTCCTCTGAAAACATAATTCTGCGTATCAGCAATAGCAGCAAAACCAGAGGTTCCTTTCATGGTGTATCCTTCGCCTGGGTATACAAGTCCGGTACTTCCAATATGTTTCCACTCTTCGTATATACCTGAAGTTCCGTTATGTTTCCAAAGCCAGTAGTTACTCAATTTTATTGGATAGGTCAATGCAAAATCGGCATGCTTTACCCAGTTGCCAAAATTGATAGGTCCGGCTCCGTTTGGATTTTGAGAGTCGGTTCCATCCATCAACATTTGGGCAACACTAAATGGTGCATTATTGGTAACCGCACCTTGATAACTTACCGGTGAAGACCAATAGTTATAATTATAACTGCTTTGGGTTCCTTGCTGATCGCGCTCTACATAACCAGGACTATCAGCATCCAATATACTTTCGCTAAACTGATCCGTTACAAATTCCTTACTAATAGGATGTAAATAGCCGAAGCGTCTTTGCAGCAATTGCGATTCCCCAACCAAATCAATATTACCAGCTAATTTAAGATAATGCGTTATCCACAACATTTGTCCGTTATTAAACTCATCCGGAGTTTGAGTTGGATCCACCACTTTAATCAATTTACCTGGAGTGTCTGAAATTAATCCCATTAGGGTAATTCCTGAAGCATTAGTTATTGCAGTTGTATTGATGTTATGTGATGTTCTAACAATATTCCAGTCAATTTTTGTATTGTTATAACCAGTGCTGTTTGGATAATCCCAAACGGTTGCACCCCATCTCCATGGTGTAATTCCCGCCGTTCTGTTTGTCCAATCTCCATCTCTAACGGTATAGTATGGTAACGGCGCTGTTTCGTCTTGTGCTGTGGTGATGTTTCTTAGTTTACCATCTACACCTTTGCCTTCAAACGGTTTAAGGTATCCACAATCAATTTGATTCATGCGGTAATATCCTATTAAATTTGACCACAATAACGGATCGTCATCAACTCCATTATTGTCGGCATCAGGTCCATTGATATCAATTGGTACTACTGCACCTCTTACAGCAGTTCCATTTGCATTGATTTCCTGGTTCATCATTTGACGAATATGGTGTGGATGTAAGGCTCTGTTCCAAATTCTGAGTTCATCCATCCATCCAGAGTAATGATTTACCGGTTTATTAGGAGGATTTCCAGCTTGATCCATCGCTCCTACTATACACTCTTGCGAATTGCTGGAAGGAGCCGAACCGGTTATTGATATTACTTCAATACCATCAACATATATTTTATACGTACCACTTCCATAGGTCACTGCAATATGATACCACCTGTCAGTATTAATTGGGAATGGCGAAGTAATTGGGCTACCGTTATTAACATTAAACGTTAGGGTATTTCCAACTAATCGTAAATCATAACCACTGGTTAAACTATTGGCATTTCGTTTAGATATTAAACTTTGAATGGTGCTTGGAGCGCCTGCAGGTTGTGCTTCCGGTTTAATCCACATTTCAATGGTAAAAGCATTTCCTAGGTTGTAATTGTTTTTAAATGCTATATAATCGTCAGTACCATCAAAATCAATTACATCACAATTTCTAAGAGTAACAGAAACATCATCTGTACAACCAGCTACGGTCCATCTCAAAATATATGTTCCTGCCTGACCAGAGAAGGTAGCCCTTGGATCTCGAGTAGGATCTGGATATAACGCTGGATTACTTGAAGTAAAACTAGCAGTTCCACACGTAGTTCCTGGTGATGAAACAATTGACCATTGACCTGGAGCCTGAGTTCCTGGGTCATCACAATTTGTACATCCAGCAGGTAAAGTAAATGCACCGTTTGCGGCATTTTGATTGGCTGTTAAAGTGTTATCATATGCATTTAAAGCTACCGTAGTTCCGCCACACTCTCCAACTAAAGGAGTGTAATCTTGACCAGCATAAGCATAGTTAACCGCTACTGTTGCAAAAGCTGTACCAGCTGGGTCGTAGGCTCTACATCCGTTAACAAGTGTTGTTGCCCCGTACTGATGAACACCCGGTGCTTGTGGCTTAAATACGTACGTAGCATTTAATTCGTTTCTAATAATGTATTGACCAGGTTCACCTAATCCATCCGTCCACTCAATAATATTGCTATACGGTTTTACTGGAACCTGAATATTATCTATTGCCCACACACTTTCGTCTGTAGTACCAAAAAAGGACCATCTAACTCTTACATTGTCATTTCCAATATAGGCTGAAATATCGAAAGAAGAATTGTCGTTATTAAATACATAATTGGTTGAAGTTGAAGGAGGATTTGCAGACCAATTCCAGGTTAATGGTGGGTTTTTACCTATTAATTCTTGTAGTGTTACCGTATACGTTAATCCACCATCTAGTGACAATTCAAGTTTTGCATAGTCACCCTCGTGAAGATTAAATGCTTGATCAAAATCAATGGATGCTGTTGTTAAGCCTTCAAGACTAAATATTGGTGTTTCTAAAGTTGTTGGTAATCCACCGCGTCCAGGGTATTTGGTTATGTATTCCGAACTATTGAAATTTCCGTGAGCAATTCCAAATTTCTTACCCTCTTTACCATTGTCATATTTAATGATATAGTTTGTTCCAATATTTTTTGAATCGTTAACTCCAGACCAATTATTAAATTTGGTTGCATCGGCTGCAGCCGTCCATTGGGCTCCAGCTACCTTACCATCTATTTTCCATTGTGTAGGATTCCACTTATCAGGAAATTGACCAGCATTAAAATCACCACCCTCGCCAACATTAACTGTTGAGACATACCCACTTCTGGCAACTAAGGTAACATCATCATTTAAACATATGACAAAATTATCTTGATCTAAAATTGGCGGTACATCTGGTGGTATTGCATGAACATTTACCATGTTAGAATACTCAAAACAGGTTCCTACCTGAACCAATACCCTAAATAAGGTTGATTTCGTATTATTAAAAAAGAACTCAATATTATGTGTATTATTGGTATTCGGAATAGCCGACCAAACTGTATCCCCCGCTTCATATTTCTCCCATCTGACAATTGTGCCAATCGCTCCATTTAAATTAAGTGTAATTGGATTTGGATCGTGACAAGATGCAATAGCAATATTGGTTGATGGTGCCGGCAATGGCACAATATCACTAATGTAACCTGTTAAACTTCCTCCTGAAATAGGTGGTTTGGTTAATACAACATTTTGAGTTTGAGTTGTTGTGTTTCCATTTCCATCAACAAACGTCCAGGTTACAACTGTTGTTCCTTGTGTGGTTATTGGAAATACTGTTGTAGTAGTACCGGTAATCTGTCCCGTACAACCGTCTGTAGCGGTTGGAGGAGTAATAGAAGCTAAGGAACAACCCTCGTTAATGGTCGGCAAGGTCGCAATATCTGGGACCGGTCCTGTTGTATCCCTTACAATTACCGTTTGATTAGCGGTTGTTACATTATTACTTGCATCACTGAAGGTCCAGTGAATAGTATAAGTACCTTGTTGGGTGTACGTTAATGGATCTACTGTCGTTCCTGTAACAACAGTATCACAGTTATCAGTAGTTGTTGGCGCTACAACAGTTACCGAACATTGTTCGTTGATAGTAGGTAAACTTGGTAAAGCCGGAGGAATATTATCAATTACTGTAATGGTATACGAACAAGTAGCAAAATTTCCTGCAATATCTTCTACTCTGTATGTTACTGTTGTTGTTCCAAGGTTAAAGTTTCTACTTCCAATATCATTTATACCTGTTGCCGGTGAACTTCCAGAAGTAGCACCTGTTAAAGTCCAAGTTAGTTTAGTCACAGCACAATTATCAGCTCTTGTTGGAGCGATGGTTGCAACGGTTGCAACGCAAGAACCTGAGTTTACATTTACTGATCTATAAGCTGGACAACTAATGGTAGGATTTGTCACATCTTTAGCAGTTAACACTACTGTTTTAATGTCAGTATTTCCAGCTGCATCGGTTGCAGTTACTGTTACATTGATTGTTTGATTATGAACAGCTGCTTGTGTTGATCCTATTGCAGGACTTTGTGTGATTACCGTGCCAGCACAATTATCTGTCGCCGTTCCACGCACATCGGGAATTGTTACTGAACAGCTTGAGTTTAAATTTATATTTTGATTTGCAGCTGGAGTTAATACTGGTTTCTCATTGTCTGTTACCGTTACCGTTTTTGATCCTGTAACGGTTAATCCTGCTGCGTCTGTAACTAGGTAATCTATCGTGGTAACTCCTTTGTTAAATGTATAGGTGCCTACTTGACCCGAAGTCGATAGGGCTACCGTAGCTCCACTCAATGTATAAGAAATCGTTGAACCAGGACAGTTGTCCCCAAATGTAGCATCCGTTACCACAACTGAAGCCGTACACAAACCTGCTGCTGTATTGGCTGTCTGATTCGCACCTGCCGTTAGCGTTGGATCTATATTATCCGTTACCGTTACCGTTTGACTAGCCGTAGCAGTTCTTCCACTACCATCGGTTACCGTCCACGTTACCGTAGTGGCTCCTAATGGGAACGAACT